>QFCE01001517.1_pt1 | contig 534330 bp, 521 predicted proteins | sample 5346091 | NCBI WGS metagenome assembly QFCE01 (sample SAMN09062252, study PRJNA434731) | Human gut metagenome, whole genome shotgun sequencing project. | isolation source: stool timepoint A chromium assembly | host: Homo sapiens | collected 2015 | reverse complement strand
AGATAGCGGGGGCTTGATATTCGCTCGCCACAGACTTGCTCACAGATGAAGTGAACCAGACGTTTGACAGCTTCGCTGTCATGGCTTGATGTCTTCGACCGCCACCACGTCTGGATCACTCCATCTGATAAGATATTTCATTCAATAGAATTATCATCAAATTTATCTCTCAAAATACGATTACGGAAATTTATAATTGTTTTACAATCAATATTTTTTTCATAATTTAATCATCAGTATATGTTAATAAATCATGTGTTACTTTTCCTATATCTGCTTGAATACAAATAGATTGTTTTTCAATTTGTGGTGGACAATAGGCTTCTTGATAATTGATACAGGTATAGACTGCATTTTTATTTTTTGAAGTCATATTCCAAAATGGGTATTTAATAATAACTGGTGTATTATTTCCAACACCTAACTCCAAATACAGAACATGAAGATTTTCATGTCTTCTTAAAAAATCACTATATCTTTCAGACGCCTTATACCATCCCTTATCCTGTACAAAAGTTCCGTCAATTCGTAAATTTACAGTCATAGGTGCACTACAATGAGGACAATATGGTATCAAGTCTGTTGGTATTTTCATATCTTGTTGCTGTTCTACCATTTGTTTGACTTGCACTTCATTGTCATACGTTTCCTGCTGACAGGCATTAGAACATTGAAATAACCCATAATCACCTTGCGTGTAAAACAGTCGTTTCTTATCAAACCCTGCTTTTTGAAAACAGTGGTCAACATTTGTTGTAAGAATAAAATAATCTTTGTCTTTCACTAAAGACAATAAATCAGCATAAACCCGATTAGGAATTGTCTGATAACGATTAAGATAAATATGTCTGCTCCAATATGCCCAGTATTCTTCTAGTGTTTCAAAAGGATAAAAACCTGCCGAATACATATCCTGCAAACCATATTTTTCTGCAAAATCCGAAAAATTGTCATAAAAACATTTACCGCCATATTCTAGCCCTGCTGATGTAGATAATCCTGCACCTGCACCTATAACGATAGCGTCGGCATTTTCAATTTGTTTTTTTAACTTTTTTAAATTATTCCAATAATCGCTGGTAGATTTGATAATCTTCTTCTTTGAAAACATTAAAAACCACCTCTATTTCCGAATGTGTTTCTTGTATATATTCTGTTACTGTTTGAATTGCAATTTTCCCAGCAATATCATTTGGGAAATGAAATTCGCCTGTTGAAATACAACAGAAAGCTACTGATTTTAAATGATATGCTTCTGCCAATTCCAAACAAGAACGGTAGCAGGAAGCAAGTAACAAGCAATCTTTCTTACTCAATGCTCCATGAATAATCGGTCCAACTGTGTGAAGTACATACTTTGCAGGCAGATTATATCCTTTTGTGATTTTTGCTCTTCCTGTTGGTTCGGGACTATTTTGCTGTTCCATGATTTTTTGACATTCTAAACGAAGCTGTATACCAGCGTAAGAATGAATTGCATTATCTATACAGCTGTGACAGGGAATAAAGCACCCTAATAAAGCGTTATTCCCAGCATTGACGATTGCGTCTACTTGTAATTTTGTTATATCGCCTTTCCATAAATATAATTGAGGTTTTAATAGTGCTAAATCTTGAATAGAAATTATTTGTTGGTTTTTCAATTCTTCTTGCAAATATTCGTCTTGAATTTTTAGAAATTCCCTTGATATAGGCATGGGTTCTCGAATATTCATAAGAGAACGTAATATCCTTTTCTTTTCGTTTAGTGATTGAACAGATAATAAATGTTCATATTGCTTACTTTCATTTATTAAATATTGAATGAGATAATCTAAACGCTCGTTTTGTTTCATAATACTACCTCTTTTCGATTGCACGAACAGGACATACTTCATAGCAGTTCCCACAATGTAGACAGTTTTTTTGAATAATCTGGACAGGTGTTGTTGAATAGTCGATACACTTTTGAGGACATTTAGAGTAACAAAGTTTACAGTTGATACATTGTTCATTGACAAAATATCCATGTATATTTTCTTCACAACTTCCGATTGAAAAAGAAAATCTTTCAATCGGCTTCTTTGATAAATCAAACCATTCCCCCGTACCCTCATATATCTGAAAAACAGTTAAGGCATTTCTTGACTCAACAGTAGGATAAATCTCTGACATGTAGGAATTTTTTTCAAACAGAGAAACCAATCTGTCTGAACCGATTTCCTGTACCTTTCCCTGCACAGAAACCGCAATGCTTGAAAGGGTATCTTGTCCTTTCATTCCCGTAAAGGCAATAAGAGAATGGTTTTTCAAGCGGTCATAAAAACTTTTTCCTCTTGCTGTCAAAAAATACAATCCTTTTTCATCATAGTCCATAATATCAATCGTACAGGTTATAGGATTGCCATGTTTATCTACTGTCGCAAATACAGTAGAATGAATTTCGTTTACAATATACGCTAGACACTCGATACTTGTCATGTCCATACCTCCCTAGTAAGAAAGCCCAACTTTTTACGTCAGGCTTTTTGTTTTCAAATTATAAAACATATTCTTTTGGTGGATTGCCAGAAAAATCAGCAATCACAGCGTGTGCATTTTCAAGATAGAATACTTCAAAGATAGGATTATCTGCTGTATTATACTGTCCTTTCACGATAGGGTTGTTCATACAAAGTTCTTTTACTTCCATATCATTTTCAAAAACAGCTTTTCCGTTTAATCGAATCCATGCATAGCTAGGGCTAGAAACAGATACCTCTACATTAGGATTTTCCTGCATATCCTTATAAACATCTTTTGTATGGTTTGTACAAAACCATAATTTTCCGTCTTTTTCAAAGCAGAACATAAATGGACGACACTTTGCTTTTCCATCACGCCCGATTGTTGCCAAATACTGCACAGGGTTTTCTTGTAAAAATTTTACTACATCATTCATTTTGATTTCCTCCTTGTTGTAACATCAATTATTACAACAAGGATAATACAGCATTTTAGATGTAATGTCAATAGTTACAACAAATTTAATTTTTTTCAAAAGAAAACACGCCTATTAATACAGCGTGTTTCTCTTTTTCTCTTTATTTTCTTTACCAATATAATATTGTATATCTCTGATAATATCAGCTAATGTGATTTTTTGTAGTTCATTTTCAAGTGCTTTTTGTACTTGCTCTAATTTGCTGTCTAATACATTATGGATATTTCTTCCCACAGGGCACTTATGGTTTGGATTTTCATGAAAGTGAAAAAGTTCGCCATTGTCGATACATTCTACTGCAAAATAGATATCAAGGAAACTAATTTCTTCTAATGGCTTTGGGATAGACGTGCCACCACTTCCACGTTGTACTTCCACAAGTCCTGCATTTTTTAACTGGGATAATATCTTTCTTATAATTACAGGATTGACATTAACGCTAGAAGCTAAAAAATCACTTGTAATCTTAAAATCATCTTGAAATGTGTCAATACAGGCAAATATGTGAACAGCAATCGTAAATCGACTCGAAATCTGCATAATTACTCCTCGCTTTCTGAATATCTTATGTGCTAATTATAGAAGTTGTTTATTGTAATGTCAATTATTACAACAAAAGCCGGTTGAATTTCTTTGCCACATTAGACTTTTTCATGAAAACTTGCTGTAATTGTATATCTTATTTGCAAGCAGGTAAACACAGGTTATTTCTTAATATCCTTTTGTTTGGGAAACTCCCCGTTCCCACTTGCTGACCGCTTTATCAGTCACATGCAGCCTGGCCGCCAGCTCTGCCTGTGTCATGTTCCGCTCCCGACGTACCGCGGCGATAAAAACGCCTGTTTTTATTGCATCCATTGCTATATCCTCCTTTTGGGGAAAAGTATACCGTATCAGACAGCCTGGTGCAACCGACGCAAAGTTGAGGCAGTATTAGCGGCGTTCTACGGTGCGTCGATGCGTTGTTGAGCGGTAAAATGCGGGGGAGAGGCTTTCCCTTATCTATCTTTTGTGTTATAATAAAACGGTATATATCCATTTATCCCGATATTTGAAAGGAGCCGCGGCTGTGGCTGACATTTCCGTACAAAATCTCACCAAATATTACGGCGACCGCCTCATCCTACAGGATATTTCCTTTGATATCCAGCCAGGGGAAAAGGTCGCCATTCTGGGCGCGAACGGCGCGGGCAAGACCACCCTGCTTAATATCCTCACCGGCCGCCTGCCCTATGACGGGGGGCATGTTTCGCTTGGCGCGGGCAAGAACGCGGGCGTGATCGACCAGATGCCGGATTTCCCGCCGGAATCCACGGTCGAGGATGTGCTGCGCCTGGCTTTCCGCGAATCCGACGAGGTCGCCGCCGCGATGGACGCGCTGACCGATGAGATGGCCCGCAAGCCGGAAGACGCCTCGCTGCTCAAACGCTACGCCCAGCTTGAAACCCGTCTGGAGCTCCTCGGCGGCTACAACCGTGATTTTGAGATCGACCGTGTGTGCAACGGTCTGGAAATCCCCGCAGCCATGCGCGCGCAGCCGTTCGCGTTGCTCTCGGGCGGCGAAAAGACGCGCATCAACCTGGCGCGCATCATCCTGGAGCAGACCGACATTCTGCTGCTGGACGAGCCGACCAACCATCTGGACATGGACGCGGTCGATTGGCTGGGCAGTTACCTCGAGTCCTATCGCGGCACGGTGATGATTATTTCGCACGACCGCTGGTTCATTGACCAGTGCTGCGACCGTGTGATCGAGATTCACGACTGCACCTGCGAGTTCTACAACGGCAACTACTCCTATTACGCGGTCGAGCGCGAACGCCGCCGCGAGGAACAGCTCAAGCATCACGAGCACGAGCTGGCCGAGAAAAAACGGCTGGAAGCGGTCGCCCGCATCATGCACGAGCACGGCACCGAGCATTTGGCCAAGCGCGCCGCCTCAATCGAAAAGCGCATCGCGCGCATGACCGTAACCGACCGCCCGAAAAAGGACAAAAAGCTGACCGTCACCTTCGGCGACCCGAACTACGAGACCGAAGAAGTGTTAAAGGTTCGGGATATTACAAAGAGTTATGAAGGGCGTGAAATATTACACGGTATCAGCTTCAACATCCGCAACCGCGAGAAAGTCGCCCTGCTGGGCGCAAACGGCGCGGGCAAGACCACCCTGCTCAGGATCCTGCTGGGGGAGGAAACGCCGGACGAGGGTACGATCCGCAAGGGCGTGGGCCTGAAGCCTGCCTATCTGCCGCAGCAGGTGCATTTCGCCAACCCACACCGCAACCTGATCGACACGCTGATCTATGACAAGAACGTGTCCATGCAGGTCGCGCGCAACCGGCTGGGCTCGTTCCAGTTCACGGGCGAAACGCAGATGAAAACGGTCGATATGCTGTCCGGCGGCGAAAAAAGCCGCCTGCGCCTGTGCGAGCTGATGTACGACCCCCTGAATTTCCTCATTCTGGACGAGCCGACCAACCACCTCGACCTTGCCAGCCGCGAGTGGATCGAAGAGGCGGTGGAGGCGTTCGACGGCACGCTGCTGTTCGTCTCGCACGACCGGTACTTCGTCGAGCGGTTCGCCACCCGCGTGCTGTATCTGGAAAACGGGCGGCTGACCGACTTCATCGGCTCGTATTCCGACTTTTTGAAATTCCGTGAACGGGGCGAGCTGCCCGAGGCGCCTGCCTCCGCGCCGGCCCCCAGGCGGAAAAAGCCCGATGCGCCGACGCTGGACGACGTACCCCGTCCGCCGGAAAAACCCAAGCGCACCGGCGGCACCAAAAACCTGCAAAAGCAACTCAGCGCGCTCGAACGTGAAATTTCCCAGCTCGAGCTGCAGTCGGCCGAGTTGGAGCAGCAGATGATCGACGCGTCCTCGGACTCGGCGCGGCTACTCGAACTGATGACCAAAAAGGAGCAATGCGACGAGTCGCTCGCCGCGAAAATGGACGAATGGGAGGCCGTGGCCGCCGAGCTGGAGGAGCTGCAGCAATGAGCGAACGGAAGATCTGGCTCGCGCTGGCGGCGGTGTTCGCTGCGGGCGGCGTGGTGCAGCTACCCTGGGCGCCCTCGCGGTTCGGCGGCGTGTTTTTCCTTACGCTGGCCGCCGGCTGCGCGGGCGAATGGCTGATGCTGCGCCTGCGGGAGCGGCACAGGGTATGCCGCGTGCTGTCCGTTGTGGGACGTGTGCTGTTCGGCTTGTTCGTAGTATCGTTCGTCGCGGTGCAGGGCGTCATCCTGCACGGGATGCGCGCCGATCCGGAAGCCGGAGACGCGGATTACCTGCTGGTGCTGGGCGCGCGGGTGTATGAGGACGGCCGTCCGTCCGCGGCGCTGGCCGCACGGCTGGATACGGCGTATGATTTCCTGCAGGCGCACCCCGAGGCTACCGCCATCCTGTGCGGCGGGCAGGGGAGCAACGAGCCGTGTCCGGAGGCGGAGGCGATGTATGATTACCTGACCGCCAGAGGCATGAACGCGGACCGTCTGCTGCTCGAGGACGAATCCAACAATACGATACAGAACATTGAAAACGCCCGTGCCCTGATCGGGGACGGACACAGGACCGCGGTGGTGACGAGCGATTACCACCTTGCACGCGCCCGCGTGCTGATGGTGCGCGGTGGGTTGGACGCGGCCGGCATCCCCGCGCCGACGCCCTATCCGGCGCAGCGCGTGGCGGTGCATTGTCGGGAGTATTGCTCCATCCTGGGGCTGATGCTCACCGGCAGGTGGCAGGGCGGCACGGGAAAGGATATGCCGGCCGCGTAAGGCGGCGGAATCGGAAAGGAACCTGTTATGTTTGACAAACTGAACGCTCTTGCGCAGCGCATGGACGAGCTGGAGGCCCGTCTCGCCGAGCCGGGCCTGTATGACGACCCCAGCCGCGCGGCCAAGCTCCTCAAGGAGCGCAACGAGCTGGAACCGATCATCCAGACGTTCCGCGCCTGCCAAAAGGCACGGCGGGCGCAGGAGGACGCGCTGGATATGCTGTCCGATCCGGATATGAAGGAACTGGCGCAGGAGGAGCTGCAGCAGGCCAAGGCTGATATCGCGCGGCTGGAGGACGAGCTGAAGCTCCTGCTCCTGCCCAAGGACCCGAATGACAACAAGAACATTTTTGTCGAGATCCGCGGCGGCGCGGGCGGCGAGGAAAGTGCTCTGTTCGCCGCCGACCTGTACCGCATGTACACCATGTACGCGGATAAGCGCGGCTGGCAGACCGAGGTGATGAGCGCGTCCGAAACCGAGCTGGGCGGCTATAAGGAGATCGTGTTCCGCGTGGCGGGCGATAAGGTGTATTCCCGCCTGAAATTTGAGAGCGGCGTACACCGCGTCCAGCGCGTGCCGGAAACCGAGTCGCAGGGCCGCGTACACACTTCGACCACCACGGTGGCCGTGCTGCCCGAGGCCGAGGAGGTGGATTTTTACATCGACCCCAAGGACCTGCGCATCGACACGTTCCGGTCATCCGGCGCAGGCGGCCAGCATATCAATAAAACATCCTCGGCCATCCGCGTGACCCATATCCCGACGAACACGGTGGTCGAATGTCAGGACGAGCGCAGCCAGCACAAGAACAAGGATAAGGCGCTGCGCGTGCTGCGCGCCCGTCTGTACGAAGCCGAGGAGGAAAAGCAGAAGGCCGCGATCGCCGCGGACCGCAGAAGCCAGGTCGGCACGGGCGACCGTTCGGAGCGCATCCGCACCTATAACTTTCCGGAAAACCGTGTGTCCGACCACCGCATCAAGCTGACGCTCTACAAGCTCGACCAATTCCTGAACGGGGATATGGACGAGATACTCGACGCCCTGATCGCCGCCGACACGGCTGAAAAGCTCAAGGCGCAGGGCGAAGCATGATCCCTGGAAAGGAGAATCCCAATGAACGAAATTTCTGCCCTTTGGCAGTCCGCGCCATGGCTGGTGGTGGGCGGCGCGCTGGTGCTGATCAACATTGTGCTGCTGCTCCTGAAGCTGACCCGCAAGCTGATCTTTCTGGCGGCCGGTGCGCTGCTGATCGCGGTCGGCATCTATACGGGCGTGATTGACGCGCCCGTCGGCCTGCTGGCGCTGCCGTTTTTCGCGATTTAACAGCGCGGTTACAAATCTCCGCTTTGCCGCTGCTATAATGAGGGCAGGAGAGATCGCTATGGGACTTGGCGCTGTATTCCGGCCTTGGGCTGACGCTGCTCGGCATCCTGGTGTTTCTGGCGGGGAGTATCCTGCTGTTCGCGGGCGTGCTGCTGCTGGGCGGGGGCGTTTGGCAGGCGAACGGCTTTTTCGGCCTTGGCCTCGGCGTGCCGCGCGATTTTACCGCGGAAAACTGGGCGAAGACCGCGCCGGACTATACCGACTCGCCGGAGCTGCTGGCCTACATCATTGACATGCCGTTTGACGAGTCCACCCTGGATATTTACCTGCAAAATGGTCGCGTCACAGGAACGGACCGCACACTGGAGCATTAAATTTCCCACTGATGGAAGTGTAATTGATGAAAACAAGCATACTTTCCCCACAATTTGATAAAGATGCCATAAGGATCGCCGCAGACCTGATTCGGCGGGGTGAAGTGGTGGGGATGCCCACGGAAACCGTGTACGGGCTGGCGGCAAACGCCCTGAATGGGGAAGCGGTGGCGAAAATCTTCCGCGCCAAGGGACGGCCGCAGGATAATCCGCTGATCGTCCACATCGCGGATTTTAATCAGATTTCCGATTTGTGTCCCGCGGTGCCGCCGCAGGCAGTGGCGCTGGCCGAAGCGTTCTGGCCCGGGCCGCTGACCATGATCGTACCCAAAGGGAGCTGCATTCCAAACGAGGTATCGTGCGGGCTGGACACGGTGGGTATCCGTCTTCCGTCGCACCCGCTGGCGCGCGCGCTCATCCGTGCGGCGGGCGTGCCGCTGGCCGCCCCCTCCGCAAACACCTCCGGCCGCCCCTCGACCACTACGGCGGCACACGTCCTGTGCGATTTGGACGGCAAGATCGCTGCGATTTTGGATGGCGGGCCGTGCGGCGTGGGCGTGGAATCCACGGTCGTCACTCTCGCGCTGGACAAGCCGCGCCTGCTGCGGCCGGGCGGCGTGACGCTCGAACAGCTCCGTGCCGTGCTGGGCGAGGTCGAGGTCGACCGCGCGCTGTATGAGAAGATAGGGGATGAGGTCAGGGTGTCCGCGCCCGGCATGAAATACCGCCACTATGCCCCGAAAGCGCCGGTAACGGTTGTGCGGGGCGACCCACAACACACGGCGCAGTATATTAAAGAGCATATCAGCGGCCCCACTGGTGTGCTGTGCTTTGATGAATACAGGGAGTGCTTCCCTACCTGCGTGGTGGAGTGCTTCGGTTCCCAAGCCGACCTCGCGGCGCAGGCGCGCGAGGTGTTCGACCGCTTGCGGGCGTTCGACGAAACCGACGTCCGGCAGATCTGGGCGCAGTGTCCGTCTGACGAGGGGCTGGGGTTGGCGGTAGCAAACCGCATTAAAAAGGCGGCGGGTTTCGCGGTGATCGAGCTTTGAGTGGGGTGCATATCCAGCCAGGGGGTGTGGGATAATGAAAATCATAGGCTTGACCGGCGGCAGCGGCACGGGCAAAGGCACGGTCGCCGCGCGGATGCGCGAACAGGGCGCGGGCTGGGTGGACGCGGACGCGGTCTACCGCCGCCTGTGTGCGGAAAACCGCGAGATGCTCGCGGCGCTGGACGCGGCGTTCGGCGGCGTGTTGGATGGAACCGGCGCGCTCGACCGCCCGAAGCTGGCGCGGCTCGTATTTTCCGATCCCGACCGGCTGCGCGAGCTGAACCGTATCACGAACCCCTATATCCGCGCCGCGTCGCGCGCGGCCATACAGGCGCAGGCCGCCTGCCCGATCGTGTTGTACGACGCGCCGACCCTGTTTGAGGCGGGCGCGGACGATCTGTGCGAAAAGACGGTCGGCGTGCTGGCGGATACCGAAACGCGTGTGCGGCGCGTGATGGCCCGCGACGGCATTTCCGAGCAGGCCGCGCGCGCGCGCATCCTTGCCCAGCCGGACGATGGCTTTTACCGCGCCCGCTGCGACCATATCTTGGAAAACAACGGCGACCTCGCCGCGCTCTGGCGGGAAACCGATGCTTTATATACCATTTTGAGCAAAGGAGAACGAAAATGACCTCTGAACAGCTTTTTTATGACAAGAAAACCGGCTTCGACCGGCTGACCGGCAGCGACAAAAAGAACATCCAGTCCTATGCCGGGGACTACAAGAAATTTCTGGACGAAGCCAAGACCGAGCGCGACGCGGTCAAGGAAATGGTTCGTCTGGCGGAGGCCAAGGGTTTCCGCGCATGGACGCGGGATGATACCGTCAAGCCTGGCGACAAGCTCTACCAGGTCAACCGTCACAAAGGGATCACGCTGGCCGTGATCGGCAAAAAGAGCCTCAAGGAGGGCGTGCGTCTGACCGCTGCCCATCTGGACGCGCCGCGTGTGGATATCCGCACTGTGCCGCTGTACGAGGACGGCGGCATGGCCTTTTTCAAGACCCACTATTACGGCGGCATCAAAAAGTACCAGTGGACCGCCATTCCGCTCGAGCTGCGCGGCGTGGTGTGCGTTTGCCACAACGGGCAAATGAAAACAGTCGAGGTGCGCATCGGCGACAAGCCGGAGGACCCCAGGTTCGTCATCACCGATCTGCTGCCCCATCTGGCCTCTGAGCAGATGACCAAAAAGGCGACCGAGGTTGTTAAGGGCGAGGGCCTGAACGTGCTGGTCGGCTCGGTGCCGAGCGGGACCGTGGACGAGAAATGCGGCGAGAAGATCAAACTTGCGGTCATGGAATACCTGAATAAGCAGTACGGCATGGTGGAAGCGGACTTCCTCTCCGCCGAGCTGTGCTGCGTGCCTGCCTTCCCCGCATGCGACATTGGCTTTGACCGTTCGTTTGTCGGCGCTTACGGCCACGACGACCGCGTGTGCTCCTACACCGCAGCGACTGCGCTGCTCGATCTCAAAACCACGCCCGCGCACACCTGCGTCTGCCTGCTGGTGGACAAGGAGGAAACCGGCTCGGACGGTGTAACCGGCATGCAGTCGCGCGCGTTCGATACCTTCATGGCCGACCTGTGCCGTGCGCAGGGCGCGCTGGTGGAGGAATGCTATGAAAACTCGGTGTGCCTGTCCGCAGACGTATGCAACGCCTTTGACCCCAACTTCCCTGAGGTGTCTGAAAAGCGCAACGATGCCCGCGCCAACTGCGGCTTTGCGCTGGTCAAATATACGGGCGCGCGCGGCAAGTCCGGCACGTCGGACGCGACCGCCGAGCTGATGGCGCGCATCCGCTGCATTTTTGACAAGGCGGGCGTGGTCTGGCAGACAGGCCAGCTCGGTAAGGTCGATCAGGGCGGCGGCGGCACAGTGGCGATGTACCTGGCCAACCGCAACATCGATACGGTGGACGCGGGCGTACCCGTGCTTTCCATGCACGCGCCGTTCGAGGTGATCGCCAAGCTCGACCTGTATATGGCCTACAAGGGCTTCGGGGCGTTCTATAAGGACTGAGACGGAAAACGCACAAGACGGCGGCCGGATACCGGCCGCCGTTTTTATTACACCTCTGTTACATTTTGCAGGCGGGCGCGGGACGCCGTGTTATAATAGGGAGCAGCTAAGGAAAATAACAGCTTCCAAAAGGAGGATTTATAAAAATGACATTCAAACAGGTGCTTTCGTTTTTTTTGACCGGCGCGACGGTGCTGTCCATGTCGGCCACCGCACTGGCGGCGGACACCGCGTCCGACGCGGCGGAGGATACGGGCGCCAATACGGTGGTGGATGGGCTGGAGACTGCCCTGCCGGCCGACGTGGCCGATACCGCGTGGTATGCGCCGGCGGTCCACTATGTGCTGGAGGAGGGACTGATGGATCTTGCCGCGCCGGTGGACGCGGGCTTCTGGCCGCTGCACGCGGTCAGCCGTCAGGCGGTTGCGGACGCGCTCTACCGTGATGCCAAAAACAGGGACGAAAAGCTGACAGCGGGCGCCGCGGGCATGGGCATCCGCGAGATGGCCGACTACGCGGATATCGGTCAGGACTACTATCCGGCGATGACTTTCTGCTTTGACGCAGGCATCCTCACCGGCGACGACGAGAAACGCCTGCGCCCTGGGAAAACGGTTTCCCGCGAGGAGTTCGCGGTGATGCTGACGCGCTACCTCGGCCTGCTGGAGGAGAACGGCCTGACCGAAACTGTGCCGGGCGACGGCATGGCCGTGCAGGAGTTCACCGACGCTTCGCAGATCTCGGATTGGGCGGCGGACAGCGTTGCGTTCTGCCTGAAGAATGGGCTGATGAACGGCAACACGGACGGTTCGTTCGCTCCGCAGGGCAATGTGCTTCGCGCGGAACTAGCGCAGGTTTTGAGAAACATCGCCTCGGATGCCGGCCGGTAAGACAACCCCAAAAGAAAAACCGCTGTATCCGGGTGGATACGGCGGTTTTTTGCCTATGCCGAGGCAGTCAGTCAAAGATGGAAAACTCGATCTCTTCGAGCGAGTAGCCCTCCTCCAAAATCATCGGCGCGCGCAGGTTGTTATCCGCAAGCGCGGCCGGCAGGTGGGCGATGCTCATGTGCAGCTCGCTTCCGCCGCCCTCCCGCGGGGACAGGAGCAGGCTGCCGCCGTGGGCCTGCGCGATGCGCTGGATCAGGGGCAGACCGAGGCCGAGCGGCGCGCCGCAGCGCGCCAGGGAAAGGTAATCGTCCAGCGAAACCTGCCGCTCCCAGCCAGTCAGGAGCGCTTCAAACAGCTCCGCATCCAGGCCGGGGCCGCGATCCGCAACCGTGATGGTCGCAAAGCTGCTGTCGTCGGTCAGGGTAAGGACGATATCGCCGCCCGCGGGGGACGCGTGCAGCGCGTTGGACAGAAGGTTGTATAGAGCCTTTTGGATCAGCTGCGGCTCGATCAGCGCGTCGCAGAAATCGGGCGCGTGTACGGTGATGTTTTTGGTGCCGTGCGACGGGCCGTACAGCACCGCATTGGCCGCGGCCGTCTGGCAGAGAGCCACGAGGTCGGTGCGGTACAGGCGGAGCTGCTCGGTGAGAGGCGGGTCGTGCAGGAAATCGGAATGGGTTAGTATGCGGTGCATACGCAGGCATTGCTTGCGCAGCTCGGCCGCGAGGGCGGGATCCTGCACCTGTTCTGCGCAGGCGAAAAGCGTGCCGAGATACTGCGCGCTTTTTGCGTGCAGTACGCGCAGGCTCCCGTCGTAAGAGGAGCGGTTGTCGTGCAGGAACGCGAGCAGCGCGCCGCCGCGGTGCGGCAGCAGTTCCAGGCGGTATTCGGCGCCGTCCAGCTCCTCATAAACGGTGCGCGGTGCCTGCTGCACGATGCAGTCGCGCAGCGCGCCGGCGGAGGCGCCGCTCAAGAGCTGGTCGATGCGTTCGAGCGGGTGCAGGCCGGTCAGGCGCGCCGCGGCGTCGTTGCAGGCCTCAATATATAGCGTCGGTCCTACTGTGAGCAATGCTGCGTCGTGCAGCGCGGTACGGTTCAGCAGGGCGCGCAGAGCCGCGCTGTCAAGCTGAGAGAAAAATGTATCCGCCATCTCTATCCTCCGAATCGCTGATCTTTCTGTTTCTTTGTGGGTATAAGGCTGCTTACGGACTGCAATACTATATTTTGTATGATGCTTCTATTATACCACCAGACGGGACCGCTTTGCAAAGAAAAATGTACAAAAACCCAGAATATAATGACAAAAATTTCACAAATATTACACCTTGCGGCATATCGTCCAGATAGTGTATAATAAAGCCATCGACAAGAAGATAATTGTCAAAATTGAGGAGGAACACTGCAAATGGCTATTAAAGTAGGTATCAATGGCTTTGGCCGTATCGGCCGTATGGTTTTCCGCGCTGGTCTGAAGAACCCGAATATCGAATTCGTAGCGGTAAACGATCCGTTCATGACGCCGGACTACATGGCGTACATGCTCAAGTACGACACCATGCACGGCCGCTATGACGGTACCATTGAGTATGACGACAACTCCATCACCGTGGATGGCAAGAAGGTTCTGTTCCACGCTGAGATGGATCCCAAGAACATCCCGTGGGGTAAGGACGGCGTTGATTACGTTGTCGAGTCCACCGGCGTTTTCCTGACCAAGGAAAAGGCGCAGGCGCACATCGACGGCGGCGCGAAGAAGGTCATCATGTCCGCCCCGTCCAAGGACGACACCCCGATGTTCGTTATGGGCGTTAACCAGGACACCTACACCAAGGATATGACCTTTGTTTCCAACGCTTCCTGCACCACCAACTGCCTGGCGCCGATCGCCAAGGTTCTGGACGAGGCGTTCGGCATCACCGAGGGCCTGATGACCACCGTTCACTCCACCACCGGCACCCAGAAGACCGTTGACGGCCCCTCCAAGAAGGACTGGCGCGGCGGCCGTGCGGCTTCCGGCAACATCATCCCGTCCTCCACTGGCGCTGCCAAGGCGGTAGGCAAGGTTTACCCGAAGCTGAACGGCAAGCTGACCGGTATGTCCATGCGTGTTCCGACCTTGGACGTGTCCGTTGTTGACCTGACCTGCAATCTGGCTAAGCCGGCCACCTACGACGAGATCTGCGCGGCGATGAAGGCTGCTTCTGAGAAGCCGCTTTACGAGGGCGGCCTGAAGGGCGTTCTGGGTTACACCGACGAGGACGTTGTTTCTTCCGACTTCCTGGGCGACGAGCGCACCTCCATCTTCGACAAGAAGGCTGGCATCGCGCTGACCGACACCTTCGTCAAGGTTGTTTCCTGGTACGACAACGAGTGGGGCTACTCCAACAAGCTGCTGATGCTCATCGAGCACATGGCTGAGGTTGACAACAAGTAAGTCAGTCCTGTAGCAACGTAAAACCAAAAGACCTCTTGTGATCTGCACAAGAGGTCTTTTTGTGAAAGGGGAAAACTGTGTGAAGCGGGATAAAATGCTGCGCGGCGTGCTGCTGACGCTGACGGGCGGTATCTTTTGGGGGCTTTCCGGCGCCTGCGGCCAGTTCCTGCTGCAGGCAAAGGGCGTACCGACCGGATGGCTGGTTTCGGTGCGCCTGTTGTCGGCCGGCGCGATCCTGCTGCTGCTATGCTTGCTGCGGGGCGAAAAGCAGGTGTTCCGCATCTGGAAGCAGGACGCCGCCGGCATCCTGGTGTTTGGCGTGCTGGGCATGAGCATGTGCCAGTATACATATTTTTCCGCAATCACATACTCCAACGCGGGGACCGCCACCGTGCTGGAGTATCTTTCGCCGGTCCTGATCCTGGTGTACCTATCGGTCCGCAGCCGCCGCCCGCCACGGGGCATTGAGGTGCTGTCCATCCTGCTGGCCGTGGGCGGAACCTTCCTGCTGGCGACGCACGGGCATCCGGGGGAGATGGTCCTGTCCAGCCGTGCGCTGTTCTGGGGGCTGCTGAGCGCGGTAGCCATGTCGATCTATGCGGTGCAGCCGGTGCCGCTGCTGCATAAATACGGTGCGGCGCTTGTAACAGCATGGGGCATGCTGCTCGGCGGCACGGCGCTGTCCTTCCTGTTCCGCCCGTGGCGGATGCCTGTGACGCTGGACGCCGGGGCGGTCAGCGCGCTCGCGGTCGTTGTTCTGGTCGGCTCGGTCGCGGCGTTCACGCTGCATCTGGAGGGGATCCGATTGGTCGGACCCGAGAAGGGCAGCCTGTTTTCCTCGATCGAGCCGGTGTCCGCGACGGTGCTTGCCGTTCTCTGGATGAAAGCGGATTTCAGCCCGACCGACCTGATCGGCTTTGCACTGATTTTGTCCACCATTTTCCTGCTTGCACGGGATAAGCAGGAGGAATAGGGTGTATGGCAGTAAGCGTCCCCTGGTTTCCTTAGGGAAGCCAGGGGACGCTTTTGTTTAATAACAGCAGGTGAGCTGGTGCTCCTTGCAGTACTGCAGATACTCCTGTGATGGTGCAAGGTCGGTGACCAGAAAATCGAAATCGCTTAAGCGTGCATAGGTGGAAACCGCCACCAGTTCGAATTTGGTATGATCTGCCAACAAATACCGTGTCCGGCTGTTCTTGGTGATCGTGCTTTTGAGCGTACTCTCCCCAACAAAGGTATCGGTCACACCACTTCGCAAGCTGATGCCGGTTGTACCCATAAAAGCCTTTGTGATATTGAAGCGACTTAGCTCAGCGGGGTCGTCTACGGTTAAAGATGCGGTTTTTACGTTCAGCCGGCCGCCGAAAGAGATTACATTAATCTGGGGATAGTTCATACATTCCATGATCACATATAAATTGTTGCTCAAAATCGTGACCGAACGTTCAGCAAGATAAGGGAGCATGGTCAGTGTGGTAGTACCAGAATCGATGTAAAGCGTATCCCCGTCGTTGACATGCTGTGCGGCCAGTTTACCGATATATTGCTTCTGATCGGTCAAACAGATGTTTCGCTCGGTAAATGACGCAACGGGACGTCCGATATCGCGGTGCCTGGGGCGCGCGCCCCCATACACCTTTTCTATCACTCCCTTTTCCTCCAGCATGGAGAGATCGCGGCGGATCGTAATTTTAGAACGCTGGAATGCTACACATAAATCGTCGAGAGGAACAAAATCGTGCTTACGGATATATTCCTCCATTTGGTCGAGACGAGAAGTGCGAACGGCCATTTAAGACATCTCCTTTCGTGATTTTTAGGGAAGATGACCTTGTTATTTACCTTTATGATACCTTATCTTTCCACTTTCGTCAATAAGAGAATAAATAATAATGAAACAAATATTATCATTAAAAAGATGAATATTATCATTTAAATATACAAAAAGGAAAGGTTAAGTTTGTATATTTTTAAATATGTCAAATATTGATCGAAATATTGACAAATATTATCGCATGTGTTAAGTTAATGTTAAACAAGAGAGAGATGATTTATTATCGATCAATTTATAAAAACATTTTTGATAAAATTTGATCTAATCTATAAAAATCGATATTGTGAAGCGGGAAATGAGTGATGAAATGGATATTATCTGTATTGGCCTGTTAATGTGCGATATCATCGTCAAACCGGTGACCGAAAAGGCGCTGTCTTTGGACGCAACGCCGGTAGACACGATACAGATGCTGCCAGGTGGGGATGCCTGCAATGTAGCCTGTAACGCGGCGGCGCTCGGTATGGAAACCGCGCTTGTCTCTGTCGTAGGGGATGATCCAAATGGCGCGTTCCTTCGGCGCTGGCTGGACGAACGGCATATCGATATCCGTTCGCTGGCAGTACGGGGCGGGCAAACAACTGGCACCAGTATCGCTTTGGTTGAACCGAACGGGGAACGGCATTTTCTGACCAATACGGAGATATTCGATACGCTTTACGCGGAGCAGGTGCCGGAGGAGTGGCTGCGGCAGGCACGCCTGCTCAGCCTGAACGGCCATTACCGGCTGAAGAATCTGGATGACGGAGGGATCGTGCCGCTGTTTCAGAAAGCAAGACAGTATGGAGTGAGAACTGTAGTCGATACGGTTTGGAACCGGAAAGGGGAATGGCTCCCACGCATTGCGCCTACCCTGCGCCATACAGATATCTTTTTGCCGAGCTACCAGGAAGCGGTGCAGATCACAGGTGAGACCGATGTCCGAGCCATGCGGAACGTGCTCAAGCCGTTCGGATTATCAGTATTTGGCGTTAAGCTGGGAGAGAAGGGCTGCTATATGACGGATTTCAAGGAAGAGTTTTTCCTGCCAGCGTTTCCAGTGGAATCGATCGCTTCCACTACGGGGGCAGGAGATTCCTTCGTTGCGGGATTTGAAGCCGCACAGCTTCTGTCGCTCGATCTATATGAGAGCGCGTTGTTCGCATCGGCTGCCGCCTCCTATACCATACAGGCGCCCGGTGCGGTCGGCGGCGTACCGGACGTGGAAAGTGTCCGGCAATATATCCGGAAAAACCGGCACCTGGTAGAAAATATTGCACAGTAGAGAAAGGAGAGTACAGAGTTGAGAGCGCTTGTCAATACCAAAAACATGTTGCTGCATGCCTATGATCACCACTATGCGGTCGGCGCATTCAATGTCAACAATATGGAGGTGATCCAGGGGGTTGCAAAGGCGGCGAAAGAACAGCGGTCGCCAGTCATCCTACAGGCATCATCCTTTACGGGCCAATATGCGGATTTAGGCTATATCGTCGGCATCGCGGAAAACGCGGCGCGGCTGGCGGATGTGCCGGTCGCCCTGCATCTGGATCACGGCGAAGATCTGGAGACCTGCAAGGAGTTCATTCAAGCTGGCTTTACTTCAGTCATGATCGACGGTTCCCACCTTCCCTATGAGGAAAATGTGGCGCTGACGCGAAGCGTCTGCGAATATGCGCACCGGTATGACATCACGGTGGAAGGCGAGCTGGGAACGCTGGCCGGTGTTGAGGATGGCAGGAGCGCGGAACAGTCACTCTATACCGATCCGGAGCAGGCGCGCGACTTTGCCGAACGGACAGGGGTGGATTCCCTCGCAATCGCCATCGGTACCAGCCACGGGGCTTACAAATTTAAACCGGGACAAAAGCCGATGCTGCGGTTTGATATTCTGGAGCAGGTCAGCCGGCTGATGCCGCGTCTGCCGATCGTACTGCACGGGGCATCGTCAGTTAACCAGGAGGATATCGCGGAGATTAATGCAATGGGAGGTGACATCAGCGGAGCAATCGGTATTCCTGAGGAAATGCTGGCACAGGCGTCTCGGCTTGCGGTCTGCAAGATCAATGTGGACACCGATCTCAGGCTTGCTATGACAGGTGCGATCAGAAAATATCTGCATGAAGCGCCGGAACAAATTGATTACCGGAAATACATAGGTGCCGGCAGGGATCACTTGGCTGAACGCGTATCCCATAAAATGAAAAATGTATTTTTAAGCGCAGAGCGCTATTAAAGCATCCAACTATTAATTTTACAGCAGAAGAGAGGAGAAAAAGGAATGAAAAAACTGATCGCAGGAATGCTGGCAGCAATAATGGCTTTTTCCCTGGCCGCATGCGGAGGAGGAACGGACAGCAATGCAAACCCGGGCGGTGAAAACCCGGGCGGCGGACAGAGTGCTGCGGCGGAAGCCACCACGTTGAAATTCAACCTGGTCAAATCCAATACCGATCCCCAGTATGAGTGGTATGGCCGGTTTTTTGACGATCTGGAGGCTGCTTCAAATGGAGAGATCGTCGGCGAGATATATACCACGGAGAGCCTGGGTCCGACAGCGGACGTGATCGAACAGGCTGCGCTGGGTGAACGCGTGGTTGCGGACTGCGACCTGGCATGGCTGGCAAACTATGTACCGGATATGGCGGCGATTATGTCCCCGTATCTGATCCAGAAGCCGGAGGAGATTATGGCGATATGGAATTCTGAGGTATTCCAGGATATGTGTACCGAGTTGGAAGCTCAAGGGCTGCATTTGATCGCGCTGAATTATGAGGGGACTCGTAATCTGCTGACGAAAAAAGATATCACCTCCCGTGCGGATGTCAACGGGCTCAAGATCCGCTGCGCTTCCACGACGATGTGGAATGCTGTGGCAGAAATGCTGGGCGGCAATCCGACAAATATCGCCATGAGCGAAACTTACCAGGCGCTCAGCCAGGGCGTGGCGGATGCGGCTGAGGGTGTGTACTCTGTCATGTATTCGAATAAGTGGAATGAAGTACTGTCGCATGTCATCGAGACCGAGCATTTGGTGGGCTATACAGCGATCGTCATGTCCAGTGAAGTTTATAGCACGTTGTCAGACGCGGCAAAAGCGGCGATGGATGAAACCGCTCAGAAATATATGCAGGAATTCTTGGAGTTGTCTGGCGGCGTACAGGATGAATATAAGCAGAAATTGATCGATGCCGGTGTGCAGGTATCCTCAATTGACAAGACTGAGTTTATCGAGGCGGCAAAGAGCATTCCGGATAAGTTCCCAGATTGGACGCCGGGGGTATACGATGAACTGACAGCTGTACTGGAGGAAGCGCGCGGCAATAAATGACGGCAGTTACAGGGCAGCGCTGTCAAGCCGGCGCTGCCCTTGCCGTATCTGAAAGCGCAACAAAAAGAAACGGGAGGATAATGATTGTATGAAACGGAAAGGAGCAAAGCTGGAGAATACCGTTAACTGGGTTGCATCGGTCATTGGCGGTGTTTCATTGGTGGGCATGGTGGTTCTGATTTCTTTAAATGTTATCAGCCGTTTTCTGTTTGCCACCTCATTCAACTGGGCAGAAGAAGTGACCTACATGCTGTTCAACTGGGCGGTTTTCTTTGGTGTTGTAGTGGTCTACCGGTACCAGGGTTTGACGGCAATTGACGTATTGGTAAACGCTCTGCCGGAAAAAGCACGCCGTGTGGTGCTGATCTTGAACTATGCGCTGATCACGGCGATCTGTGTTGCGCTTGTTGTCTGGGGCTGGCAGTTTGCGATGTCTGCATGGACGCGGAAAAGCCCCTCGCTGCATATCCCTTATTTTTTCTTTGATATTCCGATCCCGTTGGCGGCGGTTTGTCTTGCGGGTTATTCGCTGAAATTCCTGGTTCAGACCATTCGGGGGCAGGAAACCGAAGTGGCGGCTCTGGAAGAACGGTCGTAGGAAAGGAGGAGCTGTTTTGGAACAACTGTGGACATGGCTGCCGATTGTAATTTTGTTTGTGCTGTTTTTTATGCGCGTACCGGTGGCATTTGCGATGTTGATTGCTACCGCCCTGTATTTTGTTTTCAGCCCAAATGCAATGAACGTTTTACTGATGTGCCAGAAAATGGTGGCAGCAAATTCGTCATTCGTGTTTCTCGCTATCCCGTTTTTCACCTGTGCGGGTGTTATCTTTAACTATTCCGGCATCACACACCGGCTGATGGTGCTTGCAGATATGCTGGTTGGCCATCTGGTTGGTGGGCTGGGGCATGTCAATATCGTGCTTTCCACTCTGATGGGAGGCCTATCTGGGTCGGCAATTGCAGATACGGCAATGGAAAGCAAGATGCTGGTGCCTGAAATGGAACGCATGGGTTATTCAAAGGCCTATTCCTGCGTCGTTACCGCGGCGTCTGCCTGTATTACGCCGATCATTCCTCCAGGCATTGTATTAATCCTGTATTCTACGGCGTCCAACGTGTCGGTTGCAAGCATGTTTTATGCGGGCTACCTGCCGGGTCTTTGCATCATGGCGACGCTGATGATACTAAACTATGCAATCTCCAAAAAGCGGAATTACCGCCCTTCGCGTACGGAGCGTGTCACACCCCGAGAATTTGGCCGCGCACTGCTGGATGCAGTTTGGGCGCTGATGGTACCGTTCGGCATCGTAATGGGCCTGCGTTTTGGCGCCTTTACGCCGACCGAGGCGGGCGCTATCTCCATCCTTTACGCAATCCTGGTTGGCGCGTTTATCTATAAAGAGCTAAAGTTTGCGCATATCAAAGCAATCATCATGGAGTCGCTGACAGCAACGGCCGGTGTCATGTTCATTCTGGCGGGCGCGCAGGCGCTGTCCGCTTACCTGACTTGGGAACGCATCCCTATGATGATCTCTGAGGCGATCATCAATGGTATCCATTCGCCATACCTGTTTTTACTGATTGTCAACATCCTGCTGCTGGCCATTGGATGCTTTTTCGATGGCGGCGCGGCGATGATTCTGCTTGCACCGCTGCTTGTACCGGTCGCACAGTCTATGGGTATCAATCTGATCCATTTCGGCATCGTTATGTGTATCAACCTGACAATTGCGGGCTTTTCTCCACCGTTCGGCAGTCAGATGTTTACAACTTGCGGCATCTGCAATTGTCGCATTGAGGATTACATTCGGGAGTCACTGCCTTATATGGGGGCGTTGGTAGGCGTACTGCTGGTACTTACCTTTATTCCGGGGATTGTCATGCTGGTGCCGAATCTGCTGGGCGCTTCATAGCGCGGCAAAGAGGGAATCAATATGAAAAATCAGATAGGACTGCACATGGGATATTGGTGGGGAACCGAAGCATCCGATGATTTAAACCGTATTCTGGAGTTAACCGCGCAGGCAGAACTGGAGATACTGGAAGTCAATCCGGCTTGTCTGCTGCGGATGACGCCGGAAGCATGTCAGAAGCTGTTGCGTCGTGCCAAGGACTGCGGCGTACGGTTTACGCTGAACGGCGGCCTGGATGCAACGAATGACATTGCTTCCGGCGACGAAGCGGCGCGCCGAAAGGGCATTGAATACTGTATCCGGGTGTTGGAACGCATGAGCGAGCTGGAAATGACTCTGTGGTCGGGGGTCAACTACTCCGCCTGGCTGCGGGCGCCGCAGCCAGAGGGGGATGCGCAGGAAGAGAAAGTGCGCGCCTGCGGATATGCGGTCCAAAGTCTGCAGCCGATCCTGCGTGCCGCTGAGCGGGAAGGGATTGATTACTGCTTTGAGGTGGTCAATCGGTTCGAGCAATTTCTGTTTAATACGGCACAGGAGGCAGTGGCATTCGCCGAGGCGGTGGGAAGCCCGCGCGCCAAGGTGCATTTGGATACTTACCACATGAATATCGAGGAGGATAATACCTGTGCCGCGATCTGTTTCGCGGGTGTCAGTGGCCGGCTGGGACACTTCCATGCGGGGGAATCCAACCGGCGAGTGCCGGGGGTCGGCGCGGCCAATCTGGACTGGAGAGCGATTGGGCGGGCGCTGCGTCAAGCCGGCTATGCTGGTGCGGTCGTGATGGAGCCGTTTGTGCTGACTACGGCTTTTAATGCCAAACGCACCCGCGTGTGGCGTGATTTGAGCCATGGCGCTACGCTGCAGCAGCTGGTGTGCGATGCACAGACTGGCGGTCGGTTCCTGCGTGGCATACTGGAAGAATAACGGAAAGGAGCGTTTCATGCAGCAGGAGGATAAGATCAGGGAGCTTCAGGTTTTTGCACAACAGATACGGGTAGAAACCATACGCGCACTCGCAACGCTGGGCTTTGGCCACACGGGAGGCACTATGTCGGTTACAGAGGCATTGGCTGTGCTGTACGGCGGCATCATGAAAATCGATCCCCAGAACCCGGGATGGGAGGAGCGCGACTGGTGCGTTATGTCCAAGGGGCATGCGGGGCCGGCAGTATACGCGGCCTTAGGATTGAAAGGTTTTTTTCCTCTGGAGAATATCTACACATTGAACCAGCCGCATACGGATTTCCCCTCTCATACAGACCGCCTCAAGACCCCAGGGGTAGACATGACGACCGGCTCTCTCGGACAGGGTATCTCAGCGGCGGTCGGCATTGCTTACGCGAACCGGCTTGACGGACGGGACAATCATGTGTTTGTCATACTGGGAGATGGCGAGTGTGACGAGGGCCAGGTATGGGAGAGTGCGCAATTTGCGGCGCATTACGGACTGGACCGGCTGATATGTCTGGTGGATAACAATAAAAGACAATTGGATGGCCTGTGCAGCGAAGTAATGAGTCATGGGGAAGGCATCGGTGCAAAATTTCGTGCCTGCGGTTGGGATGTGGCCGAGGTACGGGATGGAAACGATGTAGAGCAGGTGTATGAAGCAGTAGACCGCGCGTACCATAACGTCGGAAAGCCAGCCTGCATTATATTGAATACAGTCAAGGGGAAAGGATTGCCCCTGGCGGAGCAGACTGGCGCGCATTTTTCCAGCTTTTCAGCGGAACAGTGGCATGAGACGCTTGCATTTGCACAGCGTGAACTGGAACGTCTGACAGCGCAGGCTTGAAAAGGAGGCAGTATGCAGTATCGAATCGCGGGAAAACATGAAATAGATGAGCGGATGGGCGGGGACGGATATGCACAGACGATGGTCGAGCTGATCGCGCAGGATTCCTCCGTTGTCCATATCGACTGTGATCTTGCTGGCTGCAGCAAAGCGTCGGAGATCGCAAAGGTTTATCCGGCGCAGGTGATTAACGCTGGAATTGCGGAAGCGAATGCAGTCGGCATCGCGGCGGGTCTGTCGGCGGCAGGGAAGATACCGTTTGTGCATTCTTTTGGACCCTTTATCTCACGGCGGGCGTTTGATCAGGCGTTCCTGTCCGCGGCCTATGCGAAGCTGAATGTCAAGCTGATCGGTTCGGACCCCGGTATCTGTGCGGCGTATAATGGCGGCACGCACATGCCGTTTGAGGATTGCGCTCTGTATCTGGCAGTGCCGGATGCAATAGTCCTCGATCCGTCTGATTATGTGATGTTTATTAACCTACTGAAAAAGCTGTATGCGTGGTATGGTGTCAGCTATCTGCGCATGGTGCGCAAAAATTCCGCGCGCATATACGAGGATGGCGCGGATTTTGAGATCGGCAAAGGCGTGCTTCTGCGCGAGGGAAACGATGTAACGATTGTTGCATCGGGACTCTTGGTGGACGAGGCCCTTAAAGCGCAGGAGATTCTGTCAGAACGGGGGATATCGGCGCGTGTGATCGATATGTTTACCTGGAAACCGCTCGACGTAGAGCTGCTGCTCCAGTCGGCTGCGAAAACCGGATGCATTGTAACAGCGGAAAATCATAACTGCACGGTTGGGCTGGGCGCGGCTGTGGCGCGCGTGCTTGCAGAGCATTGTCCGATACCAGTTGAAATGGTCGGCGTACAGGATCGTTTTGGACAAGTCGGGGCGATCGGGTTTCTGCAGGAGGAATACCGGCTGAACGCCCGGGAGATCGTCAGGAAAGCGGCGCGTGCAGTCGGCAGGAAACGGCAGTAAAAAAGAGTCCCGCTGCTCCCCCAGGGAGCAGCGGGACTCTTTTTCACTATAGATTATTCCTGCAGGTCGTTGGAGATCCTGCACTTGTCAAACACATAGAACAGCAGGCTCATCAGCATGCCGACGATGGCGGCCAGCGTCATGCCGGACAGGGCGACGTTGCCAAGCGACAGCGTTACGCCCGACAGGCCGGTGACAAAAATGACCGAGGTAAGCACCATGTTGCGGTTTTTTCCGTAATCCACATGGTTATCCACCAGGATGCGCAGGCCGGAGGTGCCGATCATGCCGTACAGCAGGAACGAGATGCCGCCGATGACCGGACCGGGGATGGTCTGGATGAGCGCCGCGAGCGGGCCGACGAACGAGCAGATGATGGAAAGCACAGCCGCGCCGCCGATTACGCGCACCGAGTAGACCCTGGTGATCGCCATTACGCCAATGTTTTCGCCGTAGGTCGTGGTCGGCACCGAGCCGATGAAGCCGGACAGCATGGTCGAGAAGTTATCCGCGAACAGCGAGCGGTGCAGGCCGGGGTCCCGCAGCAGGTCACGCCCGACCACCTTGCTGGTGACGAGCTGATGGCCGATGTGCTCGTTGGCAATGACCAAGATCACCGGCAGGATGATGAGGATAGCTTCCAGGTCGAACTTGGGCGCCTGGAAATTCGGAAGCTGGAATAACGGCTGGTGGAAAGCGGCGATAATGCCGTCCAAGATCACGCGCTCTCCGGCAAAATACTCGGTGACAAGGCCGGCGGCATAGCCGCAGAGGATCGCGATCAGGATCGGGATAACGGACAGGAATTTGCGGAACAGCACGCTGCCCAGCACCGCCACGCCCAGCGTGACGCAGAAGGTAATGACCGAGGCGGTAGTCACGCCGTCCCCCACGATCTCGCCAGTGGAGGCGGCGCTTCCGGCCAGCTCGAGGCCGATCAGCGCGACGACCGGACCCATGGCGGCAGGCGGCAGCACCACGTCTATCCATTTGGTGCCGCATTTGTAAATGACTGCCGCCAGGACGCAGCCGCACAGGCCGACCACCACGAAGCCGCCGAGCGCATAAGGGTAGCCCCAGTTCTGGATGACCAGCGTCGCCGGAGCGATGAACGCGAACGACGAGCCTAAGTAGGCGGGCGCTTTGCCCTTGGTGATGAAGATGAACAGCAGCGTGCCGATACCGTTCATGAACAGTACGATCGCTGGATTGATGTCGAACATAAACGGCACCAGCACGGACGCGCCGAACATGGCGAACATATGCTGGATGGACAGCGGCACCAGCAGACGGGGCGGCACCTTGTCCTCTACCTGGATGATTCTGTTTGTCTGCATTTTTCTTTTATCCCCTCTCATTTCTTTTGCGCCGCGCCGTGCGGCGCTGTATGAAAAACGCGCGGCGGCGTTCCTCAGTCAAACAGGCGCCGGATATCCTCCATGCGCGAGCAGGCCATATTATACCCCATTTCATAGCCCCATTCAAGCTTTTTTACATCCTTTTCAAAGCTCTCAAGCCGTTCGGCGGGCTGGAGCAGCACGGTGTTTTCCGGCTGGGCCGCCGCAAGCCTGTGGCAGAAGCACACCGTTTGATTGTACCGCTTGGGGCGGGACAGCATGGTTGCGGCCAGCCGGGGGTAGCGATGGTGCAGGGCGCGCGCGGCGAACCGCGTGCCGCACGTCAGCTCCTTGCGGTAAGCGTCCGGCTGTGTCAGCACGATCAGGTTTTTGTGGTTGCCGTCGCGCAGGCTTTTCAGGATCGGGATTGGGTCGGCCAGGCCGCCGTCGTAATAGGTTTCGCTGCCGATGGATATGGGCGGGAAATAGATCGGGATGGCGCAGGTTGCGCGCAGCATGGTGCTGGGGCGGTCAAGCCGCATCCCGTCCAGATATTCCGCCTGTCCGGTGCGGGCGTTGGTTACGCCGACCAGCGCGCGCCCGCGGTAGGTGTGGAACGCCTCCCAATCGAACGGGATCAGCTCGTTTGGGATGGTGGAGAATACGAAATCCACGCCGAATACCGAATGGTCGCGCAGCAGGTTGCGCGCGCCCAGATAGCGCTTGTCGTTCCGGTACCGGCGCAGGACCTCCAGATTGCGCCCGCGCTGGCGGGACAGGTAGGAAACCGCGTAGGTGATGCCGGCGGAAACGCCGATCACATAGTCGAACAGAAGATCATGGTCCAGCAGCGCGTCCATCACGCCGCAGGAAAAGATGGGGCGGAACGTGCCGCCCTCCAAAACAAGTGCGGGCATTTTTTCAAACCTTTCTCAGATAACAGGGGCGCGCGGCGCGCCCGTCCGGTACGCCGGAGCCTACCGGCGTTTGCGCGTGGGTGGCTTTTTCCGGCTTTTGCCCCCGCGTGCGCCGCGCCGCCGCTGGGCGCGGTTCCCGCGCGGCTCGTCCGTGCGCTCCCGCGCAGGGGGAACGGCAGGCACATCGGCGGTCGGGAGGCTCCCCTCGGCGGGCGCGAAGTCGATCTGGCCAGTCACCTCGCTCGCGGCGAGCAGCCGCACGCGCAGGGGCGTGCCGATCGTAAAGCGCTTGCCGGTATGGCGGCCCTGCAGTGCCATGTGCTGCTCGTCATACTGGTAGTAATCGCCCGTGAGCAGTTCGATGCGGATCAGCCCCTCGCAGCCGTTTTCCAGCGCGACAAAGATGCCGAACGCCTGCACGCCGGACACCTCCGCGTCAAATTCCTCGCCGACGAAAGGCTTCATATACGCCGCGATGAACAGCTTGTCGATATCGCGCTCGCAGTTGTCCGCGGCCTGCTCGCGGGTGGTGGACTGCGCCGCGGCCTCCTCGCACGCGTTTTGGTCGGCGGCGGTGAACGCTTCGCCGGCGAGCGCCTTTTGCAGCATCCGGTGCGCGACGAGGTCGGGATAGCGCCGGATGGGCGAGGTGAAATGCAGGTAGAATTTCGCCTTGAGGCCGTAGTGGCCGATGCAATCGTCCGCATAGCGCGCGCGGGCGAGCGAGCGCAGCAGCAGCGTCGGCAGGATACGCTGCCTGGGGTCGTTTTTCACGCCGCGCAGCACGGCCTGGAACTGGAACGTATCCTCCGGCTTGCCGGGGTCGATGCGGTAGCCGAACGGCCGCGCGAACTGCGCGAATACGCGCAGCTTTTCCGGATCCGGATTTTCGTGTACGCGGTACACGGTGGGCTGGCCGCGCTTGCACATGAATTCCGCGACCGCCTCGTTGGCCTGCAGCATGAATTCCTCGATCAGCTTTTCGCTTTCTCCCCGTTCGCGGAAGCAGATGTCCACGGGATTGCCCGTTTCGTCCACTGTGATCTGCGCCTCCGGAATATCCAGTTCCAAAGCGCCGCGCTCAATGCGGCGCTGATATAGCGCGTGTGCAAGGCCGTTCATCTTCTCCGCAGTGGGGACGAGGAACGCATATTCCTCCCGCAGCGCCGCGTCGCCCGCGAGGATGCGGTTGACCTTGTTATAGGTCATGCGCGCTTGGGAGCGGATGACGGACTTTGCAAAGCTCGCCCGATAGCGCCGTCCGTCCCTGTCCACCTCCAGGAGCGCGGAAAAGGTCAGCCGGTCCACGCCCGGGTTGAGGGAACAGATGCCGTGCGACAGCGCAAACGGCAACATCGGTACGACATGGCCGGGATAATAGACCGAGGTGCCGCGCCGGTACGCTTCTTGGTCGAGCGGGCTGCCCTGCGTTACATAGTGCGACACATCCGCGATGTGTACGCCGAGCAGGTAATGCCCGTTTTCGAGCGGCTCGAGCGATACCGCATCGTCAAAGTCCTTGGCGTCGTCCCCGTCGATGGTGAAGATCAGCTTGTCCCGCAGGTCGAGCCGCTCTCCGGCGGCGGCCAGGTCGACCGTCTGCGGGATGGCGTCCGCCTGCCGTAGCACCTCGTCCGGAAAGGCATTGAATACGCCGTTTTCATGCAGGATGGCCGCGATCGAGGCCTCCATTGTCCCGTCCTCGCCCAAATCGGCCTGCACCACGCCCTGCGGCGCGAATTTTTCGTCCCCATAGTAAGAGATCGATACCGCCACGCGGTCGCCGGGCCGCGCGTCGCCCAAGTCGTGCCGGTCAATCGTGATTTCGGGATATTTTTTTGAGGTGGGCTGCACGAAAAAGGCGTTTCCACGCTGCACCAGCGCGCCGGTCAGCTCTCTGTCCGCTCGGCGCAGGACGCGCACGACTGCGGCCTCCCGCCGCCCGCGCCCGTTTTTCCGTTCGGAGAGCTTGACCAGCACCCGATCGCCGTGCCACGCGCCGCCCGAGGCGTTGGGCGGGATGAACAGGTCGTCCGGACGGGGCTCGCCCTCGGCTACATCCGGCGTGACGAACGCGAACGCACGCTCGGTGGCGAGGTAGGTGCCGGTGACGCAGCCGTAATGCGCGGAAACAGCGAAGCGGTTTTTCTTGTTTTTCATGACCGCACCGTCCGCGGTCAGGCGGTCGAGCGCGTCCTTTACCTCCTGCTTGCCGGCTTCCGGCAGGGCGCGGCGCAGCTCATCCAACCGCATGGGCTGTGTGAGCAGCGAAAGCAGCCTGCTTTCCAGCGCATGATCTTGCATAAATAGCCCTCCTCTTCCTCTTTTCTTCTGGTATCAGTATACCATCTTTGCTGTCCGAATAAAAGGAAAATTGACGTAAGGCATGGTTTGACGTTCCTCCAGCGGCATGATACACTAAGGATGGGAGAAAATAAGTCCGGCAAAGGAGGAAAAAATGATGAAAGCACTTGTTACCGGCGCGTCCTCCGGCATTGGGAGAGAGATCGCGCGCCTGCTCGCCGCGCGCGGGTATGACCTGATCCTGTGCGCGCGGCGCGAGGAGCGCCTGCGGCAGCTCGCTGCCGAACTGCCCACCGCGTGCCGTGTGATCGCGGCGGATATCGCGGATGAAAGGGAATGCCGCCTGCTGTACGAGGCGGTGCGCGGGGAGGAGCTGGAGGTGGTCGTCAACAACGCGGGCTTCGGCCTGTTCGGTGAATTCGCTTCGACCAGCCTGGAGGAGGAACTGCGCATGATCGACACGAACATCCGCGCGGTGCATATCCTGACCAAGCTGGCGGTGCGCGATTTTGCTGCGCGCGGGCGCGGGTACGTCTTGAATGTGGCGTCCTCGGCCGGCTTTCTGCCCGGCCCGCTCATGGCGACCTACTATGCGACCAAAAACTATGTCCTGCGGCTGACCGAGGCCATACGGGAGGAACTGCGCCGCGCGGGCAGTCCAGTCAAGGTCTGCGCGCTTTGCCCAGGGCCGGTGGATACCGAATTCAACAAGGTGGCGGGCGTGCGGTTTTCGCTCGGCGGCCTGAGCGCGCAACGCGTGGCGCGCGAGGCGGTCGGCGGGCTGTTCGCGGGCAGGGGCGTCGTTGTGCCGGGCGCGGCGATGAAAGCCATGACCCTGGCGCGCCACTTCGCGCCCGACTGCCTGCTCGCGCGCGTCACCTATCATTTCCAGCACAGGAAAAACGGCGGATGACCGCGCAGGAGATCAAAAGGACGCTGCAGCGCGAATTTGTGCGCCTGCTGCGCCGGCCGTTTGCGGCCGCGGTCCGGGAATACGGCATGGTGCGGCCGGGCGATCGGATCGCGGCATGCATTTCCGGCGGCAAGGACTCGATGCTGCTCGCCCTGCTGCTGCAGGATCTGCAGCGCACGGTGGACTTTAAACTGGTGTTCCTTGCCATGGACCCAGGATACGCGCCCGCCGGCCGCGCGCGGCTGGAGGAGAACGCCGCGCGCCTTGCTCTTCCGCTTGAGATATTCGACACCAATGTGCTGCGCGTCGCGGCGCGCCACGCGGCGGCGCATCCCTGCTTTCTGTGCGCGAAAATGCGGCGCGGCTACCTGTACGCCGAGGCGCGGAAGCGCGGCTGCAACAAGATCGCGCTCGGCCACCACTATGACGACGCGATCGAAACCGTGCTCATGGGCTTGCTGTACGGCGGTCAGGTGCAGGCCATGCTGCCGCGCATGCGGGCGAAAAATTACGCGGGGATGGAGTTGATCCGGCCGCTTTGCCTGGTGCGCGAGCGCAGCGTGCAGGCCTGGGCGGATTACTGCGGGCTGACGTTCCTCCCGTGTGACTGTCCGGCGAAAGCGCTCGCAAACGATACCCGCCGCGCGGCGGTCAAAAAGCTGATCGCGTCGCTGGCCGCGGAAAACCCACAGGTCGAGGCGAATATCCTCAACGCGGTCAAAAACGTGGATACCGCGAAGCTGCTCGGCTGGCGGGACGGGGCGGGGCGGCACAGCTTTCTGGACAGGCTTTGAGCCGCCCGACGGAAAACAAGGAAAACCAATAGGAATACTGGACAGACGCCGGCGGACATGGTATCATAGGAGCAGAAAAAACACGCTTTTTCGGCACACAGTAAAGGAGACTTCTGAACTATGACCATTCGTATCGGTATTTTGGGGTATGGCAATCTGGGCCGCGGTGTGGAGGCCGCGGTTCGCCAGAATCCGGATATGGAGCTGAAAGCGGTGTTCACCCGCCGCGACCCGCAAGCCCTCCGGATCGCGGACGCGGGCGCAAAGGTGCTGCATGTGGATGCGGCAGAAGGCATGAAGGACGAGATCGACGTGCTGGTGCTTTGCGGCGGCAGCGCGACCGACCTGCCCGAGCAGACCCCCAAATACGCGGCCCTGTTCAACGTGATCGACAGCTTTGACACCCATGCCCGCATTCCGGAGCATTTCGCCAGCGTTGACGCGGCGGCGAAGAAAGCCGGCAAGGTGGGCGTTATCTCCTGCGGCTGGGACCCGGGCATGTTTTCGCTGAACCGCCTGTACGCCTCCTGCATCCTACCGGAGGGACAGGACTATACCTTCTGGGGTCGCGGCGTGAGCCAGGGCCATTCGGACGCGGTGCGCCGCATCGCGGGCGTAAAGGACGCGCGCCAGTACACCGTGCCGGTGCCGGCGGCGCTCGAGGCCGTGCGCGCGGGCCGGAACCCCGCGCTGACCACCCGCGAGAAGCATACTCGCGAGGTATATGTCGTCACGGAGGAGGGAGCGGACCGCGCCCGCATCGAGAGGGAGATCAAGGAGATGCCAAACTACTTCTCGGATTACGACACGACCGTGCATTTCATCGACGCGGACACGCTCGCGCGCGAGCATGCGGGCCTGCCGCACGGAGGCTTCGTCATCCGCAGCGGCGAAACCGGCGCCGGCAACAGGCATATCATCGAATATCGTCTGCAGCTTGACTCCAATCCGGAGTTCACGGGCGCGGTGCTGACTGCCTACGCCCGAGCGGCCTACCGCATGGCGCAGGAGGGTATGAGCGGCGCCAAGACCGTGTTTGATATTGCGCCCGCCTACCTGTCCGCGCGGACGGGCGAGGAGCTGCGCGCGCGCATGCTGTAAAAAACAAAAAGCAAACCGGCAAAAAGGATCTGCAGCCCTGCAGCTCCTTTTTGCTTTGCACGCCGGAAAAGAGAAAGGAACGGTGCTCTGTTGAAGCAATCGACCGGCGCCCTGATGCGGCGCTTTGCCCCCTATTTCAAGCCCTACGCGGGCGTCCTGCTGCTCGACCTGTTCTGCGCCGCACTGACGACGCTGTGCGAGATCGGCCTGCCGATGATGATGCGCCGCCTCGCGCAGGTCGGCATGGACGATGTTTCCCTGCTGACGAGCGGACTGGTGCTGCGCGTGGCGGCGCTGTATATCGTGCTGCGGCTGATCGATGTGGCCGCCTCCTACTTTATGGCGAACATCGGGCATGTCATGGGCGCACGCATCGAAACCGACATGCGCTCGGCCCTGTTCGGTCACCTGCAGAAACTGTCGTTCGGCTATTTTGCAAACACCAAGGTCGGTCAGCTGATGGCGCGCATCACGGGCGACCTGTTCGACGTGACCGAGTTCTCGCATCACTGTCCGGAGGAATTTTTCATCGCGGGGCTGAAGATCGTGGTGTCGTTCGTCATCCTGTGTACGGTCAACGTGCCGCTGACCATCATCATCTTCGCCATTGTGCCGGTCATGGCGATCGTCGCGGGCAAGTTCAATATGGCGATGCGCAGGACATTTGCGAAAAACCGCCGACAGGTGGGCGAGGTCAACGCGCAGGTCGAGGACAGCCTGCTGGGGGTGCGCGTGGTCAAGTCGTTTACCGGCGAGGCGCGCGAGATCGAGAAATTCGAGCAGGGCAACCGCGACTGGCTGGAGATCAAAAAGGAGAATTACCGCTGGATGGGCGCGTTCACCGCAACCACCCGCGCGTTTGACGGATTGATGTATATTGCGGTCATCATCGCGGGCGGCCTGTTCATGGTACACCGCCGCATCGACCCCGCGGACTTTATGGCTTACCTGCTGTATGTGGCGACGCTGCTCGCGACCATCCGCCGCATCGTGGAGTTCGCCGAGCAGTTCCAGCGCGGCATGACCGGCATCGAGCGGTTTTTCGAGGTCATGGACGTGGAGCCGGATATTGAGAGTCCGGAAAACGCGGAAAAGCTGCCGCGCGTACAGGGCAATATCCGTTTTGAGGACGTCTGCTTCGCCTATGCGGACGACCCGAATACGCCGGTGCTCGACCATCTGGAGCTGGACATTCGGGCAGGGCAGAGCGTGGCGCTGGTCGGCCCGTCGGGCGGCGGCAAGACCACGATTTGCAACCTGATCCCGCGGTTTTACGATGTGACCGGCGGCCGCGTCACGGTGGACGGGCATGACGTGCGCACGGTCGAACTGGATTCGCTGCGCGGACAGATCGGTGTGGTGCAGCAGGATGTGTATCTGTTTTCAGGCACGATCTTTGACAATATCGCCTACGGGCGGCCGGGCGCGACGCGCGAGGAGGTCGTCGAGGCGGCCAAGCAGGCGGGCGCGCACGAGTTCATCAGCGCCACGCAGGACGGCTATGATACCTTTGTCGGCGAGCGCGGCGTGCGGCTGTCCGGCGGGCAGAAGCAGCGCATTTCGATCGCGCGCGTGTTCCTCAAGAATCCGCCCATCCTGATTCTGGACGAAGCGACCAGCGCGCTGGATAATGAATCCGAGCGCTTGGTGCAGCAGTCGCTCGAACGGCTGGCCAAGGGGCGCACGGTGCTGACCATCGCGCACCGCCTGTCCACCATCCGCAACGCGGACAAGATCGTCGTGCTGACCGAGGACGGCGTGGCCGAGCAGGGGACGCATGCCGAGCTGCTCGCGCGGGGCGGCGCGTACGCGCACCTGTATCAACTCGCCACAGAAGACTGAAAAAAGAGGAAACCGGCCTCGGTTTCCTCTTTTTCTGTTCCGCAGACGTTTATTCAGTTTTCATATACAGCATGCGCACGGCATTGAGCACGCACAGCATGGCGACGCCGGTGTCGGCAAACACCGCCAGCCACATAGAGGCGATTCCCTTCAGGCCGAGTATCATGACCAGCAGCTTGACCGCCAGCGCAAACACGATATTTTCCCTGGAGATCAAGCTTGCCCGCCGCGCGATCTTTACCGAGGTTGGAATGGAGGACAGGTCGGCGTTCATAAACACCACGTCCGCGGCTTCGATCGCCGCGTCCGCGCCGCTGCCCATGGCCGCGCCCACGTCCGCGCCCGCCAGCACGGGCGCGTCGTTGATGCCGTCGCCCACAAACATCACCGCGCCGCGCTTTTCGCGGATATCGGTCAGGGCGGAAAGCTTATCCTCCGGCAGCAGGCGCGCGCGCACCTCGTCGATGCCGACCGCCTGCGCGACCGCGTCCGCACTGTCCTGCCCGTCGCCGGTCAGCATCGCGGTCGTCAGGCCCTGCGCTTTCATGCGGGCGACCGCCTGCCGCGCGTCCGGCTTGACCGTGTCCGCGATGTCGATATGGCCGATAAAGCGGCCATCCATCGCCAGCAGGACCTCGGTGCTGCCCAGCGTACCGTGGTAGCCGGACAGACCGATGCCGTGGCGCCGTAGCAGCTTGGCGTTGCCGCACAGCACGGGCTTGCCGCACAGCACGGCTTCCACGCCCTCACCGGCCTGCTCGCGGATACCTTCGGGTGCGCCGACCGAGATCAGGCTGGGCCGACCGGCGCTTTCCGCTGTTTCCTTGCACGTCTCATAGGCGGCGAGGATGGATTTTGCGATTGGGTGGGTGGACGCGCCCTCGCACGCAGCGGCGAGCCAAAGCAGCTCGTTTTCGTCGATGTCCGCGCCCTCCGCCGGGCATACGCGCTGCACCACAAAGTTGCCCCTGGTGATCGTACCGGTCTTATCCATGACAACGGCCTTCACATCGTTCAGCGCTTCGAGCGAGGCGCCGCCTTTGAACAGAATACCGCGCCTGGAGCCTGCGCCGATGCCCGCGAAATAGGTCAGCGGCACGCTGAGTACCAGTGCGCAGGGGCAGGAAATGACAAGGAAGGTGAGCGCGGTGTACACCCATTTGCTCCAGTCGCCGGTGGCCAGACTGGGTACGACGGCGGTCAGCAGCGCGATGGCGACGACAGCCGGGGTGTACACGCGGGAGAAGCGGGTGATAAAGCGGTCGATCCTGGGCTTGCGCGCGGCCGCGTTTTCCACGCTGTCCAAGATGCGCTGGACCATGCTCTCCGCCAGCACATGGGTGACGCGCAGCTTGATCGCACCGTCCGTATTGACACAGCCGGAGATCGCGCGGTCGCCAGCCGCGACGCGCACCGGCACCGGCTCGCCGGTCACGGCCGAGGTGTCCAGGCGGCTCTCGCCCTCCACGACCTCTCCGTCCAGCGGTACGCGGTCGCCCGGGCGGACCAGCACGATATCGCCCACCGCAGCGTCCTCCGCAGGGATTGGGCGGACACCGCCGTCCGCCTCGACGAGGTTGACCGTTTCCGGACGCAGGTCGACCGCGGCCATGATCTGCCGCCGCGAGCGCTCGACCGCACGGTCCTCAAAGTATTCGCCCACGCGGTAAAACAGCATAACGCCGACCGCCTCGTCGAACGAGCCGATCGCCCACGCGCCGACCGTGGCAAGCGCCATGAGGAAATTTTCGTCAAACACGCGGCCCCTGCCGATATTGCGGACCGCGGTCAGCAACACGCGCCAGCCGAGCAGCAGGTACGCTGCGAGCATGACGAGTACTTTTGGCATGCCGCCGAGCGCCAGCTCACCGGCGAGGAACAGCCCCGCGCCGATCAGGATACCGGCAAGCGGATGGCTGCGGCCGGTGCCGGCCTCATCCTCTGAAGCGATAACCTGTGTCTCGCTTTCGATGGATTGGCAGATTTCGCGGATGCGCGGCAGCAGAGCGTCGGGATTTTTGCCGGTCACGCGGAGCTGCTTAGTCTCGTAGACCAGTACGCAGTCGTCCACGCCGTCGAGTTGGCTGATCTGGCGCTGCATCTCGGCGGCGCAGTGCGCGCAGCCGAGGTTTTGCAGGGTGTATACCCGTTTTATGCCGTGCGCGCTCGTGCGATGGCGCTCCTGTCCGTGGCTGTGCTCGTGGCCGCAGGCGCAGCCGTCGTCGTGATGGTGGTGATGCTCGTGCTCGTGGCCGCAGGCGCAACCGTCGTCGTGATGATGGTGATGCTTGTGTTGATGATCGCGGCCGCAGCCGCACGTTTCCGGATGATGACTCTGTTCGGCTGTATGTTCGTCCGGCACTTGTAAGGCAGTGCGCGTTCTTTCGCTCGCCATAATCTCGCCTCCTGAATTATATATGAATGATTGCTCATATGTTCATGTATTCATATTAGTCCGAGAACGGTGATTTGTCAATAGCGGGAAAGAAAAAAAGATGCACAAAAAACGCCGTCAAAGGTGCGGTCCCATAGGGACAACACTGAAACCGTTTAGAGTATAAGACTGAAAAGCAGATTCAATCTCGACTGCTGCGGGAATCATCCGATGCAAGCCTATTCTTTTCATGCGTATAAGTCGATGGTGTAAAATGGGCATTTCTCCTAATGAGGTTATTCTAAAACCCCTTGATCATGCAATCAAGGGGTTTTAGATGTTACATCATAAACGTCATGCAGTGTGTGCTTGGGGAAAGCGCTCGCGCAGGCGGCTTTTTCCGGTTGCTTAGCCCAAACGCTGAACCATCTCCTGCGGGATTGTGGCTGTTCCCTGACCGTAGTATTTGAACACATCGACCATCTGCTGAATCTGGGCATCGCTCATTTGCTTGGTTTCGCCGTTGACACAGGCTGCGCGCGCTGCCAGATAGCATTTGGCGGCTTCTTCCAGATAAACCGCAGCATATAGTGCTTGGTTAAGATCCTTGCCGACGGTCATAACGCCATGCTGGGACAGGATAACAGCATGACCGTCGCCGACATACTTAACGGTGTCAATGCCCATATCGATCGAGCCGGCGGCCGAATACGGGGTGATAGGCACGTTACCGCCCGCAGCGTTTGCCAACGCGGTGATGCATACACGGAACTCGGTTAGGCCGGGGATAAGAGAAACTGCAGTTGCATAGGGCTGGTGAGTGTGGATAACAGCGTTGATATCCGGGCGTTCGCGGAAGATATGTAGAATAGCAGGTGTGTCTGATGACGGCTTGCGTGTACCTTCTATGATGTTGCCGTCGAGATCCATGACGATCATGTCATCCTCAACCATTTTTTCGTACATCATACCGGATGGAGTGACAAGGATCTCACCTGACGGCATTCGCACACTCAGGTTGCCGCAGGTCAGTGAAACCAACTCATAGCGGTCAAGCATGATGCCGGCATCAATGATTTCTTTTTTCATTTCGGAAAACATAGCGGTTACCTCCTAAATATTTCGATCAGATCGCCCGGGGCATGTATCACATGCTCGGGCGAATAGGGCATGAGCTGCTCGATGGACTGATACCCCCAGCAGGCCGCGGCTGCGGCTGCGCCAGAGTTGTGCGCTGTTTGCATGTCTATATCCGTATCGCCGACATACAGGATCTCACTGCACTGCACATGCAACGTATCCAGCACCCGGTCCATCGAACGCGGGTCAGGTTTAGAAATGGTTTGCGGTGTCTGACCGATGCAAGCTTCCATCAGTCCGCCGAAGAACTGCCTGGTCAATGAGTGGGCCAGTGCATCCGGCTTATTGGTCAGCACGGCGTTTTTGATCCCCATATCCCGCAGCGCTTCAAGGGTTTCGCGTATGCCTTCATACGGTTCGGTCAGATGGGAAAAATCCTTCAGGTAACTGGCGCAGTCATAATCGCGGATCGCGGGCTGTAGCCGTTCCACATCCTGCTCCGGGCAGCCGCTCAATCTGAGCAGACGATGATAAAAATGCGAGATCGGCAGCCTGCACAGATCGCGGCAGTCCTCCATCGCAATGCTGTGCAGCCCGAAATGCGCCAGCGACTGGTTACAGTAATACAGAATGGTCGGCAGGGTGTTGAGCAGTGTGCCGTCCATATCCCACACGCAGGCACGATAGGGCACGTTATACCTCCAGGAAATCGACGAAACGAACCTTCTCAAGGTCGTCTTCCTGAATACCGAGTTTCTTTCCAGTCAGCTCCTCGACGGCTTCGACCAGATGCATTGCATCGATACCGTACTTTTTCATTAGGTACATCTTGGACGCGCCGTGCGGATAGCCCGGCAGGCCGATCTTGACCAGACGTTTACCCAGGCCGTTTTCTGCGATTATGTCCGCAACTGCCGTGCCGAGACCGCCGATGTCCAGATGGTTTTCGATCGTGATAACGCCGTACTTGCTCTTGTTGATCGCCTCGACGATGGTCGGGTCGGTAAACGGCTTGAGGGTAGAAACATGCATATGCTGCACAGAAACGCCCTTTTCCTTGAGCGCTGCCGTGGCGCGCATGGCTTCCTCGGTGCAGATCGACGAGGACAGCAGCACGATATCGTCGCCTTCGGACAGCACGCGGGCACGGTTGAACTGCATCGGCTCGTTGGCAGGGAACAGACGCGGCACTTCCTTGCGGAGCATGCGGATGTAAACAGGGCCGTTGCACTCATATGCCAGATCGAGCACGCCTTCGATTTCGGTTGCGTCGCCGATATCGAAAATGGTCATGTTCGGCACGGTGCGCAGCACACCGACGTCATTGATCGACTGGTGGGTAACGCCGCCCGGAGTGGTGATGCCGGGAACGAAGCCGACAAATACGACCGGCAGGTTCGGATAGGCCACGCTCATCTCAAGCTGGTCCAGAATGCGGCGGTAAAGGAATACGGCAAAGGTGTGCAGGAAGGGGCGGTAGCCCTCTCGCGCCATACCAGCCGCCCAGGAACACATATTCTGCTCGGCGATGCCCATGGTCAGATAACGGTCCGGATAAACCTGGCGGAACTTCTTGACCTCGCAGGACGAACCGAGGTCGGCGGACATAACCACGACCTCCGAATGCTCCGCGGCAAAGCGGATCATATTTTTTTCGTGGGTATTGACTTCAATTTTCATGGTTGAACCCCTCTCTTACATCGCGTCGTAGATCTTCTGGAATTCATCGCGCTCGTCCTTGCCGATGCGGATAAAATGCATCGAACGGGGCTTCTCGAGCGGCTTAATGCCGGTTGCGCCGCTGGTGCGTGCAATAACAACGAGCGGACGGCCCTTATGCGGGGTTTCAAACGCCTTGCAGAACGCTTCAATATCGTGGCCGTTGCATTCCACGCAGGTCGCGCCAAAGGACTCGAAACGAGCAACGATCGGTTCCTCGGTCATCTGATCCGCGATCTTGCCTTCAACCTGCTGGTCGTTGGCATCGACAACAACGATAAAGTTGTCCAGTTTATAGTGACCAGCCGCTTGGATACACTCCCAAGTCTGGCCTTCCTGCAGCTCGCCATCACCCAGCAGCACATAGCACTTGCCGGTGTCGCCGCGGCGCTTGCGGGCATGGGCAGTGCCGCCTGCAATCGAAATTGTCTGGCCGAGCGAGCCTGCGGTGTTTTCAAAACCGGGAGAATGCTCTGCGCCGATCATTTCCATATTCCAGCCGTCGACATTGAACTTCTCCATGCAGTTCGGGCTGATACGGCCGGTCGCCGCCAGCGCACTGTAAATAACCGATGCGTAATGGCAGCAGGAAACAAAGAAGCGATCCTTGTCTGGCGCAGGGGCGCCGTTATACGCAGAACCGCGCTGATAGTCCATGTTATCAGGGCCGGGAACGCCGGGGAACGGGATTGGCTCCCAGTTACCGACGGACGGACCGAGGTTCATCACCTTAGTATAAAGGGAAGCAATGATTTCTGCCGAGGAGCATGCCTGCGCCAGATAGCAGCCGCCGGTCTGCAGGGCTACGCCCAAAATCTGCTTGCGGATCTGGTTGGCTACTTTCTGGACTTCTTCGGTAGAATATTTTTTTTCCGCCATAATATTGACTCCTTTCTGATAAGCGCGTGAAAACAAATGTCGGATTATGCAACCCACTGCTGCTGGGTGCAGCGATACACCGTTTATCGTGCTTTTATTATTTCATAAATATAAACAAATGTCAACTGCATTAAAATGGATATATTGACTAAAAACCCCATTTGGTTTTTGTTGAAATGATCAAATTAAACAATATTTTTCTGGTTTTTGCTTGACAATACAGCCGATCACGCTATAATAAATGCAACTGGATATGATAATTTGTCAAACGAAGAAAGAACATTATTTCTATATATGAACATATTTTCAAGCAAGAGGGGATGCGATGATGAAAGCTGTTGTCAAAACCGAAGCGGGATACGACCATATGCAATATATGGATATCCCGGAACCGGAGGCGATGGGAGATCTGGTCAAAATCAAGCTGGCGTATTCCGGCATCTGCGGAACCGATTTACATGCCTTTAAAGGCACTTATGCAAGCACCAAACCGCCAGTGGTTTTAGGGCATGAGTTTTCCGGTATTGTCACCGCAGTCGGCCCCGATGTCAAAAACATCAAGGTCGGCGACCGCGTGACGAGCGAAACCACTTATAAAACCTGCGGCACCTGCCCGATGTGCGCAAGCAAGGACTACAATCTTTGCGGCAACCGGCAGGGCATCGGTACACAGATCAATGGTTCCATGGCGGAATATCTGGTCAGCCGTGAAGAAAGCGTCCATGTGCTGCCGGATAATGTCAGCCTGCTTTCCGCTTCGCTGACCGAACCGCTTGCCTGCGGCGTACATGCGACGATCGAAAAGGGCAACGTACAGCCCAACGACGTCTGCGTTGTATTTGGCGCGGGTGCGATTGGCCAAATGGTCATGCAAGTCGCCAAGAGCCAGGGCGCAACCGTTATCGTCGCCGGCCTGACACACGATGCCGAGCGCTTCGAAATCGCAAAAAGCGCAGGTGCGGACCGCTGTGTCGACCAGATGACCGAGGATCTGAAAGCAATCGTCATGGAAATGACGAACGGCGTCGGCGCAGACAAGTGCTTCGAATGCTCGGGCGCTGTACCTGCGGCCAATAAGGCGCTTGAGATCGTCCGCCGCAAGGGCACGGTCGTACAGATGGGCGTGTTCCCGGAAGCACACGAAAGCATCTGGACCGACCTGATCCTGCACAAGGAAATTGCCTACGTCGGTTCGCGCAGCCAGAAGCCCTCTTCCTGGGTCAAGTCGCTCGAACTGCTCGCAGCCGGTACGGTCGTACCGGAGAAGATCGTCACCTCGATCGATCCGCTGGAAAACTGGCGCGACGGCTTCGACAAGATGATCCGCGGCGAAGGCGCCAAGGGCGTTATCGTGCTGGACGGCTCGCTGAAATAAGCATAAAAAAGCAGGGATGCCTGCATCCCTGCCTTCGCATTTTTTCACCCCTCATGTTTCGAACGGCTTGCCCTCCAGTTCCAGTATGCGGAGGGCAAGTGGTTCGTCCACGATCAGGGTATTGAGATATTTTCCGTGCAGCGCTGCCAGCGTGCATTCTGCCTTGGCTGCACCGGCATTGATGCCGATCGACCACGTCGGATAATACATCGCTTCCAGCGGGGCGGAAATCACAAAGCGGCCATCCAGCTGCACTTCCTTGCCGTTGATATCAAACATACGGCCAAGCAGGCTGGATACTGCGCCACGGCGCATCAGCTCCTCGCGATCCTCCGGGCTATAGCAGCCGGATTGATACAGTGAAGCATTCGGATCGTCCAGCGAGCCGATGCCGGTGATTACAATATCAACCGAGAGCGCCTTTTTCAGTGTTGTTTCGATCTGCGGTTCAGCAACCAGATAGGAATAAACCAGTTCGCTGTCCACATAAACCGGCGCATAGATGTTGGAATATGTGCCGCCTACCTTTTTCGACAGGCGCAGCGCCAACTCCAGCCCGTCTACACGGGGATTACCGGTACCCAGACAGCCGACCATCTGCACCACGTTAACATTATAATATTCGCTCGGCTCGACCGCATTGCACAGCGCTTCCAGCGCCCGGCCCCACGAGATGCCGATCGACATATTGTTCTCCAAAACCGTGTTGAGAAAATGGGCGGCGCACTTTGCGCAACGGGCAAGCGCCTTGTCGAACTCATAGTTGCCGGAAACCACAATCGCGTCACGCAGACCGAACTCCGTGCGCAGCGCATAGGACAGCTTGGGATGCTTGACGATCGGGCTGTGGATAATCACCTCGACAACGCCGGTTTCCTTGGCTTCATCCAACAGGCGTGAAACCGTTGGGCGGGAAATTCCCATGATCTGACTGATCTCCTGCTGGCTCAGTTCCTGCTGATAATAAAGTTCGGAAATATGCACCAGTAAATCAACACGATTGCTCACAAAAAGGCTCCTCTCACCAACAATGACGTGAAACTTTGTTCACCATTTGAACATAGTATAACCGATTTTGACGCAAATGTCAAATTATTCTGCGTTGACAGCATAGACAGAGTAAAATACAATAATCAAGCAAAACGGATATAATTCGACAGTAATCGGAGGGAAAAGCATCATGTTTAGCCAAGAATTTACAATCAAGAACCAGACTGGCCTGCACGCCCGTCCCGCGGCGCAGCTTACCGCGCTCTGCAAGGGATTTCCGGAAGAAATCCGCCTTATTACCGAGAAAGGGTCGATCAACCCCAAAAATATTATCGGTATTTTGAGCGCTGGACTGAAAAAAGGCACGCCCATCACCATTGAAGTAAAGGGCGAAAACGAACAGGAAGTCGGCAACAAGATCGTCGCTTTTCTCGACGGACTGAACGAATGATCAAGGGAGGCAAACACTATGGAACAGGCAACCTTTCGTGAATTGATCCTGCGCAATGTGGAGGCCAAGAATGCCGAGGACGCGATCCGGCAGGTCGGTCAGCGCTTTTTTGACGCAGGCTTTGTCAAGGATACCTATATCGATGCGGTGTTAGCGCGCGAGGTAACCTATCCCACCGGCTTGCAGCTGGCGGAAATAGGCGTGGCCATGCCGCATACCGACCCGCAGCACGTATATCGCCCCGGTGTCTGCATCGCGCAACTGGCGCATCCGGTCACCTTCGCCCATATGGGCGATCCTGATACGCTCGTTGAGGCGGAAATGCTGTTTATGATGGCCATTCAGGACCCCGATGAGCAGGTTGAGCTGCTGCAGAAAGTGCTCGGCGTCTTCCAGCAGCCGGAAGTAGTCGCGGAATTCCGCGCGGCAAAAACAGACGACGAGCTGTTTGCAGCCGCGCAGAAATATATCGGTTAAAACCCATCCATCTCATTTTCCGTTTACAACAGGAGGAATGTAATCATGAAAAGCTGTACGATTCTCTGCGTGTGCGGTTCCGGCACGGTTAGCTCGGCAATGGTAGCCGGCAAGCTCAAGGAAAAGCTGGCTGAAAAAGGCTGGGACGCTTCCATGACCGAAGCCAGCCCCAACAGCATTGCTTCTGAAATCTCGGGCAAGCAGTTTGACCTGATCGCCTGCGTCAGCCCGGTCCGTCAGGACTTCGGCATCCCGAAGGTGAAGGCTGTCGGCATGCTGACCGGCATGGCAGAAGACAAGGTGGTCGAAGACTGCCTGGCTATTCTGGAAGCCAAGGGCTGATTTCCGGCCTGCATCCAGCAAACCGATACAGACCTTATGCCGCCGCAATTCCGATTGTCCCGTTCAGACAAAAAAGGGGGAAAAGTAAATGACAGAATTTCTGCAGACGTTGAGCAATGTGTTCTCAACCTTTGGCGCAACGGTGTTCGTGCCCATCATCCTGTTCATCATTGGTATGTGCATGGGCGCGCCTGCAAAAAAAGCCTTTCAGTCCGCGCTGCTGTGTGCAGTCGGTCTGACCGGCTTCAACTTTGTAGTTAACAGCTATTCGGCGATTATCGCGCCGGTTGTCAATCAAATGGTCACCAACGCCGGCGTTAACCTGCCCGGCCTGGATACCGGCTGGCAATCGGTTTCGGTCATCGCGTATTCCACCAAAGTCGGCGTTCTGTTTATCGGTGTAGCCATCGTACTGCAGATCGTCCTTTTCTTGGCGAAGTGGACGGACGTTTTCATGGCATCCGACCTTTGGAACAACTATTCGTTCATGGTTTGGGGCTCGCTGATTTATGCCCTGACGGAGAACATGATGCTTGCGATGGCCTGCATGATTATGCAGCTGCTCTATATCCTGCTGTTCTCTGAAGCCTGTGCCAAGCGCTGGTCCACCTATTATGAATATGACAACTGCTGTATGACGGCGCCGCACCATCTGGAAAGCCTGCCGTTTGCGGTTATCATGAACTGGCTGCTGGGTAAGATCGGCTTCAACAAGATCAAGCTTAACGCTGAAACCCTGCAGAAAAAGCTCGGCCTGCTGGGCGAGCCGATGTTCATCGGCCTGATTGTCGGCGCCATCATTGGCGTGATCGGTAACTACAACATGCTGTTCGGCGAAGGCGCGCTGGCAGCTTGGGGCACGGTCAGCTCGGCTGCGGTTTCGACTGCGGCGATCATGGCGGTATTCCCCAAGGTTGCAGGTATCTTTGCTAACGCATTCACCACGATGTCCGACGCCTATAAGGCCAAGGCTGTCGAGGCCGGCAAGGGCCGCGAGTGGTACCTGTCCGTTAACGACGCCTGCGGTTACGGCGAACCGAACACGTTGGTTACCGGCATCATCTTGATCCCAATCATGCTGTTGCTCTCGTTCGTGCTGCCGGGCAACATCATTCTGCCGATGGCCGACCTGTGCGCGCTGCCGTACATGGTTGAAATTTTCATCTGCGTATCCAACGGCAACATTGCCAAGAGTGTGGTCAGCGGTGCGATCTGGTTCTCGCTGGGCCTGATCATCGCCTCTCAGCTGGCGCCGACTTTCACTCAGGTAGCTGTAGAAGCCGGCTTCCAGCTGCCGCAGGCAGGCGTGTACATCACCAGCTTCGGTATCCTTTGCCATCCGCTGATTGCCGGCCTGTTCTATTGCTTCCTGAGCAAGAACCCGATCATCATCGGCGCGGTTGTAATTGTATACTTCGTGATGTACTTCCTGTTCCGCAAGAATAAAGCCCGTTTTGTCGAGTATCTGGAGCGCTCTGCCGCAGAGTATTCGGCTTATTAAGTCCATTGCTTTTGGTATAAGGTTTGCAACGCAATAATCAACTAATCGGCCGCTGCTGCATTTTGCAGCGGCGGCTATCGTATTTAGGAAAAGGAGACCAAATGAAAGATTTCACCTTGCGGCCGCAAAAGGTCGTTGTTGTGGGCGACGCGTTCGTTTCGCCCGAAACCATGGAGCAGGCCGTCCGCGCGAGCGCGCTTTGCTGCGGCGAAATCCGGAAGCTGCGTTGGGGGTCGACCGACAAGCAGGAATTCACCGCCCGGCAACTCAGGCTTGAGCGCGGCGGCCCAGAGGCCGTCCCTTACGCCGATGGACTGGACGAAGCAATCGCGGATGCAGACGTCCTTCTGGTGCATTTCAACCCGGTGCCAGCCGCGCTGTTGGAAAAGGCCAAAAGCCTTAAGCTGATCCTGACCTGCCGCGGCGGTCTGGAGCACATCGATTTGGCAGCCGCCAGCGCGCGCAATATCCCGGTGCTCAATGTCATCCGCAACGCCGAACCGGTGGCAGACTTCGCGCTGGGCATGATTCTGTGCCTGACGCGCGACATCGCACTATCCCACCTGAAAATGCGCGGCGGGGAATGGTGCAAAAACTACTATAACTCGGATTTCCTTATGACCCTGTCCGGCCACACGGTCGCGCTGGCCGGTATCGGCAACGTGGGCGCGGCGCTAGCGCGCCGTCTGCTCGCGCTCGGCGTACCGGTCATCGCCTATGATGCTTATACCAACCCGGAAAAGCTCACGCAGGTGGGGCTGGGCGCGGTCAAGCTGGTTGATTCGCTCGAAGCGCTGTTCGAGCAGGGCGATATTGTTTCGCTGCATCTGCGCCTGACACCTGAAAACGAGCATATGATTGGCATGCAGTATTTCTCCCGCATGAAAAAGACAGCGTACTTCATTAACACCGCGCGCGGCGGCCTAGTCGATCAGCCTGCGCTGGTTGAGGCGCTGCAGCAGGGCTACATGGCAGGTGCGGCACTGGACGTATACGACAGCGAACCGCTCGACGCGGACTCCCCGCTGCTACAAATGGACAATGTGCTGCTGACCCCGCACATCGCGGGAACGACGGTGGACGCGATCCCGCGCGCGCCGTTTCTGCTGATGCGTGAAGCGGACCGCTTTTTGCAAAGCGGCGTCAACGATCGTGTGGTCAATGCCGCTTCGATCACTCTGGACTAATGAAAGGAAGAATATGCTATGCTGCTGAAGGAAGAAAGAGAACTGGTTGTAGAATACGGCAAACAAATGATCGAGCGAGGATTGACTGTGGGTACTTTCGGCAACCTGAGCGTGTATAATGAAAAGGAGAATCTGTTTGCCATCAGCCCGAGCGGTATGGATTATTTCAAAACCGCGCCGGAGGACGTGGTTGTGCTGACGCCGGAAGGCGAAAAGGTAGACGGCGACCGCAAGCCCTCGAGTGAAGTGGACATGCACCGCATTTTCTATCAGAAGCGCCCGGGCATCCATGCTGTGGTGCATACCCATTCGACCTTTGCCACCGCGCTGTCCTGCATGGGGTGGTCCATCCCACCGTTGCACTACCTAGTTGCCTATTCCGGCCGCGAAGTGCCGTGTACGCCCTATGTTCAGTTCGGCACCTATGAGCTGGCGCAGTGCGCCTGTGAAACCATGGGCGACAATTACGCCTGCATCCTCGGCAACCACGGCCTGCTGTGCTGCGGCAGCAACATCGGCTACACATTGGATGTGGCCGAGCAGATTGAATTCTGCGCGGAGCTGTATTACCGCGTGCGTGCGGCGGGACAGCAGCCCAACCTGCTGACTGACGAGCAGATAGGCGTTGTGCTCAACTCGTTCCAGAACTATCGGAAAAAGTAAAGCCGTGCGGCTTTGCCGCGCATGTTCAGGAGGAAAATCACATGGAAAAATGTGTTTACTGCGGTAAAGCCCTGCCGGAAAACAAACTGATGGCCAAAGTGCATACCAGGTCGTTCGGCGTATGCTGTGAAGAATGCCGTGCGCGTACTGAGCGCTATGTACAGCTCGACCGACGGTTCAAAACCGCGCTGTACCTGCTGGTATTCGCAGGCGGTTTGGGCTTTATGATCAGCGCATTCTTTGGCGGTGACGGGCCGCTGCACATGGTCGGCGCGTATATCGGCCAGTTGGTCGCCGGCCTGGCGTTTCTGGCTTTCCCCTATCCGATCAGTTCGTTTGAAACATTCCACAGCATGAGCATCAGTCGGGTGACGATGATCACCCGACTGATCGGCCTGTTGCTGAGCGTTTCGGCAGTGGTGCTGCTTGTGCTGACAGTCTGGGGGGCTTAATCACGCTATGCAACGGAGCGCTGGGGAGGAAACGTCTGATCTAGCAGTGAGATCAGTCCGTTCTGCAGTTCAACACTGGTTTTCTGTGTTCGTTCATACAGGAGGCATTGCATTTTCAACATTTGTATGGTTTCATCTTCATCAGAGAAATTGCGTAGATCTGTCCAAAATGCAAGACCATAATTTGCGATCTTAAGGGTGTCAGTTTTATCGGTTTTCATCTTTTGGAGGGAATTGTCACTGAAGTTATGGATGCGGATCGCGTTGACAACACTGACAAAGTACCCAGCTGCTCTAAGCATGTGCGCTATAGGTCGCCAATACATTCTGGTATGCTCCATGACGATTCGCATATCGCCGCCGATTTCTCGTAACTGTTCCACTAGTCGAGAGACTCCATCGGCAGTATGGTCGATCTGAACCGGAGGGAGGACAATTTTCCTATCAGCCCTGCGGACAGCGACCGCACGTTTTCCCTTAGACACATCAATGCCAACAGTAGTGATCGTTTGATTCATCATATAGCTCCCTCCAGCAATACATGAAATCAATACCAATCCTAATTTGTTTCCTATTCAGCTTGCGTTGTTATTCGAGCATGCGGCCACGCCGCTACCTCGATCTGCAAAATCGAACGCTGCAACGAAAGCGACGGTTGACAGTTTGCGGCCATGAGCATGAATAGCGCAAGCATCGCGTCGTCAGACCGATTCTCCCTTCATTGTAGCTTCGGAAAAAACTTCCGTATAGATCAAATTTCAATTTCTGGCCGAACTGTTCTTGGTCTTAAAACTCCCCCCATCCTTGGTTTGTTCCCAAACCCGCAATTCTATGTAGATGACGGATATTCCGATGCCAACTTCAACCGCACGGATTTCCAGCGCGTGATGCCGGACATGGAAAATGATAAAATCGGAATCATCATCACCAAGGACAAGCGTTACACCAACATTCAGAAATTGACGCCGGAGCTGCTGCGTCTGTTCATCCAGAAAATCGTGGTGCATGAAAAAGACGTAAAGTATTCTATACATGCACGCCAAACCGAAGTAATTCACTACACCGATATTGGCATGGTTGGCAACCCTGCTATTCGAGATCAAGCTGAAAACCTATAAAAGGCACAGAAATAGAAACACCCCTGCGGGCATCGTGAACCGATATCCGCAGAGGGATTCCATGCAATTGTAGATACCCTTATGAGGGAGCATCTAATTGACGGCGTTTTCCTTTGGCGCGTTGGGGAGCTGTGCCAGCACGATGGCGGCGAACATTAGCACACAGCCGAATATCTCGCGGCCGGATAGCGACTGGCCCAGAATCAGCCAGCCGGCAATGACCGAAATCACGGATTCCAGGCTCATGATAAGCGAAGCGACAGTAGGGTTCATCCCTTTCTGTCCGACGATCTGCAGCGTATAGCCCACGCCGGAGGACAGCGCGCCCGCGTACAGTACGGGCTTCCACGCAGCAAGGAGCGCGCCCAGGCTGGGCTGTTCAAACAGCAGCATGCCAACGGCAGCGATCGCCGCGCATACAAAAAACTGGACACATGACATTTTGACCCCATCCGTGCGCGGGGAGAAATAGTCGATTACCAGAATATGAACGGAAAACAAGAGCGCGCTGACAAGGCTGATTGCATCCCCAAAATTGATGGTCAAGCCATCGGTCATGCACAGGAAGTACATTCCCACAATAGCAAGCGCTATCCCGCCCCAAACTAACCGCCTGCATCTTCGATGGAAGAACAGCAGATTAATCAACGGGACGATCAGAATATAGCATGCTGTAAGGAAGCCGGATTTACCAACGGTCGTATAGAGTAACCCAACTTGCTGCGCAAGGTCAGACACACAAAGTACAGTGCCGCAGCAGATACCGCCGAGCAGCAGTGTTTTGCGCGCCCTGCACCGGTCGGCAGGCGTTTCGCCCGCGTGCCCCGGCCCCGAGCGGTGCAGCACGGCGACCACTGGCAACAGCACGATACCGCCGATCAGGCTGCGCGCGAACAGGAATGTAAGTGGGCCAACATAATCCATACCGACGCGTTGCGCAACGAACGCAAAGCCCCAGATGGTAGCAGTAAGGAATAACAGAAGAGAATTGCGGAGCTTCACAGGATTTCCTCCCAGGAGATTTGGTGTAGGACAAGGGTCATGGGTTCCCCTTGTTTTGCAGGTCGCGCTCCATGGTTTCCTGGATAGCGCGGGCAATAAAGGCGGCCATGCTTTCGCCCTGGCGTTCCGCATGCGCCTGAATGACCTGCTTCTGCCCTTTTTTGACGCGGAACTGGATCTGGTCGTAGGCTTTGGCGTTGTACTTTTCGTTTGCCCTGCGGCGTGCTTCACTGATTGGCATAGTAATCCCTCATGGTTGTACTGAAATCAGTACAAAATTTTGTGTTATTTTTGTGAAATTTAATAATTGATAATACACTGATTTCAGTGTATTATCTATACAGAGGAAAAGAGGTGAGAAAATGAAAAGTATCTTTGCAGAGATTTTCTATCTGTGGAGCGAGCAGGGCGAAAAGCCCCGCAAGGAGGCGCTCCTGAGCCGTTTTGACCGCCTGCACAGCATGACGGAGGCAGGGGAAAGCGGCGAACGGCTGTGGGATGCGTGCATGGACTATGCCGACCTGTTGGAGCAGCAGGCCTTTGAGATGGGGTTCGTCTGGTCGGCAGGTCTGCGGGAAGAGCTGGCGTGTTTTCGGCTGCCGCCGCGCACGGTGTACGAAAAAAGCCCGGCATCCGGCGCATAGCGCGAACGACGGGCTTCTCTACTGGAGCTGCTGACCGGATTTGAACCGGTGACCTCATCCTTACCAAGGATGCACTCTACCTACTGAGCTACAGCAGCAAAATGGCAGGGGCAGTAGGGATCGAACCCACGGCACTCGGTTTTGGAGACCGATGCTCTACCAGCTGAGCTATACCCCTGTATGGCTCCTCAAGTTGGACTCGAACCAACGACCCTGCGGTTAACAGCCGCATGCTCTACCAACTGAGCTATTGAGGAATGTCCAAAGATGCTGGTACATCTATTACAGTTAGCCTAAATATTATAGCGCGCATTATTTCAGTTTGTCAATAGGTAAAGATAAGAAAAACAGGAAATTTATAAATAGCGATCGGGGAGCGGAGGGGGAGGGCGTGGGTTTCCGCTTTGGCGAAAGCGGGGAAGCTGCGCCTGCGCGGCGCGGGCGGACAAGAGGGGAGAAACCGTCGGTTTCTCCCCTCTTGCCAATCACCCCTTTTCCCTGATGCGCAGGCCGGAGGCCGGAACGGCTGCGCCGTTCCTATTTCTGATCGGGACCGCTCCGAAAAAAATACGGAGGCTGTTGCGGGAGCTCTGTTCGCGCGGAGGTTAGAGCGGGACAGCGGGAAAACGGATGCCGCCTGTCCGAAACGGTCTATGCGCGCGTAACAGTGCGCGGGAGGGAGAAGCCGCCGCCCACCCCACCCACCACCCCCTTGGGGTGGAAGCCGTTGCGCTTACCGTGATACAGCAAATGGGCGGCAGGTGGAACGCACGACCTACCTTGCGCGCGGAGCGCGCGGGAGCAAATGCCGTAAACCGGCCCTGTGGAAGCGCCAAAGCCTTGCAGCCGTGAAAAAAGGAAAGCAGGGAATTCAAAAGGGGAGGACAACCCATGCGGGTTGTCCTCCCCTTTTGCCCCCGCGCCGGGCGGCGCACTGTCCCCGCTGCCGAGGGGGTCTTTCCAAACAGGTTATTCCGCCAGCCGGAAAATCTCCAGGATTGCCGGCTTATCCAGCGGCACATAGCTTTTGACCGGCCCGCCGGCAGTCCTGATCGCGTTGTCGGCAAGCGTTTCGTAGTTTTCCGGCTTGATGCCGAGCTGCGCCATATGCACAGGCATGCCGATCTCCTCAAAAAACCGCTTGAGGGTCAGGATTCCGTCGCGCGCGGTGCGTTCCGGATGGGAGAAATCCATTTCCACCCCGAGGACACGGTGCGCGAGCTGCGCGAAACGCGGCACGTCATGCTCCATCACATACAGCGCCCACGCGGGGAACAGCACGGACAGGCCCGCGCCGTGCGCGATTTCATCACGGAAAGCGGAAAGCTCGTGCTCGAGCTTGTGGACAGGGAACAGGCGCAGGCGGCCGCATTCGGTCAGGTTATTGTGCGATATGCTGCCCGCCCACATGAGCGTGGCGCGCGCCTCATAGTCGTTCGGGTCGGCGATGGCGCGCCGGCCCGCGTCGCGCGTTGCGATGAGCAGCCCCTCGGCGATGCGGTCGGTGATGTCGGTTTCGCCGCCAGCGGTCAGGTAACGCTCCAGCGTGTGCATCATGATGTCCACAATGCCGCAGCCGGTCTGGAATTTGGATACAGTGAACGTGTTTTCCGGATTGAGGAAACTGATGCGGGGGCGGTTGGTCTGGCTGGTGATGCCGCGCTTTTCCTTGAGCTCCTCGTTGGTAAGCACGCAGGAGTTGCTGGTTTCCGAGCCGGAAGCCGAAAGCGTCAGCACCGAGCCGACCGGAAGCGTTTGATCGGGCGCGGTGCCGGTCGCAGCGAACTCCCAGGGGTCGCGGCCTGTGGCGACGCCCATGCCAATGCCCTTGGCGGAATCGAGGACCGAGCCGCCGCCGACCGCCAGGATGAAGTCGATGCCCTCGCGCTGGCACAGCTCAATACCGCGGCGCACCATCGAAATTTTAGGATTTGGCTCCACGCCGCCCAACTCGACAAACGACAGGCCCGCTTCAAAAAGGCTGTGCTCCACCCGATCGAGCAGGCCGGAGGAGCGGGCGCTCGACCCGCCGAAATGCACGAGCACGCGGTGCGCGCCAATCTCCTTGAGCTTGGGGCCGATATCCTTTTCGATATCGCGTCCGAAAACGACTTCGGTTGTGGTATGGATGGTGAAATTCAGCATAGTGGGGTTCGCCCGCCCTTCTTATTATAAGATAGTTATATTATACCTGTGCGCTTGCCAAAAGTCAAAAAGTTAGATAGAATAATTACCATATGGGATGAGGGCTGCGGCGGATGGAGAAAGGCTGAATATGGTTTACGATTATTCGTTCCTGCAATGGATGCTGATATTTTATATTTACTGCTTTTTGGGCTGGTGCTTTGAGTCCACGGTCGTTTCCGTGCAGCAAAGGCGCTTTGTCAACCGCGGCTTTCTCCGTGGGCCGATGCTGCCGATTTATGGCTTTGGGGCTACGCTTCTGCTGCACGTTTCGCTGCCGCTGTATAACCATCCGGCGGCGCTTTTTGCTGTCAGCATGCTGGTAGCAACAATATTTGAGTATATTGTCGGCGTAGTCATGGAAAAACTGTTCAAGGTAAAATACTGGGACTATTCTTCCCATCGATTCCAGTTTCAGGGACGGATCTGCCTGCAATCGTCCTTGTGCTGGGGATTTTTTGGGGTGCTTCTGGCGCGGGTTATCCATCCGCCGGTCGAGGTGTTGGCGGTGGGCCTCCCGTCCGTGCTGCTGGCGGTGCTGGTGGCGCTGCTGACCATTGCGTTCGCGGGCGACGTGGCGGTATCCGTCCGCACGGCGCTCGATCTTGCCAGACTGCTTGAGGAGCTCGACGAACTGCGCGAGCAGGGCGCGGCACTGCGGCATGAGCTGTCGCAGACCGCGATGGTGCGCCTGACGAATCTATCCTATCGGGTGGACGAGGCGCGCGGCGAGTGGTCGGAGAAAATGGACGATGCGCGCGCACAGCTCAACGAAAGAATGGACGACGCGCGCGAGCAATGGTCGGATACCAAGGAGCAGATATTGGACCGGCTGGATGAGATCCAGCAGCGTTTCAACGAGCGCGCGGAAAGCCTGAAGCGCACGCGTAAGAGAATGCTGCGCGGCAATCCGAGCGCGCGGTCGGCCCAGTACGACGACGTGCTGCAGCGACTGAAGCGGCATTTGGATTCGGATAAAAAGGGATAAACTGCACAAAATGCACGAAATGATGCAAAAGCGCTGTCGCTGTGCGTCTGGTTTCGTCAGTTTTTTGCTTGCTAAAATGCGCGTTTCAGGTGTATATTAATAGTACCCCCTGAACCTACCGATTTACTGGCAAATGGGGGCATGCAGCAAAACGAACCTTTTGCAGAGAAAGGCTGATATAAGATGAAAAAATTTGTCTATGCGGATAATGCGGCGACCACGCCGCTGTCCGAAACCGCGTTCGAGGCGATGAAGCCGTGGCTGACCGAGTATTACGGCAACCCTTCCTCGCTGTACCGCATCGGGCGCGCGGCAAAGGAAGCGCTTAACGAGGCGCGCGCCACGGTCGGCAAGTGCCTGAACGCGGCCATGCCGGTCAATGAAGCGAATGACTATGCGCCGGGCGAGATTATTTTCACCGCAGGGGGCTCGCAGGCAGACAACCTCGCTATCCGCGGTTTTATGCACGGGCCGGGCGCCAAGGGCCGCAAACATATCGTCACCTCCAAGATCGAGCATCACGCGGTGCTGTATACCTGCGAGGCGCTGGAAAAGGAGGGCTTTCGCGTCACATATCTGGATGTGGACAAGCAGGGGCGCGTCGATCTGGAGCAGCTCAAGCGCGAGCTGAGCGAGGATACCGCGCTCGTCACCATCATGGCGGCGAACAATGAGATCGGCACCATCCAGCCCATTCGGGAGATTGCCGAGCTGGCGCACGCAGCGGGCGCGAAGTTCCATACGGACGCGGTGCAGGCGGTCGGCCACATGCACATCGACGTGCAGGAAATGGGTATCGATATGCTCTCGCTTTCCGCGCACAAGTTCCGCGGCCCGCGAGGCGTGGGCGTGCTGTATGTCAAAAAGGGCGTGGCGCTGGAGCCGCTGGTATACGGCGGCGGGCAGGAGCGCGGCCTGGTTTCCGGCACGGAGAACACCGCGGGCTGCATCGGCCTTGCGGCGGCCATGAAAGAAGCGGTCGAGGGCCTGGATGAAAAAATGGGCTATGTCAAAAAGCTCACCGACCGTCTGGTCGAGGGCGTGATGAAAATTCCCTATACGCACTACACGGGCGATCCGGTGAACCGGCTGCCTGGCACAGCTTCGTTCGTGTTCGAGGCCATCGAGGGCGAGGGACTGATCCTGCGCCTGGATCTTGCGGGTGTGTGCGGCTCGACCGGCTCGGCCTGCTCGACCGGCTCGCTCGATCCCTCCCATGTGCTTATGGCCATCGGCCTGCCGCATGAGATCGCGCATGGTTCCCTGCGCCTGACGCTGGGCGAGCAGAATACCGAGGAGGACGTCGATTATATCATCGAGACTGTCACCCAGGTCGTAGGCACGCTGCGCGCCATGAGTCCGGTGTGGGAAGACGGCAGACCCAACCTGACCGCGGCCTCCAACCTGCACGGATAAGCCCCAAAAGATGAAAACCAAGCATTTTGATAGATTTGAGATATAAAGGGAGTCGTAATTATGCAGTACAGTGAAAAGGTACTCGACCACTTCACCAACCCGCGCAACGTAGGCGAGATCGCAGATGCGAACGGTGTTGGCGAGGTCGGCAACGCCAAGTGCGGCGATATCATGAAGATTTACCTCAAGGTGTCGGACGACGGCGTGATCGAGGATGTCAAGTTCAAAACCTTCGGCTGCGGCGCGGCGATCGCAACCAGCTCGATGGCGACCGAAATGGTCAAGGGCAAGACGCTCGAAGAGGCGCTCAAGCTGACCAACAAGGCGGTCGCGGAGGCGCTGGACGGCCTGCCGCCGGTCAAGATGCACTGTTCGGTGCTGGCGGAGGAGGCGCTTCGCTCGGCCATCGCGGATTATTACAAGCGCATGGGCAAGGATCCGGCCGAGATCCTCGGCTGCAGCCTGGATTGCGAAGCGTGCCACCACGAGCACGACCACCACACGCATTAAGCCGCGCGTAAACGCATATAATGAGGGCAGATTGCAAAATCTGCCCTTTTGGCATGCTTGATATATAGAAAAAAGGCAGGCTGCAGGCCTGCCTTGAGGGGATGGAAGCGTTAAAGCGCGTTTTCATGGAAGGAAGACAGGGCGCTCTGCATTTTGCCGATATTGGCGTCGTATACGTCCGCAAGCCCTGTGATGGTCAGGATGTAGTAGGCGCCGTCGGTTTGGAAATAGCTGACCTGCGCCCTGGCGGTCACGCCGCTCAGTTCGACGGTGTAGGATGCGGATTTGACGTTTTCGATCTCGGGCGCGTCCGGCCCGCCGCCGATCGCGACCTCGGCCTCGGCCGCGTCGCCGAAGGTGCTGAGCGTGGTTTGCTGGTGGTATGTGGCCAGTTCGTCCAGGTTGGAAAAGAACGCGAGCGACTGGTCAAGCGGTAGGGCCTGCACCATCACGGTGAAGCTCTGGTCGCTGTTGTCCAGCACCAGATGCTCGTCGTTACCGCCGTCGGTTACGGTCCAGCCTCCCTCGATTTCGGGTACGGACAGTGTGAACCGTCCGCTCGGCGCGTCATAGGGCATCAGAGCGGCGGCGTGGTCCGCCGTATCCGCGCCGGCATTATCTGCCGGCTGGCTGCCGCAGGCGGACAGGGAAACGGCCAGCAGGGCGGCGAGGCCCGCTGCGATGCGATGCAAATGCTTCATGAAATACATTTTCCCATTCTCTTTCTTTTTATTGCGGTACTTTCAGTATAGCATACGGGGACTCAGATAGAAACAAAAATCGTTCCGCAAGGGTGGCACACGATGACGGAAATTACAAAAAGTATAACATATCTAAAAGAATACAAAAAGTTAAAAGAAGCCCTGCTTGCCGGAAAAACACCGCTGCTTGCAGTCGGCCTGTCGGCGATCCACAAAGCGCATCTGGCGGCGGCATTGGGAGCGGAGACCGGCCGGCCGGTGTTCGTACTGACCGATGACGACAACGCGGCCAACCGCTTTGCCTCCGACCTGCATGCGTTTTCGGAAAAGCCGGTGACCGTCCTGCCGGCGCGCGACCTTGTCATGGCTGATGTGGCGGGCGTGTCGCGCGGCTATGAGCAGAAGCGGCTGGCGGCGCTGGACGGTCTGCCGGAGGCGCGGTTTGCGGTCGCCTCGGTGCAGGCCGCGGCGCTGCGGACGCTGCCGCCCGACGCGCTCGGGAGTGCGTCGGTGACCATCCGCACGGGGCAGGAGGCCCCGCTGGACGGTCTGGCGCAGGAGCTGACCCGCGCGGGCTATGAGCGGTGTACGCAGGTCGAAGGCGCGGGGCAGTTTTCAGTGCGCGGCGGCATTCTGGATGTATTCCCGCCGCAGGCGGAGCACCCATACCGCGTGGAATTCTGGGACGACGAGGTCGATTCAATCGCAACCTTTGACGTGGGTAGCCAACGGCGGCTGGACACGGCGGAGGCTCTGCGCTGTCTGCCGTGCATGGAGACACTGCCCGCGCTGGCCAAGGGCGGCGCGGCGGGGCTGGCAAAGGCTGTGTTGGGTCTGCTCTCCACCCGCCGCAAAAAGCATCCCGACCTGGCGGCCAACCTGGAACGCGACGCGGAGCGCCTGCGCGAGACCGGAGGACTGCCCGCAGCGGACAAGTACCTGCCGCTCGTCTATCCGGAGCCCGCGTCCGCGTTCGATTACCTGCCGGAAAACGCGCTTGTGCTCATTGAGGACACGCCGCGCCTGCGGGACGCGGCGCGCGATTTCCACGCCCGCATCGCGGACGATGTGACCGCCCTGCTCGAGCGCGGCGAGCTGCCGCCCGGGCTGGACGGATATGCGCTCGATTTTGCCAGCCTGTGCCGCGTGCCGCGTACGGTGCTGCGGTTGGACAGCTTCCTGAACAACGTTCCCGAACTGGTGCCGCAGCATCTGGAAAACTTTGTAGCCAACCAGATGAACGCCTACGGCGGCAATCTGGACATGGCGGCGGCGGATATCCGCGCCTATATCCAGCAGGGACGCGCGGTGGCGGTGGTCTGTGGCAGCGGGTTGCGCTGCCGCAACATGTGCGACGCGCTGACGGGCGCGGGCATCCGCGCGGCGGTCAGCGACCTGCTGCCCAAGGGGGGACACGTCAGCGTTCTGGAGGGGACGCTGTCCGCGGGCTTTGAGTACCCAGACCTCGGGCTGGTCGTGATGACCGAGGGGCAGGTGCTTGCGCGCCGCAAAAAGGCGCCGGTCAAAAAATCCAACCGCGACAGGGTCAAGTCGTTTACCGACCTGATGCCGGGCGACCTGGTGGTGCATGAGCACCACGGCATCGGCCGGTTCGTCGGCATGGAGCGCATGACTGTGGACGGCGCGGAGCGTGATTTTATCAAGATTGCGTTTGCCGGAACGGATTTCCTGTATGTGCCGGCGACCTCGCTCGATCTGATCTCCAAATACATCGGCGGCGGGGAGAACGAGCGCGTGCGCCTGAACAAGCTGGGCGGCGCGGACTGGTCCAAGGCCAAGGCGCGCGCCAAGGCCGCGGCCAAGAAGCTGGCCGAGGGGCTGATCCGGCTCTATGCCGAGCGCGCCAAGGTCCGCGGCTTCGCTTTCCCGCCGGACGACGAATGGCAGCGGGAATTTGAGGACGCGTTTCCCTATGAGGAAACCGAGGATCAGCTCCGCTGTATCGCGGAAATCAAGGAGGATATGCAGTCCGATCGGCCGATGGACCGCCTGCTGTGCGGCGACGTGGGCTTCGGCAAGACCGAGGTCGCGCTGCGCGCGGTGATGAAGTGCGTGCTGGCGGGCAAGCAGGCCGCCATCCTTGTGCCGACAACCGTGCTGGCGCGCCAGCATTACCTGACCGCGCTGCAGCGCTTCCAGGGGCATCCGCTGACGATCGAGCTGCTCACCCGCTACAAGACTGGCTCGGAGCAGACGCGTCTGCTGCAAAAACTGGAGGCCGGCTCGGTGGACGTGGTGATCGGCACGCACAAGCTGTTCAACAAGAGGATCAAATTCAAGGACCTGGGGCTGCTCGTCGTGGACGAGGAGCAGCGCTTCGGCGTTTCCCATAAGGAGGCGCTCAAGGAGCTTTCCAAAACCGTGGACGTGCTGACGCTGTCGGCCACGCCTATCCCGCGCACGCTCAATATGGCTCTGTCCGGCATTCGGGATATGTCGTCCATAGAGGAGCCGCCGCTCGACCGCCATCCGGTACAGACCTATGTTTTGGAGCAGAACGACGGTGTGCTGCTCGACGCGATCCGGCGTGAGCTGGCGCGCGGCGGGCAGGTATACTACCTGCACAACCATGTGGAATCCATCGCGCGGTGCGCGAACCTGCTCCAGCAGCGCCTGCCGGAAGCGCGCATCGGCGTGGTGCATGGAAAAATGACGCAGAAGGAGATCGCCGCTGCCATGAATGCCATGGCGGATGGCGAAACCGATATCCTAGTCTGCACGACTATCATCGAAACCGGTATCGACATTCCAAACGCAAATACGCTGATTATCGAGAACGCGGATAACCTGGGGCTGGCCCAACTGCACCAGATACGCGGGCGCGTGGGCCGCTCGTCGCGCCACGCCTATGCCTACCTGTGTTACCGGCGCGGCAAGGCGCTTTCCGAGATCGCGCAGAAGCGCCTGTCCGCCATCCGCGAGTACGCGGCGTTCGGTTCGGGATTTAAGATCGCCATGCGCGATCTGGAGATCCGCGGCGCGGGCAACGTGCTCGGCCCCGAGCAGTCCGGTCATATGATGAGCGTGGGCTACGACCTGTATCTCAAGCTGCTCGAGGAGGCCGTGCAGGAGGAAAAGGGCGAAATGCCCAAGCCGCGCGTGGACTGTGCGGCCGAGCTGCTGCTCTCCGCGAACCTGCCCGCCGCCTATGTGCCGGACGCGGGCCAGCGCGTGGACCTGTACCGCCGCATCGCGCTTATCCGCACGGAGGAGCAGAAGAGCGACATGCTCGACGAACTGATCGACCGCTTCGGCGAGCCGCCCGCGGAGGCGGTGGCGCTGCTTGATATCGCGCTGCTGCGCAGCCAGGCGAGCGGGCAGGGTATTGCCGAGATCAAACAGCAGGACGGCCGTCTGCTGCTCACCTTTGCGGAAACCGACTTTGCGCGCCTGTCCGTACTGTGCGGGGACAGCGACTTCAGGGGCCGTCTGCTGCTGAACGCAGGCTCGTCGCCGTACCTGTCGCTGCGGCTGAACCGCGGGGAGGAGTCGCTTGCCATGGCGCAGACACTGGTGGCGAAATACGCAGCTACCGCATAAAGCGCATGGGCGGCTTGACTTTCGGGCAGTATATGGTATACTGAAATCAAATTCAGATCGCAACGTATGCGACGACGCGGGAAGAGTAACCGTTTTCCGGCGCGCCCAAGAGAGAGGCCCCTCCGGCTGCAAGGGTCTTGCGCGCCGCGCGGAGAAGTGCGCCCGCCGAGCATCGGGGTCAAGCGCCCCGCGGGAATGCGCCCGTTACCGCGCTTTCGAGTGAAAAACAGGAGTGGAACCGCGACGTAAAGCCGCCTCTTTGGATAAAAGGGGCGGCTTTGTTGATAGAAGGAGACCACATGTGGGATGATCTTTTGACAGCGGTGGGCGAGGTGCTGCTTGGCTTTTGGCCGGACACCAGTAAGGCGGAGGATTATTTTGCCGCGGAGGTACTGGAAATAAGGGAAAAGCCCCGCTTTTCTGGCAGAAAGCGCCGTACGGTACGCCTGCGCCCGCTGATACGTCGGCCCGCAGGCTGGTACACCTGCAAAAGCAGGCATCTGCCTCTGTTCACGCCGAGACGGCGCGTTTTTGTTGCCGTCCGTAAAAACCAGATTATCCGAGTATCTGAACTGCGCCAAACAGATCAACCAGCCATTGTAAACAAATCCGAAAAGGAGATAAAGCCATGAAACTGTTCAACACCCTGACCCGTCAGAAAGAGGAGTTTGTCCCGATCACCCCGGGCGAGGTCAAAATGTATTCCTGCGGCCCGACCGTGTACAACTATTTCCACGTCGGCAACGCGCGCCCGTTCATCGTGTTCGACCTGCTGCGCCGCTACTTTGAATACCGCGGCTATAAGGTGCAGTTCGTGCAGAATTTCACCGATATCGACGACAAGGTGATTAACAAGGCCAACGAGGAAGGCGTGACCTATGACGTGATTGCCGACCGCTATATCAAGGAATACTACACGGACGCGGAGGGCCTCGGCATCGGCAAGGCGACCGTGCATCCCCGCGCGACCGAAACCATGGACGCAATTATCGGCATTGTGCAGAAGCTGCTCGATACCGGCCACGCCTACCTTGCCCCGAACGGCGATGTGTACTTCCGCACCAAATCCGATCCGGACTACGGTAAGCTGTGCCATCAGCCGATGGAGGAGCTGCAGGCGGGCGCGCGCATCTCAGTGGGCGAGCAGAAGGAGGACCCGATGGACTTCGCGGTCTGGAAGGCCGCCAAGCCCGGCGAGCCGGCGTGGGACACGCCGTGGGGCAGCAAGGGACGTCCCGGCTGGCATATCGAGTGCTCGGCTATGGTCAACAAATACCTCGGCCCGACCATCGACATCCACTCCGGCGGCCTTGACCTCATCTTCCCGCACCACGAGAATGAGATCGCCCAGTCCGAGTGCGCCAACGGCTGCGCGTTTGCGCATTACTGGCTGCACAACGGCTTTTTGACCATCGACAACGAGAAGATGTCCAAATCCAAGGGCAATTTCTTCATGGTGCGCGACGCGGCAAAGGAGTTCGGCTATGAGACTATCCGCATGTTCATGCTGTCCGCGCACTACCGCACCCCGCTCAACTACTCGGCCGAGTCGCTCGAGATGAACAAGGCATCCCTCGCCCGCCTGTACGAAGCCCGCAATAATATGGAGTTCCGCATCAGCAAGGCCGAGGGCGACGCAATGACCGCGGAGGAGTCCGCCAAGCTGGAAACCCTCGCGGCGTACAAGCAGAAATTCATTGACGCGATGGACGACGACCTGAACACCGCGGACGCGCTCTCCGCTGTGTTCGAGCTGACGCGCGAGATCAACGCCTGGATGGGCGCGCACCAGGACGCGACAAAGGCGTTTCTGACCGCGGCGCACAGCCTGTTTATGGAGCTGACCGGCGTGCTCAACCTGGTGCAGAAGCGCGAGGACGCGGCCGCCGATCCGGACGCGGACAGGATCGAGACGCTGATCGCCCAGCGCGCGGCGGCGAAGAAGGAAAAGAACTTTGCCGAGGCAGACCGCATCCGCGACGAGCTGGCCGCTATGGGCGTGACCATCAAGGATACCCGCCAGGGTACCCAGTGGAGCCGCGCGTGAGAGCGGACGGCTGAAAAATGGGAAAAATGAAAAAAGCGGTTCCGGTAGGAACCGCTTTTTGCTGCTTTGGGGGAGCGGGCGCGGGGTCAGTCCTCGCCGCCGAACAAATGATGGAGGAATTTTTTCCAACCGGGCGCCGGCGGCGCGGGATTGGCCGACTGCTGGTGCGCTTCGGAAATTGCCTGCTGCATGAGCAGCGCCTGCGCGCACACCGGATCGGGAACGGCCGGCTTTTTGCAGTACGTTCCGTCCGGCTGCAGGACGCGAGCCTTAACGGTGTCATGCTGCATGGCGTATAAGATATCATGCAGGCGCGCGCGGACCTCCTGACTGTCGATCGGGCAGGCGATCTCGACGCGGCGCTCGGTATTGCGCGTCATCAGATCGGCCGAGGAGATATACATTTTTTCATCCGCGCCGCGGCCGAATACAAAGATGCGGGAATGCTCGAGAAAACGGCCGACGATGCTGGTGACCGAAACGTTTTCCGTATGGCCCTTGACGCCGGGCAGCAGGCAGCAGATGCCCCGCACGATCATTTCGACCCGAACGCCTGCGCAGGACGCCTGCCGCAGCTTCTCGATCACATCGATGTCGGTCAGGGAGTTGAACTTGAGCAGGATGTAGCCCTCGCCGCCCTTGGCGATCTGCTCGTCCATCAGCGCGAGGATATGGTCCTTGAAGCTATTGGGCGCGACGAGCAGACGCTCGTATTTCCCCTCCAGATTGCCAAGCGCCATGTTGTTGAAAAACGCGCCCGCGTCCATGCCGATATGCTCGTTGGAGGTGATGAGCGACACGTCGGTATACTGCGCGGCGGTTTTTTCGTTGTAATTGCCTGTACCGACCTGGGTGATATAGCGCAGGCCCGCGCGGTCCTGGCGGGTGATCAGGCAGATTTTGGAGTGGACCTTGTAGTCCTCAAAGCCGTAGATAATCTTGCAGCCGGCCTCCTCCAGCCGTTCGGACCAGTCGATGTTGTTCTGCTCGTCGAAACGGGCGCGCAGCTCGATCAGCACGGTCACATCCTTGCCGTTTTCTGCGGCCGCGCACAGGTATTCAACCAGCTTGGCCTTGCGCGCGAGACGGTAGATCGTGATGCGGATGGAGACAACGTGCGGGTCGCCTGCGGCCTCGCGGATCATCTGCAGGAACGGCTCCATGGTTTCATAAGGATAGGAAAGCAGGATGTCCTTTTTGAGCGCCGCCTTGAGCAGGCTTTGCCCAGCGGGCAGCATGCCCGGCTGCTGTGGCGTGAACGGCGGGTCGGAAAGCGCAGCGCGCTGCTTTTCCGGCAGGTGCTCGCCCAGGCTGAACGCATACGCCATTTTGAGCGGCGCCCGGCGCGACAGAAAAATCTGCGCGTCGGTTACCTCGAAGCGGGTGCGGAAGTATTCCTTGAAGTGGTCGCTGATCGGGCGGTTGAGTTCAACGCGCACCACGGCCATACGGCGGCGCTGGCGCAGGAGCTTTTCCATCCGTTTGCGGAAGTCCCCCTCCTCCGCGCCGAACGTTTCGTCGTCCGGATTGATGTCCGCGTTGCGGGTGACGCAGAACACGGTTTTTTCCAGCACGTCGTACATCTCGAACACATGGTCCGCGTATTCGAGCAGGATATCCTCGACCGGAACGTACTGCCCGGGCTGGCCGGGCAGGAATACCAGCGCGGGCAGCGAGGCGGGTACGGGCAGCAGGCCGAGGCGCTCGTTTTTCTTATGGGCCAACAGAGCGGCGATGTGCAGCACCTTGCCCTCCAGATGCGGGAAAGGGTGGTGCGAATCCACGATCTGCGGCGACAGCACGGGCGCCATCACATTTTTGAAATAGTGCTTGATGTACTTCTGTCCCGCCGCGTCCAGCTCGCTGATGTGCAGACGGCACAGGCTTTCGCCGCGCAGCCGGCGTTCAACGTCGGAAAACGCGGCGTCCCGCCGCTCGTACAGCGGCTCCACCGCCGTGTAAATGCGGCGCAGCTGCTCGCGGGCGGTCATGCCGGATTTGTTGTCAATGTGGTTTTTATCGACTGCCGCCATGTCGTCCAGGCTGCCGACGCGGATCATAAAAAATTCGTCCAGATTGCTGGTGAATATGGAAAGAAACTTCAGCCGTTCGAGCAGGGGGACGCTCTCATCCTCCGCCTCGGCCAGCACGCGTGCGTTGAACTGCAGCCACGACAGCTCGCGGTTTTGTGTATAACCCTGTTCCCAAATCGCCTGTGTCATGCTGTACCCCTCTTTTCCCCACACAGGGCCGCGGCGGAATGCGCACACGGCTTGCATTATAATATCTTACTATTATTATACCGTATTTCCGCGCCCATACAATGCGTATTTTGTAAAAACCGCGTAAAATAATGCGCGTTTTTCGGCAGCGTAAGACTTGCGGAAAGGGAGAGGATTTGATACACTGAAAAAAAGAGAAAGGAAGACGTGGCATGAGAAATATTTGGCACGACATTAACCAGCGCTACATATCGCCGGGGCGCTTTACGGCTGTGATCGAGATTCCGGCCGGCAGCAAGAAAAAGTATGAGTTGGATAAGGAGACCGGTCTGCTGCGGCTCGACCGCATCCTGTATACCTCCACGCATTATCCGGCCAACTACGGCTTTATCCCGCGCACCTATGCAGACGACGGGGATCCGCTCGACGTACTGGTGCTGTGTACGGAATCGCTCGACCCGCTGGTTGAGGTGGAATGCTATCCGATCGGCGTGATCCGCATGATTGACGACGACGAGATCGACGATAAGATCATTGCGATCCCGTATGAGGACCCGACCTGGAATTTTTATCACGATATCGACCAGCTTCCCCCGCACTACGGCAGCGAGATATCGCACTTTTTTGAGGTGTATAAAGGCCTGGAGCATAAGCATACGGCCACGTCGGACGCGCTCAATCGGGAGACCGCGATAGAGGTGATCCAAGCCTGCATGGACCGGTACGAGGTGCATTTCTGCGGCCGCCGGCCGGAAAAAGAGGAGCGCTGACAGCGCGGTGTAAAAAAGAGAGGGAACGCCCGTTCCCTCTCTTTTATTATTACAGCTTGTCAAGCAGCAGCTTGAGCCAGGCGTCGTTCATGGCGGGGGTGTCGCGCAAGGGGAATTCCAGCCCCAGCCGGTCGTATTTTTCCAGGCAGAGTTTGTGGAACGGCAGGAACTCCAGCTTTTCCAGATTGGGGTAGCTTTCCGCCTTTGCCTTGACCAGCCGCAGATGCTCCAGGCTGTCCGTCAGGCCGGGGACGACCACATGCCGGATCCAGAGCGGGACGCCCTTCATGGCGGTGAGCTGCAAAAAGCGTTCCACCTGCGTGAGGTCGGCGCGGCAGTATTGGAAATAGTCCGCCTGGGTGAGGAATTTCAGGTCGCACAGCACCAGATCGGTATGGCGCAACACACGTTCAGCCCCGGCAAGATTGCCGACGCCGGAGGTGTCGAGCGCGGTATGTACGCCCTGCGCCTGAAGCTTTGCGAAAATTTCTTCCACAAACGGTGCCTGCAGCAACGGCTCGCCGCCCGATACCGTCACGCCGCCGGAATCGCCCCAGTAAGCGCGGCAGCGCAACGCCTTTTGAACCAGCGCGTCTGCTTCAACCGTGTCGCCGCCTTCTGCCGCCCAGGTATCCGGATTGTGGCAGTAGACGCAGCGCAGCGGGCAGCCCTGCAGGAATACGACATACCGTATACCCGGCCCGTCTACCGCGCCGAGCGACTGGATGGAGTGGATGCGTCCGGTCATCGTTGCACAACCTTTCTGGTGGGATAGGAACGGATGGCCCCGCGGCAAAAGCGGGGAGTACCGGCGAAAGCCGCTGCGGGAATTCTCTGAATCCAGGCGGAATGAGCTGCCCGTTCGCGGCCGTTATACCGCCTCGTGGAAGGTGCGGGAAATGACCTCGCGCTGCTGCTCGCGGCTGAGCTTGTAGAAATTGACCGCATAGCCGGAAACGCGGATGGTCAGGTTGGGGTACTGCTCCGGATGCTCGTAGGCCGCCAGCAGTGTTTCCCGATGGAGGACGTTCACATTGAGATGGTGGGCCTTCTGCGCAAAGTAGCCGGACAGGATGGAGACCAGGTTGCCGATGCGCGTGTCTTCGGTCTTACCGAGCGCGTCCGGCGTGATTGAAAACGTGTTGGAGATTCCGTCGCGGCAGTATTCATAGCTGAGCTTGGCGACCGAATTGAGCGACGCCAGCGCGCCGGAGGCGTCGCGCCCGCTCATCGGGTTCGCGCCGGGTGCCAGCGGCTCGCCCTTGCGGCGCCCGTCCGGCGTGTTGCCGGTTTTTTTGCCATACATCACGTTGGAGGTGATGGTCAAAATGGACAGCGTATGCACCGCGCCGCGATACAGCGGGAACGCGCAGAGGGCTTCGTAGAATTTGCGCACCTGCTCGCACGCGATCTGGTCGGCCCGATCGTCGTCGTTGCCGAAGCGGGGAAAATCGCCCTCGATCTCAAAATCGACGATGACGCCGTTCTCTGGATGGCGGATCGGGCGCACCTTGGCATAGCGAATCGCCGAGAGGGAGTCCGCCATGCAGCTCATGCCCGCGATGCCGAACGCCATCAGGCGGCGCACCTCGGTGTCGTGCAGCGCCATCTGGCTTTTTTCATAGGCATACTTGTCGTGCATATAGTGGATGGTGTTCATGGCCGAAACATAGGTTTTGGCCAGCCAGGGGCGGTAAAAATCCATCCGCCTCATAACTTCATTATAATCCAGATATTCGCCCTCGTAAACCGGCATTTCCGGACCGACCTGCTCAAATTTATTTTCGTCCCGACCGCCATTGATCGCCAGCAGCATCAGCTTAGCGATATTGGCGCGCGCGCCGAAGAACTGCATGTCCTTGCCCACGCGCATCGCGGAAACACAGCAGGCGATCGCGTAGTCGTCGCCGTAGAAGGGGCGCATCACATCGTCGTTTTCGTACTGCAGCGCGTCCGTATCGATCGACACCTTGGCGGTAAACCGCTTCCAGTTTTCGGGCAGCCGCTCGCTCCACAGCACGGTCAGGTTGGGCTCGGCCGCGGGGTTGAGGTTATACAGCGTGTTCAGCATGCGGTAGCTGTTTTTGGTGACCATATGGCGGCCGTCCTCACCCACGCCGCCGACCGCCTCGGTGATCCACATCGGGTCGCCGCCGAACAGCTCGTTGTATTCCGGCGTGCGCAGGTGGCGTGCCATGCGCAGGTGCAGTACGAAATCGTCCATGATCTCCTGCGCTTGGGCTTCGGTCAGCACGCCTGCGCGCAGGTCGCGCTCGAAGTAGATATCCAGAAAGGTGGAGGTGCGGCCCAGGCTCATCGCCGCGCCGTTCTGCTCCTTGATGCCCGCCAAGTAAGCGAAGTACAGCCACTGAACCGCCTCCCGCGCGTTTTCGGCGGGACGGGCGATATCAAAGCCGTAGGACGCGGCCATTTTGACTATGTCCTTGAGCGCCCTGATCTGGTCGGACAGCTCCTCTGCGCAGCGGATCTCCTGTTCGGTGGTCGGGATCCCGCCCAGCGCGTCCCTGTCCTTCTGCTTTTCCACGATCAGGCGGTCCACGCCGTACAGCGCGGCGCGGCGGTAGTCTCCGATGATGCGCCCGCGGCCGTACGCATCCGGCAGGCCGGTCAGCAGGCCGACGTGCCGCGCCTCGCGCACATCCCGCGTATAGGCGGAGAACACGCCGTCGTTATGCGTTTTGTGATGCCTGAATTCTTCCTCAATCCTGGGGGAGACCTCATAGCCATAGGCCTTGCAGGCGTCGCGCACCATGCGCATCCCGCCGAACGGGTTGCAGGCGCGCTTGAGCGGCTCGTCGGTCTGCAGGCCGACGATGACCTCGTTTTCCCGATCCAGATAGCCCGGGCCGAACGCGTCAATCGTGATAACGGTTTCGGTATCGATATCCAGCACGCCGCCCTTTTCGCGTTCCGCCGCGAGCAGGGCCGCGAATTTTTCGCGCATCCGCACGGTGCGTTCGGTCGCGGGTGCGAGGAAGGCGCCGTCGCCGTCATAGGGGGTGTAGTTTTTCTGAATAAAGTCGCGGACGTTGATCTCTTTCTGCCAATCGCCGCCGGTGAAGTTGTGCCATGCGTTCATTGATCGCTTCTCCTTTTCCTGGTCCGGCTGCCCTTTTCTGCATGCAAAAAAGGGCAGCATCGCTTGTTGCTTGCGACACTGCCCAGACGGTCGGCATTTATTGCGGAACCCCTGCTTCCCGGTGGTTTACGCTCCACCTTGCCCGTCAGTCGCAGGGAATCTGTCATGGCTTTAGGATATCATAGCGGGCAGGGAAAGGCAACTGCCGAAACTGACAAAAATTTTGTGAAAAAAACAGCATAGTCTGCCTGTCCCGTCAAAAAGCGAACAAATGTAAAACTGTGTAAAACCTTGGGTAAGCTCTTCACAAGCGGGGGAAAATGGCGTATGATAAGGATATAAAAACGAATGGGAGGAAGAACTGCCATGAGAATCGGAATGCTGACAAGCGGCGGCGACTGCCAGGGCTTGAACGCCGCGCTGCGCGGCGTGGCGAAGACGCTGTATAACGAATTTGGGGACAAGCTGACCCTGTACGGGATTCGGGACGGCTACCGCGGGCTGATCGAGGGAGATTACCATGAGATGAAGGAATCCGATTTTTCGGATATCCTGACGGTGGGCGGCACCATTCTTGGCACCTCGCGCCAGCCGTTCAAATCCATGCTCAAGGCGGAGGAGAACGAGGAAACCAAGCTCGAGAAAATGCTCAAAACCATTAAGGAGGCCAAATTCGACTGTTTGGTGATTCTGGGCGGCAACGGCACGCACAAGACCGCGAATCTGCTGTCCGAGCATGGCGTTCATGTGGTGACGCTGCCCAAGACGATCGATAATGACCTGTGGGGGACGGAGATGACGTTTGGCTTCCAGTCCGCGGTCGATATCGCGACAACGGTCATCGATTCCATCCATTCGACCGCGTTCTCGCATTCGCGTGTGTTCATTGTGGAGGTCATGGGGCATAAGGCAGGCTGGCTGACGCTGTACGCGGGAATTGCGTCCGGCGCGGATGTAATCATTATTCCGGAAATCCCGTATAGCGCCAAGGCCATCGCCAAGGCCATCCAGAAGCGAGAAAAAAGCGGCAAGCGTTTCTCCATCCTCGCGGTCGCCGAGGGCGCGATCAGCCAGGAGGAGGCGAAAATGAGCAAAAAGGAGTTCAAGGCCGCTCGGGAAGCCATGCCGTATCCCTCGATCTCCTACCGGATCGCGGAGGAATTGAAGGAGCTGACCGGCCAGGAGATCCGTGTGACCATCCCCGGCCATTACCAGCGCGGCGGCGCGCCCTGTCCGGCGGACCGCCTGCTGACCAGCCGCCTGGGCGTGGCGGCGGCCCAGTTAATCCGCGACGGGAAGTTCGGCAACATGGTTGCGGTGCAGGACGATAAGATCGTCCCCGTGCCGTTGTCCGAGGTGGCGGGCAAGCTCAAGACCGTCCCGCCGGACAGCGATATCGTGCAGGCGGCGCGCGATCTGGGGCTGTCCATGGGGGACTGACCCGAAATGGATGAAAAAGCACCGGAGCATAGCTCCGGTGCTTTTTTGCCGAAAACGGATAAAACAAAAGCGTCCGGACATGCTAACAGGGCGGAGCGGCGGAAAATATCCGTTTTTGGACAGAATTCACAGCTTCCGCGAGGTAAAACAGGGCCAATGCCGGAATTTTTCCAGAATGATAAGGATATCCCTGTCTAAACTTGACAAACTATCAAATGAAATATATAATCAAAAATAAGTTAGCTATTGCTAACTAAAAATAAAAAGGAGTTTTGTTTATGTCTTTGATTCATAAGGAAATCAGCGATTTTTCCGTGCAGTCCTATCAGAATAATGCGTTTCATACCGTCACCAAGAAGGATATCCTCGGCAAGTGGAGCGTGTTTTTCTTCTACCCCGCGGACTTCACCTTTGTGTGTCCGACCGAGCTGGAGGACCTGGCCAACAAGTATGCGGAGTTCAAGGCCGTCGGATGCGAGATCTATGCGGTGTCCTGTGACACGCATTTTGTCCACAAGGCATGGCACGACACCTCCGACCGTATCAAGAAGATCGAATACCCGATGCTGGCGGACCCGACGCACGCGCTGGCAAAGGACTTTAAGGTGTATATCAAGAAGGACGGCCTGGCGGAGCGCGGCAGCTTCATCGTCAATCCGGAGGGCCGGATCGTTGCTTACGAGGTAACGGCGGGGAATGTGGGCCGTAACGCGGACGAGCTGTTCCGCCGCGTACAGGCGAGCCAGTTTGTTGCCGAGCATGGCGACGAGGTGTGTCCGGCCAAGTGGCAGCCGGGCGCGGAAACGCTCAAACCCAGCCTGGATCTGGTCGGCCAGTTGTAAGGGCGTCGCGGAAAACAGCGGGGAGAGCATAGGATGAACCAAGATGTTTTGTATGACGCTGTTGTTGTCGGCGGCGGTCCGGCTGGATTGACGGCGGCATTATATCTGGCGCGTGCGCGTTACCGTGTACTGGTTGTGGAGAAAGCACGGTTCGGCGGGCAGATCACGATTACGGCCGAGGTGGTCAACTATCCCGGGGTGGAGCGCGCCAGCGGCGCGGACCTGACCGAAACAATGCGCAGGCAGGCGCAGCGCTTCGGCGCGGAATTCCTGCTGGCCGAGGTCACGGAGCTTAAACTGGACGGGGATATCAAAACGGTCCGCACCAGCCGGGGCGACCTGCGGTGCTTCTGTGTCCTGCTGGCGACCGGCGCGCACCCGCGGATGGTCGGTTTTAAGGGCGAGGAGGCGTTCCGCGGGCATGGCGTGGCGTACTGCGCCACCTGCGACGGCGAGTTTTTCACCGGCAAGGATGTTTTTGTGGTCGGCGGCGGCTTCGCGGCCGCGGAGGAGGGCGTGTTCCTGACCAAGTATGCCAGGCATGTCACCATCCTGATACGGGGCGACGATTTCAAGTGCGCGCCGTCTGCGGCGGCTGCGGCGCGCAGCCACGAGAAGATCACCGTACGGACGCATACCCAGGTGGAGGAGGTGTCGGGCGATACGGCGTTGCGTTACCTACGCTACCGCAACAGCCAGACCGGCGAGGTCACCGAGTACCGTCCGCCCGAGGGGGATACGTTCGGCGTGTTTGTGTTTGCGGGCTACCAGCCGGATACCGCGCTGCTGCAAGGCAAGGCGGAGCTGAACGCACAGGGCTATGTTGTGACCGATGCGTGCCAGCGCACCACGCTTCCCGGGGTGTATGCGGCGGGCGATGTCTGCGTGAAAAGCCTGCGTCAGGTTGTGACCGCGGTCGGTGACGGTGCGCTCGCGGCGACCGAGATAGAGCGCTGCGCGGCCGAGCTGCAGCGAAAAACAGGGCTGATCCCGCAAAAGCCGCAGATGGAGCCGGAATCGCCCGTGCAGGCAACGCAAGCGGCGGAGGACGGCTTGTTCTCAGCCGATATGCTGGCGCAGCTTCATACGGTGTTTGACAAGATGGCGTCCCCGCTGCGGCTGTGTCTGTATCTGGACGACCGTCCGGTTTCGGCGGAACTGAAAGCCTATATGGAGGAACTGGCCGGCCTGACCGATAAGCTGTCGGTCGAAGTGGTACAGTCCGAAGCGGCGGACCAGCCGTTTGTCCGCATCTGCCGCGCGGACGGCGCGCCGACCGGCCTTGCGTTCCATGGCGTGCCGGGCGGGCATGAGTTTACCTCGTTCGTTCTGGGGCTGTACAACGCGGCAGGGCCGGGGCAGGCCATCGAGCCTGCGGTAAAGGCGGCGGTGGAAGCGCTGGACAAGCCGGTCGAGTTGAAGATACTGGTTTCCCTGTCCTGCACGATGTGTCCGGAGTTGGTCACGGCGGCGCAGCGCATTGCGGCGGAAAGTCCGCTGGTTTCCGCGGAGGTATATGACCTGAACCATTTCCCCATGCTGCGGGAGCAATACCATGTAATGAGCGTACCGTGTCTGGTCGTCAATGACGGCAAGGTTTCATTCGGCAAAAAGAACATGGCGCAGGTGATGGACCTAATACGGAACGAACAAAAAGGATAAACAAAGCGCCGGAACGGCTGTAGAGCCGCTTCGGCGCTGTTTTATGCGGCTGGTCTGGATTCAGCAAAGGGAATCCAGCACCGCGTCGAGAAAATGACAGGGTGATAGCTGATGCCTGGTGAACCTGTCCGCCAGGCCGCGGACAAAAATCTCGTCGCAAGAGACATCAGGGATAAAAGCAAGCTGCGGAACGCCCTGTTCCGGCGCGCAGCAGCGCAGGCCGAAGGAGACATACCGTGTTCCGGCCTCCGCGGAAAAGAGCGTTTCTCTAACAGGATAATACTGAAGCTGTGGCATTGAGACCGACCTCCTGAGTAAATGACGTGACATCAATTTCGAGTAGGATGATCAGCCGGAGCATAACAGGCGTACTGGGAAGATGCGTCCCTTTTTCAATATGCTGGTACCAGCGTACCGAGATCGAGGCCGCCTCAGCGACCTGTTGTTGCGTCCAGCCGTGCTGGGTGCGCGCTTTGAAGAGTTCGCGAGAAATTGTAGAATTTAGAGACATGGTTTATTACCTCCTTCTTTAGAGGAAACATAAACCACGAAAAATGAAACAGAAACGAACTCATAGTTCAGGTTGTGGAAAATGACGAAAATTTCCTTTTAATCCAATAATTAGCGGAAAAATAAAGGGAAATAGTGTCGGAAATCCTGAATTAAAGCGCGATATTTGTCGATTGAATTTATATGCGGTTGCAGGAAAAATATACAAATATTTTTAAATTAATACAATTTATGGAAAAAGAAAGGCTTGCGCGGAGGCAAGCCTTTCAGGATGGGTGGAGGATGTTTTTTTATTTTTATATTTTAGTATTCCTTTATTACTGAAGTAGTGGAAGGAGATTCAATGTAATTTCCATTAGAATCTGTCACATAAACGGTAATTTTAGTAGTATAAGTGCCGTGGTCTACCCAATATGTATCACTTGCATTCACACCAACAACACCTGAGCCAGTATGAACCCAAGACTTAATTGATTTCCAAGAATAGTTTTCCATCTTTAGGAGTTCTATAGTCATGCGGATGTTGTAGCCAGGATGTACGCTTGCAAATCCTGAACAGGTCGCCTGCCCGAAACTAGAGATACTTAATCCGGCAGACATATTCATAACCTGTTCATACATTAATTCGATATCACTGTCTTCTTTAGTTGACACATCAACTGCAAAGGCGAAATTCGAACTTAATATCATGCTCAAAATAGCGAATATACATAGTAGCCTTTTTTTCATTTTTACCCTCCTGATTTATCCTCCATTTAATAAATACAGCAGAGTAAATTTTGCACCAATTATTTTTCGGAAATTCCTTCAGCTACTTTGATCAGTTCGTCTTGATTAATTTGAGATTGTAATAGGAATGTGCAGCCAGTAGACGGATCAGTAAAAATCAGATTCCAAAGTTCACCTTTTTTAAAAAGTTGGCCTGCCTTTCCATTTATTGTTATAGATGAAATTATGTCAACATCTTCAGTGTCTGTTATAACCGAACGGTCATTGTCTGTAATACTAATAAGAATATATTCATTTTCATTGTTTATATTTACAAAGTAAATACGAGTTGAATTATCTATTTCTGTATACATATGTTGACTAAATCCTTGGGGAAGATAATCAAAGTTATATTTTTGATTAGAATTATCTTGTGTTCCGTATTCGGTTGCAACAGAGCTATCCGTATTGAAAAAATTTAAGAATTTCGACCTCGCTCCGGCGTTCGCCAAGGTGGCCAAAAACAGCGCGATCAGCACCGCCGCCACCGGAATGAGCCGCTTTGCAATACGGCGCCGCTTCGGGGGCGCGGACTTTTGGGCAGCCTGCGCCAGCTTGTCCTTCAACTGCTGAATCTGCGCCTCGGTCGGCTGCTTGGGTACGCCGTCCGGCAGGTTTTTCTCTTCTTCAAGCAGTTCTTCCCCATACTGCTCCATATATTTTTGCATCATCAGACGCAGATAAGCCTCCTCCAGATGGTTCTGGAGTTCTGCTTCCTTGTCGGTCCCTTTATATTCAAAAGAGTCGTTACGCATCTTCGAGCTCCTTTTCCAGTTCCTTTTTCAAAGCCCGGCGCGCTCTGGTCAGAGCGCTTCTGATAGACGCCGGCTTGAGCCCGACCAGATCTGCAATCGCGGCGTCGGGCAGGTCCTCAAAGTATTTATCGAGCAGCAGCTCGCGGTCTCGGTCGCTCAAGCGCTCCAACGCGCGCCGGAACGCTTCGGCGGTTGCCTTTTTATCAAACAGCAGCGCAGGATCGATCGACCGGTCCGCCAGACCGGTTTCGATTTCATCCGTTACCTTGTAGCGGCTTCGGTTGGAGTATACCCGCCGCGCACGGTTGAGAAGTGACTTGGTTATGTAAGCGATCTGCTTTGCTTCGGGAAGCGTTTTCAGCAGTTCAGTTTTGGAAAGCATTGCTACAAAGGTATCCTGAATGATATCGTTGGCATCGTCAATGCCGGAAAACGAATTGAGTTTGCTCACCCATAGACCGTAGTGATCCGCATAAAGATGGATGAGCAGGGCTTGTGATGCGGGGTCATTTTCTTCGGTTTTGGCGAAAAGAAAAGATATCATGTCAGCATACTCATTTCTGTGGGATGATAGGGCAGTTAGAAGCCGGCACGGATGGGGGGCTGGGCAGTTTTTCCGAGGTAAGCTCCTGTATGCGCTGGGCAAAATTTAAAATCAGTTTGATATCGCTGTCGTTGAGTCCTTTTAATGTATTAACTGTTTCATGAAACAGCAGGGTGGCCGCCGGATCGGTGTCAAAAAACTGAGCGGGTGTGATACCGAAATAGTCGCATATATTGAGCAGCTGCTTGACCGAAGGCTGCGATTTACCCGAAGTGATCCCCTGAATATAGCTTTTGCTTAAGCCTAACTCCAAAGAGAGCTGGTATTCGGATATATCCTTCTCAAGCCGAAGCTGCGTAATGCGCTGGCCGATAAAATGAGAGTACATGGAGAATCACCTCTTGCATTGATGATACAACATAGATTCCCCAAAGACTCTGATAATAGAAGTCGTTTTATGGAAATAGTCCAATTATAAGCGGTAATTTAATGGTGTGACTTGTAAAAAAACGGATTTTATACAAATTTAAGTGGTAGCATTGGAAATATGAGGAATTTCTTCTAGGATGACAAAAAAGAAAATGAAGAAATTGTATAAAATAGTATTATTTTGGTAAATTAAGTGAATAATTCATGCTTTTTCGTCCAATTATATCATATTTTTAATAGGTAATCAATAAATGCAATTACACATCCGGCATGTACGGGACAATACGGCAAAACGCGGCCGGCGCAAAAGAAAAACAGACTGCGGCGGTGGCATCGACATAGGCAAGGCGGTTGCTGCGGTGGCGACCAACGGCCGCTCGAGCTGGGATTACGCGGCGCTGGAAACCAGGCCGTATGAGGAGGTCGCTATTCCGCCGCTTCTCCCGATTGCGGTGCCGACAACTATTCGGGCGGCCACCGGAAAGTGGCCAGACGGTAAAAATAACCACAGGCGCCCGCAGCAAAACGCTGCGGGCGCCTGTGGTTTGTCCAGACGGAGGGATACCCCGTCTGGACGGAGAAGAAAGAGAAGTGAAGAAGTGTATCGTAAAAGAGAAAGCGCACGGTCAGACGGGAGAAAGCGGGAGCTTTTCCCCGAAGCGCTGCTCATATTCCGCGGCGAGCTGTTCGCGGAAGCTGGGATGTGCGATGGTGATCAGACGGCGGGCGCGTTCCCGCAGCGTCTGGCCGCGAAGCTGCGCCACGCCGTATTCCGTCACGATATAGTTGACATCGCACCGGCTGGTCGTGACCGGCGCGCCGGTCGTCAGCGTGGGTACGATTTTGGAGGCTGAACCGTCGTTGGTTGTGGAATGCAGGGCGATGATCGACCGTCCGCCTCTGGAAAGGTTCGCGCCACGCACAAAGTCCATCTGTCCGCCGATGCCCGAGATCTGCCGCAGGCCGATGGCCTCGGCGCAGACCTGTCCCTGCAGGTCTACCTCCACGCAGGAGTTGATCGAAACCACGTTGTCGTTTTGTGAAATAACCGCGGGATCATTGCAAATATCCACCGGAAGCATCCGTATAAGCGGGTTGTTATCCACATAATCATACAGCCGGCGCGTCCCCATCAGGAATGTCACCGTGATCTTGCCGGTATCGCGCTGCTTGCGTCTGCCGGTGATCACGCCGCTGTCCAGCAGCGGCAGGATGCCGTCCGAGATCATTTCGCTGTGTAGGCCGAGGTCGTGCTTTTCCCCCAGAAAAGAGCAGACAGCGTCGGGCAGCGCGCCGATGCCAAGCTGCAGGCAGTCCCCGTCCTGCACCAGGCCGGCGATATATTTGCCGATCTGCCGGTCGGCGTCGCTGATTTTCGCCGGCCTGGATTCGGGAAGCGGCTCCCAAGAGCACAGGAAACCATCGATTTCGGACACATGCACAAAGGTTTCGCCATAGGTGCGCGGCATGTTCGGGTTGACCTCTGCGATCACGGTTTTGGCGGATTTGACCGTCTGCGCGCCATAATCGCAGGACAGACCGAGGCTGACATAGCCCCGTTCATCCGGCGGGGAACAGGTAAACGCGAACACATCGACAGGCAGCGTGCCGTCGCGGAACAGACGCGGCACATCGGAAAAGAACACAGGGGTATAATCCGCGCGGTGCTCCGCGATCGGCTTGCGTGCCAGCCCGCCGACAAACAGTGCGTTGTGGCGGAAATGCGGCTCCATGCCGGGCTGCAGGTACTCGCCCGAGCCGAGATAAACCATATGCGCGACCTCAACCTGGTGGAACTGTTCCGCCAAGCGCGCCATTGTCCGCTGGAAAATGATCGGTTCGCCGACCGCGTGGCCGAACACCACCCGATCGCCATCCTTGATGACCGAAACTGCCTGCTCCGGCGTCATCGTATGCTCCTTATAATAGGTTCTCCAATCCATTGATCTTTCCGCCTTTCCAATGCCTGCGATTACTTGATACGGGCAATCTTCTTGGCGAGTTCTTTTTTCATTTCGAGGTTGGACTGTCGTGCGATCATGATGCGCTGGGCCTGCGGGGAGCCTGCGCCGTGCATGGACTCGGGCAGGTAGCCAACCGCGGCCGTACCCATCGTCATGTTCTCGATCAGCCGGAGCACGCGCATGCGGTCCTCGGTCGGCACGCTTGCCACCCCCTTGAGGTACTTCTCGATGTAGTCGTGCGTCGCCGGATTCCGGTAGTCCGCCTCGCTCGGCTGCGTCACCATCAGACCTCCCGCAAGGTCCTGCGCCAGCCGCGCAATCTCATACGGGAACCGCGTCACATTCTGCTTGCATACGTTCGCCAGCAGCAGGTCGATCAGGTAGTTGCCGCTCTTTGTCTTCGTTCCCTGGCTGGAGCATGCGATGCCACAGCAGTACAGCGTCTCGTTCAGGTGCGTCATCTCGATCAGCTTATCCTTTACATGGCTGGCCTTCGCCGAGCCTGCCATATCGCCCGCAAGCGCCGTCGCGCCGATCAGCACGTCGCCCACGCCTACCTTGCACCCGCCGTAGCTCTGGCGGTGGTAGCCCGCGAACCGCTCTACCATCATGCCCGCGAACTGCACCTCCCCGTTCAGGAAGATCATTTCGTTCGGGATGAACACATGGTCGAAGATCACCAGCACCTCATGCCCGCCGTAGACCTTGTTGCCCACGTCGATGTCGTTGTATTCCTCGGTCTTGCGCGTGTCGCACGACTGCCGCCCAAGGATCAGCGTAATGCCTTCCGCGTCCGTCGGGCAGGCGAACGAGATCGCGTAGTCCTCGTCCCCCTCGCGCATCGAGATCGTCGGCATCACCAGCACATAATGGCTGTTGATATAACCGGTCTGGTGCGCTTTCGCGCCCGTGACGTAAACGCCGTCCGCCGTGCGCTCCACCACATGCAGGAACAGGTCCGGATCCGCCTGCTTGGAGGGGGACAGGCTGCGGTCGCCCTTGACGTCGGTCATCGCGCCGTCCACCGCCCAGTCGTTCTCCTGCACGTCGGTCCAGAACTTCACGAAGTTATCAAAGTAATGCGTGCCGCACGCCTCGTCGGTTTCATAGGTGGTGGAGTAGACCGCGTTGGACGCGTCCATGCCGACGCAGCGCTGGAAGCAGGCGGCGGTCTTCTGCCCCAGCAGGCGCTGCATCTTCACCTTCTTGATCAGGTCGTCCGTGGACTGATGCAGATGGGTGAAGCGGTTGATCTTCTTGCCCGTGAGGTTGGAGGTCGCGGTCATCAGGTCCTCGTACTGCGGATCCTCCGCCAGCTCATAGGTCGCCGCGAACGAGTTCAGCGACGGGCGGATGATCGCGTTATCCACCGGATTCTCCACCTTTTCCCCAAAGCTGTACAGGTTCAGGTGCAGCTTCCGCAGGGACTCGATATATTGGTCTTTGGTCATCATATCGATCAAGTATCCTTTCTTGTTTGATAAATATCGGTACAAAAGGTGTATGGAAGATGTTATGATCCGATCCGGACAAGCACCTTGAATGCATCCTTGTGCGTCTCCGCATAGTCGAACGCGTCCGCGACCGCGTCAAAGGGAAATACCTTGCTGATCAGCAGGTCGAGCGCCTCGTCCAGCATGCCGGAGGAAACCAGATTGACCGCGCAGGAGAAGGCATATTGGCTGTGGATGCGTACCCCCTGTACGCGCAGCTCCTTGGCGAACAGCTTGCCGGTATCCACCGGATAAGGCTCGCGCGTCATGGCGATCTGGACGATGGTGCCGGTATTCTTGGTGTAATCGACGCAGTTGGTGATAGCGGAGGGGACGCCGGCGGCCTCAAAGCTGACGTCGTAGGGCTTGCCGCCGTTCGCGGCGAGCAGCTTGGCCGCGAAATCGTGGTCGAGCGGGTTGAGGGCGATGCAGCCGAGCTTTTCCGCCAGCACGCGCCGGCTTTCCACGACCTCGGAAACGACCACCCTGCGCGCGCCCGCGGCCTTGGCAACGCAGGCGATGAGCTGGCCGATCGGGCCGCCGCCTACGATGAGCGCGCTTTCCCCGATCTTCAGGCCGCTCATGCGCACGTCATGGACCGCCACCGCGAGTGGTTCGATCAGGGCTGCCCGCCGCAGGTCCACACTTTTGGGGACGCGGTACATCTTTCTGGTTTTTACGCGCACATATTCGGCAAAGCCGCCGTCCGCGTGTACGCCGATGATCTTCAGATGCTCGCAGACGTTGTCCTCGCCCTTGGCGCAGGCGTCGCAGCGTCCGCAGGTCAGCAGCTCCTGCGCGACGACCGTGTCGCCCAGCTCAAAACCCTCGGCACCCTCCCCACTGATCTGCACCAATTCTCCGACGAACTCGTGGCCGGGTACCAGCGGGAACACCGCCGTGGGATGGTGGCCGTTAAACACATGGATATCCGTGCCGCAGATACCGATGTACTGCACCCGTATCAGCGCCTCGCCGCTTTCCAGCTCCGGACGGGGGATCTCAGTTAGGTGCATTTTGAGAGGCTCTTCAATAACCAATGCTTTCATATAACAGCCTCCTTACCGTGCTTTTCGGGCGATTGCTTTTTTCGCCGCTTCCACAATATAGGGTGCGGTCAGGCCGAAGCGGTCGGCCAAGTAATCCACTGGCCCAACCTCGCCAAATTCATCGTGTACGCCGACCATCTCGAGGGGTGCGGGCTGGTTTTGGCACAGGACCTCGCACACCGCGCTGCCCAGGCCGTTGATGATATTGTGGTTTTCCGCAGTCACGACTGCGCCGGTCTGCGCGGCCGCCGCGATGATTGCCTGCGCGTCGATCGGCTTCCAAGTGAAGATGTTGAGTACGCGGGCGCTGACGCCCTGTTCCTGCAGCGCGGCCGCCGCCTTGAGCGCTTCCGCGACGCAGAAGCCGGAGGCGATGATCGTGACGTCCGTTCCCTCGCGCAGCAGCACGGCTCTCCCAATATCGAAAGTCGCGCCGTCATGGAAGACACGGACCGTTGTCTTCCGGACGAGGCGCATGTAATGCATGCCGTAGACGCCGGCAATCTGCCGCATCAGATCCCGCAGCATAACGGTGTCCACCGGCTCCAGCACGGTCATGGTCGGTATGCCGCGCATGATGCCCATATCCTCAAACGGCATATGCGTGCCGCCGTTGAGCGCCGCCGTGATGCCGGGGTCCGAGCCGACGATCTTGACATTGAGCTTTGCGTAAGCGCCGGATACAAAGATCTGGTCGCACGCGCGGCGTGTTGCGAACGGCGCAAACGTATGCGCGAACGGGATTTTGCCGGCCGCGGACAGGCCCGCGGCCACGCCCATCATATTCGCCTCCTGGATGCCGCAGTCTACGGTCTGCTCGGGAAATGCCTTGGCGAAGGGCTTTGTACCCATCGCGCCCATCAGGTCCGCGTCGAGTACCATGATGTCCCGATTCTGCCCGGCCAGCTCCATCAGTGTGTCACAGAAGACCGAACGCATTTCCACGGGGTCGTTGCTGAGCTTTTCTTCTAACTGAAATTGCATAAGTCTATCCTCCTGCGGACTTAATACGAGTCGATCGTAGACTGCATTTCCGAAAGCGCCTCTTCCAGCTCCTCCGCTGTCAGGCCGCGGCTGTGGCTGCCCACCTGGCCGGCGGATTTGCTCCAGCCGTTGCCCTTGATCGTATGCAGCACGATCATGGAGGGCTTATCCGACTGCGCCCTGGCGTTTTCGATGGCCGTGTTGATCGCCGCAACGTCGTGGCCGTCCGCCTCCTGCGCATACCAGCCGAATTCGCGGAATTTGGCGGTGATATCGCCCAAGGCACAGACCTCGTCGGTCGTACCGTCGAGCTGCAGCTTGTTGTAATCGACAAAGGCGATCAGGTTGGAGAGCTTGCGCTGGGCGGCGAACAGCGCCATTTCCCAGACCTGCCCTTCGTCGATCTCCCCGTCGCCGAACACGGCGAACACGCGGTTATCCTTGTGGTCGAGCCGCAGCGCGAGCGCAATGCCCGCGGCGGCCGAGGCGCCCTGGCCGAGCGAGCCGCAGGTCATATCAACGCCGGGGGTTTTCGTCCGGTCGACATGGCTGGGCAGGTTGGTGTGCGGGCGGTTGAGCGTTGCCAGCTCGGACACGGGGAAAAAACCCTTGAGCGCGAGCGTGGCGTACAGCGCCGGACCGGCGTGACCCTTGGACAGCACCAACCAGTCACGCCCCTCCCAGCGGGGGTTTTTAGGCTCGTAGCGCATCTGATTGCAGTACAGAACGGAGAGCAGGTCGGTGATGGACAGCGAGCCGCCCAGATGCCCCACGCCCAGGCCGGCGATCATTTTTACGACCTCCATCTGCACCTGCTTGGAAAATACCTTCATTTCCCGAATTTTTTCGGCACTTAACATAATGATCTCCTTCGGTTTTCAGGGATTGTTTTGGTCAACCGTCTAAGAACTTCTTTTCCGGCCCGGGCGGCGAGTAGATCCAGAGCAGCCGGAGCTGCTCCGCGCCGGTGTTGCGGAACTGGTGCGGCTCTCCTTTTTCGATCGCGATCAGGTCGCCCTGCTGCACCTGCACCTCCTGCCCTGCGATCCGGCCTGTGCCGGTCCCATGGACGACGAAGATCAGCTCCTCGCTGTCCGGATGCGCGTGCTCCTCATGCACCTGACCCGGGTCGATCAGGGCCATGCCGCAGCCGTAGGCGTCCCGTCTGGCGGGCGAATAGGGCGAGGCGAACAGCTTGATCCGCCGCTCGTTGATGGTGCCGGGGTTGATGACCTTTCCTTTTACGCTGTCAACAGTGAATTTGAGCATAGGCTATCGGCTCCTTTCCGTCCGGTCAAATGCCCAGGTATGCTTTCTTCAGGCTTTCATCCTGCAGCAGCTTTTTGCCCACGTCCTGCATGACGACCGTGCCGTTCTCAATGACATAGCCCCAGTCCGAGATGGACAGCGTCTTACCGACGTTCTGCTCCACAATCAGGATCGCGGTGCCGCGGTCGCGGATCATCTCGATGGTCTGGAACATTTCGGTCACCAGGATCGGCGCGAGGCCCCAGGAGGGTTCGTCCATAATCAGCAGCTTGGGGTTGCTCATCAGTGCGCGGGCCATGGCGACCATCTGCTGCTCGCCGCCGGAGAGCGTACCGGTGAGCTGCCGGCGCCGCTCGAGCAGGCGCGGGAAAATCTGGAACATCTCTTCCTTGTTTTCCTTGCGGCGCTTGCGGGACTCCTTGGTGCAGGAGCCGATGTCGAGATTGTCCTCCACCGTCATGTTGGGGAAGAGCTGGCGGCCCTCCGGCACCAGGCAGACGCCTTTTTGCATGATCTTGTCGGGGGAGAGGCCGTTCAGCTTTTCGCCGTTGTATTCCGCCGTGCCGCTGGTGAGCGGAATCAGGCCGGTGATCGCCTTGATGAGTGTGCTTTTGCCGGCGCCGTTGCCGCCCACGATCGCGACGATCTGATTGTCCGGCACCTCCAGCGAAATGCCGTGGACAATTTCACCGCCGTTGTAGCCGGTGCGTAAATCGCTAATTTTCAGCATTGTCAAAATCCTCCCCCAAATAGGCGCTGATCGCACGCTTGTCGTTGGCGACCTGCTCGGGCGTGCCTTCCACCAGCTTTTCGCCCCGGTGCAGGATGTAGATTTTGTCGCACAGGGACATGATCGTCTTAATATCGTGCTCGATGATCAGGATGGTAACGCCCGCGTCGCGCACCTTGCGGCAAGTGTCGACCAGCTCGAGCTTTTCCTGCGGGTTGCAGCCGGCCATGACCTCATCAAGCAGAATAAGCTCCGGACCGACCGCCAGCGCGCGGGCGATCTCCAGCTTTTTCTTGTCCACAGTGGTCGTGTTGTTGGCGATCATATCCAGATCGCAGGTCATGCCGACCAGACCAGCAACCTCACGCGCCTTCTGCTCCACCTGCCTGGCGTTGGTGGTGTGCAGGAACGCGCCGACCATGATGTTCTGCAGCACGGTCATGTCGCCGAACGGCTTTGTGACCTGGAAGGTGCGCGCAAGCCCCATCCTGGCCATGTCCTCGGTCCTGGCCTCGGTGATATCCTGGTCCTTGAAATAGATTTTGCCGCTGGTCGGGTGGTAGTAGTTGGCGATCATATTGAACAGGGTGGTCTTGCCGGCGCCGTTGGGGCCGATCAGCCCGACGATCGCGTTTTTCTCAATCTCGCCGGAAAAATCGTTTACCGCTGTCAGGCCGCCGAACTGCTTGGTCACATGTTCCATTTTAACGATTACTGACATTTTCTTATCCCTCGCTTCGTACATATTTGCGCGGTGCCTTTGCCGGCGGCGGTTATTTGGACGCCGCCTTGGACTGTTTCCTCTTTCCATGCGCGCCGAACAGCTTCTCCTCGATCCACTGCGCCGCCTTTACGACATATTCGCACAAACCGTGAGGCATAAAGTAAACGACCAGCATCATGATAACGCCGTACAGGAATAGGTTCAGGCCGGACATCGTACCCGCGAAGGTGGCGGACAGGTATTCCGACAGGGGGACCAGCACGACCGCGCCGATCACGGGACCCATAACGGTGCCTTGCCCGCCGATCAGGGCGATCAGGGCGATCTGTACCGCCAGGTCGTAGCCGAAAATGCGGTCCGGACCGATGTAACGGAAGTACTGGGCATAGAAAGTACCGGCTAGGGAGATCATAAAGCAGCTGATGCCCATGGCGATCAGCTTGTACTTGGTCACGTTGATGCCCAGGCTCCGCGCGGCGTCGTCGTCGCTGCGGATCGCGACCAGATAATACCCGAGCTTGCTTCTGGACATTTTCCAGGTGACAAAAACGCCGATGGCCAGCAGGATAAACGCAACATAGTAGTAGCCCAGCTTGCTGCGGAACTCATACATAACGGCCTGATAGCCCGTCTGGGTCAGCGACCAGCCGGAGCCGCCCTTGAGCGGGATTGGGCCGAGGTTTTCCGTGTTCAGGACAAAGGTGCCGAATATTTCGCAGATCGCGATGGAGGCGAGCGTGAAATACGGACCCTTGAGGCGGAAAGTCGGATAGCTGATGACAACGCCGATCAGCATGGCGACCGCCGCGCCGATCAGCATGCCGATCCAGGGGGAAACACCCTTGGTTTCCAGGAGGATCGTAGAGATATAGCCGCCGATGCCCATGTAAACCGAATGGCCGAGCGACATCGTGCCGGCGTAGCCGCAGATCAGGTTCCAGGCGACCGCTGCAAATGCATAGAAGCAAACCAGGATCAGGATGCTCTGCATATAGGTGTTTGCCAGCAGCGGCGCGACAAGAAAGCACAGCGCTGCCAGCCAAACGAAAAATTTACCCTTAAAAATAGAATTTCCTTTATAGCTCATATCTCGCATCCCTCACTTTTTCTTGCCCAGCAAACCGTCCGGCTTGATGACCAGAACGATCAGGAAAAGGATAAACGACAGCATGGACGCCATGGTAGAGGTGATAAACTGCGCGCCGACCTGCTCGATCAGGCCGAATATCAGGCCGCCGATGATCGCGCCGGGGATGCTGCCCAGGCCGCCCAGCACAACGATCATGAACGACTTTGTGCCGAACACATTGCCGACGGAGGGGGAGACCAGGTAAAACGAGGCCATGCAGGCGCCCGCAATGGCAAGCGCCGCGGTACCCAGACCGAACGCGATGCCGTAGGTCGTATGTACATTGACGCCGCACAGCGCCGCTGCGTCACGGTTCTGGGATACCGCGCGGATTCGCTTGCCCAGTTCGGTGCGGTTGATGATGAACCACAGGATGCCCGCGACGACAAAGGCCAGCACGAAAGAGATGATGCGCGAATACTGCGTGACGAATTTTCCGTCGAACAGGCGCGCGTAATTCGAATAAGCCCAGGTGTTGAGCGTTTTATAGCGCGAGGTATAGATCATCAGGTAAAGGTTTGCGATCGCGTAGTCCAGGCCGATCGTGAACAGCATAACGCTGGTCGGTTCGAGCACGCTGGCGCGCTCGCGGATGAGCAGCGGACGGATGACAACCTTTTGCAGCAAAAAGCCGATCACAAAGAACAGGGGCGCGATGACGATCATGGCTAAAAACGGATCGACATCATACCGCGTGAACAGCTCGTAATACGCATAAGCCGAGGCCATCAGCATGGCGCCGTGCGCGAAGTTGATGATGCGCACCACGCCGAAGATGACGCTCAGGCCGACCGCGATCAGGCCGTATGCCCCTCCCAGGATCAGCCCGTGCAGAATGGACAAAAACAAATTGTTCATAACCTATTTCCTTTCCTCTGTAATTACCGCCTCGATACAGTTTGCAGAGCGTTGTAAAGGGCGTATGGCTGGAACGGGTATGCCGAAAGGATAACGCCGAAAACGGCGCAGCGGAGGGGCGGGAAGGCTTCCCGCCCCAGGCCGCCGCCGTATTGGCATGGAGCTGTTTCCGTACAGGGAAAGTCAGCGCTCGCTGAACGCGGGGATGGGGAGGACCGCCGTGCCGCCGGAGCTGTGCTCAGCCGGATAAAGGGCGACAGGCTCGCTGTTCTGGTACTGGACGATCGTGCCGCCGGTCGGGCCGCCGCCAAAGGTGTTCTGGCCTTTTTCGTCAAAGACGATGGCGCTGTAGCCGGAGAGCAGCGCGCGCTCCTCGTCGCTGTTCTGGATGTTCAGGTTAGCGATCGCGTCGCGCAGGGCCTCCGCGTCCGTGGTACCCGCGGATTCGAGCGCATAGTAGGCGACATAGGCCGCGGTCCAGCCCTGGGCGAAGAACGAACTCATTTCATAGCCGTAGGTATCCTTGCACTGCTGGGCGACTTCCTTGATCCATTCCTTGTTCTGGACGCCGGACATGTCCCAGTCCTCCTGGACGAACGTGTATTCATAGACTTCGGGGCTGACGGATTCATAGAACGCGGAGTCCTGCCAGCCGCCGCCGACCGACCAGATACCGTAGGGCAGATCAACCTGGTTGGCGTACATTGCATTGGCGAATACGATGGCGTCATCGGTATAGAACGAAACGTTGCACACGTCCGCGCCGGATTCCTTGATCTTGAGCACTTGGGAGGTCATGTCCGCCTGGCCGTTGGTCACAGGCTCGTCAAGCACGCAAGTCCAGCCGCGCTCGTCTGCCAGCTCTTTCCAGATGCGGGCGTTATCCGAACCCCAGTCTGTGTTTTCATAAATCAGAGCGTAGGTCAGGGTATCCAGATTATATTCCTTACACACCTCGTCCAGCGCGACAATCATCTCCTGCACGTCGAACGTCGCGGTGTTGTTGATACGGTATACATAATCGTAGCCTCGCTCGGTCACGTCTGTCGCAACACCGCCCTGGGAGATAAATGGGATGGAGTATTTCTGGGCGACTTCAGATGCGGAGATACAGCAGGTGCTGTTATACGCACCGATGATTAGGGATACATCATCGTCCGTGATCAGGCGCTCGCATGCGACCGAAGCCTGGTCAGCCGCAGTCTGCGTATCCGCAACGACCAGCTCGATCTGTGCGCCGTCCATCGACTTGATGCCGCCGTTGGCATTGATCTCCTTGATCGCGGCCTCGGCTCCGTCCGCATGCTGCTGGCCGATGGTTGCGGAACCGCCGGTCAACGGCCACAGGCTGCCGATCTTGACAACGTTGCCGCCTGTGGATGGCGTGTCCTGCGCGTTGGCGTCGGAGGTGTCCGCGCCGTTCCCGCAGCCCACAAGGCTGAGGGCAAAGGTGAGGGACAGGCCCAAACTGATCAATCGCTTAACTCTTTTCATTTTTCTTCCTCCTTAGTGTGTTGGGATTTTTTATTTGCAGCAGCTACACAAAACAGCTCACTCCTTCTTCTCACCGCCTCTCTTCCGTAGCCGCCAACAAATATTTCAAACCTATTTTCCGGATGTACCCGTCAAAGGCCTGTTCCCAGTCCTCCAGACGGTATATGTTGCTGATCAGCGGCTTGAGGCTGATCTTTTTCTGCCCCAGCAGTTCGAGCGAGCGGATCCACCACTCGGTTTTTTGGGCATAGGTTCCGTAAACGGTCAACTCCTTGAGCGTGATCAGGTTCATATCCAACGTGGTGGGCTTGCCCGTCAGGCCGACTTGCACATACCGGCCGCCCTTGCGCACGGCGCGCAGACCCATCTGGATCGCAGGGCCGGCGCCGGAGCAGTCGAACACGACATCCGGCCCGTAGGGCGGGCAAAGCGCGGCGATCCGATCCTCCGCATCCGGCCGGTCGGAAAAGACCGCGGCGCAGGCGCCAAGCTCTTTGGCCAGCTCCAGCCGCTCGGCGTCCACTTGGGTGCCGGCTATCACGACCCGCGCGCCCGCGCTGGCTGCGAGCTGCAGGCACATCAGGCCGATCGCGCCCGGGCCGGTGATCAGCACCTTGTCACCCGGCCGTAGGCCGCCGAACTCCAACACGCCCTGCGCGCAGCAGGCGAGCGGCTCGGTCATGGCGGCCTCCTCCATGCTGACGCCCTGCGGGATGCGGTGCAGGTTTTTCGCTGGCACCACCACAAGCTCTGCCATCGCGCCGTTGACCGCGCTGCCGATGGACTGCTTTTCTGGACACAGGTTTTTGTGGCCGGTCTGGCAATAGGGGCAGACGCCGCAGGTGTGGTAATAGGTTTCGCTCACGACCCGCTGCCCGATCCAGGCGGGATCGACGCCCGCGCCGACGGATTCCACCACACCGGACAACTCATGCCCCATCGTTACGGGCGGGTTGGTGGGGTAGCCCCCGTCGCCGCTGAAAATATGGATATCCGTGCCGCAGATGCCGCAGTAGGAGACGCGGATGCGGACCTGGCCGGCTTGGGGGAGCGGTGGCTCGACCTCCATCAGCCGGACCTTTTTCGCCCCGCTTTCGTAATTGACGACTGCTTTCATGGTTCCACTCCTTGCTCTCCGTTCGGGTACAGCAGGATCTTGATGCCCTTGCTGCCTTGCATTTCCTCAAAGCCGCGCTGCCAGTCTTCCAGATCGTAGCGGCTGGTGATCAGATGGTCGACCTGCACCTTGCCGCTGGCCATCAGCTCGATCGCCATTTCCCAGTTGTGGTACTGGTGGCCGAACGTGCCGACAATTTGTAGCTCCTTTGCGGTCAGCAGGGAGTAATCGATGGTCAGCTCGGGCTTGGTCAGGCCGAGCTGGATGAACGTGCCGGCCTTTTTGACTGCCTTCATGGCCTGCCGTATCGCAGGCTCCGCACCGGTGCAGTCCACGGCGACGTCAAAGCCCCTGCCGCCAGTCAGCTCCTGCATCGCTTCGTCGGTCAGTCGGGTCAGTGTCACGTCGATACCGGCGCGTCGGGCGGCATCTAGCCGTTCCTGATCCTGCGGCAGACCGACGAGCACGGTTTTCGCGCCGCACGAGCGGGCGGCCTGCGCCACAAGCTGTCCGATCGCGCCCGGCCCCATGACCAGCACGCGGTCGGCAGCGGTAAGCGCCGTATGGTCGAGCAGGCCGTGCAGCGCAACGGCGAACGGCTCGCACAGAGCGGCCTTGTCAAAGTCCAGGCTGTCCGGTATCTTGTGGACAATGCCCTGCCGCACAGCGATGTATTCCGCCATGGCGCCGTTGACGCCGTAGCCGATGGAAAGCCGCCTGTCGCACATCAGTTCCCGACCGCTGCGGCAATAAGCGCATTTCCCGCAGACGACCTGTGCGGTCTCGCTGACCACGCGGTCGCCCGGCTGCAGACCGGTGACGTTGCGGCCAAGCCCAACGACCACGCCGGAATACTCGTGGCCCAGGATGACGGGCGGGTTGCTCCAGGTGGTGCCGTGCCATATCTTGATATCCGTGCCGCAGATACCCGCCGCGGCCACGCGGATGAGGACCTCGTCCGGCCCCGGTACGGGGCGCTCGGTTTCGCGCAGCGCGACATGGCCCGCGCCGGACTCCCATTTCATCAATGCTTTCATGCTTCTGTTCCCCTTTTGCTGTCCAGCCGTTTTTTGCAGGGATCTTATATAAAAGATAGAGAAGCAACTCCTGTGCCAACTGTACCGTCGCTCCGAAAAAACCCGCTTTTTTACAGAAGGCCGGATTGCCGCCCGGCGTGGGAAAACAGGGACGCATCCGACCCGCAATCGACGGGACGGGCTTCATGCGGTTTGTGCAATATATATAATAATATTTGTATTATTCTGTGCATTTTTATTTTATGTGACAACGAAGTGGCACATGTGACAGGAAAGGGAAGGAAGCAATTGCTGAAAAAGGAATACTTTGCCGTGCGGGGCGCGGTTTTGCAGCGGTTTTTCGAAAGTGTGTCACACTTTTGTCACATAGGGACACACAGCGTCCCAGTCGGCCGGGGACAGCGGGAGGGAAACGGCGGAATTTATTTTTTTCGTGCAAAATTCTGGTTTTGGTGTATAATAATGACACACTGAAACGCAATGCTTTGAAAGGAGGAGCCTTTGTTGATTGCAGAAGCGAAACGCGAGCAGATGGAACGGGCCAGATATCAATTTTTTCACAGCGGGGCGGAAGACTACAGCGTGTTTCCCAAAGTGGTTTATGATTCCTGGAAGCGTTCGCTGGCCTATGGGCTTGATCCGGAGAAGCAATCCGTTAAAAGGCTCGCGCCGGAGGAGCTGGAGGCCCGCCGCCGGAAAAACGCGGTGCTGATGGAGGTTGCCACCTCCTTTATGGAGTTCCTGCATACCCTGGTCAAGGGATCGGGCTTTGTACTTCTCCTGTCGGACAGCGACGGGTATATCCTGAAGCTGATCGGGGATAAGGACGCGGTGGCTGACATCCAGTCAAAGGAAAACCCGCTGGTGGAAGGGGCGTGCCGGCATGAATCGGTGTTCGGCACGGGCGGGATCGGCACGCCGATGGCGATTCGGAAGCCCGTCCAGCTTGCCTCCTACGAGATGTTTTATCCGTCCGAGCATGAGTTTACTGGAATCGGCGCGCCGCTGATCGACGCGGACGGCCGGCTGTGGGGCGCGATCTGCATGTCGGGCGCCTGGAATCAGACGCACCCGCACACGCTGGGGCTGGTGGCTGCGGCAAGCTACGCGATCATGCGGCAGTTTTCGCTGCAAAGGCTGTACAACCGCCTTGCTGCGGCGGAAAACCAGCTTCAAACCATCATTTCGACCATCAACCAGGGCGTGTTCCTGCTGGACAGCGGCTATACCATCGTCAAAACAAACGACACCGCGCTGCAGATCCTGGGCTATACCAAGGACGAGCTGCTCCGGCAGTCCATCCTGGAAATCATGCCCTCGTTCGACTTCTTCAAGATGAAGAAAAACGTATATGACCGCGATTTGACGGTGCAGGGCAAATACGGCACAATCCGCGCGTTTGTCACGATACAGATGGTACAGAACGCCGCCTCAAGCGATGGCTCGGGCCTGTTGATCACCTTCCGGCAGAGTCCGGAGGTGCGCAAATTTGTCACAAAATATATCGGCGCGACCGCCTCGTTCAACTTTGACGACATCATCGGGCAGTCCTCCGCCATCACAACCGCCAAGGCATACGCCCAGATCGCAAGCACCAACTCCGCGAACGTGCTGCTGCTCGGGGAGAGCGGTACGGGAAAGGAACTGTTCGCGCAGTCGATCCACAACAGTAGCGAATTCGCCTGCGGGCCGTTTGTGGCGGTGAACTGCGGCGCGATACCCAAGAGCCTGGTCGAGAGCGAGCTGTTCGGCTACGAGTCGGGCGCGTTCACCGGCGCGAAGCGCGAGGGCAGCGCCGGCAAATTCGAGCTGGCCAACAACGGCACGATCTTTCTGGACGAGATCGGCGATATGCCTTACGAGGTGCAGGTCCACCTGCTGCGCATCCTGCAGACGCGCGAGGTGACGCGCGTCGGGGGGAAGAAGCCGATCCCGCTCAATATCCGCATCATTGCGGGTACCAATGTGGACCTGCAGCAGGCGATTGAGGAAAAGACCTTCCGCAGCGACCTGTATTACCGTCTGAACGTCCTTTCCCTCCAGATACCGACGCTGCGCGAGCGGCAGGAGGATATCCCGATACTTACAGATTATTTCATCCGCAAATACCAGCCGGCGGGCAAGGCGCAGATACGCGGCGTTACAGACGAGGTGATGCGGCTCTTCCTGGAATACCCATGGCCGGGTAATATCCGCGAGCTGGAAAATACGGTCGAGCGCGCCTGCCTGCTGACGACCGATGTGTATATCCGGCCGGAGCATATCACGGCGTCGGTGCTGCGTTACCGCGCGCCGGCCGCGCCTGCACCGGCGGTAAACGAGCCGGCGCGCGGCACGATCCACGATGCGGAACGGGAGCTGATCCTCAAACAGCTCAACGAGTCGCGCGGCAACGTCAAAAACGCGGCGGCGCGTCTGGGCATTAGCCGGAGGACGCTGTACCGCAAAATGCAGAAGCTGGAGATCGATTACCAGCACCTGCGCCGGCGGGAATGACAGGGGAAAATGATGCGGGGAGCCCTCCGCTTGCAGCCGCAAGCGGAGGGCTCCCCGGTTTTTGTATGGATACGCTGGGCCTGCCGACAGGTTGACAATAAGAAAGAGTTAAAAGGAAGAGATATATAGCACAATTGAATCAAGGAGAAAGCAGGCCCAGGGTATCGAAAGAGAAAGAAAAGGAGATTGTCGGGAATGAAAGGGATTACAGCCGCGCCTGATAGATCGCGGTGATATCCTCCAGAGTCAGGGGGACATAGTTGTTTTTCAGCAGCCGCTGCTGATTGTCGATGGTGCTTTGGGCAAAGACAGGGATGTCCTCCCGGGTGACGCCGTAATCCGCCATGCGCTTCCGTTCCAGCACCCTGGACAGCAGGCATTCCAGCAGGTCGATGCCAGTGTCTCCCTCAAGCTCTGCGCCGCTGCCGGCCGCGGCAATCGTATTCTGCAGGAAATGGTCCAGCGTGCGGATTTTTCCGTCCGGCTTCTTTTCCTGGTATTTGCGCAGGACGTCGGTAAAGAACTGGTAGTTGCTTTCGCCATGCGCCACATGGTATTTGCCGCCCAGGGCGTAGCTCATCGCGTGGACTGCGGCGCAGCCGCTGTTGCTGAACGCGATGCCCGCGTAATTGCTGGCGCGCAGGTATTCCGCGCTGCTCTGGAAGCGCGCGTGCTGCCCGCGCTCGGCGATCTGGCAGTAGCCGCGCAGGATATCCTGCATGGCCTGCAGGGAGTACATCTCGGTATACGGAGTTGCGCTGGGGCTGAGGTAGGACTCGACCGCGTGGATGAGCGCGTCGATCGAACTGGTGGCAAACACGCTGTACGGCAGGCTTTGCAGGAATTCCGGAATGAGCACGGCGTGGTCGGCGAACATGGCGGGGGAGACAAGCCCTTGCTTGGTACCCAGCCTGGTGCGGTTGAGGATGGAGATATTGGTCACCTCGCTGCCGGTGCCGCAGGTCGTCGGGATGATGATGAGCCGGCGCGCCTTGGTCAGGCCCACCATATTGTCGTACAGTTCGTCCACCGTTGCGCCGCCGCCGAGGACCAGAACCTTGGCGATATCGATGACCGTGCCGCCGCCGATCGCGATCACACGGTCGTAATTTCCCTTGGCGGCTTCGTCCAGGATGGCCTGCGTCATGGTGTCGGTCGGCTCGCCCAGGCCGAATTTCTCTTGATAGATCCGGCCGCAAGGAAGCTCCAGCTTCTCGATAAAGGGCTTGTAAATGTATTCGTTGGTCAGGATCAGGTCGGACGCACACAGCGTAAATTCCTCCGCAAAGTCTTTGAACGTATCAAACTGGTGGATTTCCGGCCCAATGTAAAGCTGTTTCATAGTATCCTTCCTTTCTTTTCTTTCGCGTCCGGAGCGCTGGACGCGGCTGCAGTTGCGTGGTTCAGAAGTCAAAATCCTCGTAAAAGGTATATTGGATAGCGTCCGCGTTCGGCGCATAGAAGCAGACCATGTGCAGCGGGATATCGCCGGTGTTCCATACCATATGCGGCACGCCCTGCGGGAACAGCACCAGGGTTCCGGGCTCCAGCCCCATGACCTTGTCGCCGACCTTGACCTTTCCCGTTCCGGAAAGCACATAAACGGTCTCCTCGCCGTTGTCATGCGCGTGAGCGGGCTTGGCCTTGGCGCCCGGGTCATAGCTGACCGTGCAGATCGAGCTGTAACTCCCGCCGGTCTTTTCCGGTGTGTGCAGCCAATAGACTTGGCGGCCGTCAAAGACCTTTTTTTCTCCGTCCCGTTCGTGGATGCAAAGATTCATGCAAAACATCTCCCATCTGAAAAATTTATCGTCCCATCACGTAGGCGAACATATTATACTGATTTGTGCAGCAAAAACGGTGCCATCCAAGCGGAACGCGGGAAAAATATCAGGTGTGCGCGGCGTTTTTTCAAGTTTTCAAGCGGGACCGGACGGTCCCTCCCGCCGCGCGAACGCGGAGGGGATGCACATTTCCTGCCGGTATTTCGCGACCGTGCGGCGGGAGATATAGATGCCCTGCTCCTCCAGCAGGGCGGAGAGCTTCTGGTCGCTGTATGGGGCGTCGGTCGGCTCGCGCTGGATCAACCCACGGATGCGGGCGCGCACATCCTGGGCGTTCGCGCTGACACCCTCGGCGGACACCTCCTGAGAAAACAGGCCGCGCAGCGCGAGCGTGCCGTGCGTCGGCGTTTCGATGTATTTCCCTTTCACGGCGCGGGAAACCGTGGACGGGTGGACCTGAAGCTGCGCCGCCAGCTGGCTCATGGTCATCGGCGCGAGCGGGCCGCGTCCGTCCAGCCACGGGCGTTGGCGCGCGATGACTGCGCGGATCAGCCGCAGGAGGGTTTCGCGGCGCTGAGCGAGAGCGCTGATAATCAGACGGGCGCGGTCGAGCGACTGCTTCAGGTAGGTGTGCAGCTCGGGGGACTGGGCCTGCTGATAGAGCGCCGCGTAGTAGGGGCTGACGCAGTAGGTGTCGGCCGTGCGGTCGTTGAGCAGGATCTCCCAGCTGCCGTCGGTTTTGCGCAGCGTGATATCCGGCATAAGGTAGGGCGCGTCCCCGCCCACAAGTCCGTTCAGCGGATGGGGGGAAAGCTCCTTCAGGAGGTCGATATAACGGGCGAGCGCTTTGCGGGGCAGATGCAGCTCGTCGGCAATCTTGGCGTAATAGCCGGAGGCGATCTCGCTCAGATACCGCAGGATGATGCTGCGCAGCGTGTCGTCAAGCAGACCGCGTGCCTGCGCCTGCCGGAGTAGACAGTGCGCGGCGTCCGCTGCGAAGATGCCGGGCGGATCAAGGCCGCGCAGGACCTCCAGGCAATGCGCCGCGGTGTCGGCGGGCATACCTGTGGACTGGTAGAACTCCGCAAGCGGCGTGCGGAACAGTCCATCGTCGTCTGCCCAGTCCAGCAAAAGCAGAAAATCCCCGGCGTGGGCGCGGAAAGACGGATGCCGCTGCAGTTGGTCGAGGATATGCAGCTTCCACTGCTCCTCGTCGGTGTACAGGCCGCAGGAGGCCTCGTAGGAAAGCGGCTCCGCAGCGGGGGCGGTGCCTGTCCTCCAGCTGCTTTTCCACTCGAGCGCGGGGTTCTCTGTGAATTCCTCCTGCAGGAATTTCTCCAGCTCCTGGGCGGTCAGCTCGAGCATTTTCAGCGATTGCAGCTGCTGCTGGGACAGGATCATGTTTTGCGTCTGCTGCTGAACAGGGTGGTTTGCAAAGACGTCCATCTGGTTCTTCCTCTCTGTCTTCGGTCTGTGCGTTGAGGGGCTTTGCTTGGCGAGCAGTAAGCGCAACGGCACAAAAAAGTATAAAGCAAAACCCATGCCAACTTCTGGCATGGGTTTTGCTTGGCGAGAGGATGAGGCTGTGGACGCGTCCGGCACGTCAGCGCGCGGCAGGGATGCGCTGCGCCGGCGGGCAGAAAAAAGCCTGCAGCCATATGGCTGCAGGCTTTGAGGACGATGGTGCCGCCAGCCGGAATCGAACCGGCACAGTATCGCTACCGGAGGATTTTAAGTGTTCATATATATTTTTTATAATCCTTTAGGCCACATTATTAAGGCTTATTTCGCGTTATTTGTTCTGAATTTTATAATTTTTTGAAGAAAGCAGATTGTTCGCAATTGCAGATTTGTTGGCAGAATGTTGGCAACAAGAAAAGCCCCATACCTTGTTGATCAAAAATAAAGGAGTTTTCGTTATGAAGATACTTTATACATATCATGATTTAGGTGGAGATGCAATCAAGCAGTTTTTACAAACGCTACACCCAAAGCAACAGGAACGACTGCTATGGTTTATCACAATGCTGCTGTTGCCGCACGATACGATAGGAAAACCACCGGTCAAACATTTCCAAATGGATAGATACCGGCGGCTATTTGAATTGCGGGACAAATACAAGACGACCTTGAGCCGTGTTATTTTCACCTATGATTCCAAGGGGAATGTGATTATACTGGAAGCGTTTATCAAAAACCACAAACGGAAAACGGATGCAGCACTTGAAACTGCACTGGCAAAACTGCGTCGAATCGAACACGATCCGGCGCAGTTTCTTTTGAAAATTGATACACCCAATTTGGTTAAACAAATTGTATAGGAGGCGTTCGACAATGTACCTGCTTATTCACAGGCAACGTCCGCCGCCTGTTCGATAACGTGTTATATATTCTATAGGAAGGCAAGGTCGCTTCTCTTTATCCTGTGAAATCTTTGCAGGGAAGCCGCCGTATGATGTAAAAGCGGCTTCCCTTGCAATTGACAACATTTCGGTTCAAAATAATTTGGTTGACAGCATCGCGCACTCGCTGTAAAGTAAAGATACAGGAATGGAAAGCGAAGGTGAAATCTTATGAAGACCAGTCTTGCAGCTTTACTTTGTACAGCGACATTTATTGCCGGTACAGTGCCTTTCGCCAGTGCGGCTGATACGGTAATTGCCACCCCTACCCGTGACATGGGCCAGACGGTCTACGTTGATGGCACCCGCGTCTATCCCACAGGGTACAATATAGCGGACAACAATTATTTCAAACTGCGCGATATTGGTACGCTTGTGGGCTTCGGCGTGGAGTGGAACGGCGAGACGCAGACCGTAGAGATCAGCACGGAGCGCACGGCCCCCAGCACGGCGGGCATTAAGGACGAGGCTGTAAGCGGCGCGTCTGCCAAGGTGACGGATCAGAAAATCACCATAGATGGCAAGCAGGCCAGCATGACGGCCTACCAGATCAGCGGAAACAACTATGTGAAGCTGCAGGATATCGGCAAGCAGATCGATTTTGGCGTATCATATGACGCGGCTACGGAGAGTGTCCGTATCGACACGGATGCGCTGTACACGGAAAGCACAACGCCTGTCAGTGGCAGCGCCATTACGAAGTGGAACAAAACCATGTCAGAATTCAATCAGGCCATGATAGACTGCAACTGGCGGCCTGAAAAATATCTTGAGACGGCAAAAAAATATGCGCCGGTCATCACGGGTAAAGCGAACAGCACGGTAGAGGACGTTATTGCTGCGCTGGACGCCATGAAAGGCGCGCCGGTGGACGCGGTTTCGTTCGAAGATGACCGTACGGTAAACCACTTTTGGGCAGATGAGCTGCGTAAGGTGCTGGGTGAAGGCATATCCGATAACGGAAATGCTGAGAACGATAGCTCTGGTGAAACAGTAGGCACCAATACGCTGGAAGAGTACGCACAGGAAGTCATCCGTTTAACGAATGAGGAACGTGCAAAAGCTGGACTACCTGCATTGAAGGTGAACGATAAACTCATGCAGGCTGCTGCTATCCGTGCCAATGAGTTGACAAAACAATTTGCACATCTCAGACCGAACGGAGATGAGATCTATTCCGTATTTGGCGAAGTAGGATATGACTTGGAGATGAAGTTGGCAGGTGAAGTAGCTGCCTATGGGCAGAAAACTCCTCAAACCGTAGTAAATGCGTGGATGCAATCTCAAGGTCATAGAGATTGGCTTTTGAGCGAAGAATGTGTCGAAGTCGGTGCGGGTATTGCCATATCGTCTGACGGAACATTTTATTGGACACAGATTTTTGCAGGAGCATAAATTTTTAAAGGAGCGATTAGATTCACCTAATTGCTCCTTCTTTTTATCCAGACTATGAAATAAGTAAATCGTCATCAGCGCGCGCCGTCTTTCTCTTGAAAGGCGGCTTTTTTATTTCAATACGAGGAGGCAAACTATGATAAAGGATATTTTCAGACGGGTAACCGCAGGCGCATTGTCCGTCCTTACCCTGTTTACCACCGTGCCGTTTTCCGGCGCGGCAGACGGCGGGATCATACCGCTGGCAGAGGAGGACAACGAGGCGTCCAGCATTGAGATCAATGTAGGCGAGGTGTACACTATCGCGGACAGAGGCGTGCAAAAGGCATGGTTCCAGCAGAACGGCGCGCCGCGCAACGTCTGGCCTATGTTCACGGAAGCGTCAGACGGTACGGAGATCCGCGCATACTGCGCAGACCACAGTAAGGGCAACCCCGGCATGGGCGGTATGCCGTATACCGTCACCAGCCGCATATCGGATATGCATGTGTACGGAGTGGCCGTGCGCAGTGATTCGCGCATGTCGCTTAATGAATTCATTTCCACGGTGGGCAGCCCCCTTACGAATGAAAACTTTACAGCGGATATGTATTTCAGTGCGTCGCAGGCGGCCATGTGGGCGGCGCTGGGAGATGCGCAGATCGCGGCTAACAGCAGCTACGGCGTGAATTACGTCAGCTCCACGTCACTGGGCTACCGTGCCAGCGGCAAAACGCTCAGCGCCAGCAGCACCTCGGAAGCGCTTACCCTTTATGCCGCTATCGAAATGCTGAAATACGGCAACGAGTTCTATGGCGTATGGGGGCCAAATGGCAAAGGGCATGCGCCGTGGGTGGGCGCAACCATCAACTACACGCCCGGCAACACGGAGTACGCGCCCGCCGCACAAAAGACCGGCTCAGTAGATTTGCCGCAGGGTATTGTAAACTCTGGTGTATTTGCAGAAAAGGAAATAGACGGACAGGACTACATGGTGCTGCCTATGGCGGCGGCGTCCGCTACGTTCGTGCGCGGCAATCAGATCTTCGTCCGTGCGGACAACGTACCGTCCGGTGCGTTTCTCATGGACAGCCAGGGCAACAAGAGCTATGACGAAAGCGGGGCGCAGCGCCTTACGCTGAAGAATGTGCAGAAAAACAATGACCTGTACAAGAACGGCAACGATACAGCCTATGGTGAAACCTTCCTGTTCTGTATCCCCAAGGCCACAGCGGAGCAGATGGATGAAGCCAGCACGCCCCTGGAAACCCAACTCTTTGTCAGCATGAATGCAGACCGTTATAATGTGTACGCAGCCAGCACAACCAGTTCAGGTGTGCAGCCGGTTATCATGGTAGAACCGGCGGTACAGAAATTGAGTGCAAACATTGGGTTTTCTTCTGAAGGGGTATTACCACAAAGCGTCGACCTAAAAATACTTAAAACAGATGAAAACGGCGCAGGCTTAAAGGGCTGTACATTCCAAATCGCTTATGGTTCTGAACAAAAAGAGGGGACGACAGATGGAAATGGAGAAGTCCGCTTTCGAAACCTTCCTCTTAACACTGATGTCACAATCAAGGAAACCGAAGCACCGGAGGGCTATACCCTGCTGCCGGATAAAGTGGTAAACACTGGCTCCACTGGCGGCAAAACCGTTGAAGTGACACTGGCCAACAGTGATGACCACGTTTTCAAGGTGCATAAGACCAGTTCGGCGGACGGGCGGAACCTGATGGGCGCAAAGTTTGAGGTTAAGGGCATAGATAACGATTTTGTCAATACCTACGTAACGGACGCGCTGGGCGAGTTCACCATCCAGGGCAGGGACCTGCCCACCGGTTCTTTCGAGGTGTATGAGATCGCAGCGCCGGAGGGCTTTGCAACAGACGGTGCGGATATCCAGACTTTCAGCTGGGACAATACCCGCGATATTACCCTGTCTTTCCAAAATGCCCCGCTGCCCGGCATCGAAATTTACAAGTATGACAAGGACAGCAAGGAGCCGCTGGCCGGCGCTACCTTTGAGATCCGCAGGGATGGCCAGGTGCTGCAGACCGTCAAGACAGACGTGAACGGCTATGCCAAGGTGTACAACCTCCCCAAGGGCTTTTATCAGGTGGTCGAGGTCGAGCCGCCGCAGGGCTACCTGAAGGACGAAGTGGAACACGAGGTCTACATAGACCCCTCCGCAGACCCGACGCAGATCGTCCGCGAGGTCAATGTGCCGAACACGAAGAAGCTGTCCATCCGTATCATCAAGCAGGACAAGGACACTAAGGTCCCCCTGCAGGGCTGGAAGTTTGACGTATACTACAACGACGCCAAGCTCACCTCCGTTACCACGGGTCAGGACGGCGAAGCGATGATCGAAAACCTCCAGCCCGGTACATACCGCGTTGTTGAGGTGGACGGTGATAAGGAGCATTACAACCTGGACGCGCCGGAACAGACCATCGAACTTGCCAGAGATCAGGCCGAGATCCCCACGCTGATTTTCCAGAATACCATCAAGAAGCACTTCGGTATCTACAAGATCGATGAGGAAACACGGGAGCCGATTCAGGGCGTTACCTTTGAGATCTGGAAGGACGGCAGGCTGCTGGGCAACTACACCACGGACGAGCATGGCCGCATCTGGCTCCCGTATGCAGAGCCGGGGACATATCAGGCAAAGGAGATCGTGACAGACCCGCGCTATGTCCTCAACGAAACGACGTTTACCATCGAGAACAACAGTGAATACCCCACGTTCTTCACCATCCCCAACACCCGCAAAAAGGATATTATCGTAAAGAAGATCGACCTTGATACGGGAAAGCCCATGCAGGGCGTTGTATTTGAGGGCTTCAAGGACGGCAGGAGCATCGGCATGTTCACGACCGGACCGGACGGCACGTTCACCATTGACTATGCAGACCCCGGCACATATAAGTTTGTGGAAAGGCACACGCTTGCCGGTTATGAACTGAGTACACAGGTGCTGGAGGGCGAGCATACCACAGACCGCGACCTTGTGCTGACGCTGGATAACGTCGAGCAGAAATCCTTCATTGTGAAGAAGATAGACAGTGAGACGAAAGAGCCGCTGGCAGGCGTACAGTTCAAGATCTGGCGGGATGGCATACTGCTGGGCGATTACACCACGGATGAAAATGGCCGTATTGAGATTAAAAATGCGCCCGCAGGCACTTACAAGGTGCAGGAAGCCAAAACCTTGAAGGAGTACATCCTGAATGATGAGGTGCTGGAGATCGAGCACACGACGGCCAAGGACACCGAGCTGACGGTTGAGAACACCAGGCGCCCCGGCCTGCTGATCCAGAAGATAGACGCGGAGACGCGCAAGCCGCTGAAAGACGCGGTGTTCCAGCTCAAAAAGGCAAACGGTGATATGGTCAAGGAGGATGTCATCACCGGAGAGGACGGTACGGCGTTTATTGAGGGTCTGGAAGCCGGTGATTATATCGTGACTGAGATCACCGCACCGGGCGGCTATCTGATCGACAGCAACCCGCACCCCGTTTCACTGGAGGAGGGTAAAACCTATACCCTGACGCTTGAGAACACCAAAAAGCCCGGCCTGCTGATCAGGAAGATCGACAGCCAGACGAAGAAGCCGCTGCAGGGCGCGGTGTTCAAGATCACGCGCGGGGACGGCTCGGTTGTGCGTGAGAGCGTTACGACTGATGCGGACGGCGTCATCCACCTGCCTGAGCTGGATACTGGCACATACATCATCACGGAGGTTTCCGCGCCGGATGGCTATGCCATCGACGAGGCTCTCAAGACCGTGGAAATCCGCGCAGGCCAGACCTATGAGGTGACTTTTACCAACACGAAAAAGGGCGGTTTCACCATTAAGAAGATAGACGGGGATACCCGCCAGCCGCTCAAGAATGCCGTGTTTAAGATCACCAAGTCTAACGGCGAGTTTGTCAGGGAAGCTGAAACCGACGCAAACGGCGTTATCACACTGGACGGACTGCCGGAGGGTAGCTACATCGTGACGGAGATCAAAGCGCCGGACGGCTATATCCTGCAGGACGCGCCCAAGACTTTTGAGATCAAGGATGGCGGGAGCATGGAGCTGGTATTCACGAATAAAAAGGCATACGGTTTGCAGATCCGCAAGGTAATCAAGGGTACAAACCAGCCGCTGGACGGCTGCACATTCACGGTGGAAAAGGCAAACGGCGAGATGGCCGGCACTTACACCACGGATTCCTCCGGCCTTGTGACGGTTTCCGGTCTGGAGGACGGCGTCTATGTTGTGACCGAGGTCTCCTGCCCGGAGGGCTACCGGCTGAACGCCACCCCGCAGAACGTGATTGTAAAGTCCGGGGAGCTGGCGACCGTCACCTTTGAAAATGAAAAGCTCGCCGGCGTGCGCATTAAAAAGGTCGACGCCGTGACAGGCGAGGGTATTTACGGCGTTCGGTTCCTTATCAAGGATGAGGACAACAACCTCATCGGCGAGTACAGTACGGATCAGGACGGCTATATCGAGCTGGACGACATCCTTACGGACGGCAAGAGCGAAATCAAGCTCAAGGTCGAGGAGATCGCCGCCGCGGAGGGCTATGTGCTGGACGATACTGTGCGCACGCTCCGCGTCCGGCGCGGCGAGACGACCGAGCTTGTCATCGAGAACACCCCGATTCTCGGCCAGATCCAGGTGGTCAAGAAATCCGCGCAGGACAACCCCGTAACCAACCAGCCCAAGGGCAGTCTGCTTGAGGGCGCGGTGTTCGAAATCAACAATGCCGATACCGGCCGTGTGGTGGATACCATGACCTCGGATTCCAGAGGGATTGCCGCCTCCAACCCGCTCCCGCTGGGACGCTACTATGTGCAGGAGGTGCAGGCGCCGCGGTTTTATCAGCTGAACAACGAAAAGGTAGAGGCCAGGCTCAAGGTGGAAGGCGATGTGGTGCAGATCGAGATGTACAACGACCCGGCAAACATCCAGACCACCATTGAAAAGACCGGCAACTACACGGTAGACGCCGGCTCGAATATGCGGTATGACTTCACGAACATCGCGAATAACTCGAATGTGCCGCTGGACAACTTCTTCTGGCATGACCGCATCCCCACGGACGCGGTGCGCGCGGCCACGCTGACCACCGGTACCTACAATGCCCGCGTCTGGTATAAGATCACCTTTAAGACCAACATGAATGATTACCGGACATTGGCAGATAACCTGCTTTCGACTAACGCATACTCGTTCAAGATCGACAGCGGCTCACTCAAACTGGCGGCCGGCGAATATGTGACCGATATCCGCTTTGAGTTCGGCACCGTACCGGCTGGCTTCAAAATGACTGAGAAAGCGACGCTGCTGGTCTATGTGCCGGATTACATGGCGAATGGTTATAACATCATCAACAGGGCGGATTGCGGCGGCTCGTATCAGGGCGAGTGGGACAACGCTGCCAGCGCATGGGTGACTAAAATCTACCGCGCGCCCACATATACCAGTCCCACACTGCCGCAGACCGGATTCTGATTCTCTTCAATTTAATGCAGCTTTACTGAGATTGCAGGCGTCTGCTATAATATCTATGTTCACAAATGCAATTTGTACTTGAGGCGATAGAATGAGAAAAAGCAACAAAATCTGTCCTGGGTGCGGGCGAAAAATGAAGCAGCAGTTCATCGGCCTGCAGCACTGCAAATGCGGCATGAGCTGGAAACAGGATATAGGATTTTTTGAACGGGAGCCGGATATGGTATTCACACTTCAGCATAGCCGCCCCTGTCAAAAGCCGGGCCGCCTGATCCGGATCGAGCGGCGGGAAAAGTAAACAGGCGGATATTCTGTGGAGCGGTTCAAACGGAACCGCTCCCTTATATTTGATTGCGAGGAGATCAAACGTATGGAAAGGAAACAACTGCGGAGGCTGATTATGCCGCTGCTCGCCGCGCTGTTTATCGGAGCGGCGGGCGCAGTACAGGAAAGCGAACAGGTGCTGCTCGACGGCGACAAAGCAAGTTTTGAGCCGGTCAGCACCGAACTGGTTGAGATCAACGGAGTGCCGACACTCACTAAGACCTTCGAACTGTTACCGGAGATCGACCCGTCCTTGCTGCGCGAGGAACCGTTTTCTCAGGACGGCTACTGGTACCGTTATCAGCGGATGGACAAGGCAGACCAGGAGACGACAGACACGCAGCCGGTCCAGGAAACAATCACGGTGGACGCGCCCTCCGGAGAACTGGCGGATGTGATCGGCCAGTTCCCAGCGACACGATCATACAGCAAAGACGGCTACACCGGCGAACTGCTGCTGGACGTGCAGAGCATTCAGGTGGAGGCGACCGGATACAGCACGGTCACGGACAGCCACCCACATACGGTCACCAAAACGTATGAGCTGGCCTACAATGACCGCAGCCTTGTGCCGGAGACGGTGCAGGCAGACGGGCTGACCCTGCCGCTGACAGGCCTGAGCTGGTCTGAAACGAAAAACGTGGAGGATTCCGATGTTCCCGCGGTCTGGACGGCAACGGCAACTTACAGTAAGACCACCTATACGACCCGCGAAGTGGCGGACGGATACCGCGCCACAGCAGCCTACAGGGGCGAAGTGGGGAAAACCAGCATCGGGAGCGTGGTCTACACCGTGACCTATACGGGCAGTAAGATACCGGTCCTGCCGGGGCTGGATCCAGATATCACAGTGCTGCAAATCGCCTTCGCGGCAGGGCTGGCGGTTTTGCTCATTCTGGTGCTGATCTGGCGGTATATCCGCTGGCATACCGCCCGAGTCTACGTCTATAATGAAGAACGCCGCATCCATGACGTTGTGAGCTGCCAGTATGTGCGGGTACGGACGCCGAAGCTGCGGCTTTCAGCGTTACAGGGGCATGAGGAAACCGAGTACACGGTCATCCTGCGCCGGCGGCTCGCCAGACGGCTGGTAGGCAGGGATATCGCTATCGAGACCGGCGGCGAAGGACAGCACCATGTCGTAGAGTCCTTTGTAGGGAGCGACTACGCGTTTCAGGTGAGGATATGACAAAAGCCGCCTTATAGCGGCTTGGATTGATGGAAAGCGAAGGGATGTGATATAATCAGACCGCCAGTTAAGACGGCAGGTTGTTCCTCCGAACGGAGGTGATACCGTGGTTACTTACTCCGATCTGTTTCAGTTCGGGTTGCTGATCGTCGGCGTCATCGGCCTATGCTTTATGTATAGAAAGAAATAACCGCCCAGTGTAAACCGAGCGGCGTTTCCTCAAGCTCTAAACTTGATTAGGAACGACCGCTTGTTCGCACCAAGCAGCCGTCTTACTGGTATTTATTATACTGTTTTCACTTCAATTTGTCAAGATGGTGGTCTCAGAGCCGTCCGGATTGACGGGAAATAAACAGGTATGATATAATGCAGTTGGACAGCATTACTGTCCGGGCGCTGTAAAACAGCGGTTGGCCACTCCTTGAGAAAGGAGTGATGCTTTATGAAGAAGTTCGTAAGAACTCTGATATGGGCAATCCTGTTGCTACATATTTTCCTCATAAAAGTGCGCTAACCGCTCGGCTGGCACCAAGCGGTTAGCTTATCCATTAAGTTAGCCTAAGGGTCAACCGCTATGCAGCGCCCTTTCTTATCATTATTATAACATATCCCCCGTCTTTGTCAAGAGAGCCGCTTCGTGCGGTTTATCCCTCAAAGATGGGGATTTTTTTGCAGAAGGAGATGAGTTCGATGAAAACAACGATCAAATACGCTTTCAGAGGCGCACTGGCCTGCGGTCTGCTGATACTCAGCCTGCCGTTTGTCTCGGCGCTGGAGTACCATTACAGCGCAGACCTCTATGACGACCACTTCTACACCCCAACGTCCAGTAACCATGCGCTGGATCTGGACAGCAAGGATGATCACGGCGGCGCTGCGATCGTCGTCCCGTCGGACAGCATGGGCATGGACGCAGAACAGACCACGCCGCGCGCCGGCTCGCCCGTCATCCCCATCGGGTCGTACATAGATCCGTGGGGCAGCGCAGTGGAAAAACAGATCGCTGCGGATGAAAAGCTGAACGGTCTGGAAGGCCTGTCCTTTAACCGGCTGGAGGGCATGAGCGGCGGCTACACTGCCCAAAGCCAGCTTGTCACCACGAACGGGCATTTCGGTGCGGTGTCCATCGGCAGCCGCGGCATTTTCGCCTATGTCTACCCTGGCGCCACCTATGAGAGTATGAAAAAGGGCGCCGGCCATGTGGACGGGACGAGCGTCTGGAACGGCAACGTCGCACTGTGCGGCGTGCGCCCAGATAGGGTGTAGTTAGAAGTAGAAAAAATGGTACTACCCCGTAAGACAACACGGGAGACAACCTGCTTAACCGAAAGGCGAAAGCTAATACGGGAACATAGCACGGCAGGAAAGCGGTAAGTTGCCTAAAGGCAATTTGGCACGACTGAACCGCAATGTCAAGCGGATACGAGGATAGAACTGGATTTGTTATTGTGAGCTTCGAGTTTTCGTTAGTTCCGAACAGAGGAAAGTGCCTGAAACCTCTGACATGAGTACGTCTGTAATTGACCGCAGTACGGACGGTTGTCGAACAACTCATGAAACCTGCTGGAGAGCCAGTGGTAAAGAAGCGAAAGCATATCCGACAATCCGCATACCAACTAACTATGCTAACTGGGGATTGCCTAAACAGGAACGCCACAGGGAGGTGAGCAACGGCTATGACATTTAGTGTCTGAATATCCTGCAAGGCAACGGAGCCGCCATAGTAGTCAACGAGAGGGATAATACCCCTTACACGGCGAAGGGCGGCAGTCATTACGTGCCAAAATCGACGGCGATTAGGGAGGAACACCTCACAATGAAACCAACAATGGAGATTTTGGAGAATGTCAAACAAAACTCTGCAAGGAACAAGGACGAGGTTTTTACACGGTTATACCGATATATGCTTCGTCCAGACCTGTACTATCAGGCGAATCAAAACCTATACGCAAATAATGGAGCGTCTACCCAAGGGGTAAATGGGGACACGGCGGACGGTTTCAGCCAGGCGAAGATTGAGCGAATCATTCAAATGCTTTCGGATGAAACATATATGCCGCACCCGGCCCGCCGTACTTATATTCAAAAAGCAAACGGTAAAATGCGCCCCTTGGGAATCCCTACCTTTACGGACAAGCTGATTCAAGAGGTTCTGCGAATGATATTGGAAGCAGTGTACGAGCCAGTATTTTTGGACTGCTCGCATGGTTTTCGCCCTAATCGGAGCTGCCATACGGCTCTAAAGTCCATCAAGAAGGGCTTTAACGGCATCCGCTGGTTTGTAGAGGGAGATATCAAAGGCTGTTTTGACAACATAAACCATTCAGTATTAGTAGGTATCATTAACAATAAAATCAAAGATGCACGTCTCATCAAATTGATTTGGAAAATGTTGAAAGCAGGATATTGTGAAGATTGGCGGTATCACATGACGTACAGCGGAACGCCGCAAGGCGGAATCTGCTCGCCGATTTTTGCAAACATCTACTTACATGAACTGGATAAGTTCGTTGTCAATCTTGCCAAGGACTTTGACAAACCCAAAGAAAGAAAGTTTACACCGGAATATCAGAAGATTTCCAGTAAACTGGAATATATCCGCAAAAGGCTTAAAACCGCTGAAGATGATGAAAAGGCCGAACTTTTACGTCGACGGGAAACACTACGCAAAGAGCTGATTAAAACGCCCTGTAAATCGCAGACGGATAAGAAGCTGAAATATGTGCGCTATGCGGATGACTTTCTGATTGGTGTGAATGGCAGCAAAGAAGACTGTGCGCAAATCAAACACCAGCTATCAGAGTTTATCGCGGGAACGCTGAAAATGGAACTTAGTGAGGAAAAGACGCTTATTACCCACAGCAATCAATACGCCAGATTTTTGAACTATGATGTGCGGGTCAGGCGTGACGGGAAAATCAAACGTGGAGGGCCAGGAAAACGTGCCAAACGAACGCTGAATGGTATGGTGGAGCTCTGCGTGCCATTGAATGAAAAAATCATGCCTTTTCTGTTTGAACATAAAGTGATACGTCAGACGGAGGACGGCAGGATAAAACCGGAACGCCGAAAAACCTTGCTGCGGTGTACTGACCTGGAAATCGTGTCTGCCTACAATGCGGAACTCAGGGGAATATGCAACTACTATTCTATAGCGAGTAATTTCGGGAAATTGGATTATTTTGCGTATTTAATGGAATATAGCTGCTTGAAAACCCTTGCAGGAAAGCACAAATGCAAAACCGGGAAAATCAGGAATATGTACAAGGACGGATTAGGCGGTTGGGGCATACCATATGAGACAAAGAGCGGACGAAAACGCTGCTATTTTGCCAAATACGGTGACTGCAAAGATGCAATGAGCTTCACCGACAATATCTCAAAAGCTACCGTGCGCTTTGCGTATACTACGACAACTTTTGAGAAACGTCTGGCCGCAAAAATCTGTGAGTTATGCGGTGCAACTGACGCAGAACATTACGAAATCCACCATGTCCGCAAGGTAAAGGATCTACAGGGTAAAGAACCCTGGGAGCAAATCATGATTGCCAAGCGGCGTAAAACGATGGTGGTATGTGAAAGCTGCCACAAGCTGATTCATGGAAAAAAGTTTTGCAAGACGGAGTAATGAGGGGAAGCCGTGTACATCGAGAGGTGTACGCACGGTTTCGTGAGAGGGTGGCGCAAACCTGCCGCAGGAATGCAGTAAGGCGGTGCTTCCCTACTCTACCATAACCGCGGTTCGTGGCCGTATTTCGGTAACCTGAAATATGTGCAGGTCGGGGATGTCGTCACTTATAAGACCTCGCTCGGCGCCCGCACCTACCGCGTTACCTTTGCCGGACGCATCCTTGCAACGGATACGGACGTGCTGAACCCTACGGCAGGCAACCAGATCACCATGCTCACCTGTATCGCAAACGAACCGGCTTACCGGTTCTGCGTGATCGGACAGGAAATTCGATAGAGGAGTGATACAATGAAATTCCGCAATATAATCGCTGCCTGTGCGGCGGGGCTGCTGCTCCTGCCCACAGGCTGTGCGGACGACAAAGCAAAAATGGAGGTACCCGATACGGATACGGCGGTATTTATACAGATGGAACAGACAGGTTTGGAGGGATGGGATGACGCAGAGAATGAGACGGTACAGGATGTGCCGCTGGTGCGGCGTGATGTGGAACTCGCGTCAGGAGGTACGGCCGCCCTGTATGCACTTGATACGGGCGAGGAGCCGTCTGCCGGAACGGATGAACTCACATCGGTCAGCGCGGAGCTGGTGCTGAACAGCGCTGCTGTCCAGCTGGGCGAATACGGCACAGTGCGCGAACTGGCCGAGAGTGAGCTGTACCACTGGGCAGATGCGAGCGAATTCGACCTGATCCAGTACACCCAGCCGCTGCAGATCAACGAGACCCGATATGCAGTCCATCTGCGGTTGGAAAATGACAAAGTCGGGATGGAGCAGCTGGTGGTCTACACTGATCTGGGCGGCGTCGCCCGGGTGGACCGCCTGTGGCGCGCCATACCGGATATACAGGCGGAGGAAAGCTCGCCCGCATTTGAAAGGACCGCCGCTTATCTCATTTCAGACCAGACCTTATAATATTGGCATGAGCCGGTATGACGTTCTGTTCATACCGGCCCTTTTTACAGGGAAAGGAGAGCGAAAAACATGACCATAAAGAAACTGCGCATCCCGATTTTACTGCTGGCGTTGTGGCTGATAGCGGCGACGGTCATCCCGCAGTCCTATGCCGCGGGCGGTATGCACCGCGTCGAAGTCAAGGCGGGTACAGGCTATACGTCCAGCGCGGTCGGCGTCAACATGTGGGAGACCGGCGTGGTGAGGGACGTCACCTTTACTCCACTGGACGGGTACCGGCTTGCAGTAGTCACCGCCTATTATGATGGGCAGACCGTAAACACCACGGTTCAGGACAAGCCCGCACAGCTTATAGTGGGCGGCATGGTGCTGCCGCTCCGCCATAGCGGACGGGAGATAACCGTCACGGTGCCGGGCAACTGTACAGGAGATCTTGTTTTATCAGCATCCGTGGAAGCGGTCTCCTGCCACATGGATGTAAGCGCAGACAGCGGCATCGAGGCCAGCGGCGGGGGGACATACGGCATCGGCAAGACGGTTACGATCACCGCCGCGCCATCTGGAGAAGCCGAGATCACCCGAGTACAGGTGATGCGCACGGATGCGGGACAGGCAAACACGGCCGATCTGGCCGATGGTGCTGTCCAGATCGGGGATAAAACCTATCCGTTTTCCGTGACGGGCGGCAAGGTTACGATGATGCTGACCGCAGGAGAAAGCCTTGGCATCCACTTTTTCAGCAACGGTAAGCAGGGCGAACAGCCGCTCACCGTCCGCGTCAGCGGCGATAAGGGCGTGGACGTGGACAGAAGCCGTGTCAAGGTGCGGCGCGGGAACGATGCAAACATTATTGCAGATGCCGGACGCGGCTATGAGATCACCGAGATACGGCTGGACGATGGAGTGCAGTCCGCTGCGGGATATGTATCTGAGGGCCGTATCTGGCTGGGCGGCAAGGTGTACCGCATAGACAGGGACGGCGGCCGCGTGACGCTGTGCCTTACCGATGTGCAAACCGATATGGAGGCGTACTTTATCTCCGAGCTGGACGAAGAGCACATCCCTATTACCACCTCGGAAGGCACGGGCGTGGACATTGACAGGGATTGCGGCAGCACGGTTCCCAAGGGTACGGATGTGCGCTTTACCATTTCGGCCAAGACAAACTACCGCCTCAGCCGTATCACGCTTTCCGTGGACGGCACCAGCCGTACGGTGGATGCGGACGAGGACGAGATTAGTGTGGATGGAATAGACTACCAACTGCAGCAGAGCGGCGAGGATGTTATTCTGTGTGTGGATGATGTTTATGCACCGGTCAAGGTCTCTGCTACTGCCTCTAAGCTGACCACTTACTACGATCATTCGATCACTATCGGCAAGACACCGAATTGTACCGTATCGGCCTCCCGCACGGGTGTGAACGACGGCGGCTCGGCGACGTATACGGTTTCGCCGGACAAAGGTTATACGCTGGATACCGTCACGCTGCGCGTGGGCAGCCGGCAGGAGACTGCCCATGTTGATGAGGACAGCAGTATTAGAGTTGGGGGCAAGTCATACCCTATGTCTCTGTCCAATCAGGGCGTCCTCAAGATAACAGTAAGCAATATCCGTGACGATGTGCAGCTCAGTGCCTGTGCGGTACGCGAAAGCAGCGGCACATTGTATTTGCGCAGCGGTATCACCGCGCCGTATTTTGAAGGTATGGGAAACTACCGGTTCTGTCCGGAGGACACCCTGACCCGCGCGGAAGCGGCCGTGATGCTTGCACGGCTAACCAACTACTCCAGCCTGATAGACTATCCGGCCTGCGGCACGGCGGATGTGCCGGTAAACGGCTGGTACGCCCACGAAGTGGATGCATTCTATGATGCAGGGGTAGAGACCGCGCCGTATTTCCGGCCGGACGCGCCCATTTCCTGTGCGGAGCTGGCCGTGTGGCTGTACCGCCTGAGCGGATCCCCACGGGTGGCGGCCGGCACGATGGCGTTTCCAGATGTCCCCAGTTATGGGGAGACACATGATGCGGTGGCATACGGCCAGATGCACGGCTGGATCGACGGTTATAAGGACGGGATGTTCAGACCGGACGCGTCCATCACCCGTGCGGAAGCGGCCAAGCTCATTAACCGTGTGACCAGCCGGCCGCTGCGTGTGCAGTCTATCCAGACCAGATTTGCGGATGTGCCTGCCTCGCACTGGGCGTTTTGGGATATCATCAGTGCGGCAAACCAGGTCTGATGGAAAAGGGCAGCAAAAAGGGAGACCGTGGTCTCCCTTACTGCTTCAGGCATGCATCTATCACATGCTGCGCCCGCTCCAGGATCTCGCGCCGCCATTCCGCCTGCGCGGGATTTTCGTTGACATAGGCGCTATTGTATGCGTGCTGCGCGGCCTGCTTCAGGTCGCGGCTGCGCTCCCCTGCTTCCAGCCGGCGTTCAGCGGCCTCCAGCTCGGTAAGCGCGCTTGCCAGATTACCATCGGTCCATGCCATTTTCATCACACCTCTTACCTTGTATTGCTTTGCCTATTATAGCAGGGCTGTACAGGCCAGTCAACCAAAGGAGGAATTTCCCATTGAATCAAAATAAACTGCAAAAGGCGCGTCCCGCCCTCGGATGGATAGAACGCGCCTTCTTATTTTACCGTATCGCGCTGGTGCTGCCTGTCATCGCCGCGGTCCTGATCCCGCAGGCTTTTGCTGTGGAAGACATGTGGACGGCGGCGGACCGCATCATCAAGGACGTGTATTCCAAGATCGCCGCCATTTCAACCGTACTCGCCGGCCTGATGAGCGCGGTGGCGGTCATCGGCGCCAAAATGAGCGGCACGCAGCAAAAGGCTGACAGCGCGTGGGAGTGGCTCAAAAGAGTCTGGCTCGCCTGGGTCATCATCAACGGCATCGGCGCGTTCATCGCCTACGTCCGCCCGCTTTTTGACGGGCTGGCGACGCTGGAATGACCGTTATCGCAGCAGCTTCGGATAATCCGTCCGGCCGTCTACGATACGGTATACATAGACCGTTTGGCCGATTACTTTGTAGATGCAGACATAATTGCCGCAGATCAGCTTTCGATACTGATGCTGCGCTAAAAAAGCATCCGGATGCAGAGCACCCATGTATGGCTGCTCTGCAAGAAGTGAGATGGTATCAAGCAGTCTGTCCGTGATCTCTTCTGCGGATCTCGACCCAACCAGCATCAAATGCAGATCCGAGATACGGTCAATATCCTCCCATGCAGGGGTAAGGATCACTAGCTGTGTGTGTCAGGCATTGCGATACTTCTCCTTCAGCATTTTGCGGACTTCATCAACCGAATAGGTGGGTTCGCCGCTGAGCCTGGAGAATTCCGCTTCAAGGATAGCCGCACGGTGCTTTAGAACTTGTTCACGGTTTTCCAATGCATCTACGCTCATCAGGACGATATCGCCTTCCCCGTTTTTGGTGATATAGATCGGCTCCTGGTTTTCGTGCGCGAGAGTAGAGATCGTATTATAGCCATTTCGAAGGACGGTAGAGGACTTGATCTTCATTGCAGCTGCCTCCATAAATTATGACATTATTATAGGATAATTCTGCTATATTCGCAAGAGCAAAAGTAATATGCAAAATACAGCCCAACCTCTGTTGGACGCTTGAAAAACGGCTTGATCCTTGGTAAAATGATGTTATTTTGAGGAGGATATCTCTAATGGAACGTGATAAGATGCAACTTTTCGATAACAAGGAGATCCGAACGGTATGGGACGAGGAAAAAGAGGAATGGTACTTTTCTGTCGTTGATGTTGTTGCGATTCTGACGGACAGCGTAAATCCCACTGATTATTTAAAAAAGATGCGTAAGCGAGATGCGCAGCTGGGTACGTACCTGGGGACAAATTGTCCCCAGATAGCCATGCGAACCGCGACAGGAAAGCTCCGCAAAACGCTTGCTGCAAACACCGAACAATTGCTGCGCATCATCCAATCGATCCCCTCTCCCAAAGCAGAGCCGTTCAAACTGTGGCTTGCAGAAGTCGGACGGGAGCGGATCGAAGAAACCATAGATCCGGAACTCATCATAGACCGTGCGCTTGAGACCTACCTGAAAAAGGGGTATTCCAGAGAATGGATCAACCAACGGCTGCAGGCGATCCAGGTCCGCAAAGAGCTTACAGACGAATGGCAGGATCGCGGTGTGCAAAAGGGTGTTGAGTATGCAATACTTACAGACGAGATCACCCGTGCATGGTCTGGTATGACGACGCGGCAGTATAAAAAGCTGAAGGGTCTGAAAAAGGAAAATCTGCGGGATAATATGACGACAACGGAAATTATCCTGAATATGCTTGCAGAAACCTCAACAAAGGATATTTCCAAAGAGGCCAAGCCGGAAACTTTTGCAGAAAATGTAGAGGTTGCCCGCCGTGGCGGTAACGTAGCCGGAATAGCCAAAAAAGCTCTTGAGGCGGAAACCGGAAGGCCTGTTATCTCTTCACAAAATGCAGCACAGCTTAATACCGTGGTTACAGGGATGATCGAAGAAGTTGCAGGGACAGGAAAGAAAAAACATGAGGATAACAACTGAATAAGATAAAGACGCTTCTGTTACTGAAGCGTCTTTTCTGTTAGCGGCGCCGCATCACATTTTCCCTGATGCGGCGCCGTTTTTTTGTTTTACTGGAAGGGAGGGAACCTGAAATTCTCGAAAAGTTAGTAAAAGCCCTGTTTGAATGGCTGGCGTCACTGTGGTATGAGATGGTGGAATATTTGCTGGACCAGCTCATGGAGCTGTTCACTGTAGACCTGTCCTACTTCGCGGAGCGCGTGCCGGTCATAGACGATATCGCGAACATCTTCGTAGCGGTGGGCTGGGCGCTGCTCATCGGCAACCTGGCGTATCAGGCGATGCGTTCCATGGCCTCGGGCGTCGGCATCGAGGCGGAAGAGCCGGGGCGGCTGTTCCTGCGCAGCGCGATATTCTCCTTTTTGCTGCTCGCCAGCCGGCAGATCTGCGCGATTGGCTTTGGCCTGTCCGCCACGGTCATGGAGATGCTGCAGGTGCCGGACGCCGTCACCTTTGACCCGTTCGGGGAGGAAACCTTTGATACGCTCCCCAACGCGGGCTGGCTCATCGTCATCGTGGTAAACATCGTCATCCAGTGGCAGCTTATCCGGCTGTTCTTCGAGGTCGCGGAGCGGTACGTTATCCTCTGTGTCCTGACCTACTGCGCGCCGCTGGCCTTTGCGATGGGCGGGTCGAAAAGCACGGGCGATATCTTCCGCGGCTGGCTGCGGATGTTCGCCAGCATGTGCGTACTCATGGTGTTCAATCTGGTGTTCGTCAAGCTGGTGCTGTCCGCGCTCTCCACAGACCCGAACGGCGCGGCGGTCATCCCGTGGGCGATGCTCGTGGTTGGCATTGTCCGTATGGCGAAGAAGATGGACGGCGTTATCCTGCGCATCGGCCTGAACCCCGCTCTCACCGGGGACCCGCTGGGTGCGCGCTTCCCCGGCGCGCTCACGGCCATGGCCCTGCGCAGCATCGCGTCCGTCGTGACGCGCACGGCGGCGAAACACACACCGCCTGCCGGACACAGCAATACCTTCAGCCCTCCGCCGCGGGAAGGCCCGCTCTGGGGCGGTATGGGGAAGAACGGTACAGGGGGACCGGTTTCCAGCGGCAGGCTGTCAGACAGCCGGAAGGAAAGCATCCGCAGCCGGACAGCGGCAGGTGGGACGGCTGCGACCCGCGGTGCGGGCTCGGGTATGCGGGCCGCGCAGGAATTGGAGGCCTTCCGCCGCCGGTACGGTGCGGACAATACGGAGATGATGCGGCAGGTGCGCAGGACGGTCTCCATCGACGCGGATGACTTTGATGGTGAAAGCCATATCAGCAGCCATGTGGAGAAAAACAGCAGCGCCGCCGAAACCATCTCCGAAGCGGGCGGCAGGGTGACGCCGCCGGCGCCGCCGAAGCGCCCGCTTACGGAGAATTTCGGCCGCATGAGCCCGCTGCAGACAGACGGCAAGTTGCCGCCGGTCATGCCGCAGCGCACAGAGGATGGACAGGCCAGCCATATGGTCTCCCCTGTTACACCGCAGCCGCCGGAACAGGCGTTTCATGCTCTCTCCGGCAGAGAGACTGCGCAGGGACACGGTGATTCGGCGCCGGAGTATGGAGGCAGGAAAACAGAACCTGCCCAGCAGGCAGGAAAAATCAGCCCAGTGATGCCGCCCTTGCCGCAGCAGGCAAAGCAGGGCACAGATGCTCACGCGGCGCAGCTTGCGTCACGGTCAACGGCCGCGCGCGTTATGCCGGCGAATCCATCCACCCCTTCCGGCAGGATACCCCCAACGGGAAAGGGGGCGGTTCCTTCACAAGTTGCTGCACCTGCAGACAATGTACCACGGGAAAGCCGCGTACATGGAGCTGCATCCGTTACGGCAGCGTCGGCACAGGCAACCAGTGTGCCGACGCCCATAACGGCCGCAGGCACGGTACAGGAGCAGTCGGCGGTGCATCCCGCTGCCCGCGAGATGCCGATTTCCCCGCCCATAGCGGCCGGAGGGGCGCCACAGGAACAGCAAACGGCGGCGCCGGTTGCCAGTGCTGCCGCTGCCGCAGGCAGCATGGCGTCCAGACACGCAGATAAAGCCCACATTTCACCGGCCAGGGAAGCGCCGCTGCGGGAAGCACGACCGGCAACGGGGAACGTTGTCTCTCCAGCAAGGCGTCAGGAGGCTCCTGCGGCACAACAGGGGGCTCCGTCCCCTGCCCGGGTGACGCCGTCTGCACCGCACAAGACATCTGCACAGGCGGCGGCACAGGTCACGCCCGCACAGGTGGCAGCTGTGACACCGGCCGCACCGCCGCAGGCATACGCGCAGCCAGCCGCAAAGCTGCAGCCGGACGCTACACCCGCAGACCGCTGCCCTACAGTTACCCCAGCAAAACGGGAACAAAAACCGGAGCGCCCAGATACGGCATCCCATCCGGACGTCACCCCGGGCGTCCGCACGCCGGATATGGTAACGCCGCCTGCCGTCCAGCCCCGTACCCTACGGCGCAGCGCACAGCCGCTGAAAAGTAAAGCGGCGCCGGAAACACCAAAGGGAGGAGGAACCCGCAATAGAAAACGCAGGAGAAAGAAATAATCACAGCCACACCGCAGCCGCTGCAGCACGGATCGCGCAGGCGGTATGGGTGGGAGGCGTCCACGGCGCAGCAGCGGCCGCCGCCGCGCCTGTACTGCGCAAAGCAGTGCTGGCCCTGCTCCTCATCGGCCTTTGCCTGCCCCTGCTCCTGCTCGCCGCCGTGCCGTGCAGCCTGTTCGGCGCGCCCAGCGTGTCGTCTCCGGATATCCAGGAGATGACCGCCCATGCGGAGGAGCTCACCGCCGCATGGAAGCGGCAGCGCACGCTGGAGCAGCAGGCGGTAGACCTGTTCGTATCGCTCCTGCCGGAGGATCTGGGCTTTATCCGCATCGAGAAGCGGCTCGGCAACACGAACGATTACTGGATGATCGCCATTACCTCGGTGTACAGCGAACAGGACGTGATGACGATAGACGAGGCGAAGATCGTCCGGACCATGCAGGCCAAGCTCCAATATGACCTCGAAGCGGAGTATGACGCGGAGGGGGATTTTATCGGCTATGTGCTGGTGATCTCAGACATGACGCCTGCCGAACTCATGGACAAGCTGGGCATGGACGGGCAGCAGCGCATGTGGGCGGAGGTCATTTACAATACCATCTGCGACGCGGAATACAGTGCGCCGGGCGGGTCTGTGGACAACACAGCGGGTATGGATTTCTCCGATGTGGTGTTCACCGGCAGGGGTAATTCCAGGGACGTCGTGTATTTCAGCCAGTACGATCCCCGCTGGGGTGGGCTGATGTACGGCCAGACCAATACGATCGCGGGGGCGGGCTGCGGGCCAACGTCGCTTGCCATCTGCGTATCCACGCTAACGGATACCATCGTCACGCCGCCGGAGGTCTGTGACTGGTCCGTAAAAACGGGCCACCGCTGCGAAGGCAGCGGGAGCTACCACAGCCTGATCCCGGACGGGGCGGCGCATTACAACGTCCCCTGCCGCGGCGCCGGCCGGAGCGGGACCGAGCTGGTAAAGGCCCTGCAGGACGGCAAGCTCGTGATCGCGATCATGTCCGCGGGGCATTTCACCCGCGGGGGACATTTCATCGTGCTGCGGGGCGTCACGGACAGCGGCAAGATCCTGGTCGCGGACTGCGCCAGTTATGAGCGCAGCCAGAAGGAATGGGACCTTGGCGTGTTCCTCGCGGAATGCAACAAAGGCGCCGCGGCCGGCGGGCCGTTCTGGGTGCTGGGATGAGAGGAGGAGATAGAATCATGAACCCATATTCAGACGGACATGTGCTGCGCATAAGGCTTTTTCGTATCAGACACGGCATAACGCTTCGTGAATTATCTGCACAGTCCGGCATTACAGTACAGCGGATCAACTGTATCGAGCGGACGGAATTTTCCCTCACGCCAGGGAGCAGAGAGCGGATATTATGCGCTCTGGAAGCTATATTGCACAGCCGTATTCAAAATACCGCCATTGCATTGCGGGACTTCCAATGTGAGCGCGAGAGATTATTTGATGTTGTAATGGAAAAAGCGGAAGGTGGTCAGGATGCATCCAAATGAAGACATTTACTATATCCCCGTGAATTTCACGGACGCGGGCCGTGTGCTCGGCCTGTTCGAGCTGCGCAACTGCATCGAGGCGGCGGTGCTCGCCGCCCCCACGGTGGGGCTATGCACCCTGATCGCGAACCTCACCCCGTTTTCCATGACGGTAAAGCTGATTATCTCGCTTTGCCTGCTGGTGCCGGTCTGCGGCTTTGCACTGGCAGGCATTCGGGACGAGCCGCTGTCGCGGTTCCTTATCACCTATATCCGCTGGCGGAAAAACCGCCGCATCGCACTGAACAAAGGAGGTATTATCAAATATGAACGTAAAAGAGATCATCTTCGGCGCGCAGGCCGGCGCGGCGCAAAGCCTCGCGCCCGCAGATAAGGACCTGCAGGGCAGCCTGCCCATCGCGGATATCGATCAGGGCGTGATCCGTACACGGGACGGCAGGATGGTCGGGCTGTTCGAGGTACTGCCTATGAACTTCTTCCTGCAGAACACAGCGGAGCGGGAGCGCATCATCAGCTGCTTTGCCGCCTGGTTGCGCATCGCGCCCAGCCGGATACAGCTCCTGTGCCTGTCCCAGCCCGTGGATGTGGAGCACTACACCAGACGGATGCAGGAATTTTGGGAACGGGAAACAGCCCCCTTGTGCCGGCAGTGCATCGAGGATAATATCCGGCAGGTGCGCAGCATGGTGCAGGACGGCGCCTTCACGACCCGTTTCTTCATCGCGTACCAGTATGAAGCGGACATGGGGCCAGGCCCATACACGGAGCTGTACCGCGTTGCGGCCACGGCAAAGGGGTACCTCGCCCGCTGCGGGCTCACGGTAGTGGAGCCGCAGTATATAGACAACCAGATGGTGGAGACGGTCTTCGGGATGCTGTGCAAGGGGACCAGCCGGAACATCCGCCTGCCGGTAGGCTTCCGCTTTATGCTGGAGGACTGCTTCGCGTCTGCTGCGGCAGAGGAAAAAGCGGAAGCGGACGCGGCTGAAGCTGCTGCGGCAGAGGGAGCCGCTGCGAGGCAGGAAAACGAAGGTGTGGAGACAACAGACGAAGAAACGACTGCCCAACCAAAATGTGGCCGGAAAAAACGCGGTGCAAAGACCGAAAAATACAAGCCCACCGGCGTGATGGACCTGATCTGCCCCGCCTCGGCGGACTTCACCGCGCGGGACTGCATCGAACTGGACGGAGTGTACCACGCCTATCTGTACATCGCGGGCTACGGCTACCGCAGCCTGGTGCGCGGCGGCTGGCTGGCGGCGCTCGTGGGGCTGGGGGACGGGATCTCGCTCTCCGTCACCCTGCACCGGCAGCCGCGGGAAAAGATATTGCCCAAGGTGGCGAACTCCACGATGTGGAGCCGCAGCCGGATGCGGGACGTGGACGATACCCGCGCGGACTATGAGCAGATGGACAGCGCCATCTATGCCGGGCAGTACATCAAGTCCCAGATGAACCGGGCGAACGAGGACTACTACGATATGTACACCCTGCTAGAGGTCACGGCGGACACACCCGAACGGCTGGAGGTGCGGCTCTCCGAGGTGGAGCGGTTCTGTTCCTCGCAGGACATCATCTGCAAGCGCTGTGACTACGAGGAGGAGCAGGCGTTCCATTCATTTTTACCGGTGGTGTCTGTTGCGCCGGAGATCGCACGCAAGGCGCGGCGCAACGCGCTGCTGTCCGGCGTGGCGGGCGCGTTCCCGTTCTACTCCATGGAGCTCTGCGAGCAGAACGGCATCCTCATCGGCAGGGACCGGCGCAGCCGTTCGGTCTGTATGCTCGATATCTTTGACAGCGACCGCTACAGCAACGCCAACGTGGTCGGGCTGGGCATGTCCGGCGCGGGCAAGACCTTCCTTTTGCAGCTTATCGCCATGCGGTACCGCCAGCAGGGCAGGCAGGTCTTCCTCATCGCCCCGTACAAGGGCCACGAATACCGCGCCGCGTGCGAGGCGATCGGCGGGCTGTACATCAGGCTCGCGCCATCCTCCACGGACTGCATCAACTTCATGGAGATCCGGCGGACTTCGTTGGATGTGGACGCGGAGCTGGAGCGGACGGAGACGCGCGGGGATTCGCTGCTCGCGGACAAGATCAGCCGGCTGCACATCTACTTCTCCCTGCTGCGCCGCAGCCTCACCGAGGAGGATATGGGCAGGCTGGATGTTGCCCTTATCCGTTTATATGGGCGGTTCGGCGTCACGCGGGATAACGACAGCCTGCTGGATGAGGACGGGCAGCCCAGACGGCAGCCCACGCCAAGGGACTTTTATGACCTGCTGATGGAGCAGGAGGAAACAAAACCGCTGGCGTCTGTATTGAGCCGGTTCGTAAACGGCTCTGCGGCAAACCTCGGCGGGGAGACCAACATCGACATGGGCAACAAATACATCGTGCTGGATATCTCGGACATTGGCAAAGACCTGCTCGCTTTCGGCACCCTGCTGGCGGCGGATATCTGTCTGGACTACTGCAAGCGCTCGCGCAGCGAGCAGAAGATCATTATTTTGGACGAGATCTGGTCGCTCATCGGCGCGGGCTCCAACCCCGAGGCGGCTGGGTTCGTCCTTGAGCTGTTCAAGACCGTCCGCGGGTACGGTGCGGCGGCCATCGGCGCGTCGCAGGACCTGGAGGACTTCTTTGCGCTGGAGAACGGCAAGTACGGCAAGGCGCTGCTCAACAATGCGCGCATCAAGTTCGCCCTGATGACCGAGCCGGAGGAGGCGGCGCTCATCCAGCAGCATTACCATCTTACCGATGAAGAGATGCAGATGCACGCGGAGTTTACGCGCGGGCAGGCGCTGCTCTGCGCGGGCCGCAACCGGCTGGGCGTGGATATCATCGCGTCTGAACGGGAGCTGGAACTCATCACCACCGACCCGCGGGACATCGAGCGCATACGGGAGCGGCAGGAGCTGGAACGGCTCCGGCGGCAGCGCGCAGACTGGGCGGCAGGAATGACAGACACAGATCAGGAGGATACCGACTATGACGAATACGAGGATACCGAATATGACGAATGAACACACCCCCAGTTTCTATTTGCAGGAGGCATACCATCTTGCGCGGGAGCTGGAACAGCTCCCGCCGGACGCGCCGGAACGCAGCCGGACGGCGGATGAAGCCCTGTGCGCGGCGGAGACCGCGGTGCTCACCGCCCGCCGCACGTTCGGCGGGCTGCTGGAGAAAGGCAGGCAGGGAAAACCGCTGCGGCTCGCGCCGCGCGCTCCCGCCCTCACGGGGACGGTCTCGGTAACGCGGGAGGGCTGGACGGCGATCCGGCTGGACACGCTGCTGCAGAACGCACGGCGGCGGACGACTGGATACATCGAGAACAGCCTGTTGGAGCTGCTTCGCCAGTGGCGCGGGCGCGGCGGCGTGCTGCCGTGGTACCGGCACGCGTTCGTGGCCATCACGGAGCACACGGACCGGAGGGGCGGCAGCGTCTACGACCCGGATAACCGCGAATGGAAGGCCGTGACCAACGCCCTCAAGGGCGTGCTGTTCGAGGACGACGACCAGTTCACCGTGAGCCTGATCTTGGACACCGTGCCGGACGGCAGGGGCTGTACGGAGATCATGGTGCTGCCGTATCACGAGGCCGCGGCTTATCTTTCCGGCCGGAATTTCGGGAAAGATACGGCTGCAAACCGCTCCAAGCCCTGAAAAACGGATACGGTACTTTGGGCAAAGCCGGACGGTAGTTTGGTGCAAAAGCATACGGTAGTACCGTTCGGCTTTGTTGGTTTGCAAAACCGGACGGTACTGCGTAAAAGTAGCGAAAGATACACTTACAGGAGGTTGAAGCACATGAAAAGTTGGAAGAGGACAGACAACAGGCGAAAAATACCGCGGCCTATGCAAAGCAGAACGGTACTTTCCGGAAAGGGGGCAGGACCGGCATGGCGATGCGGAATGCGAAGGAGGTCGCGCGGCTGATCGGCTGGTGCCGCAACGTGGGGGACGCATGTGTGCAACGGTACGCAGGTTCGGTCTTCCGCACGTCCCTTATGGAGGAACTGCAGAAGGAAAAACTGCTGAAAGCCTGCGATCCCGTATATGGCTGGCGGCTGACAAGAAAAGGGTACCGCCTCTTACAGGACAGCGGCATCCCGCTGCACCCTGACGCCCACACACAGCGGGTGGGCCGGCGGTTCGAGCATGCTGAGATCACGGCGACGATGTATGCTGCCGGCATCTACCCTTATCTGACAGCGATAGAGGAGCTGCGGAGCAGGGACGGTTATCTGCCGGCATTTGCCCTGCGCGCAAGGCGGGGACAACAGGTGCTGGGGAATAACCAGATAGCAGGGCTGCTCCGGCTGCAGGACACCGTATATGCGGTGTATTATGTCTCGCCCGGCATGGACAGGGTCGTAAATCCTGCGCGGGAGACAGATCTCCTGCAAGGCGTCTGCACCGGCGCCGGCTGTACCTGCGGGGCGCTGCTGTTTTGCGGCGCTGACTATGCGGCGATCCATAGCGCCCTGCACGGATCGTCCAAAGCAGTATCGGCACGAAGCCGCTGCGTATCATACGGCCGCTTTTACCGGATGGCACAGGAGCCGTGCCTTTACCTGCCCTGCTCCATGCAGGGCGTGCGCCAGCTCCATATCTTGAAGTATCCGGACTACCGGACAAAGATATGCAGGGCCTTGTGGGGCTACGGCGGCAAGATGGACAGCGGGATCGGTGCAGACTGGATCGATCCGAACGATCATACGGCGTTCCTGCTGGTCGCGGACATGGATATCCGGAAAATAGAGGAGACCGCGCATCAGATCCGGCGGAAAGGGTACCAGCGGCTGGTGCTGGCAGGCTTTCAGGAGCAGAACCGCTTTCTGAAGCAGTATTACAGGCCGCCGTTCTATTCCTCCGCCACCCTGTCCAATGACATCCTGGATCGGCTGAAGGACGGTGAGCGCCATGCGCCGCCTGTCTGAACAGATTGCCAGGCTGGAGGAGCGGGTACTGAAAAAGACAAAGCGCTGGCGGGACCGGCACCCGGGGAGCGGGAAGCTGTACGCCGCCCTTGGCGTAGTCATCTGGTACTTTTACGGCATGCTGGTAAACTCCGTCCGGCTCGGCGTCTGCCAGTCCTTTGACGCGGACAGTGGGATCACGGATATCTGGACGGTAAACCCGTTCCTCAACCTGATCGCCCCGTTTACCCCCACCGGTATTTTTGTCACCGCCTCACTGGTCACGTTGGCCTGCCTGCTGACGCGCAAGGGGTATAACTGGATAGCCGGCTATCATCCGGTAAAGGACAGGCGCGGGTTCGATATCCTGCCGGACGGCACACACGGCTCGAGCCGGTTCATGAAGCGGGAGGAGATGGGGCGGGTACTGGATGTGGGCAGGCTGGACAGCCTTTCCGGCACGGTCTACGGCAAGCATAAGGACGACCCGCTGGACAGCGATGCTTATGCGGACTATGTCGCGTCCAGCAAAAAGGCTGGCCTCGCCGGCAGCCTGCTGGTCGTGGGCGCGCCGGGTACCGGCAAGAGCTGGGGGTTCGTCCGGCCGTTTGTACTCCAGTGTGTGAAGCGGCGCGAGAGCATCGTCCTGACCGATCCCAAAAATGAACTTTATGAAAGCATGGCCGGCTACTTGATCGATCAGGGTTACGAAGTGCGGGTGTTTAACCTGCTGGATATGGAGCACTCGGACCGTTGGGATCCGATCGGCGAGGCGGACCACGACCCGCGCCTTGTCCCTGTCATTGCCTCCACCATCATCGCTAACACCTCAAGCGAGAAGGAGGCCAACGATTTCTGGTCTAAAGCTGAACTTAACCTGCTCACGGCGCTGTTGTACTATGTCCAGAACGAACAGGACAAGTCCGGACGGCGACTGCCGCTGGCGATGCGGCGGCTGGGCAGGGTGCTGGCCCTGCTCAGCGAGGACGGCCTCAAGCAGATAGATGAGACGATAAAGCGGCTGCCGGCCGGGCATCCGGCCAAAGGCCCCTACGGCCTGTTCCTGAACGCCAAGGAGAATCTGCGCGGCAACATCGTGATCGGTCTCGGCAACCGGCTGAACGTGTTCCACGATGCGCTGGTGGACAGCCTGACTTCGGACAGCACGATAGACCTCACCCTGCCAGGACAGAAGCCCTGCGCCTATTTCTGCATCCTGTCCGCGCAGGACAGCACCTACACCTTCCTGTCCTCGCTGTTCTTCACCATGCTGTTCTCCCGTCTGGAGGCATACGCGCGGAAGGAGACGAAGGACGGGAAGCTGCCGGTGCGGGTAAACTTCCTGCTGGACGAATTCCCGTCCATCGGCAGGCTGGGGGATTTCAAGCGCTCCATCGCGTTCACCCGGTCGTTCGGCATGAGCTGCCAGGTGCTGGTGCAGTCCATCTCCCAGCTGGCGGACATGTACCCGCGGCACGAGTGGGAGGAGATCGCGGCCTGCTGCGACGCCACCATCTGCCTGGGTGTGAACGACCTGACGAGCGCCAAATTCATTTCGGAGAAATGCGGCATGACAACCATCCGCGTGACTAATAACCAACAGCCGCAGACGCCGCTGTTCTCCCCCTTGCAGAACAACATCCGGCCGTATTCCATGACGCGCAGCAACACCCAGCGCGCGCTCATGCAGCCGGACGAGGTGCTGCGGCTGGGCAACGACAGGTGCATCGTCCTGCTGCGCGGCCAGTACCCGATGCTGCTGCACAAGATAACGCCGCCGGAATTTACCGATTACGGCAAGCTGCGGCCGGCGTCCATCCATGACTACCCGCCGGACAGGCCGGACGGTGCGGCGGGCGGGGAAAACAAAAAGCAGCCTGCGCCGGATGCAGGATCGGCGGTGCCCCCTCCTGAACTGCCAGCAGAGCCGAAGTCCCCTTATTCCGACCTGCTGCAGCCGGACGATCCCGATCAGGAGGATGATATGCCCGATCATACGACATTTATCCCAACAGACGACCAGATCGACCAATACCAACAGGAACTGGATCGAAACAACGAATTAGACAACGAAAGCGAGGATGCTGCCTTATGAAAAAGAACATCTCTGCAGAAGACCGGCCGGACTTTACGCTGATGAAGCTGTCCGGCGCTATTTCCTATTTCCACATGCAGATGCCGCGGTGGCTGTTCTGCGACCTGCGTTACATGGATATGGCGCTGGAGAGCAAAGTGGCCTACACATTCCTGCTCAACCGGTACCAGCTGTCCCGCCGCAACGGCTGGGTGAACCGGCACGGCGAGGTGTACATCATCTACACGCGCGAGGATCTGGCACGGGAGCTGCAGGTTTCCTACCGCAAGGCGATAGCCTGCTTTAAGGAACTGGCGGACAGGGAACTGATCTGGGAGCAGCGACAGGGCCGCGGTATGCCGAACCGTATCTTTCTGGCCGAGGTGGCGCTGGACGAAAAGGCGGCCTACGGCTATGACTGCGCGCCGTTTTGCCCCACGCCAAGACCTGTAGAAATGGCAGTTCTGGAAAAGGAGAACGAGACGCCTGATACAGCGGAACCGGCAGCTGAACAGCCAGCTATGCCGGAAGGACAACTGGATACGGACAAGAATACGTCTGAAAGTCCTGCCGAAATTGCAGTTCTTGATATGCCGAATCCGCAGGTCTTGACCTGCCAAAACGGCAGTTCCAGAAGTGCTGAAACGGCAGCTTTAGACCTGCAAAAACCGCACACAAGTAAGAAAGAGAAGAGTAAGAAAGAGTACAGGGATACTGATGAGGAGCTTCCGACAGTCCCGCGCGCGGGCGCGGATGACGGGCGCGGGGCCATAGCGGCGATCTTGCAGCGATGCGAGCTTTCCCGCTATGAGCCGGAGGAAGCGGCGGTGTTCCGGGACGCGGTCTCGTGGCTGTACTACTGCGGCCGGCTCGGCATGGGCGCCTGTACTTATCCGCGGGGCTATGTCCGCGACACGCTCCGGCGGCTGGATGCCGACGTGCTCGATGAGGCGCTGTACAAGCTGCGGCGGAACGAGAACGAGACGCTGTCCAACACGCTGGTCTACACCGCCAAGGTCATTTTCAGTACGATCGTGGAGATGGGGAGCGAAGCCCTGCTCGATCCCGTGCTAAACCAGGTGAAACGGAGGTTGACGATATGAAGTCAATGTATTACAGCGAGCCGCAAATCAGGCTGCTGGACGCCCTGGAACAGTTGGGCTGCATGAAGATGCGCCAGGCCAAAACATTTCTCCGGCTGTGCTTTGGTATGGAGGAGAAGGCTGCAAAGAGTATTATTCGGCAGCTGCGGTATAAAGGGGATATCCATATTGATGAAAACACAGGCGATCTTGTGATACCTGGCAAGGAGTGTGACCGCAATATTATCCGTGCATTTGATATCGCTTTTTCGTTTGCCGAACAAGGGGATGCGCCTGAGATAATGACACCTCCAAGGCCGTATCTGATGCTGGCATACTACGCCGTACGGGAATTACAGCTTTTGATCCTTTATGTCCCAGTAGGGATGGAATGGCGCTGCGGTACACAGTTGTCTGTAATGCGGAAAAAAGCGCAGATAAAGACCTTACAGGTGATGCTTCTGGCAGATGAAGGACAATTGGAACGGATCGGGACACATGTTCCGTGTGTAGCGGCATACACAGACAGCGCAGGCTGCCTGAAAATAAAAAGTTTGGAGGGACAACATCATGGGGATTGACCAGAGAATGCAGCAATGGCTGGAAAGCTCACGGCAAAGGTTTTTTGAATCGGATTATAAAGAACTGGATAAGGAACTGACTCCCGAAGGACGGACAGAATGGAACAGCATTTATGCTTCCTACCGGTCCGGAGCGCTGCTGCATGGGACTGTGATCGGCGTAGAGAAGATTGCAGCGCCTTTCATGGACAGCGCAGAGGGAGATGGCGACGGGCCGGATGAAATTACTTGCATTGTGGTTGTGCCGTACCGAGTAAAGATACTGATTCCGGAGCCGTTGATATGGTGGCCGGGCGAGGAAAGAGAGAGCTTCTTGCTCAACCATATGGGCGGGGCGAATGTGGATTTTGTGATTATAGCGGTAGACCGGCTGAATGAATTTGCCATCGCCTCACGGGTACGGGCGATGGACCGCAGGAGATGGCAAATGACAATGGTTGAGAGGCTGCAGGCCGGCGACATAACAAGCTGTGAGATCCTGAGTGTTGGGCCGGGCCTGCTGACGATGTCCTGTCATGGCTTTGACTATACGGTGACTCAATCCGGATTGTCCTACTCCTGCCTTGGGGACTTGCGGTCTGTTTACCGGCCGGGACAAAGGCTGAAAGCAAAAGTGATAGCGGTGGACGAGGGAAATTTGGAAATTTCGGTAAAGGACGCCGCGCCTGATCCGTATATTGGGGCGGAGTACCGTCATCCTGTGGGTTCGACACGGCTTGCCACTATCATCAGCAAATATAAGGGCGGTGTGTTTGCGCGGCTGACGGATGGTTGTACGGTCGTTTGCCGTTATGCCAGGCAGTTTGAAGACAGTCAATTCCGCCCAGAGGATATTGTGAATGTGGAGATAACCTCGTACATGGAGGGCAGGAAATGGCTGCGGGGTAAAATAAAGGGGAAAATTGGGTAGTAATACAGTAATATGGGGTTATCCTTCCAAGTTTTAACAGAGCAAACGCGGATTTGATACGCTTTATGGTGGCATAGGTTCCGGTTGCATTTGTCGTTTCCAATATTGCCAAAGGCGACTGGCTGATATCTTTGCTATTTTCTCTATCCATGGCTGTTGACCTGATCCCAGGGATTCTACCTGTGATGATCAACGCTTGGCTTGAAAAAGAAAGTTCTGCTATGGGAGAAAAACAAACGATTGCTTTCGATATGTAAGTACCCTAAAAAGCACTCCCGTGTGGTATCTACACAGGAGTGCTTTCGTCTCATTGGGATATTTCGAGCGTCAGCGGGTTCCTTTATCACCATATACATATATTAAACGGCTAATAAAGTCTGATTACGTTTTATTTGACAAACACACCGGTTGTCTTTTTTCAATCTTGCTGCTATAATGTTTGATATTATATGGAGACAGCTAAAGGGGAGCCTGATTGTATGGATGAGAGATACTGCCAAACGTGCAGGGCAATACTTGCAAACGACGAGCATGAAATTTGTAGGTGGTGCAGCAAGGACTATTTAATTTCCGGTACTGTAGATCGAATAAAAGATGATATGTGGATTGACCAAAGGTATGATATAGAAGATATCAGTAAGAAACAGGGTTCAGCGCAATAAAATGGATTGGATCGGCGGGAATTGAGAATTTTTGTGTAACGGAAATCTTATTTTCCGATTTTGAGATGAAAAGATGATAAAAATTTTTTCTCCTTTTGCCAGATGACTTGTTTTGTATTATACTATACATAGCCGCTCGTTTCTTTACAGCCGCACAACACCACTGGTCTCTTTTCGGGCGGCTCTCACATAACTATTTCTGCCTTTTTAAAAGGCGGCTTTCGTTTGCTCTCTTATGCTGCTCAGTCGCTTATTTCTGAAATGTTTTGGATTGTTTTCAGTTTTTAACTTAAAAAAGCAAAGAAAATTAGGGCGGGAAGCCTTAAAACGGCTTCCCGCCCCTTTCAATTTTGAAGGAAAATCTGTCTGCTTTTTCGTGAGTGCGTCCACAAGTTCGGCACACCAGATATCTTCCGCTTTTTCTGGCCAGGAAACAAAATTCCGCTCATTCAGATCAAACCTTTGCGGCGGCCGTCACGCTGCGCCTGACTTGCATCAGCAGAAGCACCAGGCTGATACCAAGCAGAATATGACCAATTCCAGCAATACCGGAAATCGCGGCGCTCGCGCTGGTAGAGAGTGCAGTTCCCCAAACCTGGGTTATGCCCCGCACTACAAGCATCGTGGCAGTCAGGTTAAGGCCGATATGATAGGTTGCCAGTATCCGTCCAGTCCTAGCTCCAGTGAAAGAAAAGCTCTTTTCGAGCAACAGCAACAGCAGGAAGAATACCATGCCCAGCAGAAAGTAATGGGTATGTATCACTCCCAACGCGGTTTTGGCGGTAAAGCCGTTAAACTTGGTAAGCTCCCTGTAAAATACGCCACCAACCAGTGCAAGCACAGCGTAGAGCAGAGCCGTATTCATATATCGTTTCATATTCATTCCTATTTCCACTCCTTTTTCATGGCAAAGTATCCAATCAGAACTGTCCATACATAAGCGCAGGTCTTGGGGATCATCAGCATCCCGATCATGGGAATAGTATCCGCCCACAGCACCACCGGGATATAGAAGCCAAAGCTTAGTACGATAGTCAGCCACATCCATCGGAACGCCCTGTCTCCATGCTCCTTTGCACTGTGATAAAACAGGACGATCACCAGGAGGCCCAGCAGCGCAAAAGGAATGTTGCGGTAGATGCCCCAGGAGAGTGGGGCCTCAGCGCTGAGCCACTGGTTTTGCGGCATCATGCACAAAACGATCCGCATACCGGCCAGGAAATAGACGGAGGCGGTCAGAACCCTTTGTCCCTTGATTTGATACCGTTGACGCCACACATAGTAGAGCAGCACATAAAAAACGGTCATTGTGATGGAGGTGATCCATTTGCCCAATCCAAGGGGGACAGTGTAGCTCTCCAGCCCAGTGGTACAAAGCGCCAAGGCTCGGGGGATCAGGTGAAAGGAATCGCCCACCCCCAGCACTACCGCCATCCAGCCAAACAGCCGGAACTGGCGATTTCCCTCACTTCTCTGAATCATTAGCACGCCGATGATAATGACGGAAAACAGATAGACTGCATCAAACAAGGTTTGTACGGTCGCTTGCATGGTTTATTCTCCTTCTTGCTCGATTTTATTTTGAACGTCGGCATCCGCCAGCACAGCTTTGCCAAAGTTACAGCCAAACAGCACCCCGGCCAGCAAAAGGGCAGCCCCCAGTCCGGTATAAAAGACAGCGATAAACTGCTCTGGCGCCAATCCGCTCACCCGCAGGCCGATCCCGCCGAACATCATCACGGCCATAATAGCGAAGGATTTTCCATCAAAAAATTTAAGGAAAAAGTGCCGTTCTTCTATATAGGAACGAATTCTGGCTGTGTGTTTTTTCACCAGCGTTCCAAAAACAAACTTCTGGAATACAACAAATACTAGGACGGACAATAGGACATTCAGTACAGACCTATAGGCGGGGTATGCGATTAGCCCTATGCGAAGGATGTTGAAGCCCGCTACACTCCACACCAAACAAGCGAGGAGCAGCAGGGTGTTTCGTTTTACTTTCATATACTTCCTCCATCATTTGAACAGTGTTCATTTTCTGGGGCAAAAAATTCCCACTCCTCTGTGGGAATTTTAATAAAGGGTTCTGCGGACGATTTCCAACACAGCGCTTGGATCGTAGTCCTGGCGCAACAAAGCGGAGAGCATCAAGGAAAACAGGACGCCCGCAAATTTCTCTGCCGTGAACTGCCCGGTAAAGGCATCTGGACGAATTTTATGATCCCGTTTTAATACAAAACACAGCGCCTCTAAAATATGCTGCCAAGTCTGCTGCATACGCCGTTTTCCATCCGGCTTTTCCTCCTGCATAAATCCAAGTGAGTGTAGGGTAAAAAAGCCGGGATACTGCTTGCTGCCGTATTCCAGCCGCCCATACATCCAGGTAATGCAGGCCTGTGTGTCCTGAAATACAGACTCATCCCTCGGGCGGTGAAAAATCTCACACCAGACACTCTCTACTGTAGCTCCTACCAGCGCCGCTTTGGAATCAAAATAATTGTAAATAGCTCCCACAGATACGCCGCAGGCAACTGCAACAGCGCGAATGTTGACCGCAGACCACCCCTGCTGTCGGATCAACTCCCTGCTGGATTCCAAAATTTCCTCTTTCGATGTTACGATTTTATTCATCTGCTCACCTCTATATGAACATCGTTCATTATAGCGTTTAGTTTCCGGTTTGTCAAGTGTGCTGTTCCCGGTTTGCACGGAGGAAAATGCAAAAGATAAGCGCAAAAAAGCAGCAAATCTTTTTCAAGACTTACTGCTTTCCTTCCATTCCTCTAAAAACAATAAATTTCGACTTTCCCGAGAGTATTCGGGCCGGGGCGCGGTGGTCTGCTTAGACTACCGCGCCCTGGCTTCCTTTCCGTCTATTCTGCTTCAAAAATGAGATTTTCTTATCAATAGCTATGTAATCACCTTCAATTTAAAAAAGCACCGAACATACACGGCCGCCCCCGTTGTTCAGTGCTTTTATAGCGTCATAGCAATATCTGTAATAAACTTTTTGATTATTTCAAGTTGCCGTCCTTTGCATTGTTCTACCAGGGACGCAATATCCTTCCTTAAAAGTTCATCATCTTGTCCTATATGCTTCAAATCAACTATGCTCTCTATGGGAATATCGTAAACCTCGCAAACCTGCAAGAGCTTAACTAAACTGATTGGCTGCTCCCCGCGTTCAATCAATCCCCAATAGTCGCTATTCTCGCCCAACTGCTCACAAAATTTATCCCTTGTAAGACCCTTTAATTCTCGGATTTTTCGTAGTTTGCAGGCGATTTGCTTTAATTTATTATCAACTTTATTATTCAACGCATCTTTTGCCCTTCCTCAAATAATTTATATTATTATTTTATCGGAAAAGCAAAGCCCTATACAGTGTGAAAAATATAGTACAGCCATTGACTTATATATAAGTTTCGCTATATACTTTTTTTACAAATGCACACAACATTCTACAAAGGGAGTGAGGAAAAAGATGGGGACAGATGAAAAAAGCAAGCAACAGATCACTTTAGAAGATTATCTGCAATATTACCATATCGCATATAAGCGCAATAATATCAAAGCTATGCTTGAACTTGACAAGCGTTTTCCCGAATTATCAAAGTTATCTTCGGATAAGGACTACATGGCAAAAAAAGCAAATTGGGAAGACGAGGAATGGTATTATATACACCCTATTGTCATGGACAGCACGCGTATGAGTGAAATGCGCGTGCTAGATATGGTGGCCTATCTATATTGCCAAAATGAAGCGCCTTCACAATTTACTAATATTTTGAAAGAGAAAATTTTATATCGAACCATTTTTAATTATGATACCGACCGTTATCAGCGGGATTACAACCGTGAAGCTCTTTGGATTTATTTCTTTAATGGAGTGCCAGAACTTTGCCAGCGCATTAAGCAACGACGGATCAAGAGCCTTTCAGAATTAGAATATCGGGCCACAGAATATTTTGAAAATGGCCCTTCCTATAGGGCGCGCAAAAAATTTTTCTATTTATAAAAAGCGGCGGTCTTTGTCACGGAATAGGGACGAAAAAAGCTCGGCACAACGGGCTTTTTTGGGGGGCTGTTCAGACTACCGCTCTCCTGCTTTTTGTCGTTAATTCTGCTTTTTCTATTCTGGATACCTTGCTGTAAGTGTTAAAAGAGGTAACGTCTAGAAGTGGTGGAGAGAGTGGTAGTGTATTAACGTTCACTTAATCCATAGTGACGACTGGGCATAATGCCAAATTTTAATATCTTACAAAAATATAGTTGAAATCGATCCAAAAACAGTCTAAAATGCCCATACAGAGTTAATGAAACATTTTTAAACTTAAATGAGGATAAACACTCTGTTGTGTAGAAATATGTTTTCAAGATTGAGGGTGATTCCAATGGGGCTAAAATACTGTTGCTATGACCAACAAAGCGGAAGCTATATAGAATTCCAGAAAGGAGACTTTAATTTACACGGTTGCTTTTGGCTTTCAGATTCGTTATTTCTTTCGGATGACATTGCCAATAGTTGTAATCTAGTAGATTTGTTTTCTCAAGCTATACCTGGTTTTAACTACTATGGTTCTACTGTTGTTTCCAGCGACCAATGGAATACCATCAAAGAACTCGGAGGAAATTATTCTCCAGTAGTTCAGGAAATTTTAGCGGAGATTGATCAATGGGCATATAATTGTTTTTTATCCGAAAAGTGCTTTAGCATTTTAGGAATTTAATGGAGGTAGCAACGTGAAAGGCTTCAAAAAATTTTCAGCCGCTCTCCTTGCATTAGTTATGTGCATCTGCTGTATGATTCCTGTATCTGCGGCAGATTACTCCACTGAACAAAGTCTGCCGACTCCCGACCATTTTGTTGGCACTCCTAGTTGGCCGCTCCAAGAGGATTCTTCCATTATCGATCTCGAAGTAGTCGAGCCTACGGAGGTCGAGATTCGAACTCCTGGTATAAATCTTGTTGGTGTTTCGGCTACACCAACGCGTAATGGCATCGTAGTCCATGTTTCTAATGCAGGCCTCGACACCTTGGACTCAGTTACAGTAACTGCAAAAATTAGCGGATACGAAACTACTTCAATGACAGCAGCAGTTCCTCCAATCATTGGAAAGGATTTTACTTGCATGCCCCAATGACTAGAGTTGAAATGGATTATGATATAACTGTTACCATACGGGATGGTTCTACCTTCGTAGGAACGAAGACTGGACACTGGGGGTTAAGTTGCACGGAAGAGAGTTTGGTCGACATATGGCACCCTGGAACATGGCCTTCTCGCCAGGATTCTCTTCAATATCATTTCGATAAGCACCATAGAGACTATGGACTAAATATTTATAACATACCATCTTATATCGAAGCTGCTGTAGAGACAAAGTGGGATACGTATAACTACCCCGACGATTATACTATTATAAAGCAAAAACCCACTAGCCAATATGTTGCCGCGCATAAATATACCAACAAAAATGATGGTAGATTTGTTTTGCTGGCAGACTCAGATGATTTAATCCTTTCCTTTGGCGGAGCATAATTACAGGAAGGCGACTAATTTTGGAGTATATTCATAAGGATGTTTATACTTCGGGAAAACGGCGTGATGTGCAATCGGCATATCACGCCGTTTCTTTTTTGTCGATTGCATGGGAAAGCTCCATTTCACCAATAAAATTATAGTGGATATCAATTTGCTGGGTACGGTGGCCGCTGGACTTGTCTGGGGCATGGACAACAATCTTTTCCACAAAGGCGTGAAGCAGTTCGGGGAACAGCTTGTCCGGCACGGTGTATTTCTTCACCAGCTTGATAAAGCTGTCCATGTTTACGCTTTGCTGTTCGCAGGCTTCCACGGTCTGCCGCAGTTCCCTGGCGCTCACCTGTAAGCGGGCCTGCTCCTGCTCATAATCAGCAGACATTTTGGAAAAGCGTTCATCGGTCAGCTTGCCGCTGATGTTGTCCTCATACAATCGCTTAATAATGCCGTCGATTTCCGCAATACGCCGTTCCTGTTGCTCCAGCGTCCGTCTGGCCTGCGCCTGTTCCTGCATCTGTGCCTCTATCCGGTTGGACATGGCCTGCCGGATAAAGCCCTCGGTATCCGCACGGGCAAAGGCAATGACTTCCCGCAGGTTTTCCAGTACAAGCTGTTCCAGCACCACCGCACGGATGAAGTGGGCGGTACACTCGCCCTTTTTCCGTTTGTAGGTGCCGCAGGTGTAGTTGTCCTGCTCCCGCGCCCATGATTTGGTGCGGTTGAGGTTGAGCGGCCGGCCGCAGTCGGCGCAGTATAACAGGCCGGAGAATAGTCCCATATCGCCCATGCGGGTGGGCCTGCGCCGGTTCTCCCTGTTCTTTTGCACAATCTCCCATGTTTCCTGTGACACAAGGGCTTCGTGGGTATTCTCAGAGACCACCTGCTTTTCTTCGGGGTTCTGGATTTTCTTCTTGCTCTTGTAAGACTTCTTGGTGGTCTTGAAGTTTACCGTATGGCCGAGATAATCGCGGTTGTTCAGGATAAAGACAACGGTGCTGGACAGCCAGAAGCAGGGGTTTGCCGGGTCATAGCGGCGGGTGCGCCCCGTGCGCTCAAACTCCAGCGTTCCCGGCGTGACAATCTCCATTTCCCGCAGGCGGCGGGCAATTTTGCCGGGGCCGTTGCCCTCGGCGGCAAGCTGGAAAATCAACCGGACAACCGGGGCCGCTTCCGTGTCTACGGTCAAATTCCCTTCCTTATCACGCAGATAGCCATAGGGCGCTTGCGTGGAAAGGCGCTTGCCGCTCATGCCCTTTGCCTTGAACACGGCGCGGATTTTCTTGCTCGTGTCTTTCGCATACCATTCGTTGATGATATTGCGGAACGGGGTAAAATCGTTGTCCTCACTCTCACTGTCCACGCCGTCATTGACGGCAATAAACCGCACATCAAATTCAGGAAAGCGGATTTCGGTATACATTCCAACCTCAAGGTAGTTACGCCCGAAACGGGACATATCCTTGACAATGACCGTGCTTACAAGGCCGCTTTCGATATCGGAAAGTATTTCCTGAAAGCCGGGACGGTTGAAGTTTGTACCTGAAAATCCATCATCTTTATAGACTTTATACTGAGTGATATTGTGTTCTTTCGCGTACTTTTTGAGGATTTCGATTTGGAAAGAAATTTGTCAAGGGTATTTTCTCTTTATGTAACAAATGGTCCAATACGAAGTAAATCAAATCTGCTTTGCAACGAAATATATTTTAAAAGTGTAGCCTAACTCACGAAAAATGTTATGGAAGAAACTTCATTTGCTTGATCAATTTCTTGAATATAAAGGAAATGCTAAATGAAAAATCGTTCCTTGGAGCGAATTTGGCTTAACGGAAATTGTTCCCTCCATCTGCCCAACCAGTTCCTTTACAATCGGCAGGCCCAGCCCGGCCCCGCCGGATTCTCTGGATCGGGAGCTGTCTGCCCGCCAAAACGGTTCAAACAGCAGCAGATAGTCTTCCTCCTGGATTCCACAGCCGGTGTCGGCTACAGTGAACCGCCAGTGGCTTCCGTCCTTCTCCGCATGGACCGAGACCTCTCCACCCTCATGGTTATATTTGATCCCGTTCTCCATCAGGTTAAACAGGATGCGGTAAAGGGCCATATAGTCCGCCCGCACAGAAAGGTCAGCGGGGATGTCCAGGCGCAGAGACACATTCCGGACGGCCGCCGCGTCGGCAAGATCGCACTGGACCTCTTCCGCCAGCACGCGAAGTGGGAAGGTTTCCGGTGCGTGGGGCTGCTTCCGGGTCAGGTCCAGGAGCTGGTTGGAGAGGCTGGTCAGGCGAGCCGTCTGCCTGGTGACGGATTCCAACAGCTCCTCATATTCCTCCACCGTATGGCGGCGGCGGGAAAATACATCCAGTTTGGTCTGAAGGACCGCCAGCGGGGTACGCAGTTCATGTGCCGCGTCCGCCAAAAAACGCTGCTGGCTGGCAAAGGCGTCCGCCAGGCGAAGGGAGAGGGTGTTAAAGGAATCGGCCAGTTGGAGCACCTCGTCCACTTTGGTGGAAATCTCCGGCGGGCAGTCCAGGTTGCTTACCCCGGTCTTCCGGATATGCTCTGTGAGCTGGCGCAGGGGCCGCAGGCAGTATCCGACCAGAATATAGGTGCAAAGGGCGCCCAAAAGCAGGACGAGAAGCAGAGCAACCCAGTTTTTCAGAAACGCCGCGTCCAGCATATCGTTTGCCTGCCCAATCGTGACGATTTCGGCGGGCACACGGTTTATATCCAATTCGCCGGGGAGCTGGATGGTGCGGATCAGAGCGCTGACCTGCTGGGACGTGTGGTAGTTGTTGAGCAGCATCTGGCCGGTACACATCAGCAGGAACAGACCGGAAATGAGGAGCGTGAGCCGCCCGCGGAGCGATAGTTTTTTCAGCATTTACTTCACCTCCACGGACAGAATATAGCCTTCTCCCACCCGATTCATGATCGGGTCATACTCAAGCGCCGCCCGCAGCTTTCGGCGCAGGGAGGAAATGTGGACCCGGACGGAGTTGCTGAACTCGTCCACGCTTCCGTCCCACACGTGCTCCAGAAGCTCCTCCGGCGTAACGAGCTGCCCGGCGTGGAGCATCAGGTATTCCAGCAGGGACGTCTCTTTCCGTGTCAGAGCCAGCGGCTTCCCGTACACCTGCACCATGCGAGAAAGGGTATCAAATTCCAGCGGCCCACAGACGGGCCTCACGTCGGACTGTATGTACCGGCGGCGCAGGAGGACACGGATACGGGCCTCCAATTCGTCAAAGGAGAAGGGCTTGGTCAGGTAGTCGTCCGCGCCGGAGTCCAGGCCCAGCACCCGGTCGGCCACGCTGGAGCGTGCAGTCAGCAGCAGCGTCTTGAGCTCCGGCCGCTCCAGACGGACCTCCTTCAACACCTGGAGGCCGTCTTTTCCCGGCAGGTTCAAATCCAGAAGCAGCAGGTCATAAGCATCCGTGACCGCCCGCTCTGCCGCCTCATTCCCGTCGCCGCACATATCCACAGAGTAGCCGTCCATCCGCAGCCCCTCCGCAATGGATTCCGCAAGCTCCCGCTCATCCTCCACAACCAAAATGCGCATCGTTCATTCCTCCCTGGGGGTAACTCATAGAATACTTTATGATAACACAGACGGTATAAAATCTTTGTAAACCGGGACTTTACAGAGATTTTATACCTCTTTTGCTATGATAACACAGGAAAAGGGGAATGCACAGCCCCCACACTATCATGGCAAAGGAGTTTTTTGAATGGATAAGTGGAAAAAACGAGGAAGCATTGCCCTGACTGGCGCAATGTGCCTGCTGATGCTGGCCGGATGCTCTGGAGGAACTGACACTACGCCATCCCCGGAGGCTTCCGGCGAAATCACGCTGGGGGATGGCCCCATCAAGGTCAGCCGTCCGGAGAAAAAGCCGCTGCCCTGGCAGTCCGAGATCACCTACGAGTATCTGGGCCTGCGCTTTTCCATTGACCCCGGCTTTCAGAAGGGGATCGAAGATGGGACACTCTACTTCCAGCGGGAGGCGCTGTACGATACCGAGGGGGCGGACCGGAGCGAGTGCTACTACGCATACCAGTACCTCCAGTATCTGCCCGAAGGCACCGAGGATATGGAGTACGCAGTGGATTGGGACGCATGGCTGGCAACCACACAGCGGATCGGAACGGTGGGGGCATACCAGGCGGACTATCTGGAGGAGCACCCCATTGAGACCATTACCGGCTGCCCGGAAAACACGGAAGTGGGCCGGAGCGAAGATGGGAAGTGGGTTTACTATTTGAGTACAGATGCGGGGCAGCAGCTGGAGCTGGGTGAGCTTTGGCGCAAAACAAAGGTGGAACTGATCGACCGGGCCACCTATGAGGCCAACCCCGATATTCCCGGCTTCTATGATGTCTTTGACACAGCCCGCAACAATGACGCTGCCAGCTTTATCGGGGATTTCCATGCCCAGGATCTGGACGGGAACCCGGTGGATCTCTCCGTCTTTGCGGATTACCAACTCACGATGGTCAATGTGATGACAACCTGGTGCTCCTCCTGTGTCGCGGAGATGCCGGATCTGGCGAAGCTCAGCGGCGAGGTGGAAAAGGACGGCGTACAGATCATCACCATTGTGGCCGATACCATGTTTGACGGGGCGGTTGATGAGGAGAAGCTGGAACTCTCCAAACAGATCCGTTCCTCCAGTGGTGTGGAGTATCCCATGCTGGTGCCGGACGAAGTGCTGCTGAGCGGCCGCCTCAAGGGGATCAACGCCTACCCTGAAACCTTCTTTGTGAATTCCGAAGGCAATATTGTTGGAAACACCTACTATGGCACCAAGAGCTTTGATGAATGGAATGGGATCATCGCACAGGAGCTTGCCGCTCTGAACAATGCCTCCACAGGAGGCGGCACAGTATCAATGGGAGGTGGCACGGTTGGGATGTCGTAAGCCCTGGCTGGCCCCCTGCGCCCTGCTGGTGCTCGGCGCGGCCTGCACCGGCTACGGCATTCTGCGGGGGGAACCAGCCATCGTCCTGCAAAAAGCGGTGAGTATCTGTATGGAGTGTATCGGAATTGGATAAGAAGTGGAGAAAAAAGCACCAGACCGGCATCCGGCACGGGATCCAGGCGCTTTGGGCGTTCCTGACCAACAGCTATCTGACAGGGTTTCGGAACGGCACGATCTATCAGGGGAATTTAAAGTACCTGTGCGTCCCCGGCCTGAACTGCTATTCCTGTCCGGGGGCGAGAGGGGCCTGTCCTATCGGCGCGCTCCAGGCCGTTATCGGAAGCTGGAAGTTCAAGGCGGCGTTCTACATCTCCGGCATCCTGATTTTTATCGGCGCGCTGGTGGGCCGCCTGGTCTGCGGATGGCTGTGCCCGTTTGGTCTGATCCAGGAGCTGCTGCACAAGATCCCTTTCGTGAAGAAGATCGGGACCTTCCCTGGGGACAAGCTCCTGCGGAAGCTGAAGTATGTGATCCTGCTGGTATTTGTAATCCTGCTCCCAATGTTCCTGGTGGACATCATCGGGCAGGGCTCCCCCTACTTCTGCAAGCTGATCTGTCCGGCCGGGACGCTGGAGGGCGGAATCCCGCTGGTGCTGCTGAATGAAGGAATGCGGGGAGCCATCGGGTGGCTGTACGCCTGGAAAAACCTGCTGCTGGTATTGACGGTTCTGGCCTGCATCATCATTTACCGCCCGTTCTGCAAATACATCTGCCCCCTGGGGGCCATCTATTCCTTTTTTAACAAGGTGTCCGTGTTCCGCTACCGGGTGGATGCGCATAAGTGCGTCCACTGCGGGAAATGCGCGAAAGCCTGTGAAATGCAGGTCGATCCGAGCAAAACCCCAAACCATGCGGAGTGTATCCGCTGCGGGAAGTGCCGCAGCATCTGTCCCACAGATGCAATACAGCTTACGACCTGCTTTTATCAGAAGCACGATGATACAAACGCAGAAGAAACATATCAAGCAAAAGACAACTTGAAGTAAATCTATAAGGACAAGAGTTATATTATCGCTCTTGTCCTTTCTCTTTTTTTCTGTGTGAAATCTGTTGTTTATTCTGATCCTGCTGTACAAGGTTCCGCACGGCCTGTCGCTCTATATCCTCATGCAGCATCCGGGAAACCGCCTTTTTGCTGTCAAACATCAGAAGCGGGCTGTACTTCTCGTCGTAAACCTGCTGTGCCCGGTTCTCCGCTTCCTGTTCCTTGCTGGGGCGGATAGCTTGCCTTGCTTCATACAGCTGCACTGGGTCAAAGCCCTGAGCCTGCTCCCGAAGCCCTGCATACTCGTTCAGGGCAGCGTCCAGCTCTGCAGAATATTTCTGTTCCTGTTCTTCCAACCGTTTCAGACTCTGCTCCATAGCGGCAATGTCTTTAGGGAATTTATTGGCAGCATCTTCCTCAGAATATGCCAGCGATGCCAGAAGCAGATTCTTTTCCGAACGCAGTTCCTCCAAATCCTCTGTCAGTGCCGCTATCTTAGCCGCCAGCTCCCGGTGCCGGAACACATGGACAGCAGAAAGCGCCTTTTTCTCGGAGAGCAGACTGCGTCGCTCTTTCGTCTTATCCCGGATGTCCTTTGCTAACTGATTGTACTGTGTGAGGGCAGGACGCAGCGTATTCAGCGAAGCGTTCAGGCGTTCCTTGCCCTTGCGGAGATACCCCAGCTGATAGCAGAACAGCAACAGATTTTTACGCAGATTCTCCATGGCCTCGGCAAGTGCCGGAAGGGTGTTTTTAACTGCCTGCGCCAGCTTTTTGACCTGTCCTCTCAGCTCCCGGAGCCGGGCATTGTCCGCCTTGATCTGCCGGTTCAGTTCGCACCGGTCAGAGATAATGCCCTTTTTCTCCATGGCTCTGGCAACCACACCTTCATGGACCGTAGGCCGCTCCAGCAGGCCACGCTCGGCATGGCTGCGGTGGTCGATGCGTTCTTCGTGCCCAGTGCGCTCCAGATAGCAGTTTGCCACATCCGCCCATGCAGCCCGCCACAGGACAAGCTGATCGTCGCTGTTCCAGCGTTCCGTGATGGGATTCTGCCTGCCATATTTGGTGCTTTTGGGGTACTTGGACACCCGTTCATAGCCCTGTGCCTGTGCTGCGGAAGGGGCCATATACATCTTCTTTTTGCCCACCTTGTACTGATACTGCTTCTCCCATCCGTCGGCCTGTGCCTGTTTGAACTCAGCGGCAGTAAAGCCCCGTTCCTCGCCGCCTTTCACACAGAGATACTCTTTTTCGGTCTTGTACTGCCATTTTCCCTTTTCATCCAGCGGGCGCACCGTCAACAGGATATGGGCGTGGGGATTGTGTCCGGGAGGATATGGGTCGTGGATGGCAGCATCGGCGCACATTCCGTCTGCCACAAACTGCCCCTTGATGAAATCTTGCAGGAGCTGGATTTGTTCTTCCCGGCTCAGTTCTATGGGCAGCGCCGCCACAAATTCACGGGCAAGGCGGCTGTCCTTTGCGGTTTCGGTTTCCTCCACAGCGTTCCACAGGGTTTCCCGATCCTGCCACTCTGCGGGGGCGGTGGCTGGCAGAAAAACCTGCCGCCACCCAAGGCCCTGTTTGCGTGTGTAGTCATACTGCACCCCGTCGTACTCATTGGGCATCCGGGAACAACTCAGATAGGCCGCAGCAGCCACGGCGGAGCGTCCGGCTCCACGGCTGACTATTTTGGCCTCCAAATGATAAATCGCCATAAATCACCTTGTCCTTTCTGAAAGGGATGCCCCGAAACAGGGCACTCTTGTTTTCGCTCAGTACATCGTGAAATGCGACGTACCACCAGCAGGGGTGGAATGATTCGTTCCACCCCTGCATCTGTGTCAAGCTGCGGAACATATCCGAAGGATTTGTTCTGGGCAGAGTTGACGCAGGCAGACGGCGGGATGGGGTGGCAATATACCACCCCATGAACAGGGGCTTCCAAAACGGAAACCCCTGCGCCGACTGCGTGGACAAGGCTGGCAGTTTGGCAGAAATGCAGCCTTGTCCAGCGGCTCCCGCAAGGAGCCGCAATCCCCCTCGGAGAGCGCACGTGCCCGACCAACGGGAGGGCTACCACCGCTTGCTTTATCAGGTGGTGAGTAAGTGCGCCCTTTCGGGAAAAAGAAAAAGCGACCGATAGCCGATCGCTCATAAAAATCATCGGATTGGTTTGAATACTTCGCATAAAAAATCCTCCAACTGTTCCAAAGTCATCTGTGTTGTCTGCGGTAATGCTTTCTCTAAAATCGCACCCTCCTGAATCAATCGCCGTGTCCGTGCTTTTCGCTCTTTCTGTCGGTCGCGCATCTGTGCTTCTTCCAATCGGTGCTTCGCCTGCAAAAGCTTCTTTTCATTTTCTGTCATAAATTTTATTCCTTTCTGCCGTATCCGGCTGAAAACACAAAGAAGGCGGCTCATGAGATTTTATGTAAGCGTCAAATAAAGCAACGGATTGTGGGTAGAGGTAGAGTGTGAGAAAATAAGGATAAAAGTTGCAGTGGATAGCATTAAGGGAAGTCAAACAAGAAAGAATTGAGTGGCGGCGAGCAAAAATTGCCCGCCGCCATTTCTGATTCAGATAGGATTATAGATCAGGAGATTTTCGAGATTCATTGGTCAGGACAGCGCGGAAGATAAGTGCGAGGAATTCAACGGAACACAGACGGCTGTCAAGGTGCCTTTTCGCCAGGGATTCTAACAGTGGCCGATTGCGTTTCCAAGCAATCGCGGATGCAGTTCGGATATTCCGTTCCACCGCTTTCCAGTTCGTTCCGTATTTCTTGGCAACATCGGGATAAAGCCATTTTGTTACCAGCAGAAGTCTGTCCTGCTGCTCCATGCACAATGATACCGCATAGGTGGTATGGAAAAAACCTTTATAATGCGGGTATATTCCGAGTTGGCAGAGCAGATCACAAGTTACTTGAGAATCTGTCATGATACCATTTCCTCCTCATGTGATTTTGGTTCGTTCATAGCAATGCACGGTTTGCCTCTCGCTCATAGTAAAAATTATCGTGTTCTTCTGGCTGGTGCTGCATGAATGTTTCCATTGGGACATCCAGTGCAATCGCCAATTTATAAAGCAGTTCTGCGGACGGCTTGCGCTTTCTGCCTTTTTCAAGGGCACGGACATAACGGATGGAGGTACCCGCTCTGGCTGCCAATTCAGCCTGGGGTATACCCTGTTGTTCCCGTATTTCACGCAGCTTTGCTCCATCAAATCTTGCCAACATTTTCCTCACCTCCCTTCATGCAAAGCATAAGGGATGGAAAGGATTACCTGTGAGGCTCTGTAGTTCCCCTTTGGTGGAAAATGTCGAAAAAAATGGACCGGCCTTTCGGTCAGTCCGTTAAAAAACCTATATTGTAGAGTCCTCCTGGCCCCTGCGATATTGCACCGGAACAAGATCCGGTGTCAGTTTTGTGGCCCACTCTCTGTCAGCCACGGCCATAGATGGCGCCCTGGACAGCACATAGACCAGATACCGGTATGGGTCAAGGTCGTTTTCCTTGGCCGTTTCAATCAGGCTGTAAACAATGGCGCTGCTCTGGGCCCCGCCTTCCGTATTTGCAAACAGCCAGTTCTTCCGCCCCATCACAAAGGGTTTCATACTCCGTTCTGCCCGGTTGTTGCTTATTTCCAGCCGCCCGTCCTCCAAAAAGCATTTCAGATATGGCCACTGCTCCCGCAGATAATACAGCGCCTTTCCCAAAGAGGACTTGGGCGGGGCGGTTTTTGTTTCCGCCCATGCCAACAAAGCGTCCATCATCGGTTTGGACCGGATCAGACGCTGTTTGTACCGTTCTTCCGGCGGCAAATCCGCCAGTTCCTTTTCAATGGCGAAGAGAACATTGCAGTATTGCAGTCCCTCCAACGCCGCGCAGCCAGTCTGCTGCTCTTTTGGCAAGGCGTTCACCGCTTCGTCAAACTTTCGCCGCAGATGCACCCAGCAGCCAACCACCCGGATGTTCTCCGGCAATCGGTGGTAGCCGGAATAACCATCAGCATGGAGCCAGCCCGTAAAGCCCTTGAGGAACGCCTCGGCATTCTCCGCCTTTCGGCTCTGCTGGTACTCATACAGGACAATGGGGTGCCCGGCGTCTCCGCCGGTCCGGTACAGCCACATATAGCACTTGCTCCTGGCCGTCCGCCCTTCCAGTTTCAGCACCTGCAGAGTCGTCTCATCCGCGTGGAGGACCTCTCGCTGAAGCAACTGTTGGTGCATCTGGTCATAGATGGGCCGCAGCCAATCCTCCGCCACCCGCAGCACCCAGTTGCTCATCGTCTGCCGGGAGAGCATCACCCCAGCCCGATTCCATTCCTGTTCCTGCCGGTACAGCGGAGCGTACATCACAAACTTTTGGACCATGATATGAGCCACAGCCTCTGGGGAGGCGTAGCTGCCTGAGATCAGGGGAGGCTCTTTTTCGGCTTTCAGGACAGGTGTTTCCGTCCCCGTCTGCTTGCAGTTCTGGCAGGCGTATGTAAAATAAACATCTTCCCGGATCTTCACCTGGGCGGGAATCATCACCAGAGTACGGCGGATCTCGGTGCCAATCTCCGTCATGAGTGTACCGCATTCAGGACAGTTACGCTCAGACTTCGGGACACGGTGTTCTACCACCTCAACAGGAACATTGTCCGGCAGTACCTCCTCCACACGGGAAGACCGCTTCTGCCGTGTGTGGGCCGCCACCTTAGTTTCCTTTGAGGCGCTCCTTCTGGTGGACAGCCACGCTTCCGTTTCATCAAACATCAGGCTCAACTGGCCTGCCAGTTCTTCCTTCGTCTGCTCGGACGATGCCCCATAGACTTTCTTTTTGGCAAGACGCATCTGCTCCATCAGCCAGTCCAGCTTCTGGTTCAGCTCGTCTCTTTCCGCCTTCAGAGACTCATATTCCGCACGGGAAATGGTCACCATTTCCGTGTTGCTTGTGATAATATTCACTTCATTTTTCATATTCTTATTATAACACAAAACCCCTTAAAACACCAGCATTTCAAGGGATTTCGAGGAAAATAGCATCCGATTTTTCAACGTTATATCATACTCGGGCCAGTCACCGCTTTGTGCGCTTTGGGCTGTTCGATCTTTAACCCTTCCATAAGCCAGCGGTACTGCTGACCTGTCAACTGGCGCGCCTCATCTCCGTTCCGCGGCCACTGGAAGGCGCCTGCTTCTAACCGCTTATATACCAGAACAAATCCATCCCCCTCCCAATACAGCCCCTTGATCCGATCCCGCCGGTAACCGCAGAACAGGAACAGCGTATTGCTGAACGGGTCCAGATGGAACTGCCGCTGTACCAATGTCGCCAGGCCGTCGATCCCTTTCCGCAGATCTGTGTACCCACAGGCTATATACACTTTTTCCGCGCCGCGAAAATCATTCAGCATGGCACACCGATCGGCAGATCGCCTCTATCACCGGCAGCTCCACTCCCGCATAAATCTCAACTTCTATCCCTCGCCCCTTTACCACCACTGTTACTGCCGACTGTTTCCCCGCTGGAGCAGTCTGAAGAAGCTCCCTGTTCCACATCCCTTCCTTCCTCACTCTCAGCTCTACAAATTCAGCCGCCTTTTTTTCTGCCGGTACTCTTTCCACCTTTTTTATCCCGTGGCCACTTCGCTGCAATACTCTTTTCTCCCATCGGTAATACGTCTTTGTGCTGATGTCCCGTTCATCGCACCATCCCGTTACTGTTTGCCCGCTGCTCCGGCATTCCTGTACGAGCTCCGTCCATTGGGCCGCTTGCTGCTCCCGATGTCTTTCCCGAATTGTCATTTTTCCCAGCTCCTCTGCTTCCTTTGACTTCCCTTAATGCTATCCACTGCAACTTTTATCCTTATTTTCTCACACTCTACATCTACCCACAATCCGTTGCTTTATTTGACGCTTACAATTTGACTGCGGAAAACAGTGAGTAAAGCGGAAAATCCACTTGTTTCAGCTTTTTTGAAAGAAAACTACAATTTCATGCTTTTCGCCAGTAGTAAAGTAGTAAAGTCTGCAAATAAAAAGTCAATAGGGGAATGGAGAAAAATGATGAAAAGAAAAAGGGCATACCAAAAGCGGCCAGATGGTAAAATGCGCTGGCCAGATAGGAAGATATGTATCAAGGAGTGTTATTCCTGAGGCAGCAGAATGGTTGCTTTAGAGAAGTCTTTCCAATCCAAGCATTGCCCACAGCGGTCACAGTAAGGCTGGTATTCCCGTTCCATAGTCTTTCTACATTGGGGGCAGACTGGGAAGCCAGTAAGGCCATGAAGGAAGTGAAAGCAGCGGATCTGCGTCACTGGCATGGGTTTGCGGAAAGACATTTCCCTCCAAATTGCCGAGGGAATCAGCAGGTCATTTGGTGTCAGATTAAAACCAACGCAGAGTTTTTCCAATGTCAAGATCGTTGGGGCGGTTTTGCCTCTGGCAATGTCGCCAAAGTACCTAGAACTGAGGTCACATCGTTCCGAGGCAGTTTCATAGCTAAGCTTGCGAGTATCACATAATCTGAGGACGGAGGTGGATAAATTGTCTAAAAACATCTTAATCGCTCTCTTTCTGTCATAAGATGTTTTTAGCGTAAATGCAGTATCGTTCCCCGACAAGGAAGGATGCTTCCTTAATTTCCCTCCAGAGATGCCAGATATTCTTTTATTCTGCCGTAGTAGATGCGCAGGAACTTGTTGGTGCCGGCTGTCATGTAAACCAGGTAGGGCTTGCCCTCGGCTCGTTTCTTGTCCATGAAACGGTACACTGGATCATTCTGAGGCATGGTTTTCAAAAGGCAGTCCATGACTAGGAACAAGGCGCGGCGCAGCTCCGGCGGGCCGCTTTTGGATGTCCGGTTGCTTTTGGCCTCGTGGGTGCCAGACTGGTCAGCGCCAGGGTCAACACCGGCAAAAGCCGTAATGGAGCCTCTGTGTGCAAACCGGGTCACATCACCAATCTCTGCCATGAGCTGGGGGCCGAGAGAATTGCCTACGCCGCGCATGGCCATGACAACTGGATATTCGGGGAGTTGGGCAGCCAGAGTGCGCATTTCAACCTTGAGTTGCTCCAGAGATTTGGAGACGGCGTTCAGCGCGTCAATGGCCTGCCGGATCATGGTTTTGGTCAGGGCGTCCTTGGGGAGCATGGCAATCAGGTCTTGCGCCTCCATGTGAATCTCAATGGCCCGGCTCTGGCTGAAGTTGTAGCCGTGGCGTTTGCACCACTTGCGGTAGCGCTCCATAAAAGCAGTGAGGCTCATAGCCCGCACACAGTCCACGTGCCAAAAGGTCGTGGCAAAGTCCACCCACTTCTGGCTGCCGTCCTCACGGACAGGGCTGTCAAACAGGGCGTTGACATCGGGATAGGTCTGGTCCAAGAGGGCGATGAGGTTGTTTTTCATCATCGTCTTGGTTTTGGAGTACAGCCCCTGCTGCCGATTCAGCGTTTTCAGTTGCATCCGAATCGTGTCCATAGGAGTATGTTGGCGCAATTCTACCCAGTTGTCAAGCCCATAGCGGGCAATCTTCCTAGCGTCTGCCTTATCTGTTTTCACTTTGCGCAGGGTGTTGTTCCCGTAGTCTTTAATGAGCTTAGGATTGACTGCGCTAACAAAGATGCCCTCCTCATGGAGAAAGCGGGCCACCGGCTCATAGTAGCGCCCAGTGTGCTCCATGACTACCCGCGTCTCACCGTCCAGGTTTTTCAAGTAGTTTGCCAGCTCCTTGAGTTCACTGCCGGTGTGACCAACAGAAAACGGCTTTGCCACCACTTCCCCGAAGGGACGGAGAACAGTTACCATGCTCTTTCCTTTGGAAACATCGACCCCTGCTACATTGTTCATGCACAACGCTCCTCATCGTAGATTTGTCTTTTGGCGTCCAGCCATTTCATCATTGCCGATCCAATCTATTTGATGACACGGGCGCACCGATGTGGCGGCTCAACCTGCATAAATCGAACGCTGCGAAGGAGAGGCTGGCTGACGGACTTTACAACGGACGCATTGGTCCTTGGAGTTTAACATCAGGCCAAGACACTCTCATTCTAACAGCTTTGGCAACGGCGCGGAAAAAGACACGGCTGGCTGCCGTGCCTTGAACCGTAAATCTATTGTAATAGGAACTTATGCAAATCCGGTACTCGCTGAATACTTCCAGCGTAATATGTTTACTTTAGAGTAGATACTTTGTCCCATATGCGGCAGAAAAACACATAATATCAATTAGGGAGGATACCGTATTGAAAAACTTTCCTTTTTACTGGTCGAAGCGTAAACAGGAAACGCTCATCGACGCAAAGGATTTGTAAATAACCATCATTCAAAGGCAGAAACACTAATCAACCTATATATGCCGCCGTTATGGATAACATCATAAACGGTGGTTTTCCTAAGTCTATTACAAATGTTACCAGTACCGAGCCAACATTGCAACAGCCTGCGGAGAAGATAAAAACATTTCATCTTTCCAGAGCAGGTAAACCGTGTTATATTAAAGGAGAAATCAGGTCAGAGTAATTCGTGTCAGAGTAACCCGCCCAGGAGGCAGTCTGCCTGTCTGGACCGCACACCAGCTCCGTACTTGATTCATCACCTGATTTAGACCATACAGAAATCCTTTACCGGATGCTGTATGGTCTTTTTTTGCGCAAAGATGGAAAGGAAGATCAATATGCAATGACAGAAAAGCTGATGAAAGCCATCTACAGTGACCTAGCCCAGACAATCACCCTTACAGCCTGGGCGGATACCGTTGCCGTGGACCCGCGGGACAATTTGCTCATCGCGGTCCGGCTGGGCGGTTATCCGGAAGTGACAGCCGGCCTTGTCAACGCGGTCAGCGGCGGAGGCACGCTGTCCGTGCAGCTGGATGGGGAAACCCTGGTATGCACACCCCAACAGGGGCGGTACAGCAAGGCGGTATCCAGAGACGGTACATATGCCGTGGCTGCCCTGCTCTGGGACAACCAGAGCGCGCGGAAGCAGGGCGGAGGGAAGCAGACAGAAGAAACGGAGGAACAAAAGGAGAAAACAGATAAAGCACAGGAGGCCAGGGTGTATTACCTCGCCTGCCCCGTACGGGACAAAACCGCCCTGTATCATGAGATCGACAAAGTAAGCACCATCCCCATGCTGCCGGAATTCAGGGACTACATGATAAACGAGCTCCAGGCAAGGGATATGCTGGCGCCGTGCCGTGTGTACACAACAGGGGAGCCCTTTGCCATATGGCGGCTCACCTGCACGCCGGACGATCAGAATATCGCGGACGTACTTACAGACGGCTTGAAAGCAGGGGTTATCCGTATCCCCAGCACATGGCCCTGCCAGCCGGACGCGTTTACAGAGATCAACGGCGTAGCCGGCTACCTGCGGGCGTTCGGTTCCGTGATCGCGTCCCGCATCCGCAGGCAGTTCCAGCCCCTGTATGATCCGGCCCAGGAGCCGTTGTCAGAGGGGGTGCTGGGGCTGGACCAGTTCGTGGCGCAGACGGCAGGGTACCACCTGTACGGCGCCCAGCTCGCCGCCGCGGAAGCGCTGCGGCGCAGGCTGCAGACCGCCAGGTTCGGCCTGCTCATCGCAGAATGCGGGTCAGGAAAGTCTAAGGTCGGCAGCCTCGCCTTGCAGGCATACTTCCTGCAAAAGCACAGGAAGTGCCTGCATATCGTCCTCTGCCCCTCCCACATGACAGGCAAATGGGTGCGCGAGCTGGAGGAGGCCATCCCAAACGCGCGTGCCGCCATCGTGCGGACGCCGGCGGACATGGACGCCCTCTACGCGGGGTATGCCCGCGGCGTCCGCACCGTGTTTGCAGTCATGTCCAGGGAAAACGCGCGGGACGGCTATATGCGCCGTCCTGCGGTCAGATGGGACGCAAGGCGGCGGGGCTTTACCTGCCCAGACTGCGGCAGCATGGTCCAGATGGAATTCATGGACTGCGGTAAGCGGACATTGACAGACGCTACGCCGGAATACTTCCGGACGGAGACCCGCGCCAACCGCAAGTGCGAAAGCTGCGGCGCTGTCCTCTGGACAGCTACCACTGCGGAGGAACAGAGCGAATGGGTGCGCATCAGCCATCTGGGCTATGTCCACCGCCGTTTTGCGTACCTTGCGCGGGACGCCTGCAAAACAGCAGCGGCGAAAAAGCAGCTTGCCGCCCTGCTGCGCGAGCCGGACCGTTTCATGGCCGCCCGCGGCGCATGCCGCCGCTTCCCGCTCAGCACCTATATCAAAAACCGGTACAGAGGGAAGATAGACGGCCTGATAGCGGATGAACTGCACCAGTTTTCCGCGGACAGCGGCCAGGGGGACGCGATGGGCGAGCTGTTCGCCGCCGCGAAAAAATGCATCGGCATGACGGCAACCCTCATCAACGGCTATGCCTCCGGTATCTTCTATCTGCTCTACCGCATGTGTGCATGCCGTATGGAGCAGGATGGGCAAAGCTATGCCGCCCCCGCGCAGTTTGCGCGGGAATACGGCGTGACAGAGGACACTTACGAAGTAACGGAAGGCGGGTACAACAGCAACCGGCGCACCGCGAAGCGGAAAAAACGCTCCCGTCAGAAGCCAGGCGTTTCGCCGCTGGTGTACAGCCGCTTCCTGCTGGAGAACGGCGTGTTCCTTTCGCTCATGGATATGGGCAAGGACCTGCCGGAATACGAGGAGATCCCTGTGCCGCTCAGGCTTCCGGAGAACCAGCAAAGAGCCTGTGACGACCTGGAGCACGCTTTCCATGAGATCTTCAAGGACCGCAGCCGCGAAGGGCGTAAGCTCGCCCGGAAGCTGTTGTCCGTGTCCCTGAACCTCATGATGGCTTACCCGGACCAGCCGTATGGGCATAAGCCGGTCGTACATCCGGTCACCGCAGACCCGATCCTGGTGCCGGAGGACAGCGGTGCGCCGGAGGAACAGACCGAAAAAGACCGGCGCACGCTGGAGATCATCCACCGCAAGGTAAACGCCGGCGAACGGGTTCTGCTCTACGTGAACTGGGTGCGTCTGGACAGCCGGACACGCTTAAAACGCTTTCTCACGGACACCGGCGTCCGCGCCGAGATCATGGAGGATACCGTCCCGCCTCGGGGACGCGAAGAATGGGTGGCAAACCACCTCCGGCAGGGCATGCAAGTGATGATCGTAAATCCAAATCTGGTTGAAACCGGCTTGGATTTGAATGACTTCACCACGCTCATCTTCTATGACATGGCGTTCAAGCTGTTCACGTTCCGTCAGGCGAGCCGCAGGTCATGGCGCATCAACCAGACCGCGCCCCGTGTGGAGGTGTACATCCTGTACTACCGGCACACCATGCAGGAGCGCGCGGTCCGGCTGATGGCTTCCAAACTGGCGGTGGCCGGCGTGATCGAGGGCGGCGTGCTCACGGACGAAGGGCTGGCTGCGATGAGCGAGAGCGAGGATATGACGTCCGCGCTCGCCCGCGAGCTGGCCGAAGGCATCCGGCATGAGGACGCGGTGGAGGATATCGCGGCGTCGTTCCGCAAGATGGCGGTGCTGCATCCGGCACAGGAGCGGCAGGTACAGGGAGCGGAATGCGGACGGAAGGCCGTGCCGGCCAGCGTGAGAAAAGAAACAAAGATACAGCCAGTACCACCCGCAGAGCAGTTATCGCTGTGGGAGCTGGCAGGATGAAGAAAGAACAGGAGTTGATGGAACGATGCGATTTCTGGCGAACCGGTCCGAGCTGTTGCCCATCGCCCGACGCTGCAGCCAGACGATAGGGACGTATTTTGTATCCAAAGAGCATGCCTGCGTCCTGATGGAAGCGGACGCCGCTTCAAACACGGTGATGTTCACCGCGCGCAGCCGGACCTGCACCTTACAGGTGCGGCATGCGTGCCGCGTGGAGGAGGACGGCAGGGCGCTGCTGTTCGCGCCGGTGTTCCAGCGGATGCTGGACGCCTTTGCGGACGAAGCAACGTCTGTCGCCACAGACGGCAGGCGGATCGAGGTGCGCAACGCGACAGCCGCCTTTGTCTTCCCTTTGATGGATGCGGACAAGTACCCCGCCGTGGGTACGCCCGCGCCCGCACAGCTGCTGGACTGCTCCGGCTTCGCGGAGGTCAGCGCAAGGGTGCTGTTCTCCGCCGCGCAGGGCAAAGCGGAGGGGAAAGAGCAGCTGAAGTGCGTGCATCTCACCGTCCATGACGGCAAATTCAGCGCGGCCAGCTGCGATGGATACCGCATGACTGTGGCGAGCGAGGACGCGGCGCAGGATGAGCCGATAGACCTGCTGATCCCAGCGGACGCGATGAAGGTGCTGCTCGCCGTGTTCCGCGGCGTGCCGCACTGCAGGATCGGTGTGGACGGCGATACCGCGCTGTTCCTCGGGCCGGGCATGGTCTTTTCCGTCCAGCGCAGCCCTTATCAGGCGGTGGACCTGAAGCCGGTGCTGGACCACTTCCAGACAGCATATGAGATCCACGTGGACGGCGCGCTGTTCCATGCGGAGCTGAGCCGCGTAAGCGCCGGCAGCACAGCCGGCGCGCGCGTGATCCTGCGCACGGGCAAAGGGATGCTGCAGATCGGCTATATCAGCGGGGACCGGCAGGCCGTACAGGGCGGGACGGAATTTCCCGCGGACGTCCGCACGCCGCTTCCCAGGGAAGGCTTCTGCTATACCTACAACTATCTGCTGCAGGCGGCGAAGCTGGTGAGCGGAAAGGAGACGGCCCTGCTGTTAGACGGCAAAGGGACCCTGATGCTGCGCACGGGCAGCGAGCTGCATGTATTGATGCCAACGCGTATGCCGCAGGAAGAAGTGGAAAAACCGAAACGGAAGAAGAAAGCTGCATGAGAAAAAAGGAGCTGTACATGAAAAACAAAAAGCTGATCCTGATCCCTGCCGCCGTTGCGGAGAAGATATGCCCGCTGCGGGCAGAAGACCGGCTGCTCAGCGCCGTAGGCCAGTTCGAGCCGCGGCGGATGAACCTGTGGTATCCGGTGCGGAGTTGTTTCCTCACAGCCCAGAGCATAGACGAGGCCAACGCGGTGTTCAAACGGCTGCGGAAGACCGTGCTGCACAGCGCGCAGGCCATGCGGCGCTTCTGCGCCGCCAATCCGGAGGCGCAGCGGCATGACTTCTGGTGCCCCACATACGATTTCGCGTATGCGGGCGCGGTGAACGGCTACCGCCTGCGCTGCATGGTGAACCATGGGGATTTCAACTACTTTTTTGTGGTGTACCGAAAAGGACGGACAATAAATGAAAGTGAGGCTGCCTGATATGACAGGGAAAACCATGACAAGGCCATTGACCGACATCGAACGCGCGCTCGCAGAGCGCTATCACAACCTGATCTACCGTGTGATGCATGACCTGCACCTCGGCACGGAAGCGGACACGGACCTGTACGGCGAAGCCGCGCTGGGGCTGATGCTCGCGGCGCAGCGGTATATGGCGGACGAGAGCCTGCAGAGGTACCGCTTCACTACGATCGCGTACAGCCGCATCCGCAACGCACTGCTGCGCCAGCGGCACAGGGAGCGCAAAGCGCCCGTGGCGCTCAGTCTGGATGCATGGAGAGAGGACGGCGGCACGTTGTATGACGTGCTGCCGGACAAGAGCTGTGCAGACCCGGCGGATGTTATCATCCGGCGGGAACGCACGGCGCTGCAAAAAGCCCATGCTGTCCGCAGCTGCAGGGTGTACCGCTTCCCCGTATGCGCCGCCCCCAGAAGGGAGGCGGCATGATGGGCGTACATACCGGCGTTTATGTGGTGTACTACCTGTACCGCTCACGGTACTCCTTTGTGGCGGACCACTTCCTGAACGATGGCCGGCACATGGTGGACCTGGGCAGCCTGGACAAGGCGCTCACTTTTCCCTCCGAACATCAGGCGCGCCGCTTTATCGCGGACGCGCTGGAGCGGCCGGAAAGCGGGCCGTATTTCGTGTCCGAACTCTCGCTTGGGGAGCTGCTGGAGTACCATCCGGAGCTGTATGAGGTGCGGCGCGCGGCTCTGAACGGGGGTGCGGCGTGAGCATGGAAAACAGGCTGTTTGCCGTAAAGACGCCGCATGAAATGCTGGACTGCTGTTTCCTCTTCGCAAGCCGTCTGCTCGTGTCCGGACAATGGTATATCGGCGTCGGGCAGTTTGTGGACGGCGGGGCGTACCATCTTTACGACGTCCTGCTGACGGATGGGGGCGTCACGGTGCTGCCCCATCCACACAGCGCGCCGGCATGGGAGCTCCCGTATGAAAGGATCGCAGAACTGCCAAAGCCGTATCGTGGTTCGGATGCGGAGCTTCCACTCCCGCTGCGCCTCCTGCCCCAGATGGACAAGCGCCTGCTGCCGGTGCATGACGAAGCAGTACTGTATCCGTACCGTGTGCTGTCCTGCCTGTCCGCAGATTCTTCTGTGGCGGAACATTTCCTGCAGAAAGAAGAACTGGCCGCTGAACGCGGGGACGGGCGGGATACCGTCTTGATGCGGCTGGATGAGCTGCAGGAGGACATGGAGGACGCATGCACGCATTTGCGCCTCAACCTGACGCGGCTGAAGCTGCTGTACCGCGCGCTCTGCCGGTGGAGCCGCCGGCATGGCGGCGCACGCTTCCCTCTGGAAGCGCATAAGGATAAGATCTGTGACTATTTGAGGGAGGAAAAGGATGTTTAAGCAGAAAAGTTTTGCAGAACCCGGCTGTATCGGCTGTGAAGCGCATCTGGACTACGGCTCCAGCCGCTATTGCAGCGGTTTCAAGAACAAAAAGCGCCGCAAGCCGTTCCGCAAGAAGGATCCGGCGTATAAGGCGCCGGAGTGGTGTCCCAAACGGAAGAGACCCTGCGAGTACCGCATCTACAGCTATGCGGATGAGCAGGCGGCTGTGATGGCGCGGCTGCTGGAAGCGGACGAAATGGGAGACAGGGAGCTTGTGTTCCCCCTTGCACACCGGTACCGGCTGCGCGCGGAAGGGAAAACCGGCTTATCCCCGAAAGCTTTCTATGAGCAGGCGAACGCTGGGGACCTGTCCTCGCCGCTTCCGGATGAAAGCATCCATACCAGAGACGTGGTGGAGATCGACACAGGGCTGGGGCAGTTTTTCTTTTACTGCGCCGCCTCTCACGATTTCCGCACGGCGTTCTTTGATGTGAAGCGTATCCAGACCGGAAAAACAACGGATGAGACGGAGGTATCGTAATGGCAAACCTCATGCTCTATGCAAAGGGGAAAGGCGATGCGCGCTTCGGCGCGGTGGATATGGCAAACGGCGCGTTCCCCGTGCCGCTGATGTACGCGACGCTTGTCCCAGAGGTGAAGCTGGAGACCCTGAAGCAGCGGGCCGGCCTGCTGAATCGTATGCGGCAGGACTGCCTGTACTTTTTGAGCTATGGCAGACGAGACCCCAGGTATCTTTGGGCGAATGACGCTGTAGAGCAACTGGCGTACATGAAGGCGGTCTGGAACAGCTTTCCTTCGGATGGGAAGCCTGAAATGGATGACAATGGACGAAATCCTGTCACTGGAAAAACGGATGCTGGAAGGAGATGCGCATGCTGAGAGATAAGATGCTGGCCGTGATGGAGGAAGTAAACAGCGAGGCTGCGGAGCGGCGCGAGCTGGTGCAGACGATCGCGCTGGCGCTGCTGAGCGGGAGCAACCTGTTCATTCTGGGCGCGCCCGGGCAGGCCAAGAGCTTCGTGGTGAACGAGTTCCGCAAACGCATCACGGGCGCAAAGCAGTTCGAACGCCTGCTGTCCAGGCAGACGGATGAGGAGGCGCTGTTCGGCCGCCTCGACCTGGCCAGTCTGATACCGGGCGCGGTCCCTGCGCAGGTGCTGGAGCAGGACGGTACTTACCGGATGCTCCGGCAGGAGCTTGCGCAGGCGGCGGAGGATTTCCGCGCGGATTCGGCGGATAACGCCGCGGCTACGCGGATGCAGGGCCTTACCGAAAAGCTGGAGCAGTACCGGAAAGGGCTGTCCCTGCTGCACGGCGGCACGCCTATGACCATCACGGCGGGCAAGATACCGGACGCGCATATCTGCTTCCTCGATGAGATCTTTAGTGCGCCCGTAGCGGCGAGACAATAAATCTGCTTTGGCAAGCAGTAGGCAAGGAGCCTTTGCCTATCATCATTCGACTTACCTTGAGGGGAAACCTATATAGGGAATATAGCATGTCGGAAAGGCCATAAGTTGACCAGTCACCCGGTCACGACTGAATGGTTGGATGAAACGATGGATATGAGGATAAAGCCCTGATTGGTTGAACGACAGTCCGAGCGGTCCCACTCGTGTCTGTAGCGGAAGGTGACTATAGCCGCTACACCGCAGAAGACATTTTCCATTTGAAGAGGAGAATGTCCAAGGCTTATTATTCTGCGGCGCACCGCCATCAGCAGTAAAGGACGGAAATCGTATCCGACAATCCATCGCGCCAAGTTATTGTTTTGCTAAACGGGGATTGCCTAACCCGGAACGCCCATCTGGGCTATGCGTTTAGGCGCTGAATATTCGGCAAGGCAACGGAGCCTCCATAGTAGTCCGAGGCAGGGAAAGCCGTCCACATGGCGAAGGGAGGCAGCTTACAGCCTCAGTACAAATATTGAGAAAGTGTGTGAGACACTTATGAGAAATCCAGTAAATGTGCTGAACAGTCTATCCATGCACAGCAAGGAAAGTTCCTATCAGTATGAGCGAATCTACCGATTGCTGTACAATCCGGAGATGTACTATACAGCCTACCAAAAGATCTATGCCAAGCCGGGCAACATGACAAAAGGTTCGGACAACCGCACCATTGATGGAATCTCTCTAATGCGTATCGACAAACTGATTGCCAACCTAAAGTCTGAAAGTTACCAACCGGCTCCATCCCGTAGAAAGTATATCCCTAAAAAGAAGGGGAAGAAGCGGCCTTTAGGCATTCCCTCGTTCGATGATAAACTTCTGCAAGAGGTCGTTCGGATGATACTGGAAAGCATATATGAAGGTCACTTTGAGGAGACTTCCCACGGGTTCAGGCCAAACCGAAGCTGTCGCACAGCCCTTGCCTGCATACAGAAATATTATACCGGATGCAAGTGGTTTGTTGAGGGAGACATTGAAGCGTTCTTTGATACGATTGACCATGATACTCTCATCGAGATTTTGGCTGAACGCATTAAAGACGCTCGTTTCCTGAGACTGATTAGAAAGTTTTTGAACGCAGGATATATGGAAGAATGGCAGTTCCATAAGACCTACAGCGGTACACCGCAAGGTGGGATTATCAGCCCCATCTTGGCAAATATCTATCTGAATAAGCTGGACAAGTACATGAAGGAATACGCCGAAAAGTTTAACACCGGTGTACGCAGAGCGCATAACCCGAAATACACGGCAATTCAAGTTGAGCTCAGAAAATGGGAATACCGCCTTAAAAGGGCAGCCACCGTGGAAGAACGGCAGGAAATCCTTACCCATATCAAAGAGATCGAAAGGCAACGGTGTACCATCCACAGTAAAGTGGATATGGATACAAATTTCAAGCGACTTCGCTATGAGAGATATGCTGATGACTTTTTGATTGGTGTTATTGGAAGCAAAGAGGATTGCAGGAAAATCAAACAAGACCTCAAAAACTTCTTATCAGAAAAACTGCGATTAAACCTCTCGGATGAAAAGACCTTGATTACCCACGCGGCATCCCCCGCACATTTCCTCGGGTATGAAATCTCAGTCAGATATTCGCAGTTGCCCATGCCTGGAAGGAAGAACGCCCCAACTCGATATAACAACGGAAAAATTGTCCTTAAAATTCCAGCGGGAAAGATCAGGGACAAACTTCTGGAATACAATGCGTTGAAAATTGTCGTTCATAACGGCAAAGAGATGTGGAAACCGCAGGCACGGGTATATCTGAGAAACAATGACGATTTGGAAATCCTGTCACATTACAATGCGGAAATCAGAGGATTCTATAATTACTATGCACTTGCTCTCAACAGTGGCACTATCAACAACCTAAAATATGTGATGCAGTATAGTATGCTCAAAACCTTTGCGACTAAGTACCGCACTTCAAAAAGCGTAATCATTAAGCGCATGAGGATTGGCAAGGACTTGGGAGTGAAGTATGTAGACAGTAAAGGCCGGGAGCGTACAGCCCTTTTTTACAATGAGGGCTTCAAGCGGAAGAAGGACATTACCGCAAACTGCGACATCATCCCGAAAACAATCGTTTACAGTGGGCGAAGTAGCCTCACAGAACGAATAAAAGCGGGAAAATGCGAATTTTGTGGGAAAGAGAATGTCCCTCTCCAAATGCATCATGTACGAAAACTCAAAAACCTAAAGGGCAAAGAACCCTGGGAGCAGTTTATGATTTCCCGCAAACGCAAAACCCTTGCTGTATGTGAAGATTGCCATCATAAAATTCACGGTGACAAAATGGACTGATTGTAAGTGGGGAGCCGGATACATTGAGAGGTGTAAGTCCGGTTCCGAGGCGAGCACCCAGAAACCTGCCATAGCAATATGACAAGGCACTGGATGCTTAGCCTACAAGCGGCGGATGGTCTGCTCAACTCCCTGCTCACGGCGCTCAACGAGCGCCGGTACACCAACGAGGGCGTGACGGTGGACATTCCTGTGATCTCGTTCTTTTCGGCCTCCAATGAGATGCCGAACTTCCGGAATAAAGAAGAGCAGATCCTCGCCCCGCTCTATGACCGCTTCCAGCTTCGCGTTGTGACAAAGGACGTGCAGGAGCGCACTGCGCGGCTCGCAGTCCTGCGGAACAAGCAGGGCGGGCATTTCGGCGAGGTGAGGGCGACCTTCTCGGTGGACGAGCTGTACGCCATGCAGGAGCAGGTGGTGCTGGTCTCCATTCCGGAGGCGGTCAATGAGCTGATGGACGATGTGCTGTGCGAGCTGCGGCGGGAGGGTATCGCGGTATCCGACCGCACGTTCTTCGGCTATGGGCCGGTGGCGCAGGCGGCGGCATGGCTCGCCGGCCATGCCGCGGTGCAGCCGGAGGACCTGCTGCAGCTGAAGAACTACCTCTGGAACGAACCGGCGGAGATCGAGAAGGTGCAGGCCGTGCTCACGCGCCTGTGCGACGATCCGCTCCGCACGCGGCTGGAGGAACTGCTGGCGAAGGCGAAAGACGCGTTTGGCTCGTTCAACGACGCGCCGGACGGCCAGAAAGCCAAGGCGCTCGTACAGCTGCGCGCCAGTTTCGCCGCGCTGTACCGCGAGTGGCAGGTGCTGGACGCCACAGCGCAGTCCGAAGAGCAGCGCCGGCAGACGGGGGACGCGCTCGCCGCGCTTGAGGAGCTGAACCGCAGGGCGCACGAGGCGTACTCGTTCACCCCGTCCCCGCTGGCGCAGCTGGCCGTATTACAGTCCGCAGCATGACAAAAAAGAGGAGGAAAACAGAATGCTGAATAAGATTATCCTGATAGGGCGCATGACCAGGGACCCCGACCAACGCGGCAAAGACCCGGAAAAGCCGATCGCGAGCTTCCGCATCGCGGTGGACCGCGACTACAAGCGAGACGGCGAGCCGGAAGCGGACTTTTTCGACTGCTCAGTGTTCGGCCAGCAGGCGAAGTTCGTATTACAGTACGGCCGCAAAGGCCGTCTGCTCTGCGTCGTTGGCGCGATCCGGCGCCGCGAATGGCAGGACCAGCAGACCGGCGAGAAGCGCTCCTCGTTTGAGGTGGTGCGCACCGAGGTGAAGTTTCTGGACAGGAAACCGGAGGACGCCCAGCCGGACGGCGCTGCGCAGCCCGTGGCTGCACCCGCTCTGGTACCCGTACCAGCAGTTGGATATGCGCCGCAGCAAGCCGTACCCGCGGCGCAGGGGTATGCTGCCCCGCCCGTGGTACAGTCGGCAGCGGCACAGGCGCCCCAGCCGGCGGCCGCGCCTGCGGTAACGGTACAGGCGGCGTCGGCGCTGGGCTACCCGCAGCCGGTACCCGGCGCTGCGGTGCAGTACCCGATGCCGGATTTCTCCGGCGTACCGGAAAGCTACGCATGGGGGCCGGGCGGCGTCCCAGCCGGCAACCCGCCGTTCTGAACGGCAGGCATGATATGTAGAAACAGAAGTAAGGCAATATGGAAAAGCAGGGCGTCCGCCCTGCTTTTCCGACTGATAACCTGGAGGCTATGGATGAAATACCGTTTTTCTTCACTTGATCAGATTGTAAATTCACCGCTATTCAATCTTACTGCACCATACCAACGACCGGAACGTATGGATCATTGTACCCGTCCGACACGGCTGGAGCGTATGGTGTTCCATGACAGCTGCATGGCCAATGGGCTGGATGCTGCCGCACCGCTGCTGGCCGACCTGTTCCATCTGCTCTATGCGCATACATACCGCTGGGGGAGCGAAAAAGAGCTGTCCCCCAAAGCGCGCCTTGTCTGGGCATATCTGCTGGATGGGCTGCAGGATAACGGGCAGTTTGCCGCCCTGCACCATCTGTGCAGGGGAGAGGACAGCGCAGCGATGGAAGCTGCGCGCACAGTGCGGCAGGCGCTTTCCGAAGCGGTACAAGGTATCGACCGGGCGGCGGGCGGACTGCTGCCCGTGCTGGAACGGCTGGCGCGCCGCCATGACGCGGCGGCGGAAAGGCGTTATCATCTGGTGAGGGACGCACAGGCCGATCCGGCCAAAACGCCGGAGGCGCTCCGCGCTGCCGCAGAGACGGCAAGCACGGCGGAGCAGATACAGGCCGTGTCCGGAATGATACGGGATAAGCTGCGCAAACGGCAGGCGGAAACAGAAGCGGCGGTGCATACTGCTCTGCAGCAAGGCATGGACGCCGCGTCTCTGGCCCGCTATGTCCGGCGGTGCTGGGGAGATGGGACGTCTGAAGGTGCAGCGCAGCAAGCGGCCAATGACCGCGAGTTGCTGGACAGGGTAAAGAGCAATGAGATGCTGCTGGGTGTCACCCGTCAGCTGGGGCGCATGAAGGAGATGCTGTCCGACCTGCGGAAGAACGATTACGCGCACGGCCGCGGGGAGAAATACTCTATCACGCGCGGGCGCGACCTGAAAAACCTGCTCTCCGGCGAGCTGGCGCTGCTGGCCTCCCCAGCAACGACGCCGCTGTTCCTGCGTAAGTACAATGCGAAAGGATTACTGCAATATGCAAAGCGGGAGCGCATCCACAAAGGGCATGGCGATATCATCGTCTGCCTGGATGAATCCGGCTCGACAAAAGGGGAAAACGCCGAGTGGGGCAAGGCGCTGGCGCTGGCCGTGCAGGATATCTGCGCGCACGAAGGGCGGAAATTTGCGCTGATCCATTTCTCCGGTGCAGGCCAGATACGGACAGACCGGTTCCTGCCGGGGCAGTACACGTCCGCCGACCTGCTATCCGCAGCGGAGCATTTCTTTGACGGCGGCACAGATTTTGAAACTTCGATCAGGGAGGCCCTGCGGCTGATAAACGAGGAAGAGTTTGAGGACGCGGATATCCTGTTTATCACGGACGGGAAGCGTTCCATATCCGATGAGTTGGCGGAACAGCTGCGGGATGCAATACAGGACGCACGATGCTCTGTGGTTGGGCTGCTGCTGGACGCCGATGACCCGGGGATGACGTTCAGCCTGGATAAATTCTGTGAGAAGATATGCAGAGTAAGTGAAATAGAAAGGGAGGAGATGGAAAAGTCGATACTAAATTGATAGAACGCGATATCGATATTACATTGGGAAGAAAAGTGGCTGTCTATTTAGGCAGCCATTTTCCATTAGCGGTATATCCATAAATGCAAAGAAAACAGATGGACACTATCGGCAGGAGACCCCCAAAAATTATTGATCCCATACAAGCATATAAAATGCCTACAAAAGATTAAGGGGAATCTATGCAAAAATTAGCTAACCATCTATTCAAAACTACTTGCTGATTAAGGGGGGGCTTTTGATTTTGCCCACAGGGACATATGATTTGAGCATGAAATTTGAAACTTTATAACAAACGAGGCTATTGCTGTATGCAGTTACGCTTCATTATCCCCCTCTACTTGCATCGTACGCATTTGCACCTCGGAAATATGGTTTTTGCTGCCATAAGACAGCCAATACCTGGTGGAAGCCCGTATAAACATTTTTTTCGTCAGCGGCATGGTAACAGAAAAAGCATCATAGTGGCCAGTGTGTATGGATGACGCCAGTTTTTTGATTTTATGCCTGACCAGAAAGGAAAATGGGGTATCCAATATTGCCTCGCCAGAGCCAATACAAAGTGAGGAGCCATACTTCATACTGTTTTTTGCGCAGAAATATTGCAGGATCGCAAGTGCGGTATGATTCTGCTCCGGCTCTAGAAAACCGCAATTAACAAGGGTGTGGACCCGAAGATTGGCAGGGAGTAAGGCGCGCTCCATCTCCTGTAGAAAGCGAAGCAATGCTGCAGGTAAAGCATCCGCATACAACGGGAAAACCAGGAGCAGATGGTCGTACCTGCTAAGCTGCGCACAAATCAGAGTATGCTGACAATCTGTTACAAGATATTCGTCCATGGGTTCTTTCCAATACCTGCGGAATAATGCAGCATATCGCCTGGAATTAGAGCGCGGTGCGCGCGGACTGCCGTTTATAATCAGTAACCTGCCCATGCGGATACCTCCTCCAGAATTGTTTCATCCCGCTCTGCCTCGGAGACGAATCGAATCCGGTAGCTTCGGAAGTTCATGTTATAGGCATTGCGTGCTACTAAAGCGCGGAAAATATCCTGTTCTATCGGCAGGATGTCGCCATATGCAATAATAACAGCAGCTTTTTCAGCAACGGCACGCTGCACATGGTGTGTCTCGCCGTGGTGTAGACGGATAAATGCCTGCTGAACTGGAATGGATCGTTCCAGCATCTGCTTCATTGGTACGTCATAAGAACCGCAATAGACCCGGCTCACATATAGAAGTTGGTCACTGCACGCAATCAGGGGATATATGGCTGCTGCATCATCTCGCAGCACACACCGGCCAGGTGTTTTCACCCAACAACTAAAGCATCCAAGGCAGCTGCCGATCTGCAACTGGGAGAGATCCACATAAAAGGTTTCTGGCAAGACTGGCAATGTTTCCGGCAAAGCGGTGTCTGAAAGTAAAAGGTTCATTGCGGTTATGCCTCCCGTTTGATGTTGTCACGACGGTATTCATTCCGTACGCATAAGCATGACGAATGGCGACTGGATTGTCTGCCGATAATTGCGATAATTATAGCATAACCAAGATAGAAGTCAAGGTATACCTGGTAGAAGTCTGTCAGTTTGACAAGCTGACGGGCTGCTTCGCTTGAAGTCGTTCGCTTCATAGCATTCCAAGGTGGATTTGAAAATGCCGGTCCGCTCCGCTGAAACGGACGAGAGGAACTCACAAAAAGAAGAATCCACCACTAAACTAATTGTTATGTAGTAGAGAGCATCACCGAGACAGATGAAAAGAGCGGTAAGAAAATCAGGTTGGCCGATAAGGGCAACAGTAAATACGCCTTCAAAATCCCGATTTGACTGTAAAAACCAAAGTACGGTTTGAGTAAAGGTCGGAGATCCACAGTTATATCCTTTGGTGAAGTAGATAGAGCTACGAAACAAAGATGAAAAATTTTCCCCAAATATTTCAGTCTGCAATGTGAAATCCACCACACGAAATACAAAATCTGGTATTCTAAAATTAGAACGTAGACATCAGCCTGATTATACTCAGTTCTGGCGAGGTAGGTTCCGAAAATAGACAGGAGAGATTAATATATGAATACGAACTTATCTGTGAAATTGAGGGAATTGAGATTAACAAATGGGTACAAGCAGAAAGAGGTAGCAAGATATATTGGCGTAAACGAATCGGCAATTTCGGCATATGAAACAAATCTGAGAAAACCAACATACGAAAATTTGATAAAGTTAGCAGAGTTTTATGGTGTTACCATTGACTTCCTGCTTGGTGTAGAGAAATACCCGAAGGATATAATAAACAATTTGACTGGGTGGCGACGCTCTTTTATTAATAATGTTGCAGAGTTACTTTTATATCATGTCAGTGAAATGGATCACAAATAATCTTGCGTAGTGGAGGTACTCTTTCTTATTGGAATGATACGTGCGCGGGGAGTATCTCCACATATCAAGAAGATTGTCATTCTGTTCCAATACATTTTGTATAGGAATGCATTGGAACAGGCTGATGATATACGCAGCCATAGTTGGAATCTACATTCGATTGTGTGAACCTTGAAAAGTAAAGAGCATGGGTGCGTTCCTATGAAGCAAACGCCGGAGAGCCCAGAGCCGTTAGCATATAAGGGAAGATGGGCAGCGACCATCGGCGGCTTTAATACCGATGGACCCTTTGGGGTAATGAAGTCTATAATTGGGAAGTGACAGAAGGATGCCATATCAAAAGAAAACATTTTATCGGCAAATTTTTAGTGATTATCCTGATGCGGTTGGATTTGAGCAGTACAGGCAGATGCTGGGGCTGGGTAAAAATAAAGCATATGAGATTCTGCAAAGCGGGAAAATACCATATCGGCGCAATGGAAAGAAGTACATTATAGCAAAAATGCACATTATTGATTACCTATTGGGATCGGATGCAGAAACGGGTAGAGAAAACGACAGGAATGATGTATAATAGAGCCGTCAACAATGCGTATGGGGCTGCCTGGAAAGGAGAGTATTATTGTGACAGCCCGCATATATGAAAAAAGAGGCACTTGGCAGATCGTTTTGATTTATAAGGACGGATCAGGTGCGCGGAAACAAAAATGGATCGATACAGAACTTCCGATTCGAGGTAATAGCAGACGCGCCAAAAAAATGATGGAGGATGCTATACAGGAATGGAAGCCTGTATTGGAACCCGAGGATCAGGTATTAGAGTCAACGGCAGTACGCGAAGCAAAAAGAGAGACCCATCAAAACCGTAGGGGACAGTCAGAAAGCGGGATCCTATTCTCAGAATACCTTCTGGATTGGGTGGAGTCCCGTCGGAATCGGATTCAGCCGACCACGTTTGGGGCATATCAGAAGGATGTGCAAAGCTACATAGCGCCGTATTTTGCGCAAAAAGGCATTCTTGTTGAGCAGATGACCGACAAAGATATTGCAGACTTTTATCGGTATAAACGGCGTAATGGTGTGTCGGAGAACACACTGCTGCATTACCAGACTGTTCTGAATCAAGCCCTGCGAAAAGCGGCTCGAGAAAAACTGCTACCGGTTAATCCTTTCGCGGTGCTGGATAAGGATTTAAAGCCAAAGCATGTGCGTTATATTCCACAAACGTATGACGAAAATGATTTGCGAAAGATGTTCGCAGCAATGCGCGGGGACCCGATGGCGTTGATTATCCTGATGGATGTAACTTATGGACTGCGTAGAAGCGAATTGCTTGGTCTGAAATGGTCGGCAATCAATTTCAAGGAGAAGAGTATTCACATTTGCTATAAGGTGACAGAGACCCTGATAGACGGGAAGCTGGTATATGTAAAGGATAGCCTGTTGAAAAACAAAAGCAGTAACAGGACCTTGCCACTGGTTCCCTCAATCGAAGAAGAATTGTTGAGATTAAAATTTCAACAAAACAGGAATCGCAAGCTTTATGGCAAAGCATATGAACAAGACGATAGGGATTTTGTTTTTGTGAATGAATGCGGGAAATTGATAAAGCCGGATTATGTATCGCGTCATTTTCAATGGTTTTTGAAAAAGAACAATCTCAAAAAAATCCGATTCCATGATTTGCGGCATACATGTGCGACAATGCTGTGCCGAAAAAAGATATCGTTGCAGGAGATTCAAGTCTGGCTGGGACATTCCACTTATCAAACCACAGCGGATATCTACACGCATTTGAATTATACCGATAAAATCGGCACTGCGAATGCCGCGGCAAGAATAGTTTCTGATGTGCTTGGAAAGGGCGGATCAGAGTGAGGGAATAAAAAAACCTGCGACGGTAACAGTCGCAGGAGCCCTTGGGTGATGGTGCCGCCAGCGGGAATCGAACCCGCACGCTGAAACCAGCCTCAGATTTTAAGTCTGATACGTCTACCAATTCCGTCATGGCGGCATATGAAAATACATTTTTGTACGATTTGCTGGCAAAGTGTTGGCAAACACCGAAGTGTTTGCCAACATACAGGGGACAAAAAGGAGGAAGAAAATTGCCAACATGAAGAATACCCGCTTGAAAAGATAGGTTTTTATCACAAAAAATAATAAAATTAACAGAATGTTGCATGCTGCATGGTCTGGGATTTGTTTTGAACGCAAGGGATTTTAAGTCCTCTGCGTCTACCAGTTCCGCCATGGCGGCATGCATCGTTGTTATTATAGCAGACCGGACGCGGCCTGTCAAACAGGCGGGGCGGCGAAAGTTACGCCTTTTTTTCAAACACACGCTTATCCAGCGCGCCGTCCTGGTGCGCGACGATCGTGGTGCAGACCGCGTCGCCCGTGATGTTGACCGCCGTGCGCGCCATATCCAGAATGCGGTCGATGCCCATAATCAGCCCGATGCCGGCAACCGGCAGGCCGACCGAGTCGAACACCATCGCCAGCGTCACCAGGCCGACAGAGGGGACGCCGGCCGTGCCGATCGAAGCGAGCGTGGCCGTGGCGATGACGGTCAGGTAATCCGCGGGCGTCAGCGCGATGCCGAACGCCTGCGCGACGAATACGACCGCCACACCCTGCATGATGGAGGTGCCGTCCATGTTGATCGTCGCGCCGAGCGGGACCGTGAACGACGAGATGCGCCGCGCCACCCCGACCTTTTCCTCCAGCGTTTCGATGGAGAGCGGGATGGTTGCGTTCGAGGTCGCGGTGGAGAACGCAAAGCCCATGACCGGCGCGAATTTCCGGATGAACCGGAACGGGTTGAGGCCGGTAAACAGCTTGAGCAGGATCTGATACACACCGAGGCACTGCACCAGCAGCGCCAGCAGGACGGCCGCCATATATTTGAACATGGGGACCATCGCGGAAAAGCCCAGTTCGGCGAAAGTTTTTGCGATTAGGCAGAACACGCCCGCCGGCGCGAGCCGCATGATCATCATGGTCATCTCCATCATGATGTCGTTGCCCTGCTGGAAAAAGTTTGTTACCAGCTGCACCTTATCCTGCAGTCTGGCAAGGATGATTCCGATGATCAGCGCAAATACGATGATCTGCAGCATGTTTCCGGCGGCCAGCGCTTCAATCGGGTTTTTGGGGATGATGTCCAGCAGCGTCTCGGCAAAGCCCGCGCTTTCCGTGACCGTGGTATCCACGGCCTGCACCTGGGACATATCCAGCCCCAAGCCGGGATTGAGCAGCGAGGCAACGCCCAGCGAAACCGCGACCGCCAGCATGGTTGTGACCAGGTAAAAGCCGATCGCTTTGACGCCGACCTTGCCAAGCGTCTTGGTGTCGCCGATCGCGGCGGCGCCGCAGATGAGCGAGCAGAACACGAGCGGCACGACCAGCATCTGCATCAGCCGGATGAAGCCCTGGCCGACAACATAAAATATGCCGCCGACCAGGACGTCCTGCACGAAAGCGGACCCGTCCGCAAAGCCGTGCAGCAGCGCGCCGGCCGCCGCGCCGAGCAGCAGAGCGATAAAGATTTTGGTGGTCAGGCTGTTTTTTCTCATTTTTCCGGTTTCGATCATGCCAGCCCTCCCGCGTTCCGCTCCGACAGATACATGCCAAGCGCCTCCCGCCAGTCCGGCATATGGTAGATGCCGGTAATGCGCATCATCATGTTGTCCAGCAGTGTAAAGCGCGGGCGCAGCGTTTCGTCTGCGGCCGCAGGCTCCACAACGGAATCCGCGAAGCCGCTCAGACGGAGGATCTCGCGCGCGAATTCCGCGCGCGAGCAGGCCCCTTCGCAGGAGGCGTGGTACAGCCCGTATTCACGCGCCCTGACCAGGTATTCGATAAAGCCGGCGAGCGCGTCCGCCGAGGTCGGGGAGGAAATCTCGTCCTCGGGCAGGCGCACGGTTTCCCCGCGTGCCGCCGCCTGCAGCACCTGGTCGACGAAATCGTCCGCCCCGGCGCCGTACAGCCAAGAGGAACGCACGATCACGTGCTTATCCGTCAGCTCGCGCACCAGCTTTTCCCCAGCGTACTTGCTTTTGCCATACATGGTCGCCGGATGCGCGTCGTCGAACTCGCACAGCGCGGATGAGGCTGCGCCGTCGAAAACGTCGTCGGTCGACAGCTGGATCAGCTTGGCGTCGATGCGCCGCGCGGCGACCGCGAGATTGCGCGCGCCGATGGCATTGACCTTATACGCTTCCTCCGGCTGCCGCTCGCAGGCGCGCACGTCGGTCAGGCCGGCGCAGTTGATAATAACGTCGGGATGGTTGAGGTCGGCGAAGTGGCCGACCTGGAAGCTGTCCTCCACCCGAACGTCAAGGTCGCTTGCCAGCAGCCGGAAGCCTGTGTTGCGGTCGAACCGGCGGCACAGAGCGGAACCCAAACGGCCGCCTGCGCCTGCGATCCAGACGCGTGTCGTGATACTCATAAAACACCTCTCGATATAATCTTCGATCGAAACCGCAGTTCCATTCGGGCATGCGCCTGTATATTCAGATTTTGCGCGCATGGAGTATCAGTATACCATAAAAGTGTGCGCTGCGGAAGAAAAATTATCGGATTTCCGTTGGGGCGGCGGTGCGGCGCAGCACCGCCTCGACCGCGGCGCGGTCAGGGAGCCAGCCGCAGAACGCGGCCGCGCTGCCCGCAGCGACCGCGAAGCGCAGCGCCTCGGGTGCGGAAAAGCCATGCAGGCGCGCGTACAGCCAGCCGGCGGCCATGGAGTCGCCGGAGCCGACGGTTTGGACCACCTGGCCGGCGGGGGCGTCCAGATGGAGCGCTGCGCCGGTAGCGGGGACGAGTACGGCTCCGTCCGGCCCGCAGGAAACAAGGATGTCCTTCGCGCCCGCGGCCTGCAGCTCGCGCGCGCAGGCGGCGATGCCAGCAGGGCTGCGCGGCGCGCCGCCGACCAGCGCGTCCAGCTCCTCCAGGTTAGGCTTGATCAGGTCGGGTGCGCATGGCAGGGCGTTTTTGAGCGCGTCGTCCGAGGCGTCGACGAGCGTGTGTACGCCGTTTGCCCGCACGCGGTCGAGCAGGCGGGCGTAAATATCCGTCGGCACGCCGGACGGGACCGAACCGGACAGAACGAGCCAGTCCCCGCCGCCGAGCGTGTCCAGCGACGCGGCCAGCTTTTCGAGCGCGTCCGCGGGGATATCAGGCCCCGCGCCGTTAAGCTCGGTCTGCTCGCGCGCGCAAACCTTGACGTTGATGCGCGTCATGCCCCGCCCCAAACGGCAGAAATCGTATTCCACGCCGGTTTCGGCCAGCAGGGAGGCGAACAGCGCACCCGTGCCGCCCGCGATAAAGCCGAGCGCGCGCGTGGACAGGCTGAGCGCCGCGCAGACAAGCGAAACATTGACGCCTTTCCCGCCGGGGCGCAGGGTTTCGCCGTGTATGCGGCACAGCCTGCCCGGGCGGAGGCGGTCGGTCTGGACAAGATAATCCAGCGAGGGATTGAGTGTAACGGTATAGATCATGGAGGCTGCCTCCTCTTCCTTATTATAATAGTATGATACCGCAGTTCCGCGCAGGAAGCAAAATATTTTCACAAACAGGGTTGACTTTGACGCAGCGTAAACCGCTATACTAAGGGCAGGGAGGTGAAAAACGATGGAATACGGGATTCACGCGCTGGCGGGGCTGGCGGGGGTGAGCGCGCGCACCCTGCGGTACTATGACCAGATCGGGCTGCTGCGGCCGAGCGGCACGACCGAAGCCGGCTACCGCCTGTACGGGGAGCGGGAGGTCGACCTGCTGCAACAGATCCTGTTTTATCGGGCGTTGGGCGTGCCGCTGAAAGAGATCGCCCGCATCGTGCAGGCGGACGGTTTCGACCGGCTGCGCGCACTGGAAAGCCATTTGTCGGCCCTGTATGCACGGCAGGCGCAGACCACCGCCCTGATTGAGACGGTGCAAAAAACCATCCGTTCCCTGAAAGGAGAGACAGAGATGAGCGATACGGAAAAATTTGAGGCGTTCAAACACAAAATCGTATGGGAGAACGAGGCACGGTACGGCGCCGAAGTGCGCGCCAAATACGGAGACGGGCAGGCCGACGCGGCGAACGCCGCGGTGCTGGCCATGACCGAGGCGGATTATGAGCGTTTCGAAGCGCTGAAGGACGAGGTGCAGCGAGCGCTGGAAGACGCGGTGCGCGCGGGGGACGATCCCAAGGGGCCGTCCGGAGAGCGCATTGTCCGGCTGCATAAAACCTGGCTGGGCATGACGTGGAGGGACTATACCGCGCAGGCGCACCGCGCGCTGGCCGCGGGTTACACGGCGGACGAACGATTCACCGCCTATTACGACCGCAAGCTGGCCGGCTGCGCACAGTTCCTGTGCGACGCGGTACAGTATTGGGCGCGGTGAGGATAAGAAAAGGCGTAGGGCGGCATTGCCGCCCTACGCCTTTTCCTGCAGGTAACGCTTGATCTCCTCCAGAAAGGCCCCGCCGTAGCGTCTGGCCTTGGCCTCGCCCACGCCGCGCACGGCGAGCAGCTCAAATTCCGTGATGGGCTGGCGCGCCGCCATGTCGCTCAGCGTGGCGTTGGAGAAAATGACGTAGGGCGGCACATGCGCCTTTTGCGCCAGCGCCGTGCGCAGGGCGCGCAGGAGGCCGAACAGGTCCTGGTCCATGGCCGCGCTGGACTCCGCGGCGCGGGCTGCGGGCGCCTTTTCGCGCGGCAGACGGAGGACGAAGGTATCCCGCCCGCGCATGAGCGCGTTACCGGACGGGGTGAGGAACAGCGCGTTGTACCGCGCCGGATCGGTCCGCAGATGTCCGCGCTCGATCAGCGCGTCGGTCAACTGGCGCACGCGCGCGGCGGTCGCGTCCGCCATGATGCCGTAGGTGGAGAGCGTGTCCAGCCGGAATTGATCGATCTTTTCGCTTTTGCTGCCGGTCAGTACGGCGGCGATGATCACCCGCCCGAAATGCAGGCCGCGCTCGCTCAGACGGTATACGCAGGACAGGATCTTTTGTGCCTCGACCGTCGCGTCCACCTGCTCGAAGGTGGTGTCGCAGTTGCCGCAGTGTCCGCAGGACAGGGGCGCCTCTTCCCCGAAATACCGCAGGATGGTCCGGCGCAGGCATTCGGTGGTTGTGGCGTAAAAGGTCATCCGGCGCAGCCGCTCCCGATCGCGTTCGAGCAGATGCTGGCGCACGGCTGGGGCGAGCGCATCGTCCTCGGCCTCGCGGCTACGCTCAATCAGGAATTCCGCCGTATGCACATCCTGCCCGCTGTACAGCAGGATGCAGTCGGCCGGCTCTCCGTCGCGTCCGGCGCGGCCCGCCTCCTGATAATAACTCTCCATGTTTTTCGGCATGTTGTAGTGGATGACGAAGGACACGTTGGATTTGTCGATGCCCATGCCGAACGCATTGGTCGCCACCATGATGGGCCTGCGGTCGTAGAGGAAATCATCCTGGTTCAGCTGCCGCTCCTCCGCGGACAGTCCGGCGTGGTACCGCGTAGCGGGCAGGCGCTTGGACACCAGCATATCGCACACATCCTCCACGGCTTTGCGTGTGGCGCAGTACACGATGCCGCTTTTCCCCGCCCGTTCGGCCAGCAGCCGTAGCAGGGCGTTCGGCTTGGAGGAGGGGCGCTCGACCGAGAAGTACAGGTTGGGCCGGTCGAAGCCTGTGGTTTTGATGTAAGGCTCGCGCATGCCGAGCGCGCGTACGATATCGTCCCGCACCTGGGCGGTCGCCGTTGCGGTGAATGCGGAAACCAGGGGACGCGCGGGCAGGGCGGCGAGAAATTCCTCAATCTTGAGGTAGCTGGGGCGGAAGTCCTGTCCCCACTGGGAGATGCAGTGTGCCTCGTCCACCGTGAGCATGGCGATCGGCGTCCGGCGCGCAAAATCCAGAAATGCGGGGGCGGTCAGCCGTTCGGGCGCGATATACAGCAGGCGGCACGCGCCGGCCTCGGCGGCATACAGGGCGTCGGCCATTTCCGCGGGCGGCATGGAGGAATTGACGCAGGCCGCGGGTACGCCCGCCTCGGCCAGCGCGCCGACCTGGTCCTTCATCAGGGAGATCAGCGGGGAAACGACCAGCGTCAGGCCGTCCAGCAGCAGGGCGGGTACCTGATAGCAGATCGATTTGCCGGCGCCGGTCGGCATGATGCCCAGCGTGTCGCAGCCGGAGAGGATGGACTGCACCAGCTCGCCCTGCCCAGGCCGGAACGAATCATAGCCGAAATATTGCTTTAAGATGCTTTGTGGGGTCTCCATGCGCGTAAGCTCCTTTGGTGGAATCACTTCTATCATACCACGCTGGACCGCGGAATGTAAAACAAAGAATCTGCCAGCCCCACCGGAAAGGCAAAAGCAGGGGGCGCTGAAAATCAGGATTTTCAGCGCCCCCTGCCGTGACAGGCATGTCCGGCCGTGAGCCGGCGATGCCCCGCCCGCCTGGAAGCGGCATGCCCCAGGCGAAAGACTTAGTACTGCTGGTCGTTTTTCTTATTCTGGGTATTCTGCTGGTTCTTGTTCTGCTCGTTGTTCTGCTGCTGGTTCGAGGTAGACGGGTTCTGGTTGCGGTTCTGCTTGCTCATAACGGAATCACCTCTTTTTTTGGATTTTTCGATGATAGTCTGCACCCGTTGTGCGGAAAATATACGCGTGGGTCTTGCGAAAAGCTGCAAAACCTGATAGAATCTATCTGCGCCGCACGGCGTTTTTCAGGTTTGTTTTAATTATTATAATGATAGAAAGAGGGACATCCATCATGTCGGGACATTCCAAGTGGCATAATATTGCCAAGCGCAAGGGCGCGAATGACGCGAAAAAGGCAAAGATATTCACCAAAATCGGCCGTGAGATGGCGATCGCCATCAAAGAGGGAGGCTCGGCGAATCCGGACTTCAACGCCCGCCTGCGCGACTGCATCGCCAAGGCCAAGGCCAACAATATGCCCAACGACAACATCAAGCGCACGCTGGACAAATACTCGGGTGCGAACGGCCAGGTCAACTACGAGGCCAACAACTATGAGGGCTACGGCGTGGGCGGCGTCGCCGTTGTTGTGGAAACGCTGACGGACAACAAAAACCGCACGGTCGCGGATGTGCGCCACCTGTTCGATAAGTATGGCGCGGGCTTGGGCGCCACCAACTGCGTATCCTGGCAGTTCGATAAAAAGGGCGTGATCATTATGGAGCGCGGCGAGCTGGACGAGGATACTGTGATGATGCAGGCGCTCGAGGCGGGCGCGGAGGATTTCCAGGCGGATGAGGAAACCTTTGAAATCTATACCACGCCGGACGATTTTTCCGCCGTGCGCGAGGCGCTCGAAACGCTGGGGTACTCCTTTGTCGAGGCCGAAGTGGAAATGGTGCCGCAGAACTATATCACCCTCGAAAAAGAGGAGGACATGGCCCAGATGCGCAAGCTGCTCGACAACTTGGAGGACAACGACGACGTGCAGGCGGTCTGGCACAACTGGGAGAACGAGGACGACTACGAGGGATAACGCAAGGCGGCTCTCCGCTTTGGAAAGTGATTTGCACCGGCGCAGCTTGGCTGTGCCGGTGCTTTTTGCAGAAAAATGATTATGCAGTTGGAAGAGGCGCGGGAATAGCTGTTCAAAATAAATGAAGAATTCTTGTTGATTTTCCCAATGGAAATTGTGAATATTGTAAATATTGCCCAAAAATAGGGGGGGGGGTAGTCGTATATATCAATTGAATTTGCCAAATAAATGTTGTACTATGTATACATAATACAACATACAAATTATTGTATTGGATGCCGGGGAAATGAAAGAATAGGGTGATTGTATATGAAAACATTTTCTATCCCGTACTATACCTCTGCCTTGGAACTGCATGTGGACGAGAAAAACCTCAAAGCGGAGCTGAATTCGCGGACGGACAGCTATGATGCCGGCAAAGGGGAAGCCGAGCTGGTTCGGGAGGCGCTCGCCAATCCGATCGGCACACCGCGGCTGTGCGAGTTGGCAAAGGGCAAGAACCGGATCGTACTGGTTACGAGCGACCATACCCGCGCTGTACCCAGCAAGCTGACGCTGCCGCTGCTGCTGGAGGAGATCCGCCGCGGCAATCCGGAGGCGGATATCACCATCCTGATCGCCACCGGCCTGCACCGCGCGACCACGGAGGAGGAGCAGCGCCGCATGTTCGGCGATGCTATCGTGGACAACGAAAAGATCGTGGTCAATCAGGCGTTCGTGGACGAGGATTTCGAAAAGGTGTGCGACCTGCCTTCGGGCGCGGAGCTGTGGGTGAACAAGGTCGCGCTGCACTGCGACCTGCTGGTGACCGAGGGATTTATCGAGCCGCATTTCTTCGCCGGATTCTCGGGCGGGCGCAAAAGCATCCTGCCCGGCATCTGCAACGCGGCGACCGTGAACGAAAACCACTCGTACAAGGCGATTTCCAGCCCGTATTCCACAACAGGCGTGCTGGAGCATAACCCCATCCATGAGGATATGGTATGCGCGGCGCGCGCGGTCAATGTGCAGTTTATCATGAACGTTGCGCTCAACGCGGAAAAGAAAGTGATCGCGGCCTTTGCGGGCGACCTAGAACAGGCGCACGAAAAGGGCGTGACGTTCGTGCGCAGCCTGGCGCAGTGCCCGAGTGTGGAGGGGGATATCGTCATCACCTCGAACGGCGGCTACCCGTTGGACCAGAACCTCTATCAAAGCCCCAAGGCGGTCGCGACCGCGGAGGCCTGCTGTCGGGAGGGCGGCGTCATTATCATGTGCGCCTCCTGCTGCGACGGGATGGGAGGCACGCATTTTGAAAAGCTGATCGTGAAGGGGACGGTGGACGAGATCGACGCGTACCTTTCCAAAATCCCGCCTAAGGAAACCATCCCCGAACAGTGGTGCGCGCAGATTTTCGCGCGCATCCTGAAAAAACACAAAGTCATTCTGGTCACCACCTATCTGGATCATGAGCTGGTCCGCAAGGCGAACATGATACCGGCTTCCACGCCGGATGAGGCGCTGGAAATGGCGTATGAGATCATGGGCCGTGACGCGGAGGTCGTCGTCATTCCGGACGGCGTGGCGGTCCTCGCGGTAAAGGAGTAAGGAGGAACGGTTATGGAAGAGTTGAAGCTTGCGCTTAAGGTCGACGACCTGGATAACGTCGCCACGATTTTTGCCGACGCAATCACAGACGGAACAAGGGTTGAGGTGCGGGATAAGAAAGGGAATATGGAGGAGATCACCGTACACGGCGATGTGCCGTATGGCCATAAGATCGCGTTATGCAATATCGCCAGGGGAGAGCACATCATGAAATACGGCGAGTGCATCGGCGCGGCAAGCTGCGACATCAAAAAGGGCGATTACGTCCATGTACACAATCTTGAGGCGCTGCGCGGCCGCGGTGACCTTTGAGGAGGAATTACGTTATGAGCTATACGTTTCAGGGCTACCGGCGCGCGAACGGCACGTTCGGCGCGCGCAATCTGGTAGCGGTCATTCCGAGCGTTATCTGCGCCAACGACGTGGGCCAGGCGATCTGCCGGCAGGTGCAGGGAACGATCGGCTATTTCCATCATCAGGGCTGCTGCCAGCTGCCGATCGACCTCAAGCGGGTGACGGATACGCTGTCCAACCTCGGGCAGAGCCCGAACGTCGGCGCGGCGCTGATCGTCAGCCTCGGCTGCGAGGGAACCGACCACGAGCGGCTGGTGGAGGAGATCCGCGCGACCGGCAAGCCGGTCGAGATCATCCGCATCCAGGAGCTTGGCGGCACCTCGCGGGCGATCCAGGCGGGCATTGACGCGGCGCAGCGGCTGGTGCAGCAGATCTCCGGCCTGCAGCGCGAGCCGGCCGATATTTCAAACGTAATCATGTCCATCAAGTGCGGCGCGTCGGATACCACCTCCGGCATGGCCTCCAACTGCGTGATCGGCTATGTGGCGGATAAGCTGGTCGACCTGGGCGCAACTGTTGTCTTCGGCGAGACGACCGAATTCCTCGGTGGCGAGCATATCCTCGCGCGGCGTGCGGTCGGCGGCGAGGACGGGCCGGTCGGCCGGAAGATCTACGAGATCGTCGATCGCATGGAAAAGCGTGCGAAATCGGTCGGCGAGGACATGCGCGGTGGCCAGCCGACGCCCGGCAATATCGCGGGCGGGCTGTCCAGCATCGAGGAAAAGAGCCTGGGCGCGATCGTCAAAAGCGGTCACCGTCCGATCCAGGGCGTGCTGGAATACACCGACCGCGTGACCGACCAGAAGGGGCTCTGGATCAAGGACGCGCCCGGCCGTGAGCCGGAGATCCTGACCGGCATGGCCGCCACGGGTGCACAGATCATGCTGTTTTCGACCGGACGCGGCGCGCCGCAGGGCTTCCCCTCCATGCCGGTCGTCAAGATCTGCGGCAACCCCAATACATATGAGCGCATGCAGCACGATATGGACCTGAACGCGGGCCGCATCATCACGGGTGAAAAGACCATTGAAGAGGTCGGCGAAGAGGCGTTCGAGCTGCTGATACGCGTGCTGTCGGGCGAAATGACGAAGAACGAGGCGCTGGGCTATTTCGGCTCGATGGACATTTTCTGTCTCGGTCCGGTCATTTGACCATAGGGGCTGTGGATACAGCTTTGCGGCCGGAGCGGAAAGGGGGATGGGCCATCGCCGGAATCGGATTGGAAGATGAGGAAGATAAGAAAAAGACGAGTGAATAAGGGGGTAAAAACATGCTAAATCCTGTAGTAGCAATGCTGATCGGTATTGTTGTGATGATGGTGCTGATCATTTTTACCAAGATGCACGCGTTCCCGTCGCTGATTATTTCGGCGATCCTGATCGCGGTGCTGGCGATGCCGTTCGGCGAGGTTTCGTCACTGACCCAGTGCGTCAGCACGGTGACAACCGGCTTCGGCAACACGATGGCAAGTATCGGCGTGGTAATTGGCTTTGGCTGTATCATGGGCATCTTTCTGGAAAAGAGCGGCGCGGCCAAGCGCATGGCGCTGACCATCCTCAAGGCGGTCGGCGTGAAGAACTGCGACGTCGTGCTTGGCCTGACCGGCTGGGTCGTTTCCATACCCGTGTTTTGTGATTCCGGCTTCGTTATCCTGTCCTCGCTGGCCAAGGAATTCTCCCGACTGACCAAGAGGTCCATGGTCGGTCTGGGCGGTATCCTCGGCATGGGCCTGTACATCACGCACTTTATGGTGCCGCCGACCCCAGGCCCGCTGGCAGTCGTCAGCACGTTCCAGGAAAACGGTCTGGGTATCGATCTGGGCATGTTTATCCTGTGCGGCATCGGTATCTCAATCCCGTTGTTTGCCTTTGCGGTACCGTTGTTCCGCCACTTCGGCAAGAAATACCCTAATCTGGTTGTCCCGTATGAGATCGACCGCTCCCAGTACAGCGAAGCGCAACTCCGCGTGCTCGACCGCATCAACGAAAAGTATCAGAAGAACGAAGACCTTGTTACCGAGGACTTTGCGGATCTGCTGGCGGCGGAAAAGCTGCCGAGCGCGTTTATGTCCTTTGCAACGCTGCTGGTACCGATCGTACTGATCTTCGCCAACACGCTGGTCGGCCAGATCTCCTCGCTGCAAGGCACCATGGTCGCCAACGTCGTCCAGTTCCTTGGCCAGCCGGTCATCGCGCTGTTCATCTCCCTGTGTATGGGCGCGTTCCTGCTCTGCAGGGATTACGACAAGAAGACCTGTGTCAATCTGATGCAGGAGGCCTGCCGCGACGCTGGTCCGATCGTGTTCATCACTGCCGCGGGCGGCGCGCTGGGCGCGGTCATCAACGCGACCGGCGCTGCCAAGATGATGGCGGACGCGATCGTTGCCGCGGGCGTTCCCGGCATACTGGTTCCGATCATCATCGGCGTGATCATGCGTTTCCCGCAGGGTTCCGGTACGACCGCGATGATCACCGGCTCCGCGATTATCGCCCCGATGGTGGCGGCCGGTCTGGCAGTCAATCCGTATCTGGCGGCGATGGCGCTCTGCCTGACCACCATGTGTCCAAGCTACCTGAACGACTCGTATTTCCACGTTGTCACGAACTTCTCCGGCATGGATATCAAGACCAGCCTCAAAACCTGGTCGGTCGGCTCTATCCTGATTCCGGCTTTCGGCTCATGCATTTTCATCGTCCTGTCGTTCTTCATCCACTAAGGGACAAAGCAAATAAAAATGGCTGCCGCAAATGCGGCAGCCATTTGTCTGCGGGGATCATTTCTTTTTTTCGAGCTGCTCCTTGATGCAGGAGCGGGCCAGCTCCAGATGCCGGCGGTTGACGCTCTCGGCCAGCTCGGCGTCGCCCCGAATGATGGCGTGTATAACCTGCCGGTGCTCGTCCTGGGATTCCTCGAAGCGCTGGCGGATGTTGAGGGAAAGCACGCGGAACTGCTGGTTCATCGAGCCGACGCGGTAGTAGGCCGAGCTGACGATGCTGTTGTTGCCGAGGGAGACGATTTCGTTGTGCAGCTGCTCGTCCACGCGGGCGTAAGCATCCAGGTCGCCCGCGTCGATCATGGTCTGTAGGTCCTCCAGAATGTCGAGCAGCCGCTGGATATGGGTGGAAGTCAGGTTGGCACGGCTGTTGCGGATGCCGTAACCCTCCAGCAGCACACGCATATCAAAGATCTCGTCGATATCCTTACAGGTGAACTCCTTGACGAACGTCCCCTTGTTAGGGATGCTGACGAGCAGCCCGTCCGACGCGAGACGGAGCAGGGCCTCGCGCACCGGACTGCGGCTGACGCCGAGCTGCTCGCAAAGCTCGGCCTCCTGCAGCCAGTAGCCGGGCGCGTACAGCCCGTTGCAGATGTTTTTGCGCAGGATCGCGTAAACCTGATCCGCAATGGTTTGAATCGGCCTGTTTTTTGGCATAATTCCGCCTCCTGACTTGAGTCGGGGAGCTATTCCCTGTATACTTTTATATTATATGGATTTCCTCTGATTTTGCAAGACAGGCCCCGCCGGGGCGCTGTTTGGAAAGGATGGTTTGAGCGCTATGAAAATTCGTGAGGACGCGGCGCGCATTATCGACGCTTCGATCCGCGCCGTGCTGCCGGACGAGGCGGTGGCGCGCGCGCTGAAAGGGTTTACGCCCCCGACCGGCCGGCTGGTCCTGGTCGCGCTGGGCAAGGCAGCCTGGCAGATGGCGAAGGCCGCTGCCGGCTGTCTGGGCGGCGCGGTGTCGGACGGTATCGTGATCACCAAATACGGCCACGCGGGTGGCGATATCCCGGGCCTGCGTATTCGGGAGGCGGGACATCCAGTGCCTGACTGGAATTCGTTCGACGCCACCGACGAGGCGATACGGCTGGTGGAGCCGCTGGGGGAAAACGACCTGGTCCTGCTGCTCATATCGGGCGGCGGCTCGGCGCTGTTTGAAAAGCCGCTTTGCGGGCCGGAGGCGCTCGCGGACCTGACCGGCCAGCTTCTGCGCTGCGGCGCGGATATCGTTGAGATGAACACGCTGCGCAAGCGGGTCAGTGCGGTCAAGGGTGGACGGTTCGCGCAGCTCTGCGCGCCCGCGCGGGTGTTCGCCATCGTGCTGTCGGACATCGTGGGCGACCCGCTGGACATGATCGCTTCCGGACCGGCCTATCCGGACCGCTCGACCGCGGAGCAGGCACACGCGGTCGTGGAAAAATACGGGCTGCGGCTCCCGCCGGAGGTGCTGCCGCTGCTCGACCGGCCGCTGCCGCGCCGTCTGGATCATGTGGAAACGCGGGTCACCGGCTCGGTGCGCGAATTGTGCGCGGCGGCGGCAGGCGCGTGCCGCGCGCTGGGCTATGAAACGACCGTGCTGACCGCGAGCCTGTGTTGCGAAGCGCGGGAGGCGGGCAGCTTCCTCGCGTCGGTCGCGCAGTACCATGCGGATACAGTAAAGCCGCTTGCGTTTATCGCGGGCGGCGAAACCGTCGTGCATATCACAGGCACGGGGCTGGGCGGCCGCAATCAGGAGGTTGCGCTTTCCGCCGCGCGCGGGATTGCGGGACTGGTGGGCGCGGCCGTGTTTTCGGTCGGCTCGGACGGGACGGACGGTCCTACCGACGCGGCGGGCGGCTTGGTGGACGGGACGACCTGCGGCCGTCTTGCCGCGCAGGGCATATCCATCGACCGCGTGCTGTCGGATAACGACGCCTATCATGCGCTTGCCCGGGTGGACGGGCTGATTAAGACCGGACCCACGGGAACCAACGTCAACGACGTATCCGTGCTGCTGCTGCGCCCGCGGGCCTGAACGCGGCGAAGATGGCCTGCTTATATTATAGCATGCCAAGGGGAAAAGGTAAAGCGAGCCGCCGGCAGCAAAAAAACGCCGCAGTTTTTTCTCCTGCACGCTTTCCCTTTGTCGGAAAAGCGTGTATAATGAGGGCGCAGACTGCTGACGCCAACAAAGAAAGGAAGAGCTGTTATGGCGGATTTCGTATCCCATCATTTGTTCGGAGAGCAGGCGCTCGCGGTTTTTCCGGCTCCGGTGCAGGCGCTTGCCGAAAGCCGTCCGGCCTGCTTTTACTGGGGCTGCCAGGGGCCGGACCCGCTGTTTTACCGGAAAGTCCTGTTCGGCAGCCCGCTGCATAAGCTGGGCAACCGGATGCATTCCGAGCGGACGGACCGGCTGTTCGCGGCACTCGCGCACGGCGTACACGACCTGACCGGCGCGGCCCATGAGATCGCCAGCGCGTATTTTTACGGCTTCCTGTGCCATTATGCGCTCGACAGCGAGATACACCCGTATGTATACTGCCGGCAGGAGCAGATCCGTTCCGTGGACACGCGCCTGTCCGGCTCCGCGGTCCATTGTCAGATCGAAAGCGATATCGATTCCCTGGTATATGAGCGCGTGCGCCGCGCGCCGGTCACAACCTTTTCACCGGCGGATTCCTACACGCTGGAGGCTGAGGAGAAGGCCGTGCTTGCCGCGCTGCTCCACGCGGTGCTGAAAGCGGTATATGGGACGGACGCGCCGCCGTACAGCCTCCGGCGGGCGTTTGACGAGATGCTGGCGTGGGAAACGTTTTTCTATTCGGAGAGCCGCGGCATATACCGCGCCGCACAGCGGCTGGAGCGCCTTGCCGGACGCGGCGCGCTGCTGACCGGCCATATGAAGACCGAGCTACCCGCATGGGACGCGCTCAATCTGGAGCATGAGCCGTGGGGCAGCCTGTGGACGCCGGGGGAGGTGCGCACGGATTCCGTACCCGAGCTGTTCGGCCTGGCGCGCATCCGCGCCGCGTCGCTCGCGGGACAGTATGCCGCCCAGTTTGACGCGGGCTGGCTGCTGCGGTACCATTTCGACGCGCCGTTCGACAACGGCAACCCCAAGCGGCTCGCCGCGCAGACAGAATAGCAGTACGGGGGACGCGCAGACGCGCGTCCCCTTTCCGCTGCTCACGCGCGAAAACGTTAGTCGCGGCTACTTTTTGTGCGTCTGGTTGCATCCCGCAGGCGCCTATGCTAAAATATAAGGAAATTCCGGCGGGGGAGGGGCTGTCAGCCGTGAAAGGCGTTTGGTACTATCTGCTTGTGGTCAGTGCGATCGGCGCGCTGGTCAGCATATATGATAAAATAGCCGCGAGGAATGGATGGGGGCGTGTGCCGGAGCGCACGCTGTTTTTCTGGGCCCTGGTCGGCGGCGGGCCGGGCGTGTATGCGAGCATGCTACTGATCCGCCACAAAACGCTGCACCGCAGCTTTATGTTAGGCATCCCAGCAATTATGATATTACAATTAGTAATTTGTATGGGCATATATAATATTCTGTATACGAGGGGGATGCTATGACCAGCCTGTTGATCCGCCTGTTTGTGAAGGATGCGGAAAATACGCGGGACGCCCGCGTGCGGGAGCGCTATGGTGTGCTGTCCGGCGCGGTGGGTATCGCGTGCAACCTGTTCCTGTTTGCGCTCAAAATGGCGATCGGCCTGCTCAGCGGCGCGATTTCCATTGCCGCGGATGCGTTCAATAACCTGTCGGACGGCCTTTCCTGCCTGATTTCGATTGTGGGCTTCAAGGTTTCCGGCAAGGAGCCGGACGCAAAGCATCCGTTCGGTTATGGGCGCACGGAATATATCGCGGGGCTGATCGTATCGTTTATCATCGTCCTGGTCGGCTTTGAGTTTCTGAAAACCTCGGCCGGCCGTATCCTCCATCCAGAGCCGGTCGAGGCATCGCCCATCCTGATCGCCATTCTCGCGGTTTCCATGGCAGTCAAGCTGTGGATGGGTGCGTTCAACGTGGGGATCGGCCGCCGGATCGATTCGCCCGTGCTGATGGCCGCGGGGCAGGACAGCCGGAACGATGTCATCACGACCGGCGTGGTCGTGGTCGGCATGATTGCGGGCCGTTTCACCACCCTGCCGGTGGACGGCTATATAGGGGTGCTGGTGGCGCTGTTCATCATCTGGGCGGGCGCCGGTATCGCGCGCGATACGGTCGCGCCGCTGCTCGGTGAGGCCGCGGACCCCGAGGTTGCGAAAAGCATCGAGCGCATTGTGATGGATTCGGACTACATCGTGGGCGTACACGACCTGATCGTCCATAATTACGGCGCGGGGCGCTCGCTGGCGTCACTCCATGCGGAAGTGCCGAGCGATTCCGACTTTGTCGCCGTGCATGAGGTGATCGACGAGGCGGAGAAACGGGTTTGGCAGCAGACAGGGGTATATGTGGTTATCCACATGGACCCGATCGACGTCAACAACGCGCATGTCGCCGCGCTGCGCGAGCAGGCGGACGCCGTGCTGCGGTCGATCGACGAAAGGCTCTCCATGCACGATTTCCGCGTTGTGGACGGGGAACGGCAGATCAACCTGATTTTTGACGTGGTCGTCCCGTTCAGCTACGACAACGATGCAAAGCGGGAGCTGATGATGCGGATTCGGGACCAGCTGAAAAAAATCGACTGGCGGTATAATCCGGTGGTTACGTTCGACCATCAGATGTAATGCCCGTCGGAAAAACGGCCGCCCAGCGGCCGTTTTATTTTGCATGGCTAGGGCATCCATGATACAATATAAAAACGAATAGAGAAAAGGACGGAGGTTTTCCATGCTTTTACTGCAAAACGGACGGGTGCTTGACCCCTACACAGGCACGGACGCGCCGCGCGACGTGCTGATCGGGGACGACGGTGTGATCGCGGCGGTGTCCAAGCGGCTCCAGCCGCCGCCGGGCTGCGAGTGCTGGGACGCGGCCGGACTGACGGTTTCCCCCGGATTTGTGGATGGGCATGTGCATTTCCGCGATCCGGGGCAGACGGAAAAGGAGGACGTGCTCACCGGCGCTGCTGCTGCTGCCGCAGGCGGCTACGCGACCGTGATCTGCATGGCGAATACCCTGCCCGCATGCGATACGCCTGAAACAATCCGGTATGTGACTGAAAAGGCGCGGGGCTGCGCGGTGCAGGTTCTGCAGGCGGGCGCGGTGACAAAGGGTCTGAAGGGGCGGGAGCTGACCGACTTCGGGGCGCTCAAGGCCGCGGGCGCGCCCTGTCTGACCGACGACGGCCTTAACCTGACGGACGCAGGCCTGTGTCGGGAGGCGATGGCGCGCGCGGCGGCACAGGATATCCTTTTGTCGTTCCATGAGGAGGAGCCGTCCCTCGTACCCTCGCCCGGCGTGAATTACGGCTCCAAGGCGGCGAAGGAGTTTGGGGTGCCGGGCGCGATGGCAAGCGCGGAAAGCGCGATGATCGCACGCGATATTGCGCTCGCGCTGGACACGGGCGCACGGGTCCTGTTCCAGCATGTCAGCTCGGCACAGTCGGTCGCGCTGATCCGCGCGGGCAAGGCGCTGGGCGCGCGGATCTATGCGGAGGTCACGCCGCACCACCTTTCCCTGACCGAGGCGGATGTTTGCACGCACGGAGCCTATGCGCGGATGAATCCGCCGCTCCGCACGGAGGCTGACCGCGAGGCGCTGATCGGCGCGCTTGCGGACGGTACGATCGACATGGTCGCCACCGACCACGCGCCGCATACGGCGGAGGAAAAGGCGCGCGAATTCGCCAAGGCCCCGTCGGGCATCACGGGGCTGGAAACCGCGTTTTCCGTATGCAATACGTTTCTGGTGCAGACCGGACGCCTGTCGCCCATGCAGTTGGTGGAGCGGATGAGCCGGACGCCCGCGGAGCTGTACGGACTGTCCGGCCGCGCGGTACGCGAGGGGAACTTCGCCCGCCTGGTGCTGCTGGACTGGAAGCGGGAGACCGTGTACCGGAGCTACCGCTCGAAAGCGGCCAACACGCCGTACACCGGCATGCCGCTGACCGGCGCGCCGCGCGCGATCGTGACTGGCGCAAAGGTCACGGCGCGGTGACAAAACGGCTGCGCCGGAAAATCCGGCCGCAGGACAACGACACAAGATAGGAAGCAGCAACATGTCTATTGCGAGAGAAGAATTGCGGATCGGCGGTATTCCCGCGCTCGTGCTGGGCGAGCCGTCCAATCAAGTGTATTTATATGTACACGGCCAAAACGGGAATAAAGAGGAGGCGTGCGGCGTTGCCGAAAGCCTGCAGCGGTATGGGTGCCAGACCTTGAGCCTAGACCTGCCGGGGCATGGGGAACGGGCGGACGAGATGCCTTTCTTTGACCCGTGGCACGTCGCACCGGAGCTGGCCGCGGTGATGCGGTTTGCTGAGGCGCGCTGGAAAGGGATTTCCCTGTTCGCAAACAGCATCGGGGCGTGGTTTGGCATGCTGGGCCTGCGCGGCAAGCGCCTGGACCGCTGTCTGTTTGTCTCGCCTGTCCTCGATATGAAGCGGCTGCTGCAAAAAATGATGGGCTGGGCGGACGTTTCAGAGGAACGGCTCAGGCAGGAGCGCGTGATCCCAACCGATTTTGGGCAGACCTTGTCGTGGGAGTATTGGGAATATGCGGCGTCCCATCCGATCACGGCATGGGAAAGCCCCACGGAAATATTATACGGCGGCAGCGATGCCCTGATAGATCGTGATACCGTAGAGCAGTTCGCCCAGCGGTTTCGCTGTGGCTTGACGGTGATGGAAAACGGCGAGCATTGGTTCCACACGCAGGAGCAGATGGATTTCCTGCACCGTTGGCTCGAACGAAGCGCCGCGGCTAACGGCACTCAGACCCGTTAGCCCGCCAAACGACAGTGCCGCCCTCGCTTTTCCATTTAATCAAAAATAACAGGCCGAGAAAAAATTGCCAGAGCCGCGCCGGTGGAAAATCCCGCATATTTGTCCGCGTTGCTGTCATACTACCTGTACAACCAGAAATTCGTATGGGAGGGAACGCGTAAATGAAAGCAACCGGCATTGTACGCCGCATCGATGATCTTGGACGCGTCGTTATTCCGAAAGAGATCCGCCGCACCCTGCGCATCAGGGAGGGCGACCCGTTGGAAATCTTCACCGATCGCGACGGCGAGGTCATCTTCAAAAAATATTCCCCCATGGGGGAGCTTGGTACGGTCGTCGCCGAACTGGCGGAGGCGCTGGCGCGCACCGCGGGCATGAGCTGCGCGATCTGTGACCGCGACGCGGTCATCGCCGCGGCAGGCGGAGCGAAAAAGGACATCCTGGAAAAGAGCATCTCGCCCGACCTGGAGCTTGTGATGGAGCAGCGCGCCACCTATGAGCGCGGCGTAGGAGAGACGCAGGATATCGCGATCACCGCAAATGACGTGTATAATGTGATCGTCGCCGTGCCGATCATCACGGATGGGGACGTAACGGGCTGCGTCGCCTTTGTCGGCGAGGAGGAAAACGCCTCTGCGGACGAGGTGGCGGTCAAGCTGTGCCAAACGGCGGCCCAGTTCCTGTCCAAGCGTCTTGGGCTGTAAGGAGGCGCGCCGGATGGGCAGAAAGAACGGAGAAGAACGCCAGCCAAAAGCGTTCCCGCAATATGATGAGGCGGGGCATGTGGATTCCGCGGCGGTCGCGCCGCTCCCGCCATATCCGCAGAGCATGGTGCAGCGGGGCGATCCGGCGGCGACCGAATATACCGAACGGTATTGCAAACCCAGGGAAAAAAGGTAATATGGGCGGAAACAGGCTGTTTTTACAGCCTGTTTTTCCGTTTTCTGTTTCCTTTGGAGGAAAAGAATGACGATTTGTTCACAAAGTGGGTATACAAAATGACGGGATAAGCAGGGTCTAAAACAAATTTTTTTGATTTTTGGACAAATTTTTTGCGTTTTAGGCTTGCTTATTGGGGGCCAAAAACAGTATAATCTAATTTGCAAGACTATGCGTTCAACATGGTCTGCCGATTTCATTAGTAGATGGAACCGAACCCGCGGTTCGGTTCTTCTTGCGCAAAAAACTAGAGAGGTGAAAAACATGGTGTATTCGTTCCGTGGCGGCATTCACCCCGGCACCCACGCAGACCCGGGGTATAAATCCGCGACAAACACCAAGCCGATCGAGAAACTGGCGCTGCCCGACCAGGTCATCCTGCCCGTTTCCATGCACATCGGCGCCCCGGCAAAGCCGATCGTTTCCGTCGGCGATACCGTGGATCTGGGACAGCCCATCGCGGAAGCCGGCGGCTTTGTCAGCGCTCCTGTCCATGCAACCGTGTCCGGTAAGGTAAAGGCGGTCGAACCCCGCCTGCATCCGAACGGCAGCAAGGTCCTGTCCATCGTGATCGAAAACGACGGGGAGGACCGTCCGCATGAGTCCGTACACCCGTATGATTTCGCATCCATGTCCAACGAAGAGCGTATCGAGTGCATCCGTTCGGCCGGTATCGTCGGCCACGGCGGCGCAACATTCCCCACGCACGTCAAAATCCAGTCCGGCATCGGCAAGTGCGATACGGTCATCATCAACGCGGCCGAGTGCGAGCCGTACATAACTTCAGACCACCGCCTGCTGCTCGAGCGTCCGGAGGAGGTCGTCGGCGGGCTGAAGATGCTGGCCGACATTATGGGGGTTCAGAACGCGATCATCGCGGTCGAGGAAAATAAGACGGACGCATTCCCGGGCATTGAAAAGCTGATCGCGGACGACCCGCGCCTCAAGCTGTACCCGCTCAAGTGCAAATACCCGCAGGGCGCAGAAAAGCAGCTGATCAATGCCTGCACGGGCCGCGAGGTGCCGTCCGGCAAGCTGCCGGCCGACGCGGGCTGCGCGGTATTCAACGTCGACACCGCGGGAGCGGTTTACCGCCGCTTTACGACCGGTATGCCGGTCATCCGCCGTATCGTAACGGTTTCGGGTTCCGCGATTGCGGAGCCGAAGAACCTTGAAGTACGCATTGGCACGCAGGTCGAAAAGCTGATCGACGCATGCGGCGGTTTCAAGGAGGCCCCTAATAAGCTTCTGATGGGTGGCCCGATGATGGGCGTTGCCCAATACTCGCTCGAAATCCCGATTTTCAAGGGTACGAATGCGTTCCTTGCATTCGCAGGGGACGAGGATAAGCGCGTGGCCGACCCGCAGTGCATTCGCTGCGGCAAGTGCATCAACGCCTGCCCGATGCACCTGCTGCCGGTCTATATGAACGTATACGGCAAGCAGGAGGACTTGGATAACGCGGTTGAGTGCGGCATGCTGGACTGCATCGAGTGCGGCTCGTGCGCCTATGTGTGTCCGGCCCGCATTCCGCTGGTCGCGCAGTTCCGCCTGACCAAGGGCAAGATCCAGGCCAAGCGCATGGCGGAAAAGGCCAAGGCCGATGCCGAAAAGGCAAAGGCAGAGGCGGAAAAGAAGTAAGGAGGGGAAACGAAAATGTATGATCTGAGTAAAGTCGTCGTCACCTCCTCGCCCCATATCAAGGCAGGGGACGATACCCGCAGCCTGATGCTCGACGTGCTGATCGCGCTGCTGCCCGCGCTTTGCGTGGCGGTTTATACCTTTGGATGGCGCGCGCTCGTCCTGACAGTCATCTCCATGGTTGCCTGTGCAGTATTCGAGACGATCTATAATAAAATTGTCGGCCACCCCAACACGGTCGGCGACCTGTCGTGCTTCGTCACAGGCGTTCTGATCGCGTTCAACGTGCCGGTATCCGCCCCGTGGTGGATGGTTGTGTTCGGCGCGCTGTTCGGCATCATCATCGTCAAGATGCTGTTCGGCGGCATCGGTAAGAACTTCATGAACCCGGCGCTCGGCGCGCGCGCGTTCATGATGGCTTCCTGGGCCGGCCTGATGACCACCTGGACCGCGCCGCACGCGAATCTCCCGCTGTTCGGCACGGTCAGCCTGACCGACGCGATTTCCACGGCGACCCCGCTGGCCTCGCTCAAGAACGGCGTCCTGCCGGACGCGACGCTGATGGATATGTTCCTTGGCCAGACCGGCGGTGTGATCGGTGAAACGTCTGCGCTTGCGCTGATCGCAGGCGGTCTGTATCTGCTGTGGCGCAAGGTCATCACCATCAATATCCCCGCAGCGTACATCCTGACCGTTGCGGTCGTTACATTCCTGTTCCCGATGGGAGACGTATCCCGTGTGCAGTGGATGCTGTACCAGGTGCTGTCCGGCGGCCTGATGCTCGGCGCGATTTTCATGGCGACCGATTACGTCACCAGCCCGGTCACGCCGCGCGGTCAGATCATCTTCGGCATCGGCTGCGGCCTGCTGACGGTGTTCATCCGCTATTTCGGCGGCCTGCCGGAAGGCGTGTCGTACTCCATCCTGATCATGAACACGCTGGTTTGGGCGATCGACAAGGCCACCCATCCCCGCAAGTTCGGTTATGCGCTGGATAAGAAGAAGGAGGCACAGTAAATTATGGATAGCAGCAAAAAGGGCGGCGGCATTCTGATGCTGGTCGTCGTACTGGGCCTGATCACCTTTGTATGCGCCCTGCTTCTGGGCTTTACCAACGGCGTGACCAAGGATAAGATCGAGCAGAACGGTATTGAGACCCGCAACGAGGCTATGAGCGCCATCATTGCGGACGCGGAAAGCTTTACCGACGTAGAGGTCGGCGAGGAATGGACCGCGCCGGCGGATAAGAATCAGCCGGCAATCAGCGGCGTATACGCGGCAGAGGCGGGCGGCGAGACGATCGCCTACTGTGTAGAAGTAAAGCCCAAGGGCTTCGGCGGCGAGCTGACGCTGATCGTCGGCGTCAACACAGACGGCACTATCGCGGGCGCGCAGGTAACGGCGCATGGCGAGACCCCGGGCCTGGGCGCCAAGGCGCAGAGCGATAAGAACTGGATCACCCAGTTCGCGGGCCAGCCGGCGGATGGCAGCCTCGCAGTCTCCAAGGACGGCGGCACGATCAACGCCATCACCGGTTCCACCATCACGTCCCGCGCAGTGACCCTCGGCGTCAACACCGCGGCCAACTGCGTTGCAAGCTTGGGTTAAAGGAGGAACAGCCAAATGAAATTTTCTGAACAGCTGAAAGCGGGCGTCATCCTCGACAACCCGATCTTCATGCAGACCATCGGCCTGTGTCCCGCACTGGCCACCACGACCTCGCTGTCCAACGCTATCGGCATGGGCGTTGCGGCGACCGTTGTACTGATCTGCTCCAACGTGGTTATCTCCGCGCTGCGCAAGTTTATTCCGGATAAGATCCGTATTGCGTGCTTTATCACCATTATCGCAACCTTTGTTACCATGATTGATCTGGCGCTGCAGGCGTTCGTACCCAGCCTTGCGGCTTCGCTGGGACTGTTCCTGCCGCTGATCGTGGTTAACTGCATTATCCTCGGCCGTGCCGAGGCGTACGCTTCCAAGAATAAGGTCCTCCCCTCCGCGCTGGACGGCGTGTGCATGGGTTTGGGCTTTGGCTTCGCGCTGGTCCTGATGGGCTTCTTCCGCGAGCTGCTGGGCGCGGGTACGGTGCTGTCCGGCCTGTCCACCCTGCTGCCTTTCCTGAGCTTCATTCCGGCGGAAGGCTTCGCCATCCCCGGCCTGAGCGCCAACCCGGCGGTCATGATGATCCTGCCGGCGGGCGGCTTCCTGATGATGGGTTTCATCTTCGCGGTGATCCAGAAGGTCATGGCCGGAAAGGAGGACAAGTAAATGTTTAACTTCCCTGATGCAATGGGCTTGACCGAGGTGCTGTCGCTCGCGGTGGCGGCCGTGCTGGTCAACAACTACATCCTTGTCCAGTTCCTGGGCTGCTGCTCGTTCTTCGGCGTTTCCAAAAAGACCGATACGGCCATCGGCATGGGCATGGCGGTCGTGTTTGTTATGGCGCTGGCGAGCGCGGTTTCCTGGGCGGTATGGTACTTCATCCTCGACCCGCTCGGCCTGGAGTACATGCAGACCATCGCATTCATTCTGGTTATCGCGACGCTCGTGCAGTTTGTTGAAATGTTCATGAAAAAGGCGATGCCCGCGCTGTATTCCGCGCTCGGCATTTTCCTGCCGCTGATCACCACCAACTGCGCGGTACTCGGCGCGGCGATCTCGAATATCGACAACGGTTATTCCTTTATTGGTTCGATGGTTTACGGCGTAGGCGCCGGCCTCGGCTACACGCTGGCGATCGTGCTGTTCGCTTCGATCCGCGAGCGTCTGGACGCAACGGCCCAATGCCCCAAGTGCTTTGAAGGCTTCCCGATCGCGCTGGTTTCCGCCGCGCTGCTCGCTATGTCTTTCATGGGCTTCTCCGGCCTGTCGATCTGGTAAGCAAGGAGGAGGATAAGAAATGGATACCATGAATATTGTTTACGCGGTCGCTGTCCTGTTTATCATGGGCATCGTGTTTGCGATCCTGCTCGGCGTGGCGGCCAAGGTGTTCGCCGTCGAGGTGGATGAGCGCGTACCGCTGGTTCGCGAGTGCCTGCCGGGCGCAAACTGCGGCGGCTGCGGCTACCCAGGCTGTGACGGCCTGGCGGCCGCGATCGTGGAAGGCACCGCGCCGGTCAACGGCTGTCCGGTCGGCGGCGCGGCGGCTGCCGCCAAAATCGCCGAGGTTATGGGCGTAGCGGTTGAAGCGGGCGAGCGCAAGGTGGCGCATGTTTACTGCAACGGCGGCTGCAACGCGGTCGATAAGACCAAGTATGAGGGCTTGCAGGACTGCACCGCTGCGATGCGCGTCGCGGGCGGCCCCAAGGCTTGTGCGTACGGCTGCATGGGCCTCGGCTCGTGCGTCAAGGCGTGCGCGTTCGACGCCATTCATGTGGTGGACGGCGTTGCCAAGGTTGATACCGAAAAGTGCGTGGCCTGCGGCAAGTGCGTCGCGGCCTGCCCGAAGAAGCTGATCGACCTGGTTCCGGAATCCAAGAAGGTCCACGTCAACTGCGTGAACAAGGATAAGGGGCCGGAGGTCATGAAGGTCTGCGCGAGCGGCTGCATCGGCTGCAAGATGTGTGAAAAGACCTGCAAGTTTGACGCCATCCATGTGATCGACGGCGTTGCCAAGATCGATTACGACAAGTGCAAGAACTGTAAGATGTGCGCCAAGGCCTGTCCAAAGGGCTGCATCGAGCCTGTCCCGACCGAAGAGGAGAAGGCAAAGTTCAAGGAGATGCAGGCCAAGCAGGCTGCCGCCGCCAAGGCGAAGGCCGAGGCTGCAAAGGCCGCTGCCGCTGAAAAGGCGACTGAGGAACAGTAATGGATTATCTGCATCCCAAGCTGGATGACGCTGCTATCGCCCGCATGTCGAGCCTCGCGCTCGCCCATGTGGGCGATGCCGTTTATGAGGTCATGGTGCGCACCTGGCTGGCGTGCGGCGGCATGCAGACCGCGCGCAACCTGCACAGACATACGGTCGCGCTGGTGCGCGCCTCCGCGCAGGCGGAGGCGGCGCAGCGCATCCTTCCCCTGCTTGACGGGGAGGAACAGGACGTGTACCGTCACGGCCGCAACGCAAAGCCCAAGAGCGTGCCGCGCTCCTCGTCTGTTGCGGAATATGCGCAGGCGACCGCGCTCGAAGCGCTGTTCGGCTGGCTGTACCTTAAACAGAGGTATGGCCGCATCAACGAGCTGTTCGGCGTGATCGCGGAGGGGTTTCAGTGAAAAAGCGCCCCGTACTTTTGTACGGGGCGCTTTTATATCGTGAAGAAGTATCAAAAGGATAGGGTGACAGAATACCCAAGATAGTGAAAGGTATCAAAAGCACCAATGAACCAACCGACGAAAATGCCAAGCAAAAAAACCCCAAAAAACAATAACAATGTAAGCAAGTGTTTTTTGATCCAAGTTATCATGATACCCATCTCCTGTGGTTATACTATATACTATTTTATATGATAAATCAATATTAAGTATAATTTAATGGTATGCTGGATAACAAGAGGTGAGCGAAGTGAGGCCGTTGAAGGAACGAGTAACGATTACACTGGACAGCGATATTGTTGCCCGCCTGCGTGAATTGGCTGATGAAGATGCCCGCCCGTTTTCCCAGTACATCAACGTGATCTTACGAAAATACCTGCATGCGTTGGACAAAAAGAAACTGTCCGGAGAATAAAACAGGCAGGGGGCCGCGGCTCCCTGCCTGTTTTTTCGGTGTTATTCGTCTGCTTCGCGTTCCCGCTGTTCCTCGCGCTTGAGCCGCTGCTCGTTGGCGTATACGCGGCTTTGCAGGCGGCAAAGCTCCTGCGCGAGCGGATCGGGCAGGTTGACCTGGTCGAGATCGTAGGACGGGGAGGAAACGCGCTGCCCGTCAATCTTGACCACGCGCGCCTTGACGCCCACGACCGTGGAATTGGGTGGCACTTCCTGCAGCACCACCGCGTTCGCGCCGATGCGGCTGTTATCGCCCACGGTGAACGGGCCGAGCACCTTGGCGCCGGTCGCGATCAGCACGTTGTTGCCGATGGTCGGGTGGCGCTTGCCGGTGTCATGGCCGGTGCCGCCGAGCGTGACCCCGTGGTAGATCGTGCAGTCGTCTCCAATCTCAGCGGTTTCGCCAATGACGATGCCCATGCCGTGGTCGATGAACAGGCGGCGGCCGATGGTCGCGCCCGGATGGATCTCGATGCCGGTCATATGGCGGGCAAACTGGGAAAGCGCCCGCGCAAGGAAAAAGAGCTTGTGCTGATACAGCCAGTGTGCCTGGCGATGGTAGATCAGCGCGTGGAAGCCCTGGTACAGCAAAAAGACCTCCAGTGTTGTGCGTGCGGCGGGATCGCGGTCGCGGATTGAGCGCGCATCGTCCAGCAGGCCCTGAAAAATCATAAAGCATACATCCTATCGTTTGGGTATGAAATCGCTACAGTATCCATTATAGCGGTATTTGGGCAAAAATTCAAACACTACGTTGAATTTTGCGAAAAAAGTGGTATAATGTAAGAAGATTTTGCTGAATGAGGTACGAAAATTATGAAAATTACTGTCATGGGGCTGGGCTACATCGGCCTGCCGACCGCGATCACGCTGGCCGAGGCAGGGTTTGAGGTCTGCGGCTTTGACGTGAACGAAAAAACGATTGAGACGCTCAAGGGCGGCCATATTCATATCGTGGAGCCGGGCCTGCAGGAAGCGTTCGAGAAGGCGGTCGCCCACGGGCATCTGCATTTTTCCTCCAAGCTGACCCGATCGGATGTGTTCTATATTGCCGTGCCGACCCCGTTCTACCAGGACGAAACCGGCAGCCACAAGGCTGACCTGAAATTCGTGGAGTCCGCGGGCCGCATGGCGGGCAAGGTGATCGAACCGTCCAATCTGGTCATTCTGGAATCCACCGTGCCGCCGCATACGACCGAGATGCTCGCGCGCGTGCTGGGCGAGGAGTCCGGCATCGATATGAACCGGCTGCACGTCGCGCATTGTCCGGAGCGCGTCATCCCCGGCAATATGATGTACGAGCTGAAGAACAACGATCGCATCGTTGGCGCGCGCACACCGGAAGCCGCTGAGATGGCGGCGTCCATCTATGAGAAGGTGCTGGAAAAGGGGGTCGTCCACAAGACTGACGACCTGACCGCCGAAATGTGCAAGCTGACCGAAAATACCTTCCGCGATGTCAATATTGCTTATGCCAACGAGCTGTCGGTCATTTGCGACAAAATGGGGATCGACGTGTTCGAACTGATCAAGCTGGCCAACTGCCATCCGCGCGTCAATATCCTGACGCCGGGCGTGGGCGTGGGCGGCCACTGCATCGCGGTAGATCCGTGGTTCATCTATGAGCAGTTTCCGGCCGAGGCCAAGGTTATCCTCGCCGCGCGCGAGCGCAACGAGAACAAGCCGCACTTTGTCGCGGGCAAGGTGGTATCCTCGCTCGCCAGGGTGACGGATACGGTCGGCGTGCTCGGCCTGAGCTATAAGCCGGATGTGGACGACCTGCGCGAGTCCCCCTCGATCGAGCTGTGCCATATTCTGCAGGAAAAAGGCGTGAATGTGATCGCCTGCGAGCCGTTCGCAAAAGACGGCGAGGTGCAGGGCATCCCGAATGTACCCTTTGCGGAGGTTTTGCAGAAAGCGGACTATTTGGTGATTACATTGGGACATACTTTGTTTAAAGATAACAAAAAGTTGATTGCTGAAAAGCCGTATTACGACTGTGTCGGCTTGATGGAATAAACAAACAACGGAAAACGGCACAGCGGAACGCTGTGCCGTTTTTTCATCCCGCGGACGGCCCTGTATGTGGTTTACAAATTGAAAACAGGGCGTGGGTTCGGTGGGAAATTTCCGTAAGATAGAGTAAAGACAGATGGGGAAAGGGGGCGGCGGTATGGATGACAGAATCACCGAGCTGCTGTCCGCGGGCGACCAGGAGGGTATCGCCCTGCTACAGAAGCAGTACGGCAATATGGTGCGGTACATCGTGCGTGGTATCCTGCGGGACGAGCAGGATGTGGAGGAATGCGTCAGCGACGTCTACCTGCGCGTTTGGGACCGGTTCGGCACATTCCGGAGCGATCGGGGCAGCCTTGCGGCCTGGGTGACCGCGGTGGCCCGCAACACGGCGGTGGATTGCCTCCGGCGGCGGCATACGCCAGAGGAGACACTGGAGGAGCGGACGGGCGCGTCCCCCTCGCCGGAGGAGGAAGTGCTGCGTCGGGAACGCGCCGCACAGCTCCGGCGCGCGGTGGATGCGCTGAGCAACAACGAAAGGCTGCTGTTTTACCGCAAGTATTATTATCTGCAGTCCACCGCGCAGATCGCCGCCGAGCTGGGCTTGACCGAGCGGGCGGTCGAAGGGCGACTGTACCGCCTGCGCGGCCGGCTGCGCAGGCTGATGGGAGGTGATGCGCTATGACCGGACGGGAACAGGAGGAATTCGACCGTTATCTGGAACAGGAGCTTGGGGAAGCCCTGCCGCGCGAGAGCGCGGTCGGGGAGGTCAATCCTTGGGACACGCCCATCCGCTATATCGTCTGGGGCGTGATCCTCACGCATATTGGGCTGGAATTCCTGTACCTGCAATACCTGATGCCTATGATCGGCGTGCTGCTGTCCTACCTGGGCTTCCGGTCGCTGCGGCGGTGCGGCGCGGGGTTCCGCGCGGCATGGGCGCTGGCCCTTGCAGAGCTGGTCTGGCAGGCAGTGTATCTCGGCCTTTTGGTCACGCCGCACCTGCCGGAGGGATCGTGCGCCGTCGCCCTTGGCCTTGTGCATACGGCGGCGGGGATCGTACAGCTTTGCGCGCTGCGGGCGGGCCTCCGGCGCGTGTACGAGCAGGCAGGCGTCGCACCCGAGGGCGACCCGCTCCGCTCGGCGGTTGTCTGGCAGCTCATGTGCGTTGCGCTGGCGCTGTCGCCGCTGTCGCACAGCTGGCTGGCGGGGATTCCGATGCTCGTTGCGTTTGTTGTGATTGTCAAAGCCATGTTCCGCATCAGCGACGGGCTGGGCGACGCGGGCTACTGCCTGACCGCTGCGCCGGTGCAGGTGAGCGGCAAGCGCTTCGGCTGGTGCTATGTTGCACTGTGCGCGGCGTTGGTGGTGGGCGGCAGCCTGTGGGTCAACCATCCCCGGCTGGACGCGCAGCCGCGGCCCTCGCCTGAGATGGCGGCGGAGCGGCAGGCGTTGGCGGCGCTCGGCATGCCGGAGAACGTGGCGGCCGACTTGTCCGACGAGCATGTGGCCGTGCTGGAGGGCGCGCTCTATGTGGAAAGCGTTCAGGAACAGATGCTTTTTGACCCGGGCGAGGGCCGCGTCAGCAACATGCCGGAGAATTATCCGGAGGGTTATTCCGAGAGCGCGGAATGGATGGATGTCAGCGCCGTGTATATTGAGCTGCCGGGCAACCGCATGGCGGTGCTCAACCACTTTGCATGGCGGCGGGGCGCGGCCTGGTGGGGCGATGCGCTGGCGCTGCTGTGGCAGGATGAGCCGGCGGAACTGGTTGGCGGCGTCCTGCTCTATGAAAAGGACGGGCAGAGCTATACGGCCGCGATGCCCAACCTCAAAAACGAAATGGTGACCACGACCGATTGGGTTTTCGGCGTACAGACCGCGCCGCGCATCACCGGCACGGTCAGTTACCCGTTCGGCGCGCAGGCGCAACGCGGCTACACGCTGTATATCATCGAGCTGGAAGGCAGCAACGTGTTCGGCGGCGCGAACCTGATTTACTGCCACCGCCGGCAGCCGGTCAGCCTCCCGTACCGCGCGCCGGAAGAGCTGACGCAGGGGTGGAGCGGAAAAAATCTGCAGAACAGCTATACCAATTACGCGACACGGGAATACCGCGAGTGGGAGAAGAACGACGGCGCTTTGTGACGTTTTTGTGTTTTTCCTTGTATAGAACGGAAAACAGTGCTATAATAACAAAAGTCTGTTTAGTTTTTTGCAATACAAGGAGAGTCGGAATATGAACAAATGGGTACAGCGTATTGCCGCGCTGGTCGTTTTGCTGGCAATCGTACTGGGCATCACCTACTGGCAGGGCTCCAAGGTATCGGTTTCCTATCAGCCGATGGGGGAGGATTCGCCTGTCGTGATGACGGTCAACGGCGATGAGGTCAGGGCGGAGGAATTCGCAACCTACATGATCTATAACATGAAGTACTACGAAAACATGTATTCACAGTACGGCATGATGGGCCTGTGGAGCGACGACAGCTCGGCCGAGATGCTGGGCGTGATGATGCCGGGCTTTGCCAAGGACCAGGCGGTCTACTCGCGCGTTGTGCTGGAGCAGTTTGAAAAGGCCGGTCTGGAGCTGTCCTACAGCAACCAGAAAGAGCTGTCTACCCTGCGTAAGGACACCATTGACCAGGCAGGCGGCTACGACGGCTACCTGCAGAAGATCGCGCAGCTCGGCTTCAACGACCAGACCTATATGAATTTCCTGTATATCACGCAGTGCTACTCCGCGCTCAACGAGTATTATTACGGCTCGGACGGGATCGACAAGCCGACGGACGAGGAGTTGATGGAGCACTTCCGCGACAACTACATCTCGGCCAAGCATATCCTGATCCTGACCGTCGACCCCTCGACAGGCGAGACGCTCCGCACGGACGAGGAGGCCAGGGCGCTGGCGCAGTCCATCCTGGACCGCATCAACGCGGGCGAGGACTTTGACGCCCTGATGAACGAATACAGCGAGGACGGCGGCTTGGAAGGCAATCCGGACGGGTATATCTTTACCGAGGGCGATATGGTCACACCGTTCTACGAGGGCGCCAAGGCGCTGGCGGAGGGCGAGGTTTCCGACCTTGTCAAGAGCGACTACGGCTATCATATCATCCAGCGCACGGCGCTCGATTACGAAAACCAGTTCATCAATTATCAGGCTGACCTGGCCACGCAGATGGGCCGGACGATGGACGCGCTCCTCAGCCAGTGGATGACCGAAGCAGAGGTCGAAACCACCGACGTGTACGACGAGATCAACTATAAGAACGTATACGATTACGCGCCGGCAGGAGTCGCGGAGATTCTGAACGGCTCGGACTCGGACGACAGCGCGGCTTCCGATGAAGCGGCCGCGGAATAAGCGGGAAAATCAAAAAGGACGTTCCGGAAGGGAGCGTCCTTTTTTGCTACGAAAACGGGTATCAGAGCTCCGCAAGCAGCCAGGGAAGCGGCGTGCGGCCGAAGAAGCTGTTGTGAAACAGGGCGAGCGCTTCCCAAGTGGCGCGGTCGGTCACGCCGTTCTGTGGGAGCAGGAACACCCCTTGAGCAAGGCGGACAGCGTCCGCTGTCGCGCGGTCGTATTCTCCGGTGAGCGGAACAGGGGTCACGGAGGAAAAATGGGGCACCGCCGAGGAAAGCAGGAGCTGCAGAACAAGGACAGACGGGCCCTTGTCTCCGGCAGCCAACTGCCCGTCAGAACCGGCAGGGGAAAAGGAGACTGCGGCAGGCAGCGTGTCGCCCAAGAGCAGGAGCAGATAGGCTTGGTAAATTGCAGTCCATGTTTCATAGCCGGCCGTGCCGGTAACGAGCAGGCCGTTGCGGCGCTGGAAATCGCGTACCGCCGCCGCGGTTTCCGGACCGAAGATGCCGTCCGGAACCAGTGGATGGACATGTGCCTGATCGAGCTGGATACGGCGCAGGAAGGTCTGCAGGTCAAAAATATGCGCGCGGCGCTGTGCTTCGCTGTACATCAGGCGCTTGCCTCCTCTCCCACCGGATAGCCGGGGTACTGCCCCTCGCTGGTTTGACTGCCCGCAAGCACATCGCTGGCGAGCTGCGCCATATACTCCCAGGTCAGCGGGCCGATGGCGCCGGTGGCGGGCAGGCCGACCAGCGCCTGCACGACCGAGACCGCGTCGCGCGTCGCGGGGCCGAAAATACCGTCAACGCCGACGGCCGGCACCTCCGGATAGGAGCGCGCGATAATATTGATCACCTGCTGCGCCCGACGCACCTCTTCACCGCGCATGCCTTCCACCAGGAAGATCTCGGGCAGGCCGGCAAGCTCCTGTAGCCATTCCTGCTCGGGGCGGGCCGCCAGAATGGACTGGTAGGTGGAAAGCAGCTCGTTCCAGGTCGTGCGGTCCACAGCGCCGGTTTCCGGCAGGCCCATCATACGCTGATAGGCGGTAACGGCCTCGCGCGTCTGGGGGCCGAAGACGCCGTCCAGCTGATTGATCTGCCAGCGGGGGAGCTGGTCGTAATATTCTCCCGCCACGGCCAGAAAATATTGCAGAAGCTGCACGCCGGGGCCGGTCGCGCCTTCGCGCAGTTCGGTTGGAAACTGACGCGAAACATCCTCCAGCCGCAGCCCCTCGCTGTCCAGCTCGCTCAGACGTTTCACATTGTTATATATGAAGGCGATGCGATACCAAGTGGACTTGCCGACGATCCCGTCTACCGCAAGGTTGAACTGCTGCTGGAACGCGCGCACGGCGCGCTCGGTGTCCGCGTCAAAAATTCCGTCCACGGGATAGATCTTGGGAATGTTGGGATAGTTGGTCGAGATGCGGTTGAGCCGGTTCTGGATGATGCGGACCTCCTCTGACACGTCGCCCAGCCGGAATGTGATGCCCGGCCAGGAGCCGCCGAGGTTGGGGGCGATGGGTGCGTTGCGTACAAAGTTGATGTCGTCCCCGTAAAAGGAACGCACAATCTCCTCCGCGCTCATGCCCTGCTCGGCGAGCGGGACCGTACCCCACTGGCTCAGCCCGCCCGGGCAGGTCGTGGTCGTGCCGTTGCAGTACTGGGCGAACAGCGGCTCGATTGCTTCGCCGCGCGTCAGATAGTTGTTGAACATATCGTCCACGATGGTGGAGATGTTCTCAAAGATATCGCGCCCAGGGACGAAGGACTGATCGTAGCGCGTGGAATTTGTGATGTCGAAATCATAGCCCTGCGCGCGGTACCATTCGGTAAACACACGGTTGAGAGCATAGGATGTCTGCGCGTAGATGTTGGCGCGGATCGCCTCCTCCGGCCAGGTGGGGTAGATCTCAGACGAGGCTACATTTTTGATATAGTCGGCAAAGGGAACGGTGATGTTCTGCGCGTTGGATGAGGGCGCGCCAAGATGCACGGTGATCGTTTCCGGAATAACGACGGGGGATTGTTCAGGCAATTTCGTTCACTCCTCTCCGCCCGTTTCGGAATGGTATAGCACCTGTGGGTCGCCGGTGGCGGTCAGATCGGTCTGGCTGGACGGCTGGTTTTCCTCCAGCGGGGTCAGCGCGACCGGCAGCACGGCTGGAATGCCGGGAAACATGGGGATATGCAGAGCGGTAAGCGGCGTATAGCCCTCCTTGGCAACTTCTACGGTATAGAGGGAAAACGGCGTGCCACTGTCCGGTGTCATGGAGTTGGACAGCGGCGGGGTGGGTAGCTCCATGGGCGGCGTCATGCCGTTCTGATCGGTGCGGACGCTGTAAAGCAGCGTCCGTTCACCGGGTTGGTCGGCTGCGGTGGATACAGTCACGGAAGCGCCCGCGAGGGGGAGCGCGCCTAGCGCGGTCGTTACGACAACACGCAGCACGGCCGAGCTGGTAGCGGGATCGGGCATAGATAGCGACCTCCTGTATGATTGGATGGATGTGCCGGTGGTCAGGCCAGACGGACCTTATACTGCTTGAACCACCGGTCGAGCTGCACGATATAGGCGAAGATCTGCGGCGTGCGCATAAGCTGGCCGTACCACGGCTCGGCAAGGCTTTCCGGCCGCTCCATCAGCGCCTCCACCGCGGCATGGTCGAACAGGGCGGAGGCGATGGATTCGCTGTCCGCGAAAATGCGGCGCACATAGTCGGCGCACAGGCGGGTATAGACCGGATGAAAGGTCTTGGGATACGGGCTTTTCTTGCGCCAGACGATCTCCTCCGGCAGCATGGATTCAAAGGCCTTGCGCACAACGCCCTTTTCCCGCCCGTCCAGCGCTTTGAACGCCCACGGCATATTATAAGCATATTCCACGATACGGTGGTCGCAGAACGGCACGCGCACCTCCAGGCCGGAATACATGCTCATGCGGTCCTTGCGGTCGCGCAGCGTTGCGGGAGGATACGGGAGCCTCTGGAAAAAAGGTCGAAAAAAAGCTATACAGCCGGACGGAAAAATGGTATGCTTTATAACAAAGATACTTCAGTACGGACAAGGAAGAACGCGACCATGGAACTTTTGAAAGAACGGATCAGAAAAGACGGTGTGATCAAAGAGGGTAATGTGCTCAAGGTTGACAATTTCCTCAATCATCAAATGGATATCGGTCTGTTTAACGAGATCGGCAGGGAGTTCAAGCGCCGGTTTGCGGACGAGCGGATCGATAAGATCCTGACGATCGAGGCCTCCGGCATCGGCATTGCGGCGATCGCGGCGCAGTATTTCGGCGTACCCGTTGTATTCGCCAAAAAAGCGCAGTCGATCAACCTGGACGGGACCATGTTGTCCGCGCCGGTCGAATCGTTTACCCACAAGCGCCGGTATGAGGTCATTGTTGCCAGCCGCTTCCTGCGGCCCGGGGAAAACATCCTGATTATCGACGATTTCCTGGCCAATGGCTGCGCGGCCATGGGCCTGTGCCAGATTGTCGAGGCCGCGCACGCGCGCGTGGCCGGTATTGGCATCGTGATCGAAAAGGGCTTCCAGTGCGGTGGAAAGCTGCTGCGGGAAAAGGGGCTGCGCGTGGAATCTCTCGCCATCGTGGACGGGATGGATGCGGCAACCCAGACCGTGCAGTTCCGCGACTGAGCGCGCTGCAGGGACCGTATGAAAAAAACCGGCTGGATTCAGCCGGTTTTTTTCATACGGTCCGGTAAGACGCACCGAAATGCAGACGGGATATGGCAAAAAAGGCCAACGCGGCCGGATTTTGGGCGGCCGGACTTGAACCAAATGTAGAAAATGCGGGATTTGGACAAAAAATTGTCAAACTGAGTGGGACAAAACGGGGATATTTGTTATAATGGGGGTATCATTTCACTAAATCAAAACAGGGAGGACAATATGGAAAACGAAAAGAAGGAGCAATCCTTTTTCGGGCCGTATAACTTCACGGCCAAAATCCCGCTGGGGCAGGCGATTCCGCTGGGGCTGCAGCATGTGCTGGCGATGTTCGTCGGCAACCTGACCCCCATCCTGATCATCACCAGCGCGTGCGCCGCGATGAGCGACGCGGAGCAGTTCGCGGCGGTCCAGGTGTCGCTGCTGCAGAATGCAATGCTGGTGGCGGGTATCGTCACGCTGGTACAGCTTTTCTCGATCGGGCCGGTGGGCGGCAAGGTGCCGATCATCATGGGTACCAGCTCGGGCTTTATTGGCGTGTTTCAGAGCGTGGCGCAGGTGATGGGCGGCGGCATCCTCGCCTATGGTGCGATGATGGGCGCGTCCATCATCGGCGGATTGTTTGAAGGCGTGCTGGGCTTTTTCCTCAAGCCGTTGCGCCGGTTTTTCCCCGCGGTCGTCACGGGTACGGTCGTGCTGTCCATCGGCCTGTCGTTGATCAGCGTGGGTGTGGCCTCGTTCGGCGGCGGCAGCTCGGCGCAGGACTACGGCTCGGTGGAAAACCTGCTGGTGGCGCTGGCCGTGCTGGTGGTCATCCTGGTGCTCAAGCACTGTTCCAAGGGCATGCTGAGCTACTCCTGCATCCTGATCGGCATTATCGTTGGCTATGTGATCTGCGCGGTGCTGCCGTTGTTCCTGCCCACGACAGGGGTAACGGCCGAGGGCGTGGAGTACACTAAGGCGTGGGTGCTCAACTGGGACAAGGTTGCCCAGGCAAGCTGGTTCGCGGTGCCTGAGCTCATGCCGGTGCCGGTCGTGTTCGACGTGCGTGCGATCGCGCCGGTGATGATTATGTTCATCGTTACCGCGGTGGAGACTGTGGGCGACATTTCCGGCGTGATGGAGGGCGGCATGGGCCGCGAGGCGACCGATAAGGAGCTTTCCGGCGGCATCGTGTGCGACGGGCTTGGCTCCTCGTTCGCGGCGGTATTCGGCGTGCTGCCGAATACCTCGTTCAGCCAGAACGTGGGCTTGGTCACGATGACCAAGATCGTCAACCGTTTCGCGCTCGCGTGCGGCGCGGTGTTCCTCATCCTGTGCGGCCTGCTGCCCAAGCTGGCGGCGCTGGTGTCGATCATGCCGCAGAGCGTGCTGGGCGGTGCGGCGGTCATGATGTTTTCGTCCATCGTGATGAGTGGCATCCAGCTCATCACCCGCGAGCCGCTGACCGCGCGCAATATGACCATTGTTTCGGTCGCGCTCGGCCTAGGCTACGGCCTGGGCGCGAATACCGCGGTCCTGGCGGGGCTGCCGCAGGCGGTGCAGCTCATTTTCGGCGGCTCGGGCATCGTACCCGCGGCGTTCGTGGCGATTTTGCTAAACGTGCTGCTGCCCCAGGAGAAAAAAGAGGAAAACGCATAGGCTTTTTCCCGTAGGCACAGAGGATACCGGCTTCCGGCGCACAGGCGCGCCGGAAGCCGGTTGTGCGTCAGGGAGACGTTGTTATTGACAAAGGATAACGAAAAAGCGCGCGGCAAATTGTTTTTTGCGCGCGCACATGCTATGATAAGCACATCAGACCATACGGAGGGAACAGCTTTGTTGACGATCGGGCAATATGTCAGGCCGGAGAGCCTGGACGAAGCGTACGCGCTTTGTCAGAAAAAAAGCAGCGTAGTGCTGGGCGGTATGCTCTGGCTCAAGATGCAGCACAGGAGTGTTGGGACGGCAATCGACCTGTGCGGGCTTGGGCTGGACCGGATCGAAGAGACAGAAACGGGATACCGCATCGGCGCGATGGTCCCTCTGCGCGCGCTCGAGACGCACGCGGGCCTGGCCGCGCTGACGCAGGGTGCGATGGCCGAGGCGCTGCGCCATATTGTGGGCGTGCAGTTCCGCAACTGCGCCACCGTGGGCGGCAGCCTGTGGGGACGGTTCGGTTTTTCGGACGTACTGACGCTGTTTCTCGCGCTGGACGCGGCGGTCACGCTGCATCACGCGGGCGAAATGCCGCTTGCGGACTTTGCTGCGCTGCCGCGCGTCACGCGGGATATTTTGACGCACGTCACCCTCCCCAAAGCGTCGCAGCGGGCGGTTTATCTGTCCCAGCGCAACATCTCGACCGACTTCCCTGTGCTGGCCGTGGCGCTCAGCGAGCGGGACGGCCGGTATACATGCGCCGTTGGCGCGCGCCCCATGCCCGCCGCGGCGTTTGCGGACGAGAAAGGCGCGCTTGCACAGGGTATCACAGAGGACAGCGCGCGCGCGTTTGCGGCCGATATCGCTGCCCGAGCGGTGCTGGGCGGCAACCTGCGCGCGGGAGCGGATTACCGCCGTGCGGTCTGCGAGGTACTGGTGCGCCGCGCGGCGCTCGCGCTCAGTAAGGAGGGATAAGGCATGGAGATCAAACTGACGCTCAACGGCAGGTCGCTGACCGCGTCCATCGGCGCAGATACCCTGCTGATCGACCTAGTGCGCGACCATGGCTGCTATTCGGTCAAGCGCGGGTGCGAGACCGCCAACTGCGGCCTTTGCACCGTACTGCTGGACGGTACGCCTGTACTGTCGTGCAGCGTGCTCGCCGCGCGCGTGGCGGGGCGCCATGTGCAGACCCTTGAGGGTCTGCAGGAGGAAGCTGCGGACTTTGTCGGCTTTATCGCCGACCAGGGCGCGGAGCAGTGCGGCTTCTGCAACCCGGGCTTTGTGATGAACACCATCGCGCTGCTGCGAGAGAACCACGACCCGACCGACGACGAGATCCGCGCCTATCTTGCGGGCAACCTGTGCCGCTGCTCGGGGTATGAGGGGCAACTGCGCGGCATCCGAGCGTATCTGGACAGCCGGAAGGAGGCGCGGGCATGAGTGAGAGCCGCTTCCGCGTGGTGAATCAGCCCGTGCGCAAAAAGGACGCCATGCAGCTCCTGCTTGGCAGGCCCGCCTATGTGGACGATGTGACCCCGCATGACTGCTTGGTGGTCAAGGTGCTGCGCTCGCCGCACGCCCACGCGCTGATCGAGGAGATCAATACGGACATTGCGCGCAAGGTGCCGGGCATCGAGTGCATTTTCACCTACAAGGATGTGCCGCAAAAACGCTTTACTATGGCGGGGCAGACCTTCCCCGAGCCGTCGCCCTACGACCGGCTGATCCTCGACCGGCGCGTGCGTTTCGTGGGCGACGCGGTGGCGGTCGTCGCGGGCGAAACCGAAAAAGTGGTGGATAAGGCGCTGGAGCTTATCAAAGTGAAGTATCAGGTGCTTGAGCCGCTGCTTGACTTCCGCGCGGCCAAGGATAACGCAATTCTCGTGCATCCAGAGGAAAACTGGCGCTCGCTCTGTCCGGTCGGGGCGGACAACCGGCGCAACCTGTGCGCGAGCGACATCTGCGGCGACGGGAACGTGGACGCGGTGCTGGCCAGCTGCGACGAGGTCGTGGATCGCGTCTACCACACCAAGGCCTGCCAGCAGGCCATGATGGAGACTTTCCGCACTTACACTGAGATCGACCACTACGGCCGCCTGCACATCGTGTCCTCCACGCAGATCGTGTTCCATGTGCGGCGCATCATCGCCAACGCCTTGGACATCCCCAAGAGCAAAATCCACGTCGAGAAGCCGCGCATCGGCGGCGGCTTCGGCGCGAAGCAGACGGTCGTGGCCGAGGTGTACCCTGCGCTCGTCACGTGGAAAACCGGCAAGCCTGCCAAGATGATCTACTCCCGCGAGGAATGCCAGATCGCCGGCTCGCCGCGTCACGAGATGGAGGTGCATGTGCGCGTGGGCGCAAATAAGGACGGCGTGATCCGCGCGATTGACGTATACACCCTGTCCAACACGGGCGCGTTCGGCGAGCACGGCCCGACCACGGTCGGCCTGTCCGGCCATAAATCCATCCCGCTGTACACAGGCAATCTCGAGGCGTTCCGCTTCGCCTACGACGTAGTGTATACCAACGTGCAGGCCGCGGGTGCGTACCGCGGCTACGGCGCGACGCAGGGCATCTTCGCGGTCGAGAGCGCGGTCAGCGAGCTGGCGGCGCGGCTGGGTATCGACCCGGTTGCGATCCGCGAAAAGAACATGGTGCGCGAGGGCCAAGTCATGGCCGCGTACTACAACGAGCCGGCGAGCGCTTGCGCGCTCGACCGCTGCATGGCGCGCTGCAAGGAGCTGTTCGGCTGGGACGGAAAATACCCCGTGCGCGACATGGGGAATGGTAAGGTGCGCGCCGCGGGCGTGGCCATGGCCATGCAAGGCTCGGGTATCTCGGGCGTGGACGTGGGCTCCGCGACCCTCAAGCTGAGCGACGAGGGCTTCTATAACCTGATGATCGGCGCGGCGGACATGGGTACGGGCTGCGACACCATCCTCGCCCAGATGGCGGCCGAGTGCCTGGACTGCTCGGTGGACGATATCGCGGTGTTCGGCGCGGACTCGGACGCATCGCCCTACGACTCGGGCTCGTATGCGTCCTCGACCACCTACGTCACCGGCAAGGCGGTCGAAAAGGCGTGCAGCCAGCTCAAGGAGAACATCTGCGCGGTCGCGGCGGATCTGCTGGGCTGCGCGGCAGACGGGCTGGAATTCGCGGGCCGCACGGTGCGCAAGCTGGACGGCACGGGCGAGGTCACGCTGTTCGACATTGCGACCAAGTCCATGTGCGGCAACGGCACAGCGGTCGAAGCCACGGCCTCGCACTCCTCGCCGGTTTCGCCCCCGCCGTTTATGGTGGGCATGGTTGAGATCGAGCTGGACACCGAAACCGGCCAGGTAGACGTTTTAGATTACACCGCGGTCGTGGACTGCGGCACGCCGGTCAACCCCAGCCTCGCGCGGGTGCAGACCGAGGGCGGCATCGTGCAGGGCATCGGCATGGCGCTTTTCGAGGACGTGACCTACGAGCCGACTGGACGCATCATGGAAAATTCGCTGATGCAGTACAAGCTCCCCACCCGTCTGGACATGGGCAGACTGCATGTGGAGTTTGAATCCAGCTACGAGCCGACCGGCCCGTTCGGCGCCAAGTCGATCGGCGAGATCGTCATCAACACGCCCTCGCCCGCGATCGCGCACGCGATCTACAACGCCACCGGCGTGTGGCACCGCGAGCTGCCTATCACGCCGGAAAAGGTGCTGCGGGGCATCCGGCGCGGGCAGGCATGACGCATATCCTGTTTCTTGCGGGCGGGAGCGGCCGCCGCTTTGGGGAAAACAAGCTGCTGTATCCATTAGAGGGCAGGCCGCTCTACCGTCACGGGCTGGACATGCTCGCTTCGCTTGCCAAAACGCGGGACGACTGTACGCTGGCCGTGGTCTCGCGGTACGGCGCGGTGCTGGACGGCGCGCGGGCACTGGGCGTGCGCGCTGTGTACAGTCCGGATAGTGAAAATGGCCTGTCCTGCACTATCCGCGCGGGACTGGACGCGCTTGCGCTGCAGGCGGGCGATTTCGTCGCCTTTGTCGTAGCCGATCAGCCGTACCTGACCGCTTCCACCATGGCACGCCTGCTGGATGCGGCCCGACCGGGCGTACCCTGCGCGCGCGTGTGCTGCGGCGGACGGCTGGGCAACCCCGCGCTGTTCGCCGCAGCGCTTGTGTCCGGCCTGTACGCGCTCACAGGCGACGAGGGCGGCCGCGCGTTGCTCCGGCGGCCGGACTGCGTGCTCGTCCCTGCGGACAGCGCGCGCGAATTGTATGATGTTGATACAAAAAGCCAGCTCCCTTTCCTGGAAAAGCAAACCAAGGCATGAAAGCGCTGCGGAAAAGCGGCCGGCCGCTGCTACGGGGAATACCGGATCGATCCGCCAGAACGGACGGAGGCCTAACGGCCTTCGTCCGTTTTTTTATTCAGGCGCCATAGGGCAAACGGAACACGACCTCGACGGTATCGTCGCCGACGACGACCCGCCGGATAGCCGCCTGCGCAATCTTCTTCTTTTCGGGAATGGTGTAATCCGGCCACTCGGTCAGAATGGCCTGGAAAAACGGCTCCAGATCGTCCTGCGGATGGGTGTAGAGCAGGGCGTCGCGCTGGCGCTTCAGCTCGGACAGGGCGTGGTTGGCCTCGTGGATCTGCGCGGAAACGATATGTATGACATCGGTCTCGCGAACGTGCGCAAGGTTTCGCGTGAGCTGGCCGATCTCGTCTTCCTGCTGGGCGATGGCGGCCGCAAGCCGGTTGAGGCGGGCGTCGGGACGGCGCTGCGTTTGGGGGGCCACCGCACGGTAGCTGCGCAGGAAATCGAGCAGGCGCGTCTGGACTGCTTCCTCGATCTGCTCCAGCGTCACGACCGTGCCGCGGCCCGGGCAGACCGCGTTCCCGCGCTTATGCCCGCCGCAGTTGATATAGTGGCCGCGCATGCCGGCGGGCTTGTTGACCACAGTGATCGCGTAGCCGCATTTTTGGCATTTCATCAAGCCGGACAGCCAACTGTGCGTCCCTGCGCCGCTGCTGCACAGCGTCCGGTTGCGGTCGAGCTTGCGCTGCGCTTCCAGCCAGCACGCAGCGTCCACGATCCCCTCGTGCGGCGCGAGGGTGATAAAGCTGCCGGACAGGTCGGACAGGCGGTGGCCGGACTGGTGCGGCGCATAGCAGTAGCAGCCGTGCCGCTGGTCATAGGCGTCAATTGGATCGTTCATCGTGGCGCCCTTGCCCTGCAGATAGCAGTAAACCGCGGCGTCCGCCCGCACGAAAGCGGGGCTGCGCAGCAGGCGCCCCAGCGGCAGCGTCGACCAGCTCCCGCCGCGCGCGGTGTGGTACCCGCCCGCGTTCAGCCAGCGCACCAGCGAGCCCAGCGTTTCCCCATCCTGCAGGTAACGCGCATAGAGCGAGGCCATCAGCGCGGACTGCACGGGATCGGCCACATAGCAGGCGGTTCGTTTGCCGCCTATCGTGGTTTCCCCCTTGCTGAAGCCGAACGGTGGCCGGCCGCCCAGATACATGCCGGCTTTCGCACGGGCAAAATAATTGTCAGTGACGCGGCGCTGGATGGTTTCGCGTTCGAACTGCGCGAATACCATCATGATCTGCGCCATGACCGTGCCGGAGGGGGAGTCGTCGAGCGTAAGGCCCTCGGCGACCGATTGGAAGTGGACGCCGCGCGCCGACAGCTGGGCGCACAGGCCGGTAAAGTCATGGACCGAACGGCTGATGCGGTCCAGACGGTAGACCAGGATCTTGTCAACCAGGCCGTTTTCCGCGTCGTGAAGCAGCCGCTGGAGCGCGGGCCGGTTGATGGTTTTGCCGGAAAAGCCCTTGTCCGTGTACACCCGGCAGGACTGCAGCTCGCGTGTAGTGAGCGCGCCGCGGCAGAGCTGCGCCTGCTGCTCGACCGATATGCTGTCCGCGCGTTCCACGGACTGTCGGGTATAGATGGCGACCGTACAGCGTTCTCCTTTCTGTGCGTTTTACGAGGCGAGGATGACCGCTATGCCGGTTTTGCTGGAAGCGGGCGTGCGAAGCCCTGCCGGATCCGGCAGAGCTGCGCCTTGAATTCGCCCTGCGTCACCGGCGGGTCGCAGGGCTCGATGCTGACCATCGTTGTCATGGGGGAGGCCTCCTTTCGCGAAATGGCGGGGAACCACGGGAGAAAGACAAGGACACGGGCAGGGCGTGCGCCCTGCTTTTATCGTATGCCTGAATGGGGGTGGAGAGAACCGGACGCGGCGGTGTTTGCGGCGGCGCCGGAAAAATAGAAAAGCAGCATAAAAGTGCATAAGGCGCGGGGGAAGAAATTTGTTCGTTTCGTCCATGTTGTCGTATGGTATGATGCAGAAACGGCCCGCTTGATAAAAAAATTTAATCCATATCGTAGGATGTAGTATTTTGTGGACTATGCTAATATCGAAATACAAACCACAGGCGATATTTGTTGATTCTATCAAAATGCTGAAAGGATGAATGGGTTATGACACCGAAAAAAATTGCAGTTTTGGGCGGCGGCAACGGCGCGCACACGATGGCGGCAGAGTTTGCGCTTAAGGGACACACGGTCAATCTGTACGAAATGCCCCAGTTCAAGGGCAACATGAAAAAGGTTTTCGAAACCAAGACCATCCGACTGAAAGGCAATATCAAGGAGCTGCAGGGGCCGGTCGAGCTGAATATGGTCACTGACGATATCGCCGAGGCAGTGGAAGGCTGCCGGTATATCTGCCTGGTAGCGCCGGCGTTCACCCACCTGGGCTACGCCAAGCTGCTCAAGGGCCATCTGCATAAGGATCAGATTGTCGTCACCTATCCGGGCGCGTTCTCCGCGCTGGTCATGAAAAACATATTCGGCGACGATCCGGACTGCCCGATCTTCGCGGATGCGAACAACCTGCCGTATGACTCCCGTCTGACCGCCCCTGGCTCGGGCGAGGTCAACGTATTCGGCCGCAACCCGATCAATATTGCGTTCCTGCCGGCGGATAAGGGGCCGGAGCTGATCGACGAGATGCGCGAGGATCTGTTCCCGTTTGAGAAAATCTACCATGACTGCCTGGAGTGCGGCCTTGCGATCGTCAACCCCGATTGGCACGCCGGACCGGTGCTGTTCAACATCTCCCGCATTGAAAGCCCGCAGGTCAATTTCTTCTTGTACGAGCACGGCTGGACGCCCTCCGCGTGCCGCCTGAACATCGCGATGGATAAGGAGCGCAAGGCGCTGGGCAACGTGCTGGGCTACAACCTCCGCCCGATGGAGGATTTCGCCGGCCGTCCGGACGACTATGAATGGACCTGGCAGGATCTGTATAAGGAGGGACATGGCTCGATCGGCCTGACGCCGATCTGCGGCCCGAACGACCTCAGCAGCCGCTATCTGACCGAGGATATCCCGTTCGGACTGGTTCCGTGGGCGGCGATCGCCGAGGTGGTGGGCGTTCCGATGCCGCTGACCAACGGCTTCATCGACATCATCAATATCGTACATGAGCGCGACTGGCGCGCCGAAGGCTGCGGCCTGGACGAGTTGGGCATCGAGGGCATGGACAAGGATACACTGCTCGCCTATGTGCGCACAGGCAAGAAGTAAATAAAAAACATCTGACAGCGAAGAGAGGGAAACGCCATGAGCAAGATCATTCGAAATTGGGGCTATATGGGTCCCAATACACCCAACAGAAGATACGATACAACGGAAGGTCAGCTGATGAACGGCTTCCCGATCGGTATTCTTCAGTTGTGGGCGCATCTTCCGTTCTTTCCCGGCAACGTATCCAATGCCTATACCTACGACTTTCCAGTAAAATTCATCGAGGTGAAAGGCTCGGGCATCGATAATATCCTGGCGGGCGATATGTCGTTGGTGGATAATATCGTGGCTGCCGCCAAGCAGCTGGAAATGGATGGGTGCCGCGCGATCTGCGCGAACTGCGGCTTCTTCGGCCATTATCAGAAGCTGGTCGCAGACCAGCTGGACGTACCCTGCTACCTGTCCTCCATGGTGCAGGTGCCGTGGGTGCTGGTCGGCCTGAAATCCGATCAGAAGGTCGGCATTATGACTGCAAACAAAAACACGCTGACCAAATCGCTGTTCGAGGCGTGCAGCATCAGCGAAGAGCTGCAGAAGCGCTGCGTGGTATACGGCGCGCAGGACGAGGAGGAGTTCCCCAATATCCTAACTGGAAAGGGCGGCCTGGATTACGACAAGGTGGGGGATGAGCTTTCCGGCATCGCGCACCGCATGATCGAGGAGAATCCGGATATCGGCGCGATCCTGCTGGAATGCACGGATATGCCGCCTTACGCGCACCGCCTGCAGGCAGAGCTGAACCTGCCGGTATACGATGCGATCACGCTGATCAAATACGTTAAGTCCACGGTAACGCAGACCCCTTATTACGGCTTCCTTTGAAAGCCGGACCGAACGCAGGCATCTGTGCCGCCGCAATGCGCGCGGCACAGATGCTTAGGATTTCACGGGGAGATGGGTATACAGTCCGAAACAAAGAAATTGGAGAGAAAGGGAGCGATCATCAATGAAACATCTGGGAAAGAGAATTATCAGCCTGGCCCTGCTGGGCGCTATGGGCGCATCCACGCTGGCGCTGGGCGGATGCGGCAACTCCAGCGGCGCAACCAACGCGGACGGCGAGCAGACATATGAACTGCGTTTAGCCACGCTGTATCCGGCAGACCATGAAATGACCATTGCCGTGCAGGCCGCGTGCGACAAAATCGAAGAGGAAACCGGCGGGAACGTCAAGATCCAGATTTACCCCTCCGACCAGCTGGGCGATTATACCTCGGTTTATGAGGAGATCATGAAAGGCACGATCGACCTGATGGTCAGCGGCGTGCTTACGACATATGATTCCAATCTGGAAATTATGAACATACCATATCTGGCCAGTTCATATGAGGAAGCAAAGGAGTATATCGTTAATCCCGATTCGTATTTCTTCCAGACGGTCCTGGAACACCAGAGGAATTTGAATATTGAAACCCTGGGTATCTATCTTGCCGGCGCGCAGGGAGTCGGTGCTGCCAAGGTCATCGATAATCTGATGGATCCAAATGCAGCAAAGCCGTATTTGATTCGCTGCCCCTCGACGGACGGTTATCTGTGGACCGCAGAAGGATTTGGTTTTAACAGCGTAACAATTAACTACAGCGAGCTTTATTCCTCCCTCCAGACCGGCGTATGTGACGGCTGGCTCGGCGGCGGTGCTTATGTCAATTATCTTAGCTTCCGCGATGTTTTAAAATATTTCGGAGATGCGCGCTGCAGTTTTGAAAGTATCATCTGTATTATGACCAAGGATTTGTACGACGGTATGCCTGCTGAGTACCAAACCATTATCAGCGATACGTTTGCAGAATCCACAATGAGCTTTGCAGACCAGATGGAGGGGCTGGACGAGCAGGCGATGCAGGATATGGAAGCCATGGGTATCGAGATTTACCGGCCGACAGAGGAAGAATATGAAACGATGCGCGAGCATTTCCGCACCAACGTATGGCCGAAGTACGAAAACACGCTGGATACGGAAATATTCAATTCACTGATAGCAAACGGCCTGCGGGAGGCTGCATAGCATATCCGGAAGGAGGAATCGTGCAGTGGCGATCATGGATAAAATCCAAAATAATATCATATTCCGCGCGTTGCTGAAAGTGGAATCTGCCGTAATGATTATCACCAGCATCCTGGCGGCCGGCATTGTGTTTGTCGGCGTGGTGATGCGGTATATCCTGCAGATGAACTTTTTCGGACAGGAAGAGGTCCTGTGCGTTGTGGCAATGTGGCTTTATTGGTTTGGCGGCATCTACGGAAGCTACGAAGGCTCGCATATCAAGGGCGATATGCTGTCGTCGGTGTTCAAGTCGCCGCGCTCCAAGAAGATTGTGGAACTGGTCATCCAGGCGGTCAGCTTTGTGGTGATTTTGGTGTTCTGCATTTGGGGCTTTGAGTATATGGCGTTCAACCTCAGGTTCAATGCCGTGACGACCGGCCTGAAAATCCCCATGTCCCTTTCGCAGATGCCGCTGCTGGTCGGCTTTCTGCTGATGGAACTGTACACGGTGTTTAACTTCTTCCGTGTGTTACTGGATAAGGATTTCGGCAAGGCGAAAGAGCCTGCGGAGGAAGGGGGAAGCGAGTAATGGAATTGGGTGTTGCATTTGCAATCCTGCTGGTCTGTATTGTCGTGGGCGTACCGGTCGTGTATTCGTTCGGTGCGGCGACGATCTGGCTCGTGCTGACGCTCGGCTTCGACGCCTCCTTCGTGTTCACCACAGTTTACAGTAAGATGAACAGCTCGGTGCTGATCGCGATCCCGCTGTTTATCATTCTGGGTGCGATTATGGAAAAGGGCGGCGTCGGCAGCGCGCTGGTCAATTTTGTAGAGGCCTTTACCGGTCGTGTCAAGGGCGCGCTGTGCGCGGTGTCTTCGGTAGCCTGCGCGGTATTCGGCGCGATCTGCGGCAGCGGCGCGGCGACTCTGTCCTGCATCGGCTCGATCATGGCGCCGAAAATGCGCGAGCGCAACTATCCGATGGGGGTTGCGGCGGCCGTCCTGGCCTGCGCCGCGCCGATCGGCATGCTTATCCCGCCAAGCTCGATTCAGATACTGTTTGCATGGTCGGGCAACCTCTCGGTTTTGACCTGCTTTATGGCAACGGTCATCCCAGGCATTATCCTGACGATACTTATCGGTATCTGCGGCATTGTCATGTGTAAAAAGTATCCGGATGTCATGGTCACGGAAAAGATGTCGCGGAAAGATTGGATGTCCAATACCTACCGCTCCACCGTACACGCCATTCCGGCGCTGTTTATGCCGATCATCGTGCTGGGCGGCATCTACGGTGGCTTTATGACCCCGTCTGAGGCGGCCGGCGTGGCGATCGTTTACTCGATCCCTGTCAGCATTCTGATTTACCGAGGGACCAAGATGAGGGAACTGGGCCGCACCTTCAAGGAATCCGCGGTCACCACCGGCGTTATCATGGTTATGCTGGGCACCATCATGGTCGTCAGCCGCATTCTGGTCATGAACAACGTTCCATCCATGATTCTGGACGCACTGCTCACCGTGACCGGCAACAACAAGTACTTGGTTCTGCTGATGATTAACATTTTTATGGTCATCATCGGCATGCTGATGGATGACGTCAGCGGCACCCTGCTGGTGGCGCCGATCCTGTTGCCGATTGGCATGGAGCTTGGCGTGAACCCCTATCAAATGGCGGCTATTCTGGGCGTAAACCTCGGCATGGGCAACGTAACCCCGCCGACCGCGCCGTTCCTCTACCTGGGCGGGCGTATCTGCAAGGTGGACACCAAGAGCATGATGAAGCCGATGCTGACGATCATCGCCTTCTGCTATGTGCCTACGCTGATCCTCACCACCTACATACCGGAGCTTTCGCTCTGGCTACCGCGCTTGATTATGGGTTCGGTTTGACCCGCCGATAGAAAAGGATTATCTGTTTCTTCGCTGAAAGGGGCCGCGCTGTAACCTGACAGCGCGGCCCCTTCCGGCAAAAAGCGTATCGAAATTCTTTCACATGACGATGGAACTGGTGCGGGAGTCGGACTGGCCGCACAACTTGTGCCGGATATCCAGAAGATAGATGGCAAGCACCTTGTCCAGATCGTACATATCCAGCCCGCAGGTTTCGCGGATGCGGCGGAAGCGGTAAACCAGGGTGCTTTTGTGGATATGCAGCGCCTGCGCGGTCTGCACAAAGTTAAAGCGCTGCTGGAACCAGTGTTCAATCGTTAACAGGACCTCCTTGCGGTTTTTCGCCTGCATGACCCGCCCGAACATCTGCGCGGAGATCTCGCTACAGATGCCGTCCGGCAGGCTGGCAGCGATTTTCTCCAGAACCACATCGCCGATATAGAGGCAGGTGCTGTTCCGTATGCCGGCATGGATGCTTTTTAAGGCGAAGCAGGCATTCTCATAGGACTGGCGCAGCGTCTCGACCGAGTGGGAGAAGAAGCCGATGCCGATGCGGAGGCGGATGCCGACGGTCAGGCACTCGCTGCTCACGCAAAGGCACTTTTGCTGCAGCATTTCCAGGTATTGCTGCGGCTGGATGCTGCGCAGCCCAAAGGCAAACACGACATAGCCGGTATTGTTCTGCGGGCAGACAAAATCCTGCGGATGATCGAAATGGCGCAGCAGGCATTCCATGATTTTCGCCTGATGCACGCGCGTTTCCTCGGAAGCGTCGTCGTGCCGGCCTTCGATTTCCTCCAGTTTGACGGCGATGCGCGCCGCGTTCAGGTCAATGCCGAATTCGTAAGCGCTTTCGCAGATGGCGGCTTCATCGTGTGAGCGGGAATCATATGTAATGATTTCGCGCAGGAGGTTTTTCTTCCGGTAATCGGTGCGGGTCGTGGAGCGCTGGCGCTTTTCAAAATCGAGAAATATCTGCGCAAGCTGCTGGATCAGCAGGGCATATTGCGAAATCTCGTGCGGGGCGCCGGTAATGCCGATCGTGCCGATGACGATGGAATCGATGATGATGGGGATGGTGATGCCGGGCTTGGTGCCGGCGAATTTACGGGCTGCTGCGGCGTCATGGTAGATTTTGCGCGCACTCTGGATGACTTCAAGCGAAGCCTCGTGCAGCGAGTCGACGCGGTCGGGATCGTTGGAGGCGACGACATAGCCAAAGGAGTCGGTAATAAGCACGTCGTGTCCAATGGTCAGACTTGCCGACTGCGCCAATTTTTCGCATAGCTTTTTGTCCAGTAGATCCGAGTTAGACACAAAAATCTCCCTTTCTTTTTGGATGCGGGCGGTGGGTCGTTTCGCTTTCGCAGTGCGAAAACCGCACGATATTTTTAACGTGTTTTTTACATTATAGCACGGTCTTCCTGTAATGGTCAAACATACCAAATAGGAAGAAATTGGGATGTGGAAATATATTGAAAGAAATGGGAAATCCCTCCTTGCGACAGGCGCCCGCAGGCCGGCGGGCCGGCAGGGGCGCGCGCTTAAATTCAGGAGCTATATACGCCGGAAAAGTCATTGACAGACAGCCAAAATACTGCTAAACTAACCATAAAGCAATAAGCTGAAATTAGCTGTTTTGTTTATTTCAGGCAGAGGACGCGCCGTTAGTGTCCAATGCAAAAAGCGATTTTCCAATAAAAGAGCGACGTAGCTCCCGAGAATCCGGCCGACAGGCGGGGTCCTTTGGGGGCTTTTATTTTTAGGAAAGGGGGCGGCGGAGTTGATCGAGCTGGATGAGAAAAAAAGGATTATCCAGGAGTTTGTGCCAGGAAAGCAGGTCACCCTGTGCCATGTGATCGCCAGTCCCGAGGATACGCTTTACGCCAAGCTGGGACTGATCGACGCGCACGGGGCGATCGGCATTATGACCATCACGCCGAGCGAGGCCGCGATGATCGGCGCGGACGTGGCGGCCAAGGCGGCCTCGGTCGAGGTCGGCTTTGTGGACCGTTTCAACGGCTCGCTGGTCATCACCGGCGAGGTGGCGGCGGTGGAGGAAGCGCTTGCCGGTGTGATGCAGGTGCTGTGCGACATGATGGGCTTCAGCCCTGCGCCGATGACCAGGACGTAGGGGAATTGGCCATGGAAAACAGGGAAAAGAAGCGGATCATGCTGGTCGGGCGATCCACGGCGGGCAAGACAACGCTGTGCCAGCGTATCAGCCGACGCGATCTGGCGTATCACAAAACACAGACCGTGCAGGTTATCAACCAGACGATGATCGATACGCCCGGCGAATACCTGGAGCGGCGCAGCTTTCGGGGGGCGCTGATGGTCACCTCGGTGGAAGCGGACTATGTGGTATTCGTGCAGTCCGCCACAGAGGAGGGTACCATGTTCCCGCCCTCCTATAACAGCCAGTTTGCCAAGCCGGTGCTGGGCGTAGTGACAAAAAGCGATATCGCTGCGCAGGAGCAGATAGAAAAGGCAAAAAAATACCTGCATATGGCGGGCGCCAAAACGGTGTTCGTCACCAGCAGCGTCACCGGCGAAGGGATGGACGCACTGATGGCCTATCTGGGCTATGAACAGGCGGAGGAGTGATGCCGCCTGAGGGTAAGGAGAATGGATATGAGCCGAATCAGAGTGGTGATTGCGGACGACGAGCCGATCACCCGCATGGATTTAAAGGAGCTGCTGTCGGCGCAGGGTTACCAGGTGGTTGGCGAGGCGGCGGACGGTTTCGACGCGATCGAGATGTGCCGGCAGACACAGCCCGACCTCGTGCTGCTGGACGTGAAGATGCCGCTGCTGGACGGCCTTTCGGCCGCCAGGATCATTTACGAAGAGGATATCGCGGAAACGATTATCATGCTCACCGCGTACAGCGAATGGGAATTTGTCAAAACCGCGCGGGATCAGGGCGTGGCGGGATATCTGGTCAAGCCGCTGGGCGAAAGCTCGCTGGTGCCAAGCATAGAGCTGTCCGTGGCGCGCAGCAAGGAGATGCGCCAGCTCAAAAAGGACATCCGGCAGGTTACTGACCGGCTGGAAAGCCGTACCGTGATCGAAAAGGCAAAGGGCCTGTTGATGTCGCAGGAGGGAATGACCGAACAGAGTGCATATGATTACATACGCAAGCTGAGCCAGAGCAAAAAGCTGTCCATGCGGCGGGTCGCGGAGATCATCCTGATGAGAAGCGGGGGACGCTGAGTATGATGGATACGATCGAGGCACTCTGCCGGAAATATACCAGCCTGGCGCCGGCGGATATTGCCGTGATACAGGGAATGAGCACCGTTCTGAGGGCTTTGGCCAGTTGGGAGGAGGCGGACATTTTTGTGGACTGCCCCTGTCGGGACGGCGACGCCATCGTTGTGGCGGAGGCAAAGCCGGACGGCGCGCCGTCCTCCTACCGGAAAAGCGTGGTGGGGCTGCTGGCGCGCAGGGAGAACGAGCCGGCCGTGGCGCGGACGCTCCGCCTGGGCGTGGGAACCAAGCAGATGAAAGCGCTGACCCAGGAAAACCGGCGCACGGTCCAGTCGGTCGAACCGATCAAAAACAGCGCAGGCAAGGTGATCGGCGCGCTGGTGCGGGAACAGCGGATGGACGAACGGCGGCAGGCAAGCGGCCGGCTGCATTTTTCCGACCGTGACCCTGCAAAGATCGCCAACGCGCTCGCGCATATGGCGGGAAACGATTGGCTGACCGAGTGTATCGACGAGGCCCTGCTGATCGTCGACCGGACGGGGCGGGTGGCGTTCTGCAACAGCCTGGCGCGCAGCCTTTATCAGACGCTGGGATATCTCGACGACCCCCTGGGGCAGCGGTATGAAAACGTGCGGCTGGCCGAGGTACGGGAGGAGGGCGAGCAGGCTGGTTACGCGGCGGCGGAGGTTACGTTGGGTCGCCACAGCCTGCTGGTCAAGCAGATCCGGCTGGCGCGGGAGGATATGGCGTTTGCCGTGATCGTGCAGGATCTGACGTGGAAGCGCGAACAGGAGAAGCAGCTTGTGCTGAAGTCGGCGGTGGTCAAGGAGATGCACCATCGGGTGAAAAACAGCCTGCAGACCGTGGCAAGCCTGCTGCGGCTGCAGATGCGGCGGCTGGATGACGCGGCGCTGCAGGACGTGCTGGAGGAGAGTATGAACCGCATCCTCTCAATCGCTACCACGCATGAGCTGCTCTCGCGGTCCGGTGTGGACGAGGTGATGATCGGGGAGGTCATCCGCAATATCCGGAACAATATCATCCGCGCGTTCAGCCGGCCGGATTTCCATGTGCAGATCCGGCAGGAAGGGGATGACTTTCCGGTCAATTCCGATACTGCCACATCGGCCGCGCTGGTAATCAATGAGCTGCTTCAGAATTCCCTGCAATATGCCTTTCGGGGGCGAGAGCAGGGCGGCATCCGGATCGTTGTGAGCCGCGGGGAGCTGTATTCCTGCATTGAGGTCATTGACGACGGGTGCGGCTATGATACGGTGGCTGTCCGGCCGGACAGCCTGGGCCTTTCCATCGTGCGTACAATGGTGGAGGATCGGTTGCACGGCAGCCTGAAGACCGAATCGGGCAGTGGTGGCACGCATGTGATGTTTGATTTCAGAAACCAGTAAAAGAATAAGGCTGCGGCATGATGGAATGCCGCGGCGAAGCAAACGGGCGGCGCAGTCCGGATATACAGGCTATCAGTCTGTGTATCCGGACTTTTTTGATGAAAGTATATTTTGCAAGATCGGAGGCGCGCCATGCACGAGGAGATATGCAGCGTGGGCGTGGATATCGGGACATCCACCACACAACTGATATTTAGCAGATTGACGATCGAGAACCGGGCGAGCAGTTATACCGCGCCGCGCATCCAGATCGTGAAAAAAGAGGTCGTCCACCGCAGCGGGATATACTTTACGCCGCTGCGGTCGGGGACGGAGATCGACGCGGAGGCGGTCAAGGAAATCGTGCGGAAGGAATACGCCGCAGCGGGTATCCGTCCGGCTGATGTCAGGACCGGCGCGGTCATCATTACCGGCGAGACGGCGCGCAAGCAGAACGCGAACGAGGTTCTGGAGGCGCTGGCAAGCCTTGCGGGCGATTTTGTGGTCGCCACGGCCGGACCGGATCTGGAATCCGTGCTGTCCGCGCGGGGAGCGGGCGCCGACCGGCTTTCTGAGGAGGCGCGCACGGCTGTAGCCAACCTGGATGTCGGCGGCGGAACGACCAACATTGCGGTATTCGATAAAGGGAAGCTGGCCGGCGTCTGCTGTCTGGATATCGGCGGGCGGCTGATCCGCGTGGAGCATGGCCGGATCGCCTATGTCTATCATAAGATTGAGGCGCTGGCCCGTGCGCACGGCATCGCGCTGCGGGCTGGAGATGCGGCAGATGTGGAGATGCTGCGGCGGGTATGCGGCCTGATGGCCGACCAGCTCGCGCAGGCGTTGTCCCGCCGGCCGCCGGATGGGCAGCACGCCGGACTGTATACTAACGGCGGGAAGCCGCTGCCCGAAGCAGCGCGTGCGCGGGCGGTCACCTACTCGGGCGGCGTGGCGGACTGCATTTATACGCCGCCGGAGGGGGATGTGTTCCGGTACGGCGATGTGGGCGTGCTGCTCGGACAGGCGATTCGGGGAAACGCGGATCTCGGCGGGCTGCGGCTGTTCCGGCCGGCGGAAACCATCCGCGCCACCGTGGTCGGCGCGGGGACGCATACGACCGAGGTCAGCGGCAGCACCATCCATTATGCGCGGGGACGCCTGCCGGTCAAAAATGTACCTGTGCTCCGTGTATCCGAGGAGGACGAGGCCGCGCCGGAAACGCTGCGCGACGCCATCCGGCGTCAAATGCCGATGTACCAGCCGGAGGGACGGATCGAACAGGTCGCGATCGCGTTCAGCGGCAGGTCCTATACCAGCTTCGCCGCCATCCAAAAGCTGGCCGCAGCGGTAACGGACGGGGCGGCGGAGAGCATCGCGGGCGGGAACCCGCTGATCCTGGTGGTGGAGGCCGATATTGGCAAGGTGTTGGGAAATGCGCTCAACGTGCGGCTGGACTTCCGCAAGGACGTCATCTGCATCGACGGGATACGGACGCAGGACGGCGATTATGTGGATATCGGCGCGCCGGTCGCGGACGGGCATGTGGTGCCTGTCGTGGTCAAGACGCTGATCTTCAATTCATAACAAGCAGGGAGAGGTGAAACGATGTGATCCTGAAAACAAAGCTGTTCGGGCATGTCTATGAATTCAAGAGCATCTGCGAGGTGATGGCCAAGGCCAACGAGGAAAAATCGGGCGACAGGCTGGCCGGCATCGCGGCCGAGACGGCCGAGGAACGGGTGGCGGCCAAGGTAGTCCTGGCAAACCTGACGCTGAACGATCTGCGCAACGCGCCGGCCGTCCCCTATGAGGAGGACGAGGTCACCCGCATCATACAGGACGATGTGAACGAAACAATTTTCCGCGAGTTCCGGAATATGACGGTCGCGGAGTTCCGCGAGTGGCTGCTCGACGGCAATACCACAAGCGAAATGGTCCGCCGCGCGTCGCGCGGCATCACGTCCGAGATCGTCGCGGGCGTATGCAAGCTGATGAGCAATCTGGACCTGATTTACGCGGCCAAAAAGATCCAAGTGACCGCGCATTGCAACACTACGATCGGCCTGCCGGGGACGTTTTCCTCCCGCCTGCAGCCCAACCATACGACCGACGACCCGAAAGGCATCCTGGCCTCCGCGATGGAGGGCTTCTCTTACGGCTGCGGCGATGCGGTGCTGGGGCTGAATCCGGTGGACGATTCGGTGGAATCGGTCGCCCGCATCCTCAAGATGTTCGACGAGTTCAAGAATAAATGGGAGATACCGACGCAGATCTGTGTGCTGGCGCATGTTACCACCCAGGTCGCCGCGGCAGATAAACTGGGCGCGCCGCTCGATCTGATGTTCCAGTCGATCGCGGGCAGCCAGAAGGGGAACGAGGCGTTCGGCCTGACTGCGGCAATGCTGGAGGAGGGGCGCGCGACCATGCTCAGCCGCGGCACCTGCACCGGCCCCAACGTTATGTATTTCGAAACCGGACAGGGCTCGGAACTATCCTCCGAGGCGCACAACGGCTGGGATCAGGTGACGATGGAGGCGCGCTGCTACGGCTTTGCCAGGCGGTACCAGCCGTTCCTGGTCAATACGGTGGTCGGCTTTATCGGGCCGGAATACCTGTATGATGCCAGGCAGGTCACGCGCGCGGGGCTGGAGGATCACTTCATGGGCAAGCTGACCGGCGTACCCATGGGCTGCGACGCCTGCTACACCAACCACATGAAGACCGACCAGAACGATATCGAGAACCTGGCCACGCTGCTGGTGGCCGCCGGCTGTACTTACCTGATGTCTATTCCGGAGGGCGACGACTGCATGCTGATGTACCAGTGTACGGGCTATCATGAGATCCCCGCGCTGCGCGAGGTCTTCGGCCTGCGGCCCATTCCGGAATTTGACCGCTGGCTGGAAAAAATGGGCTTTTCGGAGAACGGAAAGTTGACGCCCAGGGCGGGCGACGCCTCGGTCTTTTTGGCGAAGTAGGAGAGGAAGTGAGAGTGTTGGACGAAGCTACATTGACACGCATCATCGAACAGGTGGTCGCGGAGCTTGCGCAGGACGAACGGCCGCCGGAAAAGCCGGCTCCGACGCCCGCCGCCCGGACAGAGCCGGCGGCTCCCGATATCCGGATGCCGGAGACGGCGGGGGAGGCGGGCTGCCTGCCCGACATCACGGAGATCGACATAAGGGAGCAGTATCTGGTAGAACAGCCGGAGCATGGCGAGGCGTATGCGGACCTCAAGCGGAACGCGCCCTGCCGTCTCGGCATCGGCAAAGCGGGCGCGCGCTATAAAACGCTGCCGCAGTTGGAATTCCGCGCGGCGCATTCAGCGGCGCAGGACGCGGTTTTTAGCGATGTGGACGAGGCGTTTATTGCCTCGCAGGGAGTGTTCCTTGTGCAGAGCCAGTGCGACAGCAAGGATACCTATTTGACGAGGCCCGACCTGGGGCGCAGGCTCAGCAAGGCGGCAGCGGATACCATCCGCGAGCGGTGCAGGGCCCATCCCACGGTTCAGATATATGTTTCCGACGGGCTTTCCTCCGCGGCGGTGTCGGCCAATATTCCGGATCTGCTGCCCGCGCTGCTGCAAGGCCTGCAGAACTATAAAATAGACGTGGGTACGCCGTTTTTCGTGCGATACGGCCGTGTCGGCGTGATGGATGAGGTGTCCGAATTGCTCGGCGCCGAGGTCACCTGCGTGCTGATCGGCGAGCGGCCCGGCCTGATCACCGCGGAATCCATGTCCGCCTATATTGCCTATCGGGCGACGGTGGGCATGCCGGAGGCGCGGCGCACCGTACTTTCCAATATCCACAGAAGCGGCACCAACCCTGCCGAGGCAGGCGCGCACATTGCCGATATTATCAAGCTGATGCTGGAGAAAAAGGCCAGCGGTACGGATTTGAAGCTGTAACAGGCAGGGAGGAGCTTACCTATGAAAAGAGATCCCATTCAGGCGAGGGTGCTGGCGACAAAGCTGATCCCAAACGTTGCGCCCGACCTCGCCGAACAGTTGTCGCTGCGGCCGGAGGAGCGGTCGCTCGCGCTGATCACGGCGGACAACGACGACGTGACCTATACCGCGCTGGATGAAGCGACCAAAAAAGCGGTCTGCCGCGTGGTATACGCCAAAAGCTGCTATGCGGGCGCGGACCACGCGAGCACGCGCCTGGCAGGCGAGATTATCGGCATCCTGGCCGCGCCCAATCCGGCGGAGGCCAAGGCCGGTCTGGACGCCTGTGTTGATATGATTGAGAACGTATGCCATTTTGTTTCCGCAAACGACGAGGGCGATATCGTCTACTATGCGCATTGTATTTCGCGCACCGGTTCGTATTTGTCCGAGGGCGCGGGCATTGCGGAGGGCGAGGCACTGGCGTACCTGATCGCGCCGCCGTTGGAGGCGGTGTACGGTCTGGACGCCGCGCTCAAAGCGGCTGACGTACACATGTGCGTGCTGTACGCTCCGCCGAGCGAGACGAACTTCGGCGGCGGCCTGCTGACAGGCAGCCAGGCCGCCTGCAAGGCAGCGTGCGAAGCATTTGCCGACGCGGTCGAGTTTGTGGCGGAGCATCCCACCGAATGCATTGCGGGGGACAGCCTGTGAACGGCGCGGCGCGCAACGGAGGTGACGGCCGGTGAGAGCGTTGGGAATGATCGAGACGCGCGGCCTGGTAGCTTCGGTAGAGGCTGCTGACGCAATGGTAAAGGCCGCCGAGGTCACGCTGGCCTGCAAGGAGCATGTCGGCGGCGGTCTGGTGACGGTCATGGTGCGCGGCGAGGTGGCCGCGGTCAAGGCTGCGGTGGATGCGGGTGCGGCGGCGGCCGAGCGGGTCGGGGAGCTGGTCGCCGTGCATGTGATCCCGCGGCCGCATGAGGAAGTGGAAACGATCCTGTCCCCGCCGCCCGCGGCGCCGGTCCGCGCCTCGCCTCGGCGCGCGCAGGAGCCCGTCCCGACGCGGGTATGCGAAGGGGCGCCGGATGACGAGACGCTGGCGGGCATGTCGGTCGCCAGCCTGCGCACCGCCGCGCGGGAGCTGGGGCTGACCAGCATGACGCGGCGCGATATCCGATTTGCCAAAAAGGAGCAGCTGATCGCGGCGATTCGGGCGTTCCGCGATCAGGGCAAATGAAATTCAAGCGGAAGCATCCGCGGATAAAGGAGAGTTGAATCATGCAGCTATATGACAAGGATTTACTGTCCATGCAGGAGGTCCGTGAACTGGTCGGCGCGGCCAAAAAAGCCCAGCAGGAGCTGGCCGGCATGACCCAGGAGCAGGTGGACCGCATTGTCCGCGCCATTGCGGACGCGGGCGTGCGCAACGCGCGGCGCCTGGCGGAAATGGCCAATGAGGACACCGGCTTCGGCAAGGTCGAGGACAAGGTCATCAAAAACGTGTTCGGCAGCCGCGGCGTGTACGAATACATCAAGGATATGAAAACCGTGGGCGAGCTTGAACGCGACGAGGTCAATAAAACGCGCACCATCGCCGTGCCGGTGGGCGTGATCGCGGGTCTGATCCCCTCAACCAATCCCACGTCCACCGCGCTGTACAAGTCCGAAATCGCGATCAAGGCGGGCAACGCGATCGTGTTTTCCCCGCATCCGACCGCACTGCGCTGCATCATGGAGACGGTCAAGGTCATCCGCCAGGCGATTTCCGAGGCGGGCGGGAACGAGAACCTGGTCTCCTGTATCACGATTCCCACCATGGAGGCCACCGATAACCTTATGCGCCACCGCGACGTTGCTTTGATTTTGGCGACCGGCGGTTCGGCCATGGTGCGCGCGGCCTATTCCTCCGGCACGCCGGCGATCGGCGTGGGGCCGGGCAACGGTCCGGCCTATCTGGAAAAGACCTGCGACCTGCCGCTCGCGGTCAAGCGCATCCTGGATTCCAAGACCTTTGACTGGGGTACGATCTGCGCCTCCGAGCAGTCCATTATCTGCGACGAGGATATGGCGGCTGCGGTGCAGGCCGAAATGGAAAAGCAGGGCGCCTACTTCCTCGACGACGCGGAGCGCGCCAAGCTCGGCAAATTCATTCTCCGCGCCAACGGCACGATGAATCCGGAGATCGTCGGCCGCAGCGTGGAAACCATTGCCAAGCTGGCCGGCCTGGATCGGGTGCCGGTGTCGGCGCGCGTGCTGGTCGCCCGTGAGGACGGCGTGGGCCGCGGCCATCCGTACTCCAATGAAAAGCTCGGGCCGATCCTTGCGTTCTATACCGGAAAGGACTATCGGGACGTGTGTGAAAAGGTTTGCACGATCCTGCGCTACGAGGGCGCGGGCCATACGTTCTCCATGCATACCAAGGACGAGCAGATGGTCGATTATTTTGCAAAGCGCGTGCCGGTTTCCCGCGTGATCGTCAATACCGCGTCCGCGCTGGGCGGTATCGGCGCCTCCACGGCGCTCATGCCCGCGCTGACGCTGGGCTGCGGCGCGGTGGGCGACTCGGCGACGAGCGAAAACGTCGGCCCCATGCAGCTGCTCAATACCCGCAAGGTGGCCTACGGTCTTCGGGAGCTGGACGATATCCGGCAGGGCGCGCCCGACTGCAGCGACGGCATCTGCCAGAGCACGGGCGGCGGGATCAGTGAGACCGATCTGGAGGCGATCGTCCGCATGGTCGTCAGCCGGATGAAAAAGGCGTAAACAGGTTCATCAACCATTCAATAAAGCTTAGGAGGAATTGATTATGGCAACGACGACACAGGCACTCGGCATGATCGAAACAAAGGGACTGGTCGCATCCGTGGAAGCGGCCGACGCAATGGTAAAGGCGGCAAACGTAACGCTGATCGGCAAGGTACATGTCGGCGGCGGCCTGGTGACCGTGATGGTGCGCGGGGACGTGGGCGCGGTCAAGGCCGCGACCGACGCGGGCGCGGCGGCAGCGGAGCGAGTGGGCGATCTGATCTCGGTACATGTGATCCCGCGGCCGCACGAAGAGGTGGAGTATATTCTGCCCTCGCTGGATAAGCAGTAAAAAGCGGAAAACGACAGAAAAGGAGTAAGGTAACATGGCAAATATGCAGGCACTCGGCATGATCGAGACAAAGGGACTGGTCGCATCCGTGGAGGCGGCCGATGCAATGGTAAAGGCGGCAAACGTAACGCTGATCGGCAAGGTACACGTTGGCGGCGGCCTGGTGACCGTGATGGTGCGCGGGGATGTGGGCGCGGTCAAGGCCGCGACCGACGCGGGCGCGGCGGCAGCGGAGCGAGTGGGCGATCTGATCTCGGTACATGTGATCCCGCGGCCGCATGAGGAAGTGGAGTACATCCTGCCGACTCTGGACAAATAAGGCGCGGCGGTACGGCAGAAGCCCATCCGCCTTGAGGAGGTGAAGCGTTTGAAATATATCACGGAGACAGCGCTGCGGCATGAGCTGCACGCGATCGAGCCGGAGAGCTATGTGGTACCCAGGGGGCAGAAGCTGACGCCGGCAGCGCGCGAGTATCTTCAGACGCGCAAAATCAAGATTGTGCCGGAGGAGCGGCAGGGGAAAGCCAGCCCCTGCTCGGCAGGGGTGGTAAACGCGCTGGCGGCGCCCGCGGCTGTGCCGACGGCAGCGGCGAGGTTCGTTGACTATGAGACCGGCGCGTTTTACGCGGAAAAGCCCGAGCATATGACGCACCTCGCGGGCAACCTACTGGTACAGAAAAGCCATCCGCGCATCCTGTTTCGGGGCAGGCTGGACGCGCTGCAGGCGTCTGTCGTGCTGGCGCAGACCGAGATCAGCGGACGCGGAGGCAGCGAAAAGCTGCTGGAGGACCTGAACGACCTGCTGCACGCGCTGCGCGAGGTGATGCGTTGCGACGTGCTCGATGAGCCGTTCACCATGGAAACGCTGATCGGACTGACACACGCCGGCCTGCGGGAGCAGTCGCACGACCCGCAGCGCTTTTTCGGCGTCAAGGCGATGACGCTGCCCGAGTATACCATGGGGCGCGATTTCGCCCTGCTCAACAGCCTGCGCGCCGCGGTGCGGGAGACCGAGGTCGCGGCGGCGCTGGCGTTTCGCGAGGGCGCGAAATGCACCAGAGAGGATCTGATCGAAGAACTAAACCGTATGTCCAGCGCGCTGCACATTATGATGTGCCGTTATCTGGCCGGACAATATGGGGCATAGCGGAAAACGGAAGGAGCGCTGGAACAAATGATGGATATGGAGCGCGTTAACGACTATATGGCCCGCGTGAGCGCGTCGGAGCATACCACCTTTCCGCCGGCTGACGGAGAAATGAAGGTGGGGCTGGACCTGGGTACGGCCTATATCGTGCTGGTCGTGCTGGACGGGGCGGATAATCCTGTGGCGTGCGAAAAGCAGGCGGCCTCGGTGCTGCGGGACGGCGTGGTGGTCGATTACCTCGGCGCGCTGCAGATCGTGCGCGAGCTGAAGCGCAGACTGGAGCAGCGGCTTGGCAGGGAGCTGGAACGGTGCGCCATCGCCATGCCGGCGGGGACGGAGTCGAGCGCGCGGACACATCAGTATGTGGCCGAGGGCGCGGGGTTTGAAGTGACCGCCGTGCTGGATGAGCCGACCGCTGCGAACGCGGTCTACCAGATCGACAACGGCGTGGTGGTGGATATCGGCGGCGGCACGACCGGCCTGGCCGTCCTGCGGGAGGGAAAGGTGGTCCGCATCGAGGATGAGCCGACCGGCGGCACGCATCTGACCCTGGTGCTGGCGGGCAACTATCATATCCCTTTCGCGGAGGCTGAGTCCATCAAGCAGGACTACGCGCGTCATAAGGAGATCTTTCCCGTGGTCAGACCCGTTGTGGAAAAAATGGCGGCGATCGTAAAACGATATGTCGATAAAACAGAAACGGAAACACTCTACCTGTGCGGCGGCACCTGTTGCCTGACCGGAATCGAAGAGGTCTTTGCGCGGGAAACGGGCATCCGGACGGTAAAGCCTGCCGACCCGTTTCTGGTGACGCCCGCAGGGATTGCCATGAACTGTAAGTGATAAGCGGAAAGGAGGGGAGCCATGGAGCGAACAGAGCTGGTCGAGGAAATCGTGCGGCGGGTCACGGCAAGACTGCATGAGCTGGAGGGAGCGGAGCAGGCAGACCCGTCTGAGAGCAAGCAGGGCCTGCTGATCCTGACACAGGCGCACGGCACGGCCTGTCACAGCGTGCTGGAGAGCGAGGCGGTCCGCCGGAAATGGCGGGTGGACTGCGCCCTGCAGCGCGAGTATGACGTGGAGCTGGCGGATTACGATGCGGTGCTGCTCGGCGACCTGAGCTGCGGCGCGCTGGACCGGATCGCTTCCGGCGTGGGAGACTGCGCCTTTACCCGTTTGGCGGTGCAGGCCATCCTCGCGGGGAAAAAGGTCTATATCCTCGCGGAGGGGGTGGAGCTGTACCGGTATCGGGAGTCGGCACCAGCGGTGTACTATAAGATGCTGCAGCAAAAGCTGGACTTTTTGCAGGCAAGCGGCGCGGTTCTCTGCACGCAGACCGATGTCGGGCAGTTGCTGACCGAAAAGCAGCCCGCGGCGAAATTACAGGTGCCGCCTGCGGAGGCGTCCAACGCAAAGGAAAAGACGCTGGCCAAGCGGGTGCTGACCGAGCGCGACCTGATCGACGCGGAAAAGCAGGGCGTTGCCTGCATCCGCGTGGGCGCGGGCTGTATCATCACGGCGCTGGCCAAAGACCTGGCGGCGGGCAGAGGCATCACGATTATCAAGGGGCAGGACTGAAAACCGCGGCGCGGGCTGAGCCGCCGGCGCGCCAACGTATGCCCGACAGGAGGGGAACCATATGAAAATTGCCAAAGTGATCGGGAATATCTGGGCCACCCGCAAGGAGGAACGGCTGGCGGGCTATAAGCTGCTGATCGTGCAGCCGGTCAACATCCTGGACGGCTCGCCGGACCGCGCGCCCATCGTGGCCGCCGATATGATCGGCGCGGGCATGGGGGAGACGGTCATCATCGTCGGCGGAAGCTCGGCACGCAGCGCGGCGGGCGATATGTCGGTGCCGGTGGACGCGACCGTGGTCGGCATTGTGGACGATCAGGAGTTCGACCCCGGTATTCTGGAGGAAAGGGAAGCGGTGAAACCATGAATCTGACCGAAACCATCAAGGCGGCCGGCATCGTCGGCGCGGGCGGCGCCGGATTCCCGACGCATGTCAAGCTGGACGCCAAGGCGGAGTGCCTGATCGTCAACGCGGCCGAGTGCGAGCCGCTGATCGAGACGGATAAATACCTTTGCCGCACCTGTGCGCCGCAGATCATCCAGGCGGTGCTGGCGGTCAAAGAGCATTTGGGCGCAGGCCGCGCGGTCATTGCCCTGAAAGGCAAATACGAACAGGAGATCGGCGCGCTGTCCGAGGCGATCCGCGCGGCGGCCGCGCCGGTCGAGATCTTCCGGATGGGTACGTTCTATCCGGCGGGCGACGAACAGACCATGGTGCAGCAGGTGACCGGACGCTCGGTCCCCGAGCGCGGCCTGCCGCTTGATGTCGGCTGCGTGGTGGACAACGTCGGCACCATGCTCAATATTTACGACGCGCTGCAGGGACGGCCGGTGGTGGATAAATACCTGTCGGTCGTGGGCGAGGTGAAAGAGCCGGTTATGCTGCATGTACCGATCGGGACGCCGGTCATCGACTGCGTGCGCGCGGCCGAGCCGCAGCTCGCGGACTATGCGCTGATCCTCGGCGGGCCGATGATGGGCAGGCAGTTGACCGGCGCGGACGAAATACGCGGCGCGGTCGTAACCAAGACCACGGGCAACATCATTGTGCTGCCGCGTGACCACTATCTGTTCCGGCGGGCCGCGACGCCGCTGGAAACAATCCGTCACCAGGCGCGCAGCGCCTGCATCCAGTGCCGGATGTGTACCGACCTGTGTCCGCGATACCTGATCGGCCACGCCATTCGGCCGCACCTGATTATGCGCAACCTGTGGCGTGAGCAGGGGGTAACGGACGACGCGGCATACGTCCGTATTTTCGGCGAGGCAGCCAACTGCTGCGACTGCGGCGTATGCGAAATGTTCGCCTGCCCGATGCAGCTTTCGCCGCGCAAGGTCAACCAATACGTCAAGCGCTGGCTGCGGGAAAAGGGACTTCAGGTGCCGCGGGACAGCGCGCCGCAGGCGCGAGCCGAGGTCGATCAGCGCCATACGCCGACCGACCGCCTGGTCAGCCGGCTGGGGCTGTCGGCGTATTACGGTCTGCACGCGCACGACTGCCGGACTCTTACGCCGGATGAGGTATTCCTGCCGTTCTCCCAGCATATCGGCAAGCCGGCGCATTCGGTCAAGCAGGCCGGCGACACAGTCGAGCGGGGCGAAGTGCTGGCGCAGGCGGCGGAAGGCCTGTCCGCACAGATTCACGCCAGTATTTCGGGCGTGGTGACGGAAATTACAGAAAGAGGCGCCCGCATCCGCGGACGGAAGGAGTGAGCACTATGGGAATTTCCAGCAGGATGGCCATCGGCATGGTGGAACTGAACAGCATTGCGCGGGGCATCGAAACCTGTGACTATATGGTAAAGGCGGCGACGGTGGAGCTGCTCCGCTCCTCCACGGTGTGTCCGGGCAAATACCTGATCCTGATCGCGGGCGAAACAGGGGACGTGAAAGCCTCCATGACGGAGGGAATCAAGCGGGGCGGCGAGTGCGTGGTGGACACGCTGACCATCCCCAACATCCACGCGGATGTGATTCAGGCCATCAGCATGACCACGCAGATTGAAAGGCCGGGCGCGGTCGGCGTTTTGGAGTATTATTCGGTAGCGTCCGCCATCATTGGCGCGGATATCGCGGCCAAGGCGGCGGATGTGCAGCTGATCGAGGTGCGCATCGGCTATGCGATCGGCGGCAAGGGCTATGTGACGCTGACCGGCGATGTCGGCGCGGTGCGCGCCGCAGTGGCCGCCGCCAGGAAGCAGGCCGAGCTGCTGGTCGGCACAAGCATTATCCCGCGCCCATCGCCCAAGGTGTTTGAGGCTCTGATGTGACCTGGCAGCGGAAAGGGGAGGATGACGATGAAAGTAAACGAGGAGCTGATTCGCAGCCTTGTGGAAAAGGTGCTGGCCGAGACAAGCTGGCAAAAGCCGGCGCAGAGCGAAAGCGGCGGGTGCGGCTTTGAGAAAACGGTAGATCCCAGCGGCGTGCTCAGCGTGCGCGTGCCGACCGTGCGCCTTGAGCCGTTTGAGGGGCGCGATGACGTGCGCCTGAAAGACGTGGCGACGCTCGAGGAGGCGCCGCGCATCGGCTGCGGCATCATGGAGCTGCGCGACGGCGCGGATTTTGAATGGACGCTCACTTACGACGAATGGGACGTTGTACTGGAGGGGCGGCTGGAGATCCGCATAGACGGCCGCACCGTAGGCGGCGACGCAGGGGATGTGCTGTATATCCCGCGCGGTAGCCATATCCACTTTACAACGCCGCAGTATGCGAAATTTGCCTATACAGTATTTCCGGCGGATTGGTGAGACAGGGGCGCTGTTATGTTTACTAAGCTGATCGAAAAACTGAAAAAGAATTATACCACGCTGGTGTTCACTGAGGGGGCGGACCCGCGTATCCTGGAGGCTGCCTCCCGCCTCAAGCGGGAGGACATTCTGCAGCCCTTGCTGATCGGGGACGTACAGGAGGTGCGGCAGGCCGCGCGGGCAGGCGGCTTCGACATTGCGGATATCCGCATCGTCGATCCGCTGCACTACCGCCGTATGGACGAGCTGGTGGATAAAATGGTAGAGCTGCGGAAGGGCAAGCTGTCGCCTGAGGAATGCCGCGGGCTGCTGCAAAAGGGAAATTATTTCGGCACCATGCTGGTAAAGCTCGGCGTGGCAGACTGCCTGCTCGGCGGTGCGACCTATTCCACGGCGGATACGGTGCGTCCGGCGCTGCAGCTGATCCGTACCAAGCCGGGACACCGGATCGTCGGCTCGTGCTTTATCCTGACCCGCGGGAGCGGAAGCAGCGCGGAACTGCTGGCGATGGGGGACTGTGCAATCAATATCAAGCCGGATGAGGATGAACTGGCCGAGATCGCAGTCGAAACCGCCGAATGCGCGAAGCTGTTCGGCATTGACCCACAGGTGGCGTTCCTGTCCTATTCGACCAAGGGGTCGGGAAAAGGCGAGGATGTAGACAAGATGCGCCGCGCGGCCCAAACGGCGAAGCAGGCGCGTCCCGATCTGATGATCGAGGGAGAGCTGCAGTTTGATGCGGCGGTATCGCCCGAGGTCGCGCAGACCAAGTGCAAGGGCCTGCCGGTGGCGGGACATGCCAACACCTTTATCTTTCCGGATATCAACGCCGGCAATATCGGCTACAAGATCGCGCAGCGCCTGGGCGGCTTTGAGGCCTATGGGCCGATCCTGCTGGGCTTAAACGCGCCGATCAACGACCTGTCCCGCGGCTGCAACGCGGAGGAAGTCTATTATATGGCGATCATCACGGCGGGGCTGCGGTGAGGCCTTGACGGGAATACAAAAAAGAGGGGCGGATGCCCCTCTTTTCCTTTTCGCGCGGCTGCAACGCGGATACCGCCGGCCGTATCCTCCCGCAACGCTGCCTTCCAGCAGGGTCGCCATAAACCAGTCCAGATTGAGAACGAACATTTCGCGCATGCGCGCGTCCTTTTTGCTGTCCGAGGGCAGCTTTTCTGCGCGGCGGCAGGTGGAAAGATAGTGCTCGCGGACGAACGCCGCCCCATCTCGCACCACGTCCGGTGCGAGCAGGCCGAGCCGCAGCCCGACCGATCGGGACCACGGGAACGTGTCCTCGAACAGGATCTCCTCGCGGTGGTACCAGGGATAGCCGCCGAACAGCTCGTCGGCGCACTCTCCGGAAAGGCATACGGTCGTGCCGCCTTTTTTCACCTCCGCACAGAATAGCAGCAGCGAGGAATCCACGTCCGCCATGCCGGGCAGATCGCGGGCGTCGGTCGCGGGCAGAAGCGCGGCGCACAGCGCCTCCGGTTCAATGACAACGTTATGGTGCGCAGTATGAAGCGCATCCGCCATCATTTTGATATACGCGTTGTCGCTGTTTGGTTGGAAGCTGCTTTTTGTAAAATACTTGTCGTTGTCGCGGTAATCGACCGACCAGGTGTGCAGGGTTTCGCCGCGCGCGGCGTAGTCCCTGGCGGCCAGCATGGACAGGATGGAGGAATCCAGCCCGCCGGACAGGAAGCAGGCCAGCGGCACGTCGGATACGAGCTGGCGCTGCGCCGCGTCGCAGATCAGCTCCCGCGTGCGCTCGATTGTGGCCTCCAAGTCGTCCGGATGCTCATGCGCCTCCAGCTTCCAGTATGCGGCGTCCGTATAATGCTCGGGGGTAAGGATGGCATAGTGGCCGGGCAGTAGGGAGTCGATCTGCCGGAACACGCCGGAAGCGGGCGGCCGCGCCGGACCGAGCAGCAGCAGGGAGCGCAGGCCGTCCTCGTCGATCACAGGTTCGACCTCCGGATGGCACAGCACCGTACCGATGGTCGAGCCGAACACCAGCCCGCCGCCCGTATGCGCGAGAAACAGGGGCTTGACGCCCAGCCGGTCGCGGCAAAGGGTCAGGCGGCGCTCGGCTTTCTGCCAGATGGCGAAAGCAAAAATCCCGTTGAGCCGCGGGAATGCATCCGTACCCCATTCCAGAAAGGCGTGCAGCACAACCTCGGTATCCGAATGCCCGGCAAACCGATGGCCGCGCAGGATAAGCTCGTGCCGGATATCCTCGGTATTATATAACTCTCCGTTATAAATCAGGACAGTATTCCCGTCGGACGATGTCATGGGCTGCTGGCCACCGTCCGGATCGATAACGATCAGGCGGCGGTGGACGAGCATCGCGTCCAGATCGCAGAACTGCCCCTCCGCGTCCGGCCCGCGCGGCGCGAGCGTGCGTTTCATGCGCTCCGCGACCGGCCCATAGCCGCGTGTATCATGTTCGTAATCGACAAAGCCTCCGATTCCACACATAGGCTTTTCCTCCTTAAAATTTTGGTCTTCCATCCTTTTTATGCCGGTATGCGTCCGGATATGCGCCCAGACGCACGATAGATGATTACAAAACGGAGACTGAAACGGCAAATTAACGAGGGGTAAAAAATCCAATCTGCACAAAAATGCGGGGCGAAATTCTCAGGCAAAAGTCTGTTAAATCCTTGACATATTGCGGCCAAACAGTATAATAGAAGTAGACATGCTCCAAAGTTGGGTGTCGGTGGATGCGGCGCTTGATACCTATGGTGTCCGGCGCTGTGTTTTTCTGTTCACCTGCGAATTTTTTTTGGGAGGTATATGGCATGGATTTTAGGCTTACAAAAGAAGAAGCACTGTTCCAGAAGATGTGCCGCGAGTTCGCGCTTAACGAAGTTGAGCCGATCGCCGCGGAGATCGACGAGCAGGAGCGCTATCCGGAAGAGACTGTCCAGAAGCTGATGAAGTACGGCCTGATGGGCATTCAGTTCCCCAAGGAAGTCGGCGGTTCCGGCGGCAACTACGTTTGCTATTCGATCGCGATCGAAGAGATCAGCCGCGTCTGCGGTACGACCGGCGCGATCATTTCTGCGCACGGCACGCTGGGCGCCTGGCCGATTTACGCGTTCGGCACGCCGGAGCAGAAGGAGAAATGGCTCCGCCCGCTGATCGAGCCCAAGGAAGGCGCGAAGGTTGGCGCGTTCGGTTTGACCGAGCCTAATGCCGGTACCGATTCCGCGGCACAGCAGACCATCGCTGAGAAGCAGGAAGACGGTTCCTACATCCTCAATGGTACCAAGGTGTTCATCACCGGCGGCGGCCGCGCGGATACTTATGTCGTTTTCGCCATGACCGACAAAGCAAAGGGCAACAAGGGCATTTCCGCCTTTATCGTAGATAAAGATGACCCGGGCTTCTCGATCGGCAAGATCGAGCACAAGATGGGCATTCGCGGCTCGCAGACCGCAGAGCTGATCTTTGAAGACGTACACCTGCCGGCGGACCGTCTGCTGGGCAAGGAAAACGGCGGCTTCAAGATCGCGATGATGACGCTGGACGGCGGCCGTATCGGTATCGCTTCTCAGGCGCTCGGCATCGCGCAGGGCGCGCTGGACAAGGCGATCCAGTACATGAAAGAGCGCGTACAGTTCGGCAAGACGCTGGATAAGTTCCAGGGCCTGCAGTGGATGGTAGCCGATATGTACACCCAGATCGACGCTGCCCGCCTGCTCGTCCGCCGCGCGGCGTTCAACCACGATGTTGGCCTGCCGTTCACCAAGGAAGCCGCTATGGCTAAGCTGTACGCTTCCGAGGTCGCTATGGACGTTACCACCAAGTGCGTGCAGATTTACGGCGGTTACGGCTACATCCGTGAGTACCCGATGGAGCGCATGATGCGTGACGCCAAGATCACCGAGATCTACGAGGGTACTTCTCAGGTTCAGAGAATGGTCATCGCTGGTCAGGTACTGCGCTAAGAAAAGGAGGAGAACAGAACTATGAAAGCAATCGTATGTGTAAAGCAGGTTCCGGATACCTCCGGCAAGGTAGCGGTGAATCCGGACGGGACGCTGAACCGAGCGTCGATGGAAACGATCACGAATCCGGACGACCTGAACGCGGTAGAAGCGGCGCTGAAGCTGAAGGATGAGACGGGCTGCAAGGTAGTTGTAATCACGATGGGTCCCCCGCCGGCGGAAGGCATGCTGCGTGAGCTGCTGGCGCGCGGCGCGGACGAGGCGGTGCTGGTATCGGCCCGTGAGTTCGGCGGATCGGACACCTTCGCGACCTCGCAGATCCTCGCGGCGGCAGTGAAGAAGGTGGGCCTAGAGGACGACGATATCGTATTCTGCGGACGGCAGGCGATCGACGGCGATACGGCGCAGGTAGGCTCGCAGATCGCGGAGAAGCTGGGCGTACCCCAGATTTCGTACGCGGCGGACATCAAGAAGGAAGGCAACACGGTAACCGTCAAGCGCATGCTGGAGGACGGGTACATGACCATCCAGGCGAAGACGCCGTGCCTGCTGACGTGCATCAAGGAGCTGAACGCACCGCGCTATATGTCGCTGAGCGGGATCATGGACTGCTACGCCAAGCCGGTGGCGGTATATGATTACAACACCCTGAAGGATGATCCGCTGATCGATCCCACCACGATCGGTCTGAAGGGGTCGCCGACGAACATCTTCAAGTCGTTTACGCCGCCGCAGAAGGGCAAGGGCAAGATGCTTGAGGGCGCGGACAAGGCGACGTGCGAGACCCTCGCGGCGGAGCTTCTGAAGAAGCACATCATCTGAAGGAAAGGGGAATAATGAACAATGGCTGAATTTAACAACACCAATCTGGCCGATTTCAGCGGGGTTTGGGTATTCTGTGAGCAGCGCCAGGGCAAGCTGCAGCCGACGGTGCTTGAGCTGATGAGCGAGGGGCGCAAACTGGCGGACGACATGGGCGTAGAGCTGTGCGGCCTGCTGCTGGGCAAGGACGTAGACGGAATGGCCAAGGAGCTTGGCGCATACGGAGCGGACAAGGTATACATCGCGGATTCGCCGCTGCTGGAGACCTACACGACGGACGCATACGCGAAAGTAATCTGCGACACGGTAATGGAGAAGAAGCCGGAGATCATGCTGATCGCGGCGACGAACATCGGCCGAGACCTGGGTCCGCGCTGCGCTGCGCGTCTGCACACGGGCCTGACCGCAGACTGCACGCATCTGGACGTAGATGTGGAGAAGTACGCGGCGTTCCTGAAGGAAGCGTCGACGCTGCCGGAGGCGCAGATCGACGCGCTGGACCGCTCTGACCGCAACCTGAAGATGACGCGTCCCGCGTTCGGCGGACACCTGATGGCGACGATCATCTGCCCGCGTTTCCGTCCGCAGATGGCGACGGTTCGCCCGGGCGTGCTGAAGAAGAGCGAGTACGACGAAGCGAAGGCGAATGCGGTAGTGGTAGAGAAGCTGAGCATCAGCCTGAGCGAAGCGGACATCGAGACCAAGGTGCTTGAGGTCGTAAAGGAAGCCAAGGAGCTGGTAGACCTGACGGGTGCAGAGGTAGTGGTATCGGTAGGCCGCGGCATCTCGAAGGATGTAGAGACGGGCATCAAGCTGGCGGAAGAGCTGGCGTCGGAGTTTGGCGGCGTAGTAGGCGGCAGCCGTGCGGCGATCGACTCGGGCTGGCTGACGGCGGACCACCAGGTAGGCCAGACGGGCAAGACGGTACATCCGAAGCTGTACATTGCGCTGGGCATTTCGGGAGCGATCCAGCACAAGGCCGGCATGCAGGATTCCGAGTGCATTATCGCGGTGAACAAGGCTGATGGCGCGCCGATCTTTGACGTTGCCGACTACGGCATCTGCGGCGACCTGTTCAAGGTCGTTCCCATGATGATCGACGCTATCAAGGCTGCTAAAGCTGCTAAGTAAAAAACAGAGCTTAAGCGAAAGCCCCTGTCCATTGGACAGGGGCTTTTTTACTACTTATTTATGATTTTTGGGGTAGGGCGCACGCACATCGGTTTCTCCGAGCAGATAGTCCACGCTGGTATGATAAAAATTCGCCAGCTTAATGAGAACGTCGGTGGGGATATCGCGTTTCCCCATCTCATAGTTGGAGTAGCAAACCTGTGTGCAGTTTAATATTTGTGCAATGTCCCTTTGCAGCAGGTCGGCATCCTCGCGTAAATTTCTGATTCGTGCGTACATAGTTGCTCCTCTTTTAGAAGAAATGGCTATATTCAAGTGTACGCAAAACGAATTGTTATATTGATTTATAAAACAAAATGTTATATAATAAGCAAGGAATAAAGGGGGAGTCGTTTAATGGGGAGCGTATCGGTTATTCTCAGCCTGCTTGTGTTTGGGGTATTAAACATCGTGCTTATTTTGGTGGAAAAACGCTGATGAGACAGCAATAGCGATTCGCAGGGTAGTTTTTACGCAAAAAAATCCCGATCCATATGGATCGGGATTTTTTAGTCAAGGGTTATGCGTCCTTTGCGCTTTCGCTGGGATTTGATTCGGCAGGAGCCTGCTGCGCCAGCGTCAGCCTGTCATCCGCGACGTCCAGCGTTACATGGTCGCCCGCCTTGATGCGGCCCTCAAGGGACTGCTCGGCAACGAGATCCTCCACCTCGTTTGTGACCGCGCGGCGCAGCGGCCGCGCGCCATATATCGGATCGAAGCCGGCCTTGGCAAGATGCTTTTTCGCGGCGTCGGTCCAGTCCATGACGATCTGCATATCCTGCATGCGTTCGGCGACCTGCCGCAGCATACCGTCCGCAATCTGAGCGATCTCCTCCTCGGTCAGGCGGTTGAACACGATGATGTCGTCGATACGGTTGAGGAATTCCGGCCGGACCGCGTTCTTCAGCTCACCGAGCACATCCTCCCTAATCTGTTCGAAGGTGCGTTCGGCATCGCTCGCGCCGTCCGCGGCAAAACCGAGCGACTTGCGGGTATGGCCTGTGATCTTCTGCGCGCCGATGTTCGACGTCATGATGATGATGGTATTCTTAAAGTCAATGTGCCGGCCCTGGCCGTCCGTCAATACGCCATCCTCCAGAATCTGTAGCAGAATATTGAACACATCCGGATGTGCCTTTTCGATCTCGTCGAACAGCACGACCGAGTACGGGTGGCGGCGCACCTTCTCCGAGAGCTGGCCGCCCTCGTCGTAGCCCACATAGCCCGGAGGCGAACCGATCATGCGGGAAACCGCATGCTTTTCCATATATTCGGACATATCAATGCGGATCATGGCGTTTTCGTCGCCGAACATGGCTTCGGCCAACGCCTTGGAAAGCTCGGTCTTGCCGACGCCGGTGGGGCCGAGGAACAGGAACGAGCCGATCGGGCGCTTGGGGTCACGCAGACCGACACGGCTGCGCCGGATGGCCTTTGCGACCGCGGTAACGGCCTCGTCCTGGCCGATCACGCGCTGGTGCAGCGTGTCCTCCAAGTGCAGCAGGCGCTGGCCCTCGTCCTCCGTAAGCTGGGCGACGGGGACACCTGTCCAGCCGGAGATCACAGCGGCGATATCATCCGCCGTGACCGCGCCGTGCGTTTTGGTCTGCTGTTCAGACCATTCCTTTTTGCGTGCTTCGAGCGCTTCGCGCTTTTGCTTTTCTTCATCACGCAGCTTGGCGGCGTTTTCGAAGTCCTGGCTCTTGACAGCCTCCTCCTTTTTCGCGGCGACGGCGGCGATTTCGTCCTCCAGCGCTTTCAGGTCGGGCGGCGCGGTCAACGTGGACAGGCGCACACGCGAGCATGCCTCATCGATCACGTCGATCGCCTTGTCCGGCAGATAGCGGCCGGTCACATAACGCACGGACAGCTTGACCGCGGCATCGATCGCCTCGTCCGGTATCTTGATGCGGTGGTGTGCTTCATACCGGTCGCGCAGGCCCTTGAGGATCTCGACCGCGTCCTCCGGCGTCGGCTCGTCGATCTGCACGGGCTGGAAGCGGCGCTCGAGCGCGGCGTCCTTTTCGATGTTTTTACGGTACTCATCCAGCGTGGTCGCGCCGATGACCTGCACCTCGCCCCGGGATAGTGCGGGCTTGAGGATGTTTGCCGCGTCCGCCGCGCCCTCGGCGGCGCCCGCGCCCATCAGCATGTGCATCTCATCGACAAACAGGATGGTGTCTTTCTTGGCGGTCAGCTCCTCGATAACCTTTTTGATGCGCTCCTCGAACTCGCCGCGGTACTTGGTGCCAGCGATCATGCCGGTCAGGTCGAGCGAGATCACGCGCTTGTTTTTGAGCGTTTCCGGCACGTCGCCCGCCACAATCTTCTGCGCGAGGCCCTCGACAACGGCGGTCTTGCCAACGCCCGGATCGCCAATCAACGCCGGATTATTTTTGGTGCGGCGGGACAGGATCTGGATCACGCGCTGGATTTCCTTGGCGCGGCCGATGACCGGATCGAGCTTGCCCTCCCTGGCGGCGGCAGTCAGGTCGCGGCCGAACTGGGTAAGAGCGTCCTTATCCGAAGCGCCGCCAGTCGCGCCTGCTTCCGCAAAGCCGCCCTGCTGTGCGCCGCCGAGCGTTTCGCTCAGCTTTTCTGCCAGCGTCTGCGGCGTGACCTTGAGGTTGGCCAGCGCGGTCAACGCCACGTTCTGCCCTTCGCGCAGGATGCCGAGCAGCAGGTGTTCGGTGCCGACGTAATTGGTCCCCATCTGGCCCGCAGACTGCAGCGACAGCTCGATGATGCGCTTGGTGCGCGGGGTCATGCCCTGCGGCGCGGCGCTGTCGGGTGCGCCGCGGCCGGACAGGTCCTCGATCTGCTTCACCAGTGCATCCTCGGTCACGCCCGCCGCGGCAAGCGCTTTGGCGGCAGGGCCGCCGCCCTCACGCAGCAGGCCGAGCAGCAGATGCTCCGAGCCGATATAACTGTGGCCGAAAGAGCCGGCGGCTTCCTGCGCCAGCGTCAGGGCTTTCTGGGCACGTTCGGTGAAACGGTTTTGATAAAACATAAGTCAACACTCCTTTCAGGGGGTGGGAAATGGAAAGTGAATAAGGAAAGCTCACGCGAAGCGCAGACTTTGCGCGGTCTCGCGCAGCAGGGCGGCGCGCTTCTGGTCGCGCTCCTGCGGCGCGCCGGTCAGCATGGCCGGCCGGATGCGCTGTTCCAGCCCGTAAAGTACCTGCGGCTCCACGCCGGACAGCAGACCCATCTGCAGGCCGACCAGTACGTCCGAAATACATTGGATGGCTTCGCCTGTATCGATCAGGTAAGCCGAACGCAGCGTGCCGGCGGCGCGGCAGACGCGGTCCCGCAGCGCGGCTTCGTTCTGGCTGCGCACCTGTTCGCGCGCCTTCTTTTCCGCGTCGATGATCGCGGTCGCGGTCTCAACCAGTTTATCGGTCAGCTCGGCTGCGGAAGCGCCCAGCGTGATCTGGTTGGAAATCTGATAAAAACCGCCGACCGCTTGGGAGCCTTCGCCGTAGGCACCGCGTATCGCGCATCCGCGGCTGCCGGCATAGCCGGCCAACTGGTTGATGCCGCCGGTGGCGGTCAGCATGGGCAGATGCAGCATGATAGAGGCGCGCAGGCCGGTGCCGACATTGGTCGGGCAGGCGGTCAGGTAGCCCAGCCGCTCGTCATAGGCGAATGGCAGGGTGGCTTCGATCAGCGCCGCGATGCGGTTGGCGGTTTCCAGGCACTCCTTGGGACACAGGCCCGTGCCGATGACCTGCAAGCGGAGATGGTCTTCCTCCCCGACCATGATGGACACGCCGCCATCACGGGAGACGATCAGCCATCCGCCGTTTCGCGCCAGCTCGGGGGAGATCAGATGCTCCTCGACGAGCTGGGACGCTTCGGTCGAGCGGGGAATGATCTGCTTTTTTTCGAATTCCGGCCCAATGGTAGGGTTGCCGCGCAGCGCGGAAAACACCTTGTCCGCGATCTCGCTGTGCTGCGCCGGCGTCAGCCGGAACGGGTACCCCTTGAGGTTGCGCGCCAGCCTGACACGGCTGGAGGCGGCCAAACCGGTGAAGCCGCCGTGTAATGAAAACAGGCTCATTTCTGCTCGCCCTCCATTCTGCGGATCTCGTCGCGCAGGCGCGCGGCCTGCTCATAATCCTCGCTTTCCACCGCCGCCTTGAGCTGCGCGCGCAGGGCTTCGACCGGATCGGCCTGCGGCTGCTCCGGTGCGGCCGGCGCCGTGCCAATGTGGCGGTCCGCGCCGTGGAGCTTGCGCACATACGGGTTCAGGATATCCGCGAACGTGCTGTAGCAATCCGGACAGCCCACACGGCCGGTCTGCCGCAGCTCGCTTTCGGTCATGCCGCAGGTCGGGCATTTGCGCTCGGTGCCGAGCAGGGTGGAGGTGGGTGCCGCCGTGCCGAGCATATCGTTCCACAGGCTGCCGAAGCCGCCGCCAAGGAACGAATGGAACGGATCGCTCCAGAAATGGTTCATGGACTGGAACGCGTTTTCAAACGTGCCGCCAAGGTTTTCTTTCTGCGCGCATTCCGGACACAGGTGCATCTCGCGCGTGACGCCGTTGATAGTTTCCTTATAATACATGGTCGCTTCATTCTTGCCGCATTTTTCGCATTTCATAAGTCGTTTCTCCTTTCAAAGAGGATGGTGTATCGTGAAATTTTTACAGGATTTAGATGGTTGCAACGCCCATTACGGCGCATCGGAAGATTGCGGCGCGCAACCGGTCGCGGTCGGATTTTTCGACCTCCGCCAGCGCGCCGTCCGAACAGGCAGAGAGCAGAAGCTGTCCCTCGCGCTGGGTGAGCAGCTCAGCGGAAACCAGCGCCCGTGTCAGGCGGGCCGCGTCATTCTGCGTCAGCCGTCCGCCGATGCCGCGCGCGGCTTCCAGCAGCGTGCGCTGCTTATCGTCCAGCAGACGGACGATGCGGATATAGCCGCCGCCGCCGCGCTGGCTTTCGACCAAGTAGCCGTGTTCCGGCGTGAAGCGCGTTTCGATCACATAATTAATCTGGCTGGGAACACAGGAAAACCGGTCCGCCAGGCTTTTGCGCTGCACCTCCGCCACGCCGCCGCCCTCTGATAGCATCTCTCCGATAAAGTCGGCGATGATATCTGACATTTTCATGGTGGTCACTCCTTAAGCCAGGGATTTTCGTTTGACCTTTCCTGACCTTTGATTTTATTATAGAAGATGACTGATGAAAAAGCAAGGATTTTTTCTGACTAAATTTGACCTTTGCAGAGAAACAGAATAGGAAAACAGAGGGTTTTCTCAGGATTTCTCGTTAAAACAAATTTTTTCTAACTTTTTTGGATAATCACACCTATTTTATATATGTGTGAAAAGTTACCGATAACTAACCGTCTGTTTTTGTTGATTTTTTCTTATCTTGTGTTACAATAAGTGTGTAAAATACTTTTGGAGGTGCAATACCAATGGCATATGTTATCAGTGGCGCATGCATTAGCTGTGGCTCTTGCGCGGGCGAGTGTCCGGTAGGCGCTATTGCTGAAGGCGACGGCAAGTACGAGATCAACGCGGACGCTTGCATCGATTGCGGTTCCTGCGCAGGTTCCTGCCCGGTAGGCGCGATTTCGCAGGGCTAAGTTTTTTTAACTTACTTAAAAGCGAAAGTAAGACCCCGCTCCATTCGGAGCGGGGTCTTTTTTTGCCTGCGGTGAGGGGGTACGCCGCGCCTCGGAAAGCGTGTGCGCATCACCGGACAAAAGGGCGATGTGTTAAAAAAACGTAAAGAAAGGGGGGATGCTTTGTCACTAAATGACCAAACTTTCACACGAATTCCGAGTAATTCAGGAGAAAATACACATTGCAAAATGGAGAAAAACGGCGCTATAATATGTCGTAATAAAAATTGAGAGCTGTGCGCTGGGAAAGACAACCGACGCATAAGAAGGGGGTAAGAAAATGGACACTATGCAGATCCTTTCTGTCGTTGTTTTTTTGGCGGTCATGGCTGCGATCGTGACGGAAAAAATCCACCGCACGGTGGCGGCGGTGGCGGGCGGCGTCCTGCTTGTGTGCCTACATGTACTTACGGTGGATGACGCGGTCGGCTATATCGATTTTAACACCATCGGCGTGCTGATCGGCATGATGTTGTTCGTGGCGGTGGTGCGAAACTCCGGCCTATTTGAATATGTGGCAATTAAATCGGCAAAGCTCGCAAAAGGCAACCCTTGGCGGATTATGCTGCTGTTTGCAGTACTGACGGCCGTGCTGTCCGCGTTTCTGGATAACGTGACGACCGTGCTGCTGGTCGGCCCGATGACAATTTCGATCGCGGGTATCCTGGGGCTGAATCCGGTGCCGTTCCTGCTGACGCAGATATTGGCATCCAATATCGGCGGTACGGCGACCCTGATCGGCGACCCGCCGAATATTATGATCGGCTCGCAGGCAGGGCTGAGCTTTGTGGATTTTATTATGAATACCGGTGTGGCGGTGTTCTTTATCATGGCGGCGGTCTGTGTTTGTTTCTATTTTATGTACGGGCGCCGTATGGTGGTGGAAGCCGATAAGATGGCGGCGGTCATGCGCCTGGACGAAAACAAGTCGATCAAGGATCGACCGCTGATGATAAAAAGTATTGTGATGATTATTCTGGTGGTGTTGGGCTTTGTTTTCCATTCCACCCTGGGCGTGGACTCTTGCATTATCGCTCTGGCAAGTGCTACAATAATGTTACTGATTGGTGGCCAGGAGACTGAGGAAATTGTACTGGGCGTGGAATGGTCCACGATCCTGTTCTTCACAGGGCTGTTCGTTGTCGTCGGCGGCATGGTTCAGACCGGTGTGATCACGGCGCTCGGCAACGCTTTGGTCACGGTGACTGACGGCAACGCTATGCTGCTGATGATCCTGATCCTATGGGGGTCGGCATTGTTTTCGTCGTTTCTGGACAATATTCCATTTGTCGCGACGATGATCCCCCTGATCCTCTCCATGCAGGCGGAAGGAATGGACGTAACGGCGCTCTGGTGGGCGCTGTCACTGGGCGCTTGCCTCGGCGGCAACGGCACGCTGATTGGCGCGTCGGCAAATGTTGTCCTTTCGGGCATTTCGGCAAAGCATGGCCACCCGATTACGTTTGCAAGCTACCTGAAGGTGGGCTTTCCGATAATGCTGCTGTCGGTCGTTATTTCAACCGTATTCCTGCTTGTTCGTTTTCATTGATAGATAAAACAGATCGAGAAAGAGGGAGATCATATGATTACAAGCAGCTTTTCCGGCGATATTATCAATGCCAGCCTGCGTCAGCTCGGCGCATCCTCCATCAAGGAGATCAGGAACGGGATACTATATATTGCTAAATTTGAGCTTTCGGAGGATCTGTGCGTCACCTATGTGTTTGACGTGACCAAGCGCGACCGCTATTTTCTACAGCGCGTGACGCCCTACCCGATCTCGCATGGCGATTTTACCAGCGCGCAGGAGGTTGTGGAGTTCATCCGGAAAGATATCCGGAAGTTCCGCAATGCCCAGAATTCTCATAACTTCCCGAAGTTTCTCGATACGACTAATGCGATGGTCCTGTTTTCCCATGCGGTAGAGCTGCTCTTTCTGGAGCGCAATGTTACGCCGGAGGATCTGGACAGTATTTATCAGACGATCCAGAGCGGCCTGCATAAGATCAAGGACATCCATGATCGCGCGCCCAAGATTGAAGAATGAACAAAAGAGCTTCTGCACAAAAATGCAGAAGCTCTTTTGTTGATCTTTTTGTCTTTTTTTTGACAGGTAGGCTGGATGAAACTGAAAAAAACGCTATAATGATAGATAGATGTTTTTTTAAGACTGAGAGGGGTGGAGACTCGTGTCCTATGATTTCCTCCTGACCATTGCGATTATCCTGCTATTTACAAAGATTTTCGGCCTGACGTCAGAGCGTGTCCATATGCCGCAGGTGGTGGGCGCACTGGTCGCGGGCGTGATTCTGGGACCAAGCTGCTTGGGACTGGTGGGGGAGAATGATTTTCTGATCAAAACCGCGGAAATTGGGGTGATCCTCCTGATGTTCAGCGCTGGTTTGGACACCGAGCTGGATGAGCTGAAATCCACGGGCTTGGCATCCTTTGTAATTGCGCTGATTGGTGTGATTGTGCCGTTTATCGGCGGCGTCGCCTGTTATCTGCTGCTGGAAAATGATCCGGCGGATACCCAGAATATGATAAAAGCGGCGTTCACCGGCGTCGTGCTGACAGCGACCTCTGTTTCTATCACGGTAGAGACGCTGCGGGAGCTCGGCAAGCTCAAAAGCAAGGTGGGTACGGCCATTTTGGGCGCGGCGGTGCTTGATGACATCCTCGGCATCATCGTGCTGACCGTGTTGACGGGCTTTACCGATCCGACCGTCCAGCCGATGATGGTATTTGTGCGGATCGCGGCGTTTTTCGTGTTCCTCTGCCTGATCGGTATTGTCATGCACAAGGCGTTCATCAAAATGGATAAGCTGTGGGGGCATCACCGCCGACTGGCTATTTATGCGCTGGTGTTCTGCTTCCTGCTCAGCTTTGTAGCAGAGCGCTTTTTCGGCATCGCGGATATCACAGGCGCATATTTCGCGGGATTGATTCTGTGCAATATCAGTAATACGCGCGCATACGCGGCCAGTAAGCTGAATGTGCTGAGCTATATGATGTTCTCGCCGCTGTTTTTCGCCTCCATCGGCATCAAGACCGAGCTGGGCGGGCTGACCGGACGGCTGGTGGTATTCGCGGTCGTCCTGACGCTGGTCGCGATTCTGAGCAAGGTCATTGGCTGCGGGCTGGGGGCGCGGATGATGGGCTTTCAAACCTATGACGCGATTTCAATTGGACTGGGTATGGTGTCACGCGGCGAGGTCGCGTTGATCGTGGCGCAGAAGGGCGCGCAGGCGGGCCTGATCGACGCAAACATGTTCCCGCCGATTGTTCTGGTCGTTATTGTAACCACGCTGATCACACCGATTCTGCTCAAGATCGGCATGCGGCGGCAGACGCCGGCGAATACCGAGCTTTCGGGCAAGGAGGCGGAAATGTTGCCTAATACAGAACGCTACTGACCGGATACGGAAACCAGACGGGCCTGTTCGTCTTTGTGGGTCCGTCTGTCATTTTTCCGTCCCTGTTCGTTTAAGTACCACTGCGATGGGGTGCCGACAGGTTGGCTCGCTGCATATTGCAAGCGCAGGGCTGACCGCGACAGACTTAGGCCGGAAAACAGAAGTTGAAAGGGAGGAGATGCTGGAGATTTTTAGATATGTAGAGCGTAAAGACATTTCGTTGAGTTTGAGCCTTGTTCTAAAAGGGAGTTTTTTCAGCTTTCCTTGCTGACGCCGCCGTATTGTGGTATACTTATTGCGTATATTAAAGTTCAAACTGGAGGGAATGAAATGAAGCGATCCAAATTTCTGCCCGTTTTTGCGGTGGTGTTGTGCGTACCCGGCGTTGTGGCGCGCGCGCTCCATTTTTTGAACGGTTTTGATAGCAGGAACGGCCTGCCGGTGACCGGCAACGCATGGGTCTGGTACTGCGCTGTTTTTTTCCTGCTGTGCGCGGCCGCTTATGCGGCCATGGCGGCGCCGCTTCGTGCGGAGCGGAAAACGCCGTTTGAGCAGCTGCTGGGTACGCAGGGCGTGGGTTTCCGGATGATGGCGGTCATCTCCGGCCTGCTGCTGGTTTTGGGCGGCGTGGGATACCTTTATCTCACGATGACTACGGTGGAGGAGGACGCGGCCGGATGGGCGCAGGCATTGGAGCTTGCCTACGCGGGCATAACCGTGCTCGCCGGCCTCTGCAGCATTGGCCTGGCGAAAGCGCAGGGCGTGGAAATGACATCCCATTCCGCATTGCTGACGCTGGTTCCCCTGTTGTGGAGCTGCCTACATTTGCTCGTCAATTACCGCATGACCTGCGTGGACCCCAAGCTCCCGTCGTTCGGCTTTGGACTGGTAGGCGATATCCTGCTGGTTCTGGCGTTTTACCATTTGGCGCGGCTGCTGTACGGAAAACCGCGTCCGGCCATGCTGGCGTTCTTTGGCGCGATTGCGGTCACGATGGCGGTATCGGATGCGGCGGGCTATGGCCTGTCTTGGCTAATGGGGGTGCATGGCGTGGCATGGCCCGCAAAAATGGTACTGCGCGGCGGCCTGTCTGTGGCAGCGGCGCTGCTGCTGCTGGCGGAACTTTCTGTATTGACCGCTGGACATCAGGAAATGGAAAAGGAGGTAGCCTGAATGCTGTTTGTATGTTATCCGAAATGCACCACCTGCCAGAAAGCGCAGAAGTGGCTGGAGGAAAAGGGGGTGGAATATCAGTTCCGTGATATCAAGCAGGAAAAGCCGACCGAGCAGGAACTACGCCAGTGGCACGCGATGAGCGGGTTACCGCTCAAGCGCTTTTTCAATACAAGCGGTCTGCAGTATAAGGCGTTGGGTCTGAAAGACAAGCTGCCGTCCATGAGCGAGGACGAGCAGTTCGCCCTGCTGGCGACCGATGGCATGCTGGTCAAGCGGCCGCTGTTGGTCGGGGCAGATTTTGCCCTGCCCGGCTTCAAGCCCGCAGAATGGCAGGAACGGCTGGAAGGCTGACGGATTTTTGGCAGAAGCGTGGGAAAGCTGCGCTTCTGCCGAGAAAAGCATTGACATTTACCGATGGATGTAGTATAATCAATCATGCTTATCGGGCAAAGCTACGGAGCGGTATCGAAGTGGTCATAACGAGGCGGTCTTGAAAACCGTTTGTCCGAAAGGGCGCGTGGGTTCGAATCCCACCCGCTCCGCCAAATACCTGATGGCGGAAGCTACAAACTTGACATGGAGACGTACCCAAGCTGGTGAAGGGGCTCCCCTGCTAAGGGAGTAGGTCGGGAAACCGGCGCGAGAGTTCAAATCTCTCCGTCTCCGCCAAAATTTCGCACTTTTCTGAGGAGGAAAAGTGCGATTTTTCTTTTGTGTGGGAATATTAGAACTTTTTCGGTGTTTTCAAGAATCTATACTGCAATCTTGACTGCAATGGGGTCTGCAAAGCCAGACGCAGTGCGGGTTTGCGGCTATTTTGCCACCGGCAAACTGGCGATCAGTTCCTCCATTCTGGCGGCGCTGCTCTGCTGCATTTGGTTGCTGACATGGGCATAGGTCTTGAGCGTGAATGCCGGTGCGAAATGGCCCAAGTTGGTCTGCACGGTTTTGATGTCGTCGCCATTTTCAATCGAGATTGTAGCGAATGAATGACGAAGCGAATGGAAGGTATAGTTTTCCATACCGCAGGATTGCAATGCCTTTTTCAGATGCTTATATACCGTCTGATGGTTGAGCGGACGGCCGAAGCCATTGGTGAACACCAGATCAAAGGCATTAGCCCACAGCTCACCAGCGAGCAGCCTTTGCGCCTGCTGCTTGCGGTGCTGCTTCCGCAAAATGCGGATGGCGCTTGCGGCAGCACAATGCACCGCTGTTTGTTTTCTTTTGGCGGGGTGAGATAGTAGTCGAATGCACCGCGCTCGTGCTTCTGCTGCAACTGCTGTCGAATGACAATGCTGTTTTTCCCCCACAGGATATCATCCCAGCGCAGGCCGAGGATTTCAGACTGTTGCATGCCGGAAAAGATATCGAGGAAAAAGATGTTGTAAAACTCGTCGTCCTCGACTGCTTTCAGGAAACGGGACAGTTCCGAGGAAGTGATTGCCTTTGCCCGGCTTTGCGTAACGCGAGGCAGGGTGCATTTGTCGGCGACGTTGCGGATAATGATCTCGTCACGCTGGGCGGCGGCTAACAGAGCGTGAAGCGTCCCGAATACGGTATGCACGGTTTTGGGCGCTAAGCCTTTGCCGTTCACGCCAAGCGACGCGGCGAACCGCTGCACTTCCCGATGCGTCAGGTCTGTCAGCTTCTTTTTACCCAGCGCGGGAAGAATATGAATCCGCAAGTTCTTTTCATACGTCCGCTGGGTAAACGGCGCGAGCGTGGAAACATGGCTCTGCATATATTCTTCCGCATATTCGGCAACCGTGAGCTTGTTCGGCTCCTGAAACGTGCCGTTGTCGATGCTTGAAGTCGCCGCGCGCAGCCTTTCCGCGACCTCCTGTTGTGTCTGTGTCCTGCCGTAGATCGTATGGCGGAGCAGTTTGCCGGTTTCAGGATCGGGCATAGAGGTATATTGCGCAATCCACCGTCCGTCGGGACGCTTATAAATTGTTCCGCTACCAGTTTCTCGTTTTTTCTTTTTGCGTGCCATTATAACTGTAGTCTCCTTTTCGACACATGCTGTTTCGGTTGATGTTATAGGAACAAAAGGTATTTAAGTCTATAACATGAAATATTCCTTGTTCTGCATAAAAGCAGGGCTGCCCATGTTCGGGCAGCTCAGTTTGCAGTGTGCCTATTTATTGTTTATTCGATCAGCAGCCACTGTCTGGGAGCAGGTAGGGTAGCCATGGGTTGTTTTGTCCTGCACGTCCAGCCGTTCGATCAGCTTGTCCCGCTTTACCAGTAGGCGTTTGCCGATGCGGAAGGACGGGAAATCCGCGCGGTGCATCAGGTTGTAAGCCGCGCTGCGGCTGATACCGAGCAGGATCGCAAGCTCGAGTGCGCTGTATGTACTCTTATCCATTTTAGAAAACCTCCTTTGTGTCGTCGAACCAGTAGGATTGAAATACTGTGCCGTCACCCGTGAGGAAACGGACGTGGGCGTCGCGCAGAATCCGGTCGCTCGCGTCCGTGCTGTACAGAATCTTCTACCGCAAATACAATGCAGTCCATCGGGAGCGTCTCACGGCGGTGATACTCATAGGTATTTGTACACCCTGCCTTCCCGAGCAGATCCTTGCGCTGTTCCAGCTTTTCAGATACACTGTCAAGATAGGCTATCAAAGCGTCGCGGTCGAGGATTAGCTTGCAGTTTGGGTGTTTGCGCCAGCTGCGGCCAAATCAACTTGAGGAGAACGGATTTGCCCGAACCGGTCCCGCCGCCCAGCAGCACATGCGGGATCAGGTTGAGGTCGAGCGAGACTGTCCCCAGCAGGCTTTTACCGAGCACCAGCCGGCAGGCAGGGAAACCGCTTTGCAGATATTCGTCTTTCCATCGCAGCATCTTGGGCAGGCCGCTTTTGTCAGGAACAGTAAACGGCCGGATGCGGCGCTAACCGTCGCACTCCTGAATATATGCGACATGGACATTCAGCGCGGTTTCGATATCCGCGCTTTTCTGTTCCCATACGGATTTGGGGACGCCGCAGGCGAGAAATTCGAGAACCGTGATGTTGCTGTGTGCATCATCTGTTTCATCCTGACGGACAGCAACCAGCAGCGGTACTTCACCGGCGTGGTTGACCAGCCCAATGCAGGTTGTTCTGGATACTTTTCGCCTTGGAGGGCGTCCCAGCCCATATGATGAGTACTGCCAGCCCGCCAAACACAAGGATCGGGAAGCAGAGGCTGAACGCGATCCGGCTGATCGCATCGAACATATCCGGCCCGCTGTACGCAATGTCCCAAGGGCGGACGATGCTGAAGGTCAGTGCGGCCAGCAGATAGAGCACAAGCAGTTTGAGCCGGTGCTGGTCTGTCCAGATCTCCCTGAGGCCGTATCGGAACATCAGGAGCATGTAGTTCCGATACGTTTCTTTTTCCAGCAGACTGCGTTTATTGCTGTTCATCTTCAAAAATTCACCTCCATTCGGGTAATAGGCGGCTTTTCCTCCCGATACTCGGTAAAGCTCTGAATACGGCGCAGGAATGCTTTCCATGTGTCAGGGTGACAGAGCTGCACCGTCTCATATTGCCGGTTCAGCGGCAGGTTGGACGTGATGTACACCTTGGTAAAGCACGCGACCTTGTCGCTGTACCGCGCGGGTAGTATGGGAGGATAAACATCCAGCAAATTGAGCATTACCTCGATTGGGCTGCGAGGTGGATTCCTCAAACGCGATCACATCCTGCCCGTGATAATCGTCGAAAGAGACGCCTTTGCCGTTTTGGTAGTTGGTTACGCGGTAAATGTCGTGTGCGCCGTGCCTTTGGTAGATGCCGCGGGTCTTACCCGTACCCGTCGCGCCGTAGATGTACTGTACTTCTACCGCCCGGTTTTGTTCGGCGTATTTCTCGGAAAGAAACGTCTGCCGCAGCGTATCAATGTCATTCACCCGGAATGCCAGCCTGGGGTTCTCGCGGATGATCTGCGTGGTCGCCTTACCGGCTGCAATGCCTTCGAGCAGGGCGGACATTTCCGGGGCTTTTTCGATTTGCGGTTCAGGCACATGACCGTATTCTTCAAAGCTGCCCGCTACCGCAGTTTCTGCCTTATTTCTGATAAGGGCATGGATGCAACTTCCGTTTAATTCCACTATTCCGCGCGTAAATAGGAAAATAAAATTTGTCGGGTTTGCATAGAAAAGGCCACGCACAATGTCATGTGCGTGGCCCTTTCTATGCTTGAGCCGCGTTACGCGTGATAGCAGCCGAAAAGCTATTGTTAATCCCGCGGTTTATGCAAGGCTCATAAGAATAAAACCGCTCCTTGTTGAGCAGGTCTGCTATACGGTTATGGCTTCGACTCCCTGCATTTTGCGCGGAACTCAGAAACAGTCATTCCTTCATGTTCTTTAAAAAGCTGGTACAGGGTTTTTGCTGAGGAAAAACCAACCAGTTCGGCAATGCGTTCTACCGGATAATTGGTGTCGAGCAGATAATTTTTTGCATAGTTGAGACGGTAAATATTCAGCGTACGCTTAAAACTTTGTCCAAAATACTCCTCAAAAACACGGTTGATATGGCGCGGCGAAACATAAAAGACATTCGCGATATCCTGCACGGTAATATTTTTATTGTAATTGGCGTGCATGTATTTTGTCATTTCAACTGCCATGTTGATATTGGACATATTAACCGCTGCCGGTTCCTCCTTGCCGGTGGAGACCATGTTGCGGAATATCTTTATCAGATATTCCTGATACAGCGCGTTGATCATTTGCCCTTTGCCGGGCAGGTCCCTACTGATTTCCTCATCAAGCCGCGCGAGCACTTTGTCTGATTTATACCGGTCCTTGCAGATGAAATATGTGTTTTCATCAAAATACTTGAGTGCTGCGGAAAGGAAATCCATCTCGGATTGCGTGCTTTTGCTGCGGCTTTTCAACGAATTGACCGTTGGGGGCGTGAACACAAACACCACATACTGCTTGAGCAGCAGCGGTTCGTATTGTGTGTAATGGTATATTCCGGGCGGGATGACGGCAAACGAGCCGCCGACCAGAGTATGGGGGTGTCCATCGATCATCAAATGCTGCATACCGCTCAGACAGTAATAAATTTCATAGCATTCATGGACATGCCGGAATTCCACACAGGTCTGGTCGAGCATGTCCGCATAGTTGACCACAAAGTCCAACGTGCCCATCGACATCCGAACCAGATTGGGATTATAAAACGGATAACGCTTCTGCTGATATTTCATATGCTGTCTCTTTCCTCAGATCCGCGGAGTACATACTTTTTATTATCTATCTTATCATATTTTCCCCTGTGAAAAAACAGGATTTATGGAAAGTAATGTTTCAAAAAAGACTGATATTTCTGAAATGATGTCCCTTTTTGACACAATGTTAAAACAATAACAGAAAATACGGTATTTTATGTGACTTATACACAATAGCAGCGAGACGCATCTGTCATATTCTATAAAATGCACATATCTAACAGACGAGTTTGTTGGTGGATATGTCTCTTTTCGGAATTGCCAATCCGGCCATTCTCTCGGTACAATATAGCCACAATCACACAGGGCAGAAGGAAGGAGGGCAGGGAGATACGGCGGTCTAAAAAAAGAAAAAGAGGAGGTAAACGTCTGCTATGAACAACAATCCCAAGGATCCTGCAAGCTGGGCAAAAACGTCCTCCCAGTTTGGCTATTACAAGTTGCCGAAAAAAGAAGTATGGGGTTATTCCTCGATTGATTTTGCGATGAATCTGGTGTTCCAGTGTATTGCGCTATACATCAGCTATTTTTACACTGATATCTTTGGGCTGCAGCCCGGCCATGTCGCCATTATTTTTGCGGTATCACGTATCTGGGACGCAATTAACGACCCGATGATGGGCACGATCTGCGAACGCCTCCAGCCGAAGAAGGGCAAGTACTGGGTATACATCCGTTGGGGCGCAGTTCCGTTCGGCCTGGCTGCTGTCCTGACGTATACTACCCCGAATCTGAGCTATGGCCTGAAGATCGTCTGGGCGCTGGTCACCTATAACCTGCTGAATATGCTGTACACCTTTATCATCCAGCCGTACATTTCCGCGGCGTCCCTGATGACAAACGACCAGAGCGAGCGCACCCGCCTGCAATCGACCCGCATGACGCTCGCGCAGGTCGGCGGCGTTGTATGCGCAATCATGCTGCCCGAGTTGTCCGGTTTCTTCTCGAAGTATATGACGCTGGCGCAGGGCTACATGGTTACCACGATCATCATGGCCATTATCATGGTCGTCATCCTGCTGTGGGGCTCGAGCCAGATCGTGGAACGCATCCCGCCCCAGCCGGTTGACCCGAACAACAAGGCCAACATCAAGGATGTCTTTTACCTTCTGTTCCGTGTTGGTCCGGTATTCGTCACCTTTATCCTGTTCCTGGGCGTTTACACCATGAGCCAAGTACAGTCCACAATGGGCGCGTACTACATCAATTATTACGCAAACCGCGGCGATATGCTTTCCTGGTTTTCCATGATCATGATGCTATTTTCAGTTATTGGCGTGCCGTGCGTACCGTTCCTGGTCAAGCGCCTGCATAAAAAGGGCACGGTTATGTTCGGCCTTGCGATTGCGGGCATCGGCTGCCTGATGCTGTACCTGATGCCGACCACCGCCATCACCGGCATGATGGTCTCCCGTGCGATCACCGGCTATGGCTACGGCATCCTGATGGGCATTTGCTGGTCGGTCATCACCGACCCGGTGGAATACGCCGACTGGAAAACCGGTAAGCGCTATACCGCGATTGTCATGACGCTGGTCGGCTTGGGCATCAAATTCTCCATGATCATCGGCGGCTCGTTGCCGACTGCGGTATTGGAAGCGACCGGCTATGTCGCAAACCAGGCGCAGAACGAAGCAACTCTGAGCGCAATCCGCATGATGACCACGCTCCTGCCGCTGGCAGCGGTTGTGGTAGCTATGCTGGTCTACGGCCTGTTCTATCACCTGAACGAAGAGAAAATCAGCCAGATCCAAAAGGAAATTGCCGGGCGCAACGAAACGCGCGAAGCGCAGAAGGCAGTAAAATAAACCGTATTGGAACACAGAGAGGAGATATTAAGCTATGAAAGTTGTATGCGCAACCCGAGTGGGCAACATGAAGGACCCGAACCCGGAAACCCGCGGCACAGTCGGCATCGTCGATATGCCCATCAAGGAGCTGAAGGACGACGAAGTGCTGATCAAGGTAGCCTATTGCGGCATTTGCGGCAGCGACCCGCATGTGGTGGACGGCTGCTTCAACAAACCCGAGGACGCACCGTTCGGCATCGGCCATGAGATGTCTGGCGTGATCGAAAAGCTGGGCAAGAATGCCACGGCGAAGGGTCTCAAGGTCGGCGACCGGGTTGGCGGTAACTTCCTCGGCTACTGCGGCAAGTGCTACCAGTGCTCGATCGGCCACCCGGAATACTGTACGGATGTCGGCAACGAGCCGTGCATGGCCGAATACGTTGTCTGGAACGAATCCCAGGTCTGCAAGCTGCCCGACGGCGTCAGCCTGCGGGAAGGCAGCCTAATGGAGCCGCTCTCCATCGCTGTGCGCGCCATGGACAAGGCGGGCATGCAGGTCGGCAAGCGCGTGCTGATCTCGGGCGGCGGCCCGATCGGCCAGCTGTGCGCACAGCTGGCGGCCAAATTCGGCGCGGCCGAGCTGACCCTGTCCGAGCCGGTTGAAAGCCGCTGCGAGCTGGCAAAAAAGATCGGCGTGGAGCATATCATCAACCCGATCACCGAAGATGTGTACGAGCGGGCCATGGAGATCACGAACGGCCTGGGCTACGACGTCATTATCGAGTGCTCGGCGGTGCCGAGCGCGGCGGAAACGGTGCTGAAATGTACGTCGAAATATGCAAACCTGCTGTATGTCGCCCAGTTCCCGACCGATTACGAACTGCCGCTCAACCTGTTTGAATACTCCTACATGCGCCAGGTCAACGTCACCGGCATGTACTGCGCGCACTTCAACTTCGAGCGCACCGCAGAATACCTCAAGTATGTCGACCTGTCCGCGTTTACATCAGACGAGCAGGTGTATGACATTGACGACGTGGAAGCGGCATTCGCCATGCATCTGACCAGTAAATACCCCAAGATCCTCATTCGCTGCAACAAATTTGAAGGCGAATAAGCCAAACGGAAAGGATGAGACAAAATGAGTGTTAAACTGCAAACCATCACGGAGCTGGAGGACAAGTGTGTAGACATCCGCTCCAATCTGCTCAACTTCATTTACCGCATCGGTATGGGACATCTGGGCGGCGAGCTGTCCATCGTGGAAATGACAGTCGCGCTGTACTACAAGTACCTGAACTACGACGTGATGGACCCGCACAAGGAGGGCCGCGACCGCTTCATCCTGTCCAAGGGCCATTGCTCGGAAACCCTGTATACGATCTTCTCCGATCAGGGCGCCTATACGCAGGACTACATGGTAGAGCACTTTGAAAGCTTGGATACCTACAAGTTCGGCATGCACTCCAACCGCAAGAAGTGCCCGCAGATCGAGGTTTCCGCTGGCTCGCTCGGCCATGGCCTGCCGATCGCGGTCGGCTATGCGCTCGGAGCGCGCTACCGCAAGGAAAACTACCGCGTTATCGTCATGATCGGCGACGGCGAGTTCGACGAAGGCACCAACTGGGAAGCGCTGATGTCGGGCGGCCATTACAAGCTCAACAACCTGGTGTGTATCCTGGATAAAAACCAGCTCCAGATGACCGGCAACACCCGCCAGATCATGAATATCGACCCGGTTGCCGACAAGGTGCGCGCGTTCGGCTGGAATGTCATTGAAATAGAGGACGGCAACGACATGGCGCAGGTGTGCGCAGCGCTCGACCAGCTGCCCCCGCTGGATTATTCCAAGGAAGCCAAGCCGACCTTTATTATCTCCAATACGATAAAGGGCAAGGGCGTTTCCTTCATGGAAGGCAACCACAAATGGCACGGCGGCGGTATTGGCGAGGAAGACCTCAAGATTGCGCTCGCAGACGTTGCAAAAATGAGAAAGGCGTGATGATTTATGGCAGCGAAAACAACGTACGATTTTGATATGATGCTCTCCAACGCCCGTGAAGCCTACGGCGAGGAGCTTTACAAGATGGCCTGCGAGGGTAAGGATTTCGTTTTCACCTATTCGGACAATGTCGCACCGTCCTCCTCGGCGGGCAAGCTGCTGAAGGAATTCCCCGAGCGCTGCTTTAACTTCGGTATCGCCGAGCCCGATCAGGTGGGCGCGTCCGCCGGCCTTGCGCTCTCCGGCTGCACCGTGTTCTCCCAGGTGTTTGGTCCGTTCCTGCCGCTGCGCGCAGCCGACCAGATCCACACGGACATCGCCTACAACGACGTCAACGTCCGTTTGATCGGCACGCACTCGGGCGTGACCGCGGGCGGCGGCCCGACCCATAACGACATCGCGGACCTTGCGCTCTACCGCGCTATCCCGAACCTGACGGTCGTTGTGCCGGCGGACGCCAACCAGTGCTGCAAGTTCATCCGCCAGTCGATGGATTTTGTCGGCCCGATGATCATTCGCATCGACCGTGCAGGCTCGCCCAACGTCTACGCCGAGGATTATGAACTGACCATCGGCAAGGCGATCGAAACCATGGAGGGCACGGACGCTTATATCATCTCCTGCGGTTCCAACCTGTATGAATGCCTGATGGCGGCCAAAACGATGAAGGAAAAGCATGGCGCGAGCATCGGCATCCTGGATATGCACACCATCAAGCCGCTCGATACGGATGCGATCCTGCGCGTTGCGCAGAAGACCGGCAATATCGTCACCGTAGAGGACCACTCCATCAACGGCGGCTTGGGCGGCGCGGTAGCGGAAGTGCTGTGCGAATCGAGCTACAAGGGCAACTTCAAGCGCGTCGGCATGCCGGATGAGTTCGCTGTGCTCGGCTCGGTGGATGCGATTTACCACTACTACCATATGGATCGCGACGGTACAGTCGAGGCACTCGAACGCATGCTGCACCTTGCAAAATAAACCGAACCATGCACGCTGCGGGGCGCGCGATGCTGTGCGCGTCCCGCCTCCCTCATATCGTGCGGCCTGCCGCAGAAAGGAAAGTTAATATGTCGAACCCATTGGATAAGTTCAATATGGATTGGTTCCGCTTGGACGGGAAGATCGCTATGGTCACCGGTGCAAACCAGGGCCTTGGGATGGCGTATGCGGTTGCATTCGCCAAGGCCGGCGCCGACCTGTTTATCCCGCACTTCACCGAGGATGTTTCCGAAATCAAGGCGCTGATTGAAAAGGAAGGCCGGCAGGTGCATTTCCTGCGCGGTGACCTGACCGACAAGGCATACCGCAAGGATTGCGTAGACGAATGCATGAAGCAGTACGGACGCATCGATATTCTGGTCAACAACGCGGGCGCGAGCGCTTTCCACGATTTCGACGATTACCCGGATAAATACTGGGAAATGTGCATCAACCTGGACTTCAATGCGGTCTATTACCTGTCCAAAGAGGTGGCGCACATCATGAAGGCGAAGGGCGGCGGCAAGATCATCAACATCGGTTCCGCGCTCAGCTATACCTCGGACGCTAAGTGCCCGCCCTATACCGCGGCTAAGCACGGTGTCATCGGCATTACCCGCAACTTTGCCAACGAGTTGGGGCGGTTCAACATCCAGACCAATGCGATCTGCCCCGGCTTCCTCGCTACCGAGGTCAACGCAGAGCTGCGTAAAGACCCTGCGTTTTACAATAAGATCACAAACCGCATTGCAGCCGGGCGCTGGGGCGAGCTGGACGACCTGATGGGTACCATGGTGTTCCTGGCCTCCCGTGCATCGGATTACTTGAACGGTGTGGACATCAATGTGGACGGCGGTTTCTTCACCGTGCTTTAACAGGATACAATAAAAATGCTTTGGGAAATCGGTTTTACGGAGCGATGCCGTAAAACCGGTTTTCCGCTATCCGCGCTGCTGGGCGGCGCGGCAAACCGGATTTTGGAAAGGATTGATCTCGGCTATGCAGAATAAATATTACCCCCATTTGGCAAGCCCGCTGACCATCAAGGGGCTGACGTTCAAAAACCGGATCCTGGGCGCGCCGATGTCCAATCCGGAGATGGATCCGGACAGCCATATGCGCAAAGAGGACGTGGCGTTCCATGAAAACCGGGCGCGGGGCGGCCTGGCCAGCGTGGCCATCGGCCTGGGCATTGTGGACGCAGTGGGCCGCACGCACACCAAGGAGGTCGCGCTGTACGACGTAGGCTCGCTCCCTTCGCTCAAGGAGGCGGCCAAGGCTATGCACCGCCATGGCTGCAACGCGGTCATGGAGCTGGCGCACGGCGGCAAGTACGCTAACGCCCGAGGGCATGGGCAGGCAGCCGAGCGGTATGCGCTCGGCCCGAACGATGAAGTCAACCCAGACGGCCTGCCGGTGCGCAGTATGACCGAGGACGAGATCGTCCACACCGCCGAGGCTTTCGGCCGCGCGGCCGCGCTGGTCAAGCAGGCGGGCTTTGACATGGTGCTGATCCACGGCGGCCACGGCTGGCTGCTGGGGCAGTTTATGTCGCCGTCCATGAACCACCGCACCGACCGCTGGGGCGGCAGTCTGGAGAACCGCATGCGTTTCCCCCTGCTCGTGATCGAGAAAGTGCGCGAGGCGGTGGGCGACCAGTTCCCGATCGAATTCCGCATGAGCGGCGCTGAGTTGACCGAGGGCGGATACGGGCTGGACGAGGGCATTGCGATGGCCAAGGCCATCGACGGCAAGGTGGACATCATCCATGTTTCCGCCGGCGTACACGAGGACCCTGACGTGTTCGTACTGACCCATCCCTCAATGTTTGTCGAGCACGGCTGCAACGTCTACCTGGCTGAGGAGATCAAAAAGCATGTCAAAACGCCGGTAGCGACACTGGGCGGGCTGAACGATCCGGATATGATGGAGGAGATCATCGCTTCCGGCAAGGCGGACATCATCGAGATCGCCCGCCAGTCGATCTGCGACCCCTATTTTCCGGAAAAGGCGTTCTCCGGCCGCAAGGACGATATCACCCGCTGCTGCCGCTGCTTCACCTGCTTCTACAATTATCTGACCAACCGCACGTTCTGCTGTGCGTTCAACCCCATCGTCGGCCGCGAGATGGAGAGCTTTTACGGCGCGCCAGCGACAACGCCCAAAAAGGTCGTGGTCGTCGGCGGAGGCCCAGGCGGGATGTACGCCGCCATCACGGCTGCCCAGCGCGGCCACACGGTCACGCTGTATGAGAAAAACAGCCGTCTGGGCGGGCAATTGCTCTCCGAGCAGTACATCCCGTTCAAGCAGGACATGTACCGCTTCGTGCAGGTGCTCGAGGGCCGGCTGCGCGAAGCAGGCGTGGATGTGCGCCTGAACACCGCTCTGACCGCGGAACAGGCCGAGGCGCTGCAGGCCGACGTCATCCTCGCCGCCGTGGGCGCGAAGCCCATCGTGCCGCCCATCCCGGGCATCGACAGTACGAAGGTCGTTACCCTGGACGCGCTGCACCAGAAGGACCCTGCCATCGGTCAAAAGGTGGTCATCCTGGGCGGCGGTCTGGTGGGCAGCGAGTGCGCGATCTATCTGGACGGTCTGGGCAAGGACGTGACCATTGTGGAGATGAAGGACGACTGGGCTGCGGACTCCTACTTCATGCACAAGAACGCTATGAAGATCTATATGCGGAACAGCGGCATCCGCATCCATGTAAACACCACCGCAAAGGCCGTAACCGACGCCGGCCTGCTGTGCGACAGCCCGAACGGCGAAAGGCTGCTGGAAGCGGACACCATTCTGCTCGCCGCGGGCATGAAGGCTGACCGCGTGTGCGCGGAAAGCTTCTACAACGCCGCGCCGCGTGTGTTCGAGATCGGCGACTGCATCAGGGCCGGCCGCGTCGTGGACGCGGTCACGGACGGCTACTACCGCGCGCTCGATATTTGAACCGCCGCGCCTATCCCCGCATCCTTGGTCCGCGCCCCGCGGGCCTTTGGAAATTCCATTTTTATCCTGATACGAGGAGGACCACTCCATGAAAATCAAAGCTGCCGTTACCCACGCGCCCGGCGCGCCGTTCCAGATCGAGGAAGTCGAGCTGGCCGCCCCGCAGAAGCATGAAATCCTGGTGAAGATCACCGCCTGCGGCGTATGCCACACCGACGACGCAGCCCGCCAGCAGGTCATTCCGGTCCCACTGCCCGCAGTGCTCGGCCATGAAGGCTGCGGCGTCGTCGAGGCGGTCGGCCCCGAGGTCACGGAATTCCAGCCTGGGGACAAGGTGGGCATATCGTTCGGCTACTGCGGCCGCTGCCACAACTGCATGACCGCCCACCAGCACGCGTGCGAGAACTTCAACGCCATCAACTTCGGCGGCGTGCAGCCGGATGGCACGTCGCGCCTGTCTGCGCTGGATGGTACGCCGCTGGCTACGTTTTTCGGCCAGTCCTCGTTTGCGACTCATGTGGTCGTCAACGAAGCCAGCGCGGTCAAGGTGCAGTACGACGATATCGACCTTGCGCTCGTCGGGCCGATGGGATGCGGCATCCAGACCGGTGCAGGCGCTGTGCTCAACCGCCTGCGGCCGGAGTTCGGCTCGTCCATAGCGGTGTTTGGCTGCGGTACGGTCGGCATGAGTGCGATTATGGCTGCCAAGATCGCGGGCTGTGAAACGATTATTGCGGTAGGTGGCAACCCGAAGAGCCTGGAGCTGGCAAAAGAGCTGGGCGCGACCCACACCATCAACCGCAAGGAAGTCGACGACATCGTGGGTACAATCAAAAATGAAATCACAGATGGCGGTGTCAATTATGCCATCGACACGTCGGGCGTACCCGATTTTGTCAAGAAAGCCCTGGCGTCCTGCCGCTTCATGGGTACGGCGGTCGTGCTCGGCGCAACCGGCGACGTGACGTTCAACATCCAGGCCGAGCTGATGGGCGACGCCAAGAGCCTGATCGGCATTGTCGAGGGCGATGCCATTCCCAAACTGTTCATCCCCAAACTGCTCGACTACTACAAAAAGGGCATGTTCCCGTTTGATAAACTGATCAAGTTCTATCCGTTCGAGCAGATCAACGAAGCGTTTGAGGAGTCCGGCTCCGGCAAGTGCATCAAGGCGGTATTGAAGATGCTGTAGGAAATCCTGTTGGGCGTTAGAATCACGGCACGCATAGATGGGGCGCGCTTGTTGATAATAGAAATATGTATAGAAAATGGAGGGATGCTTTATGAAGCATCCCTCCATTTATTGCCGCATTCTTACTTCTTCTTACCTGTCTGGTCGTTGTCGGGTATGTATCCCTTGGGTCCCAACAATATCCTGTCAAGCGATGTATGCGTTCCCTTGAACAGTTCTGTCAGGAGCTTATTTGCATCCTCGATCGGGATACCCTGGTGGTTCTCGATCAAGTAGCGGTAAGCAAGGTGGACAAGATTTCGTTTGCTGAGTGCCATACCCTCTCAGTCCCAACAGATACTCAGATACCGTTATACTGAATCCTATGCCGATAAAGAGCATAACAAGCAATTGCAAGGTTACATTTTTTGCAAAGTTCTTTTTCACTGTAACCTTTCGCTTCGAGCAGATAGCAAAAGACTTCGCGAAAGCTCCATGTAGTCAGTTGGATCTCCGCGCTATATTGCTGCAACTCTTTACAAAGCTGCGATATATCACGGCCGTCCAATTACGCGACGCCAATCAGTTAAGTTTCAATGTTCCGATGCCGGAGGTGTGATAAAACTGCGGTTTTGCTATGGCTTCAGCTTTGGGACAGAGAAAAGCTGCCATACACATCACCTCCGCTCAGAATCATGGCCGTTGGTATTTCCGTGATGCCTCCAGCACAGGAACGCGGTCTTTTCTTCCGGCAGTGAGCAGACGCGCACTGTCATCTCTTACCTTTACACTGCTATAATTCTTACTTGTTGCAAGCCATTTCTGTTTAACAACTTCTTGGTGCGGTATTTATAACCTTACAGCGCCTGTAAAAGTACACCTTTTCGGCACTTTCGGTTTATGGGAAGAAAGGTGTGCTTTCGGCCAAATTACCGCTGGACCTGGAAGCAAAACCGCGGGGCCGAAAAGCCGCCAAAAGTTCGGAAAACGCTGAATTCCGCTTGCGTGGTCATGGCATGGTCTGCCGGTCTACCCATGCAAGGACTTTGTCTTTGGGCGCCAATTTACGTTTGCCGATGTGGAGCGTGGGGAAGTCTGCGCCATTCATCAACTGGTACGCGCTCGCGCGCGAGATGCCAAGCAGTGCGGCAAGCTGCTCGGCGTTCGGCACGTCAGAATAGTCCTCATATGCCATCCGTTTCATATTCATCCCCTCTTTTTGCAGAGGGAACAGGCAGGAGAGGAAAACATGGGGAATGGAACGAACTCCTGTTCCGTTTCCAGCATGTGTGGATAATCCTTTTCTCTATCTGCTGGTTATGCAGCTTGCGCCGCTGCTTGTCAAAAGCTTCTACAATATTGCTCCTTCGATTGCCACTGATTTCCGCGATGAGCTGGACAAGATCAGGACAGATGTGCAACGCTTCTGTTCGATTGCCTGAGCCCGGAAACGGAGGATATTTACCGCCGGTACTGGGAGATCTGGAAACGTACACCGATGCGCTTACCCTCTGTTCGCACGAATATGAAAAAGCAAGACCTGCCGGGATGCTGGTGCCGCGTGTGTCTACCAGAAAAAGCTGCTCGGAAACCCGATCCCCCGCGCCTAAAACCGTGCTTACAAGACGCACAACGCCTGCATCCGCTACGGCACGATGACGCGGGAAAATTCAATGCATGGACGGCAGAGGCGAAAAAGCATCGGGATGCGTGCCGGAATGGGGAAATCTCTCTGGATGCTTTTGAAGCGTGGCTGAAAAAGTGAAGCAGTACCGATGCTGTGGCTGCAGTTGCGTAGATGAGAAATATCCGCATGTGCTTTTCAATTATTTATTGCACTAAAATCATATATCAGATGGTGTGATGGCATATCTGAGAATTGGGATATGCCAGACCATGTTCTTTCCCATTTTAGCGAGATGGAAATGACACGGTGGGTTATAGACTTCATATAAGGAGGATACAGAAGATAACAGCCGAAATGAATACAGCGGAAAACGATGTGGATGAATTTTGGTGACGTAGAAGTATCTATGCCTCAGGATTGTAAGAGCGAGTTTGTGCTGTGACGATAGCGTAATACAATGCCAATAGGAGTTCAACCGCCCGCTGCGGATATGAATGTCGGAACATAGTGTCGCATTGTATGACCATATCAGGAATAACACCACGATGTATAGGGCAGGGACAAAGCGCTTTACCTGTTTGTAAAATGCGTTGGCTCTGCCCCTATCATCTCCGCAGCACAGCAATCTGTGATCGAGATGGAGGGGCATCGGCTGATATGGATGTATTTGGAAGTGGGCTTTATACAGTTTTAATACAAATTGGATTTTCTTTATCTTTCCGTAAGGTGAGGGATGATATTTATATTTTGCACGAGAGAATACGCGCTTTATAAAGGAGGGGGACATATGGAAAAGGGAACTGTTTCATCCGGCCGGGATCTGCCGGCAAAGCAGGGCCGATTAAAAATTTTTTTTGGCTATGCGGCAGGTGTGGGAAAAACCTATGCAATGCTGGAAGCAGCCCATCAGGCGCAGCGGGAAGGCATTGACGTTGTCGTGGGTTATGTGGAACCGCATGCACGGCCGGATACGCTGGCGCTGCTGGAGGGTCTGGAAACCCTGTCCAATAAAGAGATTGCATACAAGGGGATCACACTGAAGGAACTGGATCTGGACCGCGCGCTGCAGAGGAAGCCTCAGCTGATTCTGGTAGATGAGCTGGCGCATAATAACGCACCGGGCAGCCGCCATACCAAGCGGTATCAGGATGTAGAGGAGCTTCTGCAGGCGGGGATCAATGTCTATACTACGGTCAATGTCCAGCATCTGGAATCGCTGAACGATCTGGTGTCTTCAATCACAGGGGTGATGGTAAACGAACGCATTCCTGACCATGTATTTGACCGTGCCAATCAGGTTGAACTGGTGGACATTGAGCCGGAAGCGTTGGTCAAGCGCCTGGAGGAGGGGAAAGTATACCGGGAGCGTCAGGCAAAACGGGCGTTGAGCCATTTTTTCACAACGGAAAATCTGGCCGCGCTGCGCGAGATCGCCATGCGCAGGACGGCGGATCAGCTCAACCGCGCCGCACTGCATGAGGGAAAAGAAAAATCAGCCAGGGCAGGGGAACATATTCTGCTTTGCCTTTCCTCGGCGCCATCCAATGCGAAGGTAATCCGTACTGCGGCGCGGATGGCGGATGCGTTCCACAGCGGATTTACCGCGCTCTTTGTGCAAACCCCGGGAACAAAAGAGCTATCGGGAGAAAATATTAAACGCCTGCGGAGCAATCTCAGGCTTGCAGAGCAGCAGGGGGCGCAGATTGCGACCGTGTATGGCGCTGATCCGGCGGAACAGATTGCGGAATATGCAAGGGTCAGCGGCATCACTAAGATTGTGATGGGGCGGATGAATCACCGGCAGAATCCGCTGCTCGGCAGAAAAGGGTTGGCGGACCGCCTGATTGAGCTGACAGATCTGGATGTGTATATTATTCCGGACCGGCAGCCGCTCTACAAAAAAACATTTCATAAGTCCCGAATGCCCAAAGAACGGTTTACATGGAAAAGCACGGGGAGCATACTCCTGTGCCTGCTGGTTTCTACCATGGTAGGAGCCTTGTTTTATAACGCGGGCTTCAGTGAGTCGAATATTATAACAGTCTACATTCTGGGCGTGCTGATAGCCGCAGTCTGGACCGGCAGCCACATTTATGGCGCGGCCTGTTCCTTTTTCAGTGTTGCGGCGTTTAATTACTTTTTCACAGAGCCGCAGCTCACCTTTCAGGTGAACGACCCAAGCTATCCGGTAACATTTATAATCATGCTTTTTTCCAGCATGATTGCCAGCTCGCTCGCAAGCAGGGTGAAAGAGCAGGCGCGCCTTGCTGCGCAAAAAGGTTATTATACGGAACTGCTTCTGGAAAGCAGCCAGAAATTACAGCAAGGACGTACCGAGTGGGACTGCCTGAGACTGACGGCTGAGCAATTGAACCGTCTGTTCGACCGCCCGATTCTTTACGCTTTGAGTGAATCGGGCAAGGAGCTCGTGTTCCGGATTGAACCGGCAGATGAAGAGAGAACCTTGGCGGAGCTAAGCGCAGAGGAGATGGCCGTTGCCGGATGGGTGCAAAAAAACAATAAGCATGGGGGCGCGACGACCAATACGCTGCCGAACTCCAAATGGCTGTTTTTATCCGTGCGCGGATCGCAGGGTGTCATGGGAATCGTCGGCATCCCGGTTGTGGGGTACTCGGTTCCGGATGCCTTTGAGAAGAACCTGATGATCGCTCTCCTGAGCGAATGCGGCCTTAGCCAGGAAAGAATCCGGCTGGAAGAGGAGAAAAACAGGGCCGCCCTCCAGACGCAGAAAGAGCGGCTGCAGGCCAGCCTGCTTCGTGCGGTTTCCCATGATTTACGGACGCCTCTTACCAACATCAACGGTAGCGCGAGCATTTTGATGCAAAATGAGGACAAGCTGCCTCGGGAATCCAGAAAAAAACTGTATACTTTGATCCATGACGACACCAATTGGCTTATCAACATGACAGAAAACCTGTTGGTTGCCACGCAGCTGGAGACGGATAAGGAGAACTTCAAAATGACGCCCGAGCTGCTGGATGATCTGTTCCGCTCGGCGGTATCCCGGCTGGGCAGGAGGCTGGCGGATCATCATATTGCCGTGCAGATGGATGACCCGATGCTCATGGTTTCGGTGAATGCACAGCTGGTCGAGCGAGTACTCGTGAATCTGATGGATAATGCGATCCAGTATACGCCAAAAGGCTCCAACATCACCTTGCGTGGATACAGGAAGGACGATATGGCGCATATCATCGTAGCGGATGACGGGCCGGGTATTCCGGAGGAAGCGAAAAAGCATTTGTTTGATATGTTTTATACGGTCGGCCAGGGAAAAGCCGACTGCCAGAGGGGGCTGGGGATCGGTCTGGGCCTCTGCCAGTCAATTGTTTCGCTGCACGGGGGACAATTAACGATATCGGATAACCGCCCCACCGGCACAATTTTTCAATTTACGCTTCCGGTTTTCCGGACGGATCGGACAGAAAGGCCGGAAATCCGGATTGGATGAATATTTATTTCTTGTTAATGCCGGCCCGGTTTTCTTAATCCCCGCTTATTATATTTTGCTGTATTATCCTATGGAAGCAAAATAAAAAGCCTGCCAGCTGCACTGGCTGTTGGCAGCGGGCGCGTGATGCAGAAAGGAGAAATAAACCATGATGGATTGTTTGATGGTTGCAACGCTTCTGGCCTGTTTCGGTCTGGTGTGGCTGCTGATCAAATGGTGCGGCAAGCAAGTCGAGAACGATGAATAAGGGGGAATAAACCTGTGAGTATGCTGTTGATCGGACTTGTTGTCCTGCTGCTGGGCGCATACCTTGTCTATGCGCTGGTGCATCCGGAGAAATTTTGATTCCGGGAGATAAAAGAAAAGGAGGAACCAGCAATGCTTCAATTGCTTTTGACGATTATCATTTTTTTGATCATCGTCATCCCTGTGGGACGGTATATGTACCATATTTCCATAGGGGCTCATACATTTGCCGATCCGGTGTTTGACCGCGTAGACGGTGTCATCTACCGTATCGGCGGGGTCGATCCGAAGAAAGGGATGAACTGGAAACAATACGCGCTTGCGCTGGTTGGCACAAACGCGGTCATGGTGTTCATCGGATACCTGATCCTGCGCATCCAGTCTATCGGGCTGTTCAATCCGAACGGGATTGAAGGCATGGAGCCGACCCTTTCGTTTAACACGATCATTAGCTTTATGACGAACACCAACCTGCAGCACTACTCGGGTGAGAGCGGCCTGAGCTATCTCTCCCAGATGCTGGTCATTATCTTTATGATGTTCGTCTCCGCATCGAGCGGCTACGCCGCCTGCGTCGCGTTTATCCGCGGCCTCGCCGGCAAGACAAAGGACAACGTCGGCAACTTCTTCGCGGATCTGGTGCGCATCACAACCCGCATTATGATCCCGTTCTCGGTTGTTGGCGGCCTGCTGCTGGTTTGGCAGGGCGTTCCGCAGAACTTTGATGCGAATGTCGTTGTCGAAACTATCGAAGGCACCTTCCAGACCATCGCAATGGGTCCGATCGCGGCGCTTGAGATCATCAAGCACCTCGGTACGAACGGCGGCGGCTTCCTCGGCGCGAATTCGACAACACCGCTGGAGAACCCGACCATCCTGTCCAACCTGATCGAGCTTTACTCCATGATGCTCATGCCGGGCGCCTGTGTTATCACCTTTGGTAAGATGGTGCGTGACCGCAAGCAGGCGGCAATGGAAGCGGCTGGCCAGAACAGCGTCACCGCGCCTGCCCTGAACGAGGGCCGCAGCCTGACTGCGCGCATCTATGGCCGCGAGGGCCGCAGCATTTTCCTTGCAATGGGCCTCATCTTCATCATCGGCCTGTCGGTATGCTTCTGGGCGGAAAGTCAGGGTAACCCGGCGCTTGCAAACGCCGGCCTGAACCAGTCGATGGGCAGCATGGAGGGCAAGGAAGTGCGCTTCGGTATCGCGCAGTCCGCGATGTTCACGACCACGACCACCTCGTTCACAACCGGTACGGTCAACAACATGCATGATACGCTGACCCCGCTCGGCGGCATGATCCCGTTGCTGCATATGATGCTGAACGTCGTCTTCGGCGGCAAGGGCGTCGGCCTGATGAACATGATTATGTACGCAATCCTTGCGGTATTCATCTGTGGCCTGATGATCGGCCGTACCCCGGAATACCTCGGCAAGAAAATCGAAGGCCGTGAGATGAAGCTCACTGCATTGTGCATCATCATCCATCCGATGCTGATTCTGGCGTTTTCCGCGTTGGCGGTTGCAACGCCGGGCGGTATGGAGGGCATCACCAATCCGGGCTATCATGGCCTGAGTCAGGTGCTGTATGAATACGCATCCTCCGCCGCGAATAATGGTTCCGGCTTTGAAGGTCTGGCAGATAATACTTATTTCTGGAATATTACAGCCGGCCTTGCGATGTTCTTTGGCCGCTATCTGTCCATTGTAATCCAGCTGGCTATTGCAGGCTCGCTGATGAAAAAGCGCTTTGTCAGTGAATCTACCGGCACGCTGCATACCGACACACTGTCGTTTGCCATTATTCTGGTATTTGTTGTTTATATTTTTGCTGCGCTGACTTTCTTACCTGCGCTGGCGTTGGGCCCCATCGCAGAGCACCTGACGCTGTGGAGTTAAGGAGGAGAATGGAACTATGAGCAAAAAAAAGAATCAGAAGCTGGTGACGCCCGAGATCCTGCGTCAGGCAATCATCGGCTCCTTTACCAAGCTGAATCCGCGTTACATGATGAAGAATCCCGTCATGTTCGTGGTTGAAATCGGCTTTCTCATCTCGCTGCTTTTGTCTTTCGTGCCCGGACTGTTTGGAGACACGTCGGCAAACGCCCGCATTTACAATATCATCGTTGCAGTTATCCTGCTGATTACCGTGCTGTTCGCGAACTTCGCCGAGTCCGTAGCAGAGGGCCGCGGCAAAGCACAGGCGGCAAGCCTGCGCAAGACGCAGAAGGATACGCTGGCGCATCTGCTGCAGGAAGACGGCTCGACCAAGGACGTTATGTCCAGCGAACTCAAAAAAGGCGATGTCGTCATGGTTTCCGCGGGAGAGATCATCCCGGGCGACGGCGAGGTTATCGAGGGCATTGCGTCGGTCGATGAATCCGCCATCACAGGTGAGTCCGCTCCGGTTGTCCGCGAGTCGGGCGGCGACTTCTGCTCGGTAACAGGCGGCACGACCGTTGTTTCCGACTGGCTGAAGATCCGCATTACCTCTGAACCAGGCAACAGCTTCCTCGACCGCATGATTGCGCTGGTTGAGGGTGCGTCCCGCAAAAAGACCCCGAATGAGATCGCGCTGAACACACTGCTTGTTTCGCTGACCATCATTTTCCTGATCGTTATCGTAACGCTCTACCCGATCGGCCTGTACTCCGGCGTCCAGATCCAGATGTCCACGCTGATCGCGTTGATGGTCTGCCTGATCCCGACCACCATCGGCGGCCTGTTGTCCGCCATTGGCATCGCGGGCATGGACCGCGTCACCCGCTTTAACGTCATTGCCATGTCCGGCAAGGCGGTCGAGGCCTGCGGCGACGTTGATACCATGATACTCGACAAGACTGGTACCATCACCTACGGCAACCGTCTCGCTGCGGATTTCTATCCGGTAGGCGGCGCGAAGCGCGAGGAGCTGATCCGCTGCGCTGCACTGACCAGCCTGCACGACGAGACGCCGGAGGGCAAGTCCACGCTTGAGCTGGCGCGCCGTCTCGGCGACGCGAGCGAGGAGACCCCAGGCTCCGAGTTCCTCGAGTTTACTGCACAGACCCGCATGAGCGGCGTCAACCTGCCGGACGGCACCAAGGTGCGCAAGGGTGCGTCCGACGCCATCGAGCAGTACATCAAGGATCTGGGCGGCAAGATCCCGTCCGACCTGCATGAGCAGGTAAACCAGATCTCGTCCCTCGGCGGCACGCCGCTGGTCGTTTGCGAGAACGACCGAATCCTCGGCGTCATCTACCTGAAGGATACGGTCAAGGCAGGCATGGTCGAGCGCTTCGAGCGCCTGCGCGCCATCGGTATCAAGACCATCATGTGTACGGGCGACAACCCGCTGACTGCGGCGACCATTGCCAAGGAAGCCGGTGTTGACGGCTTTGTGGCAGAATGCAAGCCGGAGGACAAGATCAAGCTCATCAAAAAGGAACAGTCTGAAGGCAAGATCGTTGCTATGACCGGCGACGGCACGAATGACGCCCCGGCGCTTGCGCAGGCGAACGTAGGCCTTGCGATGAACTCCGGTACGACCGCTGCAAAAGAAGCGGCCAACATGGTCGATCTGGACTCTGATCCGACCAAGATCCTCGAAGTTGTCGAGATCGGCAAGCAGCTGCTCATCACCCGCGGCTCGCTGACCACTTTCTCCATTGCAAACGATATTGCCAAGTACTTCGCCATCATCCCTGCCATGTTTATGCAGGCGATCCCGCAGCTGGGCGTGCTGAACATCATGAATTTGGCTTCGCCATACAGCGCGATTCTTTCCGCACTGATCTTCAACGCGATCATTATCCCCTGCCTCATTCCGCTGGCGATGAAGGGCGTTAAATACCGCCCGATGTCCTCAGGCAAGCTGCTGGCACGCAATATGCTGATCTTCGGCGTCGGCGGTATCATCGCCCCGTTCGTGGGCATCAAGATCATTGATATCCTGATCCACCCGCTGCTGACCCTCATTGGTTTCTAAGGAGGCTTTGATTTTATCATGAATAACACGAAATCCGGTCTGCTGCATAATATCCGGCAGGCGGTGCTGGTTACACTGGTGCTGCTGCTGCTCTGCGGCTTCCTGTTTCCGGTCGTGCTTTCCGGCCTGTCTGCGGTCATCTTTCCTCATCAGGCGACGGGCAGCTTGATCGAAGTGGATGGCAAGACGGTTGGCGCCGAATATGTAGGGCAAGAGTTCACTGAGCCCTATTTTATGAAGGGGCGTCCGTCCGCGTACCATTACAATACCTACTATGAGGATGCGGAAGGCAACCAGTTCTATAATGATGGCAGTGAATTCGCTGGCCTGTCCTCGGGCTCCAACAACTACGCCGCCTCCAACCCCGCGCTCGTCGAGCGTGTGGAGGCTGATATTGAGGCCTTCCTCGCGGCAAACCCGAATGTCACGCGCGAGGAGATCCCAGCCGACCTGATGACGGCTTCGGGCTCCGGCCTTGACCCGCACATCTCCCCTGCTTCCGCCGAAATCCAGATTCCCGCAATCGCCGAGGCTTCCGGTCTGAGCGAGGACATCCTGCGCCAGATTGTGGCAGACAATACAACCGACAAGATGTTCGGTGTGTTCGGTGAAGTAACGGTAAATGTACTGGGTGTTAATTTGGATATTGCCCGTGAAATGGGGTTGATCGGCGAGGTTTCCGAGTAACCGGAGCTGCTGCCGGAATGCAATACAAAGATTTAAGGTCGAAGGGTAGCCTGCATGGTACAGGCCGCCCTTCGCTTTTTATTTTGTTTTAATACCGGTTTTATAATCTTTGCCCCAGATTTAGATATTTTCCTCTATGATAAAGCTGTGAGGAGGAGTGGAGATGCCCGCATTGAAAGAACGTCTGATCCATTGGGGAGAGCAATTTGACGCCGCAATGGAGCGGTACATATTTCATCATAGATTTTTAGGGTTCCTGATGGTTTTTATTGGGATGCCTCTGGTGACGCTGGCTGCCGTGTGCATTTGCTCAACGCTTATTGTGCTGCCGATCGCATGGCTTTGGGGGCTGATCTGAGGCAGAGCGCCGCAAACAGTGTGCCAAAGCGCCTTAATGCATTCTTAATATTGCGGTTATATTGCTAATACCGTTTTAATATCTGCGCATGGATAATGTGTTAAGATAATATAAGTGGATATTAAGAGGTGCGTGCGATGCGGTGGGTATGGCACAAAAACAATAAATCCCCTTTCAGGATTATCATTGCAGGCTTCCTGCTGGTTATCCTGCTGGGCAGCCTGCTGCTTATGCTGCCGGCCGCAACCAGAGCAGGCGTCAGCACGTCATTTATGGATGCGCTCTTTACTGCAACATCTGCGGTATGCGTAACTGGGCTGGTCATACATGACACAGCTGCATATTGGTCATTTTTCGGCCAGCTGATTATCATCATATTAATTCAAATCGGCGGCTTGGGGGTCGTAACCGTGGCCTGCGCATTTATGATTCCTTCCGGACGGAAAATTGATCTGATGCAGCGGAGTATAGTGCAGGAGGCTATTGCTGCGCCCAATGTGGGTGGTATCGTGAGGCTGACCGGCTTTATATTGAGGACCTCCCTGCTGATTGAAATGCTGGGCGCAATGCTGCTGTTTTCGGTTTTTTCCGGGGAATTCGGTTTCGCAAGGGGCGCGTGGTACGCAGTATTTCATTCCATATCTGCTTTCTGCAATGCAGGGTTCGACCTGATGGGGATAAAGCAGCCGTTTTCATCCCTGACGGATTATGCGGATAATCCTCTGGTTTCTGTTACGATCGCATGCCTTATCGTGGTAGGAGGAATTGGCTTCCTTACCTGGAACGATATCCGCACGAACCGCTGGCGTTTCTCCAAATACCGGATGCAGAGCAAGGTTATCCTTACCGTTACAGGCGGGCTCATTGTGCTGCCGGCGCTCTACTTTTTCTTTTTTGAATTTTCGGAAGCGCCAATACAGGAGCGTATATTGCTATCCTTCTTCCAGGCGGTCACGCCGAGAACTGCCGGATTCAATACTGCGGATTTAACCGTTATGAGCCAAAGCGGGCAGCTTATCATTATAATCCTGATGCTGATTGGCGGATCGCCGGGGTCTACCGCAGGCGGAATGAAAACCACGACAGTGGGCGTCCTGTTTGCAAACATGATTTCGACCTTCCGGCATAAAGAGGATGCACAGGTTTTTCATCGACGGATCGCAGGCGAAACGGTATCGCAGGCGGCAACTATTTTGGGGATGTACCTGATACTGTTTTTAGCCGGTGGCCTGGTGATCAGCCGATTGGAAGGCGTTGAGGTTTTAGGCTGCCTGTTTGAAACGGCTTCGGCAATCGGGACCGTAGGGCTTTCGCTGGGACTCACGCCTCAGCTGCACGACGTGTCCCATCTGATTTTGATTGCATTGATGTTCTTTGGGCGAGTAGGAGGGCTCACCCTGATATTTGCTACGCTGTTCAAGCCCCAGAATATGCGTTCCAGCGCAAGGCTTCCTCTGGAACGGATTACAGTCGGCTGAATTATCAAAGAAACAAAGGAGGCATTGCCTATGAAAGCGGTTTTGCTGATTGGTCTGGGGCGCTTTGGACGCCATATCGCCTTACAACTGAATGAAATGAATCATCAGGTCATGGCGGTGGATCAGGACGAGGAGAGGGTAAACGCTGCATTGCCATTTGTAACGAATGCCCAGATCGGCGACAGCACCAGCGAGGAATTCCTTTCGTCGATTGGGGTGAGGAATTTTGATATCTGCATTGTGGCAATCGGCGACAATTTTCAGAGTTCGCTGGAGACCACCTCGCTATTGAAGGAGCTTGGTGCAAAAAGGGTCGTAGCGAGGGCGTCCAGAGATGTCCAGAGAAAATTTCTGCTGCGGAACGGCGCGGATGAAGTGGTGTATCCGGAAAAGCAGATGGCGATATGGACCGCTGTCCGATACAGCTCGGATCACATTGCAGACTATATCGCGTTGGGTGATGGCCACGCCATCTTTGAAGTTGAGGTGCCGGCAGGATGGGCAGGAAAAACAGTCGGGCAATTGGATGTAAGGAAACGGTACCATGTGAATATTATGGCCGTCAAGAAAGACGGCAGATTTGAGGAGACTGCGGTCACACCGGAAACCACCCTGAAGGAAAACAGTACGATTTTGGTTTTGGGAAGCTATCATGACGTCCAAAGGTGTTTCCATATATGATACTGTTTCTGCTACAGAAAAGAAGGGAAACCAATGAAAGATATTGCTTTGGTAGCCGGCTTTTTAGCTCTCATGCTGCTGGGGCTCTACCTCATGGTGAAATTGGCGAAGACGATGCAGGAAATGCGGGAGCATAAGGAAACGGACTGCTTCTATATTGCGACGTCGAATCCATGCGTGGTAAAGCGGATCATGGAAATCCTGAACGACATGAAAGCATTGCATTCCGATAAGCATTACACCCTGTCGATCAGACAGGGAGGTGAAATCCTGCAAATGCTGAACAGCCGCCGCTTAGGTGCGGCTGTCGTCACCCCAGAGGCAGCAGGCGGTCGCTTGCTTCTGCACCGTCTTTCCGTTATTTCGTCCCAGCCGCTGGTGATGGATGAGGATGGGGCGCTACTGGCATCGGCTGAAAAGGAATCCCAGCAGCAAAAGGTTATGTGGAGAATGGATGCCCCCAACCCGCTTGCACAGGAATTTGTACATCAGTTTTGTATACACAAGGCATAGGCAGTGATATAATACTCCTGAATCAAGGGGGGAGTGCAATGGCATTCAAGACAGAGGGGCTGTCTGATGTGGAGAAACAGTATGGAAAGCTGACGATCTTTGCCAGCTATTTTTCCGGCACGGGGAAGAGTTGGCGGATGCTGGAAACGGCCGAACGCGTCCGGCAGGCGGGACAGGATGTAGTAATCGGGCTGCTTTCCGGCGATGCGTGGAAAGATACCCGAGTGCTTGCGGATCGCTTTGAAATGCTGCCCTGTAAAGAGCTAAAGAAAAATGGCCGGACAGACAGGGAAGTCAATCTGGAAATGTGTTTGAAACGTATGCCGGATCTGATTTTGATTGATGATCTTTCGCATAACAATATTGATGGCGCCCGCCACAGGAAGCGCTATCAGGATATCGAGGAACTGCTCAAAGCCGGAATAGATGTATATACAACATTGGATATCCATCATATCGAAAGCCTTCAGGACACGGTTTCCGATATATTTGGGGGAACTATTCCAGACCGTATCCCAGATCGTATTTTTGATCAGGCCGCCCGTGTAGAGTTTGTCGATATCGAACCCGAGCTCCTGTGCGAGCGGCTGCTGCGGCAAAACCGAAAGGCGTTCCCGCTCTCTCAACTGAACGCATTGCGGGCAGTCGGGCTGCGCCGTTGCGCAGATAGGGCGGCAGCCTGTATGCAGCAGACGCCGCCCCATACGCATGACCAGATCCTTGTCTGTATTTCCGCTTCTCCATCGAGCGAACGGATTATCCGTGCCGCTGCGCAAATGGCAAATGCGTTCCAATGCGGATTGATCGCGCTCTTTGTAGAGACAAAGAGCTTTCAATGGGGGACAGAGGCTGACCGTGAACAGCTTCAGGAAAACATCAGGCTGGCGCAGCAGTTAGGCGCGACCGTTGAAACCGTGTATGGTGATGATGTTGCCTATCAGATCGCAGAATTTGCAAGGCTGTCTGGCGCGGCTAAAATTGTAATAGGCCGCAGCACACAGCAGGGCCGTCTGTTTTTCCGAAGGCCCTCCCTGATTGAACGGCTGATTTATCTGGCTCCGGCACTGGATATCCATATCATACCGGATAACCATCCGGCGAATCAAACCGCTGCAAAATACATGGAAGCCATGTATGTATCACCGGTATCCCTACTGGATCTGATGAAAAGCGCATTGATTCTGATATTGGTCACGCTGGCCGGTTGGGTATTTTACCATTTCGGTTCAACGGAAGCGAATGTCATAGCAATATATCTGTTGGGGGTCATGCTGATCTCCGTATTTACCAAAAGCTCGGTTTGCAGTCTGACAGGGTCAGTCATCGCCGTGCTGGCGTTTAATTTTTTCTTTACAGAGCCGCGTTTTACGCTGCAGGCGCATGGAAGCGATTATCCGGTCACGTTTCTGGTCATGTTTCTCGTATCCCTCATCACCGGTTCCATGGCTGCGCGCTTGAAAGCGCATGCAAAGCATTCGGCGCAGGTCGCGTGGCGAACAAAGCTCCTTTTTGAAACGAACCAGTGCCTGCAAAAAGCACAGACACAGGAAGAAATCCTTTCCATAACCGCAACCCAGCTGCAAAAAATATTTCAGCGCGATGTCGTTGTGTATAATATAGAAAACGGCGCGCTGAACACCCCGACGCTTTTTCTGATGGATGACACGCAGACTGGCGAGATCTATCGATCGGCAGAGGAAAAGCAGGTAGCGCAGTGGGTGCTGGCGAACAACAGACGCGCCGGCGCAGGCACGGACAATTTGCCCGGGGCCCGCTGCACCTACTTGTCCATCCGTACAGGGAAGCAGGTATATGGCGTGATCGGCATTGCGGCTATGGGAAAAACAATGGATTCCGTAGAAACCAGCATATTGCTGTCCATTCTGGGGGAATGCGCGCTGGCGCTTGAAAACCAGAACAATTTGGAAGAAAAAGAGGCGGCTGCCGTTATGGCGAAGAACGAGCAGCTCAGGGCAAATCTGCTGCGATCCATTTCGCATGATCTCCGCACCCCGCTTACGGCGATTTCGGGTAATGCGAGCAACCTCCTTTCCAATGGAAAGCTGTTTGATGAACAGACAAAAAACCGGATGTATGCTGATATTTATGACGATGCAATGTGGCTGATCAATCTGGTAGAGAATCTGTTGTCTGTCAGCAGGCTTGAATCAGGCCGGATGAACCTCAGCCTTTCTACGGAGCTGATAGATGAGGTGGTTGCAGAGGCACTGCGCCATATCGACCGGAAAAGCACAGAATATCATTTGCATGTACAAAGCAGCGACGAATTTACACTGGTGGAAATAGACGCAAGGCTCATTATTCAGGTGATAATCAACATTGTGAATAATGCGATAAAATATTCGCCGCCGGGTTCGGAAATCAATATCGGCTGGAAGCGTCAGGGGAAATATGTTGATGTTTCTGTTGCGGATAACGGTCCGGGGATACCAGATTCTGCAAAGCCGCGGATATTTGATATGTTTTACAGCGCGTCGAACCGTATCGCCGACAGCCGCCGCAGCATGGGGCTGGGGCTGGCGTTATGCAAGTCCATTGTTAACGCCCACGGCGGAGAAATCACTGTGTCGGATCATTTGCCGCAGGGTTCGGTTTTTACTTTTTCAATACCGGCTGGGGAGGTCGAATTGCATGAATAAACCGTTAATATTGGTCGTGGAGGATGATATGCCGATCCGAAACCTGATCACAACAACCTTGAAAGCGCACGGATATCGCTCCATAACAGCGCTCAACGGAGAAACAGCCATTCTGGAAGCAAGCTCACACAATCCTGATATTATGCTGCTTGATTTAGGGCTGCCGGATATAGACGGCGTAGAGGTGATACATCGCGTCCGCTCCTGGTCCAATATGCCGATTATTGTCATCAGCGCCCGCAGCGAGGACTCAGATAAGATTAAAGCATTGGATGCTGGCGCGGATGACTATCTGACCAAGCCGTTTTCCGTAGAGGAGCTGCTGGCGCGGCTGCGTGTGACGCAGCGCCGGTTATCCGCTCTGCAAATCGGGGCGGTCAATACAGAGTCTGTATTTGTAAATGGTAAGCTGAAAGTCGATTTTGCTGCGGGATGTGCATTTTTGGACGGACAGGAACTGCACTTGACCCCAAGTGAATATAAGCTGCTGTGCCTTCTCTGCAAAAATGTAGGAAAGGTGCTGACACATACCTTTATCACGCAGCAAATTTGGGGAAGAAGCTGGGAAAATGATGTGGCTTCGCTTCGGGTATTTATGGCAACGCTGAGAAAAAAGCTGGAGAAAGATCCTGATGCACCGCAGTATATCCAGACCCATATTGGAGTTGGTTACCGCATGATGAAGGTGGAATAATATGTTGCCAGTCCTCATTGGAAAGGGAAAATATAGGCATAATTGGGTGAAAATAATTCTACGCTCGTCTTCAACTCTCTCCATCTCCGCCAAAAACCCGCACTTTTTCTTAATGAAAAAGTGCGGGTTTCATTTTGTCTCGAATCGTGTAGAAATAATAGCTTCCCGCGCCATCCTTAAAAAGCAGGAGTGCTTTCCGCCTGCAGCGCCAGCTTTTCCTGGCTCCGTCCGCGGAGACTGCGCAAAGACGGGATACATTATTTTTTAGAGAGCATGCAGCAGGAGCTGTGCCACGCGGAAAGTTGCAGCGTGCAACATCTTAATCAAAGCTTGCTTTTCGGAAAGGCAGTGCTGGACCATCCCTGATGAAAGGACGCAGACCGATCCGGATTTTCATGCCGCCATGTACCGGATGATTACCGCGATCGAGCGGCATGGGACTGCATGCTGGATGTAACAATGGACAGATGCTCCGCTATACCGAACAGGGAGCGCGCACCTATTTATTCATCGGCCTGCGGGAAACGCGGCGTGCCGGACACAATCGGATATAAACGGCAAACAGGCCGGAGGCTTATGCCTCCGGCCTGTTTGTCATGTGAGATAAGCCGCGGGAATCGGCAGACTCAGAAGAGGAGCGAGGGATGCTCCTGGATGACCTCGAAAAAAGGCTTGTCGAAATGGACGTAAAACGCCAGATAAATAATCAGCATGCGCGGCGTTGGCCGGGCGGAAATCGTGCGGCCAATATACTGCTTGGCCAGCGGGCTGTGCAGCGCGTCCAGACATAGGTTGGCGGTGCGTTCGATCTGGCGCGTGGCGGCGGTCAGCGATTTACCCGACCGCTTGGCTACGACCGGATAGACGTCGCTGCCGACATAAATATCATCCATGGGGATTTTCTGCCGGAAGAGCAGGTCGGCCATGACCTCCACGGAAAGCGCGAGCGCATGGGTGTTTGCCTTTTCCGCGCCGATAATTGTTCGAATGATTCGCTCGGATTTTTCCATATGATAAAACCACCTTGACTGTAAGATGATTCCATGATATGACAAAATATGTAATATTCGACAACGGGCGACATGAAACGACAAAAATTAATGCAACCAAAACGGTTCAGGAAAAGAAATCCCGCAGGCGGAAAGGCGGCATGCGACGGGTTTAGATGAGATAAGTTCCGTTTTCCGATGCTTTTCGGGCATTGGCTGCAAGGGGGGGCCGCGAGAATGAGGAGGAACGTCCGGCTACTCAGCGCGGTTTGGGCGCAGCGCGGCGGCGGCAGGGGCGCTCTGGCCCTGCTTGAGCGCGTGGAATGTGATGGTCAGGTTGGCTCAGAACGCGCCCTGCACAACCGCTGCTGGTAGGACAGGCTGACTCTATCCGCTGCGTGTTCCAGCGCTTTCATCTGGGCGGCGGTTACAATGGGCGGCTGAATAAGGGAGCGCCTTTCTATAGGCGCGGTTCAGTGTTGCGGATGGTCTTCGCCGCCCTAACGGCCCCCGTACTTTACACAGCGTGGGAACGAAAAGTAAGAGGAGAGAGAAGGAAACATCCATATGGAAGAAAATTGCGCGCGGGAACGGTTTTTTCTTCAAAAATACGGATGCATATGATATAATAGCCGCAGAAGCGGATACAGCGGCTCGTTTCGGCAATACAAACTGCACCGGACGGACAGGGGACGCCCGGGGAACAACAAGGAGGATGAACCACAATGTCTATCGCAATGAAAGCGCCCGGCCGGTATGTACAGGGCTTTGGGGAGCGCAAAAAGCTCGGTCAGAGTGTGAAAAAGCTTGGCAGCACGTTTTATGTGCTCTGTTCGCCCGGCGGCCGCCGCCGGTTTGGCGAGGAGATCGAGCAAAGCCTGACGGAGCAGGAAAAAACAGTTGTCTTTGCCGAATTCCACGGCGAGGCGACCAAGGCTGAGGTCTTCGCCCATATGGATGCCTGCAAGGCCGCGGGCTGCGATGCCGTGATCGGCATGGGCGGCGGCAAGGTGATCGACACGGCGAAGACCGTTGCCGAGAACCTGGGCGGCCTGCCCTGCATCATCATCCCGACCGTGGCCTCGAACGACGCGCCGTGCTCGGGCGTGGCGGTACTCTATAATGAGCAGGGCGTGGTGGTCAAGGCGGTCATGATGCGCCGCAATCCGGACCTCGTGTTGGTGGACACCGAGATCTTGTCCAAGGCACCGGCCCGCCTGCTGTCGGCCGGCATGGGCGATGCGCTTTCGACCTGGTTCGAGGCGGAGGCGTGCCGCAAAAACGGCGTCAAGACCATGGCGCGCGGTCAGGAGACCGAAACCGTCGCTATGATGAGCCGCCTGTGCTACGACCTGCTGCTGCGCTACGGCTCGGAAGCGCTCGATGGCGTCAAGCGCGGCGAATACACGCCCGCGCTTGAAAAGGTGGTCGAGGCGAATATCCTGCTCAGCGGCGTCGGCTTTGAGAGCGGCGGCCTTGCGGCGGCCCACGCGATCAACGACGGCTTCGCGCAGGAGCCGCAGGCGCATGGCATGTACCACGGCGAAAAGGTCGCGTTTGGCGTGCTGACCCAGCTTGTGCTGCAAAAGGCGGATGCGCAGACGCTTGAGGAGGTGCTGGGGTTCCTGGCGCGGGTCGAGCTGCCGATGACGCTCGCACAGCTCGGCATTACCGAGATCAGGGAGGAAACCCTGCGCAAGGTGGCGGAGGCGGCCTGCGTACCGACGCAGTCCACCAAAAACCTGTCCCCCGATATTACGGCGGAGGACGTGTACCAGGCGCTTCTGGAAGCGGACCGGATCGGTCGGGAGTACCTGGCGCGCTGAAACAAACAGGGGACATGGCGGTGCAGCGCCGTTCCATGTCCCGTAGCCCCGCGATGCAGCATTGCGGGGCTTTTCGCGCCGCGAGGGGCGCGGGAAAAATCAGAAAATGGGGGAAATGAAATGGGAAAGGCATTCCTGCAGCAGCTCAGGAACGAGTTCAGGGGATACAACGGGCATAAACTGTCACAGGATCTGATGGCAGGGCTGACAGTGGCGGCGGTTGCGCTGCCACTCGCGCTGGCGTTCGGCGTTTCCGCGGGCGCGACCGCGGCCTGCGGCCTGGTAACGGCAATCGTTGCCGGACTGGTGATCTCGGCGCTGACCGGAGGCTACTATCAGATATCCGGTCCGACCGGAGCGATGGCGGCGATTCTCGGCTCGCTGATCGGTACATATGGGATGCAGGGGATGTTTGTGGCCACTTTCCTGGCGGGCATCATGCTGTTGATCGCAGCAGTGCTGCATCTGGGCAACCTGACGGCGTTCGTACCCGCTCCGGTCATCACAGGCTTCACCTCTGGTATCGCGGTGATCATTGCCATGGGGCAGATCGACAACTTTTTCGGCACATATTCCGAGGGCGGGTCGGCGTTGGCCAAGCTGGCAAGCTACGGCACGCTTGGCTTCCGGCCCGATCTGGCAACCACGGCGGTCGCACTGTTTGTGACGGTGCTGATGGTGGTGTTCCCGAAGAAGTGGAACGCGGTTGTTCCGGCGTCGCTGATCGGCATTATTCTGGCGACTGCCGCGACCATGCTGCTCGGCCTGGATATCGCGACGGTGGGAGAAATACCGCAGACGCTGCTGCTGCCCGACCGGCTTTCCCCACGGGCGGTCGACTGGAGCGCCGTACCCGCGCTGCTGGCGCCCGCTTTTTCCATCGCGGTGCTGAACATGCTGGAAAGCCTGCTGTGCGGCGCGTCCGCGGGGCGGGCGACCGGAGTCAGGCTCAACAACGACCAGGAGCTGTTCGCGCAGGGGGTAGGCAATCTGGTGCTGCCGCTGTTCGGCGGCATACCGGCGACCGCCGCGCTGGCCCGCACCTCGGTCGCGGTGCGCTCGGGCGCGCAGACCCGTCTGACCGGCGTGTTCCATGCGGTTGGGCTGCTGATTATGATGTTCGCGCTCGCGCCTGTGATTCGTAACGTGCCGCTCGCTGCGCTGGCTGGTGTCCTGATGGTGACCGCGTGGCGCATGAACGAGTGGCATGCGATCCGGTATATGTTTTCCCACCGGTTTAAGGGGGCGATTGCGAAATTCGCGGTCACGATGGTCTGCACGATCATGTTCGACCTGACGGTTGCGATCGTGGTCGGCGTGGGTCTCGGGCTGATACTGATGGTCGCGCGCCTGTCCAAGCTGCAGATCAACTACGAGCGGGTGGATATGTCCCGCCTGAAAAACGACGATCCGGTGCTGAACGCGCGGTACAGCAACGCGATGGTCGCTTACATCACTGGTCCGCTGCTGTTCGCCAACATCAGCGTGCTCGAGGAGTTGCCCGACCGCGTGGCGGGCTGCGATACACTGCTGCTGTCCATGCGCGGGGTGCCGACGGTGGATGTATCCGCCGCGCAAACCCTACAGGCCATTCTGGAGAGCTTCCGCGAAAGGGGCGTGGATGTGGCGATTTGCGGGCTGCCCACGGCCTCCATGACCATGCTGCGGCGGGCAGGCATTGTGGAGCTGATGGGTGAGCAGGCGTTCTACTGGAGCGTCGAGCGGGCGTTGCTTGATCCGCGTCCCCGTCCGGAAAACGCGCAGACGGTCCAGCGGGTATAAAAAGCATAAACCGCCTGCCGGTTTGTAGGCCGGCAGGCGGTTTTTCGCGGTGGGACAGAGCAGCGTCAGACCGTGCGGATGAGCTCTCCAATGGTGATCTCCGGATCCTCGACCGCGGCAAACAGAATGCGCATCAGGTAATAGTAAAGCTTTTCGACTTCCTCCAGGCTGTACCATGCGGCTTGGTATTTGAAATAGAAATCCATGCCCGTGCCGAGCGGACGGTGCATAACCGTCAGGTAGAGCGGCTGCACAGCGGTGCCGTTATCGTGCCAGATCGAACGGTATTCGATCTGGTTGAGGTGGTCGTCCTGCATCCGCATGGGGAACGGCTGGTAGGTGAGCGCAATGCTTTCGTACAGTGCGTCCGCGGGCGCGCCCCAGCGCTCGCGGCGCAGGCGGTCGGCTTCCAGCGTATCGAAATCCGTATGGCGGTATACCTGGTTCTGGACCGCGGCAATCTGGCGCACGCCCTCGATAAAGCTGGTATCTGCGGGCATCACCGTGCGGCAGGGGAAGCAGTGGATGCGCGTGCCGCCGGCCTTGCGGTCGATGCGGGACACGCGGCGCGATACATAGTTGCGCACGCTGATATCAGGCTCGCCGTCATTCTGCTTGGACAGATAGGTGCGCAGGCCCATGAGCAGCAGATTGGTCATGGAGATATTCTGTTCCTCGCAGAATTCGAGCAGGCGTTCGGCGGGCGCGGACTCAAGGATGAATGTGCGCTGGCCGACCGTCAGGTCGTGTTTTTCGTTGTGCGCCCAGCGCGCGCCGGAGGCGGTATGGCCGGGGCCGCGGATATCGGTGTAGAGCGGTTCGCCCGCCCGTTCAGCCTGCTCTTTCCAGAACGCAAGGTCGCGCGCCGTGCGGACCGGATCGGCCGCGCGCTCCAGGTCGCGCTGCAGAGAGGCAAGGTAGGGGGCGCGGTCTGCGGGCGGCTTGGTGCCGAACACCTCGGCGGCGTACAGCTCGACCACATCGCAGAGCAGCACGATCATGGCGCAGGAGTCGGACAGCATGTGATCGATGCGGACAAAGGCGCCGTTCCAGCCATCCGGCATGGCAACGGTGACGATCTCAAACAGCGGCGCGTCCCACCGCGGCTCGAACGGCTGGCGGCTCCAGCGGTGCAGCTCAAGCATGGCCTCGGACTCGGTCATGCGGGACAGATCGACATGGCGGACCGGACGGTCGTCCGCCGGCACGATATACTGGCGGGCTGTTCCGTCCTTCCCGCAGGTGAAGCGGACGCGCACGGAGTCGTCCCGCTCGACCGCGCGGCGCACCGCCCGCGCGAGCGCGTCAAAATCAACATCCAGATGGATGAACAGGCTGACGCAGATATTGAGCACCTGCTTTTCGCACGCATTCTGCAGCGTGACAAGGTGCAGCCGCTGCGCGGCTGTGATCGGATACTGTTCCATCAAGGCTCCCCCTTTTTCTTTCTCCGTTGTTTTACCGGTTTATACCAATTTTATTATAAGTGCGGAAAGAGGAAAAAGAAAGTCGGATTTTAGACAAAAATTCGTGAAATGTATGGATAGTGAACGTTTAAGGCGTGTACAGTCCGACAGGCCTCCCGCGGAAAAATAAACGGAGCGGATTGTGCCGCCGGACCATTTGGCGTATACTGTAAATATAGTGGCGGAAGCGGCGGCAGGGCCGGAGCCGCCGCCTTGAAAAGAAAACAGAAATCTGCTGCGCGCCGGTATCCGGCGGGAAAGGAAACTGCATATGTACGGATTGACCTCTTTTACTATAAAAAATATGACGCTGCGCAACCGGATTGTGATGCCCCCCATGTGCATGTACAGCGCGGGGACGGACGGGATGGCGAAAGCGTTCCATTTTTCACACTACACCGCGCGCGCCGTAGGCGGTGTGGGGCTGATTATTATGGAGGCCACAGGGGTTCTGCCCTGCGGACGGATCTCCGATCATTGCCTGGGCCTGTGGAACGACGAGCAGGCAGAGGCGCTTGCGCCGATCGTCAGAGCCTGCCAGGAGCAGGGGGCGAAAATGGCGCTTCAGCTCAACCACGCGGGGCGCAAATGCGAGGCGTCGGTCCCTGCGGTTTATGCGCCGAGCGCGATCCCCTTTGACGAAGGCGCGCCCCTGCCGCGCGAAATGACCGAAGCGGATATACGGGAAACGGTCGCGGCGTTCCGCAGCGCGGCTGCACGGGCGGCGCGGATTGGGTTCGACGCGATCGAGATCCACGCGGCGCACGGCTATCTGCTCAGCGAGTTCCTGTCCCCGTTGACCAACAGGCGTGCGGATGGCTACGGCGGCTCGACCGAAAACCGCTGCAGGCTGCTGCTTGAGGTGCTGCAGGCGGTGCATGAGGTGTGGCCGGCGGAAAAGCCGGTGCTGGTGCGTGTTTCTGCGGAGGATTACGAGCCGGATGGAATGCATCCGGAGGAGATGGCGCGGGTCGCGGCGCTCATACGGCCCTATGCGGATATCCTTGACGTCAGCACGGGTGGCGTTGTGCCGACCCCGCCCGCGTCCTTGTATGCTGGCTATCAAGTCAAGGCGGCGGAATTTCTCCGGCAGGCGTCCGGCCTGCCGGTGATCACGGTTGGTCTGATTACCGATCCGCATCAGGTGGAAGAAATCCTGGGGAACGGCCGCGCGGACCTTGTAGCACTTGGCCGCGAGTTGTTGCGCAACCCCTATTGGGTGCTCAACACGGCGCGGGATTACCGGATCGATTACGACTGGCCCGCGGCGTATGCGCGTGGCTTCAAGGCCCGCCGATAAGAAACGCGGGAAAAACGCCTCCAAAGCAGCGCTTTGGAGGCGTTTTTCCACAAAGTTACATATGGGGCATCAATAGGCTGAGATGGCGGTCCATATGCCGCTCGAGAATGCTGTCGTATTCCGCGCGGTGCTCCCGCCAGAAACGGTAAAGGCGGTCCTTGAAGCGGAGCGAGCCGTCCGGATTGGTTTCGTTCATGATTTTGCCGTAAGTGATATGCAGGAGCTGGCGCGATGTGGCCAGATTGAGCAAGGAGGGGAGATCCTTGTCCGCCATGCCGGAGATATCGGGGATCTGCTCGGGCTCGGTGGAAACATGGTAATTGGCGCGCGACTCCGGAAATACGCCGATGGCATAGGCGTACAGCTCGCGGAAGAGCGCGGGTTCCGCGACCGCGGTCAGGCGCAGCGCTTCCAGCCAGCTGGTACCCGAGGTCTTGACGTGGAACCGCCCGTGCGTCATGCGGCCGACGGAGGGGTAGACTGCAAATTTGTCCGAGCCGGAATGCACGCTGATCTTATAGCCGAAATGGTCGGCCACCGCAACATGCACCTTGAATTCCTCGTCAAACTGCGCGAGGTCGCCGATATAATCGATGCCTTTTTGGAATTCGCCGCAGAAGCGGGGCGCCATGGTTTTGAAAACCACGCCGGCCTTTTTCAGCTCATTGGCGGCAAAGAAATGCTGCGCGGGCGTGGTGGGTGTTTCGGTCTCGTCGATCGAAATTTCGAGCTCCACGCTGGAACCGGCGATGCAGGCGTCATAGATCGATTTGGCAAAGGAAATGGCCTCGCCATAGATCAGGTAGGCCTGGTGCAGGGTGGTGCGGGTGAACTGGACGGAAACGTCGCCCGTAAGCTGGAACGAACGGCCGAGATATTCCTGCTCCAGCGCGGCAGGGAGCGGGCGCAGCGCTTCCAGCTCCATGCCGGACATGGACGCCGCCTCGCCGCGGATATGCTCGCTGCAGTCCAGGGTAATCATGGTATAGCCGCAGTCGATCGCGTATCTGACCTCCTCCAGGGACTTGAGGTGGTCGCCGTCCGCGCCGTAGCCCTTTTTGAAGCCAGCCTGCAGCACCTGGAACGTCACGCGGTCCAGCACGTCGTCATAGGTCCGGTTCATCAGCTTGATCTCGCGCATGGACTGCTGGGCAAAAATCGGGTACACATCATATTTCCGGATGGCATGGATATGGCCCAGGGTGGCGATGCCGAGCCGGTCGCCCATGCCAAAGCTGCGGTCCTGCCCCAGGACCGGCTGCGGGGCGGTGAAGGGCAGAAGATGGTGCAGGCAGACCGCGGTTTCGTGGGTCAGGGGGACCTTGGCGAGTGGGAGCTGGTCTATTTCCACGACTTCGTCGGCCTGAAACGGGCAGTTTCTGCCCCAGAAAAGGATCGCGTCGTAAGAGCCGAAATCCGCCATGCAGAGCTGGCCGTTTTCCAGTTGGTTCCAGGATTCGGGGTACAGGGCGAGCGGCTTGTCCTGCAGCTTGTCCTGCAGGGAGGGAAGAAGGTCAATCAGTTTTTCCATTTTCAATTTCTCCTTTGTTCGCGCGCAAACGCGGCGCGGTAATGCGCGGAAAGACAAAAAAAGCCCCAGATCCGTTTGGAATCTGGAACTTTTTATGGATGTAAGGGTTACGAGCGGAACAAATGGATATTTTGATACTGGAACAGCTTTACGGAGGTCAGGATATCCTGGTCGTGTTCCGACATGTAGCGGCGCGCGGCCTCTGCGTTGCCCTCTCGGATGGCGTTGAGGATGTTGGTATGCTGTACGAGGGAGTCGGGGAGGCGCGCCTGGGAAATCGCGACGGATACGCGAACCAGCTTGGTAAACACCTTTTCGATCGTCTGATACATTTGGCGGTTGTAGGTGGCCTTGGCGATCGCCATGTGGAAGCGCTGGTCGCATTCCGCCACAGCCTCTTTCTGCTCAGCCGGTATCGTTCGGTGGTAATCGTGGATCTGCTGCATCTCCATGATATCCGCCTCGGTATGCCGCAGCGCGGCATAGTAGGCGGCGGAGCGTTCCAGGCTCTCCCGGAGTTCCAGCAATTCGATGACCTCGGTAGCGCTGATCCTGGAGACGATGGCGCAGCGGTTGGGAAGCAGCTCGACATAGTCCTCAAACGCCAAGCGGCTGATGGCCTCCTTCACAGGCGTGCGGCTGACCCCAAGCTGGCTGCTGAGCTCGCGGATATACAGCGCAGCGCCGGGGCCATAAGTGCCGTTGAGGATATTATCCCGCAGGACCCGATATACAAATTCCGATTTGCTTTCGCCGTTTGCAGTGCCTTCGTCAAAAAATTCCATTCGTTTTCACCATTCTTCACAGCCTTTTAGGAGACCATAATTTTGTTATTTTGCATCGAATTGCTAAAATTAGTCTATTATAATCTCCAAGTACTGTCAAGAACATTTCACGGCTTTTGACAGAAATGCCATGCCGCGGACGCCGGCAGTCATACTGTCCGGCTCGGGGATGCACTCCAGCGAGATGGTCCCCTGGTAATCCACCTCTTGCAGCGCGGCAAGGATAGGGGCAAAATCCAAATGCCCCGCGCCGGGATACAAGCGGTTGGAATCGGCAACATGGAGATAGCCCAGCTTGTCGCCGGCGGTGCGGATTGCCTGCGGCATATCCGCTTCGTCGATATTCATATGGAACGTGTCCATATGGACCCAGCAATTCGGCAGCTCCCATTTGTCCAGAAATTCCCGCAGCTCGGCGGCGGTGTTGAACAGGTTGGTTTCATACCGGTTGATGACCTCGACCAGGATGCGCTGGCCCTTGTTCGAGGCATAGGCGCCAAGCTCGCGCAGCTGGCCGGCCAGCAGGCGGTCGAACTCCTCCTGCTGGGTATCCGGCCGGTTGCCCTTTACCCAGCCGATCACGACGCCGTCCGTCGCGCCGAGCGCGGCGGCGATGTCGATATAGGCCTTTACTTCGGCCATAGCGGCTTCGCGGTTCGCCGGATCGGGGGAGGTGATGCACCGGTTCCGGCGGGTGAAGATCTGACCGGTGACGATAGCGGAAACCTTGACGCCATAACGGGAGCATGCGTCTTTCATCAGCGGGAGCGGAAAATCGCCCGCGTCGATGATGTGGATTTCGATGGCGTCATACCCCCAATCCGCAGCCTGCCCGACGGCCTTCACCAGATCGCCGCGCAGCACCAGCGGCGCGCGCGGGGCTCCGCTGGTGATCGCCGTGATGGCGAGCAGATTTTTCATGTTCGCTCACTCTCCTCCGGTCAATCGTATGCGAGGGTATAGATATGGCGCTCGCCGGCGAGGACGGCGCGTACCGCCTCGGGATCGCGCTGGGTCATCAGCTCGGTCGGCGGAAGCTGACCCGCAGGGTAGCGCTCCAGAATGTCGTTTACCAGCTTCTCCAGATAGTCCAGCGTCATCTCAATGCCCTTGCGCGCCTTTTCCGGATCCGCCAGCTTCGCGTCTCCGATTACGCCCTGCGGCTGGCAGATGCACTCCATCCCGCATGAGCCCAGCGCATTGTACCACTTGATCGGGCCGCTCCCGCGTTCCGCCGAGTTGTTGATATGTCCCTTGGGCAGCATCGGCGCTGCTTCTACCTTCTCCGCATACTCCATCTTGCACAGCTCGGGGAACAGCGCCAGCGACCACGACTGCTCCACTTCATCCGCGTGTACGAACGGCGTATCGTACGGACCGCCCCTGTCCTTTGTGTCCAGCTGCTCTTTGGCGCAGTTCCAGAAGTGTGTGTACAGGATGATTGACGGCACCTGGAACTTCTTCCCGAATTTATGGATCGCCAGCGGGATCACATAATCCTGCCCATGACCGTTGACCACGATCATCTTGCGGAAGCCCGCGTTCCAGAAGCCCGCGAACACATACACAAGGTAATCCGCCAGCGTCTCCTCGGGAATGATGATCGTCCCTTTCTGCCCCAGATGGTGATACGGGTGGGAGCCGTACCAGATCGGCTGCGCCACTGTGCAGCCCGTCGCCTTTGCCACCTGCTCGCACAGCCGCGTGTCAAGATAGGTATCCTCTCCAAACGGCGCGCTTGCTCCATGGTTCTCCGTGGAGCCTACTGGAATCAGAATCACGTCGTTCTTCTCCAGACGCTCGCTCACTTCCTTGCGCGTCATGTTCTGATAATAGATACCGTTGTCCGCTTCCATATTCCCGCCTTTCGCCGGAATTTCCCATTTGCTCATCTTTTTGTACCTGCCTTTCGTATTAAAATTTGTAAATGGAATGGGATCGTTGGTGTGATAGATAGGATCAGCAAATGACATGTCAATGGCATGCCACTTTGGCTGCATTATACGCCCGCTCCTTTGTTTTATCAATAGGAAAAAGGAAAAATAAAGAGGTAAAATTCATTTTTGTGATTTTCGCACAATAGGCGAAGCGAAAATTTGTGGCTTATTGAATGAAAAATGAGGTTTTAGACACTTGATTTTTTGGTTGAAATGTGGAATTATAGTCTTACACAGAGGGGAGGCGCTAAAAAAGACGGAGGAATCAAATGGCATTTATATGGCATGCCATTCAAATGCCAAAAAAGCAGGAAAAACCAGTATATTCTACATATGCAAAAAAGTGACAGTGAGATAGATGTTATTTTATTATGGCAATATGATAGGCTGTCTGTACCATACAGTTTGGCCGCGAAGGCCGGTGCATGGAGAAAGGAGATGCGTCTAAAGCGATGGAGGAGAAAATGAGGGCCGTGCAGATACACGCGCCGGGAGAATTCTCCGTGGATTGGGTCCCTGTACCGCATCCGGGACGCGGCGAAGTGTTGGTAGAGGTGAAAGCGGTTGCGATTTGCGGGTCGGACCCCGGCATCTTTAATGGAAAGGTGCTGCAGAACGGCTGGCCGCCGCACTTTCCCTTTATCGCCGGACACGAGTTCGCGGCGCAGGTTGTAGCGCTGGGAGAGGGCGTGACCAACCTCAAGCAGGGCGATCGGGTAGCAGGTGAAGCGCATTGTGGCTGCGGCACCTGCGAAATGTGCAAAAAGGGTTATTATAACCTGTGCCTGAATTATGGCAATCAGGCGGCGGGGCATCATCACTACGGGCATAGTTCGCCGGGTTGTTACGCGCAGTATCAGGTGTATGATCAGAAAGCGCTGACGCTGCTACCGGATAACGTTACCTACGACGAAGGGACGCTGGTGGATACCGCGGGTACTGCTTACAACGCGCTGCGCCTGACCGGCGTGGAGCCGGGCGGCTTTACCGCCATTATCGGACCGGGGCCGATGGGCATTATGGCAATGTGTCTGGCAAAGGCCATGGGGTCGGCGACCATTGTAATCGGCCGGCGCCAGCGTTTGGCGATGGCGGCAAGGCTCGGCGCGGACTATACGATCGATTATGAAAAGGTGGACGATCCGGTTGAGGAGGTACGGCGCATCACCGGTGGCGGCGCGCATCAGGTGATTGAAGCGGCCGGCAATGCAACGGCATATTTTGAATCCGTGCAGATGGCGCGCAAGGGCGGCCATGTGGCGCTGATCAGCATTCCGCCTAAAGACGGGCAGGAGGCGGCGCTCAAGTCGCTGATCATGAACCAGATTACACTGCATGGCGTGCGTGCGAACCCGAACTGCTCCAAAATTGTGCTTGACCTGATGGCGCAGGGAAGCCTGAACGTAAAGGATCAGATTACACATCGCTTCCCCATGGAGCAGATACACGAAGCGTTCGACACCTTTATCGGACGGAAAGACGGCGCGCTCAAGGTCATCGTTCATCCAAACGGGGATTGCTGAGGTGGATTGCTGATGGAACAAAAAATGAAAGCCGTTGTGCTGCATGCGCCGGGCGAATATCAGGTAGAACTGGTTGATATCCCGCAGCCGGGCTATAACGAGGTTCTGGTAGAGATCCGGTCGATCGCGATCTGTGGATCAGACCCCGGCATCTTCGCCGGAAAGGTGCGCAAAGACGGCTGGCCGCCGCACTATCCCTTTATCGCTGGACATGAGTTTGCGGGAAGGGTCGCCGCGATCGGCGAGGGTGTGAGCAACCTGAAGCCCGGCGACCGTGTAGCGGGCGAGGCGCACAGCGGCTGCGGCACCTGCGAAATGTGCAAGCAGGGTTTGTATAATCTGTGTATGAATTACGGGCATTCCGGCCACCACCATTACGGGCATGCGCATCCCGGCTGCTACGCGCAGTATCAGGTTTATGATCAGAAAGCGCTGACCGTCATGCCGGAAAACGTGACCTATGATGAGGGCGCCATGATCGATACCGGCGGTACGGCGTTTAACGGCATCCGCCTGATCGGCATTGTGCCGGGCGGCTGGACAGCGGTGATCGGCCCTGGTCCGATGGGAATTCTGCTGGCGCAGATGGCGAAGGCCATGGGCTCCAAAACCATAGTGATCGGGTACAGGGATCATGACCGCCTCTCTGTCGCCAGAGAGTTGGGCGTAGATCATACGATCGAGACGACCGAGGTTGCGGACGTTGTGGAGGAGGTGCGCCGGCTCACCGGCGGCAGGGGTGCCGACCGCAGCTTTGATTGCGCGGGCGCCGGCGATACGCTCGACGAGCTGATCCGCATGACCGCGAAAAACGGCAAAGTGGGTGTGATCGCGTATCCCAAGGTCCCGACCACACAGGAAGCTCTTTATTATATGGTAAAGAACCAAATCACGGTTCAGGGTGTGCGCGCGAATCCGAACTGCTCGCTGCCGTTGCTAGGGATGATCGGCCACGGCAAGGTCAACGCTCGGCGTCTGGTCACACACACATTCCCCATCGAGCAGACGGAGCAGGCGTTTGACACCTTTATCAACCATAAGGACGGCGCGGTCAAGGTGGTCATCCATCCCAACGGCGAGGAGGAAAACGAATGATCTCGTATATTTTGAAGGAGCCGAAATGCGTGGAGGCGCAGGAAGGCCCAAAACCGGTCCCACAGGGGCGCGAGGTGCTGGTCCGTATCCGCTATGTCGGCATCTGCGGCTCGGATATCCATCTGTTCAACGGCACCTATAACGGGCCGCACAGCTATCCCATGCGGTTCGGACACGAATGGTCGGGCGTGGTGGAGGCGGTCGGCAGCGAAGTGACCCGCGTCGAGGTCGGCGATGTCGTGACCGGTGACTGCTCGCGGTACTGCGGCGCCTGTCCGTCCTGCGAGGTGGACAAAAACCTGTGCCAGCATATTGAAAAGTTCGGCATCACGGTTGACGGGGCTTCGGCCGACTATATTCTGCGTGATGAAATGTACTTATACAGAGCGCCGGAGGGGCTGGATATCAAGCATCTCTGCCTTTCCGAGCCGGTTGCGGTCGCGGCGCACTTAGTGGAAAAAGTGCGCAAAGCGGTCCCCAGCGGTTTCGCGGATAAGCGCGTACTGGTACTGGGCGGCGGTGTGATCGGCATGAGCGCGCTGATGCTTCTGCTGCATATGGAAAACTGCAGGCAAGCCGAACTATACGATCTGGCGGAATCGCGCACCGCGCTGGCACGCGGCGAAGGCGCGCGTATCCCCGCAGCACAGGAGCTTGCGCCCAGCAGCGAGGGCGGCGATTACGCTTCCCTGTATGCTGCGGCGAAATACGATGTGGTGATCGAAACGACGGGAGTCGCGCCGGTATTTGCCAATGCGCTCAACTTGGTAAAGCCGGGCGGTGTGCTGGGCTGCGTCGGAATGATCGCCAAGGTAGAGATCGCGCAAAAGCTGATCGTTACCAAGTCGCTGACAGTCATCGGTTCGATCGGCGGCACGGGCGATTTCCCGCGCGCGATGGAATTCCTGTGCAAAAATCCGGCCTCTGCGGATAAGCTGATCAGCCATTATTATCCCATCGGGGAGGCGGCGCAGGCGTTTGCGACTGCGCGCGTGCCGGAGGGGACGATGAAAGTGGTGTTGACGCTGTGAGCGGCACGAAGCGGCTGGGCTGGATCGGCACCGGAGCGATGGGCGGCCCGATGGCTGCGCGGCTCTGCAAGGCTGGCTATCCGGTAACGATATGCGGCTCGGGCCGGCGTGATCTGTCCGGTTACGCGATGGAGACTGGCGCAAGACTGGCGCATAACCCGCGTGAGGTGGCCGAGCAGGCGGATATCATTTTCACGATGATCCCTAACGGGGAGGTTCTGCTGGATGTAATCACTGGGCCGGACGGTCTGGATAAGGCCAGCCTGCAGGAGAAAATAGTGGTTGATATGAGTACGGTGGATCCGGATTCCTCTGCGAGGGCGGCAGAACGGATGGAGAAGAACGGCGGCTGGTTGCTTCGCGCGCCAGTGACAGGCAGTACTCATTTTGCCGCGGCGGGAACGCTCGGCATCATGGTATCGGGCGACCGGCAGGTATTTGAGACCTGTCGGCCGTATCTGAAGGTCCTGGGCGACCGCCAGACTTGGCTGGGAGACGGCGAGCAGTCCCGATATATGAAGATCATCATTAATATGATGCTGGCGCAGGCGCTGCAGTCCTTTTCCGAGGGACTGGTGCTGGGGGAAAAGCTGGGGCTCCCTTGGGAGACAATGATCGATCTCATCGGGGACAGCGCTGCCGCCGCGCCGATTCTGCGCTATAAGGCAGATACCATGAAAGCGCGGGATTTCACGCCGACCTCGACCGGCTATAACATGCACAAGGACATGCGTATGGCGATGGAACTGGCAAAGCAGGTTGACGCAAACCTGCCGACCGCCAGCTTGACCATGCAGATGTACAACAGCCTGATCGCCATGGGGCTCAAGCAGAGAGATAACACGGCGATTCTTCTGGTAAACGAAAGGATGAATCAGTTGGCTCGCACGCCAGATTAAGGACAAGGAGGTAATTCAGTGGACGTAAAACAAGATAACGTGATCTTGCGCATGACAGGGATTACGAAGTGTTTTCCGGGCACTTTGGCGCTTGACAAAGTTCAGCTTACCTGTGAAAAGGGCAAGGTCCACATCCTGCTCGGTGAAAATGGAGCGGGTAAATCCACGCTGATGAAGATTATTTCCGGCGTATACACCAGGGATGAGGGAACGGTCTGGTATGACGGACAGGAGGTCAATTTCACCAATGTCCGCCAGTCCATGGAGGCCGGCATCAGCATGATCCACCAGGAGCTCAACCTGTTGCCGGAACGGACGATCGCGCAGAACATTTATCTGGGCCACGAGCCGATGGTAAAAGGTCTCAAGGGCGTAATCGACTATAAAAAGATGGTAAAGGACAGCCGTGAGCTGATGGACCGCCTGGGACTGGATCTGGACCCCAACATCCTGGTCAAAAAGCTGAGTATCGCTCAGATGCAAATGGTGGAAGTGGTAAAGGCGCTTTCCAAGGAGGTTAAGCTGGTCATTATGGATGAGCCGACCTCATCCCTGACCGATCGTGAGATCGATAAGCTGTTCGAGATTGTGGAAAAGCTGAAAAGAGACAATGTGGCGATCATATATATCTCGCACCGTATGGACGAGATCAAGCGCATTGGGGACTGTGTCACCGTTATGCGTGACGGACAGTACATCGATACGGTGGATGTAGAGGATATGGATCTGGACACGCTGATTTCCATGATGGTCGGCCGCAAGATAGAGAACATGTACGAACGGCATTACCGCGAACCCGGCAAGGTGATCTTTGAGACAAAGGACCTTTCCGGCTGGCGCTTCCGCAACGTGAATATAAATGTGCGCGAGGGCGAGATCGTTTCGCTGTCCGGTCTGATTGGCGCGGGACGTACCGAGATCGCCAAGGCTGTGTTCGGGGACGAGCCGATCGAACACGGCAGCTATACGCTATACGGCAAGCAAATCACGCGGACTACCCCTGTAAAGAGCGTGCGTAACTCCATGGGTTATCTTTCCGAGGACCGCAAGGCTGAGGGGCTTGTACTGCAGATGCCCATCAAGGAAAATCTGGTCGCGGCAAGCCTGACAAAGGTGTTTAAGGGTGGCGTCCTGCGCTCGGGGCCGGAGGACGAGATCGGCAAAAAATATGTGGCGGAGCTTCGTATCGCGACTCCGAACGCGGAAAAGCTGGTCGGAGAGCTGTCCGGCGGCAACCAGCAGAAGGTCGTTATCGGCAAATGGCTGGAAACCGGCTGTAAATTTCTGATCATTGACGAGCCGACACGCGGCATCGACGTCGGCGCGAAGAGCGAAATATACAAGCTGCTCGACCGCCTTGTCGGGGAGGGGTACGGCATCCTGATGATCTCCTCCGAAATGAACGAGGTTATCGGCATCTCCGACCGTGTCTATGTCATGAAGGATGGCGAGATCACGGGCGAGGTGACGCGCGAGAATATGACGCAGGAGGCCATCATGCGCTTCGCTGTTGGAGGAAAGGAGCGTGCGGTGAATGAATAAATCGCAGAAAGGGGGCGCGGCAGGTCTGCTGGCAGGGCTGAGAAAGCTGAACATCCCCGGTATCCTGATCGGCAACATCGTGCTGTTCGTCCTGTTTGGCTTGGCCAACGAACGCTTTTTATCCTCGTACAATATCATGATGATTTTCCGCAACACCTGCACACTGCTGATGGCGGCGCTGGGCTTCACACTGGTCATCCTGATCGGTAAGATTGATATGTCGGTCGGTTCGGTGGTGTCAATGGCTGCAGTCTCCGTGGTGGTGCTGTATAACGCCGGCGTGCCGGTCGCGCTGGCTCTGCTGCTGCCGCTGCTGATCGGTATTGCGGTCGGTGTGATCAACGGGCTATTGATTGCCAAATGTAATTTTGACTTTTGGGTTGTCACTTTCGGTATGATGAGCGTTTTTGCCGGCTTGGCGCTGGTAACGACGGACGGCAATACCGTGGCGATCAAGAACGATATCGTCAACTGGATCGGCAACGGAAAGATTGCCGGTATCTACGTTGTGATCTGGATCACGGTCATCCTGGCGGCGCTGATGGTATGGATACAGAAGAAGACTAAATTCGGCTACGATGTTTTCGCGCTCGGCGGTTCGCAGGCTGTAGCCTCTGTGAGCGGCATCAACGTGGTCAAGACTTCGATTATCGTTTATGCGCTCAGCGGGCTGTTTGCGGCGCTGGCCGGCGTGCTGATCGCCTGCATGACCAATTCAGGCAGTCCGGCAGTGGGTGTGGACTATACATTCAACGCAATGGCGGCCATCGTCATTGGCGGCACGCCGTTCATCGGCGGCAAAGGCGGCATTGGCGGCACGATCCTCGGCGCGCTGCTGATGAAGATTCTGGCGAGCGGCCTCAGCCTGGTTGGCATCCCTGCCACCTGGCAGAAGGCGATCACCGGCTTTGTGATCGTTGCTCTGATCATTATTGATGTGGTCAACGACCACAGGAAGAATATCAAGGCGCAGAGGAGGGTATACAACAATGTCGGTTAAAAAGAAAAACCAGATCGACCTGCTCTCCCGTTTCCTGATCCTGGCGGTTGTATGCGTGGGCTTCGCCCTGCTCCGGCCGGAGGCTTTCCTGTCGGTCGATAATATCACACAGGTTGTGTTCCAGCAGACTCCATTCACGATCCTGATGGCATTCGGCATGAGCCTTGCCATTATCTCGGGCGGTATTGATATCTCGATGTCGTCCACCATGGTTCTTTCCAGTTATCTGAGCGCGTCCTATTTCCAGCAAGGGAATTATTTTATGGGGCTTGTGGTTGCGTTCGGTGTGGGACTTGGATTCGGCCTGTTCAATGGCGTGCTGATCAGCAAGGTAAAGATCGAACCGTTTATCGCAACGTTCAGTGTGGACTTTATGGCGCTTGGCCTGGCCTATGTCGTATGTAACGGCGAGTATGTCTACGGCTTTTCGGACGGCTTCCGCAGTATCGTAAACGGATACCTGATCCCGGGTATCCCGAATGTTGCGCTGGTCACGTTCCTTGTGTTCGCGGTGCTGTATTTCCTGACGCGTCGCACAATTTATGGCCGTACGCTTTACTCCTTGGGCCACAATAAAAAGGCGACCAAGCTGTCTGGCATGCACTCTGATGGGGTTATCCTCGGCGTTTATGTCACAAACGGCCTGCTGGCCGCGCTGACCGGCATCCTGTATCTGGCGCGCCTGAATGCGGCCGATCCCAGTATCCGAGGCACGTTGACAAACGATTCGATCGCTTCCGCGCTGATCGGCGGTATCGCGTTTTGCGGCGGCACAGGTTCGGTTGTCAATACGGTGATCGGTTCAATGATCATTATGTTTATCCGAAACGGTATGAACATCATGGGTGTATCGACCAACTGGCAACAGGCGGTAGTCGGTTTTGTAATTCTGTTTGCAATTGTTTATGAACGCGTACTCAACAACCTGATGGCAAAATATGCGGGAAAAGGCAATAAGTGAGGCATCTGTTTGTGTGTCATAACGGCATCACGCCGTATGATGATAAAGAAAGAGCCAGAAAAGGAGAATGTATCATGAAAAAGAGCAAAAGAATTGCGGCGCTGCTGATGGCAGCGGCCATGACAGCCACATTCGCAGGCTGCGGCAACGGCAGCGATGGTGGAAATGCGGCGGGCGACGGAGGCGAAAACGCAGAGGGGGGTAAAAACATTACCGTTATCCTGAAGAACTCTACCGCACCGTTCTTTATCAGCATGGCTGAGGGGGCACAGGCTGCCGGCGAAGAGCTGGGCTACAATGTCGAGGTAAAAACGCCGGTCGATACCGCCGAGGGTTCGGGCAACGAGCAGCAGAATCAGCTTTGTGATGAAGCAATCGTGAACGGCGTAGACTGCGTCGTTCTGTGTCCGGTCGATACCGAGGCAATTGTTCCGGCTGCACAGCGTATCGTTGATGCAGATATCCCTGTTGTAGCGCTTAACACCCGCCTGGGTGACGAGAGCCTGTGTGAAACCTTTGTCGGCTTGGAGAACGTACAGCAGGGCTACGAGACTGCCAAAGCGTTGTTTGAAAAAATGGGCGGCAAGGGTACGCTGATCATCATTGAGGGCTCTACCGGTGCGCAGACCTCGCTTGACCGTATCGAAGGTTGCAAGAAAGCGCTCGAGGAGTATCCGGACATTGAACTTGTTGCTTCTCAGTCTGCGAACTACTCCCGTGCGGAGGCGCTGAACGTGGCGCAGAACCTGCTCCAGTCCTACCCAGATGTAGACGCGTTCTTCTGCTGCAACGACGAGATGGCGTTGGGCACTGCGGAGGCGGTCGATGCTGCAGGTAAGACGGGTGAGATTATGATTTCTGGTCAGGATGCAAACGACGATGCGGTTTCCGCGCTGAAGGAAGGTAAGATCACGCTTACCTCTTGGGGCGATCCGTATATGCAGGGCTATGAAGGTGTAGTGGCTGCGGTAGACGTACTGGAGGGCAACGAGGTCAAGGAATTCTATGAGGTTTCGACCAAGGTTGTTGACGAGACGAATGTCGATTCGTTCAAAGACGAATAAAATATGATTTTTGGTGCGCCGCGGCGGTTTGAGGCCGCCGCGGCAGCGCCTCCCACTTGTTGAGTTCTTGGATCTGGCCGTGAGGGAGAGAGGGGTATCGCTTCCTGACGGTAGGACCCAAGCGAAAAAAACCTACATTTATACAAGGAGAATGCAGCTATGCAAGAGAAGTACTTAACGACAGCGTATCCGAACATATTTTTTGAGGATAACAAGGTAGGACGGCTGAAGAAACGGCTGTGGGACGCCTCGGAGGAGGAGATCCAGGCCATTCTGGATGATTACGGCATCCCGTCCGACAGTGAGATCGGAAAGCCGGGCTGCTATATCCAGACCTCGCCTCGCAAGATGGTGATTGAGAAACGCCATAAGAACGATATCGTCCTGGTGCCAATCGGCTGCACCGAGAATCACGGCATCCATAACAACTCCGGCCTGGACACGTTTATGTGTACCTCGATCTGCGAGGCGGTGCGACGCAAGACGGCTAAGGCGGGCCACGAGGTCGCGTTGGCGCTTCCACCGATCAACTACGGCGGCCATCCCTACCATCACTGCGGTATGCCCGGCACGGTCATGACGAGTGAGAAGTCCATCGTTGATACGCTGATTAACGTAATGGTCGGCTTGTGGGACGATGGTTTCCGCAAGATCATCCTTGTCAACAACCACGGCATGGACTGGATGCTCGAGTCCGCGATTCAGGAATTCTTTAAGCGCTTTGAGCTTCCGGCATTCGCAACGGTCGTTGAGTGGCATCGTGCGATTCGTGAATTTTGGTATCCGCTGGGCGATGAGCGGCCGGACTTCGTCAGCACGCCGTTTGTGCATGCGGACGAAGCGGAAACCTCTGCGGCGCTGCTCATGTTCCCGGGCATGGTGGATATGGGCTGTGTGGTGGACGCGCAGGCGAAGTCAATGGGGATGCTGGACGAAGGCTTCTATGATGGCTCCGTGGACTCATTCCACCGTCCGAACAAGTGGTCCGAGGCGGAAGGCCACCGTGTAATTGAGCGCTTCGGTACCCCTGAGGGTGTTGTGGGCTACCCGTCAAGAGGTGAAGCAAGAAAGGCAAAACGTCCGATTGCCGCGATCTGTGAATACCTGAACTGCATGGTCGAGGACATCCTGGAAGCTTATCCCGCGGGCAAGGTACCCGATCCCCGTAAATTCTCCCTCCGTCCTTACGAGGAGATCGAGCCCTGCCTCCGCGAGCCCCTCAGCGACGGCTGGAAGAGCGTGCATGAGCTCCCCAGACGCGGCCTCTTTATTGATTGACCCTTTCTCTTTTCTTCTTTTTTCTTTCTTACGTCGGGTAAAGGCCCGCCCTTATGGGCGGCCTTTGCCATAACTGGATACTAAAAGAGGTGTCTTAAATGAAGTTTATCACATCCATGACAATGGTCGATCAGATTATAGGAAGCGCGCCGTTTGTTTACGAGGGGGACTTCGCGCAGGGGGTTGCGAAAGCGCGCGAGCTGGGGTACGACGGTGTTGAGCTGCACATCGCGGATCCGGCCGATGTCGACCTGCCTGCGCTCGAGCAGGCGCTTGCGGAAAATTCCATGCGCCTGACCGCGATCGGGACGGGACGCGCTTACGTCAACCATGGCCTGTCCATCACGGATCCGGATGAGGCGCGCCGGCGGGCGGCTGTGCAGCGGCTGGAAGCTTTCCTCGAACTGGCAGGGCGGTTGCATGCAACCGTAATCATCGGCTGCATGCGCGGTAACGTAGCCACGGCGGAAGAGTTGCCGGCCGCGCTGGACCGTCTGGCGGTTTCCATGGAGTATCTGGATCACGCGGCGGCAAAAGCGGGCGTGGATATTGTCTTTGAGCCGATCAACCGGTATGAAAACAATTTCCTGTGTACGATGGGGGAGATCTCGCATTTCATCCGTAGCCATTCCCTGACGAACACGGGTATTCTGATCGACACGTTCCATATGAACATCGAGGAGTCGGATATGATGGCCTCGATCGAGGCATGCAGTCCGGAGATCCGGTATGTACATTTTTCCGACTCTAACCGCTGGTATCCCGGCGCGGGACACACGGATATGGCGGGCATTCTGCGCAAGCTGCAGGAATGCGGCTATCAAGGCGTGCTGAGCGCGGAGATCCTGCCCAAGCCGACAAAGGAAGCGGCCGCGCGCGGCTGGATTGAGGCGGTATCCGCAATGATGCGGGAATAAAAAGCGAGGAAAGGGCGGCTGCGGGGAAGCCGGACGGAACGGATGCATCGAACAGGAGCCGGGCGGTTCCCCGTTACCTTTGCCATACAGCGCTCTGGACAGGGGTGCGGATAAGGCGCCGCCGCGCGGGCAACCTACCGAAGAAGGAGGGAGCCTGATGAGACGGTTTTTGATGTGCAGTCATGGGGCGGCGCAGGTGACCGACGCGCCGCCGCCGGGCTGTACGTTTGTTGGGACCGTTGCTGCGGACGGCGAAAGATACCGCGTTTTGCGCGGGGAGGATAAAACGCTGTACGCGGCGCCGGCGGAATGGGTAGAATAGAAAAACACCGCTCCGTGCAGGAGCGGTGTTTGCTTTATCAATGGCAGATACGGCAGATATGCTGCGCTGAAATCTGCGGAGGAATGCTGTTTGTCATGGTGCCGTTGTAGCGGATGCAGGCGCGGTCGCCCGCCCGAAAACAGCTTGTGCCGGCAGTGTGTACGACGACCTGCTGGCGGGTGCAGTGGTCGCATACCAAAAGTGAACCGCTCTGCACACAAAGCACGGTAGCGCACATGGTCATGAAAATCACCTCTTGCAATCGTGTTCAATGTCAACGTATGCAGCTTTGCTGCGGCGGGTGAAAAATACAGGCAGAGGGAATACGGAAATTGACAGAACGCCGCCGGTGTTTTACGATAAGAACAGGACGGATAGGAAAGGAGACCTGGCGATGGAAGAACTGAATTACAAAAGAATAAAAGCGAGCGGATACAAGGGATATATTCTGGAGGAAGCGCCGGAGAAGATTCTGCAGTTTGGCGAGGGGAATTTTCTGCGCGCGTTCGTGGACTACTGGTTTGATGTATCGAACGAGCGCGTGGGCTGGAACGGCAAGGCGGTGCTGGTGCAGCCGATCGCGCAGGGGCTGGCGGAGCAGATCAACCGGCAGGAGGGGCTGTACACGCTGTACCTGCGCGGTCGGGAGAACGGGGAAAAGGTGGACCGGAAGCGGGTGATCTCGTCGGTGTCGCGGTGCCTGAACCCATATGAAAAGGCGGGCTACGACGCGATGATGCAGGTCGCGGAGTCGGACGATCTGGAATACATCGTGTCCAACACAACCGAGGCGGGGATTGTGTACGACCCTGCCTGCCGGAAGGAGGACTGCCCGCCGGCGTCGTTTCCGGCGAAGCTGACGCAGGTGTTGTACCGGCGCTGGCAGGCAGGGAAAAAGCCGGTGGTCATCCTCTCCTGCGAGCTGATCGACAACAACGGCAAAGAGCTGCAGAAGTGCGTGGAGCAGTACATCGGCCAGTGGGGTCTGGAGGAGGCGTTCAGAGCCTGGTGCGGGAGCTGCACGTTCTGCTCGACGCTGGTGGACCGGATCGTGCCGGGGCGCATCAAGGACGCGGCGGAAGCGGCGCGCATGGAGGAGGAAAACGGGTACCATGACGAGCTGATCGACGTGGGCGAGGTGTTCGGCGTGTGGAACATCGAGGGACCGTCGTGGCTGGAGGAGCAGCTGCCGTTCAAGGCGGCGGGGCTGAACTGTATCGTGGTGCCGGATGTGACGCCGTACAAAAAGCGCAAGGTGCGCATCCTGAACGGCGCGCATACGGGCTTTGTGCTGGGTGCGTACCTGGCGGGCTTGGATATCGTGCGGGACTGCATGCACAACGACAGCATCCGCGGCTTTATGAACAAGATGCTGTACGAGGAGGTCATCCCGACCCTGCCGCTGGATAAAAAGGACCTGGAGGAGTTCGCGGCGGCGGTGCAGGACCGGTTCAACAACCCGTTCGTGGACCATGAGCTGATGAGCATTTCGCTCAATTCGACCTCCAAATGGAAAGCGCGCAACCTGCCGAGCCTGCTGGAATATGTGGAAAAGACAGGCAGGCTGCCGGAATGCCTGAGTATGAGCCTTGCGGCGTATATCGCGTTCTATACGAGCGATGTGCAGGAGCTGACCGAAGCGGGTCTGGTGTGCAGGCGCGCGAAGGGCAACACCTATATCTGCTCGGACGACCGTTGGGCGCTGGAATTTTACTGGGCGCATAAGGACGACAGCGCGGCGGACCTGGTACACGCGGTGCTGACCAACCGGCAGATGTGGGATCAGGACCTGACGGAGATCGCGGGGCTGGAAGCCGCGGTGCTGGCGGGGCTTACGAAGATCCGCGCGGAGGGCGCGGAGGCCGCGTTCGCCTCCTGCCTGTGAGAGGGAGGATAAGATGACAAAGCTGATACGGATCACAGAGCGGGACAACGTGGCGGTGGCGCTGCATGCTGCGGCGAAGGGAGAAACGCTGAAAGCGGGAGACGCGGTGGTGACCGCGCGGGAGGATATCCCGCAGGGGCATAAGATCGCGCTCGTACCGATCGCGGCAGGGGAAGCGGTGGTGAAATACGGCTTCCCGATCGGCCATGCGACGGAGCCGGTGGAGGCGGGCAGTTGGGTGCATACGCACAACATGCGGACCAACCTGTCCGGCGAGGAGGAGTACGCCTATGAGCCGTCGGTACCCGAGATAGAGGCGGCGGAGGCGGAGACATTCCAGGGCTACCGGAGGGAGGACGGCCGTGCGGCGGTGCGGAATGAAATCTGGATCATCCCGACGGTGGGCTGCGTCAACGACGTGGCGAAAAAGCTGGTGTCGGACAACCAGGACTTGGTGAGCGGAAGCATAGACGGGCTGTACACGTTTCCGCATCCATACGGGTGCAGCCAGACGGGCGATGACCACGCGCAGACGAGGAAGCTGCTGGCGGCGCTGGCGCGGCATCCGAACGCGGGTGCAGTGCTGGTGCTGAGCCTGGGGTGCGAGAACCTGCAGCACGACCAGTTCGTAGAGGAGCTGGGGGAGTACGACGCGGAGCGCGTCAAGTTCCTCACCTGCCAGGACGTGGAGGACGAGTTCGCTGCGGGACGCACGCTGCTGGAACAGTGCGCGTCATACGCGGGACGGTACCGGCGTGAGGCGGTGCCGGTGAGCGAGCTGGTGATCGGTCTGAAGTGCGGCGGGTCGGATGGCCTGTCCGGCGTGACGGCGAACCCGACGGTAGGAGCGTTCAGCGACATGGTGATCGCGCGTGGCGGCTCGACAGTGCTGACCGAGGTGCCGGAGATGTTCGGCGCGGAGGGGATGCTGCTGAGCCGGTGCGTCAACGAGCAGGTGTTCGGGAAGGCGGCCGCCATGCTCAACAGCTTTAAGGATTACTTTATCAGCCACAACGAGACGGTGTACGAGAACCCGTCGCCGGGGAACAAGAAAGGCGGCATCACGACGCTGGAGGACAAGTCGTGCGGGTGCGTGCAGAAGGGCGGCACGGCGCCGGTGGCGGACGTGATCGGGTACGGGGAGCAGGTAACGGCGCACGGCCTGAGCCTGCTGTACGGGCCTGGGAACGATCTGGTATCAGCGACAGCGCTGACCGCGGCGGGCGCGCATATTGTGCTGTTCACGACGGGACGCGGGACGCCGTTCGGCGCGCCGGCGCCGACGGTAAAGATCGCGAGCAACAGCGGCCTTGCGGCGCGCAAGCCGGGATGGATCGACTTTGACGCGGGTCCGGTAGCGGACGGCGAGCCGATCGCGGAGGCGGCGAAGCGGTTGTACGCGCTGGTGCTGGACATCGCGGGCGGCAGACCCTCCAAAACTGAGCTGCTGGGCTACCGTGAAATCGCCATCTTTAAAAACGGCGTTACGCTGTAAATAAACACAGGCGGCGCTTTTGCAGCCAGCCGGACTGTTGAAAGCGAATTGCAACGGGAGGAAGAAGGTGCTATACTGGTAAGCACCATGTAGGGAAACATGAGGAGAGGAAGCGGTGTTTATGCCACAAACCATCAAAATCCTGCATTTCAGCCCAACCGGAGGGACGCGGCGCGTGGCGCTGCTGCTCGCAAAGGGGATCGCACCCAACGTGCGGGAGTATGACCTCTGCGATCCGCAGGCCGAGCCGACAGTGTTTCATCCGGACGACGTGGCGCTGGTTGCCGGCCCTGCTTACGGCGGGCGGTTGCCGGCCATGATGACCGGACGGCTGAAAAAATGGCAGGGCAACGGCGCGCGGGCGGTGGCGGCTGCGGTGTACGGCGGCAGGGCCTATGAGGACACGCTGATCGAGCTGAGCGACCTGCTGCGCGGGCAGGGATTCCGCGTCATGGCAGCGGCCGCGCTGCTGGCGGAGCATTCGATCGTACATATTGCCGCTGGACGTCCGGATGAACAGGACGCGCGGCAGCTCGGCGCGTTCGGCAGGCAGATCGCGGCGAAGCTGGACCACGGCTCGCAGGAGGAACCCGCCGTGCCAGGCAGCCACCCCTATAAGGAGTGGAGCGGCATGCCTGCCGTGCCGCAGGTATCGGAAGCCTGCACCGGCTGCGGCCTGTGCGCGGAAAAATGTCCCGCACGGGCGATCCCGACCGGACAGCCGGATACGACCGACCCGTCGCGCTGCATCCTGTGCATGCGCTGTGTCGCCATCTGTCCGCAGCAGGCCCGCGCCCTGCCTGCCCCGATGCTGGAAGCGCTGCGGGGAAAGTTGGCGCCGTTTGACGCAGAGCGGCGTGAGAACGAGCTTTTTTTGTAAAAAACACGGCTGACCGTTTGGGTCAGCCGTGTTTTTGGATTGGTTGGCATTATTCGCCGGCCGCAACCGCGTCAAAGGAGGGCGACAGCAGATTGGTCATGCTCCGCAGGCTGATGCCTAGGGTGGAAAGGTTGTGCAGCATGGCCGACGCGGCCGGCATGAGCGCGCCAGCCGCGCCCAGGACGATCAGCATGCCGTTGAAGCCGATCACGAACCGGTAATTGGAGTGGATGCGGAGCATCAGCCCCTGCGCGATCCGCCGCAGTGCGACCAGCTCGAATAGGTTGTCCGCCGCGATGGTGACATCCGCGATTTCACGCGCGATCGCCGCGCCATCGCTGATTGCAATGCCTACGCTGGCGGCGGACAGGGCGGGCGAATCGTTGATGCCGTCGCCCAGCATGATGACCGTACGGCCGGCGGCGCGTTCGGCCTCTACAAAATGCGCCTTGTCCTCGGGCAGGACCTCTGCGCGGTAATCGTCCACCCCGACCTGCGCCGCAATCGCGGCCGCGGTGCGCTCGCTGTCACCGGTCAGCATGACGGTGCGCCGGATGCCGAGCGCGCGCAGCGCCTGTATCGCGGCCTTTGCCTCGCCGCGGAGCGGGTCCGCAATGCAGATAACCGCCGCCAGTTCGCCGCCGATGGCGAGATACAGGTGGGAGAATTCCGGGGGAAGCGCGTCAAACGCCGCCTGCTCTCCAGCGGGGATTACGGTTTTCTCATCCTCAAAGACAAAGTGCGCGCTGCCGATGATGACTTTTTCCCCGTCCACCGTGCTGGAGATACCGTGCGCGACCAGATATTCGACCTGGGAATGCATTTCCTCGTGGGCGAGCCGGCGCTCTCTGGCGGCGCGCACGACCGCGTTGGCCATGGAATGCGGGAAATGCTCCTCCAGGCAGGCGGCGACGCGCAACATTTCGGCCTCGCTGCGTCCGCCGAACGGAATGACTCGCGCGACGACCGGACAGGCGTGGGTCAGCGTGCCGGTTTTGTCAAACACAATCGTATCCGCGCCCGCGACCGCTTCCAGAAATTTGCCGCCTTTGACCGTGATATGGTAAGCGCTTGCCTCGCGCATGGCGGACAGCACCGCCAGCGGCATAGCAAGCTTGAGCGCGCAGGAGAAGTCCACCATCAGGACGGACAGCGCGCGCGTGACGCTGCGCGTCAGCAGGAAGCTGAGCGCGCTGCCGGCGAGCGTATAGGGGACCAGGCGGTCGGCCAGGCGGGAGGCTCTGCCTTCCGCCGCGGATTTGAGCCGTTCGGACTGCTCGATCATGGAGACGATCTTGTCATAACGGCTTTCGCCAGAATGCTGGGTGACGCGCAGCACGCATTCGCCCTCTTCGACGACCGTTCCGGCGTAAACGGCCGTACCCGGGCGCTTGGCGACCGGCATGGATTCGCCGGTCAGGGACGCCTGGTTAACCATGACCTCGCCCTCGGCGATCGTTCCGTCAATCGGGATCACGCCGCCCATGCGGACCGCGATGCAGTCGCCCGCGCCGATCTGGCCGAGTGGGACGAGGGTTTCGGTATCGCCGTCCTTGCGCCAGACGCGGTCCACGCCCAGCGCCATGCAGCGGGCCAGGTCGTCGACCGACTTTTTGTGCGTCCACTCCTCCAGCAGCTCGCCCAGCTCGAGCAGGAACATGACCGAGCCGGCCGTGCCGAAGTCGTGACGGGCGATCGAGATGCCGATGGAAAGCGCGTCGAGCAGCTCAACGTGCATGCGGCGGCGCAGCAGGCAGCACAGGCCGCGCCGCAGGAAGGGAAAGGAAATCCAGCAGATCCGCGCAATTTGAAGCGGGGAGGGCAGGAACAGGCTGCAAGCCGCTTTGACCAGCACCTTGCCGACCAGCTTTTCCTGATACTGCCGGTTGAGCATGCGGCTGCTGTGCAGGGGGGCGAGCGCCGCGACGCGCGGGTCCTGATAGGAGAAGCGGCCGATCGCCGCCAGTACGGCTGCTCGGCCGCCCTGATAGCGGATTACGGCGCAGCGGGTGCGCTCATGAACTGCGGCCTGCGCCACCCCTGTGCAGGACTGCAGATAAGCTTCCAGCAGGTCTGCCTGCTCCGGCGTCATCCGCTTTTGGGCAAGACGGACGCGCAGGCGTCCGTTGCTTTCGTGTAAAATGGTTGCTTTCATTGCTTGACCTCCAAAACGGGAAAAAGAGGGCCGCCTATGCGCCCCTCTTTGACAAACGGGTTGTAATCAGCCCTGGGTTTCTGCGGCGGTATCCTCAACGGCCTCTTCCTGCGCCGTGCGGGCCTGGTTGACATCCTGCGCGGAAGCCAGGATGTCGGCCGCGTTCTCCTGCACGGTGTTGACCGTGGTCATGACGGATTCCTTCACCCGCAGCGCGGCGGCGGTGGCATGGGTATAAACCTTTTTGGCGTCCTTGCTGGACAGCAGCTTAATGCCGGCCGAACCGAACAGCGCGCCGCCGACAAACAGGGCGATATCCTTGCAGTATTTCTTCATAAATGCTTCCTCCTTATCACTTGCGCCTGTAGCCTGTGATCATGACCATGACCATGCAGATCACAGCGCCCCAGGCCCAAAACCGATGTTGTTTCAAGGCGAACACCTCCTGGATGGGTCGTTTCCCGTTGGGGATAAGCATAGCATATCTGTTCGGCAAATTCCACCGGATTTGGACAGAGATAAACGGTTTTAGACATTTTTCTCGGCCGCAATGCGGCGGTAGCGGGAGGGGGGAAGATGGTACAGGCGGCGAAACGCCACGCCGAACTGGCTGACGCTGCCGTACCCCACAGCAACCGAAACCTGCATCACGGACAGGGGGGAGGAGATCAAAAGCTCGGCCGCGCGCTGTAGCCGCTGCTGCTGGAGGTATTGGTGGAGCGGCTGGCCGTATAGCTGCCGGAAGCAGCTTTTGAGCGAGGTGGGGGAGATATGGAACTGCTGCGCAAGGCACCTGATCGTCAGATGCTCCGCGAGGTGCTCCAACATATAGGCATGGACCTGCTGCACGGCGTCCGTCAGGTATTGATCGTAATAGCTCGCGGCTACCGGAGAGACCAGCGGGCTTTGGCGGCACAGAAGATACAATAGCTCCACCGCCTTGAGCGTGCAGTACTGCCCGCGATCGGAAGCGGGCAGGTCCCTGAGCGCGAAGAACACCGCGTTGCCCCAGGCGCTGCCGCGCACCGCCGCACAGCCGTGATGCGCTGCCATCAGCGCGCCTACCTGGCGGGTGTCCAGCGTCAGGCCGCCAAACAGGGCGCAAAGCCCTTGCAGGCTGTGCCGAGCCTCACAGCAGACGAACGAAATAAGGATGCCCGCGAAACGGCTGTCCGCAAATTGGACGGATCGAACCTGCGCGGGATCGGAAAGCAGCAGGATCTCCCGCGGCTTGAGCCTGACCTGCCGCCCGCCCGCCAAAGAAAGCAGCAGCCCGCCGCGGCAGCAGTACAGCGTTTCAAGGTGCGGATGTGTGGGGCGGGCGGGAAAGCGCTCCGGCGGCGCGCAGTCAAAATCGCAGACGCGCACGCCGGCCATGGGGGCGGTCCAGCGGATATGGCCGGACGAAAGCCCGGCATCCGATAATTGTTCCAATAGCGCTTCCAGCATGCCGATCCTCCATAGAAAAGTTTGCAATGACTAACTTGCAGTTAGCTAAAACTAACTCATAGCCAGAATTATACGCCAAAACAGCGGGGTTTGTCAAGGCTTGGATAATGCAAAAAAAGCGGACGCCCCGATCGGGACGTCCGCCTGGCCGTATGGCTATTTACAGGGTAAGGGAGGGAGCGGCGTAAACGCGTGCCTGCAGCTCGCTGTTGAGCATGTAGAGTGCTTTGGCGTCGCTGCCGAACAGCTCCATCTTGGTGATGAGGTCGGAGGAATTTTTTTCTTCCTCGCCCTGCTCCTTGACAAACCAGTCGAGGAACTGAACAGTGCGGAAATCATTTGCCGACTGGGCGGCCCCATAAATGGCGTTGATTAATGCGGTGACGTACTGTTCGTGCTCGTATGCGACCTGCAGCGGGTCCATCAGCGTGGAGAACGCCTTGTCCGGCTTGGCGATCGCTTCCAGCGTGACCTTCTGGTTATTGTTGTGCAGGTACTGATAGATCAGCATGGCATGGTCCTGCTCCTCCCTGGCCTGGATTTCGTACCAGTTTGCAAAACCGTCCAGCCCTTTGTCGGAGTAAAAGTTAGCGATGTCAAGATACAGATAGGCAGAATAAAATTCCTTGTTGATTTGGTCGTTGAGCAATTCGGAAACCTTGCGATCCATTTTAAGTAACCTCCTTAGAGCGGGGATGGGATAAACCACCTAAAATATTAATTGATATTATATATCAATTATAACACATCCGCGTCCGCTGTCAAGAGAAAAAACGGAAATACTGGCGTGGGAAAGAGAAGTATGAATTTATTTTACGAAATAAGAAAAATGTGGTATACTAAAAAACAAGAAAAATGGAACGAGGGGAAATATGAAAGAAATACTCAAAAAATGGAATGACATCAGCCTGGTCAAACGGATTATCTGCGGCTTGGCGGTCGGCATCCTCCTCGGGGTGGCCGCGCCGCAGCTGACGGCGCTCTCCCTGCTGGGCGATCTGTTTGTCGGCGCGCTGAAGGCGGTCGCGCCGCTGCTGGTCTTGTTTTTGGTCATGGGCGCGCTGTCCAACCACAAAGAGGGTAAGCAGACCAACATGAAAAGCATCATCGGGTTGTATCTGTTGGGTACGTTCTTGGCGGGCTGCGTGGCGGTTGTGGCGAGCTTCCTGTTCCCGATCTCGCTTACGCTGGCGGAAAGCGCTTCCGATGTGGCGCCCCCGGGCGGTATCGGCGAGGTGCTGCACACTTTGATGATGAACCTGGTTTCCAACCCGATCAGCGCCCTGGCGAACGCCAACTATATCGGCATCCTGGCCTGGGCGGTGCTGCTCGGCATTGCGCTGCGCAAGGCCTCGGACGGCACCAAGCGTGCGATCGGCAATGTTGCGGACGCGATCTCGCAGATCGTCCGGTGGATTATCAACTGCGCGCCGTTCGGCGTAATGGGCCTGGTTTTCACCACGATCTCTGAGCAGGGAATCGATGCCCTGCTCAGCTACGGCAAGCTGATCCTGTTGCTGGTCGGCAGCATGGCGTTCGTGGCGTTTATCGTCAACCCGATCATCGCTTTTATCGGCATCCGCAAAAACCCCTATCCGCTGGTGCTGAAATGCCTGAAGGACAGCGGCATCACCGCTTTCTTTACGCGCAGCTCGGCCGCCAACATTCCGGTCAATATGAAGCTGTGCGAGGAGCTGGGGCTGGACCGCGATACCTATGCGGTATCCATCCCGCTGGGTTCTACGATCAACATGGGCGGCGCGGCGGTCACGATCTCCATACTCGCGCTTGCCGCGGCGCATACCATGGGCATAGAGGTGGATCTGGCGTCCGCGATCGTGTTGAGCGTGCTCTCTGCGGTCAGCGCGTGCGGCGCATCCGGCGTGGCGGGCGGCTCGCTGCTGTTGGTCCCGCTGGCCTGCAGCCTGTTCGGCATTCCAAACGATATCGCGATGCAGGTAGTGGGCGTCGGTTTTATCGTCGGCGTGATCCAGGATTCCTGCGAAACCGCGATCAATTCCTCGACCGACGTGCTGTATACCGCGGTGGCAGAGTATACCCAAAAGCGTAAGCTGCAGAAAAAATAAATACAAGCCGGAAAGGGCCTGCTTCGTACAAGCAGGCCCTTTTTTGGCGAAAGCGACAGGGGACGGAAGCGGATGCTTCCGTCCCCTGTCTGGAAGAGAGGAGGATGTGCGGCGGAGAAGGGAGGCGTCAGGCGCCCCCGGGCTCCAGCAGAAAGCTCTGCACCGCGGTCGCGGCGCCGCCGATGAATTCCTTGCGGGGGGCGAGGGAACTCTGCTCGAAAATGTCCGTGGACAAAAACGGGTTGATTTTAGATACCTGCTGGATGAACGTTTCCATCACAAAGGGGCATTCGAAAATCTCGCCGAACAAAATGACCTTATTGGGCGCGAAAACCGAGATGGCGTTGTTGATGCCGATGGAGAGGTCATAGATCAAGGTGGTCAGATAGCTGCGCAGCTCCAGACAGTCCAGCGCAAGGTATTTGCGGATGTTATGGATAGTCGGCTGGCCGTATTCGAGCAGGGCGCCGCGGATAACCGGAGAGCTTTCCTGCAGCGAGAGGATTTTTTCGGTGATCTGGTTTAAGTGGACACCGGTTTCCAGACAGCCGGTTTTGCCGCAGCGGCAAACTGTGGTCGAGCCGCGGTAAAAGTAGGTATGCCCGATCTCCGAGGACTGGTAATTAGCGCCCTTATACAGCGCGCCGTTGATCGACGCCGCCGAGCCGACGCCCGGCCCCCATTTCACGACCATGGTATTGGCGGTGTATTTTGCCGTGCCGTAAAGGTTTTCCGCGTTCAGGAACGAGCAGACGTTGCTTTCCACACAGACTGGAAACGGGAGCAGCTCCTCCAATATCTTCTGGATAGGCACCTCCTGTCCGTGGAAAACATGGAAAGGATGCAGGGCGATGCCTTCGTTGTGGTTGACAGGACCAAGGATGTCCACGCCGATGCCGAGGATATCCTTGTTTTTGAGCTTGGTTTTCCAAAGCAGCAGTACGATCCGGTTGGCAATATCCTGAAAGGCGCCCGGCACATCAAGCGCGGGGTCGATCGCAAAGTGCTCGAGCGCAAGCGGCTCCCCCATCAGGTTGGTGATGGCAATGGTGCTGCCCGTGTAGTGGATATTGACGGAAATAACGTATTTATAGGTCTGGTTGATGGACAACAGGCTTTTTTTGCGGCCTAGGCTAGAGGAGGCTTCTTTCCCCTCCTCGATGATGATGCCGCGGCTGATGAAGTCGCCGCAGATCGAGGTCAGCGTGGCGGTCGTGAGACGGAGCCGGCTGGCCAGGTCGGTCCTCGACATTGCGCCTTCCGTCAGCAAAAGCCACAAAACATGGGAACGATTGACCTGTTTTACATTACTCATGTTGATTCCAAGAGGGCGCATAAGCAAATCTCCTAAGCTATCGATAGAATTCCGACGCCGCGTATGCGGCAGGGCAGGGATTATACGCCGGCATAGGCGCTGAAGCCGCCGTCCACGGGCAGCACGACCCCATTCACATATCCCGCCGCCTGCGGGGAGAGCAGGAAGAGCAGCGCGCCCGTCAATTCAGAAATATCCCCGAACCGGCCCGCCGGTATGCCGGACAGGATCTTTTCCGCGCGCGGGGTAAGCGAGCCATCTGCGTGGAGCAGGTTGGGGCGGTTCTGGTTGGTGATAAAAAAACCGGGGGCGATCGCGTTGACCCGAATGCCCGCCCTGGAGAAGTAGACGGCCAGCCATTGCGTGAAGTTGGAAACGGCGGATTTGGCCGCGCTGTAGGCCGGCAGCTTGGTCAGCGGCCGGATGGCGTTCATGGAGGAGATGTTGACGATGCAGCTATCTTTGCGGCCGGTCATGTCGGCGGAAAAAATCTGGGTGGGAAGCACCGTGCCGATAAAGTTAAGGTCGAACACCCGGCGGAAGCCGTTCAGGTCAAGCTGAAAAAAGGTTTTGAGCGCCGGCTCCACCGCTTCGGGGCGAAAATATTCGTCCTCCGTATTTCCATCCGGATGGTTGCCGCCCGCGCCGTTAATCAGGATGCTGCAGGGGCCGTGCGCGGCCAGAATCTGCGCGTGTACGCTTTCGAGCTGCGCCTTGTCCAGCACGTCGGCCCGATAGGCATATGCACGATACCCCGCTGCGGTCAGCGCATCCGCCGCAGCCTGCGCCGCAGGCAGGTTGATATCCAACAAGCACACGGTCGCATGCGCCTGTGCGAGCGCGCCCGCGAAATGGCTGCACATAATGCCGCCGGCGCCGGTGACAACAGCGGTGCGGCCGCCCAGGTCCAGGGGGAACGGGTTGGGCGTGAGCATGAAATTCAACTCCTTTTTTGTTCTAATTTTATTATATCAATATAATTAAAAAAATCAACATAGCAGCTAATCAGAAAATTAAATAGAAATATTGTGCGGTATATACAAAAAGATAAAAACAAATATATTGCTTTTGATAAATTGACACAAATGGAAAGAATCGCTATAATAGGAGCATACAAATTAGTTAATTCAATTAATTAATTTGAGACGAAATGTAGAGAAGGAAGAAGGAGGACACTATGAAAAGGTTAATCGCATTGGCATTATCACTCTCAATGGCAGTTTCTCTGACAGCCTGCGGTGGCGGAGACGACGCTGCGGGCGGCGATTCCGGAAGCCGTTCGCTGACGGTCAGCGGCCAGCCCTATTCGCACACACTCCCCGCTTACATCGGCCTGGAGGAAGGGCAGTTTGAAGACGTGGGGCTGGATGTGGAACTGATTATGTTCACGGGCGGCAATGTGCAGAACGAAGCGCTCGGCGCGGGCGAATGGGACGTTGGCTGCTACGGTTCGCCCCCGTCCATCACCGGCGGCATTGCCTACGGCGCCAAGGTGATCGGTTTCGGCTCGCCGGATACGGAAGCGGTCACGATCTGGGCGAGAAGCGACAGCGATATCGCGCAGATTCAGGGCCAGGTCGCGGGCTATGACGAGATCTACGGCAATGCGGATACCTGGCGCGGCAAGACCATCCTCTGCCCGCTCGGTACCTCGGCGCACTTCACTCTGGTCGCAACGCTGGAAAAGCTCGGTCTGACGACCGAGGACGTCAGCATCATCGATATGGGCGTTGCCCAAGCGTACACGGCGTTTAAGGCTGGCGAGGCTGACATTGTCTGCCTGTGGGACCCGCAGGGCTTCGACGCGGAGAACGAGGACTGGGTCTGCATTTCCTCCGGCAAGGCGACCGGCGAGGACCAGCCGACCGTTATCGTCGCCTCTGAGGAAGCGATCGAGACCAAGCATGACGAGATTCTGGACTTCCTGGACTGCTATTATCAGATCTGTGAGAAGTACGCGGACGATCTGGACGCATACGGACAGTACATGATGGATATCGGTCTGGACAACGGTGTGGAGCAGACCCTGGAGATCGCCACCCGCTGCGCAGAAAAGCGCCCGCTGTCCACGCTGGACGACGAGATCGAATGGTTCTCCGGCGAAAAGGGAACCCGCTATGTCGATACGACGATGGAAAACCTGATGGACTTCTTCGTGCAGACCGGCTCGATCGAAGAATCCGATAAGCAGTACCTGATCGAAAACAACTTTATCGACGACACCTTCATTCGAGAGCTTGCCGAGCGTCATGGCAAGACGATGAACTGACAACCCAAACACGTTTGTTGGCAAAGGAGGGGGGCTCTCCGCCCCTCTCCTTTTGTAAATCATCAAGTGAGGCAGGCTGGTGGATTATGAAACAAAACAAAAAACTCAAGCTGGTGCTGTTGAGCATACTGGGCCTGGTCCTGTTTTTCGGCATATGGGAATGCAGCGTCCGGTTCGGCCTGGTATCCGAGCGCACGCTGTGCGCGCCCTCCACAGCACTGGAAACCCTGTTCACCAAAATGGTCGAAAAGAAGCCGGACGGCGCGACCATTCCGGTGCATTTCCTGGCAAGCATCAAGCTTTCTTTGAGCGGCTTCCTGCTGGCGATTGTCATCGGCATCCCGCTCGGCTTGTTCATGGGATACTATAAGGTGCTGGATTCGCTGTTCACCCCGCTGTTTGAGATCATTCGCCCGATCCCGCCGATCGCATGGATCCCGATCATTATCCTGACCATGGGCATCGGCTTTAACGCAAAGGTATTCATCATATTTGTATCAGCGTTTGTGCCATGCGTGGTTAACTCGTACCTGGGCATCAAGCTGACCAACCAGACGCTGATTAACGTGGCGAAAACGTTCGGCGCCTCGCGATGGCAGGTGTTCACAAAGGTATGCATCCCCTCGTCCATGAACATGGTGTTCACGGGCATACGCATATCGCTCGGAAACTCCTGGTCCACGCTGGTCGCGGCGGAAATGCTCGCCTCCACGCAGGGCCTCGGCTATATGATCCAGATCGGCCGCTCGCTTAGCCGGCCGGAGATCATCATTGTCGGCATGGCGGTCATCGGCGTCACCGGCGCCATCATGAGCGGGTTGCTCAGCCTCTGCGAGAAAAAGGTTGCGCCCTGGAGGTATAAGTGATGAAAAATATCAAATGGGTGAATATACTGCTGTCCGTCTGCTCGATCGGTATTTTCGTTGTCCTCTGGGTGGTCCTTTCCGGACAGGAGGGCTCGATGGTACCGACACCGGCGGCAACGCTGGAGAAATTCCTGCAGATCATGGCCGACCCGATCGCTAACGCAACGCTGCCGGCGCATATCTGGGCCAGCCTGCAGCGTGTTCTGATCGCATTCTTCTTTGCGGTTGTGCTGGGCGTTGCGCTCGGCATCGGCATCGGCTGGAGCAAGGGCTTTAACGCGCTTTTCGGGCCGCTTTTCGAAATGCTGCGCCCGATCCCGCCGATCGCATGGATCCCCGTGATCATCCTGTGGTTCGGCATCGGCGAGCTTTCCAAATGGGTGATCGTATTCATCGGCTCGTTCGTGCCGATCGTGCTGAACACCAGCGCGGGCATCCGTGCGATCGACCCGCTGATGATCAGCGCGGGCAAGGTTCTGGGCGCGAACCGTAAGCAGCTTTTGGTTGACGTGGCGTTTCCGGCCACCATCCCCGCTATCCTGGCCGGCATCCGCACCGCGCTGTCGAGCGGCTGGATGTGTGTGGTTGCGGCGGAAATGATCGTGGCGCGGCAGGGCGTCGGCTTCCTGATCGTCCGCGGGCAGGAGAGCGGCGACACGGCGTTGATCGTCGTCTGCATGCTGGCAATCGGCGTGGTAAGCTTCCTGCTGTCCACGATACTGCAGAAAATGGAAGGAGTGCTTTGCCCGTGGCAGTTCTCAGAGACAAAATTGTGATCAAAAACCTCTCCAAAACATTCGCTTCCAAAAAGAACTCGGTAGAGGTTTTGAAGGATATCAACCTGACGGTGAAGGAAAACGAATTCCTCGTGATTCTGGGGCCGGGGCAATGCGGCAAAACCGTTCTGCTGAACATCCTTGCCGAGTTGGACGAGCAGACCTCGGGTACGGTGGAATTTGCGGACGGGCGGCCCAAAATGGGCGACTTGGGTCTGGTGTTCCAGCGCTACGCGCTTTTCCCATGGAAATCGGTCATGGGCAACGTAGAGATGAACCAGAAGCTCAAGGGCGTGGATAAGGCCACCCGACAGGCAAACGCGCAGAAATATATCGACCTGGTCGGGCTGCAGGGCTTTGAAAAGGCGCTGCCCAAGCAGCTCTCCGGCGGCATGAAGCAGCGCGTGGGCATCGCGCGCGCTTATGCCAGCGAGTCCGACATTATGCTGATGGACGAACCGTTCGGCGCGCTGGACGCGCAGACCCGTTATTCCATGGAGGACGAGATTCTCAAGATCTGGGAGAAGAACAAGCGCACGGTCATCTTCGTCACCAACAACGTGGAGGAGGCCATTTATCTGGGCGACCGGATCATCCTGCTCGGCGGCCATCCGACCAGCGTGAAGAAGGAATACATACCCGAAATGCCCAGACCAAGAAACTATACCGATCAGGCATTCCTGCGGCTTCGTAACGAAATCGTGGCGGATACCGATCTGAGCCTGTGACGCAGGGAGGTGTCCGTATGAGCGATCAAGTAAAGGTAAAGGTCAGGAACCTGACAAAATGTTTTGGCGACCTGAAAGTGCTGGACAATATCTCGTTCGATATCAATAAGGGCGACTTTGTCTGCATTGTCGGCCCGACGGGCTGCGGCAAGACGACGTTCCTCAACCTACTCGTCAAGCTGATCGAGCCGACCGAGGGGCAGATCCTGATCGACGGCGAACCGGCGGACCCGCAGAAGCACAACCTCTCGTTCGTGTTTCAGGAACCGTCCGCGTTCCCGTGGCTGACGGTTGAACAGAACATCCGCTTCGGGCTGGAAACCAAAAAGGTCGAGGAAAAGGTGATCAAGCAGCGCACGGATGAAATCCTGGAGATCCTCGGCCTGGAAAAGGCGCGCAACGCCTATCCGCATGAGCTGAGTACCTCGACCGAGCAGCGCATTGTCATCGGGCGCAGCTTCGCGCTACACCCCGACCTGCTGCTGATGGATGAGCCGTACGGCCAGATGGATATTAAAATGCGGTACTATCTGGAGGACGAGGTCATCAAGCTGTGGCAGGCGACCGGAAGCACGGTCATTTTCATCACGCACAACGTGGAGGAGGCGGTCTACCTCTCCAACAAGTGCCTGATTTTGTCGCAGAAGCCGACAACGGTCAAGGAAGAGCTGAAGATCGAACTGCCCCGCCCGCGCGATATTGCGAGCGAGGAATTCATCCGCCTGCGCGAATATGTAACGAGCCAAATCAAATGGTGGTAAGGGGCGAGGCGACATGAAAGGAAGACCGGTCTTCCCCGTACTGCTTCTTGCCGTGATTTGGGGTACCTATTATGTGGCGAGCCAGCAGACGGTGGCGGGCATGTCCGTGTTTTCAATGGGCGTATACATCCGCCTGATCGTCATGGTGTTCCTGACCGTGCTGATGGCGCTGCGCGGGGAACTGAAGCTTCTGCTGCAGGTGCGCTTTGTCTGGCCTAAGCTGGTGACGATCGGCGTGCTGGGCTTCCTGCTGGATGCGACCGCGTTCGTGGGCCTGTCGCTCGGCAGCGCCAGCACGGGTACGGCGCTGCTCAAGTGCGATATCCTGATGGTGGCGGTGATCTCCGCCGTGATCTACAAGACGCGCCTGAGCTGGAAGCAGTGGTGCTGCATCGTGGTCATGCTGCTGGGCGTGTTCATCACGATGGGGCTGAACCCCGCCCATCTGGAGCTGTTCAACCTGGGCAACCTGTTCTATCTGCTTAGCGCGCTCTTTGTGTCGATCAACGCGTTTGTAATCAAAAGCGCGCAGCACGACAAGCGCAACCCCGTGTGCGACAACGTGGTGGCGTACTACAACAATTTCGTCTGTATGCTGTGCTTTATCGCGGCATCCGCGGCGGCGGGCAGCCTGGGCGAGATCATGAACTGTATCCGCACGCCCTATTATGGCTGGATGCTGCTGCTCGCCAGCGTGGGGCAGACGCTGGTCTACATTGTTTACTATTACGACCTGCGGCGGTTCCCCGTATGGTTTGTCAAGGTGTTTCTGCTGTTCATGCCGGTCGTGGCGTCGCTGATCTGCTTTTTCGCGTTCGGGGAAAAGCTGACCGTGGTGCAGCTTGGCGGCATGGCGGTCATCCTGATTGGCGCGCTCGGTATTCTGCTGGAGCAGCGCAAAAACGAGACGGGCAGCATGGAACCTGTTGAGGAAAGAGGGTAAATTTCAAAATGGAAAAAGCGTTTCATTATTACATGCCGGTCAAGATCCTGTTTGATTACGGGGTCTCACAAAAGATGGCGTCTTACATCGCGGGCGAAAACGTGCTGATTATTTCCGACCCGTTCCTGTACCAGAACGGCGTGGCGCAGCGGATCGGCGAAAGCCTGATCGGCAAAACCGTCGGCTATTTCAGCGATATCGAGCCGAATCCGTCGTGCGAAAGCGTGGATGCCGCGGCCGCGGCCGCGCGCGCGCTGAAAGCGGACTGCGTGATCGGTCTGGGCGGCGGCAGCTCGATGGACGTTGCCAAGATCGTCGCCTGCCTGACGCGGGATGAGGGCAGCATCTACGACTATTACAGCGGCGGCACCAAGACCTTTTCCGAGCGCAAGACCATGCTGATCTGCGTACCCACGACCGCGGGTACGGGTAGCGAGGTCACGAATGTCGGCGTGTTCACGAATAAAAAGGCCGGCATCAAAATGCCGCTCGTTACCGACCGCTTCTGGGCGGATTATGCGGTGATCGATCCGGAACTGACCTATTCGCTGCCGCCCGCCGTGACCGCTTCGACCGGCATGGACGCATTCTGCCACGCGATCGAGGCGTATTGGAACAAGGAGAGCCAGCCCATGTGCGATATGCTGGCGATGGGCGCGATGCAGCTCATCCTCCGCTTTATCAAGAGGGCGTATGACGACCCGAACGATCTCGAGGCGCGCGGCGCCATGATCAAGGCGAGCATGATCGCAGGCGTGGCATTCAGCCAGACGCGCACGACCGGCATCCACGCGCTCAGCTTTCCGCTGACCACCGAGTACCACGCCAGCCACGGCACCGCCTGCTCGATCACCCTGCCGGCGTTTATCCGCCTGTGCAGGGAAGGGGCGGCGGAAAAGCTGCAGGCGCTGTCCGCCTACCTGGGTTATGCGGATGCGGGCGCGCTCGCGGACGCGGTCGAGGCGCTGATGGAATCCATGGGCATGCCGACCCGCCTGGGGCAGCTGGGCGTGCGGGAGGAAAACCTGGAGCATATCACCAAGGTCGGCTTGGGCGCGGCGATCATCCAGCTCACGCCCGCAGTAATGAATGAACAAACCGTATATGCACTGCTGAAAGGCATCCTGTGATAAAGAAGGGGAGGATATCTATGAAAAAGATTGTGATTGGTTCGGATAAGTCGGGCTTCCCGCTCAAGGAGGCGGTTAAGGCGCACCTGGTTGAGCTTGGGTATGAGGTGGAGGACTGCGGCACGCAGGATATGGAGCACGGCCAGCCGTATTACATGGTGGCGCCCGTGGTCGCGGAAAAGATCTCCAGGAAGGAGTATGAAAAGGGCATCCTGATCTGCGGCACCGGTATGGGCATGGCGATCGTGGCGAACAAATATCCGGGCGTTTACGCGGCGGTCTGCGAGAATACCTATGCGGCGGAAAAGTGTCGCGCCATCAACGACGCAAACATCCTGACCATGGGCGGCTGGATCACCGCGGACTTTGCGGGCTGCGCCATTGTGGATAAATTCCTGAACACCGCGTTCACCGAGAACCTGGAGCCGTGGCGCCAGGAGTTCCTGACCAAGGCGCGCGAGGAAGTCAAGGGCATCGAAAAGGGCATCTACCACAACTGAGGAGGGGAAAATATGGATATGCAGGCCAAAAAAGACCTCCAGAAATTTGCCGTTTCCATCCGAAAGGAGACCATGCGCGCGATCGGCACGCTGGGCGTTGGGCATGTGGGCGGCGCGCTGTCCATCTGCGACGTGCTGGCCGTGCTGTACGGCGGGGAAATGAACATCGATCCAGCCGACCCGCACAAGGAGGATCGGGACTGGCTGGTTTGCTCCAAGGGGCATGCGGGGCCGGCGGTATACGCCACGCTGGCGCTGAAGGGCTTTTTCCCAAAAGAGGAGTTGCTCACGCTCAACAAGCCGGGTACCAACCTGCCCAGCCATTGCGACATGAACCGCACGCCCGGCATCGACATGACGACCGGCTCGCTGGGACAGGGGACCAGCTCGGCCGTGGGCATCGCCTGCGGCAACCGCAAAAAGGGGTTGGATAACTACACCTACCTGATCATCGGCGACGGCGAGAGCCAGGAGGGCCAGGTATGGGAGGCCGCGCTTTTCGCGGCGCAGCACAAGCTGTCCCACCTGATCGCGTTTACGGATTACAACAAGTGCCAGATCGACGGGACGATCAGCGAGGTCTGCGAGCTGGGCGATCTGGCGGGCAAATACGAGGCGTTCGGCTGGTACGCGCAGAGCGTGGACGGACACGACGTAGAGCAGATCAGCGAGGCCATCCATAAGGCCAAGCAGCAGGGCGAGCGGCCCTCCATGATCGTGCTGAACACGGTCAAGGGCAAGGGCGTTTCGCTGGCCGAGGGCAAGGTCGGCTCGCACAACATGCCGGTTACCAGGGAGCAGATGGATCAGGCCATGGCCGAGCTGGACAGCCAGCTCGCGGCGCTGTAAAGGAGGGGAGAGCCATGGGCGTAATAGTAGCTGATTTTCACAAGCACGGCGATACCGAGCTGCGTAAGGTGTACTGTAGCACTCTGATGGAGCTGGCGGCGGAGGACGAGCGCGTCTGCGTTCTGGATGCGGACCTGATGAACGCCTCCGCGACCAAGCCGTTTGCGGCCGCGTTTCCGGAAAATACGTTTGACTGCGGCGTACAGGAGGCCAACATGCTCGGCGTGGCGGCGGGCCTGTCCGCGACCGGACAGATCCCGTTTACCCATACGTTCGCGCCCTTTGCGGCGCGCCGCGCCTGCGACCAGATCTTTGTCTCCTGTGCCTATGCCAAGCAGAATGTCAAGATCGTCGGCTCCGACCCCGGCATCACGACCGCGCTCAACGGCGGCACCCACATGCCGTTTGAGGACATCGCGATCATGCGCAGCATTCCGGAGATCACGGTCGTGGAGCCTGCGGACGCGGTCGCGGTACGCGAGATCGTGCGCATGGCAAAGGAGGCGTACGGCGTCTGGTATATCCGCCTGCACCGCAAGACCGCGCCCGCGATTTACGAGGCGGGTACGACGTTCGAGGTTGGCAAAGCCAACCTGCTGCGCGATGGCAAGGACGTGACGATCATCGCGATGGGCTTCTGTGTGGCCGAGGCGCTCAAAGCGGCCGAGCTGCTGGAAAAAGAGGGGATACAGGCGCGCGTGCTGGATATGTTTTGCGTAAAGCCGCTGGACGAGACGGCAGTCATCCGTGCGGCGCAGGAGACCGGCGCGGTCGTGACTGCGGAAAACCACAACGTCATCAACGGCCTGGGGAGCGCGGTCGCGGATGTGCTTGCATCGGCCTGCTGGGCACCGCTGGAAAAGGTCGGCGTGCAGGACGAGTTCGGCGAAGTCGGTCCGGTGGATTACCTACAGGAGCGTTTCGGCCTGACGGCGCAGGCGATCTGCGAAAAGGCGAAAAAGGCGATCGCGCGAAAGTGAGGGAACGGCATTGAAAAACAGAAAAGCGCATATGACCGCGGTGGGCCGCATTGAGCTGGCCGACTGCCCAATGCCGGCGGCGGGCGCGGACGAGGTAGTCGTCCGGATGGAGTACTGCGGCATCTGCGGTTCGGACGCGCATTTTTACAAGGAGGGCCGCATCGGGAAAAAGGTGGCGCCGCTGCCGTTTATCCTGGGGCATGAGGTGTCGGGATATGTGACCGAATGCGGCGCGGATGTGACTGCTCTGCAGCCCGGCGATCGTGTGGCGCTCGAGCCGGGCGTACCCTGTGGCAAGTGCGAGCTTTGCCTGACAGGAAAATACAACCTCTGTCCGGATGTGCATTTCCTCGCGGCGCCGCCGTATGACGGCGCGCTGCGTAAGTTCATGGCCTTTCCGGCCAAAATGTGCTTCAAGCTGCCGGACGATATGACCATGCAGGAGGGCGCCATGCTGGAGCCGCTCGCGGTCGGCATGCATGCGGCCAGGCGCGGCGGCGTTGGGCTGGGGAAGAGCGTCTGCATCCTGGGCTCGGGTACCATCGGCATTATGACGCTGCTGGCCTGCAAGGCCATGGGCGCGACCGAGATCATCGTGTCCGACTTGGTGGGGCACCGGCTGGAGAGCGCGAAGCGTCTGGGCGCGACGGTCACGGCCAACCCCAAAGAGGTGGATGTGACCGAGGCCGTATTGCAGGCGACGGGCGGCAAGGGCTGCGACGTGGTCTTTGAAACGGCGGGCTCGCCGGTGACAATGTCGCAGACCGGCCGGTATGTCAAAAGCGGCGGCGTGATCGTTGTGGTGGGCAACATTGCACAGGATGTCAGCTATAATTTTTTGGAGATATCCCGCAAGGAAGTGGAGATCCGCACGGTGTTCCGCTACCGTAATATTTATCCACTCGCAATCGAGGCGGTCGAAAAGGGCTATATCGACCTCAAGGCGATCGAGCCGAAGGAATTCCCGTTTGAGCAGGCGGACGAGGCTTTCCAGTATACGATCACCCATGCGCAGGAAGTCATCAAGACCCTGATTAAAGTCTCAGACTGACCCAATACGGCGGCACGCAGGCAGTCGGCCCTGCGTGTCGCTTTTTTGCGCGGAGGAACACGGTGCCGCAAAAAAATACAAAAACAGCGCCGCGCCGCCGTCAGGTGTGCTATAATAGCAGCAGTGTAGCCGCCGTGCGGCTGTGTTGGGAGGGGATAACTACGGAAAAGGTAAAGGCGTTTCTCAAACGCAAGGACATTGTAATCTCGGTCCGGCGGTACGGGATCGACGCGCTGGGGGCAATGGCGCAGGGGCTGTTCTGCTCGCTGCTGATTGGGACAATCATCGATACGGTAGGTGCACAGTTCGGCATCCCGTTTCTGACCATGCCGGTCGCGACGGTGAGCGACGTATCCTACACAGTGGGCGGCCTGGCCTCCGCGATGAGCGGGCCGGCGATGGCGGTGGCGATCGGCTATGCGCTGCGCTGCCCGCCGCTCGTGCTGTTTTCGCTGATTACGGTCGGCTTTGCGTCCAACGCGCTGGGCGGCGCGGGCGGGCCGCTCGCCGTGCTGTTTGTGGCGGTCATCGCCGCCGAGCTGGGCAAGGCGGTCGCGGGTGAGACCAAGGTGGACATCCTGGTCACCCCGCTGGTCACGATCGGCGCGGGCATTGCGCTGTCCGCCTGGTGGGCGCCCGCGCTGGGAGCGGCGGCGATGCAGGTCGGCAGCCTGATTATGTGGGCAACCAATCTGCAGCCGTTCCTGATGGGGATTGCGGTGTCCGTGCTGGTGGGCGTGGCGCTGACGCTGCCCATTTCCTCCGCCGCGATCTGCGCGGCGCTCGGTCTGACCGGTCTGGCGGGCGGCGCGGCGGTGGCGGGCTGCTGCGCGCAGATGGTCGGCTTTGCGGTCATGTCGTTCAAGGAGAACCGCTGGGGCGGGCTGGTGTCTCAGGGGATCGGCACCTCCATGCTTCAGATGGGCAACATTGTCAAGAACCCGCGCATCTGGATCGCGCCTATCCTGACCTCGGCCATCACCGGACCGATTGCGACCTGTGTATTTGGTTTGCAGATGAATGGTACGCCGGTTTCCTCGGGCATGGGGACGTGTGGACTGGTCGGCCAGATCGGGGTTTATACCGGCTGGATGAACGATATCGCGGCCGGAACCAAGGCCGCCGTTACGGCGCAGGACTGGGTTGGGCTGCTGCTGGTATCGTTCCTTCTGCCAGCGGTGCTGTGTCCGCTGATCAACCTGGCGGTACGCCGTCTCGGCTGGGTCAAGGATGGGGACATGAAGCTGTGAGCGCGCGGCGGCACCAATGCCAACGCCTGTAGGAGCGGAGGGCGGATGCCTTTGCAATGATAGAGGACATTATAACCTTTGTGGAAGTACATGCAACATAATATTGGTATTGTGAACAAAACGACACGCTTCTGGTTGGACAAACTTACAGTTTTACCGGCTTTCCGAGCAAAGCTATTGACAAAAGCGCCGCAGTTATAGTATGCTTCCATCAGAAAATCATACAGGCTTGTGACTGGTATGGCAGGCAAGACCAAACAACCGAACGGGAAATATTATCCGTATTCGGGCGTTTGGTCTTTTTTGTTTTAACAGCACGGTTCAGATTCAGAAGATGAAGGGGAGTTGCACTATGAAAACATTTCAGTATGAGATCACCGATCCCATTGGTATCCACGCTCGTCCGGCAGGACAGCTGGTTAAGACCGCGAAGGCGTTCCAGAGCAAGGTCATGGTGGAGTATAACGGGAAGCAGACCGAGGCTACCCGCCTGATGAGCGTGATGGGAATGGGCATCCGGCATGGCAGCGTGGTCACCGTTACCATGGAGGGACCGGACGAGGAGGCTGCGGCGCAGCAACTTCAGGCGTTCTTTCGGGAGACGCTATGACCTCGGCGGAGCTGGGCGGGCAGGAGGCCTACCGGATCAGCCGCGTCATTGGCAACAATTTTGTATGTATCATTGACCCTGATGGACGCGAGGTTATCCTGCGCGGCTTGGGGATCGGCTTCAAAAAGCAGTCGGGCGACCTTGTACCCGCGTGTAAGGTGGAGAAGATCTACGACCTGCGCGATCCGGAGAAATCCTCCCGCCTGATGGAGCTGCTCGGCGACGTGCCGGCGGAATTTCTGGATGTCAGCACGGAGATCATAGAGGAAGCGAAAAGGATGACTGGACGGCGGCTGAGCGAAAATATTTATATCACCCTGACCGATCACATCTGCTTTGCGGTGGAGCGCCTGCGCACCGGCACGGCGTATTCCAATCAACTGCTGTGGGAGATCACAAACTTCTACCCCACCGAGTTCGCCATGGGGATTCAAGCGCTCGATATCATCGAGCGGCGGCTCGGTTACCGCCTTTCCAAGGATGAGGCAGGATTCATCGCGCTTCATATCGTCAACGCGGAGATCGACGGGCGTATGGCCGACATGGTCCGCATCACCGAGCTCATCAGCCGCATTGTCGCAGAGGTGCAGGCGTATTATGGCGTTGCGCTGGACGACCAATCCCTGGATTACGGGCGGTTCATCACCCACCTCAAATTTCTGGGACAGCGCATTACACAGGGCCAGTATGCACAAGATAATGATTCCGAGTTCCAGTCCATGATCGTCCGGCGCTACCGGTATGACTACCAGTGCGCCGAGCGCATCCGAGATGATTTGGCGCAGGCGTTCTCCATCCGGCTGCCGCCGGAGGAGATGACCTTCCTGACCATCCATTTGCACCGCCTTGCCATGAATATGGGTATATCTGATAAAGAGGAGTAAGGTATATGAAAGATAAGATTTTTGGCGTGCTGCAGCGTGTCGGCCGTTCGTTCATGCTGCCGATCGCGATCCTGCCGGTAGCCGGCCTGTTCCTGGGCGTAGGCGGGTCGTTTACCAATGAAACCATGCTGGAAACCTATGGCCTGATGGGGCTGATGGGGCCTGGCACGTTCATCAACGCGATTTTGCAGGTACTCAACGCGGCCGGTTCGGTCGTGTTCGATAACCTGCCGTTGATCTTTGCCATTGGCGTCGCCATCGGCATGGCCAAGCAGGAGAAGGAGGTCTCCGCCCTGTCGGCGGTCATCGCGTTCTTCGTTATGCACGCGACCATCGGTGCGATGATTGGTGACTTCGGCGCGCCCGACCTGTCCGGCGCGACCGCGAGCGTGCTGGGCATCAATTCGCTGCAAATGGGTGTGTTCGGCGGTATTATCGTCGGCTTGGGTACGGCGGCGCTGCACAACCGCTTTTACAAGATTCAGCTTCCGCAGGTGCTCAGCTTTTTCAGCGGCACGCGCTTCGTGCCGATTATCTCAGCGGCGGTCTACCTGGTGGTGGGCATCGCAATGTATTATATCTGGCCGGTGATTCAGAGCGGCATCAACGCGCTCGGCGGCTTTGTCCTCGCGTCCGGCTATGGCGGCACCTGGCTGTACGGCTTTATTGAGCGCGCGCTCATCCCGTTCGGTCTGCACCATGTGTTCTATATTCCGTTCTGGCAGACCGCGCTCGGAGGCACGGCCATGGTGGGCGGCGCGCTGGTGGAGGGCGCGCAGAACATCTTCTTCGCCGAGCTGGCCACTCCGGACATCAAGCATTTCTCGGTCGAGGCGACCCGCTTTATGGCCGGTAAGTTCCCGCTGATGATCTTCGGCTTGCCGGGCGCGGCGCTCGCGCTGTATCGCTGCGCCAAGCCGGAAAACCGCAAGGCGGTCGGCGGCCTGCTGCTCTCCGCGGCGCTGACCTCCATGCTCACCGGTATCACCGAGCCGCTCGAGTTCACCTTCCTGTTCGTCGCGCCGGTGATGTATGTGGTACACTGTGTGTTTGCGGGCGCGTCTTATATGATTATGCACATCCTGAACGTCGGTGTAGGCCTGACTTTCTCGGGCGGACTGATCGACCTGACGCTGTTCGGCGTGATGCAGGGTAACGCCAAAACGAGCTGGCTGTGGATTCCAGTGGTGGGTGTTATCTACTTCATCGTCTACTACCTGGTGTTCTCGTTCATGATTAAGAAATTCGACTATAAGACCCCGGGCCGCGACGACAGCGAAATCAAGCTGTACACCCGCAAGGATGTCAACGCCCGCAAGGAGGGCGAGGCGGCTGCGCAAGGCGGCCGCGAGGATTCGCTCTCGCGCCAGATCATGGTGGGTCTGGGCGGCAAGGCTAACATTTCGGATGTGGACTGCTGTATCACCCGCCTGCGCTGCACGGTACACGATGCGTCCAAGGTCGACCAGCAGCTTCTGAAGGAAACCGGCGCTTCGGGCGTCATCTGCAAGGGCCAGGGCGTACAGGTGGTCTACGGCCCGCGCGTATCCAACATCAAGTCCGATCTGGAAGCCTTCCTGGCCTCTCCGGTGAGCGACCAGGCCGCGCCGGAGCCCGCAGCACCTTCAGCGGCTCCAGAAACGGCTTCTTCCGATCCTGCGGCCGGTCAACCCATCGTTATCGCGTCCCCGCTCGCGGGCAAGGTGATCCCGCTCGAGGACGTCGCGGACGGTGTGTTCTCCGAAAAGATGGTGGGCGACGGCTTCGCGGTCGAACCGTCGGGCAACCAGGTTTACGCGCCGGCCGACTGCGAGGTGGCGACCGTGTTTGGCACCAAGCACGCCATCGGTCTGGTGATGACGGAGGGCTGCGAGCTGCTTATCCATCTGGGCATCGACACCGTGCAGCTGGGTGGCGCGCCCTTTACCATCCAAGTCAAGGAGGGCGACACGCTCAAGAAAGGCGACCTGATTGGCAGCTTCGACGAAAAGGCCATCCTGGACGCGGGCTATCGCACGGTAACGCCGGTAGTGGTCACGAATTCGGATCAATACTCGTCGTTTGAGCTGTGCAAAACCGGCGCGGTAAAGCCCGGGGAGAACGTGCTCACGGTGAAATAACAGCGGAAAAATAAGAGCAGAGGCGGCATGCCGGAACGGGCGCCGCCTCTGCTGTTTTTTCGTTACGATGGGGAAGGAGACAGCGCCGGTATCCTCCAGACAAAAAAGAAAGACCTGATTTCAAATGAAATCAGGTCTTTTATGGTTGCGGGGGCTGGACTTGAACCAACGACCTCCGGGTTATGAGCCCGACGAGCTACCAACTGCTCTACCCCGCGATATAAGCCCCTTGCTTTAAGGAGCCTATTAACTATACCATGATTTGAAAGGGTTGTCAAGAGTGTGTAAAGAAAAAACGTCGACAATTTACGCGGGCGCATCCCGCTCCGGAAAATAGGGAAGCTCAAACCAGAAGGAAATGCCACCCTCCACGTTTTCCGCGCCGCAACTGCCGTGCAGCGTGTCCGCGATCGCGCGCACCAGGGACAGGCCGATGCCTGTGCCGCCGGCCTCGCGCGTGCGCGCGCGGTCGGTGCGGTAAAATTTTTCCCAGATCTTCGGCAGCTCATCCTCCGGCAGCCCGTCGCCCTCGTTGAATATGGCCAGCCGCATCCCATTTTCGGTATAGGCGGCGGTGATCTCGATGCGGCCGCCATCCGCCGTGTAACGGATCGCGTTGGACAGATAGTTCATAAGCACCTGCTCAAGCAGGTCGCCGTCCGTGCGGATGGTGACGTGCGTATCCGCATACCGGACGGCCAGGCCACGGCTTGCACACAAAACGGCGGTCTTTTCGACCGCGTTCCGACAGAGGGCGTATAGGTCGATATCCTCGTAATAGGTCTGCTCCGCGCCCAACTCGAGCTTGGAGAGGTTCAAAAGCTGCATGACCAGCTTGTTCATGCGGTCGGCCTCGTCCGCGATTGTGTCGCAGTAAAATTTCCGGTCCTCCGGATCGTCGGCCACGCCGGCGGTCAGACCCTCCGCATAGCCCTGTATCAGCGCGATCGGCGTTTTCAGCTCATGCGAAACATTGACGATAAATTCACGGCGCATGTTGTCCACGCGTTCTTTTTCCTTGATTTCCAGAGCAAGCTGGTCGTTGGACTCCTGCAGCTCGCGGATCGTCTGCTCCAGGTAAGCGGACAAGCGGTTGAGCGACTGGCCGAGCTGGCCGATCTCGTCGCGCTCGCCGCCCTGATACTGGGTGGAAAAATCCAGCTCGCTCATCCGGTCGGCCACGCCGGCCATGGCGATCAACGGGCGGGTGAACTGGCGGGAGATGAAAAAGCCGCAGACCAGACAGATCAGCAGCGCGCAGCCGCCCGCGATCAGAAGGAAAACCAGGTTAAGGGAGGAGTTCTGCTCGATATAGGCGTACGGCATATAGGCGAACAGGCAGTCGCCCGCATTACGGTCGAGTGCGCCGACCAGGCAGAGGTATTGGTCGTTATCCCAAAGGGAGACGTTCAAAAACTGGTAATTATGCTTGGTGATAAATTCGCGGTCCATGCTCTGCGCGATTGAGCTGAGGATGGCATAGCTGCGGTACTGCTGCTCCACCCGATTGAAATCGGGGAGATGGAACTGCAGCGGTCCGTCCTCCTCTGGTCGGGCCGCGTCCGGAGAAAACGCGGAGGAATACAGCACCGTCCCGTCCGCACGGACCACGGACAGGCGGATGGCAGAGCGACTTTCGTAGCTGTCCAGCACGGCCGCGATATCCTCCACGTTGCCGGTATAGCTGCCACGCATGCTTTGATAGGCGTCGCGCAGCTCCCCGCGGCGCGTCAGCATGTAATAATCCTCGTAAAAGAACAGGTTGAGCAGCAAAAGCACGCCGATAAAGACCAGCGCAACGGCGCTGATCGCGGCAAAAAACTTAAACCGGATCGAATGGCCCTTCATGTTGTATCCGTCATCCCTCAAAGCGGTAGCCGTAGCCGCGCACCGTCTCGATCATGGTGCCGCAGCCGCCCAGCTTGGCCCGCAGCTTTTTCACATGGGTGTCCACCGTTCGCAGGTCCCCGAAGTAATCATAGCCCCATACGGCGTTGAGGATGCTCTCGCGGGATAGCGCGATGGCACGGTTGTTCTTGAAATAAATCAGCAGCTCGTATTCCTTGGGCGTCAGGTCGACCGGAGCGCCGTCCACCAGCACCTCGCGGCGCAACTCGTTGACGGAAAGCGAGCCCAACTGCTCGACCGGCATGGCGGCGCGGCCCTCGCGTTTGAGCAGGGCTCGTACACGCGCGGCCAGAACGATGGGAGAGAACGGCTTGGTCACATAATCGTCCGCGCCCTCCTCCAGCCCGCGGACCTGGTCGGCGTCCTCCGCGCGCGCGGTCAGCATCATGACAGGCAGGTGCTTGTCTCCGCTTTCCTGTGCGCGCAGCGCGCGGAGCACCTCGAACCCGTCCATGCCGGGCATCATCACGTCCAGAATCGCCAAGTCAAGCCCAGACTGGCGGTTTTCGATCATCTGCAGGGCCTCACGGCCGTCCGCGGCCTCGAGGATGCTGTGGCCGTCCCTCTTGAGAAAATCGCTGACCAGGCGCCGGATGCGCGCCTCGTCGTCGGCAATCAATATCATTGACATCAGGCTTTCACCCCTTGTATCGGATAATACCAGTATACCGTGTCAGTTTGTCCGTTCTGTGAACAAAAAACAGGTTTTTACATATCCTGCTCCAATACATACCGGTACAGGGCGTTCTTTTTGACGCCGGTCTGCGCGGACACCGCTTTGATTGCGTCCTTCTGCGTCTGCCCGTCTGCCATCCGGAGGCGCACGGCCTCCGCCGCCGCAGTCAGTCGCGCCGGTTCGTCCGGCGCGGCATCCGGTTCGTCCGGCGCGCCCTCGATGGTCAGCACAAATTCGCCGCGCGGCGGATGTGCGTCGAAGTACTGAACGGCTTCGTCCAGCGTCATGCGGAGTGTTTCCTCGTGGAGCTTGGTCAGTTCACGGGACAGGGAAAGGCGGCGCGCCCCGCCGAAGGTGTCCGCAAGGTCGCGCAGGGTGGCGCACAGCTTGTGCGGCGCTTCGTAAAAGATCATGGTGCGTTTTTCGTTTCGCAGCGCGTCCAGGTGCGCGCGGCGCGCCTTTTTATTCACGGATAAAAAGCCTTCGAAACACCAGCGTCCGGTCGGCAGGCCGGAGGCCGCGAGCGCGCAGACCGCGGCGCAGCAGCCGGGGATGGGCACGACCGGTATGCCATGCGCCGCGCACAGTGCGACCAGATCCTCGCCGGGGTCGGAAACGGCGGGTGTACCCGCATCCGTGACCAGGGCGCAGCTTTCACCCGCGCGCAGCCTGGCCAGCACCTCCTCGCCGCGCGCGCGGCGGTTATGCTCATAATAGGAGATCAGGGGCTTCCTGGGCAGAGCGCAGGCGGTCAGCAGCTTTTGCGTCACGCGCGTATCCTCTGCGGCGATGAAATCGACCGACGAAAGAATATCCCGCGCGCGGGGGGACAGGTCGCCCAGGTTGCCGATCGGCGTGGCGACCAGATACAGAATGGATTCACTCATTGTAATATTCCCTTAAAAAATTATTTTTTGTATATTTTGTTATATTCCTCGCTTTGGACAAGCAGCGGCGGTTCGACCGAAAGGCCTTCCGCGCTGCCGCCCTTGCGGCATTCGACCAGCACCGCGCTGGGGACGGCCTGCGCGGTCTGGTGTACGAAGCGGAGCCGTTTAGGGACGAGACGAACGCGGGCGAGCGCTTCCAGCAGCGTCCACATGCGCTCGGGACGGAACACGAACGCGGCCTTGCCGCCCGTATGCAGCACAAAGGAACAGGCCACGGCAAGGTCCTCCACCGTGCAGGTGCCATCCTGACGGGCGGCGCGGCGTTCCGGCGCGGGCGCGTTTTTGCCCGCGTTCCGGTCGAAATACGGGGGATTGCACACCACATAGTCCATACTGCCGTGGGGGAGGAGCGTGCGGATCTCGCGCAGGTCGCCCTGTAGAGCGGTGATGTCCACGCCGTTGTCGCGGATCGAGCGCCGGAACAGGGCGAGCGCGCCCTCCTGCAGCTCCAGGCCGGTCATACGCAGGTCGGGGCGGTAAAGCAGCAGGGCGAGCGTGCCCGTGCCGCAGCAGAGGTCGAGCACGCGCGCGTTCCGGCGCGGTCTGGCAAAGGAAGAAAGCAGTACGCTGTCCTGCCCAAGCTTGAAATATCGGTCGTCCTGATGCAGGAGCAGGCCGTTGGGAAGCCGTTCGGTTGTCTGCGCCATAATACCTCCTTATCCGGAAACAGAAAGAGCCGGTCCGTGACGGACCGGCCGCAGGTGCGTTTGGTTTATCTGCCGGCTTTCACGCCGTGTTGCCGCGCATGCTCCTTAAGCTTGGCAAAGGTTTCCGCGCTGATGACATGCTCAATGCGGCAGGCGTCCTCGGCCGCGGTTTCGGGCGAAACGCCGAGCATGGTCAGCAGCTCGGTCAGCACGGTATGGCGCTCATAGATCGTTTCCGCGATCGTGCGTCCGGCGTCGGTCAGGCACAGCAAGCCGTTCTGATCGATGGAAACATAGCCGTTGTCCCGCAGCAGGCCGACAGCGCGGCTGATGCTCGGCTTGGAAAAGCCGGTGTAGTGGGCAACGTCAATCGAGCGGACCGACCCTTTTTGGTGCTGCAGAATCAGGATTGCTTCCAGATAATTCTCAGCACTCTCCTGCACTTTCATCGTGCCTTATCCTCCTTTTTCTCTTTTCCATGTTTTTTATTTTAGCATATCCGGCTGATTTTGGCAATATAGCGATGCTTGCAAGGCCGCGCAATTTTGGGTACAATGGGGAAGACGGAGGGATGCCCCATGAAAGTATTTTTATCCCCGGCGAAAAATATGCGCGCCGCAGCGGCGGCGCTGCCGGATATGACAGCGCCGCGCTATCTGCAGCAGGCGGAAGCGCTCGCCGCGGCCCTGCGTGCCAAGGCGCCGTTTGAGCTGGAGAGCATCCTGCAGACCAGTCCGGCGATCGCGCTGCGGGCGGCGGCGCTCTACCAGGACTGGACAGACGCGGGCGGCGTACCCGCGATTCTGGCGTATGATGGGCTGGCCTATAAATATCTGGAGGCGGAAACGCTCACGGCGGCAGAACTGCGGTTCGCGCAGGACAGCCTGCGGCTGTTTTCCGCGTTTTACGGTCCGCTGCGGCCGCTCGACGCAATCCGCCCCTACCGGCTTGAGCTGGCGCACCGGCTGGATGGGCGCAGCCTGTACGAGTTCTGGGGCCGTGCGTTTTACGACGATCTGTTCGGTGCGGGTGAAGCGGTGGTCAACCTCGCCTCAAATGAATACAGCAAGGCGGTGCGGCGCTATCTGCAGACAGGCGACCGGATGGTGACCTGCGAATTCCTGACCTACCGCAAGGGGAAGCTGCGCTGCCTGCCCACCATGGCGAAAATGGCGCGCGGCCGCATGACGCGGTATATCCTGCAAAACAGCATCGAGTCGCCTGAGCAGCTCACTTTGTTTGACTGGAACGATTTCCGGTATGAGCAAAGCCTGTCGGACAACCAAACGCTGACCTTTATTGTCCGCGCGTGACAGGGAAGCGCCGCGGGAAGATGTCCTGAAGCGAGAAAGGCCCCACCTGTCCTTTGGAGGACGGGCGGGGCCTTGGTATGGCGTTAATGCGGGGGATTGTCCTGCGGCTGGGGCGGCACGGGCGCCTGCTCCGGCGGCTGGGGCGGGACAGGGGGCGCGGCCTCCTGCGGCGCGGCTTCTTCAGCGGGCAGGGGTCCCAGCTTGCGGTTGATCTCCTGCGTGTTGCGGCATAGCACGAGCAGCAGCAGCGCATACTCAAACGTGATGCGGGCAACCAGATTGCCGACCACGAACACGAAAAGCGCGGCAAAAAAATGCGAGAACAGCAGCATGACGCTGTATACGGCGATGGCGACTGCAACGATACAGTATAGGGCGCGGATCAGCTTTTCGGTGAAAAAGGTGCGGAACGTAAAAATATCATGCAGCTTGGCGGCCGACCCTTTATAGATGTTGGGCTTGCGCACGAAAAGGAAATACAGCGCAAGCCCGCCCGCTACAATGACGAGCAGCGCCAGCACCGGCAGCACGAGGCTAAAAAACGGCGTATAGGAATAGGTTTGCGTATATAGGTAAGGGTAGCTGCTCATAGTTTCCTCCTGAAAAATATTGAAGCATTTGTGTATTTAGTGTAACATATGCGGGAAAGCGTTGCAAGTTAAATCGAAATGTTGTACGCTATAAGGGAGAAAACGATACGGAGAAACGACAATGAGGATTTTACACACTTCGCCCGCACAGGACGGATTTTTTATGCCTGCGGAGTTCGCGCCGCACGACGGCTGCCTGATGATCTGGCCGGAGCGCGGGGATTCCTGGCAGTATGGAGCCTATGCGGCGCGGCGCGCGTTTATTCAGGTGATGCGGACGATCGCGGAAAGCGAAAAGCTGACCGTGCTCTGCTCGGAGGGGCAGTATGACAATGCCCGCGCCCAGCTTCCGGATGCGGTGAGGCTGGTTGTGATGGAGACAGACGACGCCTGGGCACGCGACGTGGGGCCGACCTTTGTGATCGACGGCAGGGGCGGCCGCCGCGGCATCGACTGGGGCTTTAACGCCTGGGGCGGCGCGGTGGACGGGCTTTACCCAAGCTGGGAAAAGGACAACCGCGTGGCCCGCAAATTTTGTGACCTGCTGGAAAACGACTGCTATGACAAGCGGGATTTCATTTGCGAGGGTGGCTCGCTCCATGTGGACGGGGAGGGTACCGCGCTCGTCACCGAGGCCTGCCTGCTCTCCGCGGGGCGCAACCCGTCCCTGTCGCGGGAGGAGATCGAGCGCACGCTGTGCGCGTACCTCGGCGTTTCCAGGGTGATCTGGCTGCCGCGCGGCATCTACCATGACGAAACCAACGAGCATGTGGACAACGTATGCGCGTTCACAGCGCCCGGCGAGGTCGTGCTGGCGTGGACGGACGACGAAAGCGACCCGCAGTATGCGCTTTCCAGGGCGAGCTTGGACGCGCTTGAGGCGGCGGTGGACGCAAAGGGGCGCCGGCTTCGGGTGCATAAGCTGCCGCTGCCCGCGCCCGTGACCATCACGGAGGAGGAATGTGAGGGGCTCGACCTGTGCGAGGGCGAGCCGACGCGCACGCCGGGCGAACGGCTGGCGGCAAGCTACGTCAATTTTTATATCGCCAACCGGACGGTCGTCATGCCCGCGTTTGACGACCCGATGGACGAGACGGCGAAAGAAATCCTGCAGGGCCTGTTTCCGACGCGCAGGGTGGTCGCCATCCCCGCGCGCGATATTCTGATTGGCGGCGGGAACATCCACTGCATCACGCAGCAGATCCCCCGCGCGTGAGCGCGGGAATCACCAACCGTATGAGGAGTGAAAGCATATGAGCAAAGTAACCGTAGCCGCGGTACAGATGACCTATGGGCTGGAAAACGCGGTGCAAAGGGTCGAGGAGGCGGCCGCGCAGGGCGCGCAGGTCATCCTGTTGCCCGAGCTGTTTGAAAACTGGTATTTCTGCCAGGAAAAGAGCTATGAAAACTACCATCTGGCGACAACGCTGGAGGAAAACCCCGCGGTGAACGCGCTGCGGACGGTCGCACGCGACTTTCGGGTCGTGCTGCCGGTCAGCTATTACGAGCGCGTGGGCAACACCACATTCAATACGGTCGCCGTGATCGACGCGGACGGGACGGTCCTCGGCCAGTACCGCAAGACGCATATTCCGGACGATCATTTCTATCAGGAGAAATTTTATTTCACTCCCGGGGACACGGGCTTCCGCGTGTGGGACACGGCCTATGCCAAAATCGGCGTGGGCATCTGCTGGGACCAATGGTTTCCGGAATCCGCGCGCTGCATGGCGCTGATGGGCGCGGAGCTGCTGTTTTATCCGACCGCGATTGGCTCCGAGCCGATCCTGGAATGCGATTCCATGCCGCACTGGCGCCGCTGCATGCAGGGCCACGCGGCGGCGAACATCATGCCGCTGGTCGCGGCCAACCGCATTGGTACGGAAACCGTGACCCCCTCGCCCGACAACCAGAACCAGTCGTCCTCGCTGACGTTTTACGGCTCGTCCTTCATCGCGGATGAGACCGGAGCGCTGGTCGAGCAGGCGGATCGGGAAAACGCCTGCGTCCTGACGCATACGTTCGATCTGAACGGGATCCGCGAGCTGCGCCGGAGCTGGGGGACGTTCCGCGACCGGCGGCCGGAGATGTACGGCGCGCTGGGGCGCTTCGGATAACCGCAAAAAAGGACAAGGCGGGGCCTTGTCCTTTTTCTATTGCACGCCGTTGCGGCCGGAATATCACGAATCGCTTCAACCTGTTCCGCGGTCAGTCCGGCCTGGGCGTCGCCGCCCAGCGCGGCGTTGAACGGGCGCACCTGCGTAAGGGTGTTGCCGCAGTAACCGCCGGTTGGGCTGTTCGCGATCAACTGCAGCTCGTCCGTGGGGTGGTGCTGGTGGTTCTCCTCTACAGTGGGGGACGGCGGTGCCTCCAGATGGCCCGCGCCGCTGTCCGGAGCCGCTCCCCAGCTGTATAGCGGAAGGGAAAGCAGCGGCAGGAGCAGAAAAGAACGATACATACCTCCTTTTCCGGCTTAGGCAGAAGGTTCCGCGCCTCAGTCCGGTTCGGCGCTGCCGATTTCCCGCAGAAGCCGCTGGCGCGTATCGTCAAACAGCAGTTGCTTGTTGTGCGCGAAGTAGGCCTCGCAGCCAAAATTCTGGATAAACCAGGAGGTAAAGTAATTCGCGGTCAACTCGGTGGCGAACAGCACAAGCTCCTGGCTGTTCGGGATGGCCGCGTCGAGGAAAGCAAAGACGTTCGCCAGTTGCCGGTCCGTGCGGTCCGCCGCGTCCGCGCGCGCCTGCACATCCTCCTGGAACAGCGCCTTGAGCCGCTCGAACGCCTGCCCCTTAGGCACCTTTTCCAGCGCGAGCGCCTGCTGGAAAGCCGCGAGCCGCTCGGCCTCGCGCGCGGCGGTAAACAGCGCGTCCTTGTCGGTCGAGCCTGCGTCGCGGCGGCGCGTGAGCGCGGCCTGTTTTTCGTCCAGCAGGGTGCCGAGCATTTTTTCGCCCTCGCGGATATGGACGAGGTCCTGATGCAGCGCGTCGGTGAGACGGTCCAGCCGGTATGCCTCGCGCGCGCTGTCCGCCAGCCGCGCGAGCAGCAGGCCAAGCACGCCCAGCTTCTCGTCGAACGCCGCGCCCGCCAGCTCGGAGGCGCGCACCTTTTCCCAGGCGCCGTCCAGGATCTCCTCCACGCGGTAGACGCGCTTGTATTTTTCATAAAGCTGCAGGTAGTTGGCGAAATCGGCTGCCACGCGGGGGAGCTGCAGGTATTGCCCGACCACTTGGCGGTCGACGGGTAGGTCGAGCGTTTCGTATACCTGCATCAGCTCGGACAGGTCCTCCCAGCCGCGCGCGGTGACGAACTGCAGCCCGTCCGCGGTCGCCTCCACCCGATAGAAATGGTCGCGCCGGATCTCAAGATAGGAGAGGATCGCGCCATGGATGCCGCGCCGGTAGGCGTATTCCTTCCAGACCGCGAAGTCCTCCTCGACGTCGATGCGCTTGACGCGGTCGAGCGTGACCACATCGAACTCGCGCACGGATTTGTTGTATTCGGGCGGGTTGCCGGCCGCCACGACCATCCAGCCGTCCGGCAGGCGCTGGTTGCCGAAGGTTTTGCACTGCAGAAACTGCAGCATCATGGGCGTGAGCGTTTCTGAGATGCAGTTGATCTCGTCAAGGAACAGGATGCCTTCCTTGGTACCCGTACGCTCCATCTCGCGGTAGACCGAGGCGATGATCTCGCTCATGGTGTAGGCGGTGACCGTGCGCTCCGCACCGCCGAGCTGCACGGTTTCGATAAAGGGCAGGCCGAGCGCGGACTGGCGCGTGTGGTGGGTCAGCGTGTAAGACACCAGCCCCACGCCAGTCTCCTCCGCGATCTGCTCCATGATCTGGGTTTTGCCGATGCCCGGCGGCCCCATCAGCAGGATGGGACGCTGCCGGATGGGCGGGATGCGGTACGCGCCGAACGCATCCCGCGCGAGATAGGCGCGCAGTGCGTTTTTGATCTCGTTTTTTGCTCGTTTGATATTCATAAAGCATTACCTCGTGCGTTATCCGTTGGTGTAAGGGGACGGGCGGGCCGCCGTTATCCGGCGGAGAGTTCGCTTTCCCGCAGGATCAGCCGGATGCCCCACGGCGGGACGTTGTCGGGATAGGCCTCGCCCTCCAGCATGACGAACGCCGCGTCGTATCGGGGGCGTTTTTTCGGATAGATGCCCAGTCCGTCGGTGAAATAGAGCAGGCCGCGCAGGTGATGGAACGCGCCCTCGCTGACCAGCCGGTCCACATGCGCGAATACCGGCCGGAAATCGGTGGCGGACTGGCCGATCAGCTCAAAATGCTCCATATACTCCCGCAGCTCGCGCTCGCAGGTGATGCGCCTGTCCGCGCGGAGTTGGTCGTCGCACTGCAGGATGCGCAGGTTGAAGCGTCGGAAAAAGCTCTCGTTTTCCCGCAGCAGTGCGTAGGTGTGCGATAAAAAGCCGCGCACCAGCTCGCCCGAGGTGGACATGGAGGTATCGATCGCGATGACGAAATCCTCGATCCGGCGTACCTCGCGCGTTTCGAGCGGCTCGATCAGCGGCATGTTGCCGAAGTGCCGAAGGCCGTAGGCGTAGTAGCCGTAATCGAACGAGTCCGCGTCCACCGCAACCTCCTCGCGCAGCGCGGCAAAACGGCGCAGGAACGAACGGTAGTCCGCGGTCCCGCGCGCGGAGACCGCGAGCTGCTCGCGCACGGCCTCGCCGCCGGCCGCCTGGTTGGAGAATACGGTTTCCATCGCGGTCTGGGTCTGCTCGGCGGCGCGCTGCCACTGACGCTCCTGCTCGTCGTCGCTTTCCTCCGGCCAGAGCGCGTGGTCGTCCACATGGAATACGCGGGACAGCGCCGCGCAGTCATAAAGCCCCGCCCGTTCGCGCCGGAATTGACGGTAAACCGCCTCGGCAGTCAGCACTGGCATGCTTTCGCGAAGCTGCCGGTACAGGTGCTGCCGGCGCACGGAGGGCTTGTCCGCCTGCAGGCAGCGGTAGTCGAGCGCGTCCAGCATGCTTTCAACCGCTACGTCGCAGGCAAGATCCCACAGCGCTCGGTCGCGGCCGCGCGCCTTGGCGGGATGCCGCAGCAGACAGTGGAACACCGTGTGCAGGTATGCGCGGCACACATTTGCGCGCGAGCGCTCGTACTGCTGGGCGAGCCACGGGCCGCTGTAATACAGCGCGCGGGAATCCGTTGCGAGCGTCGCAGTATCGTACCCGTCCGAGACGGTCAGCGCGGCCAGCGCCGTATCCAGAAAGGGCAGGCTCATATACAGCTCGGTGCGGGCGGAAAACAGAATTTCCCGCCCGATTTTTTGCCAGCGTTCACTTTGTGCCATACATAACCCCCTCTTTTATAAGTCAAACGTTTTTGCGCGCCCCTTGGGGGATGATTGTCCGGCGGCGAGCAGCACGGACAGCGCGGCGGTCTGCTCCTTTTCGCGGGCGGTATCGCACGCGGCGTCGATTTCAGCTGGAGACAGCACACCGAGCGACAGCAGGAAGGTGAGCGCCGCGCTTTCGCCCGCGGCGGCGCAGCGGCGGGCGAGCGTGCCGCCGTGGGCGCGCAGGCAGTCCAGACAGGTGGCGCGGGCGGCGTCCGACAGGCCGAACGGCGTTGCCAGCCGCCGTATGGTGACGCGGGCTGCGACAAGGAAATCGTGCCGTTCGAGCAGGCCGGACAACGCGCGGTCGTACTGGTGCGTGCTGAGCGCGCCGCCGTCAAAGCATTGGCGGTAGCCGTAGCCCGCGCCGTGGATGCGCCGCTGGAAGATATGCGCGGGCGTGAGCGCTTCCAGGTCCTCGGAATAGGCGGGGAAGAGCAGGTAGTACACTGTCCCGTTCCAGAAAAAACGCACATCCAGCTCGCCCGCGTACTCGCCGAGCAGCTTGTACAGGCAGGTGGGGGCAGAGGGGTCGGCATACAGCCGCACCTCGCGCAGCGCGCGGCAGTTCATCAGCGCGCCGCCGCCGAAATCGGTCACCGCGCTGGACAGTGTAAGCGTTTTCAGCCGGCGGCAGTTGTAAAACGCATAGCTGCCCACGCTTTGAAGCGGCTGCGGCAGCGCGACCGAACGGACGGCGTTTGCGTCGTGCTTCGGCTCCGGCCCGCCGCAGGTCACGCGGACGGGAAAAACGTCCTGCCCACGCAGGTCCGGCGCGCGTTCGCTGAGCGCGTAATTCCCGAGCGAGACCACCGGTGCGCCGCCGATCTCGTCCGGCAGGCGCACGCTGTCGTCGCGCGTCTCGCAGCGCAGGATGGCAACGCCGTCCGGTATTTCCCTGCAGGTCAGAAGCAGCTCGTTTTCGCCCTCGACCGTGTACATGGCGTACACCTCCCTCCATTCCGGTTTGATGTTCGTTTTTGATTATAACACAGCCGCGGCGGCGCGGCAATAAATGTGCCGTGGATTTGTGTGTTTTGCCGCTTGACCGTGTTCCGGCGCACCGGTTACAATAGAAAAGCAAGGAGGTGCGGAGGATGAAAGGGATTAAAGATTTTTTGATTATGTATTTCTTATGCGTTATAGTGCTTCTGATTGCGGCAACCGTCCTTTCGGGTGTGAAAGGGGGTTTTTGGTCTCTTCTGCTTTTCGGCGCTTTTCTGGTCACGCTGCTGTTCTATGCTGCATTTCGCCTGCTCTGCCGGATCGATGAGCTGGAACGGCGGCTGGATCAATTGACAGGCGTTCGGGAGGACGGGGAAAAGGAATAGGTGATATTATGATAATAAAATATCATTGTAATAATTTATAAAAATTCTCAAAATGCGCTTGACAAAGCGGGGAAATAAGAATATACTGTGACCATACTGAACAAACCAATGACGAAGACGAGTAGCAGGGAGACCGAACCTCCAAGAGAGCCGCGGGCGGTGGGATCGCGGCAGGCAAGGGCCTTGTGAATGGACTTCACCAGGGCAAGGCGAAAGGGCGTTCCGCCCGAGTAACTGCGACGGGGACTCCGCCCGTTATCAGGGGAGCGTGCATTGTCGGATGCGCGGAAGCGAGCGGGCGCGTCGGCGCGTCAACTTGGGTGGCACCGCAAGGGTTTGTTTACAAGCCCCTGTCCCATGGATTTGGGACAGGGGCTTTTTTATTTTGTCCATTCATTCATAAAACATAGAAAAAGGAGAGAACCTACCATGGCTAAGATTCCGCACAGACTGTATTTGACCGAAGACCAGATGCCGAAGCAGTGGTACAACCTGCGCGCCGATATGAAAGAACAGCCTGATCCGCTGATCCATCCCGGCACGCACCAGCCGCTTCCGGAGGAGGCGCTGTACCCGATTTTCTGCGAAAAGCTCGCCCATCAGGAGCTGGACGGGAAAACGCGCTATATCGATATTCCGGAGCCGATCCTCGATATGTATAAGCTGTACCGCCCATCCCCGCTGTGCCGCGCGTATAACCTGGAAAAGGCGCTCGGCACGCCCGCGAAGATCTACTACAAGTTCGAGGGCAACAACACCTCGGGCTCGCACAAGCTCAACTCGGCCATTGCGCAGGCGTATTACGCCAAGGAGCAGGGGCTAAAGGGCCTGACGACCGAAACCGGCGCGGGCCAGTGGGGTACCGCGCTCTCCGAGGCGTGCGCGTACTTTGGGCTGGACCTCAAGGTGTTCATGGTCAAGGTGTCCTATGAGCAGAAGCCGTACCGCAAGGCGGTCATGCAGACCTTCGGCGCGGATGTGACGCCCTCCCCCTCGAACACCACCGAGGCGGGCCGCGCCATCCTCGCCCACGACCCGAACACCGGCGGCTCGCTCGGCTGCGCGATCTCCGAGGCGGTCGAAATGGCGACGACGCAGGAGGGTTACCGCTATGTGCTCGGCTCGGTGCTCAACCAGGTGTTGCTGCACCAGTCCATCATCGGCCTGGAAAGCAGGCAGGCCATGGAACTGCTGGACGAATATCCGGACATCGTCATCGGCTGCGCGGGCGGCGGCTCCAATCTTGGCGGCCTGATCGCGCCGTTCATGCGGGATAAGCTGACCGGCAAGGCCGACCCGCGTATCATCGCGGTCGAGCCTGCCTCCTGCCCGTCGTTCACACGCGGCAAATACGCGTATGATTTCTGCGACACCGGCCACGTCACCCCGCTGGCGCGCATGTATACGCTGGGCAACGGCTTCATGCCCGCCTCCAACCACGCGGGCGGCCTGCGCTACCACGGCATGAGCCCTATCCTTTCCAAGCTGTACCATGACGGCTACATGGAGGCAACCTCGGTCAAGCAGACCGATGTGTTTGACGCGGCGGTGCAGTTTGCCAAGGTCGAGACCATCCTGCCTGCGCCCGAGTCCAGCCATGCGATCCGCTGTGCGATCGACGAGGCGCTTAAGTGCAAAGAGACCGGCGAGGCCAAGACCATCCTGTTCGGCCTGACCGGCACGGGCTACTTTGATATGTCGGCTTACGAGGCATATCATAACGGCACGATGCGCAACCATGTGCCGACAGACGAGGAACTGCAGACCGGCTTCGACACCCTGCCCGGCCAGCCGGAATAGCTACATAACAACCGGAAAGGGCGTGCGTCTGCTTGCCGTGGGCGGATCAGGTGCTGGATACCATCGTGTCGTGGGCGATACTGCTGTTTGAATATGTGGGCGTGGGCGTGATCGTCGCGTCCGGCGTGCGGGGCGCGGTGTGTTATGTCCGGCGCGATCCGGAAACGCGCCTTAAGCTGGCCAAAGGCCTGGCGATGGGGCTTGAATTCAAGCTGGGCAGCGAGATCCTGCGAACCGTGGTCGTGCGGGAGCTTCGGGAGATCGTACTCGTTGGCGCGATCATCCTCCTGCGCGCGGCGCTCACGTTCCTGATCCACTGGGAGATCACAAATGAAGAGAGGACCGCCGGGCATCCGCCCGAGGAGCCCTGAGCAGGCCGCGCCGCGCGATCGGCGCGGCCTGCTTTTTCCGTTTTCGTGGTGTGCTAAACGGGGCGAGCGAAAATATTAAGAAATTCCCTCGGTTTTTCTTAATATTTGTCTGGTATCCTGAGATAAAGGAGGGATACGGATGCGGAACCTTTTGCTTCTGGCCTATGAAGCGGCAGCGGTTTTGCTGCCCGGCCTTGTACTGTGCGCGGCGCTGTACCGGCGAGGCGGGAAAACGGGACGGGCTGCGCCGCCTTTGCTGCTCCTGCTGTTTGCCATATACCTGTTTGGGGTGTTCCATGTGACCGGCGCGGGAACGATGTACGACGCGCTCCAGCGCGGGCTGGAGTGGAACGCCGGTCAGGTCAACCTGCTGCCGTTTTCACGGGAAGCTGATCCGATGGGCTATGCGCTGAATGTCGTGCTGTTCCTGCCGTTCGGCCTGCTGCTGCCCCTGCTCTGGCCCGCGCTGGACAGGCTGGGACGCGTGGCCGCGGGCGGGTTTGCCTTTTCCCTGCTGATCGAGCTCAGCCAGCTACTTAACAACCGCCGGACGGATGTGGACGACCTGCTGATGAACACGCTGGGCGCGGCGCTGGGGCTGTTGCTGTATCGGGCGCTGGCATGGGCGGGGCTGCGCTGTGGGAGAAAGCGGGGAGAGGTTTGCGAACCGACGCCCGCGCTGTACATCGTGGCGCTGTTCGCCGGGCGCTTCCTGCTGTTTCATGAGCTGTGGGCGGCGGGGCTGCTGTACGGCTTTGCCGGATGAAAACACAAAAGCCGGTTGCGTTCCGGCGGAATATACCGTATACTGTCTTTTATGAGACAGGAGGACGGTATACATGGAGACGCGGGAACGGAAACGGCTGTTGCTGCATATTCTACTGGCGGCCCTGCCGTTTTGGCTGCTCGATCTGACGCTGCGCGCGGCAACGGGCGGCGCGGCGTGGTATCCGCTGTACGCAGCCGCGCCCAACCTGTTCTCCCTTGGCTTCGGCGCGCTGTTCACTGCTTTGGCGCTGCTGCCCCCGCGCCGCTGGGGACGCCTGCTTTACGGGCTGATTTACGCGGTGTGGGCGGTCTATGCCGTGGTGCAGTATGCCGTATGGCGCATCCTCGACCGCGTTTTATTCCTCTCGGATTTCCTGTTCGCGGGGGAGGGGCTGGATTTTGCCGGCTATGCCCGCCAGATCATCGACGGGCGGCTCGCAGCGGTTGCGATGCTTTTGCTGCTGTGGGGCGTGCTGGGCGTCTGGTCGCTGCCCGCGGGGACGGAACGGCGGCAGGCTCTCCCACTGCTGGCGGCGTTCCTTCTGGCGCAGGGATTCGCGCCGCGCCTGTACGCGCCGGTGCCGGAAACGCTGGACTGGGATGCATGGGAATCGAGCGGGTATGAATACGAACGCTTTTCTTCGCCCGTTTACGACCTGGCGTTGACTGGACCGTACCAGTTTGTGCTGCACGACGCATGGCTGTCGGTCGCGCCCGATCCGGACGGGGCGGAAAAGCGGGCGCGGGTGGACGCGTTTTTCGCGGAGCGGCCCGCCCATCAGGAAAACGAGATGACCGGCCTGCTCGCGGGCAAAAACCTGATCCTGGTGCAGCTGGAAAGCATTGACGATTTCGTCCTGAACGAACAGAATACGCCTACGCTCGCGCGCCTGCAGCGTGAGGGGATCTGTTTTTCCGAGTTCTATACCCCTCAGTATTCCAACGGCTATACCTTTAATACGGAATTTGCTGCGCAGACCGGACTCTATCCCTATGCTAACGGAAACGTCGCCTATTCGCTCAGCCGCAGCGCGTTTCCCGATGCGGCGGGCAGCCTGTTTGGGGACGCCGGCTATACCGCAAACTCCTTTCATAAGAGCGAGGCCAAGTTTTACAACCGCGGCGCGATGCACCAGGCGTTCGGCTATGAACAGTACCATTCCGCGCTGCACTATGCGTCCGGCGAGCTGGAGGTTGGGGTGGATCGCTTCCTGGTGGACTGCGACGAGCTGTATGCGCGCATGATCGACACGGAACCGTTTCTGGACTTTTTGATCACTTACAGCGGCCACCTTGGCTATGACGAGATCGACGCGCTGACTACCTACGCGCTCGAACAGTATCCGGAATATGCGGATGACAGCCGACCGTATGAAATAAACGGCCTGTTTGCCAAGGCGCGCCTGACCGACGATATGTTTGCGCGCCTGCTCGAGCGGCTTGCGGAGGACGGGCTGCTGGAAAACACAGTGCTCTGCGTGTACGACGACCATTATGCCTACGGTCTGACCGACCGCGCGGTGCTGGAGGAATATTCCGCGGCCGCAGGCGGCCGCCTGCTGGAGCGCACGCCATGCTTTATCTGGTATGAGGGCTGCACGCCGCGCACGGTGGACAAGACGATGCAGACCGTTGACCTGCTGCCGACGCTGGCGAACCTGTTCGGTCTGCCTGCGCCCCGTACCCTGGGGCGGGATGCCTTTGACCCGTCATACGCAGGCTGCGCCATTTTTCCTGACGGCACCTGGCTGACCGACGCCGCCTATGTCCAAAATGGAAAGGTCGTGTGGAACGACGGGATGGCCGAAGAGGAGGTCGCGGAGATGAACGCCTACGCACGCCGTTTCCAGGAGGTCAACGACGCGATCCTTGACACGGATTATTATAGAGAGATATAAAACGAACCGGCTTCCCACAAGGGAAGCCGGTTCGTGTTTTTAAGAGACTGTAGAGCGGAATGAGCCGGCAGACTGTCGTCCAGTACTGGGGAAACAGGCACGCGCCGCCGCAAAGATGAAAGGCTACCCCAAAAGGGAAGCCTTTGGTTTTGTGACAGCGGTCAGTTGAAATACACCAGCTCCTCCGCCGGCCTGTCGGCGGGGACGACCTCGACCGCATGCAGCACAGGGCCTTCGCCGCGGTACTGGGGCAGGGCTTCGACCGTGACCGAGGCGGTTACGCGCACCCAGTCGCGCAGCTTGAGGTCCTTTGCGTTGGGATAGCGGCACAGGAAGCCGAGGAACGTGACGTCGTCCGCGCAGCAGACCATGCCGAACCGGCCGGGGACAAACGATCCGGACGGCACATTGCCGCCGACATACACCTGCGCGCGGAAGCGGATGGTCTTGCCGTCGTACTTGCTGGGATCGCCGGTGGCGTCGATATACCACAGGCCGTAATCCTCATCCCCGATATCGATGATATCCGCGTTGAGATCGAACGGCAGGGGCATGTTGCGGGCGTAGTCCTCGCTGTTTCCGTCCACGTCGTCCAGATAGATGGTCGCACGCGGGTTCATGGCGCGGATGTTCTTCTGATAGAGCATCTCCTTGAGCGCATCGGTGCAGCGGTTGAACACCACTAGGTCGGCGGTGGTGATATGCTCGAACATCATCGGCCCCATATTCGCCGAGTACAGCGCAAAGGTGGAAGCGTCCACCGTTGTGACGATCTGGTACAGCTCCCAGCGGGCGGGGAAAACGGAGGTCAGGTCGTCCAGCTTCCACATACCGTTGTATTCGATCAGGATGCGGTCGGGGTCGTATTTCTGCTCGACGCGCTTGAGGATATTGGGCGTCAGCCGGCTGGCCGATTCGATGGGGACGAGCGCTGTGCCATAGCGCAGCAGCTCCTGCTCGTCATACTCCTCGATGCCCTCCTCACAGAGCAGGAGCGCGGTGCGCTCGTTCTCCGTGAAGCCGGGGTCGGCGAGAATCTCTTTGATAAAACGGGTTTTGCCACTTTCCAGAAAGCCGGTAAATATATAAACCGGTATCGGGTCCTTTTTGGGCATAAGGCTTCCTCCTCAGGCAAGGCCGAACAGGGAAGCAATGCGCTCCTCGTCCAGCTCGGCGCCGATCACACACAGGCGGCCGGTATAGTCGGCGGCTCCGCGGCGGATATCGGGCGCGCCCGGAACATAATCAAAATGCAGCCACTGGCCGCCGTCGGCCGCGGGTACGATGCCCTTGGCGCGCAGCACGGTGCCGAGCGACAGGTCGCCCAGGCCGGTCAGCGCATTCTGCAGGTCCTCCTCTGTGTACAGATGCGGGGTCTCCACGCCCCAGGAGGTGAACACCTCGTCCGCGTCGTGGTCGTGGCCGCAGCTGCAGTGGTCGTGCTCGTGGTGATGATGCGCGTGACCGTGCTCATGGTCGTGGCAGCCGCAGGTGCAGTCCGGACCATGTTCGTGGTGGTGTTCATGGTCATGCTCGTGTTCGTGGTCATGATGGTGTTCGTGTGCATGCTCGTGGTGGTGATGCGCATGATGCGGTTCGCGCGCGATCTCGTCGAGCACCTCCTGCACCAGGTCGCGGCTGCCCTCCATGGTTGCGAGAAGCTGTGCGCCGGTCAGCTCTTTCCACGGCGTGGTGACGATACGGGCGTGCTCGTTCAGGCCGCGCAGCAGGGCAACGGTTTCGTCCAGACGCCGCGCCGTACACTCCGCCGTGCGGGAAAGCAGGATCGCGCCGGCATGCGCGACCTGGTTTTCAAAAAATTCGCCGAAGTTTTTCAGGTACATTTTCGCCTTGAGCGCGTCGACAACCGTGACGAACGAGTTGAGCGTCACATCCAGATGCGCGTTCTGCACGGCAGCGATTACATCAGACAGCTTGCCGACGCCCGAAGGCTCGATCAGGATGCGGTCCGGATGGTACTGGTCGACCACCTCATGCAGCGCTTTGCCGAAGTCGCCGACGAGCGAGCAGCAAATGCAGCCGGCGTTCATTTCGTTCACCACGATGCCGGCTTCCTTGAGGAATCCCCCGTCGATGCCGATCTCCCCGAACTCGTTTTCAATCAGCACGACCTGCTCGCCCTGCAGGGCGTCCGCCAGCAGGCGCTTGATGAGCGTGGTCTTCCCCGCGCCGAGGAAGCCGGAAACGATATCAATTTTTGTCATAGCTTTCGCCTCACCAATGTAAAATTTATAGGATGAACCTAGTATACCACGTTTTAGCAAAAAAGAAAAGTTTTAGAGTTAGCTTTTGCTAATCAAAGTGCAAAAAGCATGATTTCACCGTGGAAAAGCCAGAGAATACTGTGCAAAAAAACGATAAAACTGTGCAAAAATAAAATGCACAATGAGAATACAACACATCGAAGACAGATGTCTAAAATGGGGAAAAGCGCTTGTATGGGCAGTTTGCCTGTGCTAAAATGAATTCATCTTGTGAAAAAGATGGTCATGGTCACAAAAGAGAGGGAATCCGCTATGAAAATAACTGCACAGTGGATCGCGGAGCAGTGCGGCGTGTCGCGCGGCACGGTCGACCGAGTGGTCAACGGTCGGCCGAACGTCGCGCCGGCGGTGCGCGAACGGGTGCAGAAAGTCATTCGGGAATATGGGTACACCACGCCGGCGCAGCGGCATGCGCTGCGCGCGGAGGGAGACTGCCGCATCGGCGTGCTGCTGCCGTGCCTTGATACGCTGCTGATCCGGAAAATGCGCGAAGGGCTTCGGCTGGCGGTGCGGCAGTGCGGCGCTGCCGATGTGAACCTTTGGGTGGAAGAGCTGAAAAGCCGGTCGCACCGCTCGTATTTTGAAGCGATCGGCCGGATGGAGGAAAAAGGCGTCGGCGGCCTGATCGTGGCGGCGCCCGATACGGTCGCCATGGCTGAGGAGATCGACCGCCTAGCAGGGCATGGTGTGCCGGTGGTCGCCTGCTGCGCGGATGTACGGCGCAGCGGGCGGCTGTGCTATGTCGGCGCGGATATGGAAAAGTCCGGCCGCGTCGCGGCAGGGCTGATCGCCCCGTTCGTCGCCGGTGGCACGGTGCTCGCGCTGTCCGATCAGCGGGAATTCGCCGGACGGGAGGCGCGCATGCGGGGCTTTCTGGAACGAATGCGCGAGCTGGCCGACGGGCGGTTTCACGTTGAGCTGGTGGAAAGCGAGGGCGCATACGACCGCTCGTGCGAAGGGCTGCTGCAGCGGCATCCGCATGTCCGCGCCATTTATATGCCTAGCGAACTGGCGGGGATATGTCTGGAGGACCCCGCCTATTTGCGTCGGGCAGGCACGATACGGACCGTGTGCCATGGGATGACCGCGGCCGTGCAGCAATATCTGGAGCGGGGGCGGCTGGACTTCGCAATAGACCAGAACCCGCTTTTGCAGGCCGCGCGCGCGGTCGAGATACTGGTGCGGGCGCTGCGGACGGGGGAGTCGCCGCGTCAAACAGAAGAATATATGGACATACGCATTATCACACGCGAGCTGCTGTGACAGGAGAGGAGACAAACGGAAAGACCATGAATCGAAGAGTAATCGGCGCGCTGCTGGCCGGCGCGCTGTGTATGGCAACGGTCGCGCCGGCCGGCGCCGTGAACGGCGGTGGGAGCGTCGCCGTTCAGGAGGAGGCGCCGCCGGAAACGCTTACCGTCAAGCAGATGGGACTGCGGGCGGTCGAGCGCGCGGTATCGGAAAACAACGCGAGCGTGCAGTCGCTGCGGAAGACCGCGGCCGGTATGGATACCGGCTCGAGCCTGTCCGAGCAGTTTGAGGCACAGGGCGGCGCGCTGGAACTGCAGATCAAGCAGTACCAGGAGATGATCGGCAAAATGGAAGAGGCGATGGAGCAGATAGCTGATAAGGAGAGCGACCTGTATAAGACCTACGAGGCGCAGAAAAAGCTGCTGGAAAACCAGCGGGACAGCCTGCAGCAAAGCGCGGACAGCCTGCCGGTTCAGGGCGCGGCGGCGGTCATGCAGATCGAGGATGCGGTATACCAGCTCAGGAAGCAGGCGGATAACGTGGCCGACCAGCTTACAATGGCCGCGCAGACGCTGTTGATCTCCATTCAAAACCTGCAGTATTCGCAGCAGAAGCTCGAACGGCAGCTTGCCTCGCTTGACCGCAGCCTGGATGTAATGGAAACGCAGCTTTCCCTTGGACTGGTCAGCCAGTACCAGATGGATACCGTGCGCAATCAGCGGGATAACCTTGCGCTTGGCATCACAAACCTACAGACGCAGTGTAACAACCTGGCAAGCAGCCTTGCGCTGATGTGTGGCTATGACGCCGGAACGCTGGTGATGCCGGCGGCTTTCGCGGCGGTGACGGAAAAGGATCTGAAAGCGATGTCCTACGAAGCGGACTTGGAAGAAACGCTGAAGAACAGCTTTTCCATCTGGCAGAAGCGCAATACGCTGCGGCAGGCGCAGAACGTGTATGACGACAGCTATGACAGCAGCGTGTATGCCGTGCAGTCCGCGCGCGAAGCGCTGGCCATCGAGCAGGAAAGCGTGGAAGCGGCCTTCGCCAGCATGTTCCAGTCGGTGCAGGACTGCCGCGGCACCCTGCAGGCCGCGCAGGCCGCCGAACAGCAGGCGGAGCTGGATTTCAAAACCAGCCAACTGCAGTATGAGCGCGGCATGCTTTCCCGTCTGGACTATCTGCAGGCGCAGGATACGCTGGAAAACGCAAAGCTGGATGTGCAGACCGCGGAGCTTGGTCTGGTGTCCGCTTTTAATCAGTATGAATGGGCGAAGCGCGGGCTGACCACTGCCATCGCGTGAGAGAAAGGAGAACAGGATGAAAAGATATATTGCCGCCGGGCTTTCCGCGCTGCTCCTGTGCAGCATGTGCGCGCCCGCGTATGCGGCGGATGCCGGAAGCGGGGAGCAGGCTGCGGAAGCGGAGGAAAGCGCGCCGGTCAGCCTGACCTTTGACACGTTGGAGCAGACCGTGCGAGAAAACAACGTGTCCATCAAGTCGTATGACAATACGGTCAAGAGCGAGGAAGAAGCCGATGTGAGCGTCGATTATGATATGGATTACATAACAATCGTCAACCAGATCTCCTCATACAGGCAGCAGATTGCAGATCTCGAAGAAGCGATCAATGACCTGGACGAAGACCAGGCGGCGCTCAAAAGCACGCTGCAGGCCCAGCTCAACACATTGGAAAGAAGCCTGCAGGCAGCCTACGGCTCGTACAACGACCTGGACGATAAGGAGGACGACGCCAAAGAGGATCAGCAGAAAACCGTGGTCAGCACAAGGCGTGAGATGCAGAACGCCGCGGATCAGATCTGCATGGATGCGGAAAATAATTATATCTCGCTGGAAGCCCTGCAGTATTCCCTGAACGAGACCGAACGCAGCTTGGCCCAGCTTGACCGCAATATCGCGGCCATGGAGAAGCAGGTATCGCTTGGCATGGCGGGATCGAACGAACTCAAGAGCCTGCAGAGCCAGCGGGAGACCCTGCTGGCCAGCCGGACCACCCTGAACACCCAGTATGAGAGCCTGAGCAACACCCTGGCCATCCAGTGTGGCTACCATACGGGTACTGTGCTCAGGACTGCGGCGCTGCCGGCCGTGACGCAGGAGCAGCTCGACGCCATGGACTATGAGACCGACCTGAAAGAAGCGGTGAAGAACAGCTATTCGATCTGGGCCAAGCAGGACGCGGCGGATAAGGCTTCGGATGACTATGAGGACAACGTGACCAACAACCTGTACGCATATGAGGCGGCCAAGATCGCGCTGGACGCGGAGAAAGAGAACGTGACCGCGTCGTTCCGCAAGCTGTACAAGGATGTGCAGGAGAAAGGGGACGCGCTGCGCGCGGCCAGCGCCGATCTGGAGCAGGCGGAAAAAACGTTTGCCGTGCAGCAGGTCCAGTACCAGCGCGGCATGATCTCGCAGATGGCCTTTGCGGACGCGCAGGATACCCTGGAGGCGGCGCAGGAGGCGGCGGCTGAGGCCGAGATCAATTTGTTCACCTCGTATAATACATACGAGTGGGCGAAGCGCGGCGTGATGGACAGCGCAGCCTGACAGAACAGCCGGAAAATCAGACCACAATGGAGGACCAAATGAGACGTAAACGTATTTTTGCCGCGGTGCTCGCGGGCGCGATGCTGTTCAGCGCGGGCTGCGGCAAGGAGGAAACGGTGGAAGAGGAGGCGGCGCCGGCCGGTACTGCCGTCGAGGTGATGGAGGTACAGGCGGGCGAGATGAGCGCCGAATACGCGGTGACCGGCAAGGTCGCGGCGGTCAATGAGGTGCAGGTGTTCCCACTTTTGGCGGGACAGGTGATGACGCTCCCCGTCAAGGAAGGGGATAAGGTGAGCAAGGGACAGACCCTGTTCACCGTGGATACCACTACCGTCACCTCGACGATGGGCGCGCTGCAGCAGTCCTACAGCGCTACCAAGACCGCGACCGACCGGGCGATCGAATCCGCGCAGATCGGCGTGGAGCAGGCGCAGAGGACGGTGGATAACACGCAGGCGCTGTTTGAGGCGGGCGCGGCCGCCGAGCAGGATGTTACCAATGCCAAGCAGGCGCTGGTGCAGGCGCAGGCGGCGGTTGCGCAGGCGCAGGCGCAGCAGGCGGCCTCGCTCGCCCAGATACAGGCCTCGCTGGATCAGATCACCTCGCAGGCCGAGCTGGGGACGGTTACCGCGCCCTGCAGCGGCACGGTGACCACGGTCAACCTGGTGCGCGGTGGCATGGCCTCGTCCGCTCAGCCGGGCGTGGTCATCGCGGAGGACGGCAAGGTCGAGGTGCAGACCTCGGTCGCGGAGGATGTGTACACCAACATCAAGGCGGGGGACGAAGCGGGCGTTGTCATTTCGGTCCTGTCGGACGATATGGTGCGGGGTACGATTGCATCCCTGCCCGCGGCGGCCAATGTACAGACCAGTCTGTATGATATCTCGATCACGCTCCCGTCCAACGTCAATCCGCCGATCGGCGCGTTTGCGACGGTCACTTTCTATACCAACCGCAGGGAAAACACACTCTCCGTGCCGACCGAGGCGATCCTGACCGGCGCGAATGAGGAGCAGTATGTTTTTGTGGTGGATGACTTCGGCAGCGGGGACACCGTGACGCGCGTTGCTGTGGAGACCGGTTTGGTCAGCAAAATGGATACCGAGATCCTTTCCGGCCTGGCCGAGGGGGATGTGGTGGTCGTGAAAGGGCAGTCCTACCTGTCGGACGGCGCGATGGTGCGCGTCGTGACCGGTGAGGACAGTGTCCTGAACGAGACCGAAGGGCCGGACGATGCGCCGGCCGCCGCGGATGGGGAGGGCTAACTCCTTATGAAAATCGCGGAAACCTGTATCAAGCATAATGTAATGACCATACTGACGTACATCCTGATCGTCGTGTTTGGTTTTTACTGCTTCCAATCGCTGCCGCTCGCGCTCATGCCTGAGATGGAGCTGCCGGTGGCGATCGTATATTCGACCTACGCGGGCGCGGGTCCGGAGGATATCGAGCAGCAGGTCACAAAGCCGCTGGAGTCCGCGTGCGCGGGTCTGGCGGGCCTGGATACGCTGACGTCGACCTCGGCGGAGAACATGTCCATGGTCATTGTGCAGTTCGATTACGGCACCGACCTGGATGAGACGCTGACCGATATGCGCGACAAGGTCGATATGGTGAAATCCCAGCTGCCGGAGGATGCCTCCGACCCGACAGTCATGTCCATTGACATCGACTCCATGCCGGTTATCATGGTGGCACTCACGGGCAGCGATCTGGCCACGCTGCAGTCGATCGCGGAGGATGAGCTGGAGCCGGCGCTCGAACGCCTGGAGGGCGTGGCGTCGGTGGACGTCATGGGCGGCTATGAGAATGAGGTCGCGGTCAAAACCGATGCGGCCCGTCTCAAGGGCTTTAACCTGACCGTGTCCTCGGTCGCGCAGCAGATCGGCGCGGACAACATGGCCGTGCCGGGCGGCGAGCTGGACAGCGGCTCGCAGACGCTGTCCGTGCGCACGGACGGCGAGTATCAGTCAGTGGACGATGTGAAAAACGCCCTGATTTCGCTTCCCACGGGCGGCACAGTGCGCCTGAGCCAGATCGCGGACGTATCCATGCGGCCCAAGGACCAGGACGCGCTGGCAAAAGTGGACGGCAAGGAATGCCTGCTGCTGTCGGTCAACAAGCAATCCGGTTCGAACACGGTGGAGATTGCCGAACTGGCGAAAAGCGAGCTGGATATCCTGACCGCGGACTACGAGGCGCTTGACTGGAGCCTGGTCATGGACCAGTCGGATTACATTAACATGACGGTGGATAACACCGTGTCAAACATCTGGATGGGCGTGCTGTTCGCGGCGGTCGTGCTGCTGCTGTTCCTGCGCGACCTGGGCGCGACGGTCGCCATTTCCGTGGCGATGCCGTGTTGCATCCTGTTCACCTTCCTGATTATGTTCGCGCTGGATATCACGCTGAACATGATGTCGCTGGGCGGTATCGCGCTCGGCGTCGGCATGATCGTGGATAACTCCATCGTCGTGCTGGAAAACATCTTCCATTACCGGACGGACGGGTACGACCGCTGGGAATCCTGCACCAAGGGTACAAAGGAGGTCGTGACCTCGGTCACCGCCTCGACCCTGACGACGGTCGCCGTATTCCTGCCCATCGGCCTGTCGGGCGGCATGACCGGCATGATGTTCAAGGAATTCTGCATCACGATTGTGGCGCTGCTTTCTTCGTCCCTGATTATTTCGCTGACGCTGGTGCCGTTGCTGTGTTATATCCTGCTCGACCGCGGCGGCATACACCGTATTGCCGGTGGCAAGCCCGGCATGCGGGAAGAGTTGATGGGCGACCGCCCGTTTGCACGGATGTATAAGAAAGTACTCAAGCTGTTCATCACCCGCCGCGCGGTGGGCATCCTGCTTACGGTGGTGATCTGCGTCGTTTCGGTATTCAGCATGGGCATGGCCGGCATGGAGTTGATTCCGGAGATGGATCAGGGCTCGATCAGCGTATCGGTCGGCATGCCGAGCGGCTCCACGATGGAGGAGACAGCGGTGATTCAGGACCGCATTGTGGCGATCGCGGAAAAAACCATACCGGAAATGGAGCAGGTATACTACAGCACGGGCAGCTCGGCCTCGGTCATGTCGAGCGCGTCCGGCTCGAGCGTCACGATTTCGCTGGTCGATCTGGAGGATCGCGACCGCTCATCCACTGAGGTCGCCAACCAGCTTCGCCGCGACCTGGCGGATATCGCGGGCTGCGAGATCACTGTCTCGGCCAGCAGCACGTCGATGGGCGAAGGTTCGGATATCAGCGTTCAGCTTTCCGGCAAGGATTATGACCAGCTCGCGGAAGTGGCTGACGACCTGGTGCAGGAAATCAGCGCGCTACCGGACGCGATCAATGTCGAGTCCTCTTCCGGCGACGAGGTGCCGCGTGTGGCGGTCAAGGTCAACCGCGAGAACGCATCCCGCTTTGGCTTGACCGCGGCCACGATCGGCACGCTGGTGCGCGGTGAGTTGACCGGTTCGACCGCGACCACGCTGCGTATGGGCGGCGAGGAATACGATGTGACCATTTCGGGCGACGAGACGCTCTCACAGGATATCGACGCGCTCAAGTCGCTGCAGCTTCCGGCCGCGACCGGCGGCACGGTGCCGCTCTCCATGGTAGCGGACGTCTACACCGAGCTGTCACCGCAGTCGATCACCCGTATCGATCAGGATGAAACGGTCACGATCACGGGTGAAAGCGAATCGGGCGACAGCGTCGGTATCATGCAAAAGGTCAATGAGATCGTAGCGGGCTACCAGTTCCCAGAAGGGGTACAGATTGAGGACGGGGATACATCGGCCTCCAGCATCGCGGAAACGACAGGAGCCCTGTTGACCGCGCTGGCGGTCGCCATCCTGCTGGTGTATTTCATCCTGGCAAGCCAGTTCAATTCGTTCGCCCTGCCGGTGGCGATCATGCTGATCCTGCCGATCGGCCTGCTCGGTTCGCTGATGCTGCTGTGGCCGACGGGCAACAAGGTGTCCATGGTAGCGATCCTGGCGGTTATTATCCTGGCCGGTACGGTGGTCAACTCCTCGATCGTGCTGGTCGACTATATCCTGCAGCGGCGGGAGCGCGGCGAGGATAAGAACACCGCGATCCTGAACGCCTGCCCGCGCCGCGTGCGTCCGGTACTGATGACCGCGCTGACCACGATCCTCGGCCTGGTGCCGATGGTGTTTGCGGGCGGCGAAGGCTCGGAGATGATGGCGCCGATGGGTGTGGTAATGATGACCGGCATGGTCATTTCCACCGTCGCGACCCTGTTCATCACGCCGGTATACTATTCGTTGACGGACAGCGTGGTTGAGCGGATCAAAAAATGGGTGAACCGGCCGAAAAAAGAGCATGGCTGGCGGAAGAAATGGAAAAAAGGCGAGGAATAACCGCGTTTGCCGGATAACTGGCCATTGCTTTTTTCGCGTGGATACGGTATCATAATAAAACGTATGGAAACAGCGAAAAAGGAGGCGGGCAAGGTGAAACGATCGATCGCGGTTACCGCACTTTGCGTATTAGTGCTGTCCGGCTGCGCCGGACAGACTGATACGGTGGGGCCGGCGGCGGAGGAGGCCGGTAAGGTCAATCCCCAGATGCAGGCCCTGGAGCAGGCGGAGCAGGCCGGCCTGCTGGACGGAGACGCCGTGAGCGGCGGGACGCTGTCCGAGGAAGAGGTGCTTCGCCAGATGGGTGAACTGTTTGATACGGCGCGCTATATGGCCGCTGCGACCGGTGAAACCCTTTCGGTCGGTGCCGAGGCCGGACGGACGCATGAATACCTGGTGGTGGAGGTCAGAGATGAGATGGGCGAGTCGGTCGGAAAGCTCGCGGTCGACCGTGAAACTGGAGAGACGTACCATTACCTGGGGGACGGTGTGCTCGATGATTACGCCACTTTCCCGCTGTATGATCCGGCGGCGGTGCATACATACGGTTGGGCGGGCTCCTATGCGGGGCCTGCTTCGGTCGGGCTGGAGATCGTGCAGGAGGAGGAAGGCCGGCTGACCTACTGCTTTTCAGACGGCACCGAGGGCGTCGCCGATATAACGGGCGAGACCGCCAAATCCGCGGACGGGGAGATCAATTTCCTGCTTGCGGAGAATATCGTGACCGTTGCGGGCGGCGGGCTGACAGGCAACTACACGGCCCAGCCTGCGGTAACGGAATAACAGAAAAGCCGCGGGACGACCGTCCCGCGGCTTTTCTGTTATTCCGTGCCGCTTTCTCCCAGCAGCTCGAGCACGTCAATCGCCGTGCCGGCGCGGGATGCCTCCACATGGACGTGGGGGTCGAGCGCCGCTTCCGCGTCGATGCTTTCCGCGCATGCGCCGAGCGCCTCGCCCGCCGTGACCGCCTGGCCGTCAACGACGCGCACGTCGGTCAGGCCGCGGTAGGTGGTGATCAGATCCGCGTCGTGCGAAAGCGTGACGCAGGTGCCGTACAGCCCGTCCTCAAAGACCTCCTGCACGGTGCCGTCGGTCAGGGCCAGCACGGTTTCGCCGGCCTCCGCGCCAAAGTCCGTGCCGGAATGGACGCGCCAGTCGCCGAACGTGGGCTGGAACAGCAGCTCGTCGCCAGAGAACGGCGTAATGACGGCGCCCGAGGTCGGCCGCACATAGACCGGCGCGGACACGGTGACTGCAGGCTCGGCCGGAGCCGGCTCCGGTTCGGCCGGCGCGTCCACCGGCTCGGTCGCCTCGTCCGCAGGCGCTTCCTCCGACATGACCGGCGTATCGTCGGACAGGTCGGGGAGGGCTTCTGTCGGAGAGATGATCGGCGTGCTTGGCGCCGAGGCTGCCTGCTCCGGTGCGGTGGAGTCCGACCAGAGCACCCATGCGGATACGGCAATGATCAGGCCGCACACGGTCAGGATGGTGTAAAAGCCGCGCGTAGAAAGGGCAGCGGTGTGTTTGGAATTATATTGTTTCATATCCCTTTACCTCCGTTGACCCAAGTATGGCCGTGGAGATAAAAAAATATACAAAAAATTTGATTTATCTGCGAGATGCACCGCTCCGGCGCGCCTTGGGAAGAGTCATATCCGCGTCAGGACCGTATCCTGGTAATAGTTGGACAGGATATCCTGGTACGTCGCGCCCTGCTCCGCGAGGTATTTCGCACCGTATTGGGAAAGGCCCACGCCGTGTCCATAGCCGATCGTGTGGAAGGTGATGCTGTCCTCGGTGGTGGTGATGGTGAAATTGGTGGAGTTCAGGCCGAACAGCTCGCGCACCGCCGTGCCTTCTACCGTCAGGCCGCCGAGCTTTACCGTGATGACGCCGCCCGCGTCCGACCGGACGGAGGCCTTGAACCAGGTGTCCGGCGCGCCGGACACCTCGGCGGAAGGAAAGCTTTCCTGAACAGTTTGACGGAAATCCTCCGCCGGTACGGTGACGGACGACTCGTATTCACTGCAGGCCGAGCCGCCGGGGCTGACCTCGCTCTGTAGGTAGGGGATATCCTCGCCCCAGACGTCGGCTGCCGCTTCGGTGCGCGGCCCGCTGACACAGTGGAAGACGGCGGCGATCGGAGCCCCGTCGTAGGTGAGGATCTCCCCCTCGGTATCCCGAACCGCCTGCCGCACGCGGGACAGGTCGCTGCCGGCGGCGGTTTCCACCGCAACGTCGCGGTAGGCTGCACAGTGGTGATAATCGTCGCAAAGGTCGGCGTCCGGATGGACGTCGGGCCGGCCGCGGGAGAGCTTATAAACCGCGTAGGTGCGCGCCGCGACCGCCTGCGCGCGGATTGCCTCGAGCGGGAAATCGTTGGATATCTCCGCGGCGACAACGCCCTCCACATAGGTTTCCAGCGGGAGCGCGGTCGGAGTCCCGTCGATTTCCACCGTGACGGTTGAATAATCTGCCGCTCCGGCGTCCGCGGCCGCGTCCACCGGCGCGGCGTCGGGGATCAAGAGCGTCTCCGGCGCCTGCCCGTCCGCAATCCCGCCAAACGACCATACCATAGGCAGCAGGTACAGGACGGAAACCAGGCCGCAGCCGGCCAGTAACAGCTTGCGCATGTCCGACGCCTCCTTTCTCTGGAACTATATGCAAAGCAATTAATTGATAGAACACCAAATATAGGTTGTTGTTGACAGAACTTCCAATATGTAGTATTATTTGAACCATAGAATACGAACAAATGTTCGATTTGATAGGAGGGCTGTTATGACGCTTCACGAGATGGCGCGGGAATACAGGTCGAATACCGCGCTGCTGGAGCTGCGTCTGCGCCAGCTTCAGGTGGCACAGCGGCGCGCGCGCCAGAAAGAGGTCAAATACCGGTTAAAGCAGCGTATCGGCTGTCTGCGCGTGCTGATCAACGAGAGCCGCAAGACAGCGTTCGTGCTGGAGCATTATTATCAAAAAGGAGGCAGGCAGAATGAGGACAAGCGGGCTGTTTGAACGCGAGGCCGACCGCGCGGCATACGAGGACTATATCGCCGCGCTGGCCGGGGACGACAGCGCGTTCCGCGCGGCGTTTCGGGAGGCGTTTTTCCGCGCCCTGAAGGAGCAACTGACCGGCAGACAGTATGAGGTGCTGTGGCTCAACGAGGTGGAAGGGCTTTCTGGAAAGGAGATCGCGTACAAACTGGGTATCAGCCAGTCGGCGGTGTCTCGGCACCTGACGCGCGGAAAGACGCGGCTGCGGCGGCTGCTGGCATATAACCTGGAGCTGCGCAATCAGAGCTTCTCTTAGGCTGTGCGAAAAGGGATTGACAAATACCGAGAGGAGGATATATAATTGTGCCATTAAAATAATACAAAGGAGCGGTGAAGCATGAACATGAAACGTTGGCTGGCAGGCTGCCTGGGCGCGGTGGTCATACTGGGCTGCCTGCCCCCTGCGGGCGCGGCAGACGACGCGGCGCAGCGGCGGCAGGAGGATCTGGACTGCTTGGTGGAGACGCTGACCACAAAGCATCCGGATTTTTACGCCAATACGACCGAACAGGCGGTCGCGGACAAAAAGGCGGAGATCGAAGCAGAGCTGGATACCGCGTCCGATCTCGATTTTGCGATCGGGCTTGCCGAACTGGCGGCGCTGGCGCATGATTCGCATACGATGCTGTCGGTCGGCAGCGCGCTTTCAGACCAGCTCAGGCAACTCGGCATGGTGCCGAAATGGTACGACGGCCGCTGGACGCTGACCGGCGGCGTGACCGACTGCCGGGCGTATATCGGGCAGGAGATCACGTCGATCAACGGCATGCCAATCGATGAGGTGACCGAGCGCCTTTCGCCCATGATAAGCTACGACAACGCGGTCGAGCAGCGCATACGGGTAGGGCAACTGCTTTATGTGGCCGATGTATTGGAACATTACGGTGTCATTGACGCGGATTCCGATATGGTTACGGTCGGCGTGCGGGATGCGGAGGGAAAAGAGACCGTGCTGCACATCCCCTGCATGACGCAGGCCGAAGCGACGGCGGCGCTGAAAGCAGGGGAATGGATCACCCGCGACATGCTGCGGAAGGACGTGCCTGTGACCGAGCCGGACCGGAGCGTTTACTACAAGCTGCTCGACCTGGGCGGTGGCACGCTGTATATGCAGTATAATAAATGCTTTGAGGATCCGAACCTGCCGATGGAGCAGTTTGCCGCCGAGGTCGAAGGAAAGCTCGCCTCCGGCAAATACACAAAGTTCATCATCGACCTGCGCAGCAACGGCGGCGGGTCGGACGGCGTGCTGTACCCGATCACCTATCTGGCACAGCAATTCCTGGCCAAGGGGAACGCTGTGTACGCGCTCGCGGGAGAGAATACTTTCTCCTCCGCGCTGATTAATACGGTGCAGCTCAAGGATATCGGCGCTGCTGTGGTCGGTACGCCGACCGGCGGCAGCGTGGATCATTTCGGTGCCGTGACCGCGTTCGAGCTGCCCAACTCCAAGTTCCGCGGCCAGTATTCCAACAAATTCATCGATCTGGGCAGCTATTATGAGGCGGCCAAGCCCTACGGCGTAGAAAGTCTCCCGCCCGATATCACGGTCGGACAGACCTTCTCGGATTACCTCAACGGCATAGATACCGCGGTGCAGTATATTCTGACGCATGACGCGGTGAAGCCGGAGCTGCGCAAGCCCGCCGTGGTTTCCGGCGCGAAAATAGAGGTGAACGGCACGCCGGTCGCGGCTGCGGCGTATGAGATCGAGGGCAGCAACTATTTCAAGCTGCGCGACCTGGCGATGGCCTTTGCGGGGACGAATACAGCGTTCAGCGTATCCTGGGACGGGGAAGCGAACCAAGTGACGATCGACGCGGGCGTTTATACGCCGGTCGGCGGCGAGCTGGAGCCGCTCAGTGGCGGCGGGCAGACCGCGACCCGCGCCACCGCGGAGGTGTATCTGCAGGATATGGGGATGCCGCTGGTCGGCAAGGCGTATGAGATCGACGGCAATCACTATTTCAAGCTACGCGACCTGTGCTTCATGCTGGGCGTGCGCGTGGAATGGGACGACGCCGCGCAGACCATCCGCATCGATACAACGAAGCCGTATATTTGAAAAAGAAAGCAATAAAAATGATCCCCCAGACGAGTCTGGGGGATCATTTTTCGTCTTCCATCGGGATACGGTCGACCAGAAGCAGCTCTCCGCCGGCGGCGCGCCAGCCCGCAAGGAAAGCCTGCTCCGCCAGGGCGCGGCGGGCGTCGCTGTCCGCAGCGGCGCCGGATTCCCTGAGGAAGCGCTGCAGGGCCTGTTCGTAAAAAGACATCGTGCCACCTCCATTTGACATTTACTGAATGTCATCGTTGCTTGCAGTATAGCACATAATAAGGCTGATGACAATTACTAAATGTCAATAGAAGGAAAAGAATGTACAAGAACCGTTTAGCAGATGGAAGCTGCAATATCTGCGGAAGAAAGGTCGCGCGGCTGCGTTCTGGCCTTTCTCCGAAAGTGTCCCAGCGCGCGTTGGCCGAACGCATGCAGTTGGAGGGCGTTGATCTGGATAAGAATGCGATACAGCGGATCGAGTGCGGCAAGCGGTTTGTCACGGATATAGAGCTGCGCGCGCTGGCCGCGATCTTCAAAGTCCCTGCGGAGGAGCTGCTGTCGGAGGAGTGACGGCGGGAAGGCCGAAACCGCAAAGGCGGTTTTGAACAAATTGAAGCAGGGGATTTTTATGCGCTTTGCGCATGTCAGAAAAACGAAAGCTGTCCGCAGCCGAAGCCGCGCTGGTAGCGGCGGGTGATGTCGCGCATCCGGTAAAAGATGCCCACTTCGTCGCAGGCGCGGGTGAAAACCGTCCAAAGCTGCCGCGCGTGCGGGCTGGCGCACTGGTAGCGTGTACCGTAACGCGCGATGTATTTCTGCTTCAGGCCGGGGAAGGAGCGGTCTAGCTGCTGGTAGAAGTAGGCGCGCTGACGGTCGCGCAGGGTCAGGCCGAGCGCGGGATAGATATACGGTACGCCCGCCTCTCCGGCCCGCCGCACCAGCGTGCGGATGTTTTCCTCGGTATCCGTCAGCCATGGCAGCACAGGCATGAGCAGGATGCAGGTGGGAAGGCCAGCGTCCGACAGGCGTGCGAGCGCGTCCAGCCGCGCGGAGGGCGGGGGCGCGTGCGGCTCGATCGCGCGTGCGAGCGCATCGTCCGCGGTGGTCACGGTCAGCTTGCACAGCACGGGCGCGGTCGCATGGATCTCGTGCAGCACGTCGATGTCGCGGCAGATCAGGTCGCTTTTGGTGGCAATGGCCGCGCCGAAGCCATAGGCCGCGAGCAGTTCGAGCGCGTGCCGCGTGAGCTGCTCGGTGCGCTCGAACGGGTTGTACGGGTCGCTCATCGCGCCGGTGGAGACTACGCCCGGCTGCGTTTTGCGCCGCAGGTCGTCGCGAATGATGCGCAGCGCGTCCTGCTTGGCGCAGACGGTGTCGAAATCGTCGTTGCGATAGCATTCCGAGCGGCTGTCGCAGTAGATGCAGCCGTGGGAGCAGCCGCGGTAGATATTCATATTGTAGCGCGCGCCGAACCAGCCCGCGCCGTTTTGGGTGCTGGTGACGATGGTCTTTGCCGGTATGGTCTGCATGGCCGCACCGCCTTTCCTGAGGATTCCGCTACCATTATACCAGAAAAAGCGGGCAATGCGTGTCCGGATATGCTATAATAGCCGGAGGAGAATGCCCAGGCAAACTCGGAAAGGACGGTAGGGATGAAGGACTTGTTCACGATCGGGGAGATGCATAAGCTGTTCGCAGTGCCGGTGCGCACGCTGCGGTTCTATGACGAGATCGGCCTGCTCCGGCCCGAGCGGGTGGACCCGCGCACCGGTTACCGCTATTATTCCGCGGGACAGTTTGAACGGCTCAACACCATCAAATACCTGCGCGCGCTGGGCGTGTCGCTCGAGCGCATTCGCGGTTTTTTTGAAAACCGCGATACCGACGTGGTGGAACTGCTCCTGCAGGAGCAGCTGGCGGACACGCGGCGGCGGCTGGACGAGCTGCAGCGCATCGAGCGGCGGATTGGCCGGCGGCTGGATGACCTGCGGCACGCGAGGACGGCCAAGACCGGCGTTGTGCTGCAAAAGGCGCTGCCCGCCCGCGCGATCGCATTCCTGCGGCAGGAGATCCCGCAGGGCGGCGATCTGGAAACGCCGCTGGCTGAGCTGCAAAGCCATATCCGGCAGGATGCGGCGGTGTTCCTGGGCAAGGTGGGCGTGTCAATCGCGCGCGAGCGACTGTACGCGCGGCAGTTCGACCGCTACACAGGGATATTCCTGTTCGTCGAGCCGGAGGAGCAGTACGGCGGTCCCGTACTCCACCTGCCTGCGGGCGAATGGTTGACCGTGTGCTACCGCGGCACGCATGCGCACAGCGCGCCCTCCTATGAGCTGCTGCTGGACGAGGCCGCGCGGCGCGGGTTCGAGCTGGCCGAGGACTCGGTTGAGGTGACGCATATCGATGCGGGCTTCACCAGCGATGAGACCCAGTATTTGACCGAGCTGCAGGTGCCGGTGAAAAAAAGTGAAAATACCTCTTGACCCTCTGGTTGCTGGAGGGTTTATGCTTTTCTTGCAGACAACAAGGGAGGCATATCCATGACAGAGAAAAACCTATTGACCGAGGGGCGCGTGCTGCCCGTGCTGATGCGTTTCACCGTGCCGTTCCTGATCGCTAATATCATCCAGGCGCTGTACGGCGCGGTCGATCTGGCGGTGATCGGCTGGTTTTGCGATCCCGCGAGCGTGGCCGCGGTATCGACCGGCACGCAGGTGACGCAGATTGTCACCAGCCTGATCACCGGCCTGACGCTGGGCGGCACCATCCTGGTCGGCAAATACACCGGCATGCGCGACGAGAAGCAGACCTGCAAGTCCATCGGCACTACGCTGACCGTGTTCGCGGCGTTTTCCGTGGTTCTGATGATCCTGGTGATTGGTCTGGCCTCGCCTATCCTGACTGCGCTGCAAACGCCGGAGGAGGCGTTTGTGCTGGCGCGCCAGTATGTGGTGACTTGCGGCTGGGGCATCCCGTTCATCTGCGGGTATAACGCCATCAGCGCCATCCTGCGCGGCTATGGCGACTCTCAGCGGCCGATGCTGTTCATCGCACTGGCGTGCATGCTCAACATCGCAGGCGATCTGCTGCTGACCGGCGTGTTCGGCTGGGGCGTACGCGGCGTGGCGGTGGCCACGATCGCGGCGCAGGCGGTCAGCATGGTATGCGCAATCGTGTACCTTAACCGCGGGCATTTCATTTTCAAGTTTACGGTGCGCAACCTGCGCATCGACGGCGCGCGCGCCCGCGAGCTGGCGCGCGTAGGCATCCCGATCTCGTTCCAGGAGCTGATGGTGCGTATCTCCTTCCTGTACCTGACCGCGGTCGTCAACGCGCTCGGGGTGGACGCGGCCTCCGCGGTCGGCGTGGCGAGCAAGTACGACGTATTCGCCATGCTGCCCGCGACCTCGGTCGCCTCGGCGCTTGCCGCGTTCACGGCGCAGAATTACGGCGCGCAGCGGCCGGCGCGCGTGCGGACCGCGGTGGGCGCGGGGCTGGGGTTTGCGCTGGCTGCGGCGGCGTGCTTTTTCCTATGGGCGCAGCTTTCGCCGCAAAGCATGATTGGCCTGTTCACCCGCGACGCGGCGACCATCGCAGTGGGTGTGCCGTTCTTCCGCGCCTGCTCGTTCGACTACCTGATGGTGACGTTTGTGTTCTGTCTGAACGGGTATCTGAACGGCCGCTCCAAAACGCTGTTCACCATGTTCTCCTGCTGCTTCGGCGCACTGTGCGTGCGCATCCCGCTGCTGTACCTGGTGCAGACCTACCGCCCCGACAGCCTGTTCCTGCTCGGCTGCGTCGCGCCGCTGGTTTCGGGCGTGATGGCGGTGTACACCATCGCGTACACTGTGCGGCAGTTCCGACTTGACCTGCGCCCCGCCTTGTGCTAAACAAAAAGGGGCCGGCGCGTAAGGGGACCATCCGGCCGGCATACGAAAAAGAGACAGGCGCCGGCCTGTCTCTTTTTCTGGTTCTGCGCAAAAAAGAACGCGACTTCAGGCCGCGCTATTGCACCGCCCCGTCGCGTGTCTTAGCAATAAATAAAAAACGGCTTCGAGCGAGAACGTCTCAAAAAAGCTGTCCACCGAAGATGTTAAAATTATAGCGCCAGGAAATTTTGAAAGCAAGATGAAAAACTGACAAAAACGCGTTTACAATTTATTCATAATTGTTCATTTCGACAAAACTTACAAAGAAAAGTGTAAAAATGCGGTAAGGTGAATAAAAAGATAGAAAATACTTTACAAAACCGCAAACGCATGATATGATAATTGTACTTTCGCCCCGCGCTTAGCCGACGGACAACCGGACACGTTCCTACCGTGTCCATTTCACCATGCCGCGGCCCGGCCTGTGGGTAAGTAAAAATCTATCAACGAAAGGTGAAACGTCACATGATCCGCAAGGAAGACAAGACTGCCGTTATCGAGGCAAACCGCACGCACGCGACCGACACCGGTTCTCCGGAAGTCCAGATCGCGATTCTGACCGCGCGCATTCAGGAGCTTACCGAGCATCTGAAGGTCCACAAGAAGGACAACCATTCCCGCCGCGGCCTGCTCAAGATGGTCGGCCAGCGCCGCTCCATGCTTGCATACCTGCAGAAGAAGGACATCAACCGCTACCGTGCGCTGATCGCCAAGCTCGGCATTCGTAAGTAAGTGAAACAAGGAAATAGGGGAGCAGTCTGCTCCCCTGTTTCTGTATTTTATAGGAAGGCGGCCAATCCGCTTTTTAGCAGTTGAAGGAGCGCCGAAGCACGTGCTTCGCCCCTGCTTCAAGTGCTAACAAAGCAAAAAGCCGCCCTCCGTCAAACAAAAAGGAGGAAAAATAATGGCAAATATCAATCCCTTTGAGTTTAAGAATTACCGCGTTTTCGAAACCGAGATCGCCGGCCGCAAGCTGACCGTCGAAACCGGTAAGATGGCGCAGCTCGCCAACGGCTCTTGCCTGGTGCGCTACGGCGAAACCGCGGTGCTCGTCACCGCGACCGCGTCGGCCAAGCCGCGCGACGGCATCGACTTCTTCCCGCTTTCCGTGGACTTTGAGGAGCGCCTGTACGCAGTCGGCCGCATCCCGGGCAGCTTCATGCGCCGCGAGGGCCGTCCGAGCGAAAAGGCGATTCTCGCCTCCCGCCAGATCGACCGCCCGATGCGCCCGCTATTCCCCAAGGATCTCAGAAACGATGTGTCCATCGTCTGCACCGTGCTGGAAAACGACTATGACAACTCCCCCGAGGTCGTCGCCCTGCTGGGCGCGTCCATCGCGGTGTCCATTTCGGACATCCCGTTCGATTATGTTGTAGCGGGCTGCCAGGTCGGCATCGTGGACGGCCGGACGGTCATCAACCCGACCAGCGAGCAGCGCAAGGTTTCCGAGATGGACGTGACCCTGTGCGCCACCAAGGATAAGATCGTTATGATCGAGGCGGGCGCGAAGGAAGTACCCGAGGACGACATGTTCAACGCCCTGATGGAAGCGCACGAGGAACTGAAAAAGATCTGCGCATTCATCCAGGGGATCAAGGACGAAATCGGTAAGCCCAAGTTCGAGTACGAGCATCACGATATTGACCACGACCTGTTTGACAAGCTCGAGGCCGCGGTAAGCGACAAGTTCGAGGTCGCGATGGACACGGACGACAAGACCGTCCGCGACGCGGGCGTACGCGCGATCGTAGACGAGTTCGAGGCCGGCCTTTCCGATGAGTACAAGGAGGAGCACGGCGCCAACCTTGCGGAGTGTGTGGACAAGCTGCAGAAGAAGATCGTGCGCCGCTGGTTGGCGAACGGCAAGCGCGTGGATGGCCGAGGTATGGAGGAAGTCCGTCCGCTGGCGGCCGAGGTACACGTTCTGCCGCGCGTACACGGCTCGGGCATGTTCACCCGCGGCCAGACCCAGGTGCTGACGCTTTGCACGCTGGGTACGCTGGGCGACGCGCAGGAGCTGGACACCATCTTTGAAGAGACTGAAAAGCGCTATATCCACCACTACAATTTCCCGTCCTTCTCGGTCGGCGAAACCCGCCCGTCCCGCGGCCCGGGCCGCCGCGAGATCGGCCACGGCGCGCTCGCAGAGCGTGCGCTGCTGCCGGTCATTCCGCCCGTGAGCGAGTTTCCGTACGCGCTGCGCTTGGTATCCGAGGTCATTTCGTCCAACGGCTCGACCTCGCAGGGCTCGGTGTGCGGCTCTACCCTCGCGCTGATGGACGCGGGCGTGCCGATCACCGCGCCGGTTGCAGGTATTTCCTGCGGCCTCATCACCGACGGCGGCCAGGAGACCACTTTTACCGATATTCAGGGCGTGGAGGACTTCTACGGCGATATGGACTTTAAGGTTGCCGGCACCAAGAAGGGCATCACCGCGATTCAGGTAGATATCAAGGTGGACGGCCTGACTCCGAACATCATCAAGCAGGCGTTCGAGAAGTGCCGCGTTGCCCGTTACGGCATTTTGGATGAAATCATGCTCAAGGCGATCGACAAGCCGCGCGCGGACGTATCCGACTGGGCACCCAAGATGACCACTATGCACATCCATCCGGATAAGATCCGAGAGGTTATCGGCAAGGGCGGCAGCGTGATCCAGAACATCGTTGCCGAGTCGGGAGCCAAGGTCGATATCGAGGACGACGGCACGGTCACTATCGCGGCGGTCAAGGCGGCTGACGCGGAAAAGGCCAGAAAGATGATCGAAGCCATCGTCAAGGAGCCGGAGCCGGGCGAAATCTACTACGGCAAGGTTGTGCGCCTGATGAACTTCGGCGCGTTCGTCAATCTGCTGCCAGGCAAGGACGGTATGGTGCATATCTCCAAGATGGCCGACCACCGCATTGAAAAGGTGGAGGACGCGGTCAAGGAAGGCGATATGGTCTGGGTCAAGGTTATGGAGATCGACGACAAGGGCCGTGTCAACCTGTCGATGAAGGATGTTAAGGAAGAGGAAAAGATTAAGTAAGCCTGCTTCCCGCATCCTGTGAAAAAAGGGCTTTGGAACCATTGGGTTCCGAAGCCCTTTTTTGTATGCCGTTTTATCCAAGCAGCGCGCGTGCGAGGGGATACAGCCGATCGAGCGCGCAGCCGCAGGAGCCGCATTCCCGTTTCGCCTGCCGGATGGCGTGGATGGGCGCGGCGCGGTCGCCCGCCCCCATCCTCGAGCCGTTCGAGAAGGAACACATTGGCGGTATCCGCATCCGGACAACAGAAGCGTGCAGTGCCGGACGGCTCGCATGGAAGCGCGCCGCCGTAGCGCAGGATATCGGCGTACAGAAACGCAGCATGCATGGCCAGCGGGCGATGCACCCACGTTCGGCGTCAAAATCAAAGCTGTCGCCCGGCTGGTGGCCGCCTCTGCGGTCACGGAGATGCGGGTACGGGGACACCCCGCGGTGTCATACCTCCCCGAAGAAACGGCGGATTTCGGCCTCGGCGCTTTCCGGAGCGTCCGAGCCGTGGATCACGTTATAGGTGGTCGAGCTGGCGAAGTCGCCGCGGATGGTGCCGGGCAGGGCATCCTCGTTTCGGGTGGGACCCATCAGGGTGCGCATCCCCTGGATGACGTTTTCGCCCTCCACGATCATAGCCAGAACCGGCCCGTTTGTCATATAGTCCACCGTAGATGGGAAAAAGGGCTTGTCAGCAATGTGCGCGTAATGCTCCCGAAGAATCGGTTCGTCCAGCTGCATGGTCTTCATGCGGGTGATGCGGTAGCCCTTGCGTTCGATGCGCGCAAGGATTTCACCGGCAATGCCGCGCTGCAGTGCGTCCGGCTTGAGCATAATATAGGTCCGTTCCATAAAACCGCCTGCTTTCCTGTTTTTTATTTCGTGCCGCTGCCCTTAGTATAACACAGGCTCGGCTAAAAACAATCCCCTTTTGCTTACAGGGAAACATAGTCCGGCTCGTGCCGCAGGGCGGGCAGGATGCGGCCTGTCAGGTCGGCGGTCGCGATGCGCAGGGAAGATGTGTTCCGGCAGGGATGGCAGGCGAAGAATTCCGGCTGCAGGACATCGCGGTCGATTACCAGACGGACACGGTTTTCCGTGTCGTTCAGCAGGCCGAGAACCGAAACCGAGCCGGGCGTCACGCCGAGCAGCTCGTGCAGGGGTTCCTCCCCCGCGAAGGAAAGGCGGGAGCAGCCGAGCTGGCCGGTCAGGTCCTTGGTATGGAACGGCTTGTTCCCAGGCATCAGCAGCAGGTAGAACTGGGTCTTTTGGCGGTTGCACAAAAACAGGTTTTTGCAGATTTCCGCGCCAAGCAGCGCTTCAACCGCGGCGCAGGCCTCGATGGAGGGCGTTTCGCTGTGGTCGGCGCGGCGGTAGGGTACACCCAGCCCGTCAAGGAAATCATAACAGGCGGCTTCAGCCGCGCTTCGGCTGGAGCAGTCGGATGGACGTCCGTCATACAGGGTAGGGTCAAGGGTGAATTCGTTCATATCAAAGACTCCTATTAGTATTATTAGATAAAAGTATTACTTTTTGAATTCAGCGCTTATCAGGGCTTCCGCCGTGCGAAAGGATGCGGAGCACGGGGACGGTCAAAAAGATGGAAAGCACAAAAGAGCAGATATCGCTGGCCGGCTGGCAGAGCTGCACGCCGAACAGCTCCCAGAACAGGGGCAGCACCAGTGCGAACGGGATGAAGAACAGGCCCTGACGCGCCGCGGCGACGATACTGGCCCGCATGGTCATGGCGATGTTCTGCAACAGCATGTTGCACATGGTCACCCACCCGACCAGAGGGAAAGAGATACATTGCAGCCGTAACGTGAGCGCGCCGATGCGGATGACCTCGGGGTCGTCCGAGCGGAAAATGGCGATGATCTGCGGTGCGCATACCCAGCCAGCCACGGCTAACCCGAGTAATACGAGGAAAGACGACTTGACGCAGAACCAGAACCCGCGTGTGACACGGTCGTATTTACGCGCGCCATAGTTATAGCCGCAGACCGGCTGAAAGCCCTGGCCGAAGCCGATCATAGCCGAGCCCGCAAACTGGGAAACGCGCGTGACGATGCTCATAGCGGCGATAGCTGCGTCGCCGTAGGGACGGGCCGCCGTGTTCAGGCAGGTGACCGCGATGGATGCCAGCCCTTGGCGGCACAGACTGGGCAGGCCGCCGCCCATCAGGGCAACAAAACGGTCAATACTGGGTGCAAACTGGCGTAGCCGGATTTGTACGCCGCGCGACTGACGGATGCCGAGCAATAGAAGAAAAAAGCTGATTAACTGACTCAAGATGGTCGCATAAGCTGCGCCGCTGATGCCTAAATCAAAAACAAAGATGAATAGGGGGTCAAGAGCGATATTAAGGATGCCGCCTGATACGAGGCCGATCATGGCATAGGTTGCATTCCCTTGCTGACGCAGTTGGTTATTGAGTACTAGTGCGGCCATCATGTACGGCGCCCCAAACAGAATAATCTGCATGTAGTCAAGTGCATAGGGATAAATGGTGTCAGTAGCACCGAGCAGATGGCAAAGAGGGCTGCGCAGTAACAGACCAAGCATAAGAATCACAAAACCAGTGAAGATCGAGAGGAAGAAACCGGTCGCGGCCATGCGTTCAGCTTCTTCCTGCTGTTGTGCACCAAGTTGCCGAGAAATATAGGTGCCAGAGCCTTGGCCATAGAAGAAGCCGATTGACTGGATCAGTGCCATCAGCGGGAACACTACACCGACCGCGCCGGTCGCACTCGTACCTAATTGGCCGACAAAAAACGTGTCCGCCATGTTATAGATCGAGGTAATCAACATGCTTATAATGGTTGGAACAGCCAGCTTACAGATCAACGGTTCGAGTGGCGCTTCAGTCATTTCGTGAAAGCGGCGCTCCTGTGCTTCATTGGTAGAATGCTTTGTCATGATCCTGCTCCTCCATTTCTTTAACTATTTGGCAAAGCCATTCAATTATCTGCTCATAGCTTTCTACCGGCGACGCGAGTGGGGATTGGAAAAAGCCCGCTGCGGCGAGCGCGCAGTAGCCATGCAGCGCGCTGCGAATTGTGCGCGAGAGATGGATGCGCCGGTCATCCGGCAGGCGGCAGGGCGCCAGCACGCGGTTGAACAGGTCCATAAAGGCATGCTTGCGTTCGACCAAGCTGGGGTCGGAAAAGCGCGGCAGCGAAACCATGGCGCGGTAAAGCTGCGGCTGTTCGCGGGCGAAAGTACGATAGGCGGTGGCAAGGGCGCGCAGCCCCTCCGCGCCGGTTCTGCCTGCCATAGCGGTTTCGAGCGTGTCCATCAGGCGGTCGAGCGCGCATTCGGCCAGCCGGGCGTTCAGCTCGGGCAGGCCTTGTAGGTGGTTGTACAATGAGGCGGTCTTGACGCCAAGCGTCTCCGCCAGCTCGCGCAGGGTGAGATTTTCCGCCCCTTTTTGCTCGGCGAGTGCGGCGGCTGTGTCGATGATCGCCTCCCGACTGAGTCCTTTTCGCGGCATATACATTCCTCCAAACTAACGGCGTTAGTTTTCTATATCTTCAGCATAACCGAAAGGGATGCGTTTGTCAAGCATGCGCGAGGGAGGAAAAAGGCTTGACATATATCGATTGTCTACATATAATAAACATATCGAATATCGATATATGGGAGGATGGAATCATGGCAATCGACAAAAGCCTGCTGGCAGGCAGTACGGGGCTTCTGATCCTGCGTCTGCTGGAGGAGGGCGACCTGTACGGCTACCAGATGATCGAGCGCCTGCGCGAGCGGTCGGACGACACCTTTTCCCTCAAGGCGGGTACGCTGTACCCGCTGTTGCACACATTGGAGGTGCAGGGGCTGGTGCGCTCCTACGAGCGGGCAGCGGACGGTGCGCGCGTGCGTAAGTATTACCGCCTGACCGACCTGGGGCATACCCGTCTGGCGGAAAAGACCGAGGAGTGGCGGCGGTTTTCCGGCGCGGTCGAGCGTGTGCTGAAGGGGGGAGAAAGCCATGCGTTTGCCTGAATGCATGCGGCGGCAGATGATCCGTCTGCTGGAGTGCGACGCGGCTGAGCGCGCGCAGACCTCCGCAGAGCTGGACTCGCTGTCCGCGGATTATGACGAGCCGCCGCTGCCTGAAGCCTTGCATGACTGGCTGAACGATGCGACTGGACAGATGCGTTGGAAGCGGGCGCGTCCGGTTGCGGCAGAGGAGCTGACCGACCACCTGAGAGACCAGTACGAAGCCTTCCGGTCCGAAGGCATGGGAGAGGACGAAGCCGCGCAGGCAACCATCCGCGAAATGGGCGACGCGGTGGAGGCCGGCACACGGCTGGATAGCGCGTGGCGGCCGCGGCCGGACTGGGTGATGCTGGTGATCGTGCTGGCAACAACGGCGGCGGGGCTGGCGCTCCAGTACATCCTGCGGCAGCCGTTTTGCGCATGGATGGGGATACCACCGGAGAACAGCCTGGCAAACCAGTTCTTTTATTTTGCGATCGGCACTGGGCTGCTGTTTTTGGGGTATTTTATGGATTACACCATACTGGGGCGGCATATCCGTCTGCTGTATGCGCTGTGGCTGGCGGTCGGACTGTTTTTGGCGTTCAGCCCGTGGCGCGTGGAATATAACGGACGGCTTTTCTACACGGCACAGTGGATATGGTTTTTTCCGGTGCTGTTCGCGGGCGTGCTGTACAGCCAGCGCGGCAGGGGGGCGGAGGGCGTCCGCAACTGCCTGCTGAGCCTGCTCGGTATGTGGTTTCTGGCGTATATCACGCCGTATATGTCGGCCCTTGGCATATTGACCGTGGTCTGCTGCGGGATGCTGGTGATGGCGGTGCGGCGCGGCGCGTTCGGCAGGTGTACCAGGGGCAGGCTCGTATTGGCGGTATCGCCGCTGCTGGCCCTGCTGGGATATTTCCTGTTTCTGCTGTATGCCGTACCGCATGTGCGGGAGCGCTTGGCGTTGGTGTTCCATCCGCAGGCGGATGCGTCAGCAGCAGGCTATCAGGGCTCCGCGATCCAGTACATCATGTTCGGCATCCCGTTTGCGGGCAGCGGAACGATTGACGGCGCACAGTGGATCAAGCTGGACGGCGCGGGCGATTGGATGCTGCTGTCGGTCAAATACCTTTGGGGTTGGACGGCCGTTTTCCTGCTTTTAGCAGCGGTTTTGCTGCTGCTTGCATGGGGCTTCCGCATTGCGCGGCGGCAGAACGGTCTGCTCGCGCGCAGCGTGTGCATGGGCGTGATGTTCACTTTTGCGCTGCAGGCCGCGCTGTATGTGCTGCAAAACTGCGGCATCATCGTGTTCGCGTCCCACGGCCTGCCGCTGCTGTCTTACGGCGGCATATATCTGTGCCAGACCATGCTGCTGCTCGGCCTACTGCTCTCCGCACAGCGGTCGGGCGGGCTGGAACGCGCGGAACAACAGCGGCCCGCGCTGCGGAAAACGGCCGGTTCCGTGCGGTAAAGTCTGCGCGATTATAGTAAAATAGCCGCAAAGCGGCTATTTTACGTTTATTTTACTTCCGATTCCCGTTTGTGTTCCCAAAGCAGAATAAGGATTCATATATTTTCGCCATTGCTTCGGCGGTCAATTTCTCACGGTGTTTTATTTTCCTGACCGGCCGCTTCTCTCTGCTTGCAGGCATGGAAAATGGCAGTCGATTTTTTCGGCTGTCCTTGTGGCTGGATTATTTAGTTTTGTTGTATATTGTTCGAAAAATAGGGAGTTGCATTATTCTATAATGTTCTCTATATAGCTATAATCAATTCTTCCCTTTATGACAGAATAGAAAAATAGGTCTTTCCGAATAGTGTCAACGGAATTGATGATAAAGTTGTTCCAACCATCTGCTTCATTGCCATTAGATAAGTAAATTGTCATCTTAAAACCATATCCTGTATAGCCAACAGGGGGGTTTTGTTCTCTTTACTTCAATATCATTCAAGTCATCAATACTATATTGAAATTGCCCTTTATCTTCAATATGTGTCCCGTTTCCGCTATTACCATTAAAAACAACAATTTCCATAACTTCTTTAGGGTCTAAATTCATCAAGTCATTTGGAGTATTATACCACGCGGCAACCCCTAAAATCAGAATGAGTACGCCTGCTAAAGATATGGATACTTCCTTTTTCATATTCGCTCGGACCTCTTTATCAAATTCGGATTTGCCGCTCTGTTTTTTAGAAAAGGTATAGCACAAGATTATGAGCCGGTCCATATCGCTTCATCCTGCCGGCCGCTGTGGTATAATAGGGACAGCCTGCAACCAGGCTGCCCTTTTCTTTGCCCAAAAAAATTTTCTCCCGCTGTCAGGAATGGCGCACACCATTCGTATTGTAGGTGAAGCGACGTTGCTGACACAGCCGGTCGGCTGTTCCCAAAGGAGTTGATAAATCCATGAGACAATTCGATCAGGAAGAGGCCGAACGGCTGGTGAACGCCTATTCCGACCTGATCCTGCGGCTTTCTTATACCTACCTGAAATCCACGCACGACGCGGAGGACATCAGCCAGACCGTATTCCTCAAGCTGCTGACGGGCGGGCAGGCCTTCGACAGCCCCGCGCACGAAAAGGCGTGGATCATTCGGGCAGCCGCTAACGCCTGCAAGGACCTGCTGCGCAGCGCAGGGCGGCGGCGCACGGTGGGGCTGGAGGCCGTGGCGGAGGCGCCGGCGCCAGAATCGCCGGAATCCTGCGTGCTGGACGCGGTGATGGCGCTGCCGGATAAATACCGCGAGGCGGTGTATCTGTATTATTACGAGGGCTATTCCGCGAGAGAGATCGGCGCGCTGCTCGGCCGCAGCGAAGCGGCGGTGAACGCGCACCTGAGCCGCGGCCGGAACAGGCTGCGTACCATGTTGGGAGGCGAATGTTGTGAACACGGAGTATAATGATAACAGAGAGTATAAAAACGCGCTCGACGGGCTGCGTTTTTCCGAGGAGGCAAAGGCAAGGATGGCAAAGAGACTGATGGATACCATGGAGCGGCCGGAACAGGCGCCTGAGACGCGGCGGCGCGTCCGCCGCATGCCGCGCATCGCTGTGATCGGCGTGGCGGCGGCGCTGGCGCTGGGTGTGGGCGCGAGCGCGACCGGCGTACTCAAAACCGCGGGCGAGGCGTTCGCGGGCGTGTTCGGTCCCACGGCGGATACCGAGATTATCGACAAGATCGGCCGGCCGGTCGGCGCGAGCGACACGGATAATGGCGTGACCGTCACCGCGGACGCCATTATCGGCGACAAGTACCACTACGCGGTCACCTATTCGATCGAAAAGAAGGACGGCGCCGTCTTTGATATTGACCTGACCGATACTGTGGGCGAGGGCCTGCTGCCGATGGGCTTTGCCGACGGGGATACCTCGCTGATGGGCTATTTCGGCGGCGCGCACGGCAGCTCGTACTTTTACGACGCCGATCCGGCAGACAACGCGATCCAGTATGTAGAAACGCGCGAGATCAGCGACGGCGAGGTGCGCGGCCACGCGGTGCGGGCGAAGTTCAGCGATCTGTGCGTGTATGCGGAGAACGATACGGGCGAGCTTGAGCGCCGCGTCATTGCCGAGGGCGACTGGTCGCTCAAGTTCAACCTGGATTTTGAGGATACCTCGGTCAGCCTGCCCGCGGGGCAGACATTCGAGCTGAACGGCATGAACGCCGTGATCGACGAGATCACGCTGTCCCCGCTGGCGCTGCGCGTGGACTACACGGTGGACAGCACGGTGCAGTGGGATGAAAACGCGCAGTCCGGCCGGCAGAGCGAGCATGATAGCGCGCAGATGCACAAATATTTTGAAAGCGTGCAGATCCTGGTGAACAGGAAGGATGGCGCCAGCATCGACCTGTCCAATGCGGGCGGCAGCATCCGTCCCGAGGGCGGCAAGACCGTCTGCCAGAAGGGTGATATTTTCACCGAGATCATCCCGATTGAGGAGATCGCGTCGCTCACGGTCGCCGGTATGGAGATACCGGTGCAGTAACAGGATACCGCCGGAAAGGGGCTGCATTGATGCGGCCCCTTTTGTGTTTGCCCCAACGCATCGGGTGTGTTATAATAAAAGACAATCCCGATCTGGAAAGGAAATGAGCCATGGCCCCCACCTCTGTACTGCTCCCCGAGGGCGAGCTGCGCGTCGCGCGCTGCGATATGCTGGACAAGCTGATCGCGGTCGGCGATGGAGACGCGGCGCTCCTTTATCTTTATATTCTGCGGCACGGAGGCGCGGCGGACGCGAAAGTGGCCGCGCGGGTGCTGCACCTATCCGGAGAGCGGTATGAACGCGCGGCGTTCACTTTGAACCAGCTCACCGCGCCGGTGCAGGTGTCGGAGACGGACAAGCCTGCGGATGCGCCGCAGTATACGACGGACGAGTTGCGCCGCGCGCGCATGGACGACCACCGCTTCGCGGCCGTCTGCGAGAGCGCGGAGGCCACGCTCGGCCGGACGCTGACCGAGGGGCAGCTCCGCTGCCTGTTGACCGCATACGATCATTTGGGGCTGGACGCGGGGGCGATCATTGAACTGCTGTCCTATCTGAAAAAGGAGAAAGGCACGGTGCGCCTGGCCGATATCAAGCGCGAGGCTTACCAGTGGGCGGATATGGGGATCGTGACCGCGCCGGACGCGCAGCAATACCTGGCGCGTAGGGTGAACGAAAAGCCGCTCAGCGACGCGGTCTATCGGGCGCTTGGCGCCGACCCCGCGCAGCCCGCGCCCAAGGAGCAGCGCGTCTGCCGGTTCGCGCTGGCGCACGGCTTCCCGCCGGAGGCGGTCGAGTTGGCCGTGCGCCGCACGGACAGGCACCAGGGCCGCAGGAGTTTGGATTATACGCTCGGCATCCTGCGCAAGTGGGACGCGGGCGGGGTACATACGGTCAGCGAGATCACCGCGCTCGAACCGGAAGCGCGCGCGGTGGTCGGCCAGACCACCGCCCAGCCGACCGATAGCGCCACACTGGCCGCGTGGGAGCAGGATTGGGCCGCGCGCGTGCGCAGCCACCGCCGCAAAACGGAGGAATAATCTATGGCATATGATAAAAAGGTCCTCGCCGCCGCCCGCCGCGAGCTGGAGCGCGACCGCGCCGCCCGTGCGGGCGAGCTAGAGGCGCGTCGGCGCGAGATATACGCCCGCGAGCCGCGCGTCCGCGCGATCGACCGCGAGCTGGGTACGACCGCCGCGGCCGTACTCAGGGCCGCGCTCGAATCCGGCGGCGATCCCTCTGCCGCGATTGAACAGTTGCGCGTCCGAAACCTTGCCCTGCAGGAGGAACGGGCTGCGCTGCTGCAACAACTCGGCCTGCCGGCTGATTACCTGACGGACAAGCCGATGTGCGCGGCCTGCGGGGACACGGGCTACGCGGGCAGCGCGGTCTGCGCCTGCGTGCGGGAGCGGTACGCCCGTCTCCTCAAAGAGCGGCTGTCCGATATCCTGCCGATCCAGGACCAGAATTTTGCAAAATTCAATATGGCGTATTATTCCACCCGTCCGGATGCGCGGCTTGGCCTGTCCCCGCGCGAAAATATGGAATATAACCTGGACGAATGTAAGGCATACGCGGCGCGGTTCGGAAAGGATTCCCCCAACCTGCTGCTGTACGGCTCGACCGGCCTGGGCAAGACGTTTTTATCCACCTGCATTGCGGAGGCCGTGTCCGCGCGCGGCTTTTCTGTGGCGTATGACACGGCGATCAACATTGTCGCGGCCTATGAAACGATCAAATTCGGCAACGGCGACGGGGAGGCCGCCGCAGAGCGCGCGGCGCGATATGAGCGCGCGGACCTGCTGATTATCGATGACATGGGGACCGAAATGGGGACGGCGTTCACGGTTTCCGCGCTGTACAACCTGATCAATAACCGCCTGATGGCTAAGCGGCCGATGATCGTCAACACCAACCTTCTGCCGGAAACGCTGGGCGAGAAGTATTCGCCCGCCGTAGCCTCCCGCCTGCTGGGGGAATTTATGGCGTTGCGCTTTTTTGGGGACGACATCCGCCTGCTGAAAAAGAAAATGTAAACAATTCTTTCACAGGACGTTCAAATTCTGTTCATATATTCGCGGGGGAAATGGGGTATACTAAGCATGTCGATAAGGGAAGCCGCAATCCCGAATCGACAAGCAGCCTACCGATCTTTTATTTCTCTTTTACCCCCCTTTATTTTGTGAAATGACCGAAAAAGCCCTGGTTCCGTTTCCCCCATGGAACCGGGGCTTTTTCCCGTTCCGCAGAGGAAGCGCTTTGTAAAAAACCTTTTAAAGTCTGTTCAAAAGTTATTCACATATTCGGGCGCGGGCTGCGGTATACTATAACCGTCGAAAGGAATTGGAACGTTCCTGGAAGACAACCTCTTATTACACCTATTTCCCCTTTCTTTCATCTTTTCTTTTATCCTCTTTTTGAGAGCAACGGCTGCGCCCGGCTTCCATTTCCCCCATGGAGGCCGGGCGTTTCCCGTTTACTGGAAGCGCTGGAACGGACGGCCAAAAATCTTTCACAGCCTGTTCAAAATCTATTCACACATTCCGCGGCAAAGCGCGGTATACTGAATACGTCAGCAAGGGAAGCCGCAATCCCGAAGCTGACAGCCTACCGATCTTTTTATTTCTCTTTTACCCCCTTTTTTTGAATCTGTGTAGTGAACTGGCAAAGCGCCGTTGTCTCGTTTCCCCCAACGAGGCAGCGGCGCTTTCCATTTGCAGGGCTAACGCCTGGTCGGCGTGATTACACCACACGCGATTTTAGCGCCAGCGTTGCCGGAAGGCTGGGTCGTGAAATCGTCCGACTGGCTGTGTACGATAACGGTCCGGCCGAGAATATCCGGCACGCGGAAGCGGTCGGTCAGCACAGCCATCCATGCGAAGCCGGTCAGGTCCGCAAACAGCGGCGGCAGGTCGCCCGCGTGATAGGGGTGCGGGCATCCGGCGGGATTGTAGTGTGTTCCCGCGCCGACAAACGGGTCGCTAGCGTTGCCGGTGCAGGACGAGCCCTCGTGGATGTGCAGCGCAAAAATGGGCTGCGCACAGGCCATGCGCGTGACCGGCAGGCCGCGTACGGCGGCTGTGACCAGCACGCCCTGCGGCGTCTGGTAAAACGAAACGGTGCCTTCGATGCGTCTCCCGTCCGGCGCGGCCTGCAGCACGGCGGCCGCGTCCGGAAGCCGGTTTTGGATGACCGAGGCAAAATATTGTGAATTGGTTTGTTTCATGGTTGATTCCCTCCGTAAATCATCCTATGCGGCTGCGATTGCCCTTGCGAAAGACGCGGGGATGCGGTATACTAAAAATCAGGCAAGAAAAGATATGTTAGGAGTTGTTAACTATGGGTTGTTCGCATAACTGCGATTCCTGCTCCGCGGGCTGCGGCGGCGAAAAGAGCCTCAAAGTCGCGGCCAATCCCGCGGCAACGGTCAGAAAGGTGATCGGCGTCGTTTCCGGCAAGGGCGGCGTAGGCAAAAGCCTGCTGACCTCGATGCTGTCGGTCGGCATGACGCGCAGGGGCTATACCTGTGGAATTCTGGACGCCGACATTACGGGGCCGTCCATTCCCAAGACGTTCGGTGTGCATGACAAACTGGAGGGCTGCGAGGAGGGCATCCTGCCCGCGCGCAGCGAAGGCGGCGTGCAGATGATCTCGATTAATCTGGTGCTGCCGAACGAGGATGATCCGGTCATCTATCGTGGGCCGATCATCGCGGAAACGGTCAAGCAGTTCTGGTCAGATGTGATTTGGGACGACGTGGATTTCCTGTTCGTCGATATGCCGCCCGGCACGGGCGATGTGCCGCTAACCGTGTTCCAGTCCCTGCCGGTGGACGGCATTCTGGTCGTCACCTCGCCGCAGGACCTGGTTTCGATGATTGTGGGCAAGGCGGTCAAAATGGCAAAGATGATGAATATTCCGCTGATCGGTGTGGTCGAGAATTACAGCTATCTCGCCTGTCCGGACTGCGGCAAGCATATTCCGGTGTTTGGGGAGAGCCGTGTGGACGCGGTTGCGGCGGAGTACGGGCTGCCCGTGCTGGCCAAGCTGCCTATCGACCCGAAGCTCGCCGCAGCGGTCGACGCGGGCAGGATAGAGGACGCTAAGCTGCCGGACGAGCTGGCCGGCGCGCTGAAAGCGGTGGAGGATATCCGATGAACATCGGCGTAGCATATGAAAACGGGCGGATCGCGGGCAATCTGGGTGATTGCCGCACGTTCCTGATTGTTTCTGCGGAGGACGGGAACCCGACAGGCAAGCGCCTTGCCGCGGTGGAAGGCGGGAATACGACCGACCTGATCAAAATGGTGAGCATGGAAAAGGTGGACGTGCTGATCTGCGGCGCGCTCGGCCTTGCGCTGCGCAACGCGCTGGAGATGATCGGCGTGCTGCTTGTGCCGGGCTGCGAGGGAGCGGCGGAAGAAGCGGTCGCCAAGTTCCTGGTGGGCGAAAAACAGGGCGACCCGACCCTGCTGGAGATCGGCCGTGAGGAGGATCCGGACGATCCGATGGCGTGCATGCACGACTGTGCGAAGTGCGCGGGCTGCGGCCCGATCGAGATCCTCCGCCAGATACCCGCGGAGGAAGCGGGGGAATAAGGCATAAACGGCGTGTTCCTTGGGGCGCGTCGTTTTTTCAGATGAAAAAGAGTTCGCGCTGCTGGTCCGCCCGGTGCGAGGGTTTGGCATCGGCATGGGCGTGCATCGGGCATAGGGATGCAAAAACGGACGGGGGAAATCGTATTTTTCTCCAAAAATACCGATGCAATTTGCACGGGAGTGTTGTATAATACTCGTGTAACTGAAAAATGGGCGATTGCGCCCAGAACGAAAGGATTTTCAGGATGATGGATATTTCCGCCGCCCTGGTTGGCGGTCTGTTTGACGAGGATGGCGTTCCGGCCTACGCCCGTCCGGTGCTGTTCGGCACGGCGGGGGATGCGGTAAGCGCCTATCTGCCCGACGCGGTGGGTGCGCGCTTTTTCGTGCAGGGAGAAGGCGAGCCGCAGGTTGCGGGGACAGTGTGCGTCGCGGCGCAGGAGGACGGCCGTTTTGCCGCGCTAAAAGCGCTGCCCGCATGCGGGCATGTGCTGGTGATCGCGGCGCCGTTTGCCCTGACTGAACAGGATGCGCTGTACCATCTGGTGCAGACGCATACGGCCGCCGGCTATGGCGTGAGCGTGCTGGCCGCCGAGCAGCAGGGCTTTGACGCGGAGGGGCAGCCCCTCCCGCACGACGAGCGCTGCGTTGTGGCGGTATTTGCCTATGAGGTGCTGCAGAAGGCGCTGGCGGCGGGTTCGGATTCGCTGGACAGCCTGGTCGCCGCGGCGGTCGCCGCGGGCGCGCAGAAAGGCGTTGCGGTCACAAACGAGATTGTTGAGATCCGCGACGGGGGCTCGGCGTTTATCGCGTTCCGAGCCATGGTCAATCAGGTCAACTTCGGCCTGATCGAACAGGGCGTGCAGATTTTCGACCCCGCGAACACCTATATCGCGCCGGACGCTGAGATCGCCCCGGGCGCCACCATCCTGCCCGGCTGCCATATCCGTTCGGGCTGCAAGGTGGGTGCGGGTGCGGTCATCGGACCGAATTCCATTCTGGAAAAAGCGGAGATCGGCGCGGGTACCACGGTCAACAATTCCCAGGTGTACGAGTCCACGGTCGGCGCGCACGCCACGGTCGGCCCGTTCGCCTATATCCGCCCGCAGTGCGTGGTGGGCGACCATTGCCGCATCGGGGATTTTGTTGAGCTGAAAAAATCCTCCATCGGCAACGGCACCAAGGTGTCGCACCTGACCTATATCGGCGACGCGACCGTCGGCGAGCGGGTCAACTTCGGCTGCGGCACGGTGGTTGTCAATTACGACGGATATCACAAAAACCAGACCGTGATCGGGGACGACTGTTTTATCGGCTGCAATACCAACTTGGTTTCGCCTGTCACGCTGGGCGACCGCGTGTTCACCGCGGCCGGCACCACGGTGACGAAAAACGTGCCGGATGGCGCGCTGGCGGTCGCGCGCGCGCGGCAGACTACGCTCGAGGGATGGAACGACCGCCGCCGCGCGGCGCACGAAAAAGAAAAGGACCAATAAAACAGACATAAAAAATATGACGGAGGGGCAAATCGAATGATTTCTCACGGAAAAAACATTAAAATCCTGTCCGGCAACTCGCATCCGGCGCTCGCCATGCAGATCGCGTCGGCGCTCGGCCTGCCGATCGGCAAATCCCTGATCTCCACCTTTGCGGATGGGGAGATTTCGGTGTCCATTATGGAATCGGTGCGCGGCTCGGATGTGTTCCTGGTGCAGTCCACCTGCGGTCCGGTGAACAACAACCTGATGGAGCTGCTCATCATGATCGATTCCTGCAAGCGCGCGTCCGCGGGCCGCATCACGGCGGTCATCCCGTATTTCGGCTATGCGCGGCAGGACCGTAAGAGCAAGGCACGCGACCCGATCTCCGCCAAGCTGGTGGCCAACCTGATCACGGCCGCGGGTGCGGACCGCGTGCTGACCATGGACCTGCATGCGGCGCAGATCCAGGGCTTTTTCGACATACCGGTGGACAATATGCTCGGCTCCTCCGTACTCATCCCGTATATCGCGGGCAAGTTCGGCGTCGGCACGGACGATACGGTTATCGTCTCGCCCGACCTCGGCTCGGTCACGCGCGCGCGGAAATTCACCGAAAAGCTGGACATGCCGCTTGCGATTATCGACAAGCGCCGCCCCAAGGCGAACGTGTCCGAGGTCATGAACATCATCGGCAACGTCGAGGGGAAGAAATGTATCCTGGTGGACGACCTGATCGACACCGCCGGCACGCTGTGCCATGCGGCGGACGCGCTGGTGGAAAAGGGTGGCGCGACCGAGGTGTACGCCTGCGCCACGCACGGCGTGCTCTCCGGCCCCGCGATCGAGCGCATCAAGGACAGCCCGATCAAGGAGCTGGCGATCCTGGATACCATCCCGCTGGCGAGCGAGAAAAAGCTGGACAAGATTAACGTCCTGTCCGTGGCGCCAGTGTTTACTGAGGCGATCGCGCGTATTTACGAGGAAGTATCGGTATCGACGCTCTTCGACTGAGCAGCGGGGCGGCCCTTTGTTAAAAATGCCGCGCAGGCTGCGGCTTGAAATGAGAATGGGGGAGGCGGACAGTCGGTTGTCCGCCTCCTTTTTAAGAAAGGAGCGTATATGCGGAAAGCGGTTGCCTATCTGGCGGTCAGCCTGGATGGATATATCGCGGACGCAGACGGCGGCGTGGGCTGGCTGGGCGCGTTTGCAGACGAGCAGGAGGACAGAGGTTACGAGGCGTTTGTGCAGAGCGTGGACACGGTCGTGATGGGCGGGCGGACCTACCGCCAGGTCGCGGAAGAACTCTCGCCCGGCGCGTGGCCGTACGAGGGGCTGGATTGCTGGGTCTGGACGCAGCAAAACGGCCCGCTGCCTCACGCGCGCCGTATTGAGGGCGGGCTGGCGGCCTGGCTGCATGCGGAAAAGCAAAAGGCTGGCAGGGGGATCTGGCTGTGCGGCGGCGCGGCGCTGATCGCGGCGGCATCGGACGCGGGCGAGGTCGACCGCTGGCACCTGACCGTGCTGCCCGTCCTGCTGGGCGGTGGCATCCGGCTGTTTCCCGAGGGGCGGGCGCAGCGCCTGCGTCTGGTTTCCGTGCGGCAGGTGGGCGGTGCCGCAGAGCTGATCTATGAGCCGGCGATGGGGTAAAATACCGGTGCAACGCACCGTAGTGGACAAAAGCGTCCGGCTGGTATGCCGGACGCGAGGTGATGACATTCGGAGAAAAGCTCAAAGCAATTCGCATCCAAGCGGAATGCTCGCAGGAGGAGACGGAAACAACCGGAGGGAGCCGCTGCTGGGACATTTCTCTGTATGATATTGTGGCGCAGCTGCGAAAAACAAACAAGAGGTGAAGCAATGAAAGTATTGGCGGTTGGCGACGTGGTCGGCGAGGCGGGGATCGATACCCTGCACGGCCTGCTGCGCCGCGTCAAACGGGAACACGGGGCGGATTTTGTCATTGTCAACGGTGAAAACGCCGCAGGGCGCGGCATCATGCCAAAGCAGGCGGACGATATTTTTTCCGCGGGCGCGGATATCATCACGCTGGGCAACCATGCGTTTTCCAAGCAACAGATCGCGCCCTATCTGGATGAGCATCCGGACGTGCTGCGTCCGGCCAACCTCGCCCCGCAGAGCCCGGGGCGAGGCTGGGGCGTTTTCGACGGGCCGCGGGGCTTGCGCCTGCTCGTGATGAACCTGATCGGCCGCTGCGATATGCACTACGGGCCGGACAACCCGTTCCTGTGCGCGGATAAAATCCTGCGCGAGGCGGCGGGACAGTACGATATCGCGCTCGCCGAGATCCATGCAAACGCCACCAGCGAAAAGCTCGCCATGGGCTATTATCTGGATGGGCGCGCGGCCGCGGTCTGGGGGACGCACACCCATGTGCAGACCGCGGACAACCGCGTCAACCCCAAGGGCGCGGGCTATATCACGGATATCGGCATGACCGGTCCGGTCGTGTCCGTGCTGGGGGTGTGCGTGGAGCAGTCGGTCGCCATGTTCCGCGGCGACCTGACTGAATATTTCAAAACCGCCCCCGGCGACTGTGCGCTTTCGGGAGCGGTCTTTACGATCGGACGGGACGGCAGATGCGCGTCCGTCGCCCGCGTATGGGAACGGTGGGCCGTCCGCTAAGGGCTATTCGGACAGGATGGCGGTTACAGAATCGTTTGCAGCTTCGGGCAGCAGGGCGTCCCTGGCGGCGTCCTGCTGCCAGTCGTTATAGTCCGTGATGCCCTCGCCCGCGTTCGGGTGGAAGTGCGAGTACGCCAGGTCGGCCACGAACAGCGTAAGCAGCACGGCGCACAGCGTGTTCTGCCGGGCAGGGGAGAGCCGGTCGAGCAGCCCGCCGAGCAACGGACCGGCGAAATATACGACCGCGCAGCAGCCCAGGCCGAAGATCACCGCGCCCTCCAGGCAGATACGGCCATTCAGGTTCATGAAGTAGCCGCTGTAATCCCACCAGCGGATGCCCTTGGTGACCTCCAGATACCAACTGGAGAAATACTCGATGACCGAGCAAAGCACCATGGAGACCAGGAAGGTCGCCACCGGACGGATGAACAGCTTTTTCAGCAGCAGGAGCACGAGCGCGCCGCCCGCGCCGTAGATGGGTAGCCAAGGGCCGAGCATCGTGCCGCGGTTGACGAACATGCCCTTGGTGACGATGTGCAGCGCGACCTCCCAGACCCAGCCGATGAACGCGAAAGTGAAGAACAGCAGGATAAGCGTGCGCAGGCCGTAATGCCGGTTATAGTCCAGCTTGTGACGCTGGGCGTAGTGGAACACCGGATCCTCCGGTAGGCGCACGTCCGCGTCGGGCAGGCGGGGCTTTTCGCCCGCCGGCGCCGTCTCGCCGAAAGCGGGGACCACAAACAGGGCGGAAAGTGGCGTGCCCGCGTCAAGCTGCGCCTGCCGAAGTGCGGCGTACAGGCCTGCGTCGGTGGCGGAGCGGTAGCCGTTGACGAACAGCAGGGACAGCAGTCCGGCCGCTGCCGCCGCGAGCGACTGGCACAGCGCGACATCGCCGGTCGCCAGGCCGATGGCCGTTCCGAGCACGGTGGAGGCCAGCAGAGGTAAAAAGGTCCAGTGCAGGTAGAACGTCAGGTCAAGCACGAAGCAGCGCCATTTATTGCCCCGCATCATCTGGCGGGACAGACGGAGCGTCTCGGCGGGCCTGGCCTGCGGGTTTTCCGCCAGGATATACGGCACCATGCGGTAGGAGTACAGCTTGACCGGAAAGCCGACGATGGTACACGCCCACAGCAGCAGGAACAGCGAGCGCAGGAACATGCCCTTTGCCACGTTCCGCCAGCAGCCGTGCTGGAAAGGCGTGAACATCGCAGCGATGCTGATATTGTCGCGCACGCGGCTTTCCAGCAGGAAGCGCCGCGCGCCCACGCTGACTGCGCTCAGTACCCAGATGGAGAACCACAGCCCGCCTGCGATGCCAAGCGCGGCCAGCGCGATATCCAGCCAGCCTGCGAACCGCGAGCGCTCGAGCAGCGCAAAAAACGCGGAGAACGGCGCGGTAAGTGTATCAAAGGCCGGCGCGAGGCTCTGGTCAGCCGCGGCCCACATGGGGTGCGTGCCGTCCATCGGGTCGATGCGCAGCCATTCGAGCAGCAGCTCCCAGTTGGACAGGCTGGCCGCCTGGATCGCGACCTGGTCGTCCGGCAGCATGGCGGATGGGTCAAACTGGCCGATGAAATCCGCCGACCCCGCAAATTCCGCGCCCGTGAAGGCGAGGATAAAGCATACTGCGACCGTAGCGGCCCAGTTCCGCAAAAACTGCCGCTTACCGCGCCGCTTGAGTTCTTTTCGTTGCCACATAAAAATTGCTTTCCCTTTTTGTTTTTTGTGAATTTGACAAATTATGATGGAGTTTTGACAATGCTTGCCTTTATTCTCGCACCTTTTTATAGTTTCGTCAATGTATTTTTGGCGCGCTGGGTGCTGCGATGGACGGGTGCGTGCCATCGGGTGTTCGGCACGCGGGCGTTCCGCGTGTTGTTCCTGGCCGTTTACAGCTTTGCCGCCTTGACCCCGCTGACTGGCTTTCTGGTGCAGTCCCCGCCCGCGCTGCGGCGGCTGCTCAAGCAGGTAAGCAATTACTGGCTGGGCTGGATGCTGTACCTCCTCCTTGCCGTGCTGGCGGTGGAGGCGCTCCTGGCCTGCCTGCGCCGCATCCAGCGCAGGGACTTCGCGCAAATGCAGCGCGTGCGGCAGGTGCAGGGCGGCGCCGCCCTGGCGCTGGTGTGCGCGGTGTGCCTGTACGGCATGGCCAACGCCCGTACGCTGCGCGTGACGGAGTATGCGGTCACGCTGGAGGGCGCGGGGGAAGACATGACCGTCGCGCTGCTGGCCGACCTGCATCTCGGCTACAGCACCGACCCTGCCTATATCGAGCGGGCAGCGCAGGCGGTGAACGATATGCAGCCCGACCTGATCGTGGTCGCGGGGGATATCTTTGACAATGAATACGAAGCCGTGCCGGAGCCTGACCGCATCGCGGCGGCGCTGGCTTCCATGCATAGCACATACGGCGCTTATGCATGCTGGGGCAACCACGACCTGTCTGAGCCGATCCTGGCGGGCTTTACCTGGGACACCGAGGATGAGGAGAAAAACGACCCCCAAATGGCCGGTTTCCTGCGACGCGCGGGGATAAATCTGCTGGAAGATGAAAAAGTTACATTAAAAAACGGCGTCCAGCTCGTCGGCCGCAAGGACCCTTCGCGGGACAGGAAATTGGGGGATGAACGGCTCAGTCCTGCAGAATGGGCTGGCCTGCTCGAACCAGAAAAGCCCGCTTTCGTGATCGACCATCAGCCGAAGGAGCTGGAGGCGCTGGCCGAGGCGGGCTTTGATCTGGATTTGTCCGGACATACGCATGACGGACAGGTGTTTCCCAGCAACCTGATCATGGGTTTTTTGTGGGAAAATCCCTGCGGAATGGTGCAAATAAAGGACATGTTTTCGATTGTCACGTCCGGTTTAGGGGTGTGGGGACCGGATATGCGGGTCGGTACGGCAAGCGAGGTCGTAAAAATCAGTGTGCATTTTGGGGGATAATGCACGGAATACAGGTGTCCATATGAGGGAAACACACGAAAATGGAACGCTGAATTTGTACATAGTGCAAGAACTTGAGAGAAAGCTTGCAAAAATTCGAAAATTTATTGACGGCGCCCCAGGTTTTGATGTATGCTATAAATGAACTACAATAGGCCTTGGCAAATTATGTGAAAAAATTGTCGAAGCCGTGTATGGCACACCGATCGAGCGCGTGGGAAACCGCCGGAAAACGGTGTGAAAGGAGGAAAAGAACAGATGAACCAGTTGCTGAAAAAATTTACTTTTACAGACGAACTGACCGATGTCATCGAAAACTGTAAGGGCGTATCCGTGCCAACCAGCAAGGCGGAGCTGTACGACATGGTGTTCGGTCCGGACAAAGCCGATGTATATGACGTTGTGTTCGACGTTCCGGGCAAGGGTCCGGTGAAGGAAGCGGACGTGACCCGCTGCAAGAACGGCGCTTCGGTCAACTTTGTGGAGGACTACATGCGCCGCCGCGAGCCGGACTGCATGCGCATCGCCGACGATAAGCCGACCGATAAAAAGCGTTTCGCCGACGTTTACGGCTATCCCTTCAGCGACCTGCGGAAAGAAACCATGGAGTGGTTCAAGACGCAGGAGCTTATCCTCATGCCGTTTAACTCGGGCGGCAATATCTACGGCTACGGCTCCATGCTGGTCTGCCCCAAGCCGTGCGCGTTCTTCGCGTTCGCGTTGGCACATCTGCAGGGCTTTGTTAACGCTGAGGAGACCGAGGGCTATAAGCCGCGCGCGATCGTTTACGTCGCGCCCCCGTTCCGCCACACCCACTTCGAGGGCAAGCAGGTCGTTGTACACAACCGTCTGGACGACTGCCACGAGGTGTTCTCCTACAACCTGTATCCCGGCCCGTCCGCGAAAAAGGGCGTGTACTCCGTGCTGCTCGATATCGGCGAGCAGGAGGGCTGGACTACCTGCCACACCTCCTGCGGCCGTCTGGTTACGCCGTATGAGAACGAAATGGTTATTATGCACGAGGGCGCGTCCGGCGGCGGCAAGAGCGAGATGCTGCAGGACATTGCCCGCGAGCCGGACAACCGTGTGCTGCTTTCCAAGAACACTGTGACCGGCGAGGAAACCTACCTCAACATGGGACAGACCTGTGCCATCGAGCCGGTGTGCGACGATATGGCGACCTGCTATCCGGCGGTCCAGAACAACTCCGGCAAGCTCGTCCTGGTGGACGGCGAGGACGGCTGGTTCCTCCGCATGGACGGCGTGACCCATTACGGCTGCGATCCGGTATACGAGCGCATCTGCACCGAGCCGAAGGAGCCGCTCTGCTTCTTCAACATGGAGGGCCACGCGGGCGCGACCCTGCTGATATGGGAGCATACGCTCGATTCCAACGGCAAGCCCTGCTCCAACCCGCGCGCGATCGTGCCGCGCTGGGATATCCCTCATATCGTCAAGGAGCCGGTAGAGGTTGACGTGCGCTCGTTCGGTGTGCGCATGCCCCCCTCCACCCGCGAGAACCCGAACTACGGCATCATGGGCATGATGCATATCATCCCGCCCGCACTCGCCTGGCTGTGGCGCCTGGTCGCGCCGCGCGGCTTCAACAACCCGTCCATTGTGACCGGCAACGAGCTGAAGAGCGAGGGCGTCGGCTCCTACTGGCCGTTTGCCACCGGTCTGCGCGTCAAGCAGGCCAATCTGCTGCTCGACCAGATCCTCAAGAGCCCGAACACCCGCTATGTGCTGATCCCGAACCAGCATATCGGCGTGTACAAGGTCGGCTTCGCGGCCGAGTGGATCAGCCGCGAGTACCTGGCGCGCCACGGCGGCGCGAAGATCCGCCGCGAGCATCTCGAGCCGGCGCGTTGCCCGCTGCTTGGCTACGCGATGAAGGATATGACCATCGACGGCCAGCGCATCCGCTCCAAGTACCTGCGCGTCGATACCCAGGACCGTGTGGGCGAGGATGGCTACGATGCCGGCGCGAAGATCCTGACCGACTTCTTCCGCAAGGAGGTTGCCAAGTTTGATACGCCGGATCTCGATCCGCGCGGCAAGCAGATCATCGACTGCTTCATGAACGGCGGCACGCTCGCGGACTACGAAGCGATCACCCCGACCAATCTTTGATCCGCGCGGCGGAAAGAATAACGCAAAACCGCTCAGGGGGATTCCCTGAGCGGTTTTTTAAGTGGGTGTGATGGAAAGCACGGTCAGCACGCCGCCCTCCACGGTGAAGTGCACCTCGAAGCCGGCGAACGGGAACCCGTAGACGCGGCCAGGTTCGTCCTGATAGCCGGGGCGCGGGTCCTGCGCGAGCACCGCAAGCAGGGACTGCCGCCGGCCGGCGGGCAGGCTGTCGAGCAGGCGGGGCGGGCAGGAAACCTGCACGGCGTCCGTGGGCAAGGCGAAGCCGCTCGAAGCCTCAGGATGCGCGTCCGTGTAGGCGAGGTAGGGCTTGATATCCAACAGGGGCGTGCCGTCCATCAGGTCGGCGCCCGACACATGGAGTACCGGCCCGTCCGGCGTCCACGGCTCGACGCGCTCCAGCCGAACCGAGGAAAGGCCGATGGCGTTCGGCCGGAACGGCGAGCGCGTCGCGAATACGCCGACGCGCCGGTTGCCACCGAGCTTGGGCGGGCGCACGGTAGGCGACCAGCCCTCCCGCATGGCTTCGGAAAACTGCCAGATCAGCCACAGGTGGGAAAAACCGTCGATCCCGCGCAGCGCGTCGGCGTTGCGGTAGGGGGGCTCGAATACGATGCGGGCCGGCGTGTCCGCCAGCCCGCTCTGGCGCGGGATGCCGAACTTGGTGGGGAAGTCGCTGCGGATGCGCGCGATGATGTGCATGGGGATGAGATGTGACATGGGGGTGGCTCCTCTGCTTTGGGGTTGTGTCCAGTATAGCATGCCCGCGGCGCCGGCGCAATCCGGCGGCGGAGGGTCCGCGCAGTCTTTTACAGATTGTTAATGCTTTTTCGAATGGAAAGCAGTATAATGGAAGCATACTATCGGAAAGCAGGGGAGAACAATGCCCAAAAAGATATTGATTGTTGAAGATGAAGCGAATATCCGCGAGCTGCTCCGTCTTTATCTGGAGCGGGAGGGCTATACCGTGATAGAAGCGGAAAACGGCGTTGAGGGGATCAAAAAGTGGAAGTCCGAAAAGCCGGACATGCTGCTGCTCGACGTGATGATGCCTGTGATGGACGGCTGGGCCGTCTGCAAGGAGATCCGCGCGGAAAGCGATGTGCCGATCATCATGCTGACCGCGAAGGGCGAGACCGCGGACCGCGTTTCCGGTCTGGAGATGGGGGCGGACGACTATATCGTAAAGCCGCTTGAAATGCCCGAGGTCATCGCGCGCGTGCGCGCGGTGTTCCGCCGCATGGCGCCGGATGACGCGCCGGAGAAGCTGTCTTTCGACAACCTGGTGATCGACAAGCAGGCCTATGACCTGGTCATCCGCGGCAAGCGTGTGGACGCGCCGCCCAAGGAGATCGAGCTGCTGTACTACCTCGCGTCCAGCCCCAACCGCGTGTTTACGCGTGCGCAGCTGCTTGACGATGTGTGGGGCTTCGATTACTTCGGCGATACCCGCACGGTGGATGTACATGTCAAGCGCCTGCGCGAAAAGCTGGAGGGCGTTTCGGATAAATGGGAGCTGAAAACGGTCTGGGGCGTGGGATACAAGTTCGAGACTAAGGAGTAAGCGATGGGCAGACACAGCTTTTTTTTTAAAAACTATGTGACGCACCTGGTGCTGATCGTATGTGCGTTTGCTATGGCGGGCGGTGTGTTTTACTATCAGATGAGCAACTACGCGCTTTCCGCCAAGCAGACCGAGCTGCGCACGACCGTGAAGAGCATCGCGGAGCAGACCGAGCTGCTGCGCGGCAGCACCTCGGAGGAGTTCGAGCAGTTTTACATCCTTTCGATCGCGCGCGTTGCCAAGGAGGACGCCATCACCGTGCTGGTCACGGATGAGGACGGTATCATCCAGATGGCCGCCGCGCCGGATGGAACGGCCTACACCATGCCAGGCTATATGATTCCGCCCGAGGTCACCAGCCAGGTGCGCACATCCGGCACGTATGCCGCGGTCGGGTCGCTCGGCGTGCTGACCGCGGCGTCGAGCTATACGGTCGGTACGACGGTGATCAATGAGACGGGTGAGATTACCGCTCTGGTGTTTGTCTCCGCGCAGGACCCGGAGACCGCGGGCGTGGTGCGCCACTCCACACAGACCCTGGTGCTGATCCTGCTGATTACGCTGGTGGTCCTGCTGATTATTTCGTTTATCATTTCGCAGCATGTCACCCGCCCGCTCAAGGTGATCGCGGCGGCGGCGAAGGAATTCGCGGCCGGCAATTTTGATGTGCGCGTGCCAGAGGACAACCGTTCGTATGAGATAGACGAGCTGGCGGTGTCGTTCAATAACATGGCGCGCGACCTGAACCAGCTCGAGGAGCTGACGCGCGGCTTCATCTCCAACGTCAGCCACGAGTTCAAGACCCCGATGACGACGATCGGCGGATTTGTGGATGGGATGATCGACGGCACCATCCCCCCCGACCAGCATGACAAATACCTGCGCATCATTGCCGAGGAGACGCGCCGCCTGTCCCGCATGGTGAACCGCATGCTGGATGCGGCCAAGATACAGTCGGGAGAGTTGCTGCTTGCGCCCGCGCCGTTCGATTTTTCCGAGATGACCAGCCAGATCATCCTTTCGTTCGAGCAGAAGATTGAAAAGAAGCGGCTCGACGTAGCGTGCGAGCTGGACGACCGGCTGATGGTCATGGGTGATCGCGACCATCTGTACCGCGTGGTATATAACCTGGTGGACAACGCGGTCAAATTCATCAATGAGGGCGGCCGGCTCACGCTGCGCGCCCATCCGGAGGGGACGTTCTGCGCCTTTTCCATCAGCAACACGGGCGCGGGTATTTCGGCGGAGGAGCTGCCGCATGTGTTCGACCGCTTTTACAAGGCCGACCGCTCGCGCTCCTTGGACAAGACAGGGGCGGGGCTGGGGCTGTATATCGTCAAAAACATCATCAACCTGCACGGCGGGGAGATTTCCGTCCGTTCGGATGACGGGGAAACCGAGTTCTCGTTTACGCTGCCGCTGGCCCCGCCGCAGCTGCCGGGCAGCAAACAATGACGCGCTGCGCGCAGCGGCGGAGGACCGGCCGGTCCTCCGCCGTTTTTTGCACACGGGGCCGAATTCATGATTTGTTCATATTGTTTTCAACAAACTGCCACAATGGCGGGTTAGAATGAAAGCACAAAACCGATAGGGAGGCCATTACAATGGACGACTTCAATAACAACTATACGCCGGCCCCGGGCGGCGATGACCATACTGAACCGCAGCAGCCCGTTATGGAGCCGCAGAATGAAACGCCAGCACAGCCGGCTCAGGGAACGCAGGAGACGCCGCGGGAAGAGCCGCAGGCATCCGGCGCGCCGCGCGCCGAAGAACCGCGCACTCCGTACCAGACGCCGGTGCAGCATCCAGCGTACCAGGCCCCATACCAGGCGCCGCATGCCGAACCGGCCGGCCAGCCGCAGCCGCCGAAAAAGAAGAAAGGGCGCGGGAAGGGCATTGTCATCGGCCTGTGCAGCGTCGCGGCGGCCTGCCTGCTGTTTGCAGGCGGTGCGGTGATCGGGCATATCGTTTCCAATAACGGCGGCGCGCCTGCGGGAGGCGGCACCACGGCGGGCAGCATGCCCACCGTGCAGATATCCGACACGCCGGAATACGATCCGGATAATTACGACGTGGTCAACGGTCTGGCGGGCGAGGAGATCTACAAAAAAGTAAGCCCGTCGATCGTATCGGTCATTGCGACCGGTGGCAGCGGGTCGGGCGTTATCATGAGCGAGGACGGGTACATCATCACCAATAACCATGTTGTCGAGGACGCGGAGCAGGTGATGGTCCAACTCAGCGACGGGACGCAGATGCCGGCCGAGATCATCGGCACGGACGAGCAGACCGACCTGGCGGTACTCAAGGTGGAGCCGGACGGGACGCTTACGGCGGCCGAGTTCGGCAATTCGGATGAGCTGCAGCCCGGCGAATATGCGTACGCGCTCGGTTCGCCCGGCGGCGTGCAGTTTGCCAACACGATCACGGGCGGCCGCATTTCCGCGATCAACCGCGACGTGACCATCAACGACCGCGTGATGACCCTGATCCAGACCGACGCTTCTATTAACCCGGGCAACTCGGGCGGCGCGCTGATTAACAAATACGGGCAGGTGGTCGGCATTACCTCTGCCAAGCTTTCGAGCAATGCGTTCAGCGAGGCGTCGATCGAGGGCATGGGCTTCGCCATCCCGATCAACATGGCCAAGGAGGTCGTCGATGAGCTGATTGTCAACGGCTATGTCGCGGGGCGTCCGTCCATCGGCATTTCGGGATATAATGTGGAATCCGCGGACGGTAGCATCGCGGGCGTGCAGGTGGACTCGATCGACTCGCGCGCCAAGGCGGCCGACGAGGGGCTGCAGGTTGGTGACGTCATTGTAGCGGTGGATGGTACGCCTACCCCGACCATGGACGACGTGAATGAAGTCAAGGAAGACAAAAAGGCAGGCGACAAGATCACGTTGACGGTTTACCGCATTTCGACCGGCAAACGGCTCAACGTCACGATCACACTGATGGACGCGCACGACCTGGAGGGCGAGGATCCGGCTGCGCAGGACGCGCAGAGCCAGCAGGATGATGGTTCGCAGTATTACCAAAGCCCGTTTCCGTTCTTCGGCTGGTAACGTACCTCACTGAACGCATACGGATTTCAGTGAGGTGGGACGCACCGCGGCGCGGCCGCGGATGCGTCCAAAGCTCCGGCGCGCGCAGCGCGCGAAGCCTTACTCCACACTGGTATAAAAGCCGAGGCGCTTGTCCTCGGCTTTTATGAAAACAGGCCGCTTCTGCGGCCTGTTTTCTGTTTGATGCGCGCCTTGCGGTGCGTTTTTTGTGTGCGGTTACTTTTCGTATTGCTCCGCGAGCTGCTGGCTGATGAACTGGCGCGCCGTGCGGGGGGAGCGCCCGTTCCGGCGCAGCGCGAAGCGCTCGGCCAGCAGGTGAAGCTGCTCGCCGGACAGCGCCAGGCCGTTCTCCGCGGCGAGCTGATCGACGATGTACAGGTACTCGTCCTTGTCCGGCACGGAGAACGTGATCTCCAGCCCGAAGCGGTCGGAGAGCGAGGTCACGGTTTCCAGGCTGTCGCGCACGCGCACCTCGTCGCCCTCGCGGTCCGCGAAGGTCTCGCGGATCAGGTGGCGGCGGTTGCTGGTCGCATAGATGACCAGATTGGAGGGCTTACCCGCCAGTCCGCCCTCGATAAAGGCCTTGAGCGCGGCGAAGTTGTCGTCCTCCCGACTGAAGGAGAGGTCGTCCAGGAATACGATGAAGCGGAACGGGGAACGGAGCGTGTCCGCGAAGATGCGCGGGAAGCAGGCGATATGCCGCGGCGACATCTCGATGATCTTCAGGCCGCGCTCGGCGTATTCGTTGACCACCGCCTTGACGGTAGAGGATTTGCCCGTCCCCTTGTCGCCGTAGAGCAGGATGTTGTTGGCCTCGCGACCATCCAGGAACGCGCGGGTATTTTTGAGGATCTGCTGCTTCTGGCGCTCATAGCCGGGCAGGTCGCGCAGGCGGATGGCGTCCGGATGCCCGATCGGCGTCACCGTACCGTCATCCTGTACAGCGAAAGCGGAGGCCTGTGCGAAAAAGCCGTAGCCCTGCGCGCGGTAAAAGCTGGCCAGCGCCGCCCCGTCGCGGAACGGCAGGGGAGCGGCGGCCGGATAATCCGGCAGGTCGCGTAGCGCGGGCATGCGGTACACGCCGGCGGCCGCGGACTTGAGCGTATTGCCGTCCAGGGCGAGCAGGGCGTTGAGCGCCTGGATATCGTGCGTGGCCGCGCCCAGCAGGGTGGCGGAGGGCGCGGCCAGCGTATCGGTCATGGTGTTGACATCAAAATGCACCGCGTCCAGCATGGCGCGGTTGACGTCGCCGCAGGCGAAGATCTGGGCGCACAGCGCGCCGTAGGCCCGCGCGAAATCCGCGTCGTCGGTCTTGAGCGCGTCAAAGACCGCGAGGTAGGACGAGACGAACGGGTGCCGCTGCAGGCCGCGCAGCACGGAAAGCGCCCGCACGCGCAGCGAAAGGATAGAAAGCTCCATTTGTTTCACTTCCAAACTGTATTTTTTCGATCGGTTCCAGCATAACACACTTCGGCGGCTTTTTCAACATAGCATGAGAATAGACTATGCTTGGAGGGAGAGACAAACAATGAGCCAATATGCGCTTTTGATATGCCGCAGCCAAACGGAAGCGATCGGGCTGCGGCGCCATCTGGGTCAGATGGGCGTGCCGGGCGAGGTCGCGCGGCCGCCGCGGCACGAGCGGACTGAGTCGTGCGGCTGGGCGGTGCGCGTCGGGGCGTCGCAGGCGGACGAGGCGGTGCGCCGCCTGCGGCAGCTAGGGCTTTCGCCGTGCCGCGTCATGCCGGACGAGGGGGGCGGCGCATGATCTATCTGGATAACGCCGCGACGACGCTGTATAAGCCGCGCGCGGTGGATGAGGCGGTGCGCCGCGCGATGCACGCGGCGGCAGGCTACGCGCGGGGCGGCTACGCGGCGGCGGCGCGCGCGGGCGAGCTGGTATACGGCTGCCGCGAGCAGGCGGCGGCGCTGTTCGGCGTGCGCGATCCGGCGCGCGTCGTGTTCACGATGAACGCCACGCACGCGCTCAATCTGGCTATTCACGCGCTGGCGAAGCCGGGCATGCGGATCGCAGTCGGCGGATATGAGCACAACGCGGTCATGCGGCCGCTCACGCTGCGCGGGATCGAGCCGGCCGTGCTCGACGCCCCGCTCTGGGACGCCGCGGGGATGGAACGGAAAGCGCGGGAAGCGCTGGCTGCGGGGACGGAGCTGTTCATCCTCAACCATGTGTCCAATGTGTTTGGCTTTGCCGCGCCGCTCGACGGGATCGCCGCGCTGCTGGATGCGGCGGGCGTGCCGCTGATTCTCGACGCGTCCCAGTCCGCCGGTATGGTCGGGATCGACGTGCGCCGCCATCCCTGTCTTGCCGCAGTGTGCATGCCCGGCCACAAGGGACTGTACGGGCCGCAGGGTACGGGCATCCTGCTCGCGCTCGACGACCGTATCACGGCCGCGCCGCTGATGGCGGGCGGCACGGGCAGCCTGTCGGAAGAGCCGCGGCAGCCGGATTTCCTACCGGACGCGCTGGAGAGCGGCACGCCCAATGTGCCGGGTATCGCGGGGCTTGCGGCGGGCATCGCGTTTGTGCGCGCGGTCGGCCCAGAGAACATCCTCGCGCATGAACAGGCGCTCCGGCGTGAGTTTGTGCGCGCGCTGGAGCGGGAGGAGCGGATCGAATGCTTTTCCGGCGCGCCGCAGACCGGCGTGCTGTCGCTGCGGGTGCGGGGGATGCCCTGCGAGACCGTGGCGGAGGAGCTGGCGCGGCGGCAGGTCGCGGTGCGCGCGGGCCTGCACTGCGCGCCGCTCGCGCACCGCACGGCCGGCACGGAGGAAACCGGCACCGTGCGCTTCTCTTTCTCCTTTTATTCGACCGCGCGCACGGCGGAGCATGCGGCTGATTTGCTGTGCAAAACCGTAAAAAATCTGTGAATACGCTATACAGGGGAAGCGAATTGTGGTAGTATAGGTAATGTTGAAACCCCGCGTCTCCCCTGCTGTGCGGAGGAATGAAAAATCACAGGACAGGTGGCTTTATGGAGACTTTCCAAAATATTTTCAATACAGCGGCGTTCCAGAATTTCGATTTGCTGTCCTCGCTGCGAAGCAGCGTAAACTCGCTTCAGACAGCGGGCCTGATGGACGTGGTCGACGTTTTGATCGTCGCGTATATCATTTACCGCGTGATGAAGCTGCTCAAGGATACAAGCGCGGCGCGGCTGGTCAAGGGCATCATCGTGCTGCTGCTGGTCATGTTGCTCGCCAGCGTGGCGGGACTGACCACGATTTCGTTTATCCTGCGCAATTCGCTGGGCATCGGCGTGTTCGCCGTGATCGTGATTTTCCAGCCCGAGCTGCGGCGTCTGCTCGAGCAGCTCGGCAAGGGCAACCTGAGCCGCCTGCTCACGCCGGCGGACAACAAGGACGAGATCGAGGAGGCCATCGGCGCGACGGTCGCCGCCTGCGCGGATATGTCCAGAAGCCGGACCGGCGTGCTGATCGTGTTCGAACGGCGGGAGCGCCTCGGCGAGATCGTCGCGACTGGCACCCTGCTGGACGCCGATCCCTCGCCCGAGCTGCTCAAAAACATCTTTTTCAAGAACAGCCCGCTGCATGACGGCGCGCTGATCATGCGCGACGGCCGCATCTGCGCCGCGGGCTGCGTGCTGCCGCTTTCGGGCAGCCAGAACCTGTCCCGCGACCTGGGTACGCGCCACCGCGCGGCGGTTGGCATGAGCGAGTCCTCGGACAGCGTGCTGGTCGTCGTTTCGGAGGAAACGGGCGCGATCTCGGTGGCGATCGGCGGCATGCTCAAGCGCCATCTGTCACCCGAGGTGCTGAAAAAAGTGCTGGAAAGCGAGCTGCTCACTGAGGAAAAGCCGGAAAAGAACCGGCTGACAGCGCTCCGCAACATCTGGAAGGGGGGCGCGGGCAAGTGAGGCAATTCCTGAAAAAGCATGACGTCTGGCTGCGCCTGCTGTCCCTGCTGCTCGCGTTCGTCCTGTGGATCATCGTGCGCGACGCGGATAATCCGGTCAAGCAGAATACCTTTCGGGACATCCCGGTTACCATTACCGGTGAGGAAGAACTGCTGGCGAGCCAGGGCCTGTCGGTGATCGAAAGCACCGCGACCGTGGATGTGGTCGTGGAGGGGCGAAACAACGAGGTAACCGACCCAACGCTGCGGCGCAAGATCACGGCCACGGTCGACGTATCCTCAATCACCGACGGGGCGGGCGAGTATAACCGGCCCGTGCAGGTTGCGGTCAGCAGCGCGGACATCGATCCGGTGCGGGCCAATCCGGTGAGCGTGAGCGTGCTGGTTGATAAGGTGACCACGGTCAGCGTGCCGGTCCGCATCGACGTGACCGGCACGCCCGCGGAGGGGTACCGCGCGGGCAAGGCGGTACCCACGACGACCGAGTCGGTAACGGTCGAGGGGCCGGAGGCCGAGCTGAAAGAGGTCGCTTACGCCTATGCGACGATCAGCGTGGAGGGCGAGAGCCTGACCGTCACCGGTGAGTGCTCGATCGCCCTGTATAACGACGCCGGCGTCCCGATTACGGGGACGCATGTGACCTGCCAGACGGATACGGTCAATGTGCGCGTGCCGCTTTACCCGATCGAGACCATCCCGCTGACCGTTACGCTCAAGGACGGCGAGACGCTCAAGGGCAGCCAGGTGCGCGCGTCCATCAGCCCGCAGAGCGTCAAGGTCCTCGGCGACCAGAACACGCTTGCGGAGCTGACCGAGATCAGCCTGGGCGAGATCGATCTGGACAGCGTCCGGACAGACGTGCCCATCCAAATGGATATCAAGCTGCCGGACAACGTCCGGCTGGACGAGGGACAGCCCTCTACCGCCAGCGTGACCATCACTGTGGCGGACGAAACCGACGGCATTGCGACACGCAAGGTCCAAGTCACGCAGTTCGCCCCGAACGATACCTCGCAGGAGCAGACGCCTTACACGGTCAACGTACTGACCGGATCGGTGGAGATCGAGCTGCGCGGCACGGAGAGCGCGCTCGACCAGGTGGATACCGACGGCTTTTCGATCGGTTTGACCTTTGATTCGGATTCGCTCGGCGCGGGCAGGCATACGGTCAAGGGCGTGGTCGCCGCGACCAGCCTGCCGGCCGGCGTGACCGTGGTGGAAGAGGACGTGGAGGTTGAGATCGAGATTGTGGACAACGGCTCCGGCGGTACGGACGGGGACGCCGCGGCGGGAGCCGCCCCGTCGGATGCGGTCTACCCAGAGGAAAGCGGGGACGGCGCGTGAGCATTCTGGTAAGCAATATCCGCCTGCCGTTTGACGAGCCGGAGGCGCTCGCGCTCGCGCAGGCGCGGCGGCTGACCGGCTTGGACGAGGCGCAGGCGGCGGTGTCCCGCGTGAGCATCGACGCGCGGCGCGGGCGGATCTTCCGCGTATATACGGTGCGCCTAGACGCGCCCGTGGACGAAAAGGCATTTGCAGAAAAGCTGCAAATGCCCTTCGTGCGTTATAAGCCCGATGAAAAAGCGGCCGTTCCGCGCGGCAAGAAGCGGCTGCGGCACCGGCCGGTGGTCGTCGGCCTGGGGCCGGCGGGCCTGTTCGCGGCCTATACGCTGTCCAGGCACGGCTACGAGCCGCTGGTGCTGGAGCGCGGCGGCGACCTGGACGCGCGCGACCGCGCGGTGCAGGCGTTCTGGAAGGGCGGCGCGCTCGATCTGGACTGCAATATCCAGTTCGGGGAGGGCGGCGCGGGCGCCTATTCGGACGGTAAGCTGACCACCCGCATCGGCGATCCACTGTGCGACGAGGTGCTGAAAACGCTCGCCGCGCACGGCGCGCCGGAGGATATTGTCAAAAAGGCCAAGCCCCATGTGGGTACGGACATCCTGAAAGACGTTGTGCGCTCCATGCGGCGGGAGATCGTGAGGAACGGCGGGGAGGTGCGCTTTCGGACCCCGCTGACTGGCGTGGATGTGCAGAACGGCGCGCTGCGCGCCATCCGCGCGGCCGGCGGCGAGGTCGCGTGCGAGCGCGCGGTGCTGGCGGTCGGCCACTCGGCGCGCGATACGTTTGTTGCGCTGCATCAAAACGGGGTATACTTTGAACCAAAGGCGTTTTCGGTCGGCGTGCGCATCGAGCATCTGCAAAGCGAGATCGACCGCGCGCTGTACGGGAAATATGCGGGGCATCCGCTGCTGCCGCCCGCGGAATACAACCTTTCCCGACGGGCGGGCGGACGGGCCTGCTACACGTTCTGCATGTGTCCGGGCGGCGTAGTCGTCGCGGCGCAGAGCGAGGAACATACGGTCGTTACCAACGGTATGAGCTATCATGAGCGTAGCGGGAAGAACGCTAATGCGGCAATCGCAGTGTCGGTCGACCCCAAAGACTATGATGACGGCACGCCATTCGGCGGCGTGTCGCTCCAGCGGCAGATCGAACGCGCGGCTTTCGCGCAGACCGGCTCGTACCGCGCGCCCTGCCAGCGCGTGGGGGACTTCCTTGCCGGTAAGCCGAGCAAGGCCGCAGGCGCGGTGCGGCCCAGCTATCCCATAGGGGTAGAGTACAGCGCGGCTACGGCAAGCCTGCCCGCGTTTGCACAGGATATGCTGCGCGACAGCCTGCCTTTTTTTGGCGGGAAGCTGCGCGGCTTTGACGCGCCGGACGCGCTGCTGACCGGACCGGAGACGCGGACTTCATCTCCCGTGCGTATGACGCGCGGGGACGACCTGTTCGGCCGCGGCTGTGCGGGGCTTATCCCCTGCGGCGAGGGTGCGGGCTACGCGGGCGGCATCATGTCCGCCGCAGTGGACGGCATACGGGCCGCGCACCGCATCATGGAGGAATTTCGGCCAATTATGGATTGAGCGCGCGCCGCGGCGCGCAGGAGCAATATTTTTCAGAACGGAGCGATAACATTGACCCAACAGGGAACGATAAAAAAACTATTGCCCGGCCGTATGGCCGAGGTGGAGGTGACACGCCGGTCGGCGTGCGGGCATGACTGCGCCAAATGCGGCGGCTGCGGCGGTCTGGAGACACAAACCCTGTATGTGACTGCGTTCAACGGCGTGGCGGCGCAGGTGGGCGACCGCGTGCTGCTGGAGGGCGAAACCGGCCGCGTGCTGGGCATCGCGGTGCTGGTCTACCTGCTGCCGGTCGTGCTGTTTTTCATCGGCTACGGGGCGGGAAGCGTGCTGGGAGGCGGCGCGGCGCAGGCCGCAATCTGCGGCGGACTCCTGTTCGCACTGGGTATACTCGGCGCGATGTGGTACAGCCGCCAAATGAAGAAAAAGAACGACGTACCGTTCGCAATCACCCAGCGGCTTTGAATAAATTGTGAATTTTTCCGGCTTTCCTGCGCTTATCTCTTGTCTTATCGGAAAAAGTCCGGTAAAATAGATTGAATGTGAAAAGCGTGCGCGCAGCACGCGGCGCGAAAGGGTTTTGTGATGTTTGGCTTTATCCGTCCGGTCAAATCCGAGCTGCGGGTCAGGGAGGCCGACCGGTTCCAGCAGGTATACTGCGGCCTATGCCATGCGATCCGTGCGCGGTACGGCCGGTTCTATACGCTGTTCCTGAGCTACGACATGACGTTCTTCGTCCTTGTTGCCGGAGCGGAGCGGGAGGGGACGCCGCCGCCCTGCAGGAAGCGGTGCGACGCGCATCCGCTGCTCAAGCGCCCCTGCGCCGCACCCGACGACGCGCTTGCGCTTGCGGCCGATGTGAGCGTGCTGCTCTCCTATCATAAATTCCGAGACAGCTTGGCGGATGAAAAGGGCGCGAAGCGGCTGCTGGCATGGCTGCTGTGCGGCCTGGGGAAGCGCGGCTATCAAAGGGCGCGCGCGCGTCTGCCGGACGCGGACCGCGAGATCGTGGCGGCGCTGGACGACCTGCAGGCGATAGAGCGCGAAAAATGCCCGTCCATGGATCGCGCGGCGGACGCCTCGGCGCGCATGACCGCGGCTGTGGTCCCCCGCACGGGGGACGCGCGCGAGCGCGTGCTGCGGCAGATGTTTTACCATATCGGGCGGTGGGTATACCTGCTCGACGCCGCGCAGGACGTGGCGGAGGATCTGGAACAGGGCAATTACAATCCGGTGGTGCTGCGCTATGACCTGCGCACGCCGGATTTGACAGAGATAAAGGATGCGCTCGAGCGGACGCTCGAACGCTCCCTCGCTGACGTCTGCATGGCGTTCGACCTGCTGGACGCGCAGCGCGACGCGGAGCTGATCCGCAATATTATTTTTCTCGGTATGCCGCTCGTCACGCGACAGGTGCTCGACGGAACGTACCAAACGAACGGAGGATGGGGCAAACATGGATCCCTATAAAGTGCTGGGCGTCACGCCACAGACAAGCGACGACGACGTCAAGCGCGCATATCGGGAGTTGGCGCGCAAATATCACCCGGACAATTATATCAATAACCCGCTGGCCGACCTTGCCGAGGCGCGTATGAAAGAGATCAACGAAGCCTACGACATGATTATGAACGAGCGGTCGGGCAAAGCCGGCGGCGCGGGCGGCCAGCAATACGGCGGGCAACAGTATGGCGGCGGCCAGCAGCACGCGTATTCCGGCGCGAACGCGGCGTTGTACAGCCAGGTGCGGCAGGCGATCAACCAGGGCAACCTGGGCCTGGCCGAACAGCTGCTGCAGCGGTCGAGCGCGCGGGACGCGGAGTGGTTCTACCTGATGGGTACGGTCTATTACCGCAAGGGCTGGTATGACGAGGCGATGCGCGCCTATACGCAGGCCTGCCAGATGGACCCCTCTAACATGGAGTACCGCACGGCGCTCAACAATCTGAACATGTCGGGCGGCTATGGCGGCTACCGGCCCATGCAGGAGGCCAACATGTGCGATATGTGTATGCAGCTGGCGATTTGCAACTGCTGTATGAACATGTGCTGCAACGCGGGCTGCTGATATGGGAGCGCGGGATATTGCACGGGGCGGCCTACTCGCGGCGGTCGCGTTCGTGTTGCTTTATCTGGGCGGGGTATCGCCCTATGCCGCGGTTGCGGCCTGCATCGCCGCGGGTGTGACGAGCGCGGTTCCACTGATCCGTCATGCGCGGGTTCGTCTCGCGGTACTGCTGTATCTGGCGGTTTCGGTGCTCAGCTTGCTGCTGGTGCCGCGAAAAAGTGTAGCGGCAGCTTATGTACTGTTCTGTGGGCTGTACCCCATCATAAAATACTGGGTCGAGTGCTATGCGCCTCGCCGCATGCAGATGGGTATTAAGCTTGCTTATTTTAACCTTATGCTGCTGGCGGCGGCCGCGCTGGCCGTGTTCGTGTTTGTTCCACAGCTTGCCGTCACTGGCCTGGGTTGGGTCGCGGCATTGTGGTTTGCGGCCAATGCTGTATTTTTGATGTATGATGTGGCGTTGTCACGGCTGATCGCCTTGTTGCGCAGAAGCCTGCCGCCCGACTGAAAAGAGGGAACGTAACATGAAGAGTATGACCGGCTATGGCCGTGCCAGGGAACAACTGGACGGGAAAACGATCACGGTCGAGCTGCGCGCGGTCAATCACCGCTATCTGGACTGCACGGTCAAGGCGCCGCGTCAGTACGGCTTTCTGGATGAAGCAGTAAAAAAAGCAGCCGCGTCGCGCATCTCGCGCGGCAAGGTTGAGGTGTTTGTGGGCGTCGAGGTGCAGGAGGGCGGCGATGTGGCCGTTACGGTCAATCATGCGCTGGCCGAGCGTTATCTGGAAGCCCTGCATGAGATCGCGGACAAATACGGCCTGCGGGATGACGTGACCGTGACGAGTCTGGCCAAAATGCCCGACGTTTTAGGCTCCGAACGCATCGAGCAGGACGCGGACGCCATGATCCGCGACGTGACCGCCGTGTTTGAAAAGGCCTGCGCCGGCTTTGATGAGATGCGCCTGCGCGAGGGCGAAAAGCTCGCGGAGGATGTCAAAGGCCGTTGCGCGGCCATCGGGCGCATGGTGGGCGAGGTGGAGGCCCGCTCACCGGAGCGCGTGCGCGAATATCGGGAAAAGCTGCTCGCGCGCATGCAGGAGGTGCTGGCGGACACCAGCATCGACGAGACGCGCATCCTGACCGAGGCGGCGGTCTATGCCGACAAGACCGCGGTGGATGAGGAGACCGTCCGCCTGCGCAGCCATCTGCACCAGCTTGACGCCATGCTGCGCGAAACGCAGCCGGTGGGCCGCAAGCTGGACTTCCTTGTGCAGGAGATGAACCGCGAGGCCAATACGATCGGTTCCAAGGCGAACGATGTAGAGATGGCGCGCATCGTGGTGGATATCAAAAGCGAGATCGAGAAGATACGCGAGCAGATACAGAATATTGAGTAAAAGGTCATAAAAGGGGGCAGCGCGGGTGAAGCTCATCAATATCGGTTTTGGAAATATGGTCGCATCTTCGCGGCTGATCGCGATCGTCAGTCCGGAGTCCGCGCCGGTCAAGCGCACTATACAGGAGGCGCGCGACCGCGGCATGGTGATCGACGGCACCTACGGCCGCCGGACCCGCGCCGTGCTCATTATGGACAGCGACCATGTGGTCCTGTCCGCCCTGCAGCCGGAAACCGTTGCCGCGCGCTTCGCGGGCGACAGCGAGGAAGGGGGGAGCGAGGATGAATAAGGGTACTCTGTATGTGTTTACCGGCCCTTCCGGAGCGGGAAAGGGTACGCTGCTTTCCCGTCTGATGGCCGAGGATGACCGCCTGTTTTATTCGATCTCCGCGACCACGCGCGCGCCGCGCTCGGGCGAAACGGACGGGGTGCAGTACTACTTCCTGACCCGCGCGGATTTTGAGCGGAAGATAGCGCAGAACGCTTTTCTGGAGCACGCCCGATATGTGGATAATTATTACGGCACACTCGAAGCGCCGGTCAACGAAAAGCTGGCCGAGGGGTACGATGTGATTCTGGAGATCGAGGTGCAGGGCGCGATGCAGGTGCATCAGAAGCGTCCGGACGCGGTGATGGTGTTTATCGCGCCCCCGTCGTTCGAGGAGCTGGCCGCGCGGCTGCGCGGACGCGGCACAGAGGACGAGGAAAAGGTGCGAAAGCGCCTGGAAACCGCGAAAGAGGAACTGAAAAGCAGGGACAGGTTCGATTATGTCGTCGTCAATGACGAGATCGACCGCGCGGTGCGCGAGCTGCAGGGCATTCTGGCGGCGCGGCGTACATAACGCGCAGATCATGAGCATAAATAATACAAAGGGTAATATAAGGAGAATGGATTACAATGCTGAAACCTTCGATGCAGGAATTGATGAAACGTGTGGGCAACCGCTATCTGCTGGTCAACCTCGCGGCGCAGCGCGCTCGCGATATCGCTGACCAGGCAGAGGAAACGGGCGAGCAGCTTTCCGATAAGGCGGTCAAGCTGGCGCTGGACGAGATCGCCGCAGGGGAAGTAGTGTACCGCCCAGGACCGCGCACTGCGCCGGTCATCGTCAAGAACAACGCGATCGCGGCTGCGATGGTGGATGTGGACGATTCGATCGATCTGGACGAAGACGAGGACGAGGAAGGCGCCGAGCGTGAGGAGGACGAGGAGGAGGATGACCGCCGCCTCGACGAGTTCGACGACCATGAGCTGGACGACGGCGACGTACCGGAAGAGGACCGGTAAGCCATGCGCGTGAGCGGAAAGACCGTAGTTCTGTGCGTGACCGGCGGCATCGCGGCGTATAAGGCCGCCGACCTGACCAGCAAGCTGCGGCAGGCCGGCGCGCAGGTGCGCGTGCTGATGACCGAGTCGGCCACGCAGTTTATCGCTCCCATGACGTTTGAAACCCTGTCCGGCTACCGGACGGTCGTGGATACGTTCGATCGCAGCTTCGCGTGGGAGGTCGAGCATATCTCGCTGGCCAAGGCGGCGGATGTGTTTGTGATCGCGCCCGCGACCGCAAACGTCATTGCCAAGGCCGCGCACGGCATCGCGGATGATATGGTGACGACGACGCTTCTGGCGACCCGCGCGCCGGTCGTGGTAGCGCCCGCAATGAATACGGGCATGTACGATAATCCGGTCACGCAGCAGAACCTGCGGACGCTGCGCGAACGGGGCTTCCATATCATCGATCCGGCGGCGGGCCATCTCGCCTGTGGCGACACCGGCCGCGGCAAGCTGCCGGACACGCCCGCGCTGCTCTGGGGCATTGAAAAAGCGCTCACCCCGCAGGATCTCGCGGGGCGGCTCGTGCTGGTCACCGCTGGACCGACGCAGGAGGCGATGGATCCGGTTCGTTTCCTGTCCAACCACTCCACGGGCAAGATGGGCTACGCGGTAGCGGCGCGCGCGGCGCTGCGCGGCGCGGAGACAACGCTGGTTTCCGGACCGACCGCGCTTGACACGCCGGCGGGCGTTCAGCGGGTGGATGTGGTTTCAGCGTGCGAAATGTACGACGCGGTCGTATCCCGCGCGGCGGAGCAGGATATGATCGTCAAGGCGGCCGCGGTGGGGGATTATCGCCCCGCGGAGACCGCGGCGGAAAAGCTCAAGAAGGGCGAGGGGGAGCTGACGCTCGCGTTGGCGCGCAATCCGGACATCCTGGCCGAGCTGGGGCGTAAAAAGCGCCCCGGGCAGTTGCTCTGCGGCTTCGCGATGGAAACCCAGAGCCTGTTGGAGAACGCCGCGGAGAAGCTGCGGCGGAAAAACTGCGATATGTTGGTGGCCAACTCCCTGCGCGACGCGGGTGCGGGCTTCGGCACGGATACCAACGTCGCGACGCTCCTGTTTGCGGATGGGCGGCGCGAGACCCCGCCTCTGATGAGCAAGGAAGCGCTCGCGGACGTGATTTTGGACCGGCTGCTCGCGATGCGGCAGGCGCGGGCGTGATCGCCCGCCGCGGGGATGGGATGCGTGTCCCCGCATGGCGGATATCAGGCGCATAAGGAGGCGTATCCATTGGCGGAAAAAATCTGCGCGGTCGCCGTGGATGCGGCGACCTATGCGATCGACAAGCTATATTCCTACCGTGTGCCGGACGAGCTGCGGGAACAGGTGCGGATTGGCACCCGTGTTCTCGTGCCGTTCGGCTTTGGCAATAAACGGGCGGAAGCGGTCGTACTCGCGTTCCGGAAGGACGACGGCGGGCATCCGCTCAAGCCCGTGGTGGAGGTGCTGGACGACGCGCCGGTGCTGGACGCGCGGCAGCTCAAGCTGGCCGCGTGGATGCGTGAGCGGCTGTACTGCACCTATTTCGACTGTGTGCGCGTCATGCTGCCCGCCGGGCTGTGGTTCAAGCGGAACGAAACCTACACGCTTGCGCCGGATGCCGACCTTGCCGCGCTGCGGGCGCGCGAAGGCGAGGCGGGCGCGGTGCTCGCGCTGTTCGACCGGCCGGGGCAGACGCTTGCGGCCTCGGATATCCGGCAGCGGCTGGGCGGCAGAAGCATGACCCGTGTGCTGGACGCGCTGGCAGGCGAGGGCGTGCTGACCTATCGCAGCAATACCGCCCAGCGGTCGGGCGATAAGACCGAACGGATGCTTTCCCTGGACGTGGAGGCCGGCGCTGCGGCGGCTCGGATCGGCCGGCGTAGCCCCGCGCGGCTGGATGTGGTGTCCATCCTTGCGGATGGCGGCTGGATGAGCTGGAAAGAGCTTTGCTACATGACGGGCGTATCCGACGCCGCGCTGCGCGATATGGTCAAAAAAGGGCTGCTGCGTATGCGGCACGAGGAGCGGCTGCGCGCGCCGGATTTTTCCGAGGTGCCGAAAGCCGCGCCGCCGGTGCTAAGCACGCAGCAGCAGCAGGCGTTCGACGGGCTTGCCGCGCTTCTGGACGAAAGGACGCCGCGCGCCGCGCTGCTGTTCGGCGTAACGGGGAGCGGCAAGACGCAGGTTTACCTGAAGCTGATTGCCAGAGCGCTGGGGCAGGGACGCGGCGCGATCGTGCTGGTGCCTGAAATCGGGCTGACGCCGCAGGTATTGCGCCAGTTTGCGGCTCAGTTCGGGGATGAGGTTGCGGTGCTGCATTCCGCGCTTTCGGTCGGAGAGCGGTACGACAGCTTCAAAAAGATACAGTCCGGCCGCGCGCGCGTGGTGATCGGCACGCGGTCGGCGGTGTTCGCGCCGGTGAAAGACCTCGGCATCCTGATTATCGACGAGGAGCAGGACGGGGCGTACCGGTCCGAGCAGTCCCCGCGCTACCACGCGCGGGACGTAGCCAAGTACCGCGCCGCGCAGGAGAACGCGCTGCTCGTATTCGGCTCCGCGACCCCGTCGGTCGAGACCTATTACGGCTCCCAGCAGGGGAAATATCCGGTGTTTACACTCAGCGAGCGGTTCCTCGGCGCGGGGCTGCCGGATGTGCTGATCGCCGATATGCGCGGCCTGGCCCGAGAGGGACGGGAGGGCGTGATCGGTCCGCAGTTGGAAAGCGAGCTGATCGGCGCGCTCGGGCGGGGAAAGCAGGCGATCCTGTTCCTCAACCGGCGCGGCAACAGCCGCGTGATCGGCTGCGCGATCTGCGGCTGGGTTCCGGAATGCCCGTCCTGTTCAACCAGCATGACCTATCATTCGGCCTCCGGACGGGCGATGTGTCATTACTGCGGGGCGTCGGTCAGGATCACCGGAAGGTGTCCGGCCTGCGGCGGGGAAAGCCTGTTTACCGAAACGCCCGGCACGCAGAAAGTTGAGCAGGAGCTGCATGAGAAATTCCCAGCCGCGCGCGTGCTGCGTATGGACGCGGACACCATGCACACCAAGGGCGCACATGAAAAGCTGCTTGCGCAGTTCGCCAAGGGCGAGGCGGATATCCTGCTCGGCACCCAGATGGTGACCAAGGGGCTGGATTTTGAAAACGTCACGCTGGTCGGCGTGCTGGACGCGGACCAGAGCCTGTATGCGCAGGATTACCGCGCGCGTGAGCGCACGTTTTCGCTCATCACGCAGGTGGTGGGGCGCGCGGGACGGCGGTTCGATACCGGAAAGGCGGTCATTCAGACTTACAGCCCCACGCATCCGGTCATCCTGGCTGCAGCGCGGCAGGATTATGAGGCGTTTTTCGAGCGCGAGCTGGAAACCCGCCAGGCGCTGCGGTGTCCGCCGGTATGCGACCTGACCGTGCTGACCGCGGCGGGTGAGGTCGAGCAGCAGGTGTTGAAAAGCCTGCTCGCCCTCAAGGCCCGCCTGCAAAGCCTGATGGAAGGGCAGTACGCAGATGTAAAGGCACCGGTGCTGGGGCCGGCGGCGGCGCAGGTGGTGCGGGTGATGGGGCGCTACCGCTATCACCTGACCATGCGCGCGAGGAACACCGCGCGGTGGCGCTCGCTGATCGCGGGCGTGCTGCGCGAATTCCTGCTTGACAGCAAAAACCGCGGCGTGACCGTGTTTGCGGATGAAAATCCGGACTTGTAGCACGCCGCGCAGGAGAGAAACGATTATGGAACAACAATGGACCATCCGGCTGTCAGCGCCACAGGACGCGGCCGCGCTGCTGGATATTTACACGCCGTACATCACGGATACGGCCGTAACCTTTGAATATGACGTACCCACGGCGGAGGAATTCGCCGCGCGGGTACGGGAGATATCCGCCTGGTACCCCTATCTGGTGTGCGAGCGGGCGGGGGAAATCGCGGGCTATGCCTATGCGCACCGCCTGCGCGAGCGGGCGGCATACGACTGGGCCGCCGAACTGTCCGTATATCTGGCGCGCGGGATGCAGGGGAAAGGGCTGGGTACTATGCTGTACCGCTGCCTGATCGAGCTGCTTGGGCTGCAGCATTTGCGCGGCCTGTACGGCTGCGTCACGCTGCCGAATGAAAAAAGCGAGCGGCTGCACAGAAAGCTTGGCTTTGTGGACGCGGGGATATGGCGCGCGTCGGGCTGGAAGGCTGGCACATGGCATGATGTCGGCTGGTTTGAAAAGCGTCTCGGCGGCGCGGGCGCGCCCGAACCGGTGATCGCTTTCCCGTTGCTGGACGAAAAGAAGATACAGGAATGTTTGCAACGCTACACGGAAATGCTGAATATGGAGGAATGAAACGCTATGGCACTTCGTAAAATTCTGACGCAGGGCGACGAGCAGCTTTTGAAGCGCAGCCGCAAGGTGGAAAAGTTCGACGCGCGCCTGCATACCCTGATCGACGATATGCGCGAAACGCTCGAGAATTCGGGCGGCGTGGGGCTGGCTGCGCCGCAGGTCGGCGTGCTGCGCCGCGTGGTCGTGCTGCTGGACGTGAACCAGGAGCCGGAAGAGATGGTCGAGCTGGTCAACCCCGAGGTGGTTGAGCAGAGCGGCGAGCAGCGCATCGTGGAGGGCTGCCTGTCCGTGCCGGGCGTGTACGGCTACGTCACCCGCCCGACCTGGGCCAGGATCCGCGCGCAGGACCGCGACGGCAACTGGTTCGAGCGCGAGGGCGAGGGCATCGTTGCCCAGTGCTTCTGCCATGAGACCGAGCATCTGGACGGACATCTGTTCACCGAAAAGGTGGAGGAGTATGTGGACATCGAGGAGCTGCAGCGCGAAGACGGGGAAGAGGGCGAGCCGGAATGAGGCTTGTGTTTATGGGCACGCCGGATTTCGCCGTGCCGAGCCTGCGTGCATTGCTCGACGCGGGGCATGAGGTGTGCGCGGTGTATACCCAGCCGGATAAGCCGCAGGGCCGCAGGCAGGTACTGACCGCGCCGCCGGTCAAGGAGCTGGCGCTCGCGCGCGGTATTCCGGTCTGCCAGCCCGCGACGCTGAAAAACGAGGACGAGCAGGAACGGCTGCGCGCGCTCGCGCCGGAGGCGGTCATCGTGGTGGCGTACGGCAAGCTGCTGCCGCGGGCAGTGCTGGACATCCCGCCGCGCGGGTGCATCAACGTACACGGCTCGCTGCTGCCGCGCTGGCGCGGTGCGGCGCCTATCCAGTGGTCGGTCATCGCGGGCGACGAAAAGGCCGGTGTGACCACCATGCAGATGGCCGAGGGGCTGGATACCGGCGGTATGCTGCTGACCTATGAGACACCGATCGGCGCGCGGGAGACCGCGGGCGAGCTGTTCGACCGGCTGGCACAGGCGGGCGCGGCGCTGCTGATCGAGACGCTGGAGCGGCTGGACCGTATCACACCCGTCCCGCAGGACGACAGCCGAAGCTGCTATGCGCATATGCTGGATAAGCAGATGGCGGTGATCGACTGGACCAAGCCCGCGCGCGCCGTGGACTGCCTGATCCGCGGGCTCAACCCCTGGCCGGTCGCGCTGACCACGCTCGCGGGCGCGCGGCTCAAGGTATACGCCGCCGAGCCGGTTTCCGGACACGGCCGGCCGGGCGAGGTGCTGGAAAGCGACCCGAAAAAGGGCCTCACCGTTGCGTGTGGCGAGGGCGCGCTCCGGCTGACCGAGATCCAGCCCGTTGGCGGCAAACGCATGGGATGCGCGGATTTCCTGCGCGGTCATGCGGTGGAGAAGGGAAACTTTTTAGGCAGATAAAGGAGTAGCTATGCCTTATTATGGTTTTTACGGGATTGATATGTATTATATCGTGCTGGTCGTACCCTGCATCATCCTGGCATTCTGGGCGCAGGCCAGGGTAAAGAGCACGTTTAACCGGTATTCGCAGGTGCTTAACCGCCGCGGCTTGACCGGCGCGCAGGCGGCCGAGGCTGTGCTACGCCAGAACGGCGTGACCGGCGTGCGCGTCGAATGGGTGGCGGGCAAGCTGACCGACCATTTTGACCCGCGCACCAACACCATCCGTCTGTCGAACGCGGTGTATTCCTCCACCTCGGTCGCGTCGGTCGGCGTGGCCGCGCACGAGGCAGGGCATGCGGTGCAGTACGCGGTCGGATATTTCCCCATCCGTCTGCGCGCGGCCATTATTCCAGTGACGCAGTTCGGCTCAATGGCCGCGTTCCCGCTGATTATTCTGGGGCTGTTTATGAATTCGGGCATTCTGATCGACCTCGGCATCTGGGCGTTCGCGCTGTCGACCGTGTTCCAGCTGGTGACCCTGCCGGTTGAGGTCAACGCGTCCAACCGCGCGCTCGCCGCGATCGAGCAGGGCGGCTTGCTGACCGAGGACGAGTATCCGATGGCAAAGAAGACGCTGACCGCCGCCGCAATGACCTATTTCGCGGCGCTCGCCGTATCGTTCGCGCAGCTGTTGCGCCTGCTGCTGATTTTCGGGGGACGGAACCGCCATGATTGATAAGCGTCCGCGCACCCCGCGCGAGGCTGCAGCATTTTCCCTGTTTTCCATGCAGGAGGAGGGCGCGTGGTCGGACGGGGCGCTGCACCACTACCTCGCCCGCGCGGGGCTGGCCGGCCGAGACGCGGCGCTGGCCGCGCGGCTCACCTACGGCACGGTGCAGAACGAGCTGCTGCTCGACTGGTACCTGCGGCAGTTTTCCAGCGTGCGGCTGAAAAAGATCGCGCCGCGCGTGCTGGCCTGCCTGCGCATGGGTCTGTACCAGCTCATCCTGTTGGACAAGATCCCCGCGCACGCGGCGGTATCCGAAACGGTCGCGCTGGTGCGGCGGTACTGCCGTGCGAACGAACGCACGACGTCGTTTGTCAACGCGGTGCTGCGCCGTGCGGCGCAGGTCGCGGAAGCCGGCGCGCTGCCGGCGCCCGACTGTCCGGATAAGGAGAGCTATTACGCGCTGCGGTACAGCCATCCTGAATGGCTGGTACGGCTGTGGTCGGCGCAGTTCGGCCTGAAGACAGCCGAGGCGCTCTGCCGTGCGGACAACGCGGACACGCCGGTTTCCGTACGTGTCAACACGATGAAAACCACGCCAGGGGCAGCCCGCCGCGAGCTGGAAGCGGCGGGGCTGACGGTTACGCCGCACCGCGACTTTCCGGAGATCCTGCTGTGTACCGGCGGGGATGCGGCCGCGCTGCCCGCGTTCGCCGAGGGGCGTATCACCGTACAGGACGCGGCGAGCGCGTTAGCGGCCGCGGTGGCCGATCCCCAGCCGGGGGACGCCGTACTCGACTGCTGCGCCGCGCCGGGCGGCAAAAGCTTTGTCATGGCCGAACGCATGTGGGGTAAGGGCAGCGTCATATCCTGCGATATTTATGAACATAAGCTCAAGCGCATCCGGGCGGGTGCGGCGCGGCTCGGACTGCCGAACATCCGCACCACCCTGCAGGACGCCGCCGCGCCGCGCGCGGACTGGGTCGGCACGGCGGATGTGGTGCTGTGCGACGTGCCGTGCTCCGGTTTCGGCATCATCCGCAAAAAGCCCGAGATCCGCTATAAGGATCCGGCTGGACTGGAGGAGCTTCCCGCTTTGCAGGCGGCGATTTTACAGAACTGCGCGCGGTATGTGCGGCAGGGCGGCACGCTGGTCTATTCCACCTGCACGATCCTGCGGCGCGAAAACGAGGACGTGGTGCGCGCCTTTTTGGAGCACAACGCGGATTTCGCCGCTGTTCCGTGGGCGCATCCGGTGTGCGGCGCGCGGGAGGACGGGATGGCGACTTTGCTGCCGCCCGTACATGATACCGACGGCTTTTTCATTGCCAAGCTGAGGAGAAACACATGACAGAAATCAAATCCCTGACAATCGAAGAGCTGAAAAACGCGCTGGCGGACATGGGCGAGAAGCCCTTCCGCGCGGGACAGATCTTCAAATGGCTCCACCAGGGGGTAGAGTCCTTTGAAGAGATGTCCAACCTGTCCAAGGACCTGCGCGCGCGGCTGGCCGAGCGTTTCGTGTTGACCGTGCCGCAGGTCGTGCGCAGGCAGGTCAGCCAGGTGGACGGCACGGTCAAATACCTGTGGCGCCTGCGGGACGGGGACTGCGTGGAGTCCGTGCTCATGCACTATGAGCACGGCGTGTCCGTGTGCGTTTCCACGCAGGTCGGGTGCCGCATGGGGTGCCGGTTCTGCGCGTCCGGACTGAATGGGCTTAAGCGCCACCTGTCCGCGGGCGAGATCCTGGACGAGATTCTGTTCATGCAGAAGGACAGCGGCGAAGCGGTATCCAACATCGTGCTTATGGGTACGGGTGAGCCGCTGGACAATTACGACAATGTGCTCAGGTTCCTGCATTTGGTGAGCTGTCCGGAGGGGGTAAATATTGGACAGCGGCATATCTCCTTGTCAACCAGCGGAATTGCTGATAAAATAGAGAGGTTAGCAGGGGAGAAGCTGCAGATCACCCTGTCCGTGTCGCTGCACGCGCCGGACGACGAGACGCGCTCCTCCATTATGCCGGTGAACGAGGCGTATCCGGTCGAGCGGCTCATGCGCGCGTGCCGGTATTATTTCGATACCACCGGCCGCCGTATTTCCTATGAGTACATGATGGCGCGGGATATGACCGACCGCATCTGGCAGGCCGAAAAGCTGGCAAAGCTGCTGCGCGGCCGGCCGGCGCATGTCAACCTGATCCCGCTTAACGAGGTGGCCGAAAGCCCGCTGCGGCCTTCGCGGCCGGAGGTCGTGCGCCGCTTTCAGCAGGCGCTGGAAAACCGCGGCGTGACCGCGACCGTGAGGAGGCGGCTCGGTCCGGATATCGACGCGGCCTGCGGCCAGCTCCGGCGCAGGGAGCTTGGCCGGACAGCGGCGGACGGCGCAGAATAAACGGTTTGCCCGCAAAAGCGCGTCCCGTGCGGGGGCGCGGGGAACGGGGATGCGGATGAGGAGCGTGCGCATCCCCTGTAAACGGGGGCTGCGGCTCCCTGTCAAGACGCAGGAGGTGTTCTGTTGTGGAATGGTTCGGCTTGACCGATAAGGGGCGCGTGCGTCCGACCAACCAGGATATTTACCAGATCGAGGTGCGCGAGCCGAGCGAGTCCGCGCTGCTTGTGGTGTGCGACGGTATGGGCGGCGCGAACGCTGGCAACGTGGCGAGCCGCTTTGCCGCGCAGGTGTTCGTGGAGGAGGTGCGGCCCCAGTTGGATGGTGAGCTGGGGGAAAAAACGCGCCAGCAGGCGTTGACCGCGGCGCTCGACGCCGCAAACGGCACGGTGTTCGCCCTGGCGGGGCGGCAGCCCGAATTCCGCGGCATGGGTACGACGCTGGTCGCGGCGCTCGTCAAAGGGGAGCAGGCGACTATCCTCAACGTGGGGGACAGCCGCGCTTACCTGTTCGACGGGGAACGGCTGCGCCAGATCACCGAGGACCATTCCTATGTGGAGGAGATGCGCCGCCAGGGCCGTATCACCGAGGCGGATGCGCGCACCCATCCGCAGAAGAACCTGATCACCCGCGCGGTCGGCGTGGAACCGGACGTTGAGGGCGACCTGTTCGAGGTGCGCTTGAAGGAGGACGAGGTTCTGCTGCTTTGCTCGGACGGGCTGAGCGGCATGGCAGAGGACGCGCAGATCGCGCAGACCATCCGCAGCGCGAAAACGCTCGCGCTGGCGGGCGACGCGCTGCTGACCCTTGCGCTGGAAGGCGGCGGCCGCGACAATATCACCGTTGCGCTGTTCACCCGCGGCGCGGGAGAGGAGGCGTGACCGCATATGGATAAATACATCGGCAAACTGCTCGGCGGCCGGTACGAAATCATCGACGTGGTCGGCGTGGGCGGAATGGCGGTCGTCTACCGCGCGCGCTGCCATGTGCTCAACCGCTATGTGGCGGTCAAGATCCTCAAGGACGAATATGCCAGGGATCCGGATATCCGCAAGCGCTTTTCCATCGAGTCGCAGGCGGTCGCCAAGCTGTCGCACCACAATATTGTGTCGGTTTATGATGTCGGCAGCGACAACGGCACGGATTATATCGTCATGGAGCTGATGGAGGGCGTCACGCTCAAGGAATACCTGCAGAAAAAAGGGTATCTGCCTTGGCAGGAGGCGTTGTTTTTCGCGCAGCAGATCTGCCGCGCGCTGGTACACGCCCATTCCCGCGGCATCATCCATCAGGATATCAAGCCGCAGAACGTTATTATCCTGCGGGACGGCACCGCCAAGCTGACCGACTTCGGCATTGCCTCCTTTGCTACAACACAGGAGACCCGCGTCGTGCAGGAGGCCATCGGCTCGGTGCATTATATCTCGCCCGAACAGGCTAAGGGTTCCAAGATCGATTACCGGACGGATATCTACTCGCTCGGCGTCGTGATGTACGAAATGCTGACGGGCAAGCTGCCGTTTGAGGGCGAAACCGCGCTGCAGGTCGTTATGCAGCACCTGAACGCGGTGCCGCTTGCGCCGAGCGAGCGGCAGCCCGACGTTCCCAAGGGGCTGGACGAAGTCGTGATGCACGCGATGTGCGCGAATATCAGCAGGCGCTATACGTCGGCCGAAGAGCTTCTGGCCGACCTGGACCGACTGAAAGACGATGCGAACGCGCAGTTCCATTACAGCTGCGTGCCAGACGAGGCGGGCGAAACGCAGGTGCTGGGCCGCGAGGTGCAGCAGGCGGCGCGCCGCACGCCGGTATCGCCTGAGCGCGATCGGACAGGCGGGCGGGATCGCCGCGCACCGGCGCCCGAGCCGGAGCCGGAAGGCTTTTTCGAACGCTTGGCGGAGCGGCCGGGGCTGGCCGCGGGCATCGCGGTGGCTGTGTTTGCGGTGATCGCGCTGCTGGTGACGGGCATCCTGCTGTTCACGGGCGGCAACGGGGAGCAGAAGATCAGCGTTCCGGCGCTTGTGGGCCGTGATATCGAGGAGATCCTGGCGGATACCGAAGTGACCGGAAACTTCACGATCAAGGAAGCGGACAAGCGCGTTGCATCCAACCGGCCGGTGGGCGAGGTGCTGGAACAGGACCCGGGTACGGGCGAAAGCGCGGTCAAGGGTACGATCATTACCGTTACCGTATCCGCGGGCGGCGATAATGTGCAGAACACCTATAAGATCGTCGATTTCAAGGATAAAACGCTCGAATATGTGCAGGCCGCGCTGGCGGAGGAGGATATCACGCTCAAGACCGCCGAGGAGCCGTCGGACGAAGTGGAAAAGGGGAAGGTCACGCGAACCGACCCTGCCGCAGGGAAGGAGCTTGCGCGGGGCGCGACGCTGACCGTCTATATCAGCACCGGCAAGGAAGAAAAGGAGACGCAGGTACCCAACCTGTTCGGCATGACGCAGAGCGCGGCGCAGAAGGCGCTGGAGGAAAAGGGTCTCGCGCTCGGCTCGGTCAGTCCGGTTGAGAGCGATGCCGCGGCCGGCACGGTCATCTGGCAGTCCGTGGAAAAGGATTCCACGGTCAGCGAGGGTACCGTGGTCAACATCCAGCTCTCCAAGGGCAGGACGCAGACGCCCGAGGGGGAGCCGGATAAGCCGGACGATAATCCGGACAGCGGCGAAACGGACAACGGAAGCGAGCCCGAGCCGCAGGAGCCGCAGGTCGGCTACGCGAGCGTTTCGGTCGCGCTGCCGGACAACACGGATATGGCGCATGTGGTCATTTCGGTGGACGGTATGGTGCAGTACGACCAGACGCATGCGACCGATTCGGGCAGCGTGACCGTCCGCGTGAAAGGCACGCCGGGGCAGCATGAGGTCACGGTCAGCGTTGACGGAAACGCATCGACCTCCACCTACACGTTCAGTTGACAAAAGGGGCGTATTTTTTGATCGAAGGGATCATTCTCAAGGGCATCGGCGGTTTCTATTATGTGGATACGGCCGAAGGGCTGATCGAGTGCAAGGCGCGCGGCCGTTTCCGCAAGACGGTCGGCAAGCCGATCATTGGCGATCGGGTTATGCTGGAAATCCAGCCGGAGGATGGTACGGGCTACCTGACCGATATCCATCCGCGCAAAAACAGCCTAGTGCGTCCAGCGGTCGCAAACCTGGACCTGCTGGCGGTGGTCGCCTCCGCGGCCCCGCCGGTGACCGACCCGTTTTTGATCGATAAGGTAACGGCGATCGCGGTCCATAAGGGGATCGGTGCGCTGGTCGTCATCAACAAAACGGACGAGGACCCGGGGGACGATTTGTTCCGCATTTACGAAAAAAGCGGGATCGAAACGTTGCGCGTCAGCGCGCTGACCGGAGAGGGCATCGACCGCCTGAAGGACCGCATCCGCGGCAGGGTAGCGGCGTTCGCCGGCAACTCCGGCGTGGGCAAGTCCAGCGTGCTCAACCGGCTGGACAGCGGCTTTGGCGCAGAGGTGGGTGCAATCTCCGACCGTATCGGCAGGGGGCGGCATACGACCCGCCATGTCGAGCTGCACCCTGTGGAGGGTGGTGGCTATATCGCGGACACGCCCGGCTTTTCCTCGTTCGAGACTGGACAGATGGATCTGGTGCTGGCCGAGGATCTGCAGTACGCGTTTCCCGAGTTCGTGCCCTATTTGGGCCAGTGCAGGTTTACCGGCTGCGCGCATGTAAAGGAAAAGGGCTGCGCGGTGTGCGCGGCGGTCCAGGCGGGGGAGATCGCGGAGAGCCGGCATGAGAGCTATGTCAAACTCTATGAGGGTGTAAAGGATCTGAAAGAATGGGAGCTTTTGAAAGGCGGCACGCGCTGATTTTCGCGGCCGCGCCGGAAACCGAATACGGCTATATCCGCGCGTTCCTGAAGGAGCATCCGGACGCGCTGATCGCCTGCGCGGACGGCGGCCTGCGTCATGCCCGCGCGCTCGGCCTGCATCCGGACTTCATGATTTCGGACTGCGACTCCATGCCGGAGGTCGAGGGGGCCGAGGTTGTGCGCCTGCGTCCGGAAAAAGACGATACGGACACGCAGGGCTGTCTGCGCGAGGTGTTCCGCCGCGGCTGCACCGAGGCGACGCTGGTCTGCGCGACTGGCGGGCGCATCGACCATATGCTCGCCAACCTATCCCTGCTGGAGGAGGCGTATGCGATGGGTGGGCGCCTGACAGTGCTGGACCGGCAGAATCAAATCGTTTTGCATGAGGGCGGCTGTCAAAAATTCAAAATGCCGCCGGAGTACGCCTATTTTTCGCTGGTGCCGCTCGACGCGGTTTTGACCGGCGTAAGTATCGAAAACGCCAAGTATCCGCTGCGCGACGCGGTCGTCACGAGGGCGGGAATGGTCACGATATCCAACGAAGCAATCGCGGACAGCTTTTCGGTAACCATTCGAGAGGGGCGCTCGCTTGTGATCTTTTCGCGCGACTGGACGCGCGTTTTGTGAAAAATTCACACCAAAACCGCCGCTAGGGGCGGTTTTTTTATCCCTTTCGTTTTTGCAATTTTTTGATAGCATACTTGCAAAATGAAAAAAGGAAGCATATAATAAGGATTGTAGAGAGAAACGGGAACAGACTTGTAAGGGAGAGTGCTGTATCGTGGCATTGAAGCCGATTTCCAAAATCGCCGCCGGCGTGCAGGCGTCCACCACGCTTGCGATTGATTCGCTGTTCAAGCAGATGAAAGCAGAGGGGAAGGACGTCGTCGGCTTCGGCGCGGGCGAGCCGGATTTCCCGACGCCCGAGCATATCAAGCAGGCGGGCATCGATGCGATCGAAAACAACTTTACCAAATATACGCCGGCCGCAGGACTGATGCAGCTCCGCGAAGCGGCGAGCTACCGCCTGAAGGCGGACTTTGGGCTGGAATACGCGCCCAGCCAGATCGTGGTCGCGTCCGGCGCGAAGCATTCGGTCTATGTGGCGCTGATGACGCTGTGCGACCCGGGCGACGAGGTCGTGATCGCGGCGCCCTACTGGGTCAGCTATTCTGAGATGGTCAAGCAGGCGGGCGCGGTGCCTGTGATTGTCGCCGCGGGCGAGGCCGAGGATTTCAAGATCACGGCGGCGCAGCTCGACGCGGCGATCACCGACCGGACCAAGGTGTTTATGCTCAATTCGCCCTGCAACCCGACCGGCATGGTCTATACGCGCGCAGAGCTGGAGGCGATCGCCGAGGTATGCTGCCGCCGCAACGTCTATGTGATCGCGGACGAGATTTACTGCAACCTGGTCTATGACGATATCGAGTTCGTATCCTTTGCTTCGCTGGGCGAGGATGTCAAGGAGCGGACCATACTGGTTAACGGCGTGTCCAAGAGCTATGCCATGACCGGCTGGCGCATTGGCTACACGGCCTCCAATCCGGAGCTGGCCCGTGTGATGGGCAATTACCTAAGCCATTCCACCTCGGCGCCCTCCACGATCTCCCAGCACGCGGCGATCGTGGCGCTGCGCGGCCCGCAGGAGGATATGCAGGCCATGAAACGCGCGTTTGAGAAGCGTCGGGATCATCTGGTCGGGCGTATGAACCGCATCGCGGGTGTTTCCTGCATCAAGCCGCAGGGCGCGTTCTATGTGATGATGAACATGAAAAGCTTCATCGGCAAGTCCATGTACGGGAAAACGATTGGGAGCGCGGAGGATTTCGCGCATCTGTTCCTGGAAAAAGGGCTGGTGGCGACCGTGCCGTGTACGGCGTTCGCGGCGCCTGGCTTTGTCCGCTGGAGCTACGCGACTTCGCTGGCCGAGATCGACAAGGGGCTGGACCGGCTGGAACAGTTCATCCAAAACGCATAATGACAGGAAAAGGGAGGACGGATGTCCTCCCTTTTGCATTATTCGAGCGGCTTGAGCAGGCGGTATTCCGTGAACGCGCCGCAGGTGTGAACCTGCTTGAGCTGGAAGCCGAAATGCAGGTAAATCGGCACATTCTCCCGTGAAAAGGTTTCGAGCGCGACTGTCTGGCAGCCCAGCGCCGCTGCGCGGGCGAGCGCGCCGTCCATCAGCTCGCGGGCGACACCTGTGCCACGGTGCGCCTTGGCGACAGCGAACTGCGCGATGTAGTACGGCCGGTTGCAATAGCGCCGGTACCAGTTCATGCTGTGTACGGCCATAACGGGTCGGCTGTTGCGTGTGAGCTGTGCGAGCAGGCGCTTGGGGATGCCGCGCAGCGCGCGGCCGCGCCGCAGCAGATAAATGATCTGCGCGAGCGGACCGAGCGGGGCGCGCCTGCACGGGTCGGTGCCGACCAGCGCGCCGGTGAGCGCACCGTCCGCAGTCTCGCAGACGAAAACATCGCCGTGTTCGAAGAAATAGTCCTGTCCGAGGCTGAGTATGGTCGGACCGACCTGGCGGGCGGTTTCCATATCCACGCCGGAAAACTGCTGCCGCAGCTCTTCCTTTTCATAAAACTGGTCGAACATCAGCGCGGCCAGCGCTGGAAGCTCGTCCTGACGGGCTTTTCTCATGTTGCACCTCCGGTTTGTGGCTGACTTGATGATAGCATGCAGGCCGTGGTCCGTCAAGCCGTGCCGCGGCGCTGTCAAATCAATGGCACGCACGGGGGATTTCTTTGTTTATTGTTACAATGTGTGCGCAAAACAAGGCGGTTTTGCTTGAAATGCGCGGGATGGGGTGATAAACTAAGAGCGGACTGTTTCAGTCCGTTCTTTTGTGTTTCCACAAAAAATGAAGATAGATCGGAAAGGACGACTGACATGAACAACGTGTACGAAAGCCCGCTTTCTTCGCGCTACGCTTCGGAGGAGATGCTGTATACCTTTTCCTCGGATATGAAGTTTTCTACCTGGCGCCGCCTGTGGGTGTCGCTGGCCAAGGCGGAGATGGCGCTCGGCCTGCCCATCACCCAAGAGCAGGTGGACGAAATGGAGGCGCATTTGACCGATATCGATTATGATACGGCCAAGGCGCGTGAGAAAGAGGTCCGCCACGACGTGATGGCGCACGTCTATACGTTCGGCAAGGCTGCGCCCAAGGCGGCGGGCATCATCCACCTCGGCGCGACGAGCGCCTATGTGGGCGATAACACGGATATCATCCAGATCCGCGCGGGCCTGCTGCTCGTGCGCAAAAAGCTGGCCGTGGTGCTGGACAAGCTGGCGCGCTTCGCGGACGCGCACAAGGCGCAGCCCACGCTGGGCTTCACCCACTTTCAGCCCGCGCAGCTCACCACGGTCGGCAAGCGCGCGACCCTGTGGATGAACGAGCTGCTGATGGATCTGGCCGAGGTTGAGTACCGCATTGAAAACCTGCGCATGCTGGGCAGCAAGGGTACGACCGGCACGCAGGCGTCCTTTATGGAGCTGTTCGACGGGGACGAGGGAAAGGTCAAGGAGCTGGAAGCGCGCATCGCGGCGGACTTCGGCTTCGCGGGTGTGGTGCCGGTTTCCGGACAGACCTACTCGCGCAAGATCGACGCGCAGACGCTGGCTACCCTGTCCGGCATCGCGCAGTCGGCGTCCAAGTTTGCCACCGACCTGCGTTTGCTGCAGCACCTCAAGGAGATTGAGGAGCCGTTCGAGGCGCACCAGATCGGCTCGTCCGCGATGCCGTACAAGCGCAATCCGATGAGGAGCGAGCGAATCTGCGCGCTGGCGCGCTATGTCATCACGGACAGCCTGAACCCCGCCTTTACCTCTGCTACCCAGTGGTTCGAGCGCACGCTCGACGATTCGGCGAACAAGCGCATCTCCGTGCCGGAGGCGTTCCTTGCGGTGGACGCGATTCTGAACATTATGATTAACGTGGTGTCCGGCCTGGTGGTATATCCCAAGGTCATCCACCAGCGCGTGATGAACGAGCTGCCCTTTATGGCGACCGAAAACATCATGATGGGCGCGGTCAAGCGCGGCGGCAACCGGCAGGAGCTGCACGAGCGCATCCGCGAGCATTCCATGGCTGCGGGCAAGCGCATCAAGGAGGAAGGGCTGGACAACGACCTGATCGACCGCATCGCCGCGGACCCGATGTTCGGCATGACGCGCGAGCAGATTATGGAGCACCTGGACCCGTCCGCGTATATCGGCCGCTGCCCGTCCCAGGTGGACGAGTTCCTCAGCGAGTGCGTCCGGCCGGCTATCGCGCCCTATCTGGACGGCGGGGACGTCACGGTGGAGATCAACCTGTAAGCGCGGTGGCCAGACACGGCAATATTGACTTTTCTGCGGTTTCGCAGTATACTAAATCAGTTGTGTAAGAAAACAAAGGAGGCTGTAAAACATTGAAAAAGAGTGTGATTTCTTTCATCGCAGTCATGCTCGTGATCGTTTTGCTCGGTCTTTGCGCGGTAATGGGCTTTACCGTTGCAGGGCGCACGATCATCCCTGCGGTGAATGATACCGAGCACGGCATCCGGCTCGGCCTCGATCTGGTGGGCGGTTCGCGCATCGTATATGAGGCGGAGCTGCCGGAGGGCTACGATACGGGCAACCTGTCCAGCGATATGGAAACGGCGCAGTCCATGATCCGTCAGCGCCTGACCAACAAGGGCTTCACCGAGGCGACTGTCGCGCTTTCGGGCGACAACCGCATCTCGGTCGAGATCCCGCAGATCACCAATCCTGAAGAAGCCGTGCAGACGTTGGGCTCGACCGCGCAGCTCGTGTTTATGGACGCGGACGGCAAGGAGTGGCTGACCGGCACAGATATCAAGCGTGCGACCGCCATGTACGGCCAGCCGACCGGCGCGGAACTGACGGACGAGCATTACGTCCAGATCGAGTTCACCGACGAGGGAACGCAGAAATTCTCCGAGGCGACCGCTTCGATCGCGGCGCGGAAAAATACGGACGGTATGAACTTCCTTGCCATCGTCATGGACGATCAGGCGATTTCCACACCGATGGTGGAGAACCAGCTGACGCAGAGTACCTGCGTGATCTCGGGAGGCAACTTCACGGCGGAAAGCGCCAAGGAGCTGGCGGACCTGATCAACGTCGGCCAGATGCCGTTCAGCCTCAAGCAGGTTGAGCTTCGCTCGGTTGGCCCGCAGCTCGGCGCGAACGCCCTGCAGACCTCGCTGCTCGCGGGCGCGATCGGCATTGTGCTGGTCTGCCTGTTCATGCTGATCGTTTACCGCATCCCGGGCCTGGTCGCCTGTCTGGCGCTCGGCTTCTATATTGTCATTGAAGCGGTCGTGTTCGGCCTGATCCGTGTCAACCTGTCCCTGCCGGGTATCGCGGGCATCATCCTGTCGATCGGCATGGCGGTCGATGCGAACGTCATTATCTTTGAACGCATCAAGGAAGAGCTGCGCGCGGGCAAGACCGTCAAGAGTGCTATCGACTCCGGCTTTAAGCGCGCGTTCACCGCGATCCTGGACTCCAACATCACCACGCTGATTGCGGCCGCGGTGCTGTTCTGGATGGGTACCGGCACAATCGTCGGCTTTGCGACCACGCTGGGTCTCGGCGTTATCATTTCCATGTTTACAGCCCTGACGGTGACCCATTTCCTGCTCAACCGCATGGTGGATTTCCATGTTCGCAGCCCCAAGGCTTACGGCGTTTAAGAAAGGAGGAGATAAATAATGAAACCCAAGTTTCCCATTCTGAAGAATTTCAAGATTTTTGGCATTATCTCCATCCTGCTGTGCGCGACCGGCTTGGTGGCTCTGATTGCGCTGCCGTTCGGCCAGAACTTCTTTAACCTGAGCATCGACTTTGCCGGCGGCACGGAGATGGAGTTCAACCTGCACAAGACGGTGGACCAGACGGTCCAGACTGAGGTGCGCGAGTTGTTTCAGGAGGTAACGGGCGTCGACCCGTCCTCGGTCACCTCGTCGGGCGACAGCAACGAAAACGTGCTGATCCGCTCTACCTCGATCGATTCGGAAAAGCGCGCGGCTGTCATCGACAAGATGGTCGAAACCTACAGCCTGGACAAAGATGGCAAAGATCTATACAACAATAACGACGTTTCCCCTTCGGTCGGCAGCGACCTACAGCGCGCGGCGTTCCTGTGCGCGGTAGTGGCGATCGTGCTGATGCTGATCTATATCACCATCCGATTTGAACTCACCAGCGGCCTGGCGGCGGTCACCTGCCTGATCCACGACCTGTTGATCATGCTGTCGGTCTATGTATGGTTCCAGATCCCGCTGGACACCGGCTTTATCGCTGCGGCGCTGACCATACTCGGCTATTCGATCAACGCGTCCATCATCGTATTCGACCGCATCCGTGAGAACCTGCGTGTGGCGCGCAAGGAGCCGTTTGAGGAGGTCGCGGAGCGCAGCGTCTGGCAGACCATGGGACGTACTATCAACACGACCCTTACCACGCTGTTCACAGTCGGCATGATCTTTGTTCTGGGCGTGCCGTCTCTCAAGCAGTTTACGCTGCCGCTGATCGTGGGCATCGTTGCGGGCGCCTGGTCGTCGATCATGCTGTCGGCAAGCTTCTGGTCGTTCTACCGCAAGCATTTCCGCAAGAAACGTATCTGAATAAAGGGAAAGAAGCGCGTACTGCGCGAAACAACGGACGGGGGTGCGGCGTGTATCCCCGTCCGGTTTTTTTGGAAAAGGAGGGACCCCCATGCGTCTGGGCATTTCGACTGCGTGCTTCTATCCGCAGCCGGTCGAGGAGATACTGCCCATCCTGGCCGGACTGGGCGTGCATGCGGTTGAGGTTTTCTTTAATACGGAGAGCGAGTTCTCGCCGCGCTTTTATGAGCAGTTGGGCGCGCAGGCGCGTCAACTGGGGCTGGATATCGTGTCTGTCCACCCCTACACCTCGCTGATGGAGGGGCTGCTCCTGTTCTCCGATTACCAGCGCCGCACAGAGGACGGGCTGATGCAGTACCAGCGCTATCTGGAATGCGCGGCGGCGCTGGGCGCGCGCTTTTTCACCTTCCACGGGGAGCGCGATATGGGGCATGCGGACGATCCGGCACGCTGGGCGCGCAAGTGCGAGGTATACCGCCGGCTGTGCGGGCTCGCAGCCTCCTGCGGCGTGACGCTCGCGCAGGAGAATGTGGCGTGGTGCCGTTCGCGCGACCCCGCATTCCTGAGCGCCCTGTACCGCGACGTTCCCGCGCTGCGGTACACGCTCGACATCAAGCAGGCGCACCGCGCCGGCCGTCACCCGAGGGAATTCATCGATGCAGTGGGGGAACGGCTGGTAAACATCCATATTAACGATTTCTCAGCCGAGCAGAGCTGCCTGCTGCCCGGGGCGGGAACGATGGATTACGCGGACTTTTTCTCACGCCTGCGCGCAGCCGGCTACAGCGGGCATGCGTTGATCGAGGTATACCGCTCGAATTTCACGGGACCGGACGATCTGGCGCGCGCCGTGAGCGTGCTTTCCCGCTTTTTGACGGTTTGACGGGGTAAATGCGCCCGCTATGGTTGACTTTTTTATACAAGGGGTGGTATAATAACCACAAATGATTCACATTTTATAGGATTGCGAGGGTGAAGCCCGATGAAATGTCCGTTTTGCGGCTATGAGGACAGCAAGGTAGTCGATTCGCGGCCGACCGACGAGGGGACGAGTATCCGCCGTCGGCGCGAATGTCTCAAATGCCTCAAGCGTTTTACCACCTACGAAACGGTCGAGCGCATGCCGCTCATGCTGGTCAAGCGGGACGGTACCCGACAGGCCTACGACCGCCAGAAGCTGTTGAACGGGCTGATGAAGGCCTGCGAAAAGCGGCCGGTTTCGCTCATGCAGCTCGAGCAGATCGTGGATAATGTGGAGCAGAAGGTGTTCGGCTCGCTCGAGAGTGAGGTATCCAGCAAGGTCATCGGAGAATTGGTCATGGAGCAGCTCCGCAAGGTGGACGAGGTGGCCTATGTGCGCTTTGCCTCGGTTTACCGCCAGTTCAAAGATATCAATACGTTCATGGAAGAGCTTAATACTTTGATTAAAGATAAATAAATATGAGGCTTTCCCCGCAAAAATACCTTCAACGTCTCACCAAAACAGTCAATCAGGATCCAAGGTACGAAAACGTGCTTGGGGTCCTTTTTATTGGGAAATGAATGATAACGGAGAAATATTTCGCTTGGGTTCAGTATGTTTCGCTGCTATAATGCTTTGCACAAAATAATCTCAGAAAAATGGCACCCGTGGAAGCGTTTTTTGCTTCTTTGGGTGCCGATTTTTTGTGCGTTTTTTTCAACAGACTACTTTGCAGCAGCCCCACTGAACTGTTTCTGCTCTATCATGCTTGAAAGTGGGAGGGGAGCATGCTATACTAAAACTAACACAGGATTGCTGGATTGAAATGAAGCAGGTATTGCCACACACCCTGTAATTCATACAGCAACCTGTGTTTTTTTGCTGCATTTTTCATTTCCAATACGCATCCTTTATATTATTTTATCATTATCTTCGATCTTGAAGGGCTTGTTGCAAGGACTTCTCAAAACGCTCCAAAAATGCGCTGCATTGCTGCTCATTAATGATTAGAGGCGGTTTCACTTTGATCACATGTGGCGAAGAGCCGCCCAACCCCATAATAACACCGTTGTGCAGTGCGTTCTCATAGATGGAGGCTGCCAGTTGTACATCGGGTTCCTTGGTTTCAGGATCACGAACCATTTCAATCCCGATATGCAGACCGGGACCACGGACATCACCCATAACCGGATATCGCTTTTGAATCTCTTTTAGGCCATGCGTTAGGAAATCCCCCATTTTTTTAGCGTTTTCCGGCACATGGTCTCGTTGCATAATCTCAATTGTTTTGAGTGATGCAGCCTGCGCCATGGGGTTGTTGCAGAATGTGAAATTATCATCTGTGCCATCCTGAAAACCTTTTAGACTCTTCTGAATGACTGTGCCGGCGATCGGGAAACCGTTGCCCATTGCTTTGCCAATTGTGAAAATATCCGGTGTGACGCCTAAATAATCCATGGCAAACATAGTGCCACAACGTCCGAAACCGGTTTGCATTTCGTCGAAAATAAGAAGTGTTCCTGTTTCATCACAGATCTCCCGCACACGTTTCATATAGCCGGGGGGACAGGGGATCTGTCCGCCGCTGCCCTGTACTGGTTCGAGAATCACGGCAGCGACAGGTCCGGAAACACCATACAAAATTGTATTGCGGAGTTCCTCTGCGCATAGGTAGTTGCATTTCCCGCACTCCTTGCCATATGGACAGCGGTAACAATAAGGATTCTGTGCCCGAACGAAATTCTGCATGAACCCAATGTACTTAATGCCGCCGCCGTAATGTCTGGGTGCTTTTGTTGCATGCCATCCGCCAGCGGAGGTGGCAAGTGTATTTCCGTGGAAGGCGTGATACAGACTGATGAAATACCGGGCTTCTGGACGGTTGATCATGGAGATTTTCATTGCCGCCTCGTTTGCAATTGAACCGCTTGGTTCAAATGAAACACGATCGAAGCAATCCGGCACCATGCTAAGAATTTTATCGACAAGTTTCAGCCTGGGAAAAGTGTTCAGTCCACCCTTCATGTGGTATAGGAATTTGGCTTGCTCAAATGCAGCTTCCATAATTTCCTGATTGCCAAAGCCCAATGCAAGCGACCATGCCTGTGATTCAAAATCAAGATATTCCTTGCCATCACGATCGTAACAGTAGACACCTTGACCACGTATGATCAGCGGACCTCTCCATGGACCACCGAACATCATATGTTCTTTTAACTGTTGTTCGGTCGCGACATCGAAACTGTTGGGAATCTGTTTCATACTTTAACCTCCATTTAGCCGAAAAGTGAGAATATTTTATAAACAATAAAGCTAATCGGGTTGGATCCATCCACAAACGAAGTAACCATGCTTGCTGTGCCAAAGCCATCCGGCAGACTAAACATATTGGCCTCTTGAACGACTGCGGTGATTTCCGGTGAAACCAAAGTAGAAATCGGAAGCATAACAAATGCGATCAGAAATACGCCGATAATAAATAATTTGATAACATTACCTTTGACAAATGGCGTAATTAGGCAGATGGCAAATGCAATACTGGCCAAATCGGCAAATGGGATAACGCGGTTGTAAGGAAGTACGGCGGCCAATATGAGCGAGACGGGGACAAGCATAATGCTCGCAGCCAGTGTAGCGGGGTTGCCGATGATAACAGCGGTATCCAGGCCAATGCGGATCTTACGGCCAGGCATCCATTTTTCGAAACGGGTACGGATCACTTCGCTCAGTGGACTCAAGCCTTCCACCAACACAGATACCATTCGAGGAAGCAAGACCATTACACCGGCCATTGTCATGCCGACGCCAAGCGATCCGCCAAGATTTTGTCCCGCCAGCAGGGAAATGACAAGACCTATCACAAATCCCATAAAAATTGGTTCGCCCAAAATGCCGAATCTTTTTCGAAGCGATTCCGAATCACCATCCAAATTTTTCAAAACGGGAACTTTGTCCATTCCTTTTGCAAGAACCCATCCGATCGGCATGAATGATATCGAAACAAGTTGGGGGAAGGAAATGCCTGGAAGACCAAAAAAATCTTCCGTTCGCGGAGCGATGAGGTCAGCGAGCTTCAAAATAATGCAGACACAGACCGAAAAGGCAAGAATGGCCAAAAACATATTATGATCAGTTGCGACATAAGTGAACATGCCGGCATAAAAGCAAAGTGCATAATTCCACAAATCAATATCCAAAGTATCGGTATATTTGACTAGGAGAAGAATGATGTTGAGGATTACAAACAGCGGAAGCATGAGCAGAGAAATCGGGAGGGCCCAGATTGCACTCATGAAGGGACCCCATCCAACATCAATAACATTTAGTGAAAGATCCCAACGTTCAACCATCGATTCTGCCACTGGCGCAAGAACTGTGAAAAACAGATTGGTCAGTGTGGACACACCAACAAAGCCGACGCCTACCGTCAGTGCGGCGCGCAGAGCTTTGCTGAATTTTGCCCCCATGACCAGCGCCATGATCAGCAGGAAGAGCGGAACCAAAACAAAAGAATCAAAATCAAGCAATACCTGAAAAAGAGATTTGATCAGTTCTAATAATTGACTCATTTGGTTCCCTCCTCACTTTCCAGCCACTGCCTGTCCAACGATTTCACACATCTTTTCAATAATCGCTTCTTTGCCGATCCCTGTCAAAAACGGCGTCGCCACAAGTGCTGGAATGTCCTCTGGCGTTGAAACTGCACCGGTAACCATGATAAGGCAGGGATGCCGCATTTCGATTTTAGAATTCATTTCTGCGAAGGAACTTTGAATAACCTCAACGTCAAAGCCTTGATCGTCAAGGATTTCCCGAACTTTTCCAGCGACAATAGTCGAGGTTGCCACAGAGCTTGCACAGCAGACGAGAATGGTTGGCTTCATAACATTTTTACCTCCTTTTTTTGCATTTTTTGGCGATATTATTACTTGATCGCATCCCTCCTTGCTTCAGAAAAAGTCTTATTCTTGCGGGTTGTCTGATACGGCGTTATTTTGCATCCCTTGTGCATGGGGAATGCATATAACCTCTATGCCTTTTTCGCGAATGGAGCAGATACGGGGATCTGCGTCATATCCGTCTACATAAATTTGATCGACCTGCTCAATAGCGGCAACTGTGAGCAGGGCGGTTACATCCAGCTTAGTGTGGTCTACCAGCACTATTTTTTTCTCGCCGCACTGTAGAGCTTGCCTCTTGATGGCAGCATCCTCTTCAAGATATTCGGTCAGACCATATTCTGCAGAAAGTCCTGCGACGGATAAAATAGTTTTATTTACATGAAACCCCTTTAACTGATTAATGGTAACATCGCCAAATGTTGAGGGTTCGGTGAAGCGAAGCCATCCGCCCAGAAGGAAGACTTTTGCAGAGGGGTTTTTTAAAAAGACCATTGCAATCTTTAACGACGGAGTGATGATGGTGAGCTGAGGTATATTGCTGATTGCTTTGGCGAGTTCGTATATGGTTGATCCGTTATCTATCAAGAGCGTCTCGCCGGGTAATATATCGTTGGCAACTTCTTCGGCAATACGCTTTTTAGCAGCAACCTGCATCTCGCTTCTGTCGTCATATGCCGGCTCAGAGGACTTGAAGTAGGAGGGGATAACAGCGCCTCCATGAACACGCTTTAACAAACGGCGCTCTTCCATTTCGGTTAAGTCTTTTCTGATTGTTTCTGGCGTCACCTGAAGCGCTTCGGCTAGCTCGGTAACCTTTACTCGTTTTTCGGTTTGTATTTTCTTCAGAATATATGATTCCCGATCGTTTGCCATAAAAATGCCTCCGTTTTCTATGCCTTTATTTTCTGTATTGATCTTTTGTTTTTTTATATTATACTTCTGGTTTGCATTTATGTCAACAAAAACAAAGAAAACAAAAAACACTATAAATAATAAAAATAGGAATAATATGCGAGAATTTAGGATAAAAATAAGAATTTATTTTAAAAAAACAAAACAAAAAATGAAATTGTGCATTTTTGACATTTTTGTTTTTTGAATTTTGGTTTGTATTTGTGTTTTTAAATTATTTACTTTTGAATGTAAAGTGTTATAATAAAGATCAATCTATGACCCATTACTGCTCGGATAAAAGAAAGAAGGGATTCCATGGAAAAAAACAAAGATAAGTTATTAGGAACAATCACATTCGGTTCACAGCTAATTGATATCAATATTATTTCCGATAACAGTGAGTGCGCAATTTTTCAAACGGCACAACTGCTGATCAATGCAGGATGTGTGGAGAAAAGCTATCCGGACGCAGTATGGAAGCGTGAGCAGAGTTTCCCTACCGGTCTTCAGCTCAAAGATATCTGCGTTGCAATCCCACACGCAGAGGCGGTGCATGTAAAAGAATCTGCAATTGCTTTGGGCATACTGCGGAATCCTGTCGATTTTCAACTAATGGGCGAACCGGATCGAAAGGGAGCGGTACATCTGTTGGTGATGTTGGCAATAAAGGATCCCAATAAACAGATTGATGTACTGCAGAATCTGATGGAAGTATTTCAGACCGAGGGAGCTGTCCAAAGCATTCTGCAAGCAGATACCTGTGAGGAGGCCGCGACTCGTTTTGCCTCACTGATCCAAAAGAGCGGGAAGTGAATATTTATGGTTCGTCTGATTGCAGCGGATATGGATGGCACGCTCTTAAACAATCGAAAAGAACTGCCTGAAGACATTGTGCCTGTTATCAAAGTGCTACAGCGCATGGATGTGCGTTTTGTTGTCGCCTCCGGCAGACAATATAAGAACTTGCTCTCTTTTTTTCCGGAAATATCTGACATAATAGCATTTATATGTGTGAACGGATCGCTAATATATGATAGGGGACAACTTGTCTCCATATATGAAATTGATCCGAATTTACTATATGAACCAATCGGTACAGCGCGGCATATTGCAGGTTCGCATATGGTTGTTACATGTGTGGATGGTGTATATACAGAGAGCCGCGATCAGGATTTTCTGCAGTTTGCGAAAAAGTACTTTTGCGATTTGCAGCAGGTTGACTGCTTTGAGCAGATTCTGAAAACAGATAAGGTGGTACAGTGTTCCGTATATCATCCTGAGGCAAAAAAACATGTTCTCCCTGCGCTGTCTGCATTTAAAGAGTGTATAGAAATTTATCTGTCTGAAAACATGTGGGTTGATATACACCGACTTGGTGTCGATAAAGGTACGGGCTTGCAGGAACTGCAACAGCGATACGGCATTACTGCCGGTGAAAGTATGGCGTTTGGAGACTATCTGAATGATATAGGCCTAATGAAGGCGTGTACCCATACGTTCGCCATGAAGAATTCGCACCCTGCGTTGGCCGCTATGTGTAAATACCAGATTGGCTCGAATAATGAAAACGCTGTAGTAGGCGCAATAAAAAAATGGTTTCATATTGGATGATGCTAACAGATAAGAGCATGGTTCAGGAGGACACATTATGAAAATCGGATTGGTCAAAGAGCGTAAAAATAATGAATATCGCGTTGGTATGACTCCTGCAAATGTGCGGGCATATACGGCTGCCGGGCACACGGTAATGGTCGAAAAAGGTGCGGGGCTGGGAGTGGGCTTCAGCGATGATGATTATATATCTGCAGGCGCACAATGTGCAGAGGATGCAGAGCGGATATGGAAAGCATCGGAAATGATCGTAAAAGTAAAGGAGCCGATTGCGAGCGAATATCCGCTGATGCGGGAAGGACAGATTTTGTATACCTACTTGCATCTTGCAGCCGATAGGCCTCTGACGGAGGCGCTAGTAGCAAAACATATCCGTGCAGTAGCGTATGAGACGATTACGGATAAAAATGGAGGCCTTCCGTGCCTGACACCGATGAGCGAAATTGCCGGACGGATGTCGGTGCAGGAAGGCGCTAAATACCTGGAGAAAACATTTGGAGGAAGAGGGGTGCTGCTCTCCGGTGTTCCGGGTGTATACAAAGCAAAGGTTGTTATTCTGGGGGCAGGTACGGTTGGTTCCAATGCTTGTAAAATCGCCGTAGGTATGGGGGCTGATGTAACAATACTGGATATTAACGTTAACAGATTGACTGCTTTGGACCAGCAATATGGCAGCAGGATACAAACATTGTATAGTACGCAAGACAACATTGCGACAAGCCTGAAAAAAGCAGATCTTGTAGTCGGTGCCGTGCTGTCGCCGGGAAGAAAAGCGCCTTGCCTGGTAACACGCGACGATTTGGCTATCATGCAGCAGGGAGCGGTCATTGTAGATGTTGCGATTGATCAGGGCGGATGTTTTGAGACATCACATGTCACAACGCATCAGGAGCCGGTATTTATTGATTCCGGCATCGTACATTATTGTGTTTCCAATATGCCGGGGGCGGTTGCATATACTGCAACAGAAGCGCTGACAAATGCAACGATACAAATCGGGCTAACGATTGCAAATAACGGATTGGAGCAGACAGCAAAACAGAATTCATGTATTGCGTCGGGAATTAACTGCTATGATGGGAAAGTTACCTGCAAAGGCGTAGCAGAAGCACATGGCATGCAATATAAGAAGCTATATGAAATATTAGGCTTGTGATATGGGGGCAATATGCTAAAATCAGATTAAATATTATGTGATAATATCATAATGAATTCATACAATGAAAATCAGTTCAAAAATATGGGACGTTAGGATCGATTTCAGTAGGAGGATTACAAAAAATCCTTGACAAATCCCGCAAAGAGCGGTACACTAATAACCAAGCAATATACTATAGAAATTGTAGGAAAAGGAGGAGACCGTAATGCTGGCACTGCGAATGTCCATGTGCATGATGTGCGGTTTTGCTCGTTTTTCTGCAATACAGCCGTAACAGGGCTGTTATGCTGCAAGCGGGCCGTATTTGTCATGCGGCGCGATGCGGTTCAGATGGAAAGCGAGCGGAAAGCAGGACTGCTTTCCGCTTTTATTTTGAAACAAGGGGGAATAAGGTTTGGAACAGGATGTTATTGTGCGAATCCAAAACCTGAACAAGACGTTCCGCGGGCGCGCGGGTACGGTTGTGGCGCTTGACGGTGTCAGCCTGGACATCAGACGCGGCGAGATATTTGGCATCATCGGCCTGTCCGGCGCGGGCAAATCCACGCTGGTGCGGTGCATCAATTTTCTGGAAAAGCCGACCGAGGGTACGGTCACGGTGGACGGGCAGGAGCTGGGGGCGCTTTCCAAAAAGGAGCTGCTGCAGGCGCGCCGCTCCATGGGCATGATCTTCCAGCAGTTCAACCTGCTGCAACAGCGCACCGCGCTGCAAAATATCTGCTTCCCGTTGGAAATCGCGGGGACGGGTAAGGCGGAGGCGGAAAAGCGGGCGCGCGAACTGCTCGATATCGTCGGCCTGAGCGACCGCGCGGGTAATTACCCATCCCAGCTTTCCGGCGGCCAGCAGCAGCGCGTGGCCATCGCGCGAGCCTTGGCGACCAACCCTAAGATCCTGCTCTGCGACGAGGCGACCAGCGCGCTGGACCCGACGACGACGCGCTCCATCCTCGCGCTGCTTAAGGAGATCAATCAGACGCTCGGCATCACGATTGTGGTCATCACGCATGAGATGGCGGTCATCGAGGAGATCTGTCAGCGCGTGGCGATCATCGATTCCAGCCGCATCGCAGAGGTCGGCACGGTCGATCGGGTGTTCACCCGCCCGCAGTCCGCGATGGCCAAGCAGTTGATCTATCCGGATGGCAGGCGGGAGCGCCTGGCCACGGGCAGGCATTACTGCCGCATCGTGTTTGATGGAAACTCGTCGTTTGAGCCGGTGGTATCCAACATGGTGCTGGAATGCAAGGCGCCGGTCAATATCATGTTTGCGGACACCAAGGATATCGACGGGAAGGCATATGGCCAGATGATCCTGCAGTTGCCGGAGGATGAACGCGCGGCAAAGCGGGCGCTGGCCTATCTGGAAACGCAGAACGTGCATGTAGAGGAGGGCGACGCGCATGCTTTCACCTGATTTCTGGGCGCAGGCCCTGTGGGAAACCTTGTACATGGTCGCGGTATCCACCGTGGTGTCCTATGCGATCGGGCTGCCGGTCGGCCTGCTGCTGGTGGTGAGCGATAAGGGCGGCATCCGCCCGATTCCGGTACTCAACACCGTGCTGGGCGTGGTTGTCAATATTCTGCGCTCGGTGCCGTTCCTGATCCTGGGCGTTATGATTACGCCGATGACGCGCGCGATCACAGGCTCCTCGATTGGCACGACCGCGATGATCGTGCCGCTGACCATGGCGGCCGCCCCCTATGTGGCGCGCATGGTAGAATCCTCCATCAAGGAGGTGCCGTTTGGCGTGATCGAGGCCGCGCAGTCTATGGGGGCAAGCCCGTGGCAGATCGTGTGGAAGGTGCTTGTGCCGGAGGCCAAGCCCTCGCTCATGGTCGGCGGCGCGATCTCGGTCGTCACTATCCTGGGCTATTCCGCGATGGCCGGCTTTATCGGCGGCGGCGGCCTGGGCGCAGTGGCAGTCACCTATGGCTATAACCGCTATCAGTTCGATATTATGCTGGTTGCGGTGATCATCATTGTCGTGGTCGTGCAGATCTTCCAGGAGGCTGGCCTTTGGCTGGCGCGCCGGCTGGATAAGCGCAACCGGTAAAGCAATTTGTTTTGTTATCATTAAATTAATGATATGGGGGCGGCGCTGCGGCCGCGCGCCGTCCCACCAATGAGAAAAGGAGAGAACTGATTATGAAAAAGAAAATCGCAGCTTTGCTTGCGGGCGCGCTGTGCCTGACAGCGCTTGCAGCCTGCGGCGGGAACAGCCAGGACCAGGACGCGGATAACGGCGGCGCATCGGATGACGCGGCAAAGACCATTACGGTCGGCGCGTCGCCCACGCCCCATGCGGAGATCCTGAAGGCGGCAAAGGACGTGCTGGCCGAGGCGGGCTACACGCTCGAAGTGGTGGAGTTCACCGACTATGTGACCCCGAACACTGCGCTGGTTGAGGGCGAACTGGACGCGAACTATTTCCAGCACATCCCGTACCTGAACAACTTCAATAAGGAGAACAACGGCGACCTGGTCCCCGCGATCGAGATGCACTATGAGCCGTTCGGCATTTACCCGGGCAAGACCGCGACGCTGGACGAAGTGGCGGACGGCGCTACCATCGCCGTGCCGAACGATGGCTCCAACGAGACGCGCGCGCTGCTGCTTCTGCAGGACGCGGGTCTGATTAAGCTTAAGGACGGGATCGACCCGACCTCGGACGCGACCAAGCTGGACATCGTGGAAAACCCGAAGAACCTGGATATCCAGGAGATCGCCGCGGAGCAGCTCCCGCGTTCGCTGCAGGACGTTGACCTTGCGGTCATCAACGGCAACTATGCCCTGCAGGCCGACCTGAACGCCAAGGAGGACTCGCTCATCACGGAAAATCCGGAGTATGCGCAGGTATACGTCAACGTGATCGCCTGCCGCAGCGGCGACGAGGACAGCGAAAAAATTCAGGCGCTGGCCGAGGCGCTGCAGAGCGATACGGTCAAGCAGTTCATCGAGGAAACCTATAAGGGCGCCGTGGTGGCGACTTACTAAAACAGGCCATCAGACAGGGAGGCAAAGCCGCCCCGTTTGGAGGATGGATCAAAAAAAGAACCGCTGGAAAGCGGTTCTTTTTTTGATTCTCATTCTGCTGCGGCCTGTACGCCCGCCATGTCCTGCACGGGCTTGCACGCCAGCTCCTTGCTGATCTTGCCCGCGAAGCCGGTGAGCGTTTTGCCCGGGCCGATCTCGCACGCGGTGGTAAGGCCCGCCGCCATGCCGTTGCGGACGAGCTGCGTCCAGCGCACGGGAGAGATCATGTGTTGCTCCAGATGCGCGGGCAGGTCGGCGCAGTCGAGTACGCTGCCGTCCAGGTTGGAGTAGATATCCATTCTGGGCGCGGAGAAAGTAAAGTCCGACACATAAGCGCGCAGCTCGGCCGCCGCCTTGGCCATCAGCGGCGTGTGGAACGCGCCGGAAACCGCGAGCGGGAGCGCGCGCCGCGCGCCGGCCGCCTTGCAGTTCTCAACCGCCTCGTCCAGCGCCTTGCGCTCGCCCGCGATGACGAGCTGGCCGGGGCAGTTGTAGTTGACCGGACGCACCAGGCCGCCTGTCACCTGGGCGCAGGCCTGCTCGATCGCCGCGTCGTCCAGCCCGAGGATGGCGGCCATGCCGCCGTCGATCGAGTCCGCCGCCTGCTGCATCAGTTTGCCCCGCATGGACACGATCCTGACGCCGTCCGTGAGCGACACCACGCCGGCTGCCGCGAGCGCCGTGTATTCGCCCAACGAGAAGCCCGCCGCGGCCTTGAAAGATACGCCGGCCTCCTGCAGCGCCGCGAGCGCGGCCATCGAGTGCGTAAAAATCGCGATCTGGCTGTTTTCCGTGCGGGAAAGCGCCTCCTTATCGCTGTCAAAGCAGAGCTTTGCAACGTCCAGGCCCGCCCCGTCGCTGGCCTCTTCAAAAACCAGCCGTGCGGCCTGCGAATTTTCGTACAGGTCCCTGCCCATGCCCGGGACCTGCGCGCCCTGGCCGGGGAAAAATGCAAAACCGTATTCCATTTCGTTCCTCCAAATACCGATGCCAGACCTCGGAAAAGGTTGACATTTTCGTGTCCTTTTATTATAATAGTCAAGGATTACTTTGTCAATCAAACTATTGTCGCTTTTCCACGGTTTTTGGGAGAGCGATTTGATTTTAGGGAGCGTGGCTATCATCAACACTCAACTGATCGGCACGGGATCGTGCATTCCGGAGTTTGCCCTGACCAATGCGATGCTCGAGCAGATGGTCGACACCAGCGACGAGTGGATCGTCAAGCGCACCGGCGTGCGCGAGCGCCGCATCGCCAGGAACACCCGCACATGGGAGTTGGCGCTCGGCGCAGCGCAGAACGCGCTGGCGGACGCGGGAATCACGGCGGAGGAGCTTGACCTGCTCCTGGTCAGCACTTGCACGCCGGATACCAACACGCCCAACACCGCGAGCGTCCTGCAGGACAAGCTGGGCGCTCGCCAGGTTGGCGCGATGGATATCAACAACGCCTGCGCGGGCTTCATCTCCGCGACCGACATCGCGGACAGCTACATCCGGTCGGGCAAGGCGAAGACCGTACTCGTCGTTTCGGCGGAAACGCTGCACCGCATCACGGATTACACCGACCGCTCCACCTGCATCCTGTTTGGCGACGGGGCGGCCGCAGCGGTCTACCGCGCGACCGAGGACGCCGCCGTGGGCATCCAGTCCACGTTTATCGCGGCGGACGGCTCGGGCGCGGAGTACCTGTACATGGAGGCGCTGCCGGTCGAAGACCCGTTCGCGCCCGAGCGGACAGTCGACCCTAAGGCGCGCTTCCTGAAAATGCAGGGCGCGGCGGTCGTGCGGTTCACCGCGCGCGCGGTTCCGCTGGCAATCGATACCGCGCTGCAGCGCGCGGGCGTTTCGGCCGAGGAGATCGACTGGGTGGTGCCGCATCAGGCCAACCTGCGCATCCTGGACGTGATCGCCAAGCGCTACCATCTGCCGAAAGAAAAGGTCTATGTGAACATGGACCGCTTCGGCAACACCTCTTCGGCCAGTGTGCCGATCTGCCTGGACGAGATGCGCCGCAAGGGCCTGCTCAAAGCGGGCCAGACCATCGTCTGCACCGGCTTCGGCGGTGGGCTGACCTACGGCGCGTTTGTACTCAAACTGTAAAAGGGGAGCGAATCAAATGAAGACCAAGATCACAGAACTTCTCGGTATTGAATATCCGATTGTGCAGGGCGCGATGGCGTGGATCGCGGAGCACCACCTCGCGGCGGCGGTGTCCAAGGCGGGCGGCCTGGGCATCATCGCGGGCGGCGCGGCGCCGGTGGATTATATCCGCGATGAGATCCATAAGGCGCGCGCGATTACGGATAAGCCGCTGGGCATGAATATCATGCTGCTCTCCCCGAACGCGGACGACCTCGCCCAGCTCGCCATCGACGAGAAGATCGAGGTGCTGACCACGGGCGCGGGCAATCCGGGCAAATATATGGAAGGCTGGAAGAGCGCGGGCATCAAGGTGATGCCGGTCGTCGCGTCGGTCGCGCTGGCCAAGCGCATGGCGCGCGCGGGCGCGGACGCGGTTATCGCGGAAGGCATGGAGGGCGGCGGCCACATCGGCGAGCTGACGACCATGCCGCTTGTGCCGCAGGTAGTGGACGCGGTGGATGTGCCGGTTATCGCGGCGGGCGGTATCGCGGACGGCCGCGGCATGGCCGCGGCGCTCCTGCTGGGCGCGGAGGGCGTGCAGTGCGGCACGGTGTTCCTCGCGTCCGACGAGTGCTATATTTCGGATAAGTACAAGGAGCTTGTGCTCAAGGCGAGCGATATCTCCACGGTTGTTACCGGACGTCCGTCCGGCCATCCGGTGCGCTCGCTCAAAACGCCGATGGCGCGCAAGTGCCTGGAACTGGAGAAGATCGGCACCGAGCAGTCGCTGGAGGAGCTGGAGGCTGCGACCGCGGGTTCTCTGCGCAAGGCGGTGCAGGATGGGAACTATGAGGAAGGCACGTTTATGTCCGGCCAGATCGCGGGTATGCTCACCGAGCTGCGCCCGTGCGCGGATATCCTGCGCGGCATGACTGAGGGAGCGGAGCAGCTGCTCCGCACCGCATATCAGCGTTTTGAATAAGGAGAGCGGGAACATGGGTGTTGCAATTGTAACTGGCGGCTCGCGCGGCATCGGCGCGGCTATTTCGGAAAAGCTGGCAAAGGACGGCTATGATGTTGTGATCAACTGTGCCTCCTCGGTGGAGAAGGCGGAGGGCGTCGCGGAGAAGTGCCGCGCGCACGGCGTCAAGGCGGTCGTAAAGCAGTGGGATGTCGCGGATTACGCGGCGTGCGAGGCGGCGGTCAAGCAGATCAAGGAGGAGCTGGGCGTGCCAGCGGTGCTGGTCAATAACGCGGGCATCACGCGCGACGGGCTGCTCGTCCGCATGAAGCCCGACCAGTTTGACGCGGTCGTTTCGACCAACCTGAAGGGGACTTTCAACATGACCCAGATCGTCGGCGCGATGATGCTGCGCGCCAAGGCGGGCAGCATTGTCAGCCTGTCGAGCGTGGTCGGTATTTCGGGCAATGCGGGGCAGGCGAATTACGCGGCTTCTAAGGCGGGCGTGATCGGCCTGACCAAATCCGCGGCCAAGGAGCTGGGGGCGCGCGGCGTGCGCGTCAACGCGGTGGCGCCGGGCTTTATCGAAAGCGATATGACCGACGTGCTGCCGGAGGATGTGAAGAAAGGCATGCTGGCGCAGATCGCCATGAAGCGCTGCGGCCGTCCGGAGGAGATCGCGGATATCGTTTCGTTCCTTGCGTCGGACGCGGCCTCGTATATCACCGGACAGGTCATCGTTGCGGACGGCGGCATGCTTTGACCTGCCGCACGGAAGCAGAAGGGCGGGACACGCGCAGGCGGCACGTCCCGGGAAAACGAGGAAGAAGGAGATGCTTTGATGGAACGGGTAGTTATCACTGGTATGGGCGCGGTCACGCCGGTCGGCAACGACGTCCAGACGTTTTGGGAGTCGCTCAAGGCCGGTAAGTGCGGTGTAGGTCCGATCACCAAGTTCGATGTATCGGAATTTAAGGTAAAGCTGGCCGCTGAGGTCAAGGATTTCGACGTGACGCAGTATGTAGATAAGCGCGAGGCGCGCCGGATGGACGTCAACTGCCACTTTGCGCTGGCGGCGGCGCAACAGGCGGTCGACCAGGCGGGCCTCAGGGAAGGGAGCTTCGATCCCTACCGCGCGGGCGTGATTTATGGCTCGGGCGTGGGCGGTCTGCAGATCGCTGAGCAGGAGATCCCCAAGCTGAACGAAAAGGGGCCGGGGCGCGTGTCCCCGCTGTGTATTCCGGAGATGATCGCCAACATGGCGGCGGCGTATATCTCCATGCGGTTCGGCTTCAAGGGCGAGAATTTCTGTCCGGTTTCCGCCTGTGCGACGGGCAACCATGCGATCGGCGAGGCTATGCGCGCTATCCGGCATGGCTATCAGGACGTCGTGGTCTGCGGCGGCACCGAGAACGGTATTATCCCGATCTCGATGGCAGGCTTCCAGAACATGAAAGCCGTGCATATGGGCGATGAGCCGGCATGCGCCTCCATTCCGTTCGACGCCCGCCGGTCGGGCTTTGTGATGGGCGAGGGCGCGGGCTGCCTGGTGCTTGAGAGCCTGACGCATGCCCAAGCGCGCGGCGCGACGATCCTCGCGGAGATTGCGGGCTACGGCGCGACCGGAGACGCCTACCATATCACCAGCCCCTCTCCGGACGGAGAGGCCGCTTCGCGCGCCATCCTAGGCGCGATCACGGACGCGGGCCTGACTCCTGCGGATGTGGACTATATCAACGCGCACGGCACGTCCACCCCGCTGAATGAAAAGTATGAAACTATCGCCATCAAAAAGGCGTTTGGGGACGAGGCGTACAAGGTCAAGGTGTCGTCCACCAAGTCGATGACCGGCCACCTGCTGGGCGGCGCGGCCGCGGTTGAGGCGATTGCGTGCGTCATGGCGATCCGCGACGGTGTGGTGCCGCCAACCATCGGCTATCAGGAGGCGGATCCGGACTGCGATCTGGATATCACCCCGAACAGGGCGGTTGAAATGCCCGTGAACGTGGCGATTTCCAATTCGTTGGGCTTTGGCGGCCATAACGCCTGCATCCTGATTAAGAAGGTGTAAGATATGGATATCAAGGAACTGAAAGACGTTGCCATCGAGCTGATGGATGCGCTCAAGGCCAAGGGCCTGGGCGAGGTAGAGATCGAACTGGACGACATGAAGCTGAAGATCAAATCCGCTCCTCCCGCGCCGGTTGTGGCGGCTCCCGCGGCGGCGGTAGCACCGGCGGCTGCCCCCGCTGCCGCGTCGGAGGACGAGGCGCCTGCCGCGGCCGAGGACCTGCCCGAGGGTACGCCGGTTAGGAGCCCGCTGGTGGGAACGTTCTATTCCTCCCCGTCCCCGGACGCGCCGCCGTTCGTGCTGGTCGGCCAGAAGGTCAAGGAGGGCGACACGCTATTCATCGTGGAAGCGATGAAGACCATGAACGAGATCAAGTCCCCGTGCGACGGAACGGTCGTGCGCATTCTGGCGCAGCCGGGCGATATGGTCGAGTATAACCAGATCATCGTTGTGATCGAATAAGGGAAACGGCAGCCGGTTCGCCGCAGGGCGCGGCGGGAAAGGGCTTGCGTTTTCACAGGAGAGGGATTATAATATGCTGAACAAAGAACAGATCATGGAGATCCTTCCGCACCGCCCGCCCATGCTGCTGGTGGACGAGATCCTCGAAATGGACGAGGAGCACGCGGTAGGCACGCTGCACCTGACGGGCGACGAGTTTTTCTTCCAGGGCCACTTCCCGGGCAACCCGATCATGCCCGCCGTGTTCCGGCTGGAGGCGCTGGCGCAGGTCGGCGGCGTGGCGCTGCTGTCCATTCCGGAATTCAAGGGGAAGACCGCGGTGTATACCGGTATTGATAAGGCGAAATTCCGCGCCATGGCCAAGCCGGGCGATACGCTCCGGCTGGAGGTGAGGTTTGTCAAGCGCCGCGGTCCGATGGCGGTCGCCGAGGGCGTAGCTTGGGTCGGCGATCAGAAAGCCGCCGAGGCGGAAATCAAGTGCATGGTCATCATGGACTAAGGCAGGGGAAACAATGTTTCAAAAGGTACTCATCGCGAACCGCGGCGAGATCGCGGTCCGCATCATACAGGCTTGCCGCGACCTGGGCATCATTTCGGTCGCGGTATATTCCGAGGCCGACCGCGAGGCGCTGCACGCGCAGATCGCGGATGAAGCGGTGTGCATCGGGCCGGCGCGCGCTTCGGAAAGCTATCTGAATATGGAGAACATTATCTCCGCGGCGCTGGCCTCGGGGTGTCAGGCGATCCATCCGGGCTTTGGCTTCCTGTCGGAAAATCCCGATTTTGCCGAGCTTACCACCCAGGCCGGGCTGGCGTTCATCGGGCCGACCTCGGCCACCATCCGTCTGATGGGCGATAAATCCGAAGCCAAGCGCAACGCCATCGCGGCGGGCGTGCCGGTCGCGCTCGGCACGGATGGGCCGCTGCGCGATTTTGACGAGGCGATCAGCGAGGCCGAGCGCATCGGGTATCCGGTTATGCTCAAGGCCGCGTCGGGCGGCGGCGGCAAGGGGATCCGCGTGGCGCACAGCGTTCGGGAGCTGAAGGACGCCTACGACAGCGCGGCGGCGGAAGCGGTCGCCAATTTCGGCGACGGGCGCCTGTATATGGAAAAGTACATCCAAAACCCGCGCCATATTGAGGTGCAGATCATCGGGGACAATTTCGGCAACGTGGTACACCTGTTCGAGCGCGAATGCTCGGTGCAGCGCCGCCATCAGAAGCTGATCGAGGAAAGCCCGTCCGCGTTCGTCACACCCGAGCTGCGCGAAAGGATGACCAGGGCCGCGGTCGATCTGGCCAGGCGCGTGGGCTACCGCAACGCGGGTACGATCGAATTCCTGGTGGATAGCGACCGTAACTTTTATTTCTGCGAAATGAATACCCGCATTCAGGTAGAGCATCCTGTTACCGAACAGGTGACCGGCGTGGACTTGGTGTGCGAGCAGATTCGGGTCGCGGCGGGCCGGCCGCTCTCGTTCGCGCAGGAGGATTTGACGCTGCGCGGCCACGCGATCGAGTGCCGCATCAATGCCGAGGATCCTGCCCGCAATTTCGCGCCCTGTCCGGGGACGCTGGTGTCCATGCACCTGCCGGGCGGACCGGGCGTGCGCATGGATACGGCGGCCTATCAGGGCTATCAGATACCGCCGTTTTATGATTCCATGATTGGCAAGCTGATCGTTTACGGCGCGGACCGGCAGCAGGCGATCGCACGCATGCGCCGCGCGCTGGCCGAGACGTTGTTTGAGGGCGTCGTGACCGGTACGGACTACCAGATGCACATTCTGCGCTCCAAGGCCTTCGAGGAAGCGCGGTTCAATGTCAATTCGATCGCCAACGGCGATTTTGACCACTAATAAGGGGGGAACGGTATGGGACTGATCGACCTTTTCCAGAAAACGCGCGAAACCTCCATGGAGATGAAGCCCCAGGAGGAGGAAGGCGTCAAGGTAGTCAAATGCAAGGGCTGTGGCGCGGAGATCAAGGCATATGCTTACGGGAAAAACCTGTACGTCTGCCCGCACTGCGGCCGGTACGGCCGCCTGCTGGCGCGCACCCGCATCCGGCAGGTCGCGGATAAGGACAGCTTTACCGAGCTGTACGGTGACCTGGCGCCTGCGGACCCGATCGATTTTCCGGGCTATGCGGATAAGGCTGCGGAGCTGGCAGAAAAGGTCGGCATGCTGGACGCGGTCAAAACCGGCGTGTGCCGCATTGGCGGCGTGGAAACCTGCATCGGCGTGATGGACAGCCACTTTATGATGGCGTCCATGGGCTCGGTTGTGGGCGAAAAGCTGACCCGCCTGTTCGAATACGCGACCGAAAAAGGGCTGCCCGTGGTGGTTTTCACCTGTTCGGGCGGCGCGCGTATGCAGGAAGGGATGTATTCGCTCCTGCAGATGGCCAAGGTGTCCGCCGCGGCGCGGCGGCACTCGGATGCAGGGCTGCTGTATATCACCGTGCTTACCGACCCGACGACTGGCGGCGTGACCGCCTCGTTCGCGATGCTGGGCGACATCATCCTCGCCGAGCCGCGCACAACCATCGGCTTTGCGGGGCGGCGCGTGATCGAGGGAACCATCGGCGAGACGCTGCCGGAGGATTTTCAGTCCTCGGAGTTCTTGCTTTCGCATGGCTTCTGTGATAAAATAGTTCCGCGCAATCAACTGAGGGGAACTTTGGAGAACCTGCTCAAGCTCCACTGTGCGCCCAAGGGGAAGAAACGGCAGGTGTGGCGCCATGAAGAATAACAGGCCGGCAAGCGAAAAAATGCGCATCATACACGATACCAAGCGGCCTATGTTGAGCGACTATATCGAGACGCTGTTCGATGATTTCATCGAACTGCACGGCGACCGCTATTTCGCGGACGACCACGCGATCATGGCGGGCATCGGCTGGTTGAACGGCACGCCGGTAACCGTGATCGGCCACCGCAAGGGCCGCACGATTGAGCAGAATATGGACGCGAACTTCGGCATGGCCAATCCGGAGGGCTATCGCAAGGCGCTGCGCCTTGCGCACCAGGCGGAAAAGTTCCGCCGCCCAGTCATCAATTTTGTGGATACCTCGGGCGCATACCCGGGCGTGGGCGCGGAGGAGCGCGGGCAGGGCGAGGCGATCGCCCGCTGCCTTTATGAGTTTATCGAGCTGAAGACGCCGGTGATTTCAATTGTCACGGGCGAGGGCGGCTCGGGCGGCGCGCTGGCGCTGGCTGTGGCCGACCGCGTGCTGATGCTGGAAAACGCGATCTATTCGGTCGTTTCGCCGCGCGGCTGCGCGTCTATCCTGTGGAAAGACCCTACGCGCGAGGGAGAGGCCGCGGACGCGCTGCGCATCACCGCGCAGGACCTGTACGAATTCGGCATGATCGAGGGCATCATACCGGAGGGGCAGTCGGGCTCACAACTGATCCGCAACGTGGGCCGCGCGCTGCGCGACACGCTCGCGGAACTGGCGGCCGAGCCGGATATGGATACGATGCTGCAAAAACGGTATGAAAAATTCCGTAAGATCGGAGTTTTCAGACAAATAAAACAAGAAGAAATCGAAGGAGTGTAGACCCATGTTTGAAAAGATCTGCGAGCTGCTGGCTGACAAGTTTGACGCTGATGCTTCTACCATGACCATGGACACCAAAATCAAGGAGGACCTGAACGCGGACTCCCTCGACGTTGTCGAGCTGATGATGGACTTGGAGGAGAACTTCGGCATTACCATTTCCGATGAGGAAGCGACCCAGATGAGCACCATCGGCGATATCGTCAAGTATATTGAGGAGCATCAGGACTGATTTTGCCAAAGCGGAAAAAGGCTTCGGAACCCTATGGTTCCGAAGCCTTTTTTTGCTCTGCCGGACGCTGCCGGCTTTACCTGTTTTTTGTTGCAACAGGGGATGGTATCTGTTATAGTGAAAGAAAAGGGAGGAGATCGGGATGGAAGAGAATTTAGAGGGAATCCAGCGGCCGGTTTACCGGAACCTGCGGATCATCTGGCAGGTGCAGGTGATTGGCTTTGTGTTTTCGTTTTTTGATAACATTCTGGTCACGGTGGCCGGCATTGTTTTGCTTATCGTGCGGATTGTGCAGGTGCGCGCGCTGGCCGACGTATCGGATGGGATGGCGCGCGCATACCGTGTGCTGATCACCGGACTGGCGCTGACGGTTGGGTGTTCGTTGCTCGGGCTGCTGGCGTTCGGCTCGATACTGAGCGTTATCTTTGCGCTGGCCGCGCTGGCAGGGGCGATTGTACTGCTCGTTGCAGATTATTATTTTTATTTCGGACTGGACGACTTGGCTGCCTTGCGCGGCTATGCTTATCCGCAGGGTCGCATCAAGCGGTGTTTCTGGCTGTCGCTGATTGGCGGGGTGGTCGTCGGAATCACAGAACAGTTGGGGGCGGCTTGGTTTGCAGAAGCATGCAATATTGTGATAACGGTTATCACGCTGGTGCTGCTCTGGCAGTACCTTGAGGCGGTCAAACAGGCCGAGAAGAACGCATAGCAAAAAGAGGACGGAAATTTTTCCGTCCTCTTTGCTTGTCCATCCGTCCTCAGCCTCTGACCGCGATGACTTCCACCTCGACCTTTGCGCCGAGCGGCAGCGCCGCGACCTGCACGCAGGAGCGCGCGGGCGGATTTTCGGGGAAATACTTGGCATACACGCCGTTGAACGCCGCGAAATCATTGATGTCGGACAGGAAGCAGGTGGTCTTGACCACACGGTCGAACGCCACGCCGCCCTGGGCGAGTACATAATGCAGGTTTTTCATGACCTGTTCGGTCTGCTCCTCGATGGTAGCGGCCTCGATCTTGCCGGTCTTAGGGTCGATCGGCACCTGGCCGGAGGTGAAGATCAGGTTGCCCGTGACAACGGCCTGGGAATACGGGCCGACCGCCTTGGGCGCGAAATCGGAATGAAGAACTTCTTTAATTGCCATGGTGGAAAAACTCCTTTATTGAAATGGTTTTGGTTGAACAGGATTATTTTTTGCCGCCCTTTACCTTTTTCAGGCGCTCGGTGTTGGACAGGATCTTTTTGCGGACGCGCACGCTCTTGGGCGTGATCTCGAGCAGCTCGTCGTCCGAAATGAATTCCAGCGCCGCTTCGATCGACATCTGGCGCGGCGGGATCAGGCGCAGCGCGTCGTCCGAGCCGGAGGCGCGCATGTTGGTGAGCTGCTTTTTCTTGCACACGTTGACCGCCATATCGTCTCCGCGCGGGTTCTCTCCAATGACCATGCCCTCGTACACCTGTGTGCCTGGGCCGATGAACAGCGGGCCGCGCTCCTGCGCGTTGAACAGGCCGTAGCCGACCGCCTCGCCGGTTTCAAACGCGATCAGCGAACCGGTGGTGCGCTTGGAGATATCGCCCTTATACGGCTGGTAGCTGTGGAACACCGAGGACAGCACGCCCTCGCCCTTGGTATCGGTCAAAAATTCGGTGCGGTAACCGAACAGGCCGCGCGCTGGAATGAGGAATTCGAGACGCATGCGGTCCGCGCCCTTGGGGTTCATGGAGACCAGCTCTCCCTTGCGGTTCCCCATCTTTTCCATGATCGCGCCCACCGCGTCCTGCGGCACATCCGCGATCATGCGCTCGACCGGCTCGCAGGTTTTACCGTCGATCTCGCGGAACAGCGCTTTGGGCGCGCCGACCTGGAACTCGTACCCCTCGCGGCGCAGGTTCTCGATCAGGATGGACAGGTGCATCTCCCCGCGGCCGCACACGCGGAAGGAGTCCGTGGTGTCGGTCTCGTTGACGCGCAGGGACACGTCCTTCAAAAGCTCGCGGAACAGGCGCTCGCGCAGATGGCGGGAGGTGACGAACTTGCCCTCGCGTCCGGCAAACGGGGAATCGTTGACCGAGAAAGTCATCTCGACCGTCGGCTCGGAGATCTTGACGAACGGCAGCGGCTCGACCGTGTTCGGGTCGCACAGCGTTTCGCCGATGGTGACGTTTTCAATGCCTGAGAAGCACACGATTTCGCCGGCGGTGGCCTCGTCCACCGGCTTGCGCTCCAGTTCCTCGATGGTGTAAAGCGTGACCACCTTGGCATTGTACGGCTGGGTCGTGCCGTGGTAGTCGCACACCGTGACCTGCTGGCCCACCTTCATCGAGCCGCGCTCGATACGGCCAATGCCGATGCGGCCTACATAGTCGTTGTAGTCGATCGAGGAAACCAGCATCTGCGTCGGGCCGTCGGTATCCACCTGCGGGGCTGGAATGTGCTCCAGAATCTGTTCGAAGAGCGGGGTCAGGTCGGTCCCCTCGGCGTTCGGGGACATGGAGGCCGTACCCGCGCGGCCCGAACAGTAGACGATCGGGCTGTCGAGCTGCTCGTCGGTCGCGTCGAGGTTCAAAAGCAGCTCGAGTACCTCGTCGCCGATCTCGTTCAGGCGCGCGTCCGGACGGTCGATCTTGTTGACCGCAATGATGATCTTGTGGCCGAATTCCAGCGCCTTCTGCAAAACAAAGCGGGTCTGGGGCATGGGGCCTTCGGCTGCGTCCACCAGCAGGACGACGCCGTCCACCATCTTGAGGATGCGTTCGACCTCGCCGGAGAAATCGGCGTGGCCCGGTGTGTCAACGATGTTGATTTTGACGCCTTTATAGTGTACCGAGGTGTTTTTTGCAAGGATGGTGATGCCGCGCTCGCGCTCGATATCGCCCGAGTCCATCACGCGCTCCTCGACCACCTGGTTCTCGCGGAACGCGCCCGCCTGCTTGAGCATCTGGTCGACCAGCGTGGTCTTGCCGTGGTCGACGTGCGCGATGATGGCGATGTTGCGCAAATCGTTTCGGATCATGTATATTCCTCCATCAGCGGAAAATTTTCGTGCAGATATTATTATACTGTTTTTTTAGTGGGTTTTCCACTTGTTTTATCATCAAAAATAGTGCGATATAAAGGTATAAAACTGTCAATATTTGCGATTTCCGCACGGTTACGCAACGCTTGCGGCGGGGAACGGGAAGACGCGCCGGCCCTGCGTCCGCGCTTGCGGCTGGGATTGTAGTATGGACGGAAAAAACGCGCCCTATGCCGCGGCAGCACCCGCCTCGCCGGACGGAGCGAAAAAAATTAAAAAAATATTGGATAAAAGCTTGACTTTGCGGCAAAACCTATTGTATAATACTTTCTGTCAGTTTGACTGGCAAGCATTGATAGCCGAATTGTGTAAAGGTAGCACGACAGACTCTGACTCTGTTTGTGAGGGTTCGAATCCTTCTTCGGCTGCCACTGAAAAAGCAGCTTTCCTTTGCGGAAAGCTGCTTTTTTTCTGATTCAGACACAGGCTTGCGCGCGGGTCGTGCCGCCCTTTCCATTAATATACCAGGTGATCGGGGTCGAGTCCGGACCATCCGCAGCCGGTCAGGGCGTCCAACGTCCGCATATCTGCTTCGTCAAGCGAAAAATCAAAAAGCCGTGCGTTTTCCGCAATGCGGGCGGGCGTGACGCTTTTGGGAAGCGGGATCACGTCATGCTGCAGCGCCCAGCGCAGACAGAGCTGCGCGACCGAGCGGCCGTATTTTTCCGACATGGCCTGGATTTCTGGCACCTGGAATATGCGGCCCGAGCCGAGCGGGCTCCAGCCCTCGACGGCCATGCCGTGCGTGCGGCAGAACGATACGGTCTCCTGCTGCGCCATGCCGGGATGGAACTCGATCTGGTCAACCATGGGCTTGACCGTACAGGAGCGCAGGATGTTTTCGATATGCCTGGGCCGGAAGTTTGACAGGCCGATCGCGCGGACCTTGCCGGCCTGATACAACGCCTCAAACGCGCGCCAGGTTTCAAGGTTGACCTCCTGCCAGTTGTCAAAGTATTTGGGGTCGTGCGGCCAGTGGATCAGGTAAAGATCCACATAATCCGTTCCCAGCGCGCAGAGAGAGCGGTCGCATGCGGCGAGCGTGGAACGGTAGCCCTGATCGGGATTCCACAGCTTTGTGGTGAGGAAAAGCGCGCCGCGCGGGATGCCGGAGGCGGCGACGGCCTCGCCCACGGCCTGTTCATTGTGGTAGGCGGTTGCGGTGTCGATATGCCGGTATCCCGCGGCGAGCGCAGCGGCAACCGAAGCGGCCGCCTGACTGGCGGGCGTTTTCCATGTGCCGAAGCCGACACAGGGGATGGCGGTGCCGTTTGCAAGCGGGATGCGGTCCTGGATATGGTTCATGGCGCTGGCTCCTTTTTCACATCTTTTCCTCAGTATAGCATAAACCGCGCCGTGCGGCAACAAAAGGCGCCGCTACGCCTGTTTGAGCGCGTCGCGCAGCTTCTCCAGCGCCCGCTTTTCGATGCGGGATACATAGCTTCGGGAGATCCCGAGCTGCTTGGCGATCTCCCGCTGGGGCAACGGGGCGGGCAGTCCCAGACCGTAACGCAGGCGGATGATCTCACGCTCTCGCGGGGAGAGACTGTGAGCGAGCGCTTGGTGCATGGCGTCATACCGGTCGTGGTCGTCAACCGCGGAAAGCCCGTCGTCCTCACAGCAGATTACGTCCTGCAGCGCGAGCGCGTTGCCGTCCCCGTCGGTGTCCAGCGCGTCCGAGAGCGACAGCTCGCCCGCGGATTTCCGCTTTTGGCGGAAGTGCATGAGCAGCTCGTTTTGGATACATTTGGAGGCATAGGTGGCCAGCTTGATGTTTTTATCCGGCTTGAAGGTGTTGACCGCCTTGATCAGCCCGATGGTGCCGATCGAGATTAAGTCGTCCTGTTCGGCGCTGGCGGCATAATATTTTTTGACGATATGCGCGACCAGCCGTAGGTTGTGCTCGATCAGCAGCGCGCGGGCCTTTTCATCCCCCTCCTCCTGCATCCGGCGCAGTAGCCGGCTCTCTTCTTCCGGCGTGAGCGGCTTGGGGAAGGAACCGTCTGCGCCCTGCACGCGCAGGACGAAGAAAAAGAATGCGCCGCCGAGCGCGAGCAGGGCGGGAAACAGCATAGGGCATGCACCTCGTTTCGGTTGGAATACCGCTACCCTATGCGCGCCGCAGGATGTCCTATGCCTGAGAAAATAGGGCTTGTATTTTGGCAAAATATCCAGTATAATATTAATACTAACGGCAAAATGCACGAGGAGGTGTAACAAATGCCAGGTGGACAGGAATACCTGAATGCAATCATGAGCTTTGCTCCGCTGGTCATTATCATCGTTCTGTTCTATTTCCTGCTGATCCGTCCGCAGCGCAAGCGCGACAAGGCGGAACGCGAGATGCGCAACTCGATTGCGGTGGGCGATGAGATTTCTACGATCGGCGGCTTCATTGGCCGTGTCGTCAACATCAAGGACGACGTGCTGATCATCGAGTCGTCGAACGACCGCACCAAGCTCAAGATTTACCGCTGGGCGATCCGCGGCAAGGAGGCCGAGCCGACCGAAACGGTCGAAGCCCCCAAGGATGCCAATAAGGACGCTAAGTAATATCCTTGATGCTTGCCGAATATGCTAAACTATCATATGTTCGGCGGGAGGATGCGTAAGCTATGAGAAAAACCAATGAGGGCCGGTCGCCGGCCGGCATTTTGTTGCCGTCCGCAGCGGCTGGCTTGTTGACAACCCTGTTTCTGATGCTGGTGGGAGCGGTTTTTGTCCAGCGCGGGACGCTGGAAGAAGGGCTGATCGCTCCGGTTGCCCTGGCCTTTCTGGCGCTTGGCTGTCTGGCAGCGGCGTTTATTTCCGCAAAGCGCGCCTCCGGCGGCAGATTCTTCTGGGCGCTCGGCGCGGGGATGTTGGTTTTTCTGATCCTGCTGGCCACAGGAGCCGCGCTGCTCGACCAGCCGGCACATATCGTACGTATTGCGATCAGCCTGCTCTGCGCGCTGGCCGCTTCGGCGCTCGGCGGCTTGGCGGGCGCCAGTATGCGCAAGAAAAAGCGTTACAGTCATTTGAAAAAGTAGGAGGGAATTATCATGAAGCATGTATCCACGCTGACCTCTGCCACCCTGAAGCAGACCGCGGCCCACGGCGGCTGCGGCGAATGCCAGACTTCCTGCCAGTCCGCCTGCAAGACCTCTTGCACGGTGGCCAACCAGAAGTGTGAACACGCGAAGTAACCGCGGGTTCCATGAAGTCAATCGCAAGGCGTGCCGGTCAAGGCGCGCCTTGTTTGCTGTATTATCGGAGGAAATAATAAAATGATCCATCGTTATGTGAAAAACGGGCTGCACTTCGTGCTGGATGTCAACTCCGGCGCGGTGCATGTGCTGGACGAGCTGTGCTATGCCGTGTCCGGTCTGATCGATGCCGATATGGCGGAAGCATGCCCGCAGGCGATCGTGGACGCATTGCCGCAGTATCCGGCGGAAGAGGTGCGCGAGGCCTATGGCGAGCTGTACGAGCTGAAGCGGGCTGGCCTGCTGTTTGCGGAGGACGACTATATCGATGTCAGCCGCTACATACCGGTCGGCGCGCCGGTCAAGGCGCTTTGCCTGCATGTCGCGCATGACTGCAACCTCAGGTGCAAATACTGCTTTGCATCCACTGGCGATTTCGGCCAGGGGCGCAAGATTATGCCGCCGGAGATTGCGAAAAAGGCGATCGATTTTGTGATCGCGCGTTCGGGAAAGCGGCATAATATCGAGGTGGACTTCTTCGGCGGCGAGCCGCTGATGGCGTGGGATACGGTTGTCCAGACGGTCGATTATGCCCGCAGTCTGGAGGAAAAGCATGGCAAAAAGTTCCGCTTTACCATCACCACCAACGGTTTGCTGCTTGATGCGGACAAGCAGGCGTATATCAACGAGAATATGGATAACGTCGTGCTCTCACTCGACGGGCGCCCGTCGGTCAACGATGAGTTCCGCAAGACCGTGTCCGGCGCGGGCAGCTATGACGTGATTGTACCTAAGTTCAAGGCGCTGGTCGATGCCCGTGATCCGGAAAAGGACTATTATGCGCGGGGTACGTTCACCTCGCACAACCTGGACTTTGCCGAGGACGTCGTCCATATTGCGGACGCGGGCTTCAACCGCCTTTCGGTCGAGCCGGTCACAGCGGACCCGGGCTGCGGCTATGACCTGACCGAGGCCGACCTGCCCCAGATAGAGGCCGAGTACGACCGCCTGACCGAGATCATGCTGGAGCGGAAAAAGGCGGGGAAGCCGTTCTCATTTTTTCACTTCATGGTCGATCTGGACCAGGGACCGTGCGTGGTCAAGCGGCTGCGCGGCTGCGGCGCGGGCTACGAGTATGTCGCGGTCACGCCGGACGGCGACATCTATCCCTGCCACCAGTTTGTCGGCAAGGAGGAATTCAAGCAGGGCAGCGTACTCGACAAGTCGTTCGATATGGACATCGCGGCCCGCTTTGCTGGCATGAATATTTATTCGCGCCCCAAGTGTCAGAAATGCTGGGCAAAGTTCTACTGCTCGGGCGGATGCTCGGCGGCAAATTACAATATGAACCACGATATGAACGATTCCTACGATCTGGGCTGCGAAATGGAGCGCAAACGCCTGGAATGTGCAATCTACTTGAAAGCAATGGATAAAATGTGCAATAATTGAGCACAGTGCCGATTAAGGTGAAGTTTTTGTAAAATTCGTTGCAGATGTGGTATATTGTGCCGTATAATGAATACTGTATTTTTCAGTGCTTCGTAAAGGAGATGATGGTATGCCGCATAATATCCGTGTAGCTGTAATCGGTGAGGATGAATATGTGCCGCGCCTAGTCCGCGCGATTCTGGACCGGCAGATCATCCCCGCCGGCAATATGTTCCTGTCCGAGCAGGACAAGGCGGCGGTCGAAGCGGCCGCGGGGCGCGGTGTGCAGCTCTGCGAAAGCAGCGCCGCGGCCGTGGTCAACAGCGAGATCGTGCTGGTCTGCGCATCCAGGCGTGAGATGGGGACCGAGCTTGCGCCGATTTCCCAGTGTACCCGCGGGCGGACGCTGGTCACCATCTGCGACAGCGGCGCAGTGGATATCGCGTTCGTCAAGGAGCGCGTGGTCTTTGGGACGGAGATCATCGCCGCTACCATCCACCGCGGCGAGGACGGCGGCCTGTATGCGACCTATGCGATCGACGACGGGGTGCGGCTGTTCCTGCACCAGCCCTGCCGCGATATGGTGGACGCGCTCTGCCGCTGAAGCGGGTTCTAAAAATTCCGAACCGAGAATATGCTGTTTCATGACCTTCCGTGAGGGGGAGACGTATGAAGAAACAGCATATTCTCGGTTTTTTTGATTCCCTGGTGCGCACGCCGGCGTTCCTGTTCCTGTGCGCCATGTTTTTGTGCGGCGCGCTGGCGGGCGGACTCACCGGCCTGCATGCCAGCGAGGGAGACAGTGCGGTCGAGCTGACCACCATGCTTGCAGCGCTGCCGGGGCAGGCGGTGAAAAGCGTGCTGTGCGCGGTGCTATGGGTGGCGCTGCCGCTGGTATGCGTGCTGCTGCGTCCGGCGGCGTTTTTCCTGTCCGGACTGGCAGCGGCGCGCGGCTTTGTGCTTGCGCTGACCGTAGCGGTCGGCGTCGGGCGGGAGGAAAGCCTGCTGCTTTCGCTGTGCGCGGCCGGCATACCCGCTGTGCTCAGCGTTTCCGCCCTGCTGGCGGCCTGCGCGATGGTGTGGCAGAGCGGGGAAACGACGGGGCGGTATTCGCTGCGTACCTGCCGCACACCGTATGCGCTCTGTATCCTGCTGGCCGTCTGCGGCGCGCTGCTCCGCGTGGGCTTTGCCGCGCTGTGGAGCCTGTGACGCGTGGCGGGACCGGATATTTCCCGACGAGGGCTTGCCCGCGCTTTCCCTTTTATAGTACAATGGGAAAAGGAGGGATAAGGATATGAACAAGGTAAAAATCACGGTGCTGAAAACCACGCTGGATGAAGAGCTCGCGCGGGAGTATGGGGCCGAGGGGCTGAAGGCCTGCCCGATGCTCCGCGAGGGACAGGTGTTCTACGCTGATTACGCCAAGCCGGACGGGCTGTGCGACGAGGCGTGGAAAGCCATCTACCAGTATGTATTCGCGCTGGCACACGGCGCGGGAAGGGAAACGTTTTATTATGGCGACTGGATCCGCAAGCCGGGCGTAGCGATCTGTAGCTGCAACGATGGGCTGCGGCCGGTCATCTTCAAGCTGGAGGCGACGGAGGAGCGGTCGGAAATCGATTATACCCCCTGCCGGTAAACAGGCTGCCGCGTGGGAAGCGTAAAAAAACAGGCCGCGCCGCGGCCTGTTTTTCTTATCTTCTGGAAGGCGGGCCTGCCGGAACGGTCTGCATCAGCAAGCGCCCTTTTCGCTGCAGAACGCAATCTTTTTCCCTTCCAGAATGAGGTTGGTCGTGCGCACGGCGCACATTTTGCCGCACATCGAGCATTGGTGCCGTTCGCTCGGCGGCACCTGGTTGTAAAATCGCTCGGCCTTTTCCGGATCGAGCGCGAGCGAGAACTGTCGTTCCCAATCCAGCCGGTGACGGGCCTCGGCCATAGCGTTGTCGCGGTCGCGCGCGCCGGGCAGGCCGAGCGCGATATCCGCCGCGTGCGCCGCGATTTTGCTGGCAGCGATCCCCTCGCGTACGTCGTTCTCATCCGGCAGGCGCAGATGCTCGGCCGGTGTGACGTAGCATAGGAAATTCGCGCCGGCCTGCGCCGCGATTGCGCCGCCGATCGCCGAGGTGATATGGTCATAGCCGGGCGCGATATCGGTTACCAGCGGGCCGAGGACATAGAACGGCGCGCCGTGGCACAGGCGCTTCTGCAGTTTCATGTTGGCTGCGATTTCGTCCATCGCCATATGGCCCGGCCCCTCGACCATGACCTGCACATCGCGCGCCCAGGCGCGGCGTGTCAGGCTGCCCAGCTCGATCAGCTCGCTGAGCTGGCCCGCGTCCGAGGCGTCGGCCAGGCAGCCGGGGCGCAGCGCGTCGCCGAGCGAAATGGTCACATCGTATTGGCGCAGGATGTCAAGCACATCGTCGTAATACTCGAAGAACGGGTTCTCGTGGCCGGTCGTCTGCATCCACGCGAACAGCAGCGAGCCGCCGCGCGATACGATATTCATTTTGCGCCCCTCGCGCATGAAGGCCTCGACCGCGCGGCGGTTGAGGCCCGCGTGGATGGTCATGAAGTCCACTCCCTCCCTGGCGTGCGCCTCTACCACGCGCAGGAAATCCTGCGCGGAGATCTCCAGCAGGTCCTTTTCCAGATACCCGATTGCATCGTACATGGGTACCGTGCCGATCATGGCGGGAGAAAGGTCGATGAGCTGCTGGCGGAACGTATTGGTCTTGCCGTAGTTGGACAGGTCCATGATGGATTCCGCGCCCATATCGATGGCCATGCGTACCTTGCGCATCTCCATCTCATAATCCTTGCAGTCGCCCGAAATGCCGAGGTTGACGTTGATCTTGACACGGGTGCCGTCGCCCACCGCCTCCGCGGACAGACTTTTGTGGTTGATGTTGGCCGGAATCGCAATCGTACCCTTTGCGACGCGTTCCATGATGAACTCGACCGGACGGTTCTCCTTTTTGGCGACCGTTTCGATCTCCGGCGTGACGATGCCGCGCTTGGCGGCGTCCATCTGGGTTGCATAGTTTCTCATGGCTTGCTGATGCTCCTTTTCTTATATTGTCACCCGAACACGGCGTTTCCCAGACCGCCGCAGCATGCGGTGCGCTCTGTCCGCGGCGGCGCGCCGTGTTCCGGCGGCTGACAAAAGGCTGCGGGAGAAAGTCCCCCTCCCGTGTGGGATGCCTGCGGTGGTCAGACGTACAGATAATCGGCCATGACCGGCTGAAGCCCGTGCCGGCAGATGGCATCATAGACCTCCTCGACCGAGCGCTCGTCCGAGATTTCAAACTGCTCGTCGCCCTTTTCCTCGCCCGAATGGCCGCCGATACCCACATCGACGCCTGCTGAGATCTTGGTCGCGGCGATGCCGATGATGTTGTCACGGAAGTCCGCGCGCTCGCGCGTCGAAATCGTGATGGACGCGAACGGCATGAATATGCGGTAGGCGCACACGACCTGCAGAAGCTGCGGCTCGTGTACGTCCTTCGGCCCCACCTTGTCGTTGTTGATGATCGGCCGCAGACGCGGGCAGGAGAACGCGATCTCCGCGTGCGGGTACTTGCGCTGGATGAGGTGGGCGTGCAGGCCGGTCGCGAACGCGTCCCTGCGGAAGTCGGACAGGCCGAGCAGCGCCGCGAAGCCCACGCCGCGCATGCCGCCCATCAGCGCACGCTCCTGCGCGTTCAGGCGGTAGGGGAAGATGCGCTTATGTCCGCCAAGGTGCAGGGTCTTGTATTTGTCCGCGTCGTAGGTTTCCTGGAATACGGTCACATAATCCACGCCGCACGCATGCAGGTAGGCGTATTCCTCTACGTTGAGCGGATAGATTTCGACGCCGATCACACGGAAATACTTGCGCGCGCACCTGGCCGTCTCGCCGATGTAGGAAACCGGCGACATGGAGCGGCTTTCGCCGGTGAGCAGCAGGATTTCCTGCAGGCCGGTGGCCGCGATCGCCTGCAGCTCCCGTTCGATCTCCTTCGCGTCGAGCTTGGCGCGGCGGATCTTGTTATGGCAGTTGAAGCCGCAGTAGACGCAGTAGTTTTCACAGTAGTTGGCGATGTACAGCGGGGTGAACATCTGCACCGAGTTGCCGAAGTGCTTCCGCGTTTCGGCCTGCGCGCGCCGCGCCATCTGTTCGAGGAAAGGCGCGGCCGCAGGCGACAGCAGCGCGGCGAAATCCTCGGGCTGCAGCACATCACGCTGCAGCGCGCGCTGCACATCCGCGGCGGTGTAGCGGTTCGCGTCGTAGGCGTTCATACGGGCGATAACCTCGTCCTGTATTTCCGAGCCGATGTCGTCCATGCCGGGCTGGTACGCCATGTGGTCGGTTTCGGCGGTGATATAGCTTGCGGAGACGATCTCCGTCTTGTTGTCGTTCATGAAAAAGTTCCTTTCCTGCGGTTTTCGGGGGGACGCGGCTCAATCGTGCAAAAAGCCGGTCAGCGGGGAGGAGGCGGACGCGGTTTCGCGCACGCGCCCTAATCCGGCGAGATACGCCGTGCGGCCCGCTTCGATCGCCTGCCGGAACGCTGCCGCCATCGCCGGAATGTCGCCCGCGGTGGCGATCGCGGTGTTTGCCATGACCGCGGCCGCGCCCATTTCCATGGCTTCGCAGGCCTGCGAGGGGCGGCCGATGCCTGCGTCCACGATGATGGGCAGGTCGATCTCGTCGATCAGGATCTGGATGAATTCCCGTGTCGTCAGGCCCTTGTTCGTACCGATCGGCGCACCGAGTGGCATGACGCACGCCGCGCCCGCGCCGGCCAGGTCGCGGGCAACATTCAGATCAGGGTACATGTACGGCATGACGATAAAGCCCTCTTTGGCGAGGATTTCGGTCGCGCGTATGGTTTCCTGATTGTCGGGCAGCAGGTATTTGCTGTCGCGCATGATCTCGATTTTGACAAAGTCGCCGCAGCCACATTCGCGCGACAGGCGCGCGATGCGCACGGCCTCCTCCGCGTTGCGCGCGCCCGAGGTATTGGGCAGCAGGGTCACGCCCGAGGGGATATAGTCCAGAATGTTGGCCACGCCGCCTTCATTCGCACGGCGCAGCGCGAGGGTAATGATCTGCGCGCCCGCGTGATGTACGGCGGCGTTGATCAGGTCGAGCGAATATTTGCCCGAACCGAGGATGAAGCGGGAGGTGAATTCATGCCCGCCCAGAATCAGCTTGTCTGCCATAAAAAGCACTCCTTTTTTTGTGAATTTTTGCTTGACCGGCTCGAAAAAGGTCGATATACTATGAAAAGGGAGAAAAATAAAAGATTTTGAGGTGCCAGTATGAAAAAGTTTATTGAGGAATTCAAGTCCTTCGCGCTGCGCGGCAACGTGATGGATATGGCGATCGGTGTTATCATCGGCGGCGCGTTCACCAGCATTGTGACCTCGCTGACCGATAACCTGATTAACCCGCTCCTCGGCTTGGCGGGCAACACCGACCTGAGCGCGTTCACACTGCAGATTGCGGGAATCGAACTCAAGTACGGCGCGTTCCTGACCTCGGTCATCAATTTCCTGATTATGGCGTTCGTGCTGTTCTGCATGCTCAAGGCGGTCAACAAGCTGACCAGCCTGGGCAGAAAGCCGGACGCGCCCGCCGCCCCGACGACCAAGAAATGCCCGTATTGCTGCAGCGATATCCCGATCGCGGCGACCAAATGCGCGCACTGCGCCTCTGAGTTGCCCCGTGAGGAGTAAGCGCCGACCCCATCCGGAAAAAGGCCCGCAGGGCCTTTTTCTTTTTTGCCCGTTACGGTTCGTGCTCGCCTAGCAGCAGGCGCAGCGTCATGGCCGCCTGGTGCGCCGCGCAGACTGCGACACGCGGCGCCATCAGCCCCAGCCCGTCGGATACATCGCTCATTCCGTCCCCGCAGAGGTACAGGCGGCCGAACCGCCGTTCCGTGCGGATGGCGTTGGCCGAGCCGAAGCCTGCCATGCCGCTGCCGGAGACGATAGGGGTTTTCGGCTGCTGTTCGAGCAGCGTTTCGATCAGCATGGCTTTCTGGTCGGGGCGGTCGAACGCCTCGCATACCACGTCGCAGCCCGCGAACAGACGGGCGGCGTTTGCCGGAATGATGCGCTCGGTATACGTTTCGTAATTTAAGTATGGATTGATTGCCTCTAGTTGTTCCAGGAGGGCGAGTGTTTTGGGGATGCCGATGTCTTTCATGGTATAGTGCTGGCGGTTGAGGTTGGTCACATCGACCACGTCGAAATCGACAAGCACTAGCCGGCCGACCCCGAGCCGCGCGAGCGATACGGCGATATGGGAGCCGAGTCCGCCCAGCCCCGCGATGCCGACCGCGGCGCGGTCGAGCTGCGCCTGAACAGCGGCGCCGTGCCGGCCGGAGAGCGCGTCGTGCAGCTCTTTCTGTGTTAAAACCATCGTATTCAGCCTCCGCCCACGAACTGTACGATCTCGACCGTGTCGGCGTCGCACAGCGTCTCCTCTGCAAAGCGGCTGCGCGGGATGATATGCCCGTTCTTTTCCACCGCCACGCGCTGCGGGTCAAGGCCGCGCGACTGCACAAGGGCCTGCACGGTCAGTAACGCAGGGCAGGGCTGTGTTTGTCCGTTTACTTTCATCAAAATACCCCCTCTTTTCCGCAAGAAAAAATGCCTCGGTTTCACCATGCGGTAAAACCGGGGCATTTGAATGTTCTGCGATGCGACAGCTTCCCTACGATGGTGTTAACCAACAGGTTCAAAAGGTTAGGCTCTCGCCCTCTCAGCCGCTCATCACGGCACCCTTGCTTGCAAACTCAGTATAGACCTGATCGGATACGGTTGTCAAGACGGAATTTTCACGGTATAATAAAAGAAACAAATGTTCGGTGGGAGGGGATGCTGTGGAACGCACGATCCTGCACTGTGACTGTAACGCGTTTTATGTCTCGGTGGAGACGCTACTCGACCCCACGCTGGCCGAAGGGCCGAGCGCGGTCTGCGGCGATCCGGAAAGCCGGCGCGGCATCATCCTTGCAAAAAATGAGAAAGCGAAAGCGTTCGGTGTACAAACGGCCGAGACCATCTGGCAGGCCAGGCGTAAGTGTCCAGACTTACGCCTGGTCGCGCCGCACCGGTCGGAGTATGTCAAATATTCACGCCGGTGCAACGAGTTGTACCTACAGTATACCGATCTGGTTGACCCGTTCGGTATTGATGAATCCTTTCTGGATGTAACCGGAACGGCACATCTGTTCGGCACGGGGGAGCAGATCGCGGACGAGCTGCGCCGCCGCATGCGCGTGGAGGTAGGGCTGACGATCTCGGTGGGCGTGTCGTTCAACCGCGCGTTCGCCAAGCTGGGCAGCGATTACAAAAAGCCGGACGGGACAACCGTGTTTTCGCGCGGGAATTACAAGGACAAGGTCTGGCCGTTGCCGGTCAGCGCGCTGCTGTATGTGGGTCGGCATGCGCTGGATAAGCTCAGCCGCCTGGGCGTGTATACCATAGGCGATCTGGCCGTGTGCGACCCTGCGTTCCTGCACGGCGTTTTCGGGAAAATGGGCGACACCCTGCTGTGCTACGCCCGCGGGGAGGACGACGAGCCGGTGCGCCCGTTTTACGAGGAGCGCGAGGTCAAATCCGTGGGGAACAGCATGACATTCGCGCATAATCTGGTGGGCGAGGACGAATGCCGGATGGGGCTGACCGCACTGTGCGACAATGTCGGCCGCCGCTTGCGGCGGCATGGGCTGGTGTGCCAGACCGTGCAGCTCGGCATCCGCGATCCGGAATTCCGCAACCGCTCGCGGCAGGTCACGCTGGAACGCCCGACCAATTCCACGCGCGCGCTGATCGATATTTCCATGGCCCTGTTGCGCGCGCACTGGCAGATCGGCAGGCCGATCCGGCTGCTGTCGGTCACGGCGGCGAACCTGCTGCCCGAAGCGCAGTCGTGCGAGCAGCTTTCCCTGTTTGACGCAGCGGAAGCGCGGCAGGCGCGCGAAAAGCAGCGCCGGCTGGACCGGACGGTGGATGCACTGCGGGAGCGGTTCGGAGACCAGTCGGTGGTGTTCGCCCACTCGGTAAAGAAAGAGGATAAGGAAAAAGAAGAAAATAAGCCCTGACAGTATCAGGGCTTATTGCTTCAGCGGCCGTCCCAGGCCTGACGCAGAAGCGCGGCGGCTTCGTCGATCTGGCGCTCGGTCAGGCCGGCGTAGCCGAGCACCAGCGTGGCCCGCGGCGGCTTGACCGGCGGCGTGTAATAGGCGGACAGACCGTAGACCCGCACCCCGACCGCGCGTGCCCGGTTGATCAGCTCGCCTTCCAGCATGCCGCTGCGCATATGCAGCAGCAGGTGCAGTCCGGCTTCGGAGCGCGAAACCTCGTGCGGCAGGCCGGCCAGCTCCCGGTCGAGCGCGGCCATGAGCGCGTCGCGCCGCGCTTGGTACACCTTGCGGCTGCGGCTGATATGCCGTTCGAAGCCCCCCGTGCGCATAAACGCGGCGAGCGTATGCTGGTCAAAGCTGGGTACGGTGGAGGAATAGAGCGAGAACTGCGCGCGGTAGCGGGCCATGAGCGCGTCCGGCAGCACCAGATAGCTGATGCGCAGGCCGGGCGCCAGGCTTTTGGCGAAGGTGTTGACATACACCACGCGGCCTGCGCGATCCAGCTCGCCCAGCGCGGGGATGGGGCGGGAGGCATAGCGGAACTCACTGTCGTAATCATCCTCGATGATATACCGGTCCGGAGCGGCGGAGGCCCAGCGCAGCAGCTCGAGCCGCCGCGCCGCGGGCATGACCGTGCCGAGCGGGAAATGGTGTGAGGGCGTCAGGTAGACCACGGAGGCGTCGCTCGCGGCGAGCGCATCCGCGCGCAGGCCCTGCTTGTCCAGCGGGATCGGGCGCGCTGTGATGCCGTTCACCGCGAAGATCTGGTACAGCTTGCGGTAGCCGGGGTTTTCCAATGCGTACACACGGTCGCGGCCCAAAAGCTGGATGACCAGATGCATCAGGTATTCCGACCCCGCGCCCACCAGAATATTGTCCGGCGACACGTTGATTCCGCGAAAATCGTACAGGTAGCGAACGATCTCCGCGCGCAGCTCAGACGCGCCGCAGGGGTCGGTCGCGCGCAGCAGGCGGTCGGAGTATTCGCTCAGCACGCTGCGCGATAGGCGCGCCCAGGTGGAAAACGGGAAGCAGCCGTTGTCCACGATGTTGGTGCGGAAATCATAACGGCAGACCGGCTCCGGAGCGTTACGCTGCGGTGCCTGCGCAGCCGCAACGCGGGGCGGGGCGGCCGGCACAGCGAGCTGACGCTGCACAAAATAGCCGCGCCGCGGCTCGGAAACCAGATAACCTTCGGCCAGAAGCTGGCTGTAAGCGGTTTCGACCGTGATCTGACTGATGCGCAGGTTGGCGGCGAGCTGCCGTTTGCTGGGCAGGCGTTCGCCGCCCGCGAGCGTGCCGGACATAATATCCGCGCGCACCGCGCGGTAGAGTTGTTCATACAGCGGGGTTTTGGCGTGCGGATCGAGATGATAGGTGAGCATAGAACCTCCTTGCAGGGTGTGGCCAAAAGTGGGCTTATTTGGCCGCCGCAAATGCGGCGGCTTCTGTTATCCAGCCCATCAGCTCCGCATCGAGCTGTGTCTCATCTGAGAGAAGTAGATGGTGCGTCCATCGGTTGGGGTACGGCTCGACCGCCATCCAGATGCGCGGTGAGGATATCCGGTACGGCAGCCCGATGCTGACCACGACAGACGGCTCGCCGACCTTGCGGCGCGGCAGGGAGACAAACGCAAACCCGTGCCGGTTTTCCAGGGTGATCTGGCTTTTCAGCACGCGGATATGGGTATCCGGACGGGCAGCCAGCACCTTGGCGGCAAAAGCCTGGTACAGTTCAAGCTCGCGCGGGCGGCGGTCAAAAAAACGCAGTACATCCATCGCAGAAAAATCCGGCATAGCAAATCCCTCCATGCTGGCATTGTTATCTTTACAATACCAGTATGAAGGGATAATGTCAATGATATATACGGTCACAGAACATGGTAGTGCGGGATGATATCCTCGTACCGGCCGTCCTTCCTGCGGAAGCCGCCGGGGATGACGCCGAGCTGTACAAAGCCGAGCCGCCGGTACAGCGCGAGCGCGGGCGCGTTGGTGCGGACGACCGCGTTGAATTGCAGCACACGGAAGCCGAGGTCCTTGGCGGCTTCCATGCAGTGCCGCACGAGCGTCTCCCCGATATGCTGCCCGCGCAGCCCGCTTTTTACGGCATAGCTCGCGTTGCAGATGTGGCCGCATCGGCCCACGTTGTTGGGATGCAGGATATAAAGGCCGACGGCCTGGCCGCTCTCCTGATCGACCGCAACGCCGGTAAAGGACTGCTCGCTAAAGAACGCCAGACCGGAGGGATGATCGAGCGTCTCGGTCTGCGGGAAAGCCATGCCCTCCTCGACGACCTCGTTCCAGATTGCGACCGCCGCCGCATTCAGCGACGGCTCAAATTTTTTGACAATAATATCCATGGTGAAGACTCCTTTTGGCTGCGTGCGGACACGGCGGTCAGACCAGTCCGAGCACGCGTACGATGTACAGCAGTACGGTCAGCGTCACCGCGCTGAACGCGGTGGTCACAACAACGATGGAGGAGGCGAGTTCCGCATCCCCGTGCAGCTTTTTCGCCATAACGTAGCCGGCCGGAGGGGCGGGCGTGCCAAGCATAATCAGGATGGTCACAAGCGCCTGCCCGCGGAAGCCCATCCAGACAGCAACCGGCAGGAACACGATCGGCAGGCCGACCAGCTTGATGAACGACGCAGCCGAGGTTGGTACGATCTTCTTGAACGCTTTGGCGCCCTCAAAGCTCGCGCCGATACTGAGCAGGGCGAGTGGCGTGGCGCAGTTTGCCAGCGCGTCGAGCGTTTTGGCCACCATGGCGGGGAACTCGACCTGCAGGAAAGAGAACGGCAGCGCGATCAGGATGCCGAGGATGATGGGGTTGGTGACTACGCCGTGAAGCGTGCGGCCCGCAAGCCCCTTTTTCTGAGAGGGTCCGGCGGCGCTCAGCGTGAGCGCAACGACCGAGAAAATATTGAACAGTGGTACGCTTGCCAGGATCATCAACGGCACTAGGCCGGCGTTGCCGTAAAGGTTCATCATAAAAGCCATGCCGAGGATCGCCTGGGAGCCGCGGAAAGCACCCTGGGTGAACGCGCCGACCATGGCCTTTTCGGGCAGCAGCAGGCTCGCGCCCGCCCAGATCACGAAGAACGAGAGCAGCGTCGCGCAGAAGCAGAACAGGAAAAAACGCAGGTCGAACTGCTCGGCGATGCTGTTAGAGGAGATGCTGCGGAAGAGAGAAATGGGCAGCAGCAATTTGAACACCAGGTTGTCCATATCCTTCATCGTGGCGGGAGAGAAAAAATGCCACCGCTGCAGCAGCTTGCCCAAAATAATCAGGACAAAAATTGGTACGGTGGCGTTGAGACAGAAAATCAGGTTATCCATTTGCGGCGCCCCCCATTCCGGCCTCTTCCTGCTGGAAGAAGTCCTGCAGCTTTTCCAGGCTCTGCGCCAGAATAGCAGCCTGCTCGGGCGAGAGCGTGTCCATGACCGACGCGATCATGCGGTCGTGGAACGCGCGGTGGTATTCGTAAGCCGCGCGACCCTTGTCGGTGAGCGTGACGTTGACCACGCGACGGTCGCTTTTGTCGCGCGAGCGCCGCACGAGATCTTTTGCCTCCAGCTTGTCGCAGGCCACGGTCAGGGTGGCCAGCGTGACGCCGATTGAGCGCGCGACCTCGCTCATGCGGATCGGCTCAAGCGCTCCGATTTTTTCGATGATATGGATTTCGGTGATCGAAACCGCGCTGCCCAGGCCTTCTGCCATGACGCGCTCCTCAATTTTATTGATGCGGCCGAACATATCGACCAGAAAGGAATTGAGCTGCTCTGCGCTGGCCATATATGCACCGCCTTCCCATCAGTTACTTATACTAACTAAATATTAGCATACCAAAACAAAAAAAGCAATAAAAAGGGCTTCCCTTTTGGGGGAAGCCCGAAAAAACAGGGAAGCTCAGTCCGCGAGAAGCTGCTGCTGCACGGTTTCAAAGCCCAGGCGGGCGATGGTGTCCGAAAAGCGCTCGCCCTGCCTGCCTTGGTCGCGGAACAGCGTCAGCGCGCGTTCGATGACCGCGAGCACCTCGTCCTTATCGGTGAAAATGCGGTCGAGCTTGCGGCCCATAGCGGTGCGCTTGCCCCAGCGCCCGCCGATATAGACCGCATAGCCCTGCACCTTGGCGCCGACCACGCCGAACGGACACTTCTGGTAGCAGCGCCCGCAGTGGTTACAAGCCTCGCTGTTGAAATCCAGCTTGCCGTCGCCCAGCTTGCTGGCGCCGATCGGGCAGGCCTTTTCAATTTGGCAGACCTTGCAGCCGCGGCACTTGTCCATATCGTGGGCGGGTACACGCTGGCCGATGACGCCAATATCGTTCAGGTCGGGCTTGACGCAGTTGTTCGGGCAGCCGCCGACCGCGATCTTGAACTTGTGCGGCAGGCGCTCCTCATGCCAGCCGATAAAAAACTTGTCGTGTATCTCGCGCGAGAGCGCATAGGTATCGATCAGGCCGTACTGGCAGGTTGTACCCTTGCAGGAAACGACCGGCCGGACCTTTGGGCCGGTGCCGCCGGTTTCCAGGCCGTACTCCTTGAGGAACGCGCGCATCGGCTCGATATTGTCATAGGGGACATGCTGGATCTCAACGGTCAGGCGGGTGGTCATGGCGATTTCGCCGTTGCCGAAGCGCTCGGCGGCTTCGGCGATCGCGCGACTTTCCGCGGCGGTGATCTTACCGTTACGGGTGATGACGCGGCCGTTAAAGCAATCCTTTGTGTTCTTATCCCGCAGGAAGCCAAGCCCTTTAACGCGCTTGATATCCTCGGCGGAGGGGATCGTACCCGCTGTGTTCATAATATTCCTCCTTGTCCTGATGCGGTTGGGGCGCTGTGCGGCGCGCCGCGCCGGTACGCGGCGGCACATGTGAAAGGACCGCACACTGTCTTTGTTTTTATTGTAACAGGATTATGCGGGGATAGCAATTATAATCTCAAGCAGGCGTGGTAATATCAGCCTTTTACGGCATAGGCTCCCATGATTGGGGGATTTATAAAAAAACCAGCCTCCGCAGGAGGCTGGTTTGCCGGATGCTCATTCCGCGGGCAGGAACAGCAGGTTCAGGTCGACCGGCCCTTCGATGCCGGAAATCCGGCCCTCGTCCGTATACTGCCACATGGCGAAGCCGCCCGGAAGGGAGGGGCTTGCCGTATAGTCCGCATACCAGACCGGATAGTGGTCGAGCTTTTCCATATCGTACATATTGTGCGCCCAGTCGGTATTGACATAGATCATGGGCAAGTAGCCGGCCTTGTAAATGCGCCGGCAGAAAGCGAGCGCGTTCAGCGTCGCCTGTTCGCCGCTCAGGCCGTCCGTCCGCGTCTGACCCGCTGAGTATTCCTCCTGGTCGTATACAACCGGATACCCGACCGGATAGTCGCGGATCAAATCGAGCAGGTAATCGGCCTCCTCCTCGGCCTCGGCTTCGTTCAGGGCCTGGGAGTAAAGGTAGACGCCCACCTGCAGGCCGGCGTCCGCGGCGCCCTGGATATTTTTTTCAAACGTATCGTCCGGCACGAGCCGGCCGGTTTCATAGCCGCGGTAGGCGGCGCGGATGATGGCGAATTCCGCGCCCGATTCCTTGACCGCCTGCCAGTCGATTTCCCCTTGGAAGGTGGAAACGTCGATGCCCGGCGAGGCGATAATATTTTTTCCGCTGTCCTCATATGTATAGAACGGGCTGCCGGTCTGCAGCAGGACATGATCCACCTGGATATTGCGCAGGCCGAGCGCGTTTTTGATGATGCTGTGGTGGGCGTGGTATGCCACGAATATGGTTACTGCGGTAGACACGAGGAAAACAGCGGCCAGCGCCAACAGCAGCAGCCGCCTGGATTTTTTCGCGCGGCGCTGCGGCCGGCGGGGGTAAAGAGGCTGACTCATAGACACTCCTTGAAGCATTGGTTAGGATATAAGGCATTATACCACAGGGAATTTTGTTTTTCCACAAAAAACGCAGGATTTCGACGATCAGGCGGTTAGACAGGCGGCAGGAGGGGGAAGAAATGAAGCGATCGGTTGTGGAGCATGCCGTGTTCGGCGTGTTGGGCGGCTTGGTCTACATGGGGATAGAGGTGTTGTGGCGCGGCCGCAGCCATCCGACCATGCTGCTGCTGGGCGGCGTGTGCTTTGTCGTGATCGGGCGGCTCAACGAGCGGCAGGGCTGCGCGCCGCCGCTCTGGGCGCAGGCTGCGGCCGGCGCGGCGGCGGTGACGTTGCTGGAACTGGCGACGGGGCTGATCGTAAACAGGTGGCTGGGATGGAATGTGTGGGATTACAGCGATATGCCCCTCAATTTTATGGGGCAGATCTGCCTGCCTTACAGCCTGGCATGGCTGCTTCTGAGCGCCGTGGCCGCAAGGCTGGAGGACGGGCTGCACGCCCTGGCGAACCGCATATGGATAGCGGTATGGCGATAAGGGAATGCATCCCGACCAGCGCCGGAAGGGCAAGCCGGTAAAACAAGGCCCCCCTGTTTTCAGGGGGGCCTTTCGGGATATGGAGCGGATGATGGGAGTCGAACCCACCTATGCAGCTTGGGAAGCTGCCGTTCTACCGATGAACTACACCCGCGGATAACGCTTTTATTGTAACCGCCGGCGCGCTATTTGTCAAGAGCCGGATTGAAACGAAATAAAATTTGGGGGAGGCGGCCGGCAGGGCGGCGGACAAAAAAGAGCGGGGAAAGCATCCTTTCCTTTTGCCGCGTGGTATGCTATACTGTATGATAGTTGGAAATCACAGACCGGCGGAGAGGAGAGCTCATGTTCAAAAGAAGAAATAAACCGGCAAAGGCAGAAAGCGCGGTAGAAACGCGCAGGCGGGTGCGGCGGCGGCTGACCATCCGCGGCGTGCTGTCCTTTTTTATCATTCTGACGTTCATCCGTTCGGCTTTCATGCACCGCTATGAGAATATGTTCGTGGCGCTGCTCGCGCTGATCCTGTTCTGCGTACCCATGCTGATCGAGCGCAGCTTGGCAATCGATATCCCGCCTTTGATGGAGGGGATCATCTACTGCTTTATCTATGCGGCGGAAATACTGGGCGAAATCAACTCGTTTTATACGATCATACCCGGCTGGGACACCATGCTGCACACTATCAACGGCTTTCTGGTCGCGGCGGTCGGCTTCTCCCTGATCGATCTGTTCAACCGGAGTGAGCGGTTTTCCTTTAAGCTGTCGCCGCTGTTCCTGGCGATCGTGGCGTTCTGCTTTTCCATGACGGTTGGCGTTTTGTGGGAGTTTTTTGAATTCGGCATGGATCAGTTTTTCGGAACGGATATGCAAAAGGATTTCCTCGTCCAAACGGTCAATTCCGTGTCCCTCAACCCCACGGGTCTCAACACGGTCGTGCATGAACCGATCGAGAGCCTGATCGTTAACGGGAAGGACTGGATGCAGTTCCCAGGCGGCTATCTGGATATCGGCCTGATCGACACGATGAAGGATCTGCTGGTGAATTTTGTCGGCGCGGTCATTTTTTCCGCGATCGGGTTCTTTTACGTCAAGACCCGCGGCAGGGGGAAGCTGGCGGCGTCGCTTATCCCCATCGTGCTTGATCCGGATGAGGCGGAGCAGCAGGATAAAACGGAAAAAACACAAAAAAACGCGGGGGACAGGGAACCGGACGGCGGCGGCTCCGTCTAACCCTTCAGAGAATCAGGAAAGGGGAATCCCAAACACATGAAAAAAAGACTGACCGCGGCTTCGCTTGCGGCGCTGATGGCGGTAACGACACTGCCGATTTCCGCATGCGCCGCCGCCTCGAATGAAACAGACGGCGCGCCCGTGCCGCAGCTTAATACGGCCGACCACATGCAGTATATGAACGGCTATGCGGACGGCACGTTCCGGCCGGATATCCCGATCATCCGCGCGGAGGCGTGCAAGCTGATCGCTTCACTCCTGACCACAAAAGCGGCAAACGGGGATCATCTGTTCACGGATGTGGACGTTTCCGCGTGGTACGCGGACGCGGTGCGCCAGATGGCTGGCTTCGGCCTGGTGAGCGGCTATGCGGACGGCACGTTCCTGCCGGACATGGCGATTACCCGCGCGGAGTTCGTCACCATCCTCGCGCGCTTCCCGCATGATGATATCGGCACGGAGCGGACGTTTGCCGACGTACCCGCCTCCCACTGGGCGCACGGCGCGGTGCAGACCGCGCTGGCGCAGGGCTGGATCTCCGGCGACCCGTCCGGCCTGTTCCGGCCGGACGACCCGATCACCCGCGCGGAAACCGTCGCCATCCTCAACCGCGTGCTGGGCCGTGCGGGCGACGCGGTGACGGCTGCTACCAGCGAGGGCATCCGCATCATGCCGGACGTGCCGGATACGCACTGGGCTTATCTGGACATGCTGGAAGCGACCACAGACCACGAATATGAGATAACCGACGGGATCGAGAGCTGGACCGGCTTTGACAGGGAGGTTTCCGGTCTGGCGGAAGGTTGGCAGAACATAAGCGGCATGCTGTTCCATGTCAACGCGGACGGGCAGTTTGATCACAACGTGGTGATCGACAATCTGGAGCTGGACCGTAACGGCCGCTACACGACCGGCTCGGAGGAGCTGGATCGGTTGCTCGCTCCGGCGGTGGGCAACGTGCTGAAGGACGGATTGACCCAGATGGAGCGCCTGAGGGCGGTATACTTGTACGCCAAGGGTTCGTTTGGCTATCTGGGCATTGGCGAGGTCGATACCTCCAAGGCCGGCTGGGAGATCGAGCAGGCGATCAACATGCTCAAAACGGGCAGGGGAAACTGCTACTCCTGGGCATCCCTGTTCACCTATCTGGCGCGCCAGGTCGGCTATGATGCCAAGACGGTCGTCGGCACGGGCGTCAGCCCCAAGGGCAGCGAATCGGTACACGCTTGGACCGAGATCACAATCGACGGCACAGCCTATACATTCGACCCGCAGATCGAGAGTGTTTACGCCGCCCGTTATGACGAGTACTACGACCTGTTTATGAAGCCCTACGGCGAAGCGGAATGGGGCTACAAGAAATCCGACGAGCCTCAGTCGCCGGAGGAACCGCAGGAGCCGGAGGCGGACGCCGCTCTGGTTTCGCTGATGGAAAAGGTCTATGGCAATAAGCCGTACGGCGGCATGGTCATGCAGACTCCGCTGTACAGCGGCATGGGCGCGGACGGCATGAGCCGCGGGCTGCAGTGGTACCTCGGCACCGAGGATATCGCGTTTGAGGCCGGCCTTGCCTCCGAGTCCGCGATCACCTCGCAGGCGCACTCGGTGGTCCTGCTCCGCCTTGCGGACGGTGCGGACGTGGACGCGGCCAAGAGCAAGCTGGCCGAAAGCGTGGACCCGCGCAAGTGGATCTGCGTGGGCGTGGCGGACGAAAACGTCAAGATCGACAGCGTCGGCAATCTGGTCTGCGTAATCATGGATGATGAAAACGCGGACTATTATCTGGAAAATTTCCGCTCGATCGCCGTAGCGGAGTAAGCGTTGCTATGAAAAAACCGCAGCCGTCAGGCTGCGGTTTTTTGCTGTGTGTGGACGGACGGGCGGCGCCTATTCGGCGCCGCTGTTATCCTCCTTGATCTCGCCGCGCCGGAACGCGGCCAGCAGGTCCTTGAGGTCGTCGATTGTCTGCTGAAGCGCGCGGCCGTTGTCGGTCTCGCTGATGCGGATGCGGTTTTCTGACCGGTCGAACGCCATGGAGGTGGACAGGATATCCTTGTTGTCCCGAATGGCGTTGCGTCTGCCTGGAAACGGCTCGTGTGCCGTGATGTGGATGCCCCAGGAATCGTATACCAGCGTATAGCCCGCGATGCCGGTGGTGGGCTGGTACGCGCGGCAGAAGCCGCCGTCGATCACGATCAGGCGGCCGCCCGCCTTGATCGGGCTTTCTCCGTCCTTGGTCTTGACCGGCACATGGCCGTTGACGATATGGCAGTGCTCGCCCTCCAGCCCGAATTCGCGCAGAATGCGCACGCACACGGCGTCCTCGTTGTAGAAGGAATAGTAGGGGTTTTTTGGCTCGGCCCAGGTCGCCTGATCGGCGATCAGGCGGCGCTCAAACGTTGCGATATGGTCGCGGCCGAACGAGGGGGAGTTGCGCCCGCACCACAAAAACCATAGGAAATCCTTGCCGAACTGCCGCTCCGGCGTTCCCTCGCGGGCATAATAGCCTTGTCGCGCGGCGGTTTCGCACCAGTCCATCAGCGCCTTGCCGGAAAGCGTTTTCCCGCCGAACGAGAACGTGAGGAATTCTCCCCTGTCGTCCATCGGGATGCAGCCGTGGTACAGAAGGTTGCCGTTGAAGCACTTGTACAGCCCGCCCTTGGAATAGAGGAAGCGGATATGACGCTGGAGCTTTTCACTGCGCAGGAACGAGTTTTTGAGCTGCCCCATCAGCTCGGCCTCGGCTTCGGACAGGCGGTAGGGGTCGGCAGGGTCGATGGTCGGGAAATCGCAGTCGCGCAGCGGGTAAACGCCCGAGGGGAGCCGCACCGTGCCGCCTGAGAAGTCGATTTTGTCGAGCAGCAAGCGGTCGTCCATGCGGAACGAGGGGTTGCGCATGATGGTCTGACCCTCCAGCTTGAACTGGATGACCGCGATTGCCTTGTGCATGCGCGCGGCGCGGGTGACATCCACCTTGGACTGCTCGCCCTCCTCCACGGTCTTGGGGAGAAAGCAGGATATGTCCGAGCCGCGGTAGGTTTCATCCGCGAACAGCGCGAGCGGGCGTAGGCTGATGCCGTAGCCGGTCTCGATGACATCCAGATTGTTGTAGGTGATCGAGTTGCTCAGGACGGTTGCGATGCAGGTGCGGCTGCCCGTGGCGGCGCCCATCCACAGCACGTCGTGGTTGCCCCATTGGATATCGACCGAGTGGTGCTCCATCAGTAGGTCCATGATGATGTCCGCGCGCGGGCCGCGGTCAAAAATATCGCCCACGATGTGCAGGTGGTCGACGACCAGGCGCTTGATCAGGTTGCACATGGAGATGATGAATTCCTCCGCGCAGTCGGTTTCGATGATGGAGGCGATAACCGTGTCGAAATACTCGCGCTTGTTGAAGATATCATTGTTTTTGTTGAGCAGCTCGTTGATGATGTCACCGTTCCAGACGGGCAGCGCGCGGCGCACCTTGGCGCGCGTATATTTGGAGGCGCACAGGCGGCAGATCTCGATCAGCCGGCGCAGGGTGATGCGGTACCACTCCGCGCGGTTAGGGGCCGCGTCGGCCAGCTCGGAAAGCTTTTCCTCCGGATAATAGATGAGCGTGGCGAGCCGCGCGCGCTCGTCCGCGGGCAGAGCGTCGCGCAGCACGATGTCCACCTTTTCCCGCACAGCGCCCGAAGCGTTGTTCAGGATATGCACGAAAGCCTCGGCCTCGCCGTGCAGATCGCTCATGAAATGCTCGGTGCCCTTGGGCAGGCTGAGGATGGCCTGTAGGTGGATGATCTCGCTGCTGGCCGCGCGCACGTTGGGATACTGTTGTGCGAGCAGGCGCAGGTATTTCTGTCTTTCGGTGCGGTTGTCCATGAAAACGCCTCTTTCTGCATGTGGTTTGGTCTGATTCCAGTATGACATAAAACCGGACGGAACTCAAAGGGATTTGTGTAAAAAATGAAAAAAACCGCCCAGGGCGGTTTTTCTATTTGGGCCGTTTGGGGGTGCGCGTGCGGTCGGGCGCCCAGCCCTTCAGCGGGTAGCGCTGGATCGCGCCGAAAATCCGCTCGCGCAGGCCGGGCATGGTCTGTTCAAGGCTTTTAAGCAGGTCCTTGATCTCCTGCCGCTTGGTGTTGCCGTCCGCGGGGCAGGGGTTATGCACGATCGGAAGCACATGCCGCGCGGCGAACGAGCGGACATAGTACTCCGGCGTATACAGCAGCGGCCGGATGAGCGTGATTCCAGTGCGGTCAAGAAAGGTTACCGGCTGGAAGCAGGAGATGCGGCCCTCATAAAACAGCGAAAGCATATAGGTCTCCACCACGTCGTCAAAGTGGTGGCCGAGCGCGACCTTTTTGCAGCCGGCGGCCTTCGCGGCTTCGTGCAGCGCGCCACGGCGCATCTTGGCGCACAGCGCGCAGGGGTTCTCCTCCTTGCGGATATCGAAGATGATCGGGCCAATCTGGGTCGGGATGCGGATATATTCCACGCCCAGCTCGTCGCACAGCGCCTGGACCGGAGAGAAATCCATCTCCGCGTAGCCCATCTCGAGCGTGATGGCCACGATCTCGAATTTTTGGGGGTAAAATGCCCGCAACTTCGCCAGCGCGACGAGCAGCGCGAGCGAATCCTTGCCGCCTGACACGCCAACCGCGATGCGGTCGCCCTCTTCAATCATATGGTAGTGGTCCACCGCGCGGCGGACGTAGGAAAGCATTTTCTGCATGATGCGGCCTCGTTTCCGTTAAATACCTATTATTTATATCAGAAAACGCGCGCGGAAGCAAATACAAAATTTGAAATTCAAAACGAGAAATAGTGAGCATGAAAGAGAAAACAAGAGATAAACGGAGAATATTGTGGATTGCAGATAAAATTTGAAAAAACCGCTTGACTTGCCGGAAATGATATGTTTTAATAGATATGCTCGCTTGGAGCGCATGAAAATGTTGTCAAATTACTTTTGATATAAAAAACGGAGGAAGAAAACATGTCTACTTTTATGGCTAAGGCAGAGACTGTCGAGCGTAAGTGGTATGTGCTGGACGCCGCGGGCAAGCCGCTCGGCCGCACCGCCGCTACCGCCGCCATGCTGCTGCGCGGCAAGCACAAGGCTGAGTTCACCCCCCATGTTGACTGCGGCGATTTCGTTATCGTGATCAACGCGGACAAGGCGGTTCTGACCGGCAAGAAGCTCACCCAGAAGTATTACCGCCACCACACCGGCTGGGTCGGCGGCCTGAAAGAGGTCCAGTACAAGACCCTGATGGCGGAGAAGCCGGAGTTCGCGATGCAGCTGGCCGTTAAGGGCATGCTGCCGAAGAACTCGATCGGCCGTCAGTCCGCGACCCGTCTCAAGGTTTACGCGGGCGAGAACCACAACCATCAGGCGCAGAAGCCCGAGAACTGGGAAAAGTAAGGGAGGAACCAACTGATGTATACACCTAAGAAAGCTTATTTCTACGGCACCGGCAGAAGAAAGTCCTCCGTTGCCCGCGTTCGTCTGTTCCCGGGCGGCACCGGCGAGATCAAGATCAACAACCGCACGATCGACAACTACTTCGGCCTTGAGACGCTGAAGATGGTCTGCCGTCAGCCGTTTGAGACGACCGGCACCGCCGGCAAATTCGACGTGGAATGCACGGTTTCCGGCGGCGGCTTTACCGGTCAGGCCGGCGCGATCCGTCACGGCATCGCCCGCGCGCTGCTGCAGGCGGACGCTGAGCAGTACCGCCCCGCGCTCAAGGCGGCGGGCTTCCTGACCCGTGACCCGCGCATGAAGGAACGCAAGAAGTACGGCCTCAAGGCTGCACGCCGCGCTCCGCAGTTCTCCAAGCGCTAACGCCTGTATTTCCGCAGAACAGGCAAGCACCCGAAAGCCAAAGCTTTCGGGTGCTTTTTTCTGTCCGTGCGGCAAAAAAATTTGACTTCGATTGAAAAACATGGAACCTTAGGCGGGCGCGCTCCGTCAAAAAGGCACAACGAAAAAGGAGGAGACTCGTATGAAGAGAATCATAGCAGGCGTTCTTGGCGCGATGCTGCTAGGGACGGCCGCAGGCGCGGCGGAACAGCCCGCAGAGCCATACCAGCCGCAGCCCTATCGGATCACGGAGCAGGCGGAGATCGTGGAGGTGCATACCTCGGTTCATGAGGGGGATATCACGCTGGTGCCGCGGATCACCGTTAAGACCGACACCTGGGATGAATTGACGCTCATGCTGGGCGAGGATACCTTTCTGGCGGACGCGCGGGATGGCACGGTAAAGCGTATGACCGATGTAAGCGGCCAGACAGACGCGCTGCAAACCGGTGACACCCTGCTTGTCACCTATGAGCCGGAGATGACCCGAAGCATCCCGCCGCAGACCCATGCGGAACTGGTCGTCACCCATCCGGACGAGGGCGTTACGCCGCACCTGCTGGATGTGGAGGTGTTGTATCGCGATGAAACGGTGCGCTTCCTGACCGATAACGCGGGTTTGGTCGTCAGCGTGGACGCGCAGACGCCGGTGCAGACGCTGTATGGCGAGGCGGCGGAGGCCGCGGACCTGCATATGGGGGCAACGGTCGTCGCTTGGTATGACATCGTGGCGTTGTCCATGCCCGGGCAGACGGCCGCGCAGAAAGTCGTGCTTCTGCCCCAGCAGGACCGGACGTTTACCATCCTGACTGGCGGCGATATTGCAATCGCGCAGGGCCGTGTGGAAAATGGCGTGGCGATGGTGCCGGTGCGCGCGGTCGCGGAGGCGCTGGGCTATACCGTATCCTGGGATGGAGTGGATGAGAGCGTTCGGCTCTCACTGGACGGAAGCGCCGCAGCGGATATCCGGCTGGGAGAGGACCGGTACAGCTTGGGCGACGGCGGCAGCGGCCTGGCGCTGGGGGCGGCCTCCTACGAAGTGGATGGCGTGAGCTGGGTGCCGGCCGAGGTATTCACGCGGCTGGGTCACTCCGGACAGGCGCTGACGGGAAGTGTCATGCACCTGAGCGGAAGAATGGAATAAGCGGAAAAGGCGCGGGGCATCCGCGCCTTTCCTGTTTGTGCGGCGACATGCCGTCCGGCCGTTAAGATGCGGTTAATATTGTCCGCCTTCGGTTGACAGGGAGGGACGCCGCCGCTATAATAAGGAAAAATGCCGCGAAAGGGACCGCATAAACCAGGAATGACACCGCTGACAATCCTGCGGACGAACAGTAAACCACACCGATAAGGAGTAAGCAAGGCATACCTGTCCCCTTGGAGGAAGGGGCGGTGGGGCATGCCTTTTTCTGTTGTCTGCCCTGCGCGCGGCTGGGAGTGTTTCCATGAATCTGGATAAAAAAAGAACGTTTATCGTCAATACCCTGTATTTCGGCATCATGCTGCTGCTCGCGGTCGTGCTGCTCAAATACGCGCTGCCGCTGCTCGCGCCGTTCGTGATCGGCTTCGTGCTTGCCTACCTGCTCAAGCGGCCGATCCGCTTTGCCTCGCATAAGCTGCATATCAGCCGGAAAGCGGCGGCGATCGCGCTGGTGCTGGTATTTTACTGCACCATTGGGTTGCTACTGGCGCTGCTGGGGATCAAGGCGTTTTCCGCTGCCGGAGACTTCCTGCGTGGGCTGCCCGGCTTTTACACCGCGCGGGTGGAGCCTGTGCTCATGAGCATTTTCAGCGGAATTGAGCAGTCCGTCCTGAGTATTGACGAATCTCTGATCGCTTCCCTGGAACAACTCTGGGGGCAGTTCGTGGAATCGCTCGGCCAGCTGGTGTCCAGCCTGTCCGCCGGAACGATCAGCGTGCTGTACAGCTTGGCGGGTTCCCTGCCCGGGCTGTTCATCAAGCTCCTGCTCATGATTATTTCCACGTTTTTTATCGCTATGGACTACGACCGCATCACCGGTTTCTTTATCCGTCAGATGAGCGAAAAGGCGCAGGAGGTGTTTTGGGAGATCAAGACCTATGTCACAGGTACGCTGTTCGTCTGCATCCGTTCGTATGCGCTCATCATGTCGATCACATTTGTAGAGCTGTCCATCGGCCTGACGGTCGTCGGGATCGAAAACGCGGTGGTGATTGCGCTGCTGATTGCGGTCTTTGACATCCTGCCCGTGCTCGGTACAGGCGGCATCATGATCCCATGGGCAGCCATCACGGCGATACAGGGCGAGTTCAAGCTCGCGCTGGCGCTGTTCGCGGTATATATCGTGGTCACGATCATCCGCAATATCATCGAACCCAAGATCGTGGGCAGCCAGCTTGGCCTGCATCCGGTGGCGACGCTTGCGAGTCTGTTCCTCGGCGCACAGCTGTTCGGCGTGGTCGGCCTGTTCGGGTTCCCGATTGGCCTGTCGCTGCTACGCTACCTCAATGAGCAGGGGACGATCAAAATATTCAAATAGGCTTTGCCGAAAAGCATGCACCTCAAAAGAAATGACCGCCCGCGGGCGGTCATTTCTTTTGAGGTGCGGTCAGCGGGAGGTGGACGGGGCGGGCGCTTTGCCGAGCGTGCGGGTGTAGCGCGCCATGCGCTGCACGACGAATACCGCCACGATCAGCTCGGTCACCGGCATGGCGAACCACAGCGCCCCGGGCGCGGCGAACGCGGGCAGCGCATAGATCAGCGCGCCGCTGATGACAAGCCCTCGGGCGACCGACACGATAAACGCCGCGCCCGGCTTCATCAGGGATTGGAAATAGTAGGTGGAGAAGATGTTAAGCGGCAACAGCAGGAACGAGATGCCATAGCTGCGCATGATGGCGGGCGCGGCGGCGAGTACGCTCTCGGTCGGGGACATGAACACGCGCACGAACCCGTTGGGGACGGCGAGTACCAGCGCGGTCCAGAAGACGCTGAAAAACGCCACAGCATACAGCGCATAGCGCAGCGTCTGCCGGATACGCCGCCATGCCCGCGCGCCGAGGTTGCGCGAGAGAATGGGCTGCGCGGCCTGTCCTACGCTGTACGCGCAGCACTGGACAAAGGTGCTGATATTGACGATTATGCCGTAGACCGCCAGGCCGTCCGTGCCGATATAGCGCATGATCTGGCGGTTGAACAGCATGGTGAGGATACCCATGGCCACATCGATGAAAAACGTGGAAAAGCCGGTGACAAGGATTTGCTGGGTCTGGAGCAGTATCCGCTTCGGGCGCACCAGCCGCAGCGTGCAGCGGCGCGAAAAAAAGTGCGTCAGCATCACGCAGAAAGAAATGCCCGCGCCGATCGCGGTCGCCAAGCCCGCGCCGAAAATGCCCATATCGCAGGCGAATACGAAAAACCAGTCGCCAAAGACGTTGAAGATACCGCCAGCCAGCACGCCTGCAGTCGCCAGGGCGGGGCTGCCGTCGTTGCGCAGGAATGCGGCGAGCATCTGGTTGAACAGGAAAAATGGAACGGTGAATTTGATGGGCAGCAGGTAATCCTGCGCGAGTGGGAGCAGCGCGTCCGACGCGCCGAACAGCCGCAGCATGGGCGCGTCGAAAAACGCGACGATGCCCCACCAAAGCACGGAGAACAGCACCGCAAGGCCGAGCGCGGCGGTAAAGTACTCGTTTTCATCCTCGTGCCGCATACCCTTGCTGCCGCGCAGCGTGGAGAACAGCACCGACCCGCCGATGCCCGCCAGCAGGCCGAAGCTGTAAATGATGTTCCATACCGGCGCGACCACGGCCAGGGCCGCCGTGCCATCCGGCCCCTGGTACTGGCCGACCATCGCCATATCCACGATGCCGTAAATCGAGCTGATGAGCGCGCTGCCGAACGCTGCGGCCAGATACCGGAAGTACAGCGGACGAATGCTGTCTGTCAGCAAATTCATGTGTTTGAACCTCCCTTTGCGGGCGTTAAAAAAGCCGGATAAGGAACAGGCATCCCAGCCTGTCACCTTATCCGGCTTATCATTTCCCGCGAATGACTCGCCCTCCGAGTGAGCGGTATCATTGTAGCACGGGGGGATGGTAAAGTCAAGCGGTGGTTTTATTCATCTGTGCGCAGCCGCTCGACCACGCTCAGCCGCGCGGTGCTGCGGTAGGTGGCGAGCGGGATGAGCAGCCCCAGCGCGGCGAACACCGGCAGTAGCAGCACGAGGGGCAGGATGGAGAATTTATAGGTGAAGAACCAGAACACGGTCGAGCAGCCGGCGCCCACCAGCGGCCCGAGCGTCACGCTGAGCGCAAGACTCAGTGCGAGCGCGAGCAGGGCGTAGTACAGCCCCTCGAGCATGAGCATGCGTTTGAGCTGCTTTCCGGTCATACCGATAGCCTGCAAGACGGCGAACTCGTGCCGGCGGGTGATGATGCCGGTCAACACCGCGTTTAAGAAGTTTAAAACGCCGACCAGACCGATGATCAAGCTCAGTGCGAGGCCCAGTGTCAAGAACATGGTGCGGAAGCTGTCAAACTCGGCCTGATAGGTCGCCTTGCTCTCGTAATCGAACAGCGGCTGCACGTTTTCGGTGTAGTCCTTGAGGAAGGCCTCCATGCTGCCGTCCGTGCCGTCTGCTACGTCGAACACATAGGTCATGACCGAGCTGGTCTGCGTGTCACGCTTGAACTGCTCCGCGCCCATCACGAACTCGTCCGCGCCGTAGTAGCGGTAGTCGAGCGAGTGGGGGACGAGTACCGTGGCCACGACCGTGTATTCCGCGTCGCGGTAGGTCTTGGCGCGCGAGCTGATGCCGCGCCCACTGTCATAAGCCGCGTCCACCTGCTCGGGCGGGATGATTTCGCCGGTGTCCGAATAAAAGTACTCGAGCTCCTCCACATAGCGCAGGCGAACCTTGTCACCCACCTTCGCCCAGTTCGAGCCCTCTTGCGCGTCGCCGTAGTCGTCGGACATATAAACCGCCGCGACCGCGTTGGCGGTGGGGTCGGCGAGCGCGGACAGGTCGCCCTCCAACACTTCGAGTTTGGAAAGCGGGAAATCCTCCATGCCGTAAAGTTGGACGCGGTCGGCCAGCAGGCCGTTTTCGTCGCGCTCCTCATCCGCGACCATGAGGTCGAGCGTTTCTGGAGAGTTCCATTGCCCCCAGCTCTGGCGGAACCAGTCCTCGGTGACGAACTCCTGCACGTTCGACACCTTGCCGTAGATGCGGCCCGCGTCCGTGACGCCGCCCTGTGCGCCGATGTCCGCAATGACGTTTTCCGGCACCGCCTCATCGGTCGAGGTAAAGCCTGCGCCGGTCTGGAAGTAGGCCGCGTCGCCGACGACGAAATCGACCGCCGACTTGCTTGAGAGGTACTTATCCATGTCAAAGCCGATGGCGAAGGTGTAGGTGAGCTGCATGAGCACCACCGCGAGCGCGAGCGAAAGGACGGTGACGACCGTTTTGCCGCGGCTGCGGCCGAGGTTCATCCACGCCATGCGCGGCAGCCTGGCGCCGTAGGCCGCGCGCTTTGCCGCAGTGTGCCGGCCTGTTGCCTTTTTCGGCTTTTTCGCGCTTGCGTCCGTGTAGCGTACCGCCTCGACCGGCGATACGCGCGCGGCCATTTTGCCCGGCTTGCGGCAGGAGATGCGTACGGTGATGAGCGAGAATACGGTTGCAAACACAAAGATGAGCGGGCTGAGGGACACAGTCTCGTGCATCCCGTCCAAGCGCGAGATGACGACCGGCACCAACCCCGCGCCGACGAAATACCCGCCCGCAAGGCCGATGGGGATGCCGACGAGCGAAAGCAGGTACGCCTGCCGCCGGATCATGCGGCGAATCTGCCGGCCGGTCGTGCCGATGGTCTTGAGCAGCCCGTAAAAGCGGATGTCGCCCGTGACCGAAATCTGGAACACATTGTAGATGATGAGATAGCCGGTGAAGATGATGAGCGCCAGCATGGCGGCGATGGCGATGACGGTCATGGGGTCGGCCTGCGCGGCAAGCTGCGCGCCCGAATAGCCCCAGTTGACGCCGATGCCGATATAGTCCTCCTCTCCGGCGTTTTCGCACTGATAGCCGTGGTTTGCGAGGATCTGCGTCAGATCTTCGCGGATGTGCAGTGAACTGGCGAGCATCACGTCGAGCGACCAGGTACCGGTCGCGGTATAGGGGTTGCCCGTGGACAGGGCGCACAGCTCGTCGGCCGCCGAGCGGGGCAGCAGGACGTGGGAGGCGGTAATGGCGCTGTCGTACTCCCACCAGCCGCAGAGCGTGAACGTGCGCTCGACCACATGCGCGTCCTCGGTGTTGCCGTCGATGGCGATGGGCAGGGTGAACCTTGCGCCGATTTTAGGCTCCACGCCCAACAGGGAGAGTACGCGGGTGTCGGCCGCGGCCTCGTCCGTACCCTCGGCGGGCAGGCGGCCCTCGACCGGCTCGATGAAGTAATGTTTGGCCTGCGTCGGGTCCATGTAGCTGACCTCGATATGGCTCTTGTTAAACGGCGGGTCGTCGCTCGTCATGCCCACCATCAGGCGGGTGCCGGACTCCTGGATGAGGGGATCGTCCCGCAGCTCGGCCACCTGCGCTTCGGTCAGGTCCTTAAACGTGCCGTGGTTGTCGCCGCCCGCCTGCCGGAAGTTGCCCTGCTGGAACGAGTCGTTGATGGACATGGCGATGGTGAACAGCGAGGTAAACAGCACGGTCGTCAGCGCGATGGCGATGACCGCAATGATGTTGCGCGTTTTCGCCGCCTTGAGGCTGCGGTCGGACAGGCGGCGGATGCACCTTTTGTTGGGAACGTTCAGCATATCGCGCGCCCCCTTACGAATGGACGATGCGGCCGTCCTCGATGCGGACGATCCGGTGCGCGAGTTGGGCGATCTCCTCGTTGTGGGTAATCATCACAATGGTCTGGCCGAACTTCTCGCTCGTCACCTTGAGCAGCGCGAGCACGTCCTGGCTGGTTTTGCTGTCCAGGTTGCCGGTCGGCTCGTCCGCCAGGATGATGGCGGGCTTGGTGGCGAGCGCGCGGGCGATGGCCACGCGCTGTTGCTGGCCGCCCGAAAGCTGGCTGGGCAGATTGGACAGCTTGCTTTCCAGCCCCAGCGTGCGGATGATCTCGTCCACATAGGCGCGATCGACCGTGCCGCCGTCCAGCTCGATGGGGAGTACGATATTTTCGTACACGCTCAGTACGGGAACAAGATTATACGCCTGGAACACGAACCCGATGCGCCGGCGGCGGAAAATGGTCAGCTCGTCGTCCTTCAGCGCGAAGATGTCGTTCCCGTCCACATAGACCTTGCCGTCCGTCGGGCGGTCCAGCCCGCCGAGCATGTGCAGCAGGGTGGATTTGCCCGAGCCGGATGTGCCGACCACCGCGACGAATTCGCCGTTTTCGACCGCAAGGTCCACGCCGTCGAGCGCGCGCACCTCGGTATCGCCCGCGCCGTAAATCTTGCGCAGGGCCTGTGTCTGTAAAACCTTCATAAAAGGAACCTCCCAAAAAAAGTCTGTATCGCACCCTTGGGTACAATACAGACGATACCATGCAATTCTGTCGAGAGCCTGTCGGAAATCTAACAGTTTTGTTAGATTGCTGGAGGAAGCGCTCCAGCGGGGGAGTTTCACGGCCTGCGCACAGTTCCTCGCCGTCCACAGACGGCGAAATTTTCCAGCCCGCGAAGCGCGGGCAAATCATCCGTGCCAGTGGGCCAAACATGCGCTGCATATGTGCCATCATGCGCTTCCGCGGAGCGGCAACCACAGCCGCTACGCTTTGGGCAAAAACAGTGAAAACGTGCTGCCTTCCCCAAGGCGGGAGGCTACCTTGATATACCCGCCGTTCGCCGCGGCGATTTCGCGGGCGAGATACAGTCCCAGCCCAACGCCCTGCTCGCCCCGCACGGCGGGGGAGCGGTAGAACCGCTGGAACACCCGTCCGCATTCCTCCTCGGCAAGGCCGATGCCGGTGTCCGCCACGTCGATGCGGCAGAACAGCTCATAGGGCGTGACCGACACCGTGATGCAGCCGCCCGACGGCGTGTACTTCACGGCGTTGTCGATCAGGTTGCCCAGCGCCTCCTGCGTCCACTTGGGGTCAAAGCGCGCCGCCGCTGCCGTATCCGGCGGCGCAAGGAGCGCAACGCCCTTTTCCGCAGCCTTAGGCGTGGCTTCGCGCAGGGCGGCGGAAACCAGCGCCTGCACGCTGGCTTCCTTCGGGTGTACCTCGATCGCGCCGGTTTCCAGCCGGCCGGCCTTGACCAGTGACGCGATGAGAAACTGCAGCTTCTCGGCCTGCGCGGTGAGCTGCGCGACGCAGTCGCGGCAATCCGGCGGCAGGCCCTTGTCCGCCAGCAGCCCAGCGTACAGCAGCAGGTTCGCGATCGGCGTTTTGGTCTGATGCGAGATATCCGCGATCAGCGCCTGCACACGCGCCCGATCCTCGGCAAGTCGCGCGGCGGACGTGCCGCTTGCGTCCAGATACCGCTTGAGCCTGGCCTCGACCGCGGACAGGCGGCTTTCGTCAAAATGCGTGGGGACAAACGCGCCGCACACCGCGTCGTCCAGCATGCGGTCCAGGCTGTTCATGGTGCGGCGCAGGCGCAGCCGGTCGTAAACAAGCACGGCCAGCGCCAGCAGCACGGCGGCCAGGGCGACATACTTCATGTCTCCACCGCCCAACTGTACCCCACGCCGTATACGGTTTTGATGGGTGCGTTTTTGCCCAGCTTGCGCCGCAGCCGACCGACCGTGACCGACAGCGCGTTCTCGTCCACATAGTCCGCCCCGTCCGTCCAGATGCGGTCGAGCAGCGTGTCGCGCGGCAGGGTATGCCCGCGGTTTTCGACGAGCAGGCGCAGCAGCCGTTGCTCGGTCTGCGAAAGCTGGAGCGGCCTGCCCTCCACGGCGAAGTCCAGCCGGTCGAAATCAAAGCGGAACCTGTCCTGTTCGAACACAGCGGGCGCGGCGGCGGGGGCGTTGCGGCGCAGCGCGGCCTCCACGCGGGCGCGCAGCACGGCCAGTGAAAAGGGCTTGGTGATATAGTCGTCCGCACCCAGCGTCAGGCCGGTCACGATATCGGTTTCCAGGTCGTTCGCGGTCAGCAGGATGACCGGCGGGCCGCCCGTGTCGCGCGTCTCTTCGAGCAGCGCCAGCCCCGAGCCGTCCGGCAGGTTGATATCAAAGATGGCAAGGTCGAAGGTTGCGGCGGCGAGCGCCCGCCGCGCGTCCGCGCAGCCGGATGCCAGCGTGCAGGCGTGCGCGCCGCCCAGCGCAAGCGTCAGCCCGCGGCCGAGCGCGGGGTCGTCCTCAACGATCAGGATGTGTTCCATGGCAATCACCTCACGCTCCCCATTGTAGCACAAACAGAGCGCGCTTAAAAGCGCGCCCTGTGAAAAATGGTTTAGGAATGGATGTGCAGCGCGCGGCACACGCTTTTCCGTGTCACGCGGTACACGAGATACAGCAGCGCGGATACCGCCGCGACCACGATCAGGCACGCGCCCATGCCCGCCAACTCGGAACGGGTAAAGCCGAGGGGGTCGCCGTTGAAGTACATGATCATCATATAGAATATCCAGATCAATCCGGTGCCGACCAGCGCGGGGACGAGGAACACCCGACTGATCTGTCCGCGCACCGAGCGGAACAGATAGCCGTTGGACGCGCCGAGGTGTCGCAGGTCGTCATACACGCGGGCATTGACGAGCGCGATGGTCATGCAGCGGGTAAATGCGATGACGATGACCGCCGCAAAGCACACGATGGCGATAAAGATGAACAGCATGAGGAACACCGCCATGGTGGTGACGAAGTCGTTCTGGTCGAGGATGCGGAACTGGGGCATGTATTTCCAGTAGTTGCGGAAGCCGGAGGAATCGCGGTCGCTGTACTCCGGCGTGAACAGGCCGCGGGAGGCAGCCGCCTCGGGGGAATAGTCGTAGACCTCGCCCGCCTGTGCGGCCAGCGCGGCCGCTACATCGTCGTAATAGTCCCCGACCTCGACTTCCGGACCCGAACGGTCCACAATCTCATCAAACAGCGCCTTGGCGAAGGGATAGCTATTCTCCACATCCGTCACGTTAAAGAACACATATTCCTCGCGCCATACGTCGGTCAGCCCCTCGGTGAGCACGGCGTAGTCTATATCGTCCAGCACATAGCAGCCAAGCAGCATGGTGTACCGCAGCGGCTCGATCGGGGTCACGTCCAGCTCCGCGCCGGTCGCCATGTTGGTCAGGTGGGTTGCGTCGCCGCCCGAAAGATAGCCGCTGCCGCCCTCGTCGTCCAGAATGTTGGCGCACGCGCCCGCGGGGATATCCACGTCCTGTCCGGTCAGGGCGTTGTACGCGCTTTCCGAGAAAAAGGTTGCGCCGTGCAGCAGCTTGGCATATGCGGTCGTGTAGGTGGTGCCGAAGCCGGTATCCGTCTCGATGGAGTAGGTGCCGTCCTTGCCCAGTACGGCCGCGCCCTGTTGCGCCCAGGAGGTGATCTCGACGTTTGTTTCCTCCGCCAGCGCCTGCACCTCGTCCCGTTGGGGCAGGGACTGGTCCGCGCGCCAGTGGTATTCGTAGTCGATCGGGCGCGCGGCGTAGGCGTTTTCCGAGCTGGTGGACAGCATGGGCGCGTAGAACGAGGCGAAGTACGCACCCGCGATCAGCAGGGTCATTACCAGCATGTTGCGCACGGTCTGGCGGCCCTGGAATTTCATCATGGAGACGGAGATGATGTGCTTATAGCGGTTTGCGCCGCGCCTCCAGCCGTTGACCACTGTGTGCAGCAGCACCATGTACAGGCCGGCAAGGGCGGGCAGGTAGAAGAGCGCGTCCACCGCGCCGGGGGCATACCAGTGTAGCACCTTGACGAAAAACGTCGGCATCATATAGCCCAGCACGGCGCCGAGCAGCATCAGCAGGATGCCGGCCGGTCCGTACCAGCGCGGCACCGTGCGGATGGGTTCGGATTTATGGGATTCCTGCACGATGTCGATGATGTTGGTGCGGCGGATGAAGCGCGCGGCGAGCGTGAACAGCATCACGACCACATAGGCCGAAAACGCCAGCGCGAGCAGGTAGGCCTGCGGGTCGAACGACAGCGGCATCTCCTGCGAGTCCACAAGGAAGGTGCGGAAGCCCTGCCAGACGGCCCACGCGAGCGGCGCGCCCAGCGCCGCGCCTGCGGCGCACGAGCCGAACGCGATCAGAGTAAGCTCCTTGACCAGCTCGCGGCGGAGCTGGCCGCGCGACGCGCCGAGCGCGAGGAATACGCCGGTCGCGCGCGATTTCTGGCGGAAAAACAGCCCTGCGGCATAGGTGGTGAATACCGCGCAGCCCAGCACCGCCAGTACAAACACCATCACAACCTGCTTGCGGCTGTCGCCGCCCTCGGGCAGAATGGTGAGGATGGTGGGCGAGCGCATCATGCACGCATAGGCAGTGATGAGCAGCACGGAAAAGAAGCAGCACCCCGCGAGCAGCCCGTACTGCCCGCGGTTTTTGCGGCGCAGCGCCGCGTAGACTTCGGAAAAGGTTTTCATCGTGATCACGTCCCCCTATACTACTCCGCTGACATTTCGCGGATGGCGTCCAGCAGTTCGTCCTGAAACGCACCGCGCGCCTTGTCCGCGCGGGCGAGTACGCGCCATACCACGCCGTCGCGCAGGATGACCACGCGGTCGCAGAACGAGGCTGCGAACGAGTCGTGCGTGACCATGAAGATGGTCGCGCCGAGTGCCTGCCGCGCCTGCGCAAAGCTGTCGATGACCGCGCGGGAGGACTTGGAGTCCAAGTTGCCGGTTGGCTCGTCGGCCAAAATGAGCAGCGGGTGGTTGATGAGTGCGCGGGCGACCGCGGTGCGTTGCTTTTCGCCGCCCGAGATCTCGGCGGGGTATTTGTTTTTGATGGCGGTGATGCCGAATACGTCGCACAGGCTGTCCGCTTCGTTCTCCATGTCGCGTCCAGCCTGGCCGGCGATGATGCGGGGCAGCAGGATGTTTTCGCGCACGGTTAGCCCGTCGAGCAGCAGGAAGTCCTGGAACACAAAGCCCAGCTTGCGGTTGCGCACCTGCGCGAGCGCGTCCTCGTCCAGACGGGCCAGCTCCTCCCCTCGCAGGGTGATGCTGCCGCTGTCCGCGGGGATGTAACAGGAGATGCAGTTGAGCAGCGTGGTCTTGCCCGAGCCGCTTGGTCCCATCACGGCGACGAATTCTCCCTCATTTACGGCAAGGGATACGCCTTTGAGCACCTCATAGGTCGTTTTTCCGACCTGATAGGATTTGTGGAGGTCTTGAACAGATAACATAACGGATACTCCTTTAAAAAAATAACGAATTGTATTACGGCGATGGCCGCCAGATGCGCGGGATAGAACGCATAGAATACCCATTTGGGAATCTTAAGGTCAAGGCACGTGGGGAGGAAGAGGAGCGGCGCGGCAAACACGGCGAAGAACGACCAGTCGATGCAGAGGCCGCCGACCGCAAGGCTCAGCGGATCGCCCGGCATCACGCCGAGGCAGGTGATGAACTGCGCGCAGTACAGCGCCGCGCCCACGGCCGGATGGTTGCGGCACAGGTAAAAGATCAGCATGTACTGGATGCCCATACCGGAATAGTCGAAGTTCCACCAGGAAACCACGAAGAACGCCGCGAGAAACAGCCACCATTTGCGCTCCTTGAGCCCGTACATGGCGAGCAGGGACAGGAACAGCGTGCAGAAGATGTTCCAGTTTGTGAACTGGGCGACAAAGTCATGCGGGTGGAAGGCCAGCACATAGAACGGCTGGGAGATCACCGCGAACAGGCCGAGCCGGAACAGATATTTTTTAATGTCCCGCGTGTAGAGCAGGCCGACCGTCATGCAGTAGCAGAAGATCGGAAACGCGATGCGCCCCACCCAGCGGAACCAGGCCGCCTCGGGGAAGAACGCGCCGCCGATGTGGTCGATCAGCATGGCGAAAATGGCGATGAGCTTGAGGAAATTCGTATCCAGATTGGTCCTGAGCCTGGGCGCGCCCGCTTCAAACGTGGGCGGCGTGGTCAGTACGGTGCGGATGCGGGATAAAGTCAGCTTTGCAGTCATGGCCGATGTCCTCCTTTTTCTTGTCTCCAGCATACCGCGGCCGGCGGGCGAAAACAAACGGCCCTGCCAAAAATGGCAGGGCTGATGTAACGTTTGGCCGGCGGGCAGCGTGGGACGTCATAATCCGCACGTCTGCTGTAAAGTTTGGTTTGGCGAAAGGGAAGCCTTGTGATATAATTTGTTCTGGTAAAGAGTAAACAAAGGGGGGGAAGCCCATGCTTCGCATCGGCATCTGCGACGATTCAGCGGAGGCGCGGCTCGGCCTGCGCGCTATGCTCGAGCGCCTGCTGGACAAGCGCGCGGTCGAGTGCCAGATCTATGAATTTTCCTCGGGCGAGGGGCTGCTCGGCTGGATGGAAAAGCACACGGGTGAGATCGATCTCGTATTCCTGGATATCGAGATGGGCGGCCTGAACGGCATGGAAGCCGCCAAGGCCCTGCGGGAGCGGAGCGACGCCCTGCAGCTCGTATTCGTCACCGGCTACACGGATTTTGTGTTCGACGGGTACGCGGTCGGCGCGCTCGGCTATGTGATGAAGCCGCCCCAGCCCGAGCAGATCGGCGATGTGCTCACCCGTGCGCTCGCGGCGCAGTTTAACGAGGCAGACAAGGTGTTCCTGTGCCGCAATACGGACGGCCTGTTCCGCATCCCGAAAAAGTCCATCCGCTATTTCTACTCCGACCGGCGGCAGGTCACCTGCGTGACCGATACGCGTAGGCTGACCTTCTACGCGCGGCTGGACGATGTGGCCGAGGCGGTGGGGGCGGCGTTCGTGCGCATCCACCAACGGTATCTGGTGCGCGCGGGCGCGGTCGACCGCGTGGAGGGCGGCACGGTCGTGATCGGGGAAGAGAAGCTGCCGATCAGCCGGTCCTGCCAGCCCACGGCGCTCGCGGCCATCGCGCGCGCCATGCTGGAATAAGGGGGCGCGCAGATGACGGCATGGGACTTTCTTGCATGGCTGGCGACCGTGCTGCTGGGCGGCGTCCTGCCCGCCCGCACGGCGCTGCGCTTTCTGGCTGCGCCCAAGGGGCGGGTGCGCTGGATTGCGCCGTATCTGGTGCTGGGCGCGGCGCTCGGCATGCCGACGTGGATGGGGGACGGCAACCCGCTCTACTACTTCCCGTTCTTGATCGCTGCTTTTTTGATCGGCTACGGCGGCAGTCTGGCCGCGCGGCTGGTGGTGGGCGTGATTTTTTTTGAATGGATCATCGCGTGGAGCATGATCGTGGACACGCGCGCGGTGCTGCCGGGCTCGGCGGACTACTGGGGCGCGGTCGTGTGGAAGCTGGCGGCTTGGGCCGCGGTGTGGTTGCTCGTGCGCCGCGCGCTGCGGGACGGCCGGCAGATCGCGCTCTCCGGCCGACTGTGGGCGTTGCTGGGGCTGCTGGCGCTCTCGCCGCTGCTCAGCGAGCTGGCGTTCTCCCTATGGAACGTCCGCGCCTACACGGAGGAGATTGTGGACGGGGTGCTCGATGCCGCGTTCTACACGCTGCTGCCGTTCGTGTTCGTCTCCTCGGTCGCGCTGCTACTCGCGGTCGTGCTGCTTTCACGGCACCAGGCGCTTGAGCAGGAACATCAGCTCGCGGATATGCGCGAGCTGTACTACCAGGGCATCCGGCGTGAGCAGGAGCAGGTGCGCCGCCTGCGGCACGATATGCGCAACCACCTGACCGCGCTTTCCGGCCTGCTCGAGCAGGGGGAGGCCGGCCGCGCGGCTGAGTATGTGCGCAGCCTGCAGGCTGCGTCCGGCCCCTCCGGCGCCGGACGCTTTACGGAAAACGACACGGTCAATATCGTATTATCCGCCAAGGCGCGCGAGATCGGCGAGGCGGGACTGGAGGCGGATATCCGCGTCTTCCTGCCGGAAAAATTGCCGGTCGCCGACCCTGACCTGTGCGCGCTGTTTGGCAACGCGCTGGACAACGCGGTCGAGGCGGCGAAGGACGCGGTGGACAGGCACATCACCGTGCGCGCCCGCGCGGAGAAGGGGCTGCTGATGCTGCGCGTGGTCAACGCCTACGCGGGCAAGCGGGAGGAAAAGCCGGACGGGCTGTTCGGCACCACCAAGGCGGACCAGCGCGCGCACGGCTTCGGCCTGCGCGGCATGCGCGAGATCGCTGCGCGTTACGGCGGCACGCTCGAGGCGGCGGCACGGGATGGGAAGTTTGAGCTGGTGGCCTGCCTGCCCCTTGCGGAAAGTCGGACCGAATAGCTGGCAGCGCGTCATAGAAAAAAGCATCGGATGATTTTTCATCCGATGCTTTTGTGTTTTTTACCAAGCGGGTTCCGGCTCTTTTTCGCCGCAGTATTTGTGCAGGGTCTCGCGGACCGCGTGTGGGCCGCGGTTCAACTCGTTAAACAGTGCGACGACCCTTTCCCCCACGCCGACCTCGAACAGGTTGATGCCGAAGTACATGGTGCTGGAAAGCAACGGGTACAGGCGCTCCTCGGTCACCTGGTCGCCCAAGCGGACCTCGCCGAGCAGCTTGTGGACGTTTCCGATCCGCGCGTCCGGACTGAGCTGGAACGGCTGACCCTCATCGTCCACGCCGACGAGATAGCGCAGCCAGCAGGCCAGCACGAGCGGGATATAGGTCAGGTGGGTCGCCCGATGCATGGGTACGGGGGAGTTATAATAGGCCTTGAGCGTTTCCCCGAAGCGGATGGCGAGCTTGCGGCTGGTGTCGGTCGCGATGCGCTGGGGCGTATCCTGTAGGAATGGATTGGGATACCGCTCGCCGAGCACCTCGTGCAGGAACGCGAACGGGTCGATCACGCCGGGGTCGGTGACGAGCGGCATGGCCTCGCGTTCGGACATGCGGGTGATCAGGTTCACCAGGTCGGGGTCCTGCATTTCGTCGCAGATGCGGGTGTAGCCGAGCAGGCAGCCGAACAGGCCCAGCGCGGTGTCCATCGGGTTCATGCAGGTGCAGGCTTTCATGCGGGCCGACTTTTCCACGATCGAGCGGCTGGTCAGGATAACGCCGAGCTGCTCGAACGCGGGATGGCCGTTCGGGAAATCGTTTTCGATCAGCAGGTGCTGCGGACGCTCGGAATTGACATAGGCCGCGGCGACCGTGCTTTTGGAGGTCGTGAAGATCTCCATGCCGCTCAGCCCGTCTTCCTGCAGCATAGCGCAGACGCGCTCGTCCGGATGCGGGGTGATCTTGTCGATCATGGAGAGCGGGTAGGTCAGCTTTTTGGTGATATAGTCAAAGTCCTCCTGCGTGATGTGTCCGTGTTCGAGCCAGCCACCGGCGAGGTCGGTCGTCATGCGGCGGAGCAGGTGGCTGTTGTTCTGGCAGTTGTCGAGCGAAACCAGCGCGACTGGCGCAAGACCGGCGCGGGCGCGCGCGAGGCACAGTGCCGTGATGCGGCCGGCAAACGTGGAAGCAGCTTGCGGGCCTTGCAGGATATCCTGACCGACCGCGGGTAAAAAATGGCGCTGGTCGTCGCGCAGGACGTAGCCTTTTTCCGTGATGGTGAACGACACCATCTGCAGGTCGGGGCTGGTGAAAATCTGGCGCAGGCGGTCCTCGTCCTCGCTCATCTTCAGGCTTTCTGTGACCGAGGCGACAACCTCCTTGTTGACCGTGCCGTTGGGATACACGGTCGCGACGATCGAGAGATGGTCGCAGCTCCGGTAGCAGCGGTCGATCAGCTCCTCGTCATAGCCCTCGCAGCAGATCACACCGGCTCGGGAAAGGCGGGCGGTCAGCAGGCGCTGTGCAAGCACAGCGGGGAAAGCGCGGAACAGGTTGCCAGCGCCGAAATGCAGCCAGACCGGATGGGCCTTGGTGTAATCGCGGGCAGCCTGGATATCATACTGCGGCAGGCGGTAGCCTTTCCAGGAAAGGTTTTGCGAAAGGTTTTCAAGAGAAAGTTTCATGGGTTCACATCCTTTGGTGTTCATAAGAATAGGAATGCGGTGTGCCGATGGATACTCATATATATAGTATACCAAAAACGCAGATGAAACAATGTTTTTTTAAGCGCGGCGGCCGCATTTTTCCATTCCGGCCGCCGCGCTGCGCTTTCTCGGAAAGGGCGGGGCAGCCCCGCCCTGCCTATGCCAGGAAGGAGCGGCTTATGATATAAAATTCCTCTTGGCTGGGCAGACGGCGTTTTTCCATGGGCTCCAGGCTGTCATCATACCGCGCCGCCGCCTTCTCATCGACCTCCATAGCGGGGCTGCCATAATATACCCAGCGTTTCCCGCCGAGTGCATGGGGGACAAGCTCCTTGACCAGCATCGCCGCGGGGAAGCGCCCGTCCTCCGTGGCGATATGGAACCGCCTGCAGCTCTGAAAGCCGCGGCCCACATAATTGGCGGGACTGCCGAAAATAACGATCCCATCATACCCAAGGGCGGCCGCACGCACGAATGAATGCTCCATCAGCCGCGTCCCATAGCCTTTCCGCTGGTACTCCGGTGCGATGCTGAGCGGGCCGAACGTCAGGATATCCTTTTCCATACCCGACTCGCCGACCAGCTTGGCTTTTGTATACATAATATTGCCGATGACCTGCCCGTCCAGCTCGAGTACGAAATCCAGCTCCGGCAGGAAGTCCGCATGCCCGCGCATGCAGTGGACCAGGTAATGCTCCACACAGCCCGGGATATAAATATTGTAGAAAGCACGGCGTGTGAGCGTTTCCACGGCGGTATAGTCGCCTGCCGTTTCATTGCGTATCACCATCATGTGACCATCTCCTTTCGGTTTGTCGACGGATAAAAAGGAGCTGCAGGACGGCCGGCGTCCCGCAGCCCACTGCACGGTTCCCCCTGCCGGTCAGCCCAGTGCCTCGCGCAGCTTGTAATGCATCAGCTTGCCGGTTGCGGTGTGCGGCAGCTCGTTAACGATATGGTAGACGCGCGGCCACTTATAGGAGGACAGCATGGGGCTTTGTGCGCAGTACGCTTTGAGCTCCTCTGTGGTCAGGCTGTCGTCCGACGGGACGACGTATGCCGCCACGACTTCGCCGCGCAGCGCGTCCGGCACGCCGATGACCGCGCTTTCCGCGACCTTGGGGTGGCCGTTGAGCACGGCTTCAATCTGCGCCGGATAGATATTCTCGCCCGCGGACACAATCATGTCGTCCTTGCGTCCGGCAACGGTAACGAATTCATCTTCATCCCAGGTACCCACGTCGCCGGTGTAGAGCCAGCCCTTATAGAATTTTCGGGCGGTCATTTCCGGATTATTGAAATAGCAAAACGCGCTTTTCGCGGGGGAGGAAATGATGATCTCGCCCGGAGTCTCCCCGTCGCGCGGGACGGTATCCTCCGGCTCCGCGTGCGCGCCGTCCGCGCGGAGGGCGACCAGGCGCACCTCGTCGTCCGTGCAGGAGCGGCCGGCTGAGCCAGCCCGGGCGGGCAGGTCGAACGGACGCAGGAAAGTGTTCCAGAACGTTTCGGTGGTGCCGTAGCCGTTGAAGATATTGGGGGTCAGAAGCTGCATGTATTTTTCGCATGCGGCCTTTTCAAACGGCGCGCCCATGGTTACGATGCCGCGCAGCGCGGACAGGTCGGCGGGCGTGCGTTCCTGGGTGCGCGCGAGCATGGCGATGATGGTCGGTACGCCGATCAGGAAAGAGATGCGGTATTTTTCCGTGTATTCCAGACAGCGCTTGGGCGCGAAGTCGCGCAGGATGACGACCTCGCCTCCCGCGTACAGGGTCGGGCAGGGGCCACCCGAATGGATGCCGCCGCGGTGGAACCAAGGGGTCATATTCATCGTGCGGTCGGTCGGACCCAGCGGGAAATGCATCATCACATCATGCGCGGAAAGCACCTCGTTGACATTGTTGATCGGCACGCCCTTGGGCCGGTTGGTCGTACCCGAGGTATACAGGCGGGTGGTTTCGTCGTAGATATGGGGTGCGAAATCGACCGGCGGGTCGGTCTCCGACTGGCCGGACACATAATCCGGATAACAGACATGACCGTCGGGCGCCTGCGCGCCGCCCCGGTAATCGACCATCACAACGGCCTGCGGCTTGTACTCGCACAGCGCAAGCGCGCCGCCGGACAGTTCGCCGAAGGCAGCGTCGTACAGGAACGCCTTGGGGCGGCTGTCGTCGATCACGAGCGCGATTTCGCCCGCGCCCTGGCGGTAGTTGACCGGACAGGCGATGGCGCCGATCTTGTGCGCCGCCAGATAGCAGAACACGAATTCAGGAGAATTGAGCAGGGCGAACATCACCACGTCATTTTTCCCCACCCCGTCCGCGCGCAGCGCGTGCGCCAAGCGGTTGGCTGCGGCATTCAGCTCGCGGTAGGTCCAGCGGCGGCCAGAGAGAGGGTCGTGCAGCGCCGGCCGCGCGCCGAAACGGGATACGTTGCGTAAAAAACCGTTCAAATAGGTGAACCGAGTCTCAAAGGTGTCCCGAAACATGGACACATCATAGGTATATTCATTCATCATTTCAAAGGGGCCTCATTTCTGGTATCGGGAAAGGACGATGCTGGAGTTCTGCCCGCCGAAGCCGAGGGAGTTGCTCATGGCTGAGTCGATATTCGCCCGGCGGGCCTGATTGGGAACATAATCAAGGTCGCATTCCGGATCTGGATTTTCAAGGTGCAGGGTGGGCGGCAGGATACCGTCACGGATGGCTAGGATGCAGGCGATCGCCTCGGTCAGGCCGCCCGCGCCCATCAGGTGTCCGGTGGCGGATTTGGTCGAGGACAAGGGGGGCGCGGTCTCGCGTCCGCCGAACACGGCCTTGACCGCCAGCGTTTCCGCCCTGTCCCCCAACGGGGTGGAGGTGCCGTGCGCATTAATGTAGCCGATGGCGGCGGGCGGCAGGCCGGCGCGTCCGAGCGCCCGCTTCATACAGGCCGCGGCGCCCGCGCCGTCCGGACAGGGCGCGGTGACGTGATGCGCGTCCGAGGTGTTGGCCCAGCCGGCCAGCACGGCGTATATATCGGCGTCGCGCGCCAGGGCGTGTTCCTCGGTTTCGATGATGAGCGCGCCGCCGCCCTCGCCGATAACGAACCCGTCGCGGTCGAGGTCGAACGGGCGGCAGGCATGTTCAGGGTCGTCGTTACGGCGGGACAGCGCCTTGGCCTGCGACAGGCCGGACACCACAATCGGACACAGGATGCTTTCCCCACCGACCGCGAGCACCGCGTCCGCCTCGCCGGTGCGCAGCAGCATGGCGGCGGTCATGATCGCGTCGCCGCCCGCGGAGCAGGCGGTGTTGAGCGTCAGGCTCGGCCCGCAGATGCCATGCGCAATGGCGATCTGCGCGGCGGCGATGTTGCCGATGGTCATAGGCACGAAGCGGGGGCCGACGCGGTGGCCCGCGTCGAACGCGGACTGTGTCTGCGCGACCGTGGTCACGCCATCCATCGCCGTACCCATCACGATGCCGATGCGGTCGGGCTCGCCCGAAACCGAAAGCCCGCTGTTCCCGAGCGCCTCCTGCGCGGCAGCGAAAGCGAACTGCATGAAGGGGTCCATCGTGCGCGCGAGCGCCTTGGGCATGTGGTCGACGGGGGCGAAACCCTTCAGCTCGGCCGCGATCTGCACGGGCAGGCCGGATGCGTCGAAACGGGTGATCGGGCCTACACCGCAGCGGCCGGCCTTGAGCGCCTCCCAGTAGGCGGCGACCCCGATGCCGATGGGCGTTACCGCGCCCATGCCGGTGATTACCAGTGTTTTTTCTGTCATACTCATTCCTCAATTTCTATATTCAGTTGATAGAAATACATGTATAGTATACCAGATTAAGCGAAAAAATAAAAGTATTTTCACCTTATAATATGTTCAATAACAAAAGCCTCCCCGCTGCAGCGGGGAGGCTGGGAAAGGAAAGCTCAGGCCTTTTTCGGTTCGGCAGGCGCCGCAGCGCCGGCGGAAAGGTTGGGCAGCTTGGGCGCCCAGGTCCTTTCAGGCGGGCGGATGTCGATTGCGGGATTGAAGGCATAGTAGTTCTTCGCGTCCAGGTTCTCCTGCACGACGCGCAGGGCGTCGCCGAAGCGCTGGAAGTGTACGATCTCCCGTTCACGGAGGAATTTGAGCGGCTCGCGGACATCTGGATTGTCGATCAGGCGCAGCAGGTTGTCATAGGTCGTGCGGGCTTTCTGCTCTGCTGCCATATCCTCGAACAGGTCGGTGATCGGATCCCCCTTGGACTGGAACGTCATGGCGCTCCACGGCGTGCCGGAGGCGAACTGCGGATAGATACCGGTCGTATGATCGACAAAATAGGTGTCGAAGCCGCCCTCTTTGATCTGTTCGGGCGTCAGGTTGCGGGTGAGCTGGTACACAATAGCGGAGATCATCTCCATGTGCGCCAGCTCCTCTGTACCTGCGGCGGGGTCGAAATGACGCCCGCCGGATTTGACAGCCCGCGCCCCGTGGCGCTATAATAGGTGCATTAAGTACAGGGAAAAGAGCGGATGAACGGATGAAAGAAGTCGTAGCCGCCCTGATTTGGGACGGAGACAGGTTTATGATCTGCAAGCGGCCGGCGCATAAGGCGCGCGGCTCGCTCTGGGAATTTGTGGGCGGTAAGGTCGAGCCGGGCGAGAGCCAGTCCGAAGCGCTGATCCGTGAGTGCAGGGAGGAGCTTGCGATCACCGTTGCGCCGGGTGCGTCGTTTATGGAGGTCACGCATGTGTATCCAGATATGTCCATCCACCTGACGCTGCTCAATGCCCGCATCACCGCAGGGGAACCGCAGCTTCTGGAGCATGAGGCGCTGCGCTGGATCACACCGGCGGAAATACCGGAATATGAATTCTGCCCTGCGGACGAGGCGATTCTCACCCGCCTGCGCGGGGCGGCCGAGTAAAAACCAGTACGCAAGGAGGACGGCGTTTATGCTGGCGTATACCTATATGGAGCGCGGGAAATTCGCGCTCAGAAACAAGCCCGTGCCGGTCGTTCAGGACCCGCACGACGCGGTCGTGCGCGTGACGCTGGCGAGCATCTGCACGAGCGACCTGCATATCAAGCACGGCTCTGTGCCGCGCGCGGTGCCGGGCGTGACCGTCGGGCATGAAATGGTCGGCGTGGTCGAGCAGGTGGGCGCGGCGGTCACGGCGGTCAGACCCGGCGATCGGGTGACGGTCAATGTCGAAACGTTCTGCGGCCGGTGCTTTTTCTGCGAGCACGGCTATGTCAATAACTGTATCGACCCGAACGGCGGCTGGGCGCTTGGCTGCCGTATCGATGGGGGACAGGCGGAATACGTCCGCGTGCCGTATGCCGACCAGGGGCTGAATGTGATTCCGGACGGCGTTTCCGACCGTGAGGCGCTGTTTGTGGGGGATGTGTTGGCGACCGGCTTCTGGGCGGCGCGCATCGCGGAGATCAAGCCCGAAGATACCGTGCTGATTCTGGGCGCCGGCCCGACGGGTATCTGCACGCTGCTCTGCGCGCGGCTGCGCGGCCCGGGCAGGGTGATTGTCTGCGAGCCGGATCCGGTGCGCCGCCGTTTTGTGGAGGAGCGGTATCCGGAGGTGCTGACCGTAACGCCGGAGCAGGCGCCAGATTTTGTCCGGCGATACAGCCGGCATGGCGGCGCGGACGCGGTGCTCGAGGTGGCGGGAACCGCAGACAGCTTCCGGCTTGCCTGGGAATGCGCGCGCCCCAACGCGGTGGTGACCGTGGTTGCGCTGTACGACGCGCCGCAGATGCTGCCATTGCCCGATATGTACGGCAAAAACCTGACCTTCAAGACCGGCGGCGTGGATGGCTGCGACTGCGCGGAAATCCTGCGCCTGATCGCGGCGGGCCGACTGGACACAACGCCCCTGATTACGCATATTTTCCCGCTGTGCGAGATCGACGCGGCCTATGACCTGTTTGAACACCGGCGCGACAATGTGGTTAAGGTCGCGGTCACGACCGAGGGATAAGTACGGGAATGACAGAAAGGCCGCCCAAAAGGGCGGCCTTTCTTTGCTTTTCAAGCCGGTCAGTCAACGAGCTTGTCAAGCTCCTTGACGTATTCCGTGCCGCTTGCGGTCTTGTGCTCGGCCTGCTTGGCGTACATGCCGACCGCGGCGGCGGACTTGCGGATCGGCTGCATGGTACCCGCGCCTGCGACGCAGCCGCCCGGACAGGCCATGCCTTCCAGCAGGTAGCCGTTGTACTTGCCGGCCTTGGCGGCGGCAAGCAGGTGGCGGCATTCACGCAGGCCCTCTGCGTTGGCGATTTTGACCTCACGCTCAGGGTACTTCTCCTTGATGACGTTGACGACCGCCTGCGCCACTCCGCCGGAGACGGCGAAGTTGCGACCGTCGGTCGAAGCGTCGTTGACGCCGTTCGGATCCTCCGGCACCATGGTCAGCTCAACGTGCTTGGCGTCAAAGATACCGGCCATTTCCTCAAAGGTGAGCACGAAATCCACTTCGCTGCGAACGTCGGTGCGCATGGCCTCGAGCTTTTTCGCCGCGCACGGCCCGATGAATACGACCTTGGCGTTTTTGTGCTGGTGCTTGATCAGGCGCGCGGTCAGCGTCATGGGCGTGAGCGCCATGGAGATGCAGTTGGCATAATCGGGGTACAGCTTTTTCGCCATGGTCGACCACGCGGGACAGCAGGAGGTCGCCATGAACGGCAGCTTTTCCGGCACCTCTTCCAGGAAGTCGTCGGCCTCCTGCGCGGCGCACAGGTCCGCGCCGATCGCAACCTCGAAAACGTCCGCAAAGCCGAGCTGCTTCATCGCGGCGCGCAGGCGGCCGGGCGTGACCTTGGGGCCGAACTGGCCGACGAACGCGGGCGCGACGGCGGCGTAAACGCGCTCGCCCGACTGGATCGCGCGGATGACCTGGAAGATCTGGGACTTATCCGCGATCGCGCCAAACGGGCAGTTGACCAGGCACATGCCGCAGGAAACACACTTGTCGTAATCGATATCCGCCTTGCCGTTCTGGTTGGTGCGGATGGCGTCCATGCCGCAGGCGGCGGCGCAGGGGCGCTTCTGATGGATGATCGCGTTGTAGGAGCAGACCTCCACGCAGCGGCCACACTTGATGCACTTTTCCTGGTCGATCACCGAACGCCCGTTATAGCGGGCGAGCGAAACGGCGCCCTTGGGGCAGACCTCGACACACGGATGCGCCAGGCAGCCCTGGCAGCCCTCGGTCACGACGACCTGGTTCTCCTTGCAGCCGTGGCAGGCGAATTTGATGATGTTGATCAACGGCGGTGTATAATAGGTTTCGGGCTTGTCGGCGGCCTCGATGCCGTCCGAAATGGGAGAGTGGTCGGCCGCGCTGCGGTAGGGCAGGCCCATGGCCAGGCGCAGCCTCTCGCCGACAATGGCGCGTTCCAAAAAGATGTCGTTGCGGAAATTGCCGACCTCGCCCGGCACGATCTCATAGGGAAGCTCTTCGATCCGTTTGTCCACCTGCCATTCAGTATGGTAGGCCATACGGGCTACCTCGCGGAAAATCCTGTGGCGGATCTCCTGGATACGGGTCTCTACGCCTCTCATTCTTTCTTCGTCCCCCTCAATATAGTTATGATATGATAAATCCTGTTTTTACAGTAAAATCGGGCTGCTTTACAACCATCATAAGCATACAGCAAAACACAATTGTTGTAAAGAAAGAAATTGTAGAAAATTTAACAAATTTCTGCGGTGCGGACAACGTCCGACTGTGCGGGAAGTGGAAAGCGGCGGGGAGGCGGCGCATATCCTCCTGATAGAGGAGGCGATGGAATGTACAGGCAGCCGGTGATGAAAGGGGAACGCGCGCGGCCGGCCGGACCGCGCTTTTGGGAGGCCTGCGGCAGGGCGCTGCTGGCGGAGGCCGAGGCCTGCGGTCTGCTGGACGCGGCGGCATACCCGCGGGTGGAACGGGAGCTGCGGCGTCGTTTGAACGATCTGGCGGCAGGACGGGAGGCGCGGCCGTGATTCGGGCCGCGGCCTATTGCCGCGTGTCCACGGACAAGGAGGACCAGGCGGGCTCCTTTGCCAGCCAGCAGCGGTATTTCGAGGCGTTTATCAGCCGCCAGCCCGACTGGGCGCTGTACCGGATCTATGCGGATGAAGGCGTGACCGGCACTTCGACAAAGCGGCGCGCGGCGTTCAACCGCATGATGGCCGACGCGCGTGCGGGCCGTTTTTCTTTGCTTCTGACCAAGGAGGTCAGCCGCTTTTCGCGCAATATCCTGGATACGGTCGCGTATACGCGCGAGCTGAAGCAACTCGGCGTGGGCGTGCTGTTCCTGAGCGACGGAATCGACACGCGGGACGCGGACGCCGAACTGCGGCTGTCCATCATGGGTTCGATCGCGCAGGAGGAGAGCCGCCGCACCTCGGCGCGCGTCAAGTGGGGGCAGACGCGCCGCATGGAGCAGGGCGTGGTGTTCGGCCGCTCGCTGCTGGGCTACACCGTGCGGGACGGGGTACTTACGGTTGAACCCGAAGGGGCGGCGGTTGTCCGGAGGATTTTCCGCCAGTACGGGGAGGAGAAAAAAAGTACCGGCGAAATCGCGCGCGGCTTGGAGGCGGCAGGCTGCCGCACCAGTCGGGGCGGCGCGTCGTGGTCGGGCAGCCATATCGTCAAGATCCTCCGAAATGAAAAATATGTGGGGGACCTGATACAGAAAAAGAGCATCACGCCGGACTACCTTTCCCATGCAAAGAAATACAACCACGGGGAGGAGGAAAAGATCATCCTGCGGGACCACCATGAGGCGATCGTCAGCCGGACGCTGTGGGAGACCGTGCAGCGGGAGCTGGAACGGCGGCGGCGGCGCGGTGGCGCAGGAGCCGGCGCGGGGGCGGGGCATCCGTTTTCCGGCAGGCTGCGGTGCGGGCAGTGCGGCAGCGCACTGGTGCCGCGCCAAAAGCGCCGGAAAGACGGGAGCCTATACCGGCGCTGGGTGTGCGGCCGGACCGTGTGCGGCGGGAAGCACACGTGCAGCATCGGCTGGGGCCTGCCTGAAGCGGCGGCGTGGTTCATGCTGCGGCAGGCTGTGGAAAGCCTCGTATTCGATTGGGACGCGGCGGTGCAGGCAGCGGCCGGGGCGGTCACAGCCGCGATGGAGTCCGGCGGCGCGGAGGACGCGGAAAGACGGCGGGAGCAGGCCGAAAAACTGCGGCGGAAAAGGCTGCGCGCCTTGGACGCTTTTCTGGAGGGGGCGATTACCCAGGCCGAGCTGCGCGGGCTGACGGAGCAGTATGACGGGCGGCTCGCGCGCCTGCAGGCACAGCCCGCGGCGGCGGCCGGTTTGCAGGAGGCGGCGGAGCGGCTGCGCGCGGCCCTGCGGCGAGAGTCGGGCCGCGGCGACGCCTTTTACCGCACCCTGCTGGACGGAATGGAGATCCGGCCGGATGGAACGGCGGCGCTCCGGCTGCAGGGCATACCGCAGGAATGGGTATTCACCGTAAAGGGGCCGGTATGACCCCGCCGTACCGATATCGGTCAGGATAGCCTTGCACTCCTTATACGGCATGGCATAGCGCTGGTTGAGGTAACGCATGGAGGCGCCCAGCTCGCCGTCCGGTCCGCCAAGCTGGGTAATAACGATCTTGGCGGTCTGCGGGTCGGGATTTTTGATCTTGACAGGGAACTGTAAGCGTTTATCATATGACCACATTAATTATCCTCTCCTTCCCACGGCCACGGGTCGCCGAGACACGCGCCATACCATGACTTTCCCGCGCGCCGCAGGTAAGGAGGGAGCGTCTTTTCAACTTCTTGATTTGACAAAAGTGCTGTTTTCTGTCATAATTTTTATAGACAAAATATACAAAGGAGACTACGCGGCGCTGCAGGGGGGCAGCGCCGTGCGGAGAGAGGGCTCCGCGCGCGTTTGCGCGGCTTGCCGTAAAACGGAAGCGGAGGCAGGAACAGAGAAGGGAGAGGAGTTGCCTTTGGTTAAATTTGAACATGTTTCGCTGTCTTATGGGAGCCAGCAGGTGATTTTCGATTTGAGCTTCGAGATTCCGGACAACAGATTCGCCATCCTGATCGGCCCGTCCGGCTGCGGCAAGACAACGACGCTCAAAATGATCAACCGGCTGATCCAGCCGGACAGCGGACGTATTTTTGTGGATGGGAAGGATATCGCCCAGGAGGACAAGGTCGAGCTGCGCCGCCGCATCGGCTACGTGATCCAGCAAATCGGCCTGTTTCCGAACATGACGGTGGCGCAGAATATCTGCGTGGTACCCAGGCTGCTAAAGTATCCGAAAGATCAATGCGAGCAGATCGTGCGCGACATGCTCGCCATGGTCGATATGCCGTATGAGCAGTACGCGCACAAATACCCGTCTGAAATGTCCGGCGGGCAGCAGCAGCGTATCGGCATCCTGCGCGCGCTGGCCGCGTCGCCGCCGATCGTGCTGATGGACGAGCCGTTCAGCGCGCTCGACCCCATGACGCGCCGCACCTTGCAGCAGGAGATGAAATCCTTACAGCAAAAGCTGAACAAGACCATCGTGTTCGTCACGCACGACATGGAGGAAGCGCTCGACCTGGCTGACCTGATTATTTTCATGAACCACGGCCGTATCGAACAGATGGCCACGCCCGAGGAAATGCTTGCGCATCCCGCGACTGGACTGATCCACGATTTCCTTGGCAAGCATATGCCGGACAGCGCGGCCGCCGACCTCAAGGTAAAGGAGTTTATGCGCACAGGCGTTTATACGGTCGAGCAGGGGCGCGGCGTCAACGAATGTATCAGCCGGATGCAGCGCCGCAACGTGGATACGCTGCTCGTTGTGGACGAAGCAGGCAAATACCTAGGTACGGTTTCGATCACGGATATCCGGCTGACTGGACATGTGGTGGATTCGATCGCTCCACTGATCCGGTGCAACATGCCGGTCGTGCAGACGGAGGACAACGCGCGGGCCTGCTTTGACCAGTTGATCGAAAGCGGCAGCCCGTATCTGGTCGTGCTCCGGCCGGATAAAACGGTCGCTGGCATCGTGACCAAGACCAGCATGGCGTCGGCCATGGCGGAACGGCTGTGGGGGTGAGTATATGACCTACCACGATCTTCCCCGCGCATTGCTGGCGCATTTGGGCTTCACCGCGGTTTCCGTGTTTTTCGGCTTTGTGCTGGGCGTTGCGTTCGGTATCCTGCTGTCCCGCCGGCCCCGCCTGTCCGGCGTGGTGCTGCCGGTATTGAGCGTATTCAACACGGTGCCGGGCATTGTGTTCGTCGGCCTGCTCTTTATCTGGCTGGGCATGCAGCCCGCGACCGTGCTGATTGCCCTGTCGATCTACGCAATGTTCCCGATTCTCAAAAACACCTATGCGGGTCTGGTATCGGTTGACCCGCAGTATATCGAGGCCGCCCGTGGCTGCGGCATGACGCCGCTGCAGCGGCTGTACAAGATCGAGATACCGTTGGCGCTGCCGACCATCATCGGCGGCCTGCGCATGTCCACGATCTATACCGTAAGCTGGACCGTACTGGCGGCAATGATCGGCCAAGGCGGGCTGGGCGAGTTCATCTATACCGGCATCAGCGCCAATGACAACGGCCTGATCCTGATGGGCGCCATACCGGCCGCGCTGCTGGCATTTCTGCTCGGCTCCCTGATCGACGTGCTACAGCGCATGGTCGTACCCAAGGGCATGCGGAAAGGGGGCGGCGGCGTATGAGCGCGGTGATGATACTCGACCATATCTCCATTGTCGTCGCTTCTCTGCTGTGCGCGATTCTGGCCGGCGTGCCGCTGGGTGTAATATGTTATTTTTATCCCGCTGCGCGCAGGGTGATCCTGCGCGTGGTGGACCTGATCCAGACTACGCCGGCGCTTGCCCTGCTCGGCATTATCATGGTGTTTCTGGGCGCGGGCAAGCCGACCGTCATCACGGGGCTTGCGCTGTATTCCCTGCTGCCCATTGTGCGCAATACCTGCTTGGGGCTGGACCAGGTTCCGGATTACCTGGTCGAAGCGGCAAAGGGGATGGGGATGACGCGCCTGTATCGCTTGGCTCATGTGGAGATGCCCATGGCGGCCCCCATCATTTTCACCGGTATCCGCATCGCGGCGGTCAACGCAGTGGGAACGGCCGTGTTCGCTGCGTTTGTCGGGGGCGGCGGCCTGGGCGGTGTGATTAACACCGGCATCCGGCAAGATGATATGAACGCGATCCTCGGCGGCACGGGCGTGCTTATGCTCATGGCGCTGGTACTCGACACCCTGATGGGCATTGTGGAGCGCCGGATGAACAGCCGCACAGCGGCCGCGCCCGCTTACCGCTTTCGGGTGGTCAGGCGGCTGGGGGCCGCGGCTGCGGCGGTCTGCGTGCTGGGGCTGTGCGCGTGGAATTTCATCCCGCAGGACGCGGACGGGCTGGTGCTGTACCAGGGCGAATTTTCCGAGGTGCAGCTCGTCAACAGCATGATTCAGCAATTGGTCGAGGATCGGTATGATCTGACCGTGACGATCAAGGATCAGATGACCTCCAAGAACAATTTTGACGAGCTGGTTGGGGACGGACACAGCTGCGACCTAATGTACAACTGGGACGGTACCATCCTGACGACCATCATGGGTCTGGATACCGCGGATATACCGGAGGGGCGGACGCTCTACGATTTTGTAAACGAGCGCCTGCAGGATAAATATGATGTGCGGCTGATGGGCAAGATCGGCGTCAACAACACCTATGCCATCGGCGTGACGCAGGACGTGGTGGACCGGTACGGCGTGGCCACCATCAGTGACCTGCAGCCGGTTGCGGGCGAGCTGCGCTTCGGTGCGGAGCAGGACTTTTTCACCGATGCCGGCAGCATGAAGTTCGGGCCGTTCGTGAATTTCTACGACCTGGATTTCAAGGAGGTGCGGCATGTCGATATTATGCTCAAATACAAGGCGATCGAGCAGGGCGCGTATGATGTCATGGTGGTTTACGCGACCGACGGGCTGAACAAGCGCGCGGGGCTGACCATTCTGGAGGATGACCGCCATTTCTTCCCAGACTATTACGGCACGATTCTGGCGCGGAACGATGTGTTTGAGCGCTTTCGAGAGCAGGCGCCGGATCTGGAGGACACGCTCAGCCTGCTCAACGGCCTCTTTACCGACGAGCTGATGAGCGGCCTGACCTATGAGGTGGACGTGGAGGGGCGGCCGGTCGACGAGGTGGCGCACGAATTCCTGGTCGGGCAGGGACTGCTGGAAAAATAAACGCAAAAACGGTGCGGAACTATATTCCGCACCGTTTTTTTGATGTGTTGTATAATGGAGGAAAGCGGTCAGGCGTCCATACGGAGGATCGCCTTGATGCACTTGCCGGAGCCGGACTCCTCAAACGCTTCGTTGATCTGCTCGAACGGATAGAACTTGATCAGTTTATCAAACGGGAACATGCCCTTTTTGTAGTAGTCGAGCAGTTTGGGGATGAACAGTTTGGGAATGGCATCGCCCTCGACAATGCCGATCAGGCTCTTGGCGTCGCCCATCAGCTCGGCCTGGATGTTGAACGTCACGTCGCCGGTTGCGCCGAGCACGACCGCCGTACCCATGAAGCGGCAGGACGCCAGGGCTTTCTTGACAAAATCGGGTACGCCCGACGTGTCGATGGCATAATTGACACCGCCATCTGTGATTTCATTTTTGATTGTACCCACGATGTCGTCGACTTCCTTGCGGTTGATGGTGTGGGTCGCGCCCAGCTCTTTTGCCAGCTCCAGGCTCTTCGGGTTGCCACCTACCGCAATAATCGTTTCACAGCCCGCGATCTTGGCAGCCATAATCGCACTCATGCCGACCGTACCGCAGCCAAACACCGCTATGGACGAGCCGAACTCCGGCCGCAGGCGGTTGAGCACAGCGCCTGCACCGGTCTGGATGCCGCATCCCATCGGCCCGACGAGCGCAAGGTCGATATCGTCGTACTGCACCTTGACCGCGCTGGCTTCGTTGACGACCACATGAGTCGCAAACGAGGACTGGCCGAAAAACGTAGCCAGCGGCGTACCATCCAGCGCAGACAGGCGCGACGTGCCATCCGGCTGCACGCCGCCGAAGTTGATGGCGTTGAAGTTCTCGCACGCGTGCTGGTGGGCGGTCATGCAGTTGTGGCAGCGGCCGCAGTAGCCGAACGATATGCCCACCTTGTCCCCAGGCTGGAATTCCGTGACCTCGGGGCCGACCGCCTCGACGACGCCGCAGCCTTCATGGCCGAGCACTGCGGGCAGTGGGACCGGAATGACCTGCTGGCGGGCTGCGTCGTCGGTGTGGCATACGCCGCAGGCGGTGATCTTCACCAGGATTTCATGCTTCTGCGGGGCGGCCAGCTCGACTTCCTCGATCTGGAACGGCGCGCCGGGCGCGTGGGTAACGGCAGCTTTGATTTTCATGGAGTGGTCCTCCTCGTATCAGGATAAAAATGGAATTTCCAAAGGCCCGCGGGGCGCGGACCAAGGATGCGGGGATAGGCGCGGCGGTTCAAATATCGAGCGCGCGGTAGTAGCCGTCCGTGACCGCGTCCACGACGCGGCCGGCCCTGATGCAGTCGCCGATCTCGAACACACGCGGCGCGGCGTTGTAGAAGCTTTCCGCGCACACGCGGTCAGCCTTCATGCCCGCGGCGAGCAGAATGGTGTCCGCTTCCAGCAGCCTTTCGCCGTTCGGGCTGTCGCACAGCAGGCCGGCGTCGGTTACGGCCTTTGCGGTGGTGTTTACATGGATGCGGATGCCGCTGTTCCGCATATAGATCTTCATAGCGTTCTTGTGCATGAAGTAGGAGTCCGCAGCCCAGTCGTCCTTCATCTCCACAATGGTCACGTCCTTGCCCAGACCGTCCAGATAGATCGCGCACTCGCTGCCCACCAGACCGCCGCCCAGGATGACCACCTTTTGACCGATGGCAGGGTCCTTCTGGTGCAGCGCGTCCAGGGTAACGACCTTCGTACTGTCGATGCCCGGGATGGGCGGCACGATGGGCTTCGCGCCCACGGCGGCGAGGATGACGTCGGCCTGCAGCGCCTCGGCCTGTTCCGCGGTCAGAGCGGTGTTCAGGCGCACATCCACGCCTGCTTCGCGCAGCCGGCCCTCGAGCACCTGCACGAAGCGGTACATGTCCTGCTTGAACGGGATGTACTGCTCGGAGAGCAATTGCCCGCCCAGACGGCTGTTTTTCTCATACAGCGTGACCGTGTGGCCGCGCTGGGCAGCCGTGATGGCGGCGTACATCCCGCCTGGGCCTCCGCCGACGACCACGACCTTTTTGGGCGTTGTCGCTGGCGCGCCGTAAAAGCTCTCCATCTCGCGGCCGACGATGGGGTTGAACGCACAGCAGAACGTGCGGTTGGTCAGATAATTGTAGAAGCAGGTGAAGCAGCGGCAGCAGCGGGTGATATCGTCCTTGCGGCCGGAGAACGCCTTTTCCGGAAAATAGGGGTCGCAGATCGACTGGCGGGCGATCTCGATGATGTCCGCCTTGCCGGAAGCGATGATCTCCTCCATCATATCCGGATCGTTCAGCCCGCCCAGTGTCGCTACCGGCGTTTTGACATGCTTTTTGATCTCCTCAGCCAGGTAGACGTTGCAGCCGTGCTCGACAAACATTGAGGGATGGGTCAGTACGAACACGTCAGGGTCCTCGTGTACGCCGGCGGAAACATGGATGATGTCCACCTTGCCGTCGATGGCCTTGGCCATCGCAATGCCCTCGTCCAGCCCGTATCCGCCCTCGGTCAACTCAGCGCCGCTCATGCGGAATTCGATCGGGAACTGGTCGCCCACCGCCTCGCGCACTTTCTCGATCACGAGCAGGGGGAAACGCATGCGGTTCTCCAGACTGCCGCCCCAGCGGTCGGTGCGGTGGTTCATGGACGGCGACATAAACTGCCCCAGCAGCCAGCCGTGGCCGCCGTGGATCAGCACCATGTCAAAGCCCGCCTGCTTGACCAGCGCGGCCGCGCGGCCGAAAGCCTCGGCGGTGTGGACGATCTCGTCCTCGGTCATACTGCGCACCGGCAGGCCGTCTGGGTTGACTTCATCGTTCGGGCCGAGCGCATACCGCTCGGCTGCCTGCCCATGCCCTCGGGCGTTAGCGTACTTGCCGCCGTGCGCCAGCTCCATGACCGCGTTGCAGCCATGGCGGTGCATAGCCTTGGCCGCCTCCTTGAGCGAAGGGAGCGAGCCTACGTCGTACAGCGCGACCTCCTTGGTGTGCGTGCGGCCCACTGCGTCCACAATGCCCAGGCCGATGGCCACGCTGGCCAGGCCGCCCCGCGCCCGGTTTTCATGGAACGCCACGTCCTCTTTGCGCATATGGCTGTCCGGATCCATCTCCGGATTGGACATCGGCGCGCCCAGGATCCGGTTTTTGAACGTCAGCCCCTTGATGGTCAGCGGGCTTGCCAAATGGGGGTAATATTTATTCTGCATAGCCGAGATCAATCCTTTCCAAAATCCGGTTTGCCGCGCCGCCCAGCAGCACGGATAGCGGAAAACCGGTTTTACGGCATCGCTCCGTAAAACCGATTTCCGGAAACGTATGCGGGGGAGTTCGCTTACAGGCCGCGCCTGCCCTGGCGAATGTCATGCTGGGGCCTTAATTCGCGCGGGTCATCGTGGCGGCCTTGCCATCCAGACGGAACCAATCCGCCTGAAAGCGTTCATAAGGGGCGGGCATTATGGGATACCCGTCCTTTTCGGAAAAACGGCGTTGCGTTTTTTGTGGAAAATGACGGTGCGTTTGGTGTGCGCCCCTCTTGTATCAGTATCATACTGCGGCTTTTTTCTCCTGTCGATTACTGTGAGAGACAGAAAAAAAGATTTTATGTCCAAAAATGACGGGATGAACAAGATTGTTGTGGAAAATGAATAAAAAACAATTCGTGTTTTTGCACATATGGCGGATGCGGGGGGACAAAGCCACTGGGAGGGAACCAAGAGCCTTACCTTGTGTGCATACCCCGCCTGCCCGCCGCATAAGGTGGAGGCGGAGGTGGTGCGGAAATGATGGAAAAACAGGAAGCGGAGGCGCTCGCGGTCGTCCATATCCGTCCGCTGCAGGCTTCGGAGGAGGAGCGGCAGGCAGCCGTGCGGGCGCTGGCCGCCGTGTTCCGGCAATACGCGCGGGCGGAGGGATAGCGTGGACTTCATCTACAGCCGCCAGTCGGTCGACAAGGCAGACAGCATTTCGATCGAGAGCCAGATCGAATATTGCCGGTATGAGACGAGGGGCGGACCGTGCCGGATCTTTTCCGACAAGGGGTACAGCGGCAAAAACACCGACCGGCCGGCATTCCGGCGCATGATGGAGGCGCTGCGGCAGGGCGGCGCCTCGCGGGTGATTGTCTACAAGCTGGACCGCATCAGCCGCTCCATCCTGGATTTTGCGGGCATGATAGAGGAGTTCCAACGCCTGGGCGTGGAATTCGTTTCCTGTACGGAGAAGTTTGATACCGCCACGCCGATGGGGCGCGCCATGCTGAGCATCTGCATCGTGTTCGCGCAGTTGGAGCGCGAAACCATCCAGATGCGCGTCGCGGATGCCTATGCCGCCCGCATGAAGCACGGCTTTTTCATGGGCGGGCATGTGCCGTATGGCTTTGCTTTGGAGGACGCCGTGCTTGACGGGGTACATACCAGGCGCTATGTGCCGCAGCCCGAGGAGGCGGAGCATATCCGCCTAATCTGCGCGCTATACGCGGACCGGAAAAATTCGATCGGGGATGTGCTGCGCCTGCTGGAAGAAAACGGCGTTGTAAACCGGCGGGGGCGGCCGTGGACGCGGGAGCGCGTGCGGGAGACCATCCGCAATCCGGTCTATGTCCGCGCGGGGCAGGGCGTTTATGAATTTTACCAGCGGGCCGGCACCGAGATGCTGAGCGAGCCGGAGCTGTTTGCGGGCCGGAACGGCTGCTTTTTGTTTTCCGGGGAAAGTGGGAAGCGTAAGCAGACCCATCCGGAGGCCGCGCGCCTGCTGCTCGCGCCGCATGAGGGCCTGGTGGATGAGGACGTTTGGCTGGCCTGCCGCCGGCGCTGCATGGGCAACCGTCCGGTCGCCGCGGGCAACAAGGCAAAATGGACTTGGCTGGCAGGACGCCTCAAATGCGCGTCCTGCGGCTATGCGCTGACCGTCAAGCGGGCGACGAACGGCAGCCGCTATCTGGTCTGCTCGCACCGCTATGCTGCGCACGGCTGCACCGTCGCGGGGCTGCCCAAAGCGGATGCGGTCGAGCGGCTAGCCGGAGAAGCGGTGCGAGCGCGGCTGGCAGAGCTGGGGCCGCTCGAACCGCAGCGGCAAGCGGACACGGTACTCGCCGCGCTGCGCGCCCGTCTTGCGGAGCTGGAAAGCGAGCGGGAGGCGCTCGCCGCTCGCATCCCGCAGGCGAATGAACAGGCCATGTGCCTGATTAACGAACGCGCCGCCGCCTTGACCGGACAGGCAGCCGAGATCCGGCGGCGGCTGGCGGGCCGGCGGGAGACAGAGGCGGTGCCGCCGGATGGCGCGGCACAATGGGAAAGCCTGTGCTTCGAGGGGAAACGGGCGGTGCTCGACGTGCTGGTACAAAAGGTAACGGTATCCTGCCGAGAGGTCTGCATTACCTGGCGGATATAAAAAGAATCAAAAACAGCGCCCTGCTCGCTGCGGATACCATAGTACCGCAGTGGAGCGGGGCGCTGTTTTTTGCTACATTCCGAAAGGCGGGATTACTTTACACCCATCCAACCGGAGATGACCATTTTTTGGACCTCAGAGGTGCCTTCGTAGATTTCAGTGATTTTGGCGTCACGCATGAAACGCTCGAAAGGATATTCACGGGTATAGCCGTAGCCGCCAACGAGCTGCAGGCAGCGGCGGGTAACGTCGCTGGCGGCCTCGGAAGCGTACAGCTTGCCCATCGCGGCAAGGTGGCTGTAGGGCTCGCCATCCTGCTTGGCCTGCGCTGCCCGATAGATCAGCAGCCGCGCCGCATCTACCTTGCACTGCATATCAGCCAGCTCGAACTGCGTGTTCTGGAACTGGCTCAGGCGCTTGCCGAACTGCACGCGTTCTTTAACATACTTGACGCATTCGTCGATCGCGCCTTGGGCGATGCCGAGCGCCTGCGCACCGATGCCGATGCGTCCGCCGTCCAGCGTCATCATCGCGATCTTGAAGCCCTTTCCGACTTCGCCCAGCAAGTTCCCCTTGGGTACGATGCAGTCTTCGAATATCAGCTCGCAGGTGGACGAGCCGCGGATGCCCATTTTCTTCTCATGCGCGCCCACGCGGAAGCCGGGGAATTCACGCTCCACAATGAACGCCGAGATGCCCTTGGTGCCGAGCGATTTGTCTGTCATGGCGAAAACGACGAAAGTATCCGCAAAGCCGGCGTTAGTAATGAATATCTTTGTGCCGTTAAGCACCCAGTGGTCGCCCTTGTCCTCGGCGGTGGTCTTTTGCATGGCGGCGTCCGTGCCGGCGCCCGGCTCGGTCAGGCCGAATGCGCCCAGCTTTTCGCCCGAACAGAGATCGGGAAGGTACTTCTGCTTCTGCTCTTCCGTGCCAAACGCATAGATCGGCCAGGTGCAGAGCGAGGTATGGGCGGAAACCATGACCGATGTCGTGGCGCAGTATTTCGCAAGCTCTTCCGCAACGCTGATGTAGGAAACATAGGACAGTCCGGCACCGCCGTATTCCTCCGGATAAGGCACGCCCATCATACCCATCTCCGCGAGTTTGCGCCAGGTTTCCTCGGGAAAACGCTCGTTTTCATCGACTTCCGCGGCGATCGGCGCGACCTCCTTGATCGCGAAATCGTGCAGCATATTCAGGATATCCTTTTCGTCTTCGGTAAAATGAAAATTCATATCTGTTCTCCTTTCTCGTTGCAGAGGAGGCCGCCGCCAAACCACCGGCAGCGGCCCCATGCCCTGAGCGTTTACAAACGCCCTATGGAAAACGCGCGCTACACCGTACGTTTAGGCGCCGCACGGCGTCCGTGCTTTCCAAGGGAGGTATCGGTTTTGTCAGCCGCGCGCTTTCTGGATCTCCTCGGTCAGTACGGGGAGCACCTCGAACAAGTTGCCAACCACGCCGTAATCAGCCACGTCAAAGATCGGGGCGTCCGGATCCTTGTTGATGGCAACGATCACATCCGAACCGCTCATGCCGGCCAGATGCTGAATTGCACCCGAAATGCCGCAGGCGATGTACAGCTTGGGACCGACGGTTTTGCCGGTCTGCCCGACCTGGTGGGCATGGCTGATCCAGCCGGAATCCACCGCCGCACGGGAGGCGCCGACCGTTGCGCCGAGCGCTTTGGCCAGCGCGCGCACCGGCTCGAAGCCCTCCGGACCGCCGACGCCGCGGCCGCCGGATACGATGATCTCCGCGCCCTCCAGATCGACGTTCTCTTCGTCCATGTCTCGCAGCAGCTCGATCACCTTGGTGCGGATGTCCTTTTCTTCCACATGGATATCCTCGCGGATAACCTGAGCCTTTGCCGCGGTCTCCTCGCACTTCTTGAAGACGCCCGGGCGAACTGTGCCGATCTGCGGCCGGTGGTCGGGGCAGAGGATGGTCGCCATCAGGTTGCCGCCGAATGCAGGGCGAGTCCAGGCGACATTGCCGCTTTCTTCATCAATATCCAGCGCGGTGCAGTCCGCGGTCAGACCGGTCCTGAGGCGGCAGGATACGCGCGGGCCAAGGTCGCGGCCGTTATTGGTCGCGCCGATCAGCATGCTTGTCGGGCCGTATTTCTCCACGAGCGCGCACAGCGCGATAGCATAAGCGTCCGTGCTGTAATGTCCGTATTCCGCACCTTCGACGACAATGACCTGATCCGCACCGTGCGTGGACGCCGCCTCGACCGCAGCCGATACATGATCGCCGATCACAATGGCGACCAGAGCGCCGCCCTGCTTATCCGCCATCATGCGGCCGGGGGTCAATAATTCAATGCCGACGTTCTTTGCCGAACCGTCGCCGTTTGTCTCCACAAATACCCAAAGGTCTTTCGTTTTTGCTTCCATGGTTCTCCTGCCTCCCTTAAATGACGCTCGCGTCGCTGAGCAGCTGGAACAGCTTGACAGCCGAATCCGCCGCGGTTTCTTCCTTGATCTTGACGCCGCCCGTTTTTTTCTGCGGCACAAAGGTCTTTTTCACCTTGGTGGGCGAGCCTTTCAGACCGGCGTGCGCCAGGTCGATGGTGGGCAGGTCAGCGGCGGTCAGCGTCGGAATGTCCGCGCGGTTGGCCGCCATTTTGCGCTTGATCGTGGGATAACGCGGGTCCCAAGCGGGCTTGGTAAAGGTAACTACGCACGGCGTCTGCACCTCTACGACCTCCACGCCTTCCTCAACTTCCTTGTTGACGCGGATGCGTCCGTCCCCAGCCGCAGCCTCCAGGCCGTAGGTGACCTGCGGATAATCCAGATGCTCTGCGATTTCCGGACCGACCTGCGCGGTGTCGCCGTCGATCGCCTGCTTACCGCAGAAGATCGCATCGAACTTGCCCTCAAGCTCCTCCACCTTTTTGATCGTCTCGGAAATGATATAGCTGGTAGCAAGCGTGTCCGAGCCGCCGAACGCGCGGTCAGATACAAGATACGCCTTGTCCGCTGCGATGGCCAGGCATTCCTTGAGCGCTGCCTTGGCCTGCTCGGGACCCATGGACAGCACGACAATCCGCGTATTCGGATCCTTGTCCTTGATCCGCGCCGCCGCTTCCAGGGCATAGCCGTCGAACGGGTTCACGATCGACGGCACGCCCTCCCGAATCAGCGTATTCTTCACCGGATCGATCTTGATCTCCGTTGTATCCGGTACCTGCTTGATACATACTAAAATGTTCATGGTGTTCCTCCTGTTTGGTTTAATGAATGAAACACAGGCAATCAGTTTTCTGCAAATGCCTGTATCTTGGTCAGCGCCTGGCCGCTTTCCGTAGTGCTTTGGTCGATGTCGATGCTGAAGCTCATAAGCCCCGCGCGCGTCACAGTGTCAATTACCGATGGCTGGTCGTATTCTTCGATTTCGCAAAAGCGCATCATGCACAGCACGACACAGTCCGCGCCACTGTCCTTTGCCAGCTTGACAAGCATTTGGCCGCGCGCAGTATTGTTATCGTCGTGGGCAGTCGAACAGCCGTAAATGGCAAACCAGTGCAGCGCAAGGCTTTCGATTGCGGAGTTGGCCGCGGGATAGTCGCTGCGGTACTGACGGGATTCCTGCGCCAGGTCGTCGCCGACCACGGCGACGTTGTTGTCGGCAAAGTAGCCGAGTACCTCGTCCGGCTCGCAGGTGATGCCGGTGAGGATGACTTTTTTACCCTTCCAGTCGCAGACCGGCTCAGCGGCGAGCGCCTCGGTCAGTGCAGAAACCATTTCAATGGTTTTTTCCGGACGCAGGAACGTGGCGGCTTTCATGACATGGTGGCGGTCGGCCGGCCGGATGAGGTCGAGATGGTCGTTCGCCGCTTCGCAGAAGGCCCGCATGACAGCGTTTCGTTTGTTGCACAGCGCGATGGCGTTCTGCAAGGCTTCGTTTGTGATTTCCTTGCCGGAGATCTCCTCCAAGGCGCTGCGTACCGTCTTGATCTCCTCAATGAGGAAATCACGCGCGCCGGGATCCTTGCGGTTCTGTGGATAAATAAAGGTGATCGGGCGAATGTCCTTAACGCCTGCGCGCCATGCGGAGTTCATGCCGCGGAACGTATCGCAGATGATGGGCATGATCGCCGCGGAGACGCCCCGATACGCGCCGGTCATACCGAACTCCAGGCATGAACGCAGCAGGGAGCAGGTAAAGATAGGGGCGTACTTGCCGGCTATCTGGGGGTTGCATTGGCCGCCCCAAATACCCATCGGCACCATGTCGGCCGCAAGGACGAGCGGCTGGGGGGTATAGACGGGGAAACAGGCGATCACCTTGTCGCCGGCATTGAGATACTCTTTCAGCAGACGCTGCGGATTTTTGCTGATGTCGTCAAACTGTGCCAGCAGGTTTTTTACGTCAGCCATTACTGCTCCGCCTCCTTATTTGCTTTCATTACATCCACCAGGCTTTGCAGCCGGGTTTCAAACTGGGCTTCGTTGAAAATCGTTGGGTCAGCCTGATCACCGTCGAAGAACACGACGGGGATACCGCATTTTTCCTCCACGATCTCCCGCCCGCAGGTCATCTGGTAGGTCATGAATTTGCAGCTGCGGTTGATATGGCAGAACATACCGTTGCACTGGAAATGGTTGGCGACATCCGCGCGCTTGCCCATCATCGTGGTCGTATTGACGACGTTGGTGGAGGAAAGCATATACTGCTCGGCCATTTCATCCAGATTACCCGGCGTATAGTGCAGGCTCCAGGCGCCGACATAGCCGTTTGTAACGCAGTTGACGCCATACTTTTTCATGGTCTTGAGGTTAAAGCCAAGATTCGGCCAGCAGGCGATGCCCTCCCAGTCGACACGGTACTCCTGGGGAGAGGTGCCGAAAGTAGTGGTTCCGTTGTCGATATGCTCCTGGATCTCGCGCTTGAGCTGCAGGAGTACCTCGGTGGTTTCACGCCGGCTGCGCGCGACGACCATGGGCGCCATGTAGTTGAACAGGTCGAAGCCGTTGAGTGGAGCGGGGTTACGGTCGTTCATCAGGACGCACTCGTCAAACAGCCGCGCGTTTTCGACCGAGATCTTCTGCAACTCAAGGAATTTATCCCAGTCGAATTTCTTGCCGAAAAATTCCTCCATACGGTGGATGTTGTGCTCGATCTGGCTGCGGCCGTAAGCGATCCAGTGTTTAGCGGGCTTGGCGTCCGTATAGTTGAACAGGCAGTCCTGCATGAAGATCGGGATATCCAGCTCGCGCGACAGGCATTCGTACCATTTAAGCAGTTCAAAGCAGCTGTTGGTGGCGCAGAGCAGGAATGTAGGACGCGGCATGCGCTGCACGGAGGGCGGCTCATAGTTGGGGTCGTTGGCCATCTGGTGCGCCATGCCGATACTTAGGCGGGCGTAAGAACAGATATCGTTGGAATAACCCAGCTCTCCCTCCGAGGTCGCGATAAAGCGGGGGGAGTCATGGCGTGCGGCTACGCCGGCCGCGTTATTTTCAGGATACAGGACAGGTACGTCGAACGTGGCGCACAGCTCCTGCGGAAAGATAGAGGTGGACCAGCCGACCGGCTCGCCCTTGGCCTCGGCGTCCCAAGCGGCTTGGTAGATGCTGTCAACCAGCGCGTTCAGCATTACGCGGGATTTGGGAAGCGGGCGCTTTGGCTTTTTTACTTCAGTAGTTTCGCTCATAGGGGTTCCATCCTTTCCTGCGAATGAAAATATGGCGTTCAGGCGGACCGCATGCTGCCCAGCGCGTACAGTGCGGCACCGAGCGCACCGGCGAGCTGACAGTCCTCATGAACCTGTATGGGGTGCTTGATCTCCTCCTCCAGAGAATGAACAAGCCCCTTGTTAAGTGCGACGCCGCCGCTCATGGCGACCTCCGGCTGGATTCCGCAGCGCTGCACCAGGGATGCGACGCGGCGCGCCACGGATTTATGGATGCCGGAAACAATGTTTTCCAGCCTGATGTTCGCGGCCAGCTTGGAGATGACCTCGGACTCGGCAAAAACCGTGCAGGTGCTGCTGATTTCGGCCGCCTCGTCCGCCTGGAAAGAGAGATCGCTCAGGTCGGTCACCTCTACGTCGAGAACCTTGGCCATGGTGTCGAGAAAACGTCCGGTACCCGCCGCGCATTTATCGTTCATCACGAAATTCAACAGCATGCCCTTGCCGTTTATGCGCATAACCTTGATGTCCTGCCCGCCGATATCCACAATCGTACGGGTAGCGGGCAGAAGGTGGGCGATGCCTCTGGCATGGCAGCTCAGTTCGCTTTTTTGATCGTTAATCCCCTCGAAAGAGAAACGGCCGTATCCGGTTGCAGTAATCCATTGGATATCGTCCCGCGTGATGCCGGCCTTTTCCAGCGCCTGCGCGAACACGCGAGCCGGACCAACGGTACCCGTGCCGATTGGGACGATCGCCTTGGCCGCGATGCCGCCGTCCGCTGCCAGAATGACGGCCTTGGAAGCGGTGGAACCGATATCAATGCCGGCTGCAAACATCAGATCACCCCGTCCTCCGCAAACTTGGCGAGTTGCTCATCCGTATAACCGAGCAATCCGCCGAATACGTCCTTGTTGAATTTGCCGAGCGGCTGGCCGGGCCATTTGATTTCACCCGGCGTTCCCAGCATTTTGGGGCAAACGTTCTGCATCTTGATTTTGCCGAACTGCTCGGTTTCGACCTCGACGATATCGTTGCGTGCTGCGAACTGCGGGTCCTCCATAATATCGGCTACGTTGTAGATCGGACAGGCAGGGATACCTTCGCCCAGTATGTCAAGGCATTCCTTCAGTGTATGGGCGCGCGCCCACTTGGCAAATTCCGCGTTGATCTCCTCACGGTGCGCCGCGCGGTCGATCGTGGTCTGGTAATCCGGATGGTCGATCAGATCCTGGCGGTCGATCTGGTGCATGCAGTCGCGGTATAGCTTATCGCCTGTGATGGACAGGGCAACATACTTGTCGTCCTTGGTAAGGAAGTGGCCGGATGGGACGGTAACAGTTGTGCCGTTGCCAATACGGGTGCGGATGGTACCGTCGTAGGAGTATTCCGCGATGATGGATTCCTGCAGCCGCAGGACCGACTCGGTCAGCGCGCAGTCGATCATCTGCCCCTCGCCGGAGCCGTTGACATCACGGTCGTAGATCGCGAACATGACCGCCATGCAACTGAACATGGCAGTATAGAAGTCCGCGACCGAGATGCCGGGCTTGACCGGAGGCGTATCCGGATAGCCGGTGACCTCCAGAAAGCCGCCGAGCGCAAGGCCCATGCGGTCAAAGCCGGGGCGGGGAGCGTAGGGGCCGGTCTGGCCGTAGCCGGAAGCGACCGTGTAGATCAGGCGCGGGTTGCGCCGGTGGATTTCCTCCCAGGTGAAGCCGAGCTTTCGGAACACGCCAGGGCGGAAGTTTTCGATCAGGACGTCTGCGTCCTCAATCAGCTGCCAAAGCATTTTTTTACCCTGTTCGGTTTTAAGGTTGAGGGTAACGTTCTGCTTGTTGCGGCCTTCGACGGCGAACCACAGGTTTTTGATGCGGCCCATGCCGCGCATCAGGTCGCCGGTCTTGGGCGGCTCGACCTTGATTACGCGCGCGCCGAAATCGGCCAGCATGCTGCCGCACCAAGGGCCGGCCACGATATTGCCCACTTCAACGACCTTCAGACCCTCCAAAGCCTGTCTGGACATAAATATGCTCCTTTCAAATCCAATGAAGTTGTTTTATTTACCCTGAAATTGCGGCGGCCGCTTTTCCTGGAACGCGCGGCCGCCCTCCAGATAATCCTCGGTTTGGTAAAGCGCCATACCGAGCGTGTTTTCCAGCGCAAGCCCATCACGCAGCGGCATGTCATAGCCCTGCGACAGGCATTGTTTGATGCTTCTGACCGCCAGGGGCGCCAGCTGGCAGATCTTTTCCGCAGCCTGCAGCGCAGCGTCAAGCAGCTGCTCTGCGGGGACGACCTGGTTCACCAGACCGATCTGAAGCGCGGTCTGCGCATCGACCTTTTCATTGGTGAGCAGAATCTGCATGGCCCTTCCATAGCCGATGATGCGCGGCAGGCGTTGTGTCCCGCCAAAGCGGGGCAGCAGCCCGAGCGACGGCTCCGGCCAGCGGAACGATGCATGCTCGGCGGCAATGCGCAGGTCGCAGGCGAGCGCCAGTTCGCCGCCTCCGCCATAAGCAAGGCCGTTAACCGCAGCGATCAACGGTTTCGTAACATACAGTCCGCGCATCGGCGTTCGGGGGATGCGCCATGGACGGTCTGCCGTGGCCTTGACGAACGGGAGCCATTCGGTCACGTCCGCGCCGGAACAAAAAGCCTTGCCGCCCGCGCCAGTCAGGATACCGACGTATAGGTCGGGGTCTTCCATAAAGTCCAGCATAGCCTCTTCCAGCGCCTGAATAAGTGCGGGGTTGAGTGCGTTATACTTTTCCGGACGGTTGAGAGTAAAAATCGCGATCCGTCCCCTTTTTACTGTTGTAAGTACAGACTCCATGTTATGCCTCCAATACAAATGTCTGTTTCCCACGGAGAATCGGCAAAGCATTGCTCCAGTTGCCCGCCGGAAGTATGCGGCGGGCAACTGGAATGGGAGGTATAAGCGTTTTTATCGGCAGAGCTGGCCGGAAATAACGACACGCTGGATCTGGTTGGTACCCTCAAAGATCTGATAGATCTTTGCGTCGCGCATCAGCTTTTCCACCGGATACTCACGGGAATAGCCGTTGCCGCCGAGCACCTGCACCGCGTTGGTGGTAACGAATACCGCGGTATCGCCCGCAAAGCATTTGGCGGAGGCGATCAGCTTTTTGTTGATGATGCCGGCGTCCGCCGACTTGCAGGCGCCCCAAACCATCTGACGGGCGGCCTGCGTCTGGATTTCCATATCCGCGAGCAGGAAACCGATCCCCTCATGCTTCCAGATCGGCTTGCCGAAAACGACGCGCTCCTTAGCATAAGGAACCGCTTCGTCCAGCGCGGCCTGTGCAATCCCGACTGCGGAGGCTGCGGTGCAGGGGCGGGAGTTGTCGAGGATCTTCATGGCAATCTGATAGCCCTGGCCCTCTTCGCCCAGACGGTACTTGGACGGGAGTACCATGTCGTCAAAGAACAGCGAGTTGGTATGGACGCAGCGGATACCCATTTTATCCTCATGCTCGCCCACTGTGAAGCCCGGTGTGTCCTTGGGAAGCAGGAATGCGGTGATGCCGCCCTTTGTCCCTTTTTCCTTGTCGGTAACGGCGAAGATGGTGATGAGATCGGCGCAATCGCCGTTGGTGATAAAGGTCTTGCCGCCGTTGATCACATAATCGTCGCCAACCTTGCGCGCGGTCGTGACCATAGCGCCGGCATTAGAGCCGGATACGCTTTCGGTCAGGCCGAACGCCATGATGCCGCCGTTGACCATGATATCCGCAGCCCACTTTTTCTGCTCCTCCGTACCGGCGATATTGAGCGGCTCGAAGCCGAAACCAAATACGCGGGAGGCGAAACCGGCGTCGCCGCGTGCGAGTTCCTCGCGGATGACGGCGTATGTAAAGTTATCCAGTCCCAGTCCGCCGTACTCCTCGGGAACGGTGACCAGATGAAGACCCATTTCATAAGCGGTCTTGACGAGATCCTCGGGTACGATGGCGTCTTTCTCCGCGATGCGGCAGGTGGGCCGTACCTCTTTTTCCGCAAACTCGCGGACCAAATTGCGCAGCTCGATCTGGTCTTCATTCAGCATGAAATCATAATCGGTCATCATAGTCGTGTTCCTCCTAAAGCATGTGTTTTATTCCCAACAGGCGTCCATATCCTGATTTGGTACGAGTGGTGCTGTTCGTCTCGAACGGGTTACAGCTGGAAAACAAAGGGGTAGCTGGCGATGGTAAGGATGAGACAGCCGATCAGTAACGGGGTGCCGATCTTGGTGTAGTCCAAAAAGCGGTAACCGCCCTGCAGCGTCATGGTAACCGGCGGTGTCGCAATCGGCGTCAGGAACGCAAGATTCAGGCTCCAGATGATCGCCATGATGACCGGTTTGGCTGCATAGCCCAGAGAAGCGCACATGGAAAGCGCGATCGGGCCAAGCATAGCCATGGAAGCGGTCGAAGACATCACGTTGCTCATGATAACGCTCAGGATGGTGAAGATAATGAGCAGCTTGAACATGCTGATATTGCCGCCCATCCAGCCGATCACCGTGTCCGCAATCAGCTTGCCGGCTCCGCTTTCCGAAATACCTGCGGCAAAGCCGAGCGAGCCGGCCAGGACCCATACGGTCGTCCAGTCGAGGCGGGCGAATACCTGCTTGACCGAGATGCAGCCGGTCAGGATACAGGCCAGACCCGCGACCATAGCAACCGCGCCAACCGTCCAGATACCGACGACAAAGCCGATAACCGTAAGGATCAGGATGGCAGAGGAAATAATCATTTTCACGGTGCTGTACTGGGCCTGCTCCTCCTCTTCTTGCGCGTCCTGCGCAAGGTCGTATTTTTCCTCGAAATCGAAAACCCGCTTTTGCAGGGCGTAACCGATGGTTGCATAGAACAGGATGATAAAAAGTAGGCGGGGGATGCTGCCCCAAGTCAGGTCGAAAAAGCCCATGGTTTCCAGACCCGCATCAGCCAAAATACCTTGGCCAATCACGTTGGGCGTGGAGCCGACCAGCGTCATGCCGCCGCCTACATTGGCTGCAAAGCCGATGGCCATAAAGCTGTTTTTACGCGAAATAGCGCCGCGCGAACTGGCCGCTGTTGCGGAAACAACCGGCAGCATCATTGCGACGACCGCGGTGTTGCTGAGAAAAGCGGAGAGTATGGCGGAGACGACGACGCATACCACGATAAACAGCTTTTCCCGTATGCCCACCATTCGGATGATGGAGGTTCCGATCTTTTGTGCGACTCCGGTTTCAAACAGAGCCTCGCCGATGATCATGGAGCCGATCACCATCATCGTGACATCGCTGGCAAAGCCGGCAAATGCACTGGTAAACGGGATCACGCCGCATATGCCCATCGCAAGCGCGGCGCCGACCGCGGTCACGGAGAGGGGAACCTTGCCGGATGCAAACAAAATGATCGTAACGACCAAAATGATCAGTGCTATCGTCGAAGTACTCAAGAGTTGTGCCTCCTTTTGCCTTGCGGCAGGCTGGATTTTGCATTGATTATAATTTAACGATAGCGTATCAAGTAGGCGCTGTCTATTTCCAAAATACATTGGTTTTGTTAAGTGGGATGTTAACAATGACGCAAATGCCTAATAAGATATTGAGATTTATATGCAAAATACACAATAAAGGCGGCGGGGAAGAGGTGCCGAAGGGTGCGGGATACCACAGACTGGCGTGCTATCCGGATAAATTTTTTGCGATTGAAAATGCACATAAAAAGTAAATTATTGCGCTGGTAAAAATTACGAAATGTTATCATTACTTGTAACAAAGATAAGGAATTATTAATTATAGAAAAAATGATCGCGTCAAAATTGATATAAAATAAACAATTTCATTTTACTCGAAATGAGTAAGATGCACATTTTTATAAAAAAATCCGCCGGTAAGGCGGATTTGACAATTGCAAAGGTTGTTGTTATTTTGACAATGTAGCATGCATGTGTGACTGGAGGAGACGTCCTCTGACTCAAACGCTTCGCAGGTTTGCGCTCCCATTTTACAGAATTGGGTGGTAGAAAGGAGAAGTCTGTATGCCCTCCAGCACAATAGCAATAATTATCACAATAATTACAATTATTTCCTTTGTTTTGGAAAAAATCCCGTTGGCCATGACAGCGATGATCGCTTCTCTGGCAATGGGGATTATTTTGCCGGAAATGAAGCTCTCGGACGTATATTCCGGTTTTTCCAGTTCGACCGTAATGATGGTCGCCGGTATGTGTATCGTTGGCGACGCCCTGTTCAAAACCGGTATGGCCAATAAGATCGGCCGTGCGATCAGCAACAGCGCAGTAGCTAAAAACGAGCGGCTGTTCATGGTTGTGGTCGTCATTTGCTGTACCGTTATGTCCGCATTTCTGTCCAATTCCGGTACGATCGCAATGTGGATGCCGCTGATTGCTGCTTGTGCGGCAAAATCGCATGGTGTGGTTCGCTCCAAAATGATTATTATAGCGGCAGGCATGGCGTCAGCGATCGGCGGTGCGGCTACGCTGGTCGGCTCCACATCGCAGCTTACCGCCAATTCCGTACTGATGGGCTATGAGGGCTACGAGGCTGGCCTTGGACTGTTTGACCAGACCAAACTCATGCTGCCCATGTGCCTGATCATGATTATTTATTTTGCCACCATTGGCTATCCGCTCTGCAAAAAGGTGCTGAAACCGGAAAGTCCGGATTTTGACAAAGGCAATTACTATGCGGAGCTGGCGGAGAAATCGGGCGACGAGGAAACCGATAAGATTCCAGCGTGGAAAGGGAAAATGTCGGTCATCGTGCTGCTGCTGTGCATTGTCGGATTCATTCTGACAGGCTTTGACGCGTTCGATCCCTATCTGGATGTTGGCATCATCGGTCTGCTGGGTGCGACGATCCTGATTGTTTCCGGCTGCATGCCTTTGAAGAAAACACTGGCGGAAATGGACTGGAACACCATCGTCATTCTCGCGGCGGCGCAGGGCTTTGCCAAGGGCCTGGACGTCTCTGGCGGCGGCAAGGTGATCGCGGAGTTCGTGCTGAATCTGTTCGGCGGCCAGAATGCATCCACGGCGGTGTTGATGGTGGTAGGCGTCATTGTTACCACCGTGCTGACGAACTTTATGTCTAATACGGCGCTGGCAGCGATGATGACCCCGATCTACATTGAGATCGCCATGCAACTGGGTATCAGCCCGATCCCGTTTGTAATTGCGATCGGTGCAGTTGCTACGAATCTGGCGTGTGCAACGCCTGTCGGTACCCCCGCATGCACCCAGACCCTGCCGGCTGGTTACAAGTACATGGACTATGTCAAAATAGGCGGCCCGCTGTGTATCATACTGATGCTTGTAGCCGCGTTCCTATCTCCTGTACTTTATACGTTCTGACGGGCGGCGGAGCGCAAATTTGCCCATATCGGCTTTTCCAAAAGGAGAAGCAGGTTTTGCCCCTATTTTCCCCAAAAGAAACGCAGGCCCGGCATAAGCCGGACCTGCGTTTCTCATATGCCGCGCTGCGCCTTGTTTTGGTAAAAGTCGATCAGGTAGTCGCGGAATTGGAGTACGGTATCGGAATGAGCGACGCCGGACTTCCAGAACACGGTCTGCATTCTGGGGTTGGGAGGGTATTTGACGCGTACCATCCGCACCAGCGAAGAATGGATGGCGCGTGCGCCGAGGACGCTGCTGAATGCAATGCCGTAGCCATTCTCAACCAACTGCGTGCGTAAGATGTAGTCCACCTCCGCCACGATTCGAGGAATAAAGCCGGACTGCTTGCAGGCGTTTTCAAAAAAGGCGCGGGAGGAATAGCCCTTGGATAATGCGATAAACGGTTCATCCCGTGCCTCCGCCAAAGAGATCGCGCCCTTTTGGACAAATGGGTGATCGCAGTTTACCAAAAGCGCGGGCGGATCTTCAACAATAAATTCATGCTCCCAAGCCTTATTGGTGATGTCGCCGACATCAGTGATAACGAGGTCGTATTGTCCGAGCGCGTCGGGATCCTGTAATTCCTTGAGCGTCAGGGAAGCATGCTTGATGGTAACCGAGGGATGCGCCTTCATAAAGGAGCTGATGACTTCGGTCCAGAGCGACTGCGCGGAGACACCCACATATACGATATCCTTTTGGGAGGTCGCGGTCTTGGATAGTTCGCGCTTGATATTATCCAGTTCGGAAAAGATATTGCATACATGGATATATAAAATTTTCCCGTTTTCGTTGAGCTTAATCTTGCGCCCGACGCGGTCGAAAAGGCTGACCTGCAGCTCATCCTCCAGACGGGAGATGGTCGTACTCAGCGCCGGCGGGGAAATGTGAATTATCTTTGCGGTGTTGAGCAGATGCTCATTCTCAGCCAAGAGCTTAAAATAATATAAATGTAGTAACTGCATATCCCATTCTCCTGTGAAGCTGAAAATAATCGAGTTTATTATAGCATACTTTTCCAAAGTTCTACAAGTATAAAGATTTTGCAAAATATCGTTATCCAAACAGAATGTTATTTTGCCAAAACAACGCTATTTGCGTGGAAAAAGCTGTATTTTGGAAAAGTATACTTTTAGGAACTATGGTATGCCGTGTGTCCCGCTTCATCGATCCAGCGCCAAAAGCCCGGGCGGGTGTCGACCTCGCGGGCGGTCAGGGGGCCGAATGCGTCTTCGTATTCGGCGGCGGCTTTATCGAACGCGGTGCGCATCTCGCTGTAATAAGCGAGCGCGGCGGTATTTTTCGGATGGCCGTCCAGGTATTCGATCACGTCGACGAGCGCGAAGTCATACATCCGGACACGGTTGAGCAGCTTTTCCCGTTCGGTCATCTCGGAACCGCCTCCTCTCCGAGGAAGGGCTTGTCGAGCGAGGGGAATATCGTGCCGCGGCTGAACGCAAGCGCCGGCTCATAGGGCGTTTCAAAGCTCTGATACGGTACGAACGCCATCGCAAGCGAAAGCAGACGGGGATCGATGCTGTCTGCGGGCAGCATCTGATCCGTCTGGTTGTTAGGCTGATTCATATGCGGTTTCTCCTTGTTCGTAAAACAGTTTGAGGTCTTGCCTCAATCCCATTGTATGCCGCGCGAAAAAAGACGGTGAAAGTGGGACGGGAATGTGGTATACTATGAAAAAAGGAGGCATGAAGCATGGAGATTTCTGAGATCAGGGAGCAGGCTGGAAAAGCGGCCGCTCTGGTGTGCGACGCGGCGGGGCTGCGCGCGGGAGATCTGTTCGTGGTCGGCTGCTCGTCAAGCGAGGTGTGCGGGGAAAAGATCGGCACCCACTCGAGCGTGGAGGTCGCCGAGGCGGTGTTCGAGGGCATTTACGGGGTGCTGCGGGAGCGTGGCGTTTACTTGGCGGCACAGTGCTGCGAACATCTGAATCGGGCGCTCGTGGTCGAGCGCGCCGCCTGTGAGCGCTTCCGGCTGGATGAAGTGAATGTCGTCCCGCAGCCAAAAGCGGGCGGATCGTTTGCGACCACGGCCTACAAGCGCCTGAGCGATCCGGTGGCGGTGGACAGCCTGCGTCAATCCGCGTCCGCGGGCATGGACATCGGCGGGACGCTGATTGGTATGCACATTAAGCCGGTTGTCGTGCCGCTCCGCATTGCAGTCAAGCAGATTGGGGAGGCGGTTCTGCTTTGCGCGCGCCGCCGGCCGAAATTTGTGGGCGGTAGCCGCGCCGTATACAACGAAAAACTTTTGTGAGGGAAACATGGGAATAAAAGCAGTATTTTTCGATCTGGACGACACGCTGTACAGCAGCTTCCAGGCGTGCGACGCCTACGCATACGAGCGTATGGCCGCCTGGGTGGAGGAACACACCGGAGCTTCGGGCGCGGAGTTCGCGCGGCAGTTCAAATGGTACCGCAAAAAGCTGGCGCGGCAGCAGCCGGGCATGCCGCCCACACATGACCGCGTGCTGTTCGCGCAGGGTGCGCTGGAGCGGATGGGGCTAAACGCGGTGCAATACGCCCGCGCCCTGCACCGCGTCTACTGGGACGCGGTCCTCTCTAAAATGGAGCTGCGGCCGGGCGTGCCGGCGCTGTTGGAAGAGCTGCGGCGTGCGGGCGTTAAGACCACGGTCTGTACGGATATGCTGGCGGATATTCAGATGGAAAAGCTCGAATATCTCGGCCTTGCCGACCGGATCGATTATCTGGTGTCAAGCGAGGAGGCGGGCATGGATAAGCCCGGCTCTCCGATCTTCTGGCTGGCGCTGCAGAAGTGCGGCTGCCTGGCGGGGGAGGCTGTGATGGTGGGCGATAACTTCCGGCATGATGTGCAGGGGGCGACCGATGTCGGCATCGCGGGCGTGTGGCTCAACTGGACACACCTGCCGCGGCCGGACGACGACCGACCCTATACCGAGGTGCATACATTCGAGCAGGCGGCGGCGCATATCCGTACCCTGCTCTGAGGAGGACAGGAAAAATGCAGCATTATGATTACCGGCCGCGGGGCGTCTGCCCAATGAAAATATCGTTTGACCTGGAAGGGGACACAGTGCATAACGTATCCTTCCTCGGTGGCTGCAACGGCAACCTGCAGGCGATCAGCCGCGTGGTCGAGGGAATGACCGTCGCGCAGATCGAAGGATATTTCAAAGGCATCAGCTGCGGCGGCAAGGGGACCTCATGCTCCGACCAGCTCGCCGCCGCGGTGCGGGCGGCGTATGAACAGGGAAAATAAAACAGCGGCAGAACGGAAAGCGGGCCGGCGCAATAGCGCCGGCCCGCTTTCTGGATGTTTGGGGATAAAAAAAGCAGCGGCAAAGCCACTGCTTGCAGTTTAGTCGAGAATGTGCAGGACAGGATCTTCCGCGCCCGCCTGCTGGATGCAGACGGCCAGCCGGTAGGAACGGTCGGCCGAGAACGGCGGCAGGAACAGGGAATAGGGTCGCTCCATATCCGGACAGTCGAGCTGAGGGCGGGTATTGGAGCGTAATTTGACGCAGAAGCTGCGCAGAGGCAGGTCAAGGCCGCGGCCGGTGGATTTGACAAAGCTTTCCTTGAGCGTCCAGAGCGAATAAAACGCGTCGGTCCGCGCGTAGGGGGGCAGCGAATTCAGATAGCGGATCTCATCCTTATGGAAAAAGCGGGAGGCGATATCGCGGCGGTTGGGATCGCACCATTCGATATCCACGCCAACCGGATGGTCGCTGATCGCGCACACCGCCCAGTCTCCGGAGTGGGACAGGCTGAAATGGATGCCGGGCTCGGAAACCAGGTAAGGCTTACCGCCCTCCGCGATGGAAACCGCAAGCGGATGAACCACCCAGGGGAAATGTTGCGCGACCGCGTACTCGAGCAGCAGCATGGCCGCGAAGCTCTGTATACGCGCTGTGCCGCGCCGGCGGTCAATCCATTCCAGCCGGTTGGGGGCGATGCGGGCGCGGGACTTGCTGTCGTCAGGATCGACGGCAGTGATTGGAATGACGTATACAGCAGTCACAGAAATACCCCCTGTAATTTTTTATCGCCTTGGTATTATAGCACATTTGCCCGACGCTTGACAATGAAAAATCAGAGAGGAACTGTAAAAAATAGTGCCTGCCGGAAAAGACCGGATGGGACCGGTCACGTCCGCGTTTTCCCGAAAGGTCTGGCCGCGCGCCGGTTTGCGGTGCAGATAGCGCCGTGCGGACAGGCGCGCCGGCAGTCCCCGCAGCGGATGCATTCCGGACTGTTGGGCGTCTGGTGGATCGGGATATCCAGCTTACACGCCTTTTGGCACGCACCGCAGCCCGTGCATTTTTCCTTGTCAATGCGGAACCGGTAGAGCGCGGCCGGATTGAACAGCCCGTATATGGCGCCGAGCGGGCAGAGATAACGGCAGAACGGCCGGTATACCAGCAGGGAAAGCAGCAGCAGAGCGGCAAGGATCGCGGCTTTCCAGGTGAACAGCCAGCCGAGCGCGGCTCGCAGCGGAGGATTGGAGGCAATCAGCGGGATGCCCGCGAACAGCGTGCCGGAGGGGCAGATGTATTTGCAGAACCAAGGCTGTCCCTGCCCGACAATATCCAGCACGGTCAGGGGCAGCACGATGACAAAGCCTGCAAGGATGACGTATTTCAGATATTTGAGCCAGCGGTCGCCGGGCAGGCGGCGCAGCTTTTTGACAAAGGGGATTTTATACAGCAGGTCCTGCACCAGCCCGAACGGACACAGCCAGCCGCATACCAGCCTGCCGAACAGCGCGCCGAACAGGAGTAGGAAGCCGGCGATATAAAAGGAGAATCGATAGCTGCGGCTGCCGATGACCGCCTGTAGCGAACCGATCGGACACGAGCCGAGCGCGCCGGGGCAGGAGTAGCAGTTCAGGCCGGGCAGGCAGATAAATTTTCCAGGTCCTTTATAAATGCTGCCCTTTGCAAAGCCGGCGGCGTAACCGTTCGTCAGGGCGGTAAAGGCGAGCTGGACGAGCATGCGCGCATGCTTCCGCAGTCTACCCAAGGCCGATGCACTCCATACAAATCATAACCGCTTTGCGGAAAACGGTTTCGGTTTCCCCGCGCCATACGCCAAGCGCGAGGCACACCACGGCGGCCAGCATTAACGCCGCCGCTATCCGGTTGCGCCGCAGAAAGCTCACGCCTCCACCTCCGCTAGCATGCTGTCAATCGTTTCGATCCACGCATCCTTGCTTTGCGCGGTGACAATAGCATGACCCACCTGCGCGCCTGTGCTGTCCACGAAAAACGTGGTCGGTACGCCGGTGATGTCGGACAGAATATGATACAGGTCGGGCGAGGGGAGCAGGTGCAGGTAGTCCGCGCCAGTCTGGTCCACGATCTCTTTCGCCGTCTCCACCTGGCTTTCGCTGATCGAACCGTCCGAATCCAGGGTGTCCAGGACCAGGCCGACGATACGCACGCCTTGATCGCTATATTCGGCCGCCAGTTCGCCGAGGTCGGGCATTTCGTTGATGCACGGGGTGCAGAACGTAGCCCAAACGTTGACCATCGTCAGCTTGTAGTCCGAGAAAATGGACTGGTCAACCTCGACGCCCTCCAGGTCGGTGGCGGTAAAGCGGCTCATAACGCCGGCCGACGCTTGAGAATCATCCGCGGGCGTTTCATTGGGCGCAGTGTCCGTGTCCGAGACAGGCGCCTGCGGCGCGGTGCCGGCATCCTCCATCGGGGCGCAGGCACCAAGGGACAGTGCGAGCGCGAGCACGGCGCTCAATAGGGAAAAACGGTATCGCAACAGCATAGAACTCCTCCTGAACAGTGATGTGTAGGATTGCGGTTTCTGTCATTATACGGAGTGGGGGCGGGCTTGTCAAGGGCGCAAAAGGAAAGTGCCGCGGCCCTATGCAGACAAAGGACCGCGGCACGGCATGCAGATTGGCGTCCCCGACAGGAATCGAACCTGCGACGTTCCGCTTAGGAGATGGACCCAGTGCATATATTCCCTATCAACAGGGATAAAGAAAATGCAGTTATATCAAGGCTTTTCTCCATGTTCTCTATAAACCTTGTACAAGCAAAATCAAGCAAAAACAAAGGATTTTAGCCCCCTATTGTTTGCACTCTGTTTGCAAAGGCGCGAAATTTGGCGTTAGCCAAAAGTTCAATTCCCGTCGAGACTTAATTATATTCATGGTATCGTGGACATAGTTTACCATACATAGAGGTTCATTACAAGAGGTATTGAGCCAGTGAAAGTGCCTGTTTTATCTTTCTCAGGAAAGGTAAAGCAGGCACTTTTTTTCATATCTAAACTTAGAAAGAAATGAGGTGAAATCATGAATACACAGATTATTGCCATAGCCAACCAAAAAGGTGGTGTCGGCAAAACAACCACTTGTGCCAATCTTGGAATTGGTCTGGCGCAGTCCGGGAAGAAAGTCCTTCTGATTGACGGAGACCCACAGGGAAGCCTGACCATCAGCTTGGGCAATCCTCAGCCTGATAAGCTGCCCTTTACACTGTCAGACGCTATGGGCCGTATTTTGATGGATGAACCAATTCGTCCCGGCGAGGGTATCCTGCACCACCCTGAGGGCGTAGACCTGATGCCTGCGGACATCCAGCTATCTGGTATGGAGGTATCTCTGGTAAACGCTATGAGCCGAGAAACCATTCTGCGACAATATCTGGACACGCTGAAGGGGCAATACTCCCATATCCTTATTGATTGCCAGCCCTCCCTGGGTATGCTTACGGTCAATGCACTGGCTGCCGCTAATAGGGTTATAATCCCCGTCCAGGCAGAGTATCTTCCAGCTAAAGGTTTGGAGCAGCTTTTGCAAACTATCAATAAGGTTCGCAGACAAATCAATCCCAAGCTGCAAATTGATGGGATTCTGCTGACGATGGTAGACAGCCGAACCAATTTTGCCAAAGAAATCTCCGCTCTTCTGCGCGAAACCTATGGCAGTAAGATCAAGGTGTTTACATCAGAAATTCCTCATTCTGTCAGGGCTAAAGAAATCAGTGCTGAAGGAAAAAGCATTTATGCCCATGATCCTAATGGCAAAGTGGCTGAGGGCTACAAAAATCTGACGAAGGAGGTATTGAAACTTGAAAAGCAGCGCGAAAAAAATAGAGCTGGCCTCAGTAGATGACCTGTTTTCTACTGAAGAAAGTCGGCAAGACGAGCAACTGGAAAAAATTCAGGAAATTCCCCTATCTGAACTGCATCCGTTCAAGGATCACCCCTTCAAGGTCAAGGATGATGATGCAATGATAGAAACCGCAGACAGCATCAAAAAGTATGGTGTGTTGGTTCCTGCGATTGCCAGACCACTGCCTGATGGCGGTTATGAGCTGGTAGCCGGTCACAGACGCCGCAGAGCCAGCGAATTGGCCGGAAAAGAAACCATGCCTGTCATTGTGCGCGACTTGGATGACGATGCTGCCACAATTATTATGGTTGACAGCAATTTGCAGCGAGAAAATCTGCTCCCCAGTGAAAGGGCCTTTGCCTACAAAATGAAGCTGGAAGCCATTAAACATCAAGGAGCAAGAACAGACCTGACTTCTGTTCAAGTTGAACAGAAGTTGAGCGCCAGAGACCAGGTGGCAAAAGAAGCCGGTGAACGAAGCGGTATCCAGGTAATGCGATATGTTCGTTTGACTGAACTGATTCCAGAGCTTTTGGATATGGTGGATGAAAAGAAAATCGCATTTAACCCAGCCTATGAACTCTCTTTTTTGAAAACGGACGAACAGCAAATGCTGGTGGAAACAATGGACTATGAGCAGGCTACCCCTTCTCTCTCTCAGGCTCAGCGAATGAAAAAGTTCAGCCAGGAAGGGAAATTGTCAGAAGATGTGATGCTTGCCATCATGTCAGAGGAAAAAAAGGCTGATCTGGATAAAGTGACCTTGAGCAGCGATACCTTGCGAAAGTATTTCCCCAAAAGCTATACACCGGCCAAAATGCAGGAAACCATTATTAAACTGCTGGAACAATGGCAGAAAAAACGCCAACGAGATCAGGAACGATGAAGGGAGAGCCTATGAAAGATATTGCAGCAAGGGAGCTGAAAGGCCACAACATTCTTGCAGTGGAGCGATTTTGGGACAGCACTTGCTGGATGATTGAGTTTACTGTCTTGCGCCCTACTGCTTATGGAGAACCTGGTGACGAAATGAGGCTTTTTCTCACAGAGGACGGGTATCAGTCAGCTCTGCAAAGCCAGCAGCGTCGAGAAATCAAAATTAAGAGATATGCTCATGTTATTGAGGGGCATATCCTCGACTTCAAGCCTAAAAAACACCGTCGTTCATAACCGATACAACGAAAGGAAAGGAATGAATATGTGTACTGTAAGAGAAATCCGAGAAGCTATTCAAGAAGATTGCCGCTCACAGCGTGATATGGAATCCACCGAGATTGACCGTGTTTTTCAAACCTTACCATTTTCTCAGGAAAGGGATCTGTTTGATAAACCACCAATGCCAAAACGCCTCTACCGACGCAAGAAAAAAGATACAGACAGACCCTAACCGCTGCCACAATTCTTTTATGAATTGCGGCTTTTTTCATACCTGAGAAATGAAAGGAGTGAAGTAAATGGCTGTTTTTCGTGTAGAACGCACTGGCGATTACACGGTTATGAGCAATTTTCATCTAAAAGACAAACGACTTTCTTTGAAGGCAAAGGGTCTCTTGTCGCAGATGTTATCTCTGCCTGATGACTGGGATTATACGCTGTCAGGACTCAGCTATATCAATCGAGAAAGCAAAGATGCAATCCGCTCTGCTGTCAATGAGCTTGAAACAGCCGGATACATTCGGCGCAGACAGACAACTGATGCTTCTGGTAAATTCGCAGCCAATGAGTATACCATTTTTGAGCGTCCCATCGAGGGAGAACCGATGTTGGATAAGCCGTTGTCGGAAAACCCGATAACGGTAAACCCGTCAGCGGTAAATCCGTTACCGGAAAATCCAACACAATTAAATACTAAGAAATCAAATACCCAAAAACAAAATACTCATGGATCAAATACCGATTCCATTCCCTTCCGGGAAACAGCGGCGGCAAGACCGCCGGAACGGAAAGGAAGGGATGCGATGTCTGTCACAGAGATAGAAAATTATCGGGAATTGATTTTGGAGAATATCGAGTATGATTGTCTGAAGCAGCGTTATCCTCTCTACCTGGATGACCTGAATGAGATCGTAGAGCTGTTGGTAGAAACGGTCTGTGCCAAACGAAAGACCACCCGGATCTCTGGTGCGGACTTCCCTCACGAGATCGTGCGCTCCCGCTTTTTGAAAGCTGGACAGCTCTCACATCGAGTTTGTCATGGACTGTCTGCAAAAGAACACCACCCAGGTACACAACATCAAGCAGTACCTGCTTGCAGTGCTGTTCAACGCTCCTACCACCATGAATAACCACTACACTTCACTGGTAAATCACGATATGCACGCAGGCGGCTGGTAATCAGCCGCTTTTGTATTACACCAAAGGAGGCACAGCATGAATCAGATTGAAATTTTCAATAGTCCAGAGTTCGGAAGCATTCGCACTTTGGAACAGAATGGCAAAGTATTATTTTGCGGTACAGATGTGGCAACAGCGCTGGGATATACCAATCCACGCAAAGCCGTCCGCGACCATACCAGGGGTGGAACGAAATGTTCCATAGGGGTCCAGACTGGGAAAAAGGCAGATGGAAGCCCCGCGGTACAAATGGTCGAAATGCTCTTTATCCCCGAAGGTGATCTATATCGTCTGATCGCCCATAGTAAACTGCCGTCAGCGGAACGGTTTGAACAATGGGTGTTTGATGAAGTTCTACCTGCCATTCGCAAGCACGGAGCCTATCTCACAAAAGAGAAGTTGTGGGAGATAGCCACTTCTCCGGAAGCTCTGATAAAGCTCTGCTCCGAGCTGCTTGCTGAGCGGGAAGAAAATGCGTCGCTACGAGAGGAAAATGCCCTGCTGGAGAGTAAGGCAGCCTTTTATGATTTGTTCATCGACCTCAATCACAGTACCAACCTCCGCACCACCGCCAAAGAGTTGCTTGTCCCGGAGCGTCGGTTTGTCCGTTTCCTTCTGGAAAAGCGTTTTGTGTACCGCACCGCATCCGGTAATGTACTGCCCTATGCAAAGCCAGCCAATGAAGGACTGTTTTGTGTCAAAGACTACTGCAATCACGGGCATATCGGCTCCTATACGCTGATAACCCCGCAAGGCAAACTCTACTTTGCTCAGCTGAGAGACATGATTTTGATGGTTGTATGAGAGTGGGAAAGGAAGTGAGTTTTATGCCAGAAGGCAAAACAATCGGTCAGCTGATGGAAGAAATGCGCCAGAAAGCTGGAGCGCAGAACTATCACGGCCATGACTACATGGATCTCCAGCGATTTGCTGAGAACACCCGGCACATGATTATTTTTGATGTGCTGACGCATGACTCCCCGGTGGGCTGGAAAGGTGAACGAACCCGCCTGTTTTTGTCAGATAAGGGCTATGAAAAAGCTCTGGACAGTCAGGCAAAGGGACAGATCAAGATTCTCAGTCATGCAAAGGTCAGAAATGGAGATTTGCTCTATGACCGTTCTGAGCAAATTCGTTGAGGGCGGTTCGATGAAGAAATACCTTCTCCGGCGGCTGGTGGTCCCGCCTTAGAAATAAATGCACCACCCCTGCACATTTTGTGGAAAGGAGGCGA